>BNJS01003671.1_pt1 | contig 761207 bp, 858 predicted proteins | sample 8540461 | NCBI WGS metagenome assembly BNJS01 (sample SAMD00202454, study PRJDB9452) | human saliva metagenome | isolation source: human saliva | place: Japan
AGAAAACCCTTCCATTATTCTATCTTTAGAGTACCATAATTTGGCCAAAAGAAAAAACAATCTGTTTCTATCCTCATTAGAATAAACAAAAAGAGCCCTAAGGCTCTTCCTAGTATTTCAGATGCTTATCAAGATTTGCTTTAATCCAACCGATTTAAGAACTCCATGGTCGGACTGTCCTGGTAAAGTTCTTTGAGAGGAATCTTATGATAGGCAGAAATCTCTTCCGCTGTCACACCGTAACGAATCAAGAGATCATAAATACGATTTAAATCATGACGTAATTCATCCGTAATGAGGACATTATCGCTCGTTTCTTTTGTTTTCCAATAATAAGATGGCAGAACTTCCTTGGTTTCTATTAAAATATTTTGCAATAAAGTTCCCCCATGACTATCCTTCTGAGAGATATCTGCTCCAAGTTCTAACATTTTTTTAAAAACCTTGAAGGATTGGTCAGCCTTTTCCTTAGACGAATACACCTCATATTGACCATTCCAACGTTTGATCATGCGCCTACAGTCAAATACAGCTCTTCCACCGGCAGTTTGAATGACCGGTTTACAAAATGGATTAAGCTCTGTCGGTTCTTCGATAAAGTTAAGATCTGCCCCTCTATCAATGAGTAAGTTCGCAATATCTAAATGTCCCGATTTAATAGCGACTTGAAGAAGGGATTGGCCTTGATCTCTTTTAGGTTTGTCACCCGAAACAGCATTGACTTCTTCAGGCTTTCTATCCAATATCTGACGGACAGCCTCTATATCACCTCTTCTCAATAACTGAAAAGTTTTTTGCATGGCCTTTTCTCCTTAAATAATCGATAATCCTATCTCTGAGTTCTTCGTTAAACTAATTATATCATTTTACAGACTTCTTTATGAAATCCTATATGCTGGAATGCGTCATTAGCTAAAAAGTTTTATTTTATCACCATATAAAAAAACTCCCACCGAAATTGGATGAGATATTGAAGGCTTTTTTATGATTTTCGTATAGCCACTAGGCAAGAGGATGCTAGGATTTCAATAATAACTAGAAAGATAATCTGAGGAAGAGAACTCTGAACCAGCATGAGAACAGCTAGACTATCAATCAACATATGAGAGAGGATACAAGGAACAGCTCCTTTCGAGTACTCCTTGAGAGCTCCAAATAGGAAGGTATTCCCTAAAATCATCAGGTAAAAGATGAGATGGTTGGACGAACCTGCTGTAATCCAAGGAAGTTGATAGATAGGGATGTGCCAGAGGAACCAGACAATGGAAAGAACCGTCATTTTAGTTATAAAGTGCTTGCTAAAGGAAAGATGCTCTTGTAAAAACCAACGCCAACCGACTTCTTCCAGACCTCCATATAAAAATGTCCAGGGGAAATAGAGGAAGAAGGCCAAGAGGGAGTTTCCAGTAAAGCGAACATTCATGAGCAGGATGGAGATCCCATAATAAATGATGGGGATGAAGAAAGCTAGCATCCAGGACAGGTTACTTTCTTTTTGAAGAAAGACCTTTTTGAAAAATTCTCCCAGGGATTTAGTTTCACCTAAGACGATGGAAAAGCAAAGAGCCGTTATCATGGGAATCAAGTTCATTAGGATAAACAGGAGTGAGGCCCCCATACTACTCCTATCTGGGAAACACCATAGGATAACTTGCCCTACTAGAAAAGTAGCAAGGAGGGCAGTCAGTGCATACCAGATAGCGACTGATTGTTTTGAAATAAATTTGCTCAAACCTTTCTCGATTTCCTCCTGTTCATTTTCTGTAAAATCTTTTAAGTCCATAACCTACTCCTCTTTATCTTTATATAATAAATTTTACACTCTTACATGAGAATATATAACTAATTGGGATGGGATGTTGCTAGCTGTGAACAATCATAGAATAAGGAAAATCATGATTTCTTTTTTCCTAAAATACCGTACAAAAAGATCTGATGGATTTGCTTAACGTCTGTTTCTAAATTATCACTATGGGCTAACTGATTTCCTACACTATTAAGAGCATCCATGACATTTAAAATAAGCTCTGTTGACAAGTCTCTAGCAATCAGCCCCTCTTCTTTCCCGAGATTAATATAAGTGCGATAAATATCCCGTTTTTTTGCGGTTATCGCTTTCATTAGGAGACTTGAGAAAGCGGTATCTCTCACCGTTTTATCTTGAAAATAGTACGAGATTTGCTGACTCATTTTCTCCTGACATAGGTCTAAAGCCTGGTCCAATTTTGTATTAAAAGCTAGATTACTTTTTAAAATATCCTCGGCTTGCTGGGTTATTTCTTCAAACAAGTCATTAACACAGAGAGCCACCAAATTATCTTTGCTCCCAAAATAATTGTAAATAGAAACAGGTGATACTTCTGCTACCTCTGCAATAGATTTTATACTCGTTTCCTTAAAACCTTTTTCTTTGAATAGACGCAAAGCTGCCTGAATAATCGCTTGCTTCTTTTTCTCAGTCGTCTTTTGATATTGATTCATGTGAACACCTCAGTTACTACCAATTGTAGCATAAGTTTGAAATATATACCTGTATATTTCATTTTTTCTTGCTATTCTGACTACTTTTCTCTATAATAAAGTTTGAAATTTAATTATTGCTATTTCAAACTTTATTTGCAAAAAGGTGAGGAACATGTTCATTCAATATCTTATAAAGCAATCTAGAAATCCGAGTGGTTTTGTTGGCCGAGTGATTACCAACATCTGGTCGTCCTATTTTAAGGAACTCAGCCTTTGGGCAATAAAACAAACCACTATCCCTAATAATAGTCGGATTTTAGAAATCGGTTATGGCGGTGGTAGCACTATCAAAAACCTACTTGCTTTAGATAAAAATCTTTACATTCATGGCATTGATATTTCCAAGGAGTCTTATCAAACTGCTAAACGGATGCTTTTAAAGTCAATAGAAAACGATAGTGTCCAGCTGATGATTGGAAATGTTGAAAACCTTCCCTACCAAAATCATTATTTTGATCTTGTCTTTGCCATTCAAACTCATATTTTCTGGAAAGAATTAAAACAAAGCTTTCAGGAAATCTATCGAGTCATGTCAAATCATTCTACTCTGATTATTGCTTCCGAAAAAGAAAAAATTAAGTATCATATGACAGATTATGGAACAAGTTCTGAATTGAGTCAGTTATTAACAACTGTTGGCTTTTCAAAGATTGAAGAAAGGCAAAATCACAAATGGGTTTTATATATTGTCACGAAAAGTGAAAAAAATAAGAGTCAAATGGTGACCAAATAGCTCTTACTCTACTTGTTGAGCTTGAATTCACCCTAAAAGTATTTAGGGCATAGGAATAGATGACGAGTTCATTAGATTTTTACTAAAACCTTAAAGCCATATCAAAAGAGCAGTTCAAAATAACTGCTCTTTTGATTTATAACTATATGAAGCAATGGAAATCAAGCCAACTTAGGATTTCACTTTCTCCAAACTGCTACTAGCAATTCTCATGGCAAAAAAAATAATAAGCACCTTAATCACAAGGGATAATCCAAGGCTCTCCTCAGTTGATGACAGTTGCGATAAAGCATTGATCAACGCATGTGTCATCACACACAGCCAAAGACTTCTGGTCTTTGTATAAATGGCGGATAGGATGAAACAATTGCTTAATAAACCAAGCAAAAATGGTATCAAATTAACCATTGCGAGAGATCCATCAATGTAAAAATAGAGCAAATGCCACAGTGACCAGGCTACAAATGTACAAAGCGTCGATACTATATAGGTTAACTTTTCTTGCAAAGTAGGCTGAAAAAAATAACGCCAACCGATTTCTTCGATACCACCAAAGACGAGGGCTTTTACAAATAAAATTATGGGGAGATACCAAGTTGGAATAATCATTTTCCCACTCAAAACCAATGGTAAAAAATCCAATCCTATAAAAATGAGGACTAAGAGATAGTTAATAGGAGCTTGTTTGACTTGAAAAAAATCTCTGACAAGCTGTTTAAAACTAGATTGATGGTAACTAATGCTTGCAAGACTGCCCCACAAAGCTGATGACAACCCACCTACAATAACAGCGATAATCCCCATTGGTGATGTAAAATCAACCTTCACTCCTCCCGTTCTTACAAACCAAACCAGAAGTGCCACTAGCAATACTTGACCAAAGGTTCCTAACAAATACATAGATAAGGCTTGCTTTCTACTCATTCGTGATTCCTTTTCTATTCTTTCATCTAGTTCATGACTCTATTAGATTTGGAGCATCCTACTAATCCGCATCGACCCAAAGATGGTATTGTTCACAATGGAGACATCGAAAGAGATAGCCACACATAGAACCATCCTTGACTAAGTATTCAGCCACATCCTGAAATTCATCACGCGCCTCATATTCTTCCAATACTTGCTCTGCAATGCCCATTTCTTCCAGTTCACGAGTGCCAACTGTCCCCAGATAGGCACAGTAGTCTTGGCAACAAGAGAGCCAATATTCGCCCTGCCAGCTACTATAGCCGGGAGTTTGACAGAATAGGACCTGGTCTTTTTCCTTATCCATGACCCCTTGCCAATCAGCATCTTGGATAAACTCTGCTTCAAACTTCTGGGCAGCACGACCAGTAGAGATACAAGTCGGACAGAGATGACTTAGCTCCTCTACACAATAGGGTCTCAACGCATAATAGATGGTGTGGCCTTCCCCACACGAAGGACAGGTCTTAGGCTCTCCTTCCTTAAAGGCACCCGTTGCTAGTGGGTCCGGATGATAGCGGAAGGTTGGCAATTCATTGATTTTCTCTTTATGAGCCTCTTTTTCTTTTTCAGTCAAGGGACGCGGGAGAGCAAAGCGATCTCCATGACTATGACTCATCTTTTCTAAGATAAAGAATTTCTTAACTTGCTTGCGATCAGACTTGTCTACTAGCCCTGAGAAGAGAGCAAAGGCACTGGCATACAAGCCCAACTCTTGGTAAACATCCACCAAGACCTGCTTGGCTTCTGGAGTTTCCAGTAAAGCTAGACGATCTGCAAATTCATAGAGAGCTAGCACGCTGGATGAATCCTTATCTTGTTCTTGGAACTGCTTTTTAAGTCGGATATATTCTTTCATCGAATCGATCATAGGACTACTCGCTTTCATTTTTAAAGGAAACAAATCGTACAATCTATTTTTACAGATGATTGTATTCTAATCTGGATCATGTACTTTAAACCCATACCTGCCAGCATTTCGCTTGAGTTTAGAAACTAACACTTCATTGCGCTTGCTTCTACCGAAAAAGAAGGGAATGGTCTTTCCATTTCTGAGTTCGATATAGAAAGCATAGCGACTCCCACCACCAGCGCGACCCCGGAGCAATAAGTAGGTTATCTGCTTCATCTCTTTCAATGGGATCATACGACGGCTGAAACACAAAGGCACATGAATGTAGAAGATGCCATTCGAAATGTGGTAAGGTTCAAAAAATGAGCCTCCACTACGTCGGCTAGCTAACCACCGACGAACGAATAAAGTAATGCTGAAGAAGCCAATAAAACCAACACTTAATAATACTGGTCCTGATTCTAAACTCTCCATTCCATTTCTCCCACCATAAATTCTAAATACACAGTACAATTGTTGACTCGGCCTTAATCAGTATGCTTTTTAGTCTTTGTTAATAAGATGATGACACCCACTAAGATTAGAACTCCAATTATAAAAACAGCAAGCTCTAATTCTTTAAATCCTTCAATATAGGGTAGGATATACATACTTGATTCTACTAATAGAAAACCGATAAGAATAAGGGCTAGAGCAAAGTAGCTCCGTTTTTTATTCATCTTTAGCTCCTTTCCTTAGCTGGAGTTCCCATCAAACTTAACTAGCTGGAAATTCTATTTGGTTTCAACCCATTTTTCATTGTCCATGATAAAGGGCTTAGCCAGACCTTCACCGGTGTAATCTTGGTATTTGGTCTCCAAGTATTTGTAGACATCTTCCTTGGTCGCAAACTTGATCGCTTGATAGGGCTCTTCAAAGGTCAGCTTTTCGACAAAGAGATAGCCGTCCTTGGCAGGAACCAAGACACCGACGTGCCCGACAAAAAGCGTGTTACCATCTAGGTTATCATGAACGATGACAGAAAGCATGCGGGCATTTTCATTGAACTTGAAATTGGCAAAATACTCTTCCATCTTCTTAGCATGGACCTTGACATCCGTTGTAGCCTCTGTCGGAACCCGTGAATAGAGAATGTTAAAGGCCTCCTTGTCTGCCTCATCAAAGACCTTTCCTTTGTCAATAGCATCATTGTCCACGAACAAGAGCTCACTATCCGCCTTTTGCTTAGGAATCTCGATGCGGTTCTTCAACAAGGTATAACTATTGATTCGGCAGTTGGTTCCGACGAAATCTCCCTTTTTCTTGGTCCACAAGTCACTAATCTTCTCCACATCGTATTCCGTCTTTTTGAAGGTGCTAAAGTCGCCCGTCAAGCCAACAGAGCCAACAATGCTATCATAGTCCGTTACTAGACCCAAAAACTTATCTACACTTTCCTGATCCAAATAAGCAGACAAGAGAGCGCGCACTTCTTCGACACTTTCCTTGCTATTGAGGTTGCTATAGGTTCCCTTGTAGTGCTCCTTGTCTGAATGGGACTGCTGCACTGTGGAGCTTGCCTTTTTTTCCTTGGATTGCTTTTGGTTGCTACCACAAGCCGCTAAAGTAAAGATTGCCAAAGCACAGCTAGTAAGGAGCATGATTTTTTTAGATGATTTCATAGATTGGTTCCTTTTCTATATACTAAGATATTTTGTAACATGTTACATTTCTTTTTACTATCGAATCTCCTTATCCTATATTATAGTTTAAAACTGACTTAGCTCCAACTATTTTTTACGAATTAAGGAAACTTTATAAGTAGCAAAAAAGAGCTGGCAAACTGTCCAGCTCTTCAATGAATAATGAATCTTATTTAATCTTATGTTTGTTCATCTTTTCTTCAAAGACTTCTGTCATGATGACACGCAATTCTTCCCGTTCTTTTTCAGGAAGATCTCCTTGGCGCTTGGCCACGGCATAGAGATTAGGATAGCGCATGGCCACACGGTCGATCGTCTTTGTTGTCGCATGCCCTCTGACAAAGAATGGAATGCGCTTGATCCATTCTTGCGGTACAAGAGCAAGCAACTTCTTCTCTGCTTCTTTATCAGAAATCTCAGCTGTACTCAAACCTTGGTTGATTTGTTCCTGTTCTTTTTCTGTAAAATCTTTTAATTCCATTCAAAACCCTCATTCTCTATTTGTATCTGATAGTACATTATACACCTAAGAAATCAAAAGTACAATTTTAACCTTTCCTTAGCTGAAAGGAAAAATTAATAGCACAACAGTATTATCCGCATAAAAAAGCCTCAAGAATTATATTCTTGAGACCTTCTTGTTAAATCAAATGTGCTAATACACTATAGTTAGTTATATATTAGTTATTTGAAATTTTACGTTTCAACAACACTGCTCCTGAAAGAACAATTGCTCCTGAAAGGATTAATCCAGTTGCTGCAACTTCACCTGTACTTGGAAGAAGGACTTTACGTCCGCCACCGTTACCATCACCGTTACCGCCAGGGTTTCCTGGTGTTGGAGTTGTTTTCTCTGGAGTTGTTGTGGTTCCACCATCACCATTACCTGAACCATGGTTATCTGGTTTTTCCGGAGTTGTTACAGTTGTATCTTCACTTACTGTAGTAGTGGTTGTAGTTGTATCCTCACTTACTGTAGTAGTTGTTGTGGTTGTAGGTTCCTCGGTTGTTGTGGTGGTTGTAGTTGTAGGTTCCTCGGTTGTTGTGGTAGTTGTTGTGGTTGTTTCACCACCACCTTCACCATGGTTATCTGGATTTTCCGGAGTTGGTGTGGTGGTTGTAGTTGTTGTAGGTTCCTCAGTTGTTGTAGTTGTGGTTGTTGTAGGTTCCTCAGTTGTTGTAGTTGTAGTTGTTGTAGGTTCCTCAGTTGTTGTAGTTGTAGTTGTTGTAGGTTCCTCAGTTGTTGTAGTTGTAGTTGTTGTAGTTGTAGTTGTTGTAGGTTCCTCAGTTGTTGTAGTCGTGGTTGTTGTAGGTTCCTCAGTTGTTGTAGTTGTGGTTGTTGTAGGTTCCTCAGTTGTTGTAGTTGTGGTTGTGGTAGGTTCCTCAGTTGTTGTAGTTGTAGTTGTGGTAGGTTCCTCAGTTGTTGTAGTCGTGGTTGTTGTAGTTGTTGTCGTAGTTGTAGTTACATAAGTATTTGTAAACTTACGTGGAGAATCTGCTTCTTTAACTGTTGCAACAAGCTTACCTTCACCATTATCTACTACTGAAACATGGACAGTGTAGCTTTCTTCTGAATAAGTAACACCTTCTTCAGAACCAGCTTTCTCTGTAATCACATATTCATGCTCACCTGGTTCAGTGTATGAAAGTTTGAAGGCTACTTCATTTGTTGCTACTTCAACACCTTCAACTTCTTTACCGTTTGATGATGTTGCAATAACATTTCCGCCTTCGCTCAATTCAAATTCAAATTGTTCCTTAGTAAGTTCTTTACCTACTAATTCCTTAGTTGCTTTGATGACTGCTTCAGCTGGTGTTGCTTTATATTTGTTTGTAAACTTACGAGTTGAATCTTCTTCTTTAACAGTAGCAACTAGTTTACCTTCACCATTATCTACTACTGAGACATGGATTGTGTGACTTTCTTTAGAGTATTCAACTCCTGCTACTGATCCAGCTTTCTCTGTCAACACATATTCGTGTTCACCTGGTTCAGTGTATGAAAGTTTGAAGGCTACTTCATTTGTTGCTACTTCAACACCTTCAACTTCTTTACCGTTTGATGATGTTGCAATAACATTTCCACCTTCGCTCAATTCGAATTCGAATTGTTCTTTAGTAAGTTCTTTACCTACTAATTCTTTAGTTGCTTTAATGACAGCTTCAGTTGGCGAAACTTTATAAGTATTTGTAAACTTACGAGTTGAGTCTTCTTCTTTAACAGTAGCAACTAGTTTACCTTCACCATTATCTACTACTGAGACATGGATTGTGTGACTTTCTTTAGAGTATTCAACTCCTGCTACTGATCCAGCTTTTTCTGACAACACATATTCGTGCTCACCTGGTTCAGTGTATGAAAGTTTAAAGGCAACTTCATTTGTTGCAACTTCAACACCTTCAACTTCTTTACCGTTTGATGATGTTGCGATTACGTTTCCGCCTTCGCTCAATTCGAATTCGAATTGTTCTTTAGTGAGTTCTTTACCTACTAATTCCTTAGTAGCTTTAATAACAGCTTCTGCTGGAGTAGCTTTATAGGTATTTGTAAACTTACGAGCTTCGTCAGCTTCTGTAACAGTCGCTACGAGTTTACCTTCACCGTTATCTACAACTTTGACATGAACTGTATAGCTTTCCTTAGAGTAAGTAATTCCTTCTGCTGTACCAGCTTTTTCTGTAATTGTATATTCGTGGTCTCCAGCTTCAGTGTAGAGAACTGAGAAGACTACTTCATTTGTTGCTGCTTCAACACCATTAACTGTCTTACCGTTTGATGATGTTGCAATGACTTTTCCGCCTTCGCTCAATTCAAATTCAAATTGTTCGTTAGCAAGTTCTTTACCAACTAATTCTTTAGTTGCTTTGAATGTAGCACGAGCTGGTGATGGCTCATATGTGTTTGTTAAAGTTGGTGCTTGAGTTGTAACCTCAGCTTTAAGTGTTCCACCTTCAGCTTTAACAACAACTGTTACTTCATATGAGTTTTCATCAAATGTGATACCTGGAACTTTTGTTTCAGTATTTTCTTTGATGACATAGTTGTAGGTACCAGGACCTTTAGCTTTCAAACCTTCAAATGTGATGCTTCCATCTGCTTTGTTTGTTGTTGAAGCAATTGGAGTAGTCAAGTTGTTTGCATTGTACAAATCAAACTTGAACTCACCATCTTTCAAGGCTACTGGACGATTTCCAGCAATTACTTTCTTAGCAGTGATTGAGAAATCTGCTGCGATTGGTTCGTCTTGAAGGTTAATCTTAGAACCTTCAGCTCCAAGTGTTACCTTGTATTCTTTTTCATCAAGAGTATATCCAGCAGGAGCTGTCTTTTCTTTGATGATGAATGTCTTACCGACATATTTCTGATCAAACTCATCAGAGATTGCCACACCTTTTTCATTTGTAGTCAATTCTGTAGAGATAGTTCCATCTTCTGACTTAACTGTATAAACAGCGCCTGCAACAGGAACCAATGTGAAGGCATTTGTCTTGTTGATCTTAATCTTGAAGGCTGTAGAAGCTTCGATTTGTCCTTTTACAAGAGATACACGTTCAGCTTTAAAATCTAAGTTTGTACGATTACTACGTTGAGTAAGTGCAGTTCCATCTGCTTTAGTCAACTGGATAACGTTTTGAACTTTTCTACCGTCATCTGGTGTTGTGGTGTGGTATTCTACCCAATACGATTTAGATCCATCTGCAAAGATAAGGTTGAACTGAGTATAGTTCTCATTCCAAGCTACAGTATAGTCAGTACCTTCCACCATCTTCTTAGCATCAGACGGAACTTGAGAAGTACCATCGTTCAATGTTGCAGAAGAATAAACTACCAATGACTCTGGGATATACTGGATAGGAGCAAATTCAGATGTATTTGGAAGGAAGTCATTCAAAACTAAGTTCTTACCATAGTCTTGTCTTCCTGTGTTAACACGAATTCTCCATGGAGAGTATACATCTCCTTTACCTACTGAACCAATTGCTGCTAACTTTGCTGAAGTCCATTCTTTACTTACTACATCGTTACCAACCTTAGCATAGTTTCGAAACCTTCTTGCTTGCTGTCAACTGTCTTAGATGTAAAGGTATGTGTGATTGTTTTACCAACACCCTTGTTTTCAAAAGTTAGTGGTGTTGCTGTTTGGTCACTCTTAAATAGGAAAGTAATTGCATAATTACCTTTCACACCCTTGACGGTGTCTCCACCAGTTTTGGCTTGAAACTCATCTAGGTTTTTCAAAGTAACACGAGCCTTACCACCTTGGTTATCACCATTAGCAGTAACAACTACAGTACCGATATTAACTTTTGTTTCCTTATCAAACAATTCAGTTGTTCCGTTATAGACGGTTACTGGAGTTGGAATATCCACATCAAAGTAATCGCCATTAGCCAATTTGCCATCATATTTTTTCAGGTCAAATTGAACGAAGAACTGATTTGAACGATTTGTAATAATCTGATAAGTACCATCACTATTCGGTTCCAATTTGGAATCCGACATATTGAGGACACTGATGTCAGTTACTACACCTGTCAATTCTTTCCCATCTGCAAAAGCAACATTATTTGATGCAAATAATGTGCCCAAGACGGTCAGAATCGAGACAAAAAATATTAAAAACGGCTTAATTTTAAACTTTTTCACCATTAAATATTTCCTTCTTCCTACACTTTTTTAATAATCATATTTAAAAAACCAACACCGTTTCTTAAATACGTTAAATTAATTAGAATAATTCAAAAATATAGTACTACTTTTAACAATTAAAGTCAATATTTTTAAACTAAATTATACCAAATATTTATGCTATTTTTTTATTTCCCTTAAAAATTTTTGACTTAGCAAAAAAATTAGAGGGATTTTTTTCACCAAAAAAATCCCTCTTGTATAACTATACGTTTTAACTCGAATCAAGAAAACTGTCCTAGAAATATTTATCTGATAAATTCGGTTTAATACGAACTTAAATTTAATTTTCTTTAGAATTAGTTTTATTGATAACAATTGTATGATTCAGTTTCTCTTAGATATTTATCATTTATCAATTCATTACTAAGTAATAACCCAATGTCTTCATTTTAAATCGTACTTCCAGACTTCTCCAACTTGGTAGTAGAAAAATTCATACAGGTCTTCTTCAAGGAAAATACGAAGCATTTCTTCCATATCTAATGAAAGATTTCTGTTTGGCAATTCTTTCAGGTCCTCCCACCAGACTTCTCCCTCTTCAGAGGATATTAAGTCTCCTTCAAACTTTTCTGTCTTATAAAAGAGAACTACATAACGAATCCCATCTTCCACCCAATCTTTCATTCCACAAATCTGGGGAGAAGCAATTCTTAAGCCAGTTTCTTCTTCACTTCACGGATTACTGCCTCCGTAAATGATTCTCCCGCTTCGACATGACCACCCGGAAAGGTAATGCCTGGCCAGTCCTCTTTTTTGCGATTAATACCAAGAACTCTATCGCTGTCTCTTACCATATAAAGATTTGTAAACTCAACGATCTCATTCATACAGATTCTTCCTAACTATGTTTGTCTTTTTCTTTAAGGATAGGATAAACAATCTCTACCCTATTCTTCTTTTAGTTGGACTTGCGTATAGGCTAGCAGGTCTCCAAGATGCCTCTTATCTTTCCTAAATATCGTCATTGCCAGTAAGGAAGCTGCGAGGAGAGTCGCCGAAATAGAGAGGATAATGGATGATCCATCAAAATTACTATAGAAACCATGAATCGTGCCCATATGACCGAGTTGCCAAGGTAAAAATTTGATGACATTTCTAATCAGGCTTGCCTGCACTGTTTTTTTCTGGTAGACCAGTTCCAGTCCCGCTTTTGCCTTTCCAAAACTGCCATTTTTTTTATAATCCAAGTATGTGAACAGGAGTATGATTGGTAAAACAGAGGTCAAAAATACAAGACACTGCGACTGAATTTCTGTAAACTCTGGGATGCCATTAAAAAAGATGATGTAAATAAGCATAGAACCTAAAAACAGAATAAGTAAATAAGCTAGAATGAAAAAGATAATCGAATAGAAATTCTATCATTCTTTTTTTAACCGAAATAGGATTAATTGCTAACATCTTCATCACCGTCTCCCCTTTCTCATCTCCAATTATAATATAAGGTTACGAATAAAGAAACTATTAATAAAATTAAAAGGCTTTAGTCCTGTGCAATATAGGACTAAAGCCTCTAGATAAACTAATTGTTTAACCTTTTTTGGTAGTAATAATACTAGTCTGCTTTTTTCTTTCTTGACAAAGCATAACCGGCAGTAGCTAAACCAATAAGTGCTGAATAAGTCATGAATGATTGTTCAACTGAACCGGTATTTGGTAATACTGATTCTGACTCTTTTTGCTTAGGTTCTGATTTTTGTTCTGGCTTAGGCTCTGGTTTTGGTTCCGGCTTTGGTTGTGGTTTTTCATCTTTCTTGATAACCACAACATTCTTATGCCATTCAACAACTGGTTTTTCTGTTTCTTTCTTAACAGGATCCTTCAGCAACTCAGGTGCTTCTGGTTTAACCGGTTCACTTGGTAAGACAGGTACAGTTTTATATTCTGGTTCTGTCGGTGGAACTGGTTTTTCTTTAACAGTTGGTACTTCTGTCAATTCTGGTTTTTCAGGTTTAACTGGAGGCGTTGGTTCTGTTGGTTTAACTGGCTCTTCACCTGGATCTTGAGGGAAGCCAACATTTGAGTTAATAGAGAACCAATAGAGAGTTGCTTCGCCTGTTGCGTTAGCACCTTTTGCTGTAAATTCAAGATGACCATCTTTCAAAATAACAGCAGCACCACCATAGTAAAGGTAAGGACTCTTAGGATCATCCCAACCCTTTGTTTCACTTGAAGAGTCTGCATTAAATGTTGCACCTTGATCCATGAATTGGTTTTGTTCTTTAGCAGATACTTCTTTTGTCGATGAATCTTGGTCTACACTTGAATTTGGAAGTTTAATAAACTCTTTGTCACCAATGTTTACAGACTCAACGTGAGGAGTATTTTGGTGTTTCATTTTGGTGTGTATCTCAAAACGCCTGATGTTGCGTCAACAGTGTAAGTACCGATAACGTCTGATTTATCACCAAATGTGTAATCTTCAGTACCAACTGAGTGACCATTTCCGCCACCAGATGCATTCACTGTTGTAGCATCAACTGCTGTTTCTTCAGTTACTTTGAAGGCATCATCAACCCATGTTGCTTTTTGAGCAACAATTTTCAAAGGATTATCAGCATTGATATCAACTTCTGCACTACCGAAGTCAGCTTTACCGCTTTTCACAACAACGTCTGCACCATCAAGTTTTGGTTCAGTTCCATCTGAATATGGATCCCAAGTTCCACGAACTGTATTACCTTCGCTATCTTTAGCTTCAACAACTAGAGTACGAGGTTTGTCATTTTCAACATAAGATGCACCATTCCAGTGGTTAAGTGAGTTAAGGGCAAGGATTGCATTGTGTTGTGACAAATCAATCAATTGGTCATTTTCATCATAAAACTCAATGTCAACACCAACTGTAACTGGGTTTTCAGTATCAGTTGAGCTACCAATTGTCATTGTAACCGCTGGATCGTTATAAATTTGAACGATTCCTTTTCCATCTGATGATGGAAGGCTCTTCACTTCGTATTTATAAACAACTTTTGCAATACGTTTTTCTTCGCTACCTTTTACAATTTTAGCTTGAGTAAGTCCTGTGTATGTCACATCAAATTTATCTCCGACTTTTACAACTACCCACTCGATTTCATTGTTAGCATATGGGTTTGTAGTTGTCACATCAGAATCTTGAAGATTCTTAGTTTCATACATCTTAGTAGCTTTACCATCACCGTACATACGAGCTTGACCTTCTTTGTCAAGTAAGTTATTAATCCAGTTGTTTGGTGTGTGATTTTAGTTGTTTCACCATCAGCAAGTTCTTCAGAGAGGAATGTCAAATCTTGTTTGTATTTTGCAGGATTTCCACCACGCTCTGCAACCATCTTATTGAAGGCATCTTTAGCATCATCGTATTGTGCTTTTTTCTTGTTGTAAATTTCGAGTTCAATCAAGTAAGCAGCTTGTGCTTCATCATAAGCAGCTTTTTTATTTTTGTATTCGGCTAATTTAGCTTCATACTCTGCTTGAGCTAATTTATTGCTTTCAGTAGCTTCTTGATTTGCTTTTAGAGATGCATTGTATGCTGCAAGAGCTGTGTTATATTCTGCAAGCGCTTTTTCATAAGTAACACGCGCTTCTTCATTACTTTTCTCTACAGCTGTTTTTTCTGCTGTTTTTTCAGTTAATTCCTTTTGATAAGCAGTAAGTTTTTCGTTGTAGACTGCAAGCTCTTTGTCGTAATTTGCTTGTGCAGCAGCATTTTTTGAATCAACTTCAGCTTTTTCTTTTTCGTAAGCTTTTTGATTTGCTGCTACTTCAGCTTTATAATCAGCTACAGTTTTATTAATTTCAGTAACTTGTTTTTCGTAATCTTTAGCAGCAGCTTCCTCTGAATCTTGCTTTTTAGTCTCTGTTTCTTTTACTTCAAGACCTTCATTTGTTGCAGCAGTTTTAGCTTCTTCCAACTTCTCTGGAACAGCAACCTCTTTTGTTTCCTCACCAGTTACTGTTGTAGTCGAAGTAACGGATGTTGATGCTGATGAAATTTCATCGGCAGATACAGTTGCAATACCTGCAGTTGCAATCATTGTTGCGACAGCAACAGAACCAAAAGCAACTGAGGTTTTTCTCAAGGCATACTTAATCGTTTTATTATTCTTGAACGATAACATAACAAGCTCCTTTTAAAATTTTTTTATTATTCTTCTCAAGCAAAAAGAATTTTTGTTCTTCGAAGTCAGAATGATAGTATCAAAATAAAAATGTAATGTCAAGGTTTTTCCATAAATTTTCAGAAAGTTTCAATCTATTTTCATTTTTTATAAGCAATTTCGTTTTGTAAACATTCCCTTATGAAGTATCTTATTATTTCAACTAATTATTCAAAATAAAAAAACTGCAATCTACTCGTTGCAGTTACACACAAATTTTCTTCTATTTCTTTTTAGAAAATTTATAAATTCATTTTACTCGTTAAAAGGGGTTACCTCGATAAACTGGGATTTATAGTACTATTTTCTTCCATTTTCTGATTTTTGTTCTGAAAGATCCAAAAGGTGCTACCGTATTCACATGTATAAATTTATATACTTCCCATACTGCTGTTTTAGTCGCTTCATCTGCCCATTTTCTCATATGTGGTTTAAACAATTCTTCTTCACTTAACGTATCAATCATTGCATAGATACAATTAATATTCTCATTTAATATGAATTTCAACTCTTGCAAGGATAAATGAGCATAAGTGTCCGTAAACCACTGATATAATTCACCGAGTTGATTCCATTTAAATTCATCCGATGGTGTCTTTACTCTAAGTCCCTTTCTTTCATCTTTTTCCCATTTTAGAACTAAGCTTGTCCATCCCACTTGATAAGCAAGATTTTCTGCTGGCGTTCTATCAACTTCATCAACTCTCTTATCTTTTAAGGTTTCTGTTATATTATCAAATTCTGAAATATATTTCTCAAATGTTTTTTTTATTTCAGTCTTGAGTTCTTCTTTATTTTCGTATAGTCGCAAAAAATCACCACCATCCTTCAAATCTACAACGTTAACATCAATCAGCATGTCCCGTTAACGTATGGGCATACGCCAATATATACGATTATTTGATTATAACGAATTCTTCCCACCGTCTGGGGACATCCTCTAAGGGCTCGTCAAGATAGGTATAGGTCTTATCCTTAATCCAATCAGGAATACCATAAGCTGCTTCGGCGATACTTCCTGTGATAGCAGCAAGAGTATCACTATCCCCACCAAGAGAAATCGCATTTCGAATAGCATCTTCAAAATCTGTACTTTCAAGAAAGGCAATGATGGCCTGAGGTACCGTATTCTGGCAAGTTTCATTGAAACGATAGCTAGGACGAATTTCATCTAGTGTTTGAGAAAGATTATATCCATACTCTTGTTCTATGTGTTCCTTGATGAGTCTCTTACACTCTGTAGGATTATCGTTGATCGGTTTTCCATAGTCGCCACTGTAACCTCCAAAGTAATAACGACACATAAAGATAGCATCAGACGTCGCCATAGCTCCATTAATCCCTTCGGGATGATTATGAGTCACCTCTGCAGAAAGATGGGCAAGAGCTCTGCTAGATGACCAGCAACCTGTTCGTGCACAAAAGCCACAATCCATGACCCAAGCACAGGGAGAAACACGCATGGCAGAGCCATTTCCAAAGCTATTATAAGGGGTGCGATCATTGCTATGAATCCATACATCAAACCTAGCACCATAACCAGCATCAGGATACATCCTACCATACTTCTTCATGGCATCAATAAAGTCATCCTTCTGACCACCATTCATAATGGCTTCAGCAACAGCGCAGGTCATCACCGTATCATCTGTGAAAAAGCAGTCTTCTCTAAAAAATGGAAAGTCTTTTGTTTTAATATTATTCCATTCATAAACAGACCCAACAACATCTCCAACAATTGCTCCTAACATGCTATTCCTCCATACAAACTATTGGTTGAGACTGACATTTCTACTTGCCATACTCTTTTATTTTACCAACATATTCGTCCAAAAGATTCTTTGAATAAATTTTTTCATTACTTGAATTTCTAACTTCTTTCCAAAGAATAGAAGCTACTTTTAGTTTATTCGAGTAGTTGCCACTATTTTCGTCTGCACAGAAGTCCTTTAAAAATTGGTTCCATTGACAAACCGAATGATCATACTTGGCATAATCTGAATTTCCATAATAAACTTTTAGCATATCTTGGATTGTGAAACTCAAATCATTGTCGCTTTTTACTTTTCTCCAAGCAGTAGCCATATCGGCAGTAAACTTAAAGGGCGAAACATCTGTTAAAGTTGAGAAATATTCTCTAAAGTGTGCATTAAAGGAGAATCCACATTCAAGTAAGGGCGTATTTAAGGTAACGACTTCTACTTGTTTCTTTTTCCTTTTTATTGATGATTTTTTAATCAAATTACCCTTAAAGTACTGCTCAATAATATGATTAAGTTCCTGTTTGGTCCCTCTATATTCAAGCCCTAATGACTTGCATATCTGTGAAAGTTCATCCCGATACCAATAGTATTTATTAAACTCATCAAAGGATGTGATTTTTTCAAACTCAGGTCTGCTTTCTATCAATATAACACCTCCTTAAAAACAGTTTAGGTTTTCATTTCTAAATAATGGAGTTTTAGATTCTTTATTCTGAGGATTAGTTACGTTTCGCTAACAAGCTTACACATTCAGCGGTTCGGACTTACCGTATCGTCCGTGAAAAAACAATCCTCACGGAATAATGGAAAGTCTTTCGTTTTAATATTGTCCCATTCATAAACAGAACCTACAATATCTCCAACTATTGCTCCTAGCATAAGATTCCTCCTTATTACATATCAGATTCAATACACATTTCCAATGAATCGCTCTTTTAAAATGGCTCAACCAAATCAATCCACTCTTGAGGAAGGTAAGCTGATAAATAGCCGTGATTATAGCCTTTGCTTCATACAAAATCGTATTTGGATGTAGTTGTTTAAATAATTTCGCCGATGCTTTAACACAGTTCAATTCTTTTTCACCATAAATATACAGAACCTGCGCCTTGCTAGCAGAAATCGTATCCTTCAGCTTGTAACGCCCCATATAGGTTTTGTAAATAGTTACTAATGTTTTGATAGGCGTCCTTGGCAGATCCTCCAAATAATAAGCTTTTAATTCCTCTGGATAAGCGAGTTTAGGATAGATTTTGTCCATGATGCTTAACTGGAGTTTACAAGAAAATTTACTAAACATCATTTTGCCAAAAATAGAGACTAGAAAAATGCTGATTTTAGCTAACCCTGGTTGAGGAATACAGAGGCTTCCGTCTATGATGGCTTTCTCTGCTATATCGCTGTCTATTGACAAAAGCTCCATCGCAATTTGACCACCAAGTGAAACACCACCAATCGCGAATACCTTCCCACCACAATTCTCTTTGATATAGTCCAAGATTTCCAAAGCAGAATCTTCAGTAGAAACATAATCGAGTTGATATTCTTCGCTGTGGCCATTCAAAGTGGGTAATATAACACGGTATTTTTCCGACAAGATTCGTGCTTGACGAAGATAATTCCACCAAGAACTACCGCCGCCATGTATGAGAAGGATAGGAGGCAAATTCTTATCCCCAAATTCATGAAATTTCATGTTTCAACTCCTTCCTGTAGGACTTTCACTAGCTAATTTTCCTATTTCAATGAGTTTGAACAAGCAGTGATACCGCCTCAACATGTGGTAATATTCTGCTTTTATACTAATAAACAAAAGGCAATTAAAAACATTTTAAAATAATACTGTGGAACGGAAAGTTGCTCACTTCTTCCAAAAGAAACATCATCCATTCTATAATTTAAAATCCTTTTCCTTACTAATTCTATTACTAGCCAATATCGTATAAATTAAATAACCAACAAAAATAATAATAAAAATAACATAGCAGCCAGTTTTATAACTTACTACTTTTCATACTATAATTTACAAATGTCTTTCCAGCCACTCGATCTTTTTAAAATCCTTATTGTCATTATGATCATTTCGATAGGAGTCTTGGGAAGAAGCCTTGTAAATACTTAAATACTGTTCTAGATTTGGAACACGAAACGTGATATCTTCGAGATGAATCAGCTCTATATCCGATTCCGAAACTCCTGCAAAATCAGGTAAAGAATCGATACTTCCAAACTCAACACTCACTCTATCCTTTTGGAATTCATGCTCATGAATATCAATTAAGACGTAGCCTAAGTCTTTCATCACTTTCATTATCTTGTCCCAGTCATAAATTCTGAGATGATCAGGTGCTTCCCAACCTCTAGGGTCACCAGGCACATGAATGTCAATGTCAGACGGCCCCCAATTTTCTTTCGTTCTAAACTCCAATCCCAAAGAACCCATGAGTGTCGGTGTAATTCCGACTCGATTTAAATGGAAACAAATGGTTTTAAATTCTTCAAATAAGAGACTCATGTTTACTCTAAACCTTTCATATAAATGTTCGTTATTTCTACTTTATTACCTTGAACAAAATCATTTTCATTTTCTAGAGTATATCCAATTATTTTAGATACAAATTCTTTTCCTTCTTTTAAGGCCCCAAATGCGACTAGATTTTTATAAGAAAGATTTTGATACAATTCCAATAGATACATCTTTCATCCCCTCTATATTTGAAAAACTAACCGAGATTCTAAGCAACTTACAATCTAATCATCTATTCTTAGTATACATATGTAATATATAACGAAGATCATTAAGTTTGGGCTATCCAGGATCTACGTCTATAGAAGTTATTTTGTAATCATCCTCATTATATAAAAATTCTAATTGTAGGGTTAAATCTACTAATTCAGAATTGGAGGTCATCTGATATTCAACAGCAAAAGCCAGTTTGATCATTAAATTCATAAACTTGTAGCTGAGAATACTCATAATTCGGATGGAAATTACATTCTACACCATATTCATCAATTTTATCGAAATCATTTAATTGTAATGAATCCTCAATATATTCAAGTAACTCTTTTACATCATCAACTTCTGCACCATCAACACAATCCATAATATCTCTATAGTTATTTTGATGAATTGCTCTTAAAATCTTTTTTTAAGTACTTCGATTACTTTTTTTCTTCATTTTTGGTAGTTTTCTTTGTACTCAAAATCATCGAATATTCCCATGATAATAGTTCCTTTTCTAAAATTTAAAAATATTTTTTTCTTTACTAATTCTATTACTAGCCAATATCGTATAAATTAAATAACCAACAAAAATGATAATAAACGTAACATTAATTTTTAACACAAAATAGAGATTTAACAAATTTGCGAACGCATGAAAGAATATACAGTACCCCACAGATTTCGTTTGTCGATAAAGAAGCCCTAAAACAAAACTTAAAAATAATGTATAAACAAAAAATAAAATAAAAGGAAATCCCTGATGACTTTCTCCAACTATAAACCATAAAGGAAGATGCCAAATCCCCCAAATAGATCCTACAATCAAATTAGATTGCCAATACGTATATTTTTTATCAAGTAACGGTTGTAATATTCCTCTCCACCCTAATTCTTCATGTCCACCACCAAAAAAAATTAGTTGTATAAAGAATAATGGCATCAGATAAATTGACACTCCATTTAATTCTAAGGAAGATACAGAAAATAGGATCAAAATTGCTAACATATGAATAATGAAATAGATACTACTATTTTTCTTGCTTATTAAATAAAAAAATGTTTAAATTTTTATATTATTCCTTTTCAAATAAAAAAACCACTTGCAATAGCTGGTCCGAGTGCACCTATTATATGCAATATTCTCCCTATAAAAGTTTCTAATCCCAAAATTTCAGATTGTGTAAATATGGCAAGAAGACCCCAAGCTATATAAGTAACTCCAAATGTAAAATAAAGATAATTTTTTAAATTCTTTTTGTCAATTTCTGTCATTTTATCGCTCTTATCTTGATTATTTTTTTATGAATAATATTTTTTTACTGCTTCTTAGTTGCTGTCGATTATAACTACCTATATTCTATCATAAAAACACAAAAAAAGCCTTAGAATCAAGGCTTTTCATTAAACAGTTCGTCTAAACTTTAGTCACCTAGATCAAGATTTAGATAATGAAAACTAGTCAATTTTCTCAATAATATTTCCAAGTTTATCTAATACAAGACAGGAATGATCATTTAGTGGAATTATAGGAACATTAACGAGTTCTTCAGCTTTATCCCTATTAGCTTTATCATTCCATGAATCGTAATGGACACTAATTAAAAACTGATTAAAGAGTCCTAATCCATCTTTTATCTTTATCTGATGATCTGAATTATCATTTGGTGAGACATAGACTTTTTCTCCTAATAATAGGGCTCCTGCAGAAAACCCTATAACTTTCGTCCCTTTATTCAGCATATGATCGATATATTTTTTGAACTCCTGATTGACATAAGTAGCTATATATTTTTCCGTATTTCCACCACCGATGATAATTAGATCAGCATCTAGATAGCTATCAAAATCAATCTGCTCAGTGTCCAGGAGCAAGTAATCAACGTTTAGATTAGGAAAATGACTTTGAAAAACTTCCGTGTACTTTTTCATGTACGGTTCCCAATTTTCTCGAAAAACTGTAAAAATGATAATTCTTTCGATCTTCCTTGATGACACAATTTTAATAACAATCGTATGGTTCTTTATCGGCGGATTCCCACCCATCAAAAAAATTTGTTCTTTCAAGTTATCACACTTCCTAAAGATACATAAATGTTGGCCACGTTCTGAAATTATAATTTTTTCTTAAAATGAATAATTCTATTTGCCTCCTGAAATCCAATATTAAGATGAAATCTTATAGAATCGGTATTCGTTAAAGTACAGTCACTTGCAAATTCCTTACATCCTTTATTTCGCCCATTCCTCACATTTTGTACAGAGATTTTTAGCAATATCCTTTAAACGATATTCCTCGTCGACAATAATCCCTTCTAAGAATCCAACAGGACTATATTTACAACCTTCAACATAATCAAATCTGAGTGAACATAGTGCTAGACCTACAATTGTGTCACCTTCAACTTCAGTAAAGATTGCAGTATTTTTGCCATTCGTATATTTTTTTACTTCATCAATAGCTTCTTTATCGGTCAATTGGGGCCATAATTGTTTCATTAGTTTAGCCGTTTTTATAGAATCATTTGTTATTCCATCCATATTGATGTTCCTCCGCAAAATACAAGCAAATGTTTCGAATCATGCTGTTACTTTGTTACTCATTGATTGCTACCAATACCATCCCCTTCTACTTTTCGACTGTATCAGATTGGAAGAGCAGAGCCACGCACTCAGCGGTTCGGACTTAACGTATCATCTCGTTGGTGTCCCTCCTCATTCTACGAGTCCTATCCCATGGGCGGAACATCTACTTCTACTTCGCTGATGCCTCAGCTCTCACCAGCAGTGATACTGCCTCAACGTGGTGCGTTTGCGGGAATAAGTCAACCGGCTGGACTTTCTTCAATTCGTATCCCAACTCTTGATAGAGTTTGATATCACGCGCCATGGTGGCGACGTTACAGGAGATATAGGCGATTCGGTCTGCTCCTGTTTGTGCGCTTGCTTTGATAAAGCTTTCGGTCAATCCCTTGCGTGGGGGGTCGACCAAGATTGCGGTTGGCTGTATTCCTTCCTTGAGCCAATTCTTCATAGCATTTTCTGCTGTATCACAAACATAGTGGGCATTGGTGATGCCATTTAAGCTGGCATTCTTCTGGCTATTCTCAACTGCTTCGGGGATGACTTCTACTCCATAAACTTCCTTGACATGCTTGGCAACTGATAAGCCAATGGTCCCAATTCCTGAGTAAGCGTCAATCACCACATCATCTTCTTTTAAGTCCACAAAGTCAATGGCTGTTTGATAGAGCTTCTCTGCCATTTCGGTATTGACCTGGTAAAAGGCTGGTCCTGAGATTTGGAAGCTATTGCCCAACATTTGATCCGTAATGTAATCTTGACCATAGAGAACCCGCCATTCTTTCCCAAAAATGGCATTGGTATTCTGATCGTTGATATTTTGCATAACGGATTTGATGGCTGGGAATTGCTTGATCAACTGCTCGATCAACTGGTCCACACGGAAAACCTTGGGACGAGTAGTGACCAAAATGACCATGATTTCTCCAGAATGGTGCCCACGACGAACGACAAGGTTACGAATCAAACCAGACTGTTCCTTCTCATCATATGGCTTGAGGTCAAAACGACGAATCAAATCCCGAAGTGCCAAAACTACCTGATCAATGACTGGATCTTGGATATAGAAGTCTTCAATCGGCATCAAATCATGAGAATTCTTCCGAAAGAAGCCTGTCTCTACCTGACCATTGACGCGACGAACAGGGACTTGGGCCTTATTGCGGTATTGGACAGGATGGTCCATTCCCAAGGTCAGGGGGACTTCTATATCTGAGATTCCCGCCATCTTGTAAAGACTATCCTTGACCTGCTTGGCCTTGAATTTCAGTTGCTCCGGATAAGCTAAGTGACCCAAGTCGGCAATTCCAGTTCGTAAGTAAGCCAGGTCTAGCTCCTCATTACGATGAGGGGACTTTTCTAGATATTCTTCTACTTTAGCGTAGCCGATCTTTTTAGTGACCTTGAGCACGCGCATGCGGATGACTTCTCCTGGCAGGGCATTCTCCACAAAAAAGACCAAGCCATCTACCTTGGCAACACCTGCTCCTTCATGGGTCAAATCAACAATCTCAACGGTTACAATTTCATTTTTATTTAACATCTTTTTATCTTTCTACAAATTAAAAGGGGCGGAGTTTGGAACACTCCTATCCCTTAATTATATCATCTTAGGCCCATTTGGGACAATTTCTTTTTATAAGCGTCAAAATCAACCAGCAGTCCTTGACCGCCATACATATCATAGGCATCGACCCAATCCCCATTTTCTGGAATGGTAATGCGTTCAATCCCCTTGCCGGCACTTCCGACTAAGCCAATCCCGTTGGTTAACAAGAAGGAGAACGGTACATTTGTCGACGTCATAGCAAAGACCTTTCCTAGTGCTTCAGAACCAGTGAAGAGTTTAGTTGGATCCTTGATTTGGTGAACAATGGCAGACATGACTTCTTGTTGGCGTCTCGTCCGTCCAAAGTCTCCCTCATCATCTTTACGGAAACGAGCATAGTTGAGGAGGGTCCGGCCATCCATCCGTTGTTTTCCGACCTTAATGGTCTGATTCGGAACAACGCCATCCTTCATATTCAAGTCATCAGGGACTTCAACTTCAGACACAGTTTCACCATCAATGGTGGAGAATTGAGCATTCATCTCCACCCCGTTAGGGAAGAGGGTATCGATGGCTGTCGCAAAGGTTTGGAAATCGACCATGGCATAGTATTGGATATCAATGTCAAAGTTATCCTTGAGCATTTGACGGACCAATTCCGCCCCTTGATTGTTATTCTGCTCTCCAATGGTAAAGGCCGTATTGAGCTTCTGGTCATAGTAATCTGGGTAGTCTGGATCCGTCTGCTGGCTGACGCCATCAATATGGACCAGAGTATCCCGCATGAAGCTGACCAATTTTACCTTGCCATCCTTGTTGTTGACATTGACAACCATGATGGAGTCTGTTCGAGTCTCAGACGAGCTTTCCCCTATTCGACCATCTGTTCCCAAGATCAGGATATTGACCCCATCACTGGTCTTCTGGCCATTAAAATACTCTTTAACAGCTGGTTGAGCATTGGTCCCACTAGGTTTGCTGTTCAAGCCTTTGATAAACATAAAGACCATTCCACCAAGAACCAATAATAAGAAAACAGCAATCCACTTTAAAATACGTTTGAAGCGGATTTTTCTTCCCTTCTTACGTTTGGGAAGACCTGCTACTTCCTCCCGATTCTTTTTATTGGATTTGGCTTTATCCTTTCGGCTACGTGATGGATAGACAGGTAATTCTTCAGACTCATTTTCTCCTCTAGTCGAAGAAGCCCCAGACTCTTCAGCACTTGCTGAAACGGGGTCATCTTGGAAACGTCCCTCTGATTTATTTTTTAGGTACTTGTATTCCGACTGCTCTTTCTCGTTCAGGTAATGGTAGTTGGAATAAAGGTAATCCAATCTCTTTTGTTCATGATAGGATAGGTTTTCTGATTCTCTACTCATACGTTCTCCGTTTCATTGTCTTTTAGCACATAGACCGAATAGTGGCCTAAGGTTTTGATGGATACTCCTAGGGACTCCAGTTCTTGATAGGCAGAAGCAAACAGTAATTCGTCAGCATCCACCACATCGATGATAAAAAAATATTCCCCTAGCGCCGTCTTTAAAGGACGACTCTCAATTTTTGTTAAATTTAATTCTCTTGAAGCAAATGTAGATAGGGCCTGACATAATGAACCTGCGATATTACTTGGCAACGTGATGGCCAGACTTTCCTTGCAGGCAACACTCTTTAAGGAACAACTGCTTTCAAAAGGTCGCTGACCAAGAATCCAAAAGCGGGTATAATTCTGATCCATCTCTTGAATATTACTGGCTACAACTTCCAGACCATATTCATCCTTGGCCTCCAAAGGCGCAATGGCTGCAATAGGTAGTTCTGGATGTTGAGAGACATATCGAGCCGCATAGGAAGTCGAAGTTGTCATCTCCAGTCTGGCTTGAGGGAAATGCTCTTGGACATAGGCTTTTCCCTGGGCTAATGCCTGTGGATGTGAATAGATCACTTCAATGGCTTGATCCTGCTTAACGGCCAAGAGTTGTTGCTTAATGGGATAAACCACTTCTGCGATAGCCTGGAAACTGGCCTGGTGAAAGAGATAGTCAATCGTCTCATGGACACTGCCTTCGATGGAGTTCTCAACAGGGATGACCGCATAATCTACTTGATGGGATTCATAGGCTTTCAATACCTCAGTAATAGATCCATAAGGGCACAATGCAACGTCTTGAAAACTTTCTAGAGCTACATGATGGGTAAAGGATCCCTTAGGACCTAGATAAGCTACAAGCATCGAATCATCTCCACAATTTCTTCAGGTGTCTTATCAGCAACATCAAGCACATGTGTGGCTACTTCTTCATATAGGGGCAGGCGTTGTTCAAACAAGGCCTGAAACTCTTCTTGAGACTTATCAAGAAAGAGAGGGCGCTTATTTACAGGATCAGTTGCCAGTCGTTGATAGAGGCGATCAAAATCAATCTGTAAGTAAATATTACAAGGATTCTTCTTGAGAAGCTGACGATTTTCAGGCCTGAGGACAATCCCCCCGCCAGTTGCAATGACTGAAGTTTCTTGTTCGAGCAAATCTTGCAACAAAAGCGACTCTTGCTGGCGAAAACTCTCCTCACCAAAGCGAGCAAAATAGTCGGAAATCGGCATTTCTAAACGTTGAACCAAGAGTGCATCCATATCTACAAAAGCTGGATCTAATAAGCGACCAATCGTCGTTTTCCCCGCTCCCATAAAGCCGACTAGTACTTTAGGCATGGGACACCTTTTCTAAATCTGCAAAAAAGGAAGGATAGCTGGTATTAATAGCCTCAGCACGCTCAAGCTCCACATCACCATCTCTGACAAGCAAGGCTGCGATAGCCCCCATCATGCCGATCCGGTGATCGCCAAAGGTTTGCAGACTAGCAGCATACAAGGGCGTTATTCCTTCAATGATCATACCATCCTCTGTTGGAGTAATGGAAGCTCCCATGGCATTTAGGCTATCTGCCACGACTTGGATGCGATCTGTTTCTTTAACTTTTAATTCTTCAGCATCTTTAATAATGGTTCGCCCGGAAGCCTGGGTCGCCAAAAGAGCAATGATTGGAAGCTCGTCAATCAAGCGAGGAATCAAATCACCTGAAATTTCCGTTCCATGGAGGTCAGAAGTCTCTACAACAAGGGTCGTAGCCTTAGCAACTGGATCAAGATCCAAGAGTTGAAGCTTGCCACCCATTTTTTCAATAACCTCTAGAATGCCTGTACGGGTCTCATTGATCCCAACATTCTCCAGACGAATCTTGCTATTTGGGACAATCAAACCAGCTACCAACCAAAAAGCTGCACTAGAAATATCACCTGGTACCGTCACCTCACAGGCTTGGAAGCTCTGGGGCCCACGTAAGCGAATCTCTTTGCCCCTCACGCTAATCTGGCCACCAAACTGCTGGATCATATCTTCGGTATGATTCCGTGTCAGTTCCTTCTCTAGAATGACTGACTCTCCTTCTGCTTGCATAGCTGCAAAAAGAAGAGCTGACTTGACCTGAGCAGAAGCTACCGGTAATGAATAATGGATTGGTTGCAACTCTTTTGTTCCATGCAGATGAAGGGGCAACATGTCTCGATCTGTTTGGCCCTGGACCATGACTCCCATCTCTCGAAGGGGGATCGCCACTCGGTCCATTGGTCGTTTGGACAAGCTATCATCTCCAACCATGGTAACTGGGAAGGGACTTCCCGCTAAGACACCCGCTATTAATCGAGTAGAGGTGCCTGAGTTCCCCATATCCAGATCATTCTTAGGCTGTTGAAAGGCTTCAAAACCTTTCCCCTCGATGGTGATCACTTGACCATCATCTTGGATAGAGACGCCTAGGTCCCTAAATACTTGAATAGTGGATAAGACATCTTCACCACGTAGGATATCATAGACCTTTGTGGTTCCATGCGCAAGGCTTCCAAAGATAATCGAACGATGACTGATCGATTTATCCCCTGGAACACGAATGATTCCATTTAAACCCTTACAATTTGTTTGTAATTTCATGGTTTATCCCTTCAAGCTTTTCTAAAAATTTTACCATAAAAAACAGCCATTTTCAACGTTCACTTGGAAGGACCTCCAAGAGGGGAGAGAAAAAGAGAGTGGGACAGAAATCGGTCATTCGTTAGAATCCGATTTCGTTGTCCCACCTCCGCACAGTTGAGTAGGGCTGTAAAAGCTGATGAAATCAGCCTAGTAGAGCCCACTCAACCACTGCGTCTTGCGCGACAATCCAAAGACAATTGAGAGGCTAGGACTTTTGTCCCAGCCTCCCCTTATTTAAATAAACCTTGAACTGGATCAAAAATAATTCGTTCAATATCTCCTAGATAAACAGATAGTTGCTGTTGTTTTGTGAAATTCATTCACAATTGGGTTTCCTTGTAATTTTCCAGCAAAGTCCTGCATTTTCTTTTGTTGGTCTTCAGTTGGCATTTGTCCAGACTGGATGACTCCATGAATTTCTTGTTGGAAAGCCAGGTAGTCGCCGAATAACGCTTTTGCATCGGCATCGGCATCAATGGCTTCCTTACTAGCAAGAACAGCCTTGTATTCTGGTAAGTCACGGATTCCGCGTGACAATTCATTGGCTAGATCATAAATATTTGACATGTGATTTCTCCTTAACGATTTGGTTTCATTCTATTATACAAAGATTATCTGATATCTTGTATTAGAAACTGCTATTTTAATAAAAATCCTACTTGGGACCTATTTAATCACCACACTATATTCCGTTTGTTCTGTAATCAGGGCTTCAGCTCGTGCTTGATCTGCAGCTGTCTTGAAGGAAATCTGGAGAATCCCGTAGACATCTTCCCGATTTTCCTCATTGATATGAATATTGACCAAGGAGGTGCCTCGAAGCAATTCCAAGATTCGAAGGATGACATCTTCTTCGTCGGGAACATCCACAAAAATATCGAAGGTGCTTTCCACCCCGCCTCTTTTATGGATCTGCATATGTTGCCGTTGCTCTCGACTATGGTCAAAGAAGGACCAAATGGCATCTTCTTGCCCTTGGCGAATCATGTCGGCACTTGGTCAAGGCGGTGCTGAAAATCGGCAATCCGATCGAGAACAGAATTTGTATTGGACAACAAGATAGAGGTCCACATGCTAGGCTCACTTTCCGCAATTCGCGTCATGTCACGAAATCCACCTGCAGCAAAGCGACCTGCTAGGCTATGCTCCTCTGTATATGCTGCTGCTTGTCCCATAAGGGTTGCAGCCAATACATGAGGAAAGTGGCTAATTTGAGAAGTAACTCGATCGTGTTCAATAGGATCCACATCGATGAAACGGGCCCCAAGCCCTGAGAGCAAATCCTTTATTTCTAAAATAGCACTGGAATCAGTCTCAGCCGTTGGAGTAAAAATATAATAAGCATTTTCAAAGAGGGTGGAATCTGCAGAGGCAGCCCCTGTCTTGTGACTCCCCGCCATGGGATGCCCACCGACTAAACGGACTGGGAGATGCTTAAAAGCTTCTTGGCCTGCTTTTACAATGGCCCCCTTGGTCGAACCCACATCCGTTACAATAACCCCTTCTTTCAGTGGCATTTTTGATAATTGCTGAAAGGTTTGCATCGTTTGCTTCACAGGTAAGGAGACAATGATGACATCTGCTTTAGAAGCAAACTCTTCAAGATCAGCTGTCACCTGATCGACAATCCTATTCTTCAAAGCAATATCCCGTGAGGCTTGACTGCGATTATAGCCTAATAGGGTAACTTCCGGATGGGCTTTTCGTATGCCCATAGCTAACGAAGCTCCGATCAGTCCTAGACCGACGATATAAACAACCTTTTCTTCCATATATATCTCCAGTTAGAAAGCTTTGGTATAGGCCCGATGTCGCTCGACAGCTTCCTTCAATTCCTCCAGATTATCAGAAGAGAACTTGTCCAAGACTTCTGTGGCTAAGACCGTTGCCACCACAGCCTCCATGACAACTCCTGCAGCTGGAAGAGCTGTTGGGTCACTCCGCTCCACCGATGCCTTATATGGCTTATGCGTTTCAATGTCGACACTCATGAGGGGCTTATAAAGGGTCGGGATAGGTTTCTTAACCCCACGGACGATAATGGGCTCTCCATTGGTCATGCCTCCTTCAAATCCGCCTAGATGATTGGTTCGTCGGGTATAACCATTTTGTTCAGACCAGAGAATTTCATCCATGACCTGACTGCCCTTGCGACGACCTGCTTCAAAGCCCATTCCGAATTCTACTCCTTTAAAGGCGTTGATGGAGACAACCCCTTGAGCAATTTTGGCATCCAATTTTTTGTCCCATTGGACAAAAGATCCCAGACCAACAGGTACACCACCTACAATCGTTTCGACGATCCCTCCAATGGTCTCTCCTTCTTTCTTCACGCTATCGATATAGGCCTTGATTTCCTCTTCTCGCTCTCGATTGACAATAGAAACCTCGGATTGAGCGACCGCTTCTTTGATTTGCGAAACCGTCAGATTTCTGGAACCTCTACTTCGATGCCACCGAAATTAACAATGTGGCTGGCTACCTGGATCCCAATTTCTTCTAATAATCGTTTGGCTACTGCACCTACTGCTACCCGCATAGTTGTTTCCCGAGCAGATGACCTCTCCAAGGAGTTACGCAAGTCATCAAAGCGGTACTTGATCCCACCGACCAAATCAGCGTGGCCTGGACGAGGCTTGGTGATTTTCCGAAGCCCCTTTTTCTTCTCTTCCACATCACTGACAGACATGATCTCCAGCCATTTTTGATGGTCTAGGTTGGTGACATTCAAGGTGATGGGGCCTCCCATGGTCAAGCCATGGCGAACTCCGGAAGTGATCTCGACCTGATCGCTTTCAATCTTCATCCGTGCCCCACGACCGTAGCCCCCTTGGCGACGTTTTAACTCTGCATTGATAAAATCAGCCGTCAAAGGGAGTCCTGCAGGCACTCCTTCAATAATGGCTGTTAGTCGTGGTCCGTGTGATTCTCCTGCTGTTAAATAACGCATGGTATCTCCTTTGTCGGTTTCTAGTTTAAGAAGTCTCTCATTTCTTCCAATGGGACTGGATGAATCTGACAAGTCCCAATTTCCGGTACCAAAACGAGTTTCAATTGATTGCCCCTAGCCTTCTTGTCCAAGGTCAAGGCCTGATAAAGCTCTTCCTTATCCCATCTATGGAATTCTACTGGTAAGCCAAATTTCAGACACATTTGGCGAATGGCCTGCGTTAATCCCGCTTGGACCAATCCCTTGGCTTCTGCCACCTTAGTGACTTGCACCATCCCTATCACTACGGCTTCTCCGTGCATGACCTGGCCATAACCTGCAGTCGCTTCAATGGCGTGACCAAGGGTATGACCAAAATTCAAGTAAAGACGGATGCCCTGGTCTAGCTCATCTTCGACGACCATCTTGCGCTTGACTTGACAGGAATGAGCAATCAGGGATTCTGCATGCTCATAAATAGACTCGATGGAGCCATCCATTCCTTCCAATTCTTCCCATAATTCTGGATCCTCAATGAGTCCATACTTGATGACCTCTCCCATGCCCTCGATCAACTCACGCTGGCCAAGGGTCCGTAGTACCTCAGGGTCAATCAAGACTCCATCAGGTTGGGCAAAGGTTCCTACCATGTTTAGCATAGAGCGTATTCACTCCAGTCTTGCCTCCAATAGAGGAGTCAACCTGAGCCGTCAAACTAGTTGGTACTTGGACAAAATGAATCCCACGCATATAAGTGGAAGCCACAAAACCAGCTAGATCTCCGACAACGCCACCACCCAGAGCAAGAATTCCATCCGATCGTGTCATGCCATTTTTCGCTAAAAATTCATAGACTTTTTGAACGGTTGTCAGATTTTTACTAGCTTCCCCTTCCAGAAACTCATAGCTAACAACTGTAAATCCTTCACTTTCAAGGGATTTCACTACCTGACTTGCATAAAGGGATCCCACATGGTTGTCTGTTATGACTGCTACTTTTTGAGGTTTCCATAAATGACTGAGCCAGGTTCCAACCTTTTGGATTGCTCCATTCTCAATGACAATCTCATAACCATTCTTCGGTAGGTCAACATTCACCTTCATAAGATTCTCCTTTCAAATCCATGTGAAAAACATTACAATTTCACTATTGTATAAAAATAGAAAACAGAGGCCACTTGATTAAGTTTTTCTGTTTTCTTCCATCATTTTTCTAATACATAATCAGGGTATTCCAATTTCACCGCTTGCCAGACTTCCTGCTCTGGAAATGGTTTATCCGTCATCAATTCAAAAGCTAGACCAGCTTGATGAAAGAGCATTCCTAAGCCATTTACCGTTTGCACCTCTTGTTCTTCTGCTAATTGAAGAAAGGTGTCTTTGCTGGAAAATAAGCTAAGTCAGCTACTAGACATCCTTTAGGAAAGGTAAAGTCCTTAGGAACTGGAAGGGAAAACCCGTCCATTCCAAGTCCAGTAGCATTAATCAAAAAATCTGCTTCCACCATCATTTCATTGACCTGGTCCCGACTGGATAAGTCATGGAGGACAATTGAAAAAGAGAGAGCTTCGGATAGTGGAGAAAAGATAGCCTGATACTTCGCCAAACTTTCTGGACGAACAAATAAATGGATCTCTCCAACTCCTTGCTGAATAGCTTCTAGGACAATGGCCCTTGCTGCTCCGCCCGCCCCTAAAAGGACAAGCTTCTTATTCTTTATTGAAAAAGTCTTGGGTAGACTCTTTAAAAAACCAAGTCCATCGGTATTGTATCCTGTTAAGCGACCATCCCTCTGAACAATTGTATTGACCGAACCAATGAGTTGGGCACTTTCATCTAGCTGATCTAAGTAGGGTAGGACCTTTTTCTTATAGGGCATGGAAATATTGGCGCCCAACATATCCAGTACTTTTAACTGTTGAAGACTTTGTGTAACTTCATCTTCTTCCACTTCCCAAGCAAGATAGACCGCATTGGTAGCAGTTAGTTGGTAAGCATGATTGTGAATAAAGGGCGAAATACTATGACGAATGGGCTCAGCAATAACGGCCGCCATTCGCGTATAGCCATCAATCCTCATCTAAGATCTCCCGAATCTTGTGCATGCTTGCCAAACTGATTTGACCTGGTGCACTTTCCTCTCCAACACTAGCATAGGACCAAACAGAACCAGTTAAATCGGCAGCAATGCGAGAAATTCGGCCAATTTTCCCCATTGAGATGGTAACGAACTCTTGTTCTGGATTTAGAGTTTTAAAGCCACGTGTATAGTTCATCAAGTCGAGAACATCCTGCTCGGTATGAGCCATCACAGAGACCTTTACCAATTTCGGTGTAAAGCTGGTTAATTCCGACATAATTTCCATCATGTTTTCAGGGGTTTCCTGGAAATTGTGGTAGCTTAAGCAAAGATTGGAATAATCCATCATCTGATTAAACTCGGCCTGGTGACCAAAGTACTCAAAATCGACATAATCCGGATGATAGATGTTATTGATATCATGGATAATCGCTACGTACTCTTCACCAGAAAGTTCAATTTCTCCTCCCTGCTCCCGTGTCCGCAGGGTAAATACAATCTCACGACCGGCAAATTTTTCAAAGATGGCAGGCGCAACTTGTAAGATATCATTTTTATCCAAATAATCCGCACGCCATTCAATGACATCTGCTTCCTGATACCGACTGGCATCAATGGCCTGTGCTTCTTCAAAATTTCTTGGCATTACAGAAACAACTAATTTCATTGATCCACCTTAATTGTAAAAACTTTCAAGTAATTACTACTTTCTTCCTTTTCATTGTATCGAAAATCAGCTGGAAGTCCTACCTCACTGATATAGCGATGTTTATGGCCTTTAAAGCCCTTTTCAATTTCTTTTTTAAATTTGTCTCGACTGACATTCGCAGCGTTGGTACTAGCAATCAAAATACCTTTTGGATTTAAAATCTCTAGGGACTGCTCAATTAGTTTGTGATAATCCTTCGCAACTGAGAAGGTACGCTTCTTATTGCGAGCAAAACTCGGCGGATCTAAAACAATCACATCATAGGTCAAACCATGACGCTTGGCATACTTATAATAATCAAAAACGTCCATGACAATAAAGCGGTGCTGGTCTAATTCTAGACCATTTGCCAAAAAATGAGCTTCAGATAGTTCCCGACTACGCTTGGCGAGATCCACAGAGGTCGTCTCCAGTGCTCCTCCCATAGCAGCTGCCACTGAAAAAGCCGCCGTATAGGAAAACATATTGAGCAAGGTTTTGCCTGTTGCTAAACCATCTACTAAACTAGCGCGCACTTCATGTTGGTCCAAGAAGATTCCTGTCATCAAGCCATCATTCAGAAAAACTTGGTAACGAACTCCATTTTCCAAAATACAGAAGGTCTCTGGAGCTTCTTGACCAAATAGATGAGCTGACTCATAACCGGGATCCTTAAAACGAATTTTTTCATATCCTCCCAAGACTTCAGGAAAAACTTCTTGAAATGCTGAAACAATCAAGTCTCTGATTTGATAGACAAAGGAATTGTAAATGGAAAAGACGGCATAATCTTCATAAAGATCAATGGTTAAGCCACCAAATCCGTCTCCTTCTTGATTAAAAATTCTAAAAGCAGTATCCAATTCCGACTGATAATAAGACTGTCGTTTTGACTTAGCCTCAGCAAATATGTGACAAAAATAATCCTGATCTAAGGTAATTTTCTTAGTAGAAATGACCCAACCAAGCCCCTTGTTTTGCTCGGAAAGGTAGCCTGTCCCAACAAAGTGGCCCGAAGTTGTGACCAGCTCGACAACCTCATTGTCAAAGGGGAGTTGCCCAAAGTCAATCTTCTCTAAAATCTTATAACCTTTATGGATTTTCTTCTCAACTTGTCGGTTAATTGTCAGCTTTTTCATACTTTATATTGTATCAAAATTTTCTAAAATTCACAAAGTCTCTCACCTAAAAATGCGACTTATATTGAAGATTTAAAACTAAAATTTGACATTCCCCCACTCTTGTTGACTAATTGTTTCGTCATCTCAGACTTTAAAGTTTTATCCCTAATTAAACACTTGCTTTATTTTCAAATCGTTATAAATTATGGTATACTGATGTAAGAAAATTTTTAGGAAATAAGACAAGGAAGTATATTTTTGTGAAAAAAATTACCCAAAAGATACTCAATTTTATGAGTACCAGACTAGGATTTGTCTTGACCCTACTCTTGCTTTATTGGTTTAAAACCATGTGGGCATATACAGTAGACTTTAATCTAGATATTCAAGGCTTCTATCAGGTTTTTCTTGCAGTCATTAACCCGATACCGTTAAGCCTCTTATTCATCGGTCTTGCTTTTTATATTAAGAGAACCAAACTCTTTTATTTGCTATCTTTTAGCATCTATGTCATTTTATTTATCTGGTTGATATCCAACTCGATTTATTATCGTGAGTTTACAGATTTTGTAACTGTCAATACTATGCTAGCCTCTAGCAAGGTATCCGCTGGTCTTGGGGCAGCAGCCTTAGAATTGTTCCGACCTTGGGACATCATCTATATTCTAGATTTCCCAATTCTAGCTTTCCTCTTTTTAAAGAAATTGGTCAAACTAGATCCCCGTCCATTTAATAAACGGGCAAGTTTTGCAGTTACTTCTCTCTCTGCTATGCTCTTCTCTGCCAACCTTTTCTTGGCGGAGATTGACCGTCCGGAATTATTAACGCGTGGCTTCTCAAATTATTATGTGGTCCGTGCCCTTGGTTTGCCAGCCTTCTTGGGTTACAGTGCCAACCAGACCTACATGGCCAATAAAGAACGCTCTAAAGCCTCTGAAGTAGACTTGAAGCCAGTTGAAGAGTATGTTGCTAGCCACTATGCTCAACCAAATCCAGAAACCTTTGGCCTCGCTAAGGGACGAAATGTTATTTATATCCACTTGGAAAGTTTCCAACAATTCTTGATCGACTATAAATTGAAGGTCGATGGAAAAGAATACGAAGTGACTCCTTTTATCAACTCACTCTACCATTCAAATGAAACCTTTGCATTTGCTAATATCTTCAACCAGGTAAAAGCTGGTAAAACATCGGATGCAGAGACCATGATTGAGACGGGCTTGTTCGGCTTGAACCAAGGTTCCTTTATGGTAAACTACGGGGGGACCAATACCCAGCAAGCAGCTCCTTTCATTCTTTCTAAGAATGGCTACCAATCCAGTGCTGTTTTCCACGGAAATGCCGGAAGCTTCTGGAACCGTAATACAGCTTACAAACAATGGGGCTACCATTACTTCTTTGATGCCTCATACTTTACCAAGCAAGATGATACCAACTCCTTCCAATATGGACTCAATGACAAGATCATGTTGAAGGATTCCATCAAGTACTTGGAACACATGCAACAACCGTTTTACACCAAGTTCATTACGGTTTCCAACCACTATCCTTATACGACAAGTCTGATTGGTGACGAAATCGGCTTCCCTCTTGCAGAAACGCAAGATGAAACGATTAATGGCTATTTTGCAACAGCCAATTATCTAGATTCATCCATCAAGGCCTTCTTCGATTATCTCAAAGCTTCAGGCTTATATGAGAACTCTATTATCGTTTTGTACGGGGATCACTACGGTATTTCTAATTCTCGAAATCCAGCCCTAGCTCCTTTGCTAGATAAGAACTCGGAGACTTGGTCTAGCTATGACAATGCTATGTTACAGCGCGTCCCTTATATGGTAGTCATTCCTGGCATGAACAAAGGGAAAGTCATTGAGACCTTCGGTGGAGAGATTGATATGCTTCCAACATTGGAACACCTGTTAGGAATTGATTCTAAGAACTTCCTTCAAGTTGGACAAGACTTATTATCTCCAGATCATAGTCAAATCGTTGCTTTCCGTTCATCTAACTACTTTGTAACCCCTGAGTATACAAGTTACAGTGGCCGGACCTATTATACCAAGACTGGTGAAGAAATCACCAATCCAGACGAAACAACAAAGAGCAACTCGATAAGATCCGTGAGGCAGCCAATCTACAACTCAAGATTAGTGATAGTATCCAAACCGGAGACCTCTTACGGTTCTATACTGGTAATAATCTTGGGAAAGTTAACCCAGATGATTTCTCTTACAATAACTCGATGAAAGCATTGAAGAAAATCGAAAAAGAAAAAGGAGATGCATCGACCAGTCTCTATAGCCAAAAAGGCAATCAGTCAACGGTTGATCTCTTCAAGGCACCTAGCTACAAGGAACTCCATCCTGAACAGTTCAGTTCTTCTTCATCATCGAGTGAAGATTCTAGCTCAAGTAGTTCAAGTTCATCTTCATCAGAGAAAAAATAAGATTAGGGTTTCCTAATCTTATTTTTAAATGTAGACAAACTATTTTTACTTAAGGTATCTGGATTGTTTTTCAAAAACAACTTCTATTAATTTGGATCATTAAAGCAAATCTAAAACTTTCCGCTGTGAGAAAAGTGCTTGAAACTTTTGGTTCAAAACTAAGTCTTGGAACTTCCTGGATTGCTGAAATTATCCACTGGATAATTTCACCTAACCTCCGTACTCGCCTAAGGAAAGTTTTTAAGATGGCTTTATCTTCAATTTGAAATGAGAGTGGGACAGAAATCGATAATTCGTTAGAATTCGATTTCGTCGTCCCACCTCCGCACAGTTGAGTAGGGCTGTAAAAGCTGATGAAATCAGTGTAGTAGAGCCCACTCAACCACTGCGTCTTTCTCAACAATCCAAAGACAATTGAGAGGCTAGGACTTTTGTCCTAGCCTCATTTTTTTATTTTATTTCTTCCATTCGAAAACGGAAGCTGTTAAATTCTCAACATAGAATGGTCGTTTATTCCGACTATTTCCAACAAGAAGCTCAAGATGATCTGCGTTCTGGAGATAGAATGGAAGTCCACTGGTGTTAAAGATGACAGAATAGTGTTTATCCCAATTTAATTCAAAGACAATGACACCACTACCCATATCCGCTGTATGCACAAAGACATGTTGGTATATTTCCTCATAAGACTCAAGAGACAAGGCAGGTAAGGTCTTCTTCAAATGAATGATTTGACGAATATAGTCAATCGTATCCTTGTTGACAGACACCAGATTCCAATCGACTTGGTTGACGGCATCTGGCGCATTATAGGAATTCATAGCGCGTTCTCGATCTGCCTGGGTCACTTCTCCATCTTCACCCGTTGCAACCAACTTGGTTCTTAGGAACTCTTGGCCAACTTGCATAAAGGCCATCCCTTGGAAGAGGAGGTTCATAGCTGTCGCCACTTCTACCTGCTTCTTAATTTTTTCCTGAGAGTCATCTGGATGGACATAAGAAAGTAAATCATAGAGGTTGTAGTTATCATGGGCTTCTACATAGTTGAGAACCTGACTTGGAGTTAGGAAGGATCCCAACTCTGCACTACCCAGAACAGACCGCGCAATGATGTCTTCTGTAGACTTCCGACTAACATAGCCACGTTTGATAGAGCCAAAGACCTCGGCCCCCTTAATGGCATCTCGAGAGGTATCATTAAAGAAACCAACCTCGGCCATTTGATAAGCATTGTCCTTCTTAGCCTTATCTTCTGGAGCTAAGCCTGTCCCCATATCCCAACCTTCTCCATAGAGGAGGATCCGTGGATCAATCGCATCCATGGCTTCACGGATTTCATTCATCGTATCCACATCGTGAATCCCCATCAAGTCAAAGCGGAAACCGTCAATCTTATATTCTGTTACCCAATGTGTCAAGGAATCAATCATGAACTTGCGATACATCTCATGCTCACTGGCTGTCTCATTCCCAACTCCTGTACCATTTTGGAAGGATCCATCTGGATTCATCCGGTAATAATAATCAGGAACAGTTGTTTGGAAGGCGCCATCTTCTGTCGAATAGATATGGTTATAAACGACATCCATAACCACTGAGATTCCTGCTTGATGGTAGGCGTGAATCATTTCTTTTAATTCGCGCATGGTGGTTTTAGGGTCGTGAGGTTTGGTCGAATACCAAGTCTCAGGTGCTGAATAATTCTGCACATCGTATCCCCAGTTGTAGAGGACATTGCCTTCTTCATCGTAGGACTTATAGCGGTCGGTAACTGGCTGCAGTTGCACCACATTAACCCCTAATTCCTTGATGTAATCAAAAGCAGTAGCATCACCCTGGGCGTTCTTAGTCCCAGTCTGGTGAGCCCCTCGGTAGGTTCCTCGATAAGCTTCGTCCACACCGGAAGTTGGAGAAATGGTCAAATCCCGGACATGCATTTCATAAACAACCGCCTGACAGGGATTATCCAGCCGCCAGTCAGCCTTCTCATACGCTTCTGTTTGAAAGGCAGGGAAGATGCGATCATAATGGGAAAGAATGGCTGATTTTTTCCCATTTTCACTGGTAGCGATCGTATAAGGATCACGCGCAATCTCCGTATGGTAATCAAAATAAACCTTGTACTGATAAGCAAGTCCACTGAGGTTCCCCATGACATCCGCATACCAAACACCACAATTATTTCGAACATGGTCGCTAGATTCACGCTGGCCACGAACCATTGGGACAATCTTCCAAACCTTGCTGTCATTAGCAACAGAATCATAGATGAGGAGGTCTACTTTATTGGCAGTAGGTGCCCAGAGTTTAAAGCGGTAATCATCATCCTGCTGGCGATAGCCCAACCATCCTTGATATCCCCATTTGGCATCAAATTCCTGGTAATGAGTCGCCATATCAAAAGCATGTGGCTTCCGACGGCTGTATTCATGACTAGTCATTGCAGCCTGCAAGGAATAATAAACGGTATCATCCCCTTGAATTAACCAGACTTCTCGAACATGCCCTTCAGGCAAAAGCTCAATATGATATTCATCTGACTGACTGATCCAGTTTCCTTCCTTGATGATGACATGACCAAACCGTTGAGGCGTCTCACAGTTATATACTAAGAGCCCCTCAACTCCAAAATAATCGAGCTTGGAGAAGGATACTTCCTCTCCCCAAACTCCTTCATGCCACTTCCACATATCACGTGCAAAATAATCGCCTACAGGATGATGGTAGTGGATTTTAACTTGATACTGATGCATCTTATTGTATTTCCTATTTCCTAACTAAGAAGAAACGAACATTGCCCACTCTATGCAATGATTCTCCATTATTCTTCTGATTTATATTCCGAATGGACCAAGGCATCGTCATTAATTTCATCGATGTTGGCAAAAAATTCTAAGTGATTGTGGAAGACTTCCAGTTCCACCGGTGTATCTCCCCCGTATTCACCATCTAAATTGATCTTGAACTCTTCTTTCTTATCCAAAACTTCAATCTTCAATTTAGAGGTTTTGAGGTATTCAATATTTGAATCCTTGACATGTTTTCCACCATTGACGGCTTGCATAATCAAAGACAACATATCAAATAATTTAGCGGTTTTCACTAAAATCAAAGTGAAATTACCATCATCCAATTTAGCATCTGGTGCTACACTTTCAAAGCCACCGATTGAATTGGTCAAAGCCACGAAAACAAGAGAAACTGGTCCAACATAGACCCCATTATCGTGTTCAATCCGTACCTTGCGGGTTTTATTTTTGGGGAACTTCTTCACCCCTTCAGCCACATAAGCAAAGTAGCCATAACGCGACTTCACCTCACTCGGTACACTAAAGGTCAATTCAGACAAGGTCCCTGCAGCAGCAATATTGATAAAATATTTACTTCCGTATGCCCGTCCAATGTCCATTTGGATGGTTTGGTTCTTTTCAATAATCCTTGCAGCAGCTACAGGATCTCCCATTGGAATCTTCAGAGCACGCGCGTAATCATTAGTTGTTCCCGTAGGGATAAAAGCCATTTTTGGACGGTGTTCGAGACTAGCAACCCCGTTAACAACCTCATTAATGGTCCCATCTCCTCCAGCAGCAATGATCAAATCAAATCCTGCTTTAGCAGCCCGTTCTGCTTCTAATTGGGCTGATAAGGGCTCTGGAGTGGTCTGATAGGCACTTGTTTCGTAGCCGACATCCTCTAACACATCTAAGACTTCTGCGATGTTCTTTTTAATGATTTCCTGACCAGAGGTCGGATTATATATCACTCGTGCTTTTTTAATTTTATTTTCCATACATGCCTCTATAAACTCTCAAGCCAGGCTTCATCCTGTATTTCAATCGATAATTCCTGCGCTTTGCTTAATTTACTGCCCGCATCACTACCTGCAACCAACAGGTCAGTTTTCTTGGACACGGAGCCTGTGACTTTAGCCCCTAAGGCTTCTAATTTAGCCTTAGCTTCAGAACGTGTCAGACGTTCCAGTTTACCTGTTAAGACGACTGTTTTACCGGACAATGGTGCGTCTGCTGCAACCTTTTGTCCTAGGTACTCTAAGTTTACCCCAGCATCCTTAAGCTCTTCTAAAAGAAGCCGAGAGCCTTCCTGAGCAAAATAACGCTGGAGACTTTCTGCAACGACCATTCCTAAACTGTCTATCGCTGCAATCGTTTCAACCTCTGCTTCTGCTAAAGCTGGAATGGAATGAAACTCTTGGAGCAAGAGCTGGCTGGCCTTACTTCCTACATGACGAATTCCCAGTCCAAACAATAGTTTTTCAGCAGAATTCCCCTTAGATGCTTGAATAGCCTCTACTAACTTCTGGGCAGATTTTTCTTTAAAACCTTCTAATTGCAAAAGATCCTCAACTGTCAGCCGGTAGATACCTGCCACATCCTGTACCAGTTCTTTGGCAAACAGTTTTTCCACCACAGCTGGCCCCAACCCTGTTATATTCATGGCATCCCGGCTGGCAAAGTGAGCGAGCCCTTCCTTTATTTGAGCAGGACAACGGGGGTTGATACAACGTAAGGCCACTTCATCCTCAAAATGAAGGAGCTCACTCTGACAACTTGGACAGTGACTAGGAATCTCTAATTTTTCTTCTGATACGCGCTTATCCATTACAACCCGAAGGACAGCTGGAATAATATCCCCTGCTTTATAGACAATGACGGTATCGTCTTTGCGAATATCTTTCTCAGCAATATAATCTACATTATGGAGAGTAGCCCGACTGACAGTCGTACCTGCTAGTTGAACGGGAGTCAAATTGGCAGTTGGTGTCACCACTCCTGTCCGACCAACAGTCCAATCAACTGACAAGAGTTTTGCTTCCTTCTCCTCAGCTGGGAACTTGTAAGCCACTGCCCATTTGGGAGCTTTGACAGTAAAGCCAAGTTCTTCTTGGACAGCCAGGTCATTCACTTTAATCACGACCCCATCGATATCATAAGGAAGCTGGTCACGCATCGCAGCCACTTCTTGAATATAGTCCCAGACTTGCTCGATACTAGTCGCTATCTTGTGATGCGGATTGACGACAAAACCGAGTCGATCTAACTTGGCTAACACCTTCTCTTGACTCGTTTGGTCAGTTGGACTAGCTTCCTGGTAGAGGAAGGTCGCGAGTTTTCGCTCCGCAACAATCTTCGTATCCAACTGTCTAAGAGTACCGGCTGCCGCATTTCGAGGATTCGCAAACTCTGCTTCCCCATTTTCTTGGCGAGACAAGTTGACGGCATCAAAAGATGCACGGGGCATATAACATTCTCCGCGAACTGTTAATGTAAGAGGTTCTGGCAAGACTAGAGGAATATCGCGAACTCGCTTGAGGTTCTCTGTGATATTTTCTCCAATGCTCCCATCCCCACGTGTAGCACCCGTTTCAAGAACTCCATCGACATAAGATAGTGAAATAGACAGGCCGTCAATTTTTAATTCACATACATAGGTGACAGCAGGAAATTCTTTGCGAACCCGTTGATCAAAGGCCACTAATTCTTCATAAGAAAAGGCGTCCTGCAAGCTGTATAGCGGGTAAGCATGCTGGTATTTTTCAAACCCTTTAAGAATAGTTCCTCCGACCCGATGGGTTGGGCTATTGGGCTGGACCAACTCCGGATGGGCTTCCTCTAAGGCGACTAATTCCCGATAAAGTTGGTCGTACTCATAATCCGATACGGACGGAGCATCTTTTGTATAATATTCTTCTGCATAGTGATTCAGGAGTGTCACTAGCTCTTTTATTCTGGTTTCCATATCCCTATTTTACCATAAAAACGCTTTACTGGGGCCTTTCTGACTACTCCATTAGCGAAAAATATCTATTATTTGAATGAATCGGATTCGGCAATGGCAACAAAAAAGAGCTAGGACAAAAGTCCTAGCCTCTCAATTATCTTTGGATTCTCGAGCAAGACGCAGTGGTTGACTGGGCTCTACTACGCTGATTTCATCAGCTTTTACAGCCCTACTCAACTGTGCGGAGGTGGGACGACGAAATCGAATTCTAACGAATTACCAATTTCTGTCCCACTCTCTAGTAGACTATTGAGTCAAATCAATTCGTTGGGCAATCTTTTTAATCAAAATAGCTCCGACAATCAGGGAAGCAAATTCACCCAAACCAGTTGTCAACCAATTCAAGAAGAATGGTGTTTTGTTCAAGATATGCAATTCTAAGGCAATCGTAAACATAGAGAGGGCAAAGAAAATTGAGAATAAGAAATGATCCTTGCGAATCCATCCATTAAAGAGATCTGTCTTTTCGTAACGTTTAAAGAGATATACTCCAAGTGTGACGAAGACCAAAGTAGATCCACCACCAACGACCACGTCGACAATCCCATAACTCAGGAAGTTAGAAATCATACAGCCAATTGTCACCGACCAAATGTATTTCCGATTGTAGAAAGCCATGAAGTTGAGCATTTCAGAGACACGGAATTGGATCTCATTGCTTCCGATGGCATTCAATGGGGGAGTAATGGTCAAGGCCACATAGAGAGCAGCAACTAGGGCAATCTGTGCCAAGTCACGAACAGTATAGTTTTTCATCGTTTTCTCCTTTAGCGGTTTTTCCGCGTCTAATATGCTTGGTGAAAGAAGCTAAGCACCAAGGGTTGATCTTTGCCAATGAACCCCTCTTGATAGAGTTGCATTCGACAAACCAACTTTATAAGTATAGCACAAATAAGGGAATTATGATAGACTAATTGTATGAAAAAACTAGTCCATCGCATCTTTAATAATGAAATTTTAGCCTACCTGATCTTTGGTGTTGCTACAACGATTGTTTCTGTTGCTACCCGGCTGATTGTCTTCCAACTGACAGACCAGGAACAACTAGCTACCTTGATTGGAAATATTGCAGGGATTCTCTTTGCCTTTGCTACCAACGATACTATTGTCTTTAAACAAGAAAGAAAAGGCTGGTTCAAACGCTTAATTGTCTTCTCTTTCGCTCGAATGGGCACTCTCGTTCTGGATCTCCTGATGACTACCATCTTTGTGACCCAGTATCCGCAAATCATTGGTCAGTTTGTCAATATGAATCGCACGGCTATCAATACCATCGAAACATTTGCTGCCCAAGTTATGATTGTCATTTTAAACTATGTCTTCAGTAAACTTTTTGTCTTCCGAAATAAGAAGTAACTTCCGTGAAAAAACCAAAATGAGGCTGGGACAAAAGTCCTAGCCTCTCAATTGTCTTTAGATTGTCGAGCAAGACGCAGTGGTTGAGTGGGCTCTACTACGCTGATTTCATCAGCTTTTACAGCCATACTCAACTGTGCGGAGGTGGGACGACGAAATCGAATTCTAACGAATGACCGATTTCTGTCTCACTCTCATTTTTTATACTTCTAAACTAGATGTTTGGGCGCTTAAATAAGAAATCTTTCCTTCTACACCAAAATAGTCCTTGACTAAGCCTTTTAATTCGTCCATTGCTTCTTTAGCACGTTCTCCTTGCTCTTCAGTCACTGCTTCCATAACAAGAATAGCTTGACGAGTTTCTTCTGTCAACATAGTCCTTTGAGCTTCCCGCCAATTTAAACACCGGCAAACAGCTCCTTCTTGGTCATAATAGATGATCTCATCCGGCAAAGCTGGAGCATTCTCCTCAGCTCCTAATGGGAAGAATGGCTCTCCCCCCTTTGCTTTTCCTAAAGATAAGCCTCCAGCTAACTTTTCCATGTCCTCACCACCACATGGGATAGCATAGGCAAGAGAGACACTATTATACAAATCAACTAAAGGATTAATGGGATAAAACTCCCGTCCTTGCGAAACACGTTTCAATAAGGCTTCAATGGAAGAACGGGCTCCTTTTTTGGTCTTGAATTTGGTAAAAGCCTGTCGCCATTCCTGAACGACTGGGCTGGCAGTGAATTGTTCATCATCGATGAAGACCTTTGATCGAGCGACTCCCTTGTCGAGTAGATCCTTAAAATAGGAATCCTTGCCCTCGTCGACATGATTGTCGATTCCTTCTACTGTCATCACCACTACTTGTGCTTGGGAAAATAAATCCCAAAATTCCTGGTCTATTGTAACTTTCATTTCTTTTCCTCACTATAATTTCTTTTTTGGCCTTTTTTCACTAGCTCCCAATCCGCCGCGACGTTTTCACTCATCTTTGTAAGCCATTTTTCTAATTGAAGAATTTCTGCTTGTGAAAAACCTTTTAAAGCAGTCTTCTCAGAATATTCATGCTCAGCAAGTATGAAAGGATAAAGCGCTTGTCCCTTTTCCGTTAGGATCCATTTTTTTATCTTTTGATTTGAATGATCGTTTAGTTCTTGGATAAATCCTTTATCCGCTAATTTTTTGACAGAGCGGGCCACTGTTGAGCGGTCCATTTTTAATAGATCAGATAATTCCTCTTGAATGATCCCTGGGTGCTCTCCAATCCGTACCAAATACAAATATTGGCCTCTCGCCAGCTCCAAATCTCGGAACTCAATATTAGCAATCGAATCTAAGGCTCGAGCAATGATGCCAATCTCTCTTAGAACCTTCATTTGCTCCTCCTTTCCTTAAAATTGAGTTTATCATATTTTTATTGCATTTGCAACAAAAAATTCAAAAATAACAAAAAGCCGGATGAAAACCGGCTTCTTCATATGTTGTTTCTTTAAAATTATTCTTGATTTTTTCTCAAATTTTTAAGATGAAAACGACGCTTGAGTGAAGCTTCTTTTTGGTGAAAAGCTACTTGAGCTGACTTGTACTTGGCCACCACATCCCCGTCTTTTGTTTCGAATCGTGCTTCAATCGCATATTGAATACTAGCATTTAAGATACAGCCAATAATCAACACCTTGGCTACTAAAATAAACCAGAACATAATGACTGCTAAAAGGACCGACCCGAAGAAACGAGCATCTAAGAAACTCGTGATATAGTGATCGACATATTTCCAGAAGATATTCAAGGTCAAATAAAGGACTGCTGTCACAAAGATGGCTCCTGGAAAGACATAGCGAAACTTAGGAATTTGATATTGGGTAGGGTGTAATAGAGCAAGAGCAAGGTCAAAAAGAGAAGGAAGTAAACCGAAGGGCCGGAAATATTTAGAAGGCGAAGGTAGATACTTTCATCAAACTTGAAAATCTGGTAGACGGTACGAATAATCATACGGCCAAACATAGTCAAAACGAGAGATAGACCAAACAGACCTTGTAGAGCAAAACTAATCAAGATACTGAAAATTCTCGCCCAGATAATCCCCCTCTCCTTCTCCACTCCATAACTTTTATTGAAGGCCCTTTGCAGGTAAGCGATACACTGTGAAGAGACCCATAAAGCAGAAATGATAGAAAAACTCAGCAAACCAGTAGACGGCTTGGTAAGCACCGATGAAATAACTTGCAAAACAATGCGGTACATGGAAGCAGGTAAGACTTCACGCAAGGTCAGCAAAATCTGAGTCGGACGAATCTGAAAGTAAGGAAGGATATTGGCTGCAATCAACAATAAAGGGAGAATCGAAATCAATAAATAATAGGCTACTGCTATACTAGTAATATCCGATTCAGAGGCCATATAAAAGCGCAGGAATCCCTTAATAAAGGGTCGTTGGCCTAGCCATTTTAGAAACTTTTTCATATCTTGCCTTTCCCTAAACAAAGTCATAAAAAGAGAAAAGAGCGAAACCGTTTTATCTATTCAGCTCCATTCTTTCCTCTCTACTTTTTTTAATAGGTTCCTTCTTCACCTTGACTGGTCAAAATAACAGGACCATCTTTCGTAATCACAAACTGATGTTCGTACTGACAAGAAAGACCACCGTCAAGAGTTTTGTGGGCCCAACCTGTCTTCATATCGGTATCGATTTCCCAAGTTCCAGTATTAATCATTGGTTCAATGGTCAAAACCATCCCCTCACGTAAGCGCAACCCGCGTCCTGCACGTCCATAGTGGGGAACCATTGGTTCCTCATGCATTGTCGGACCGACTCCATGACCGACCAAGTCACGGACCACTCCGTATCCTTTGCTTTCAGCATATTCTTGAATAGCTGCTCCGATATCACCTAGGCGGTTTCCGACAACTGCTTGTTCAATCCCCTTGTAGAGACATTCCTTGGTGACATCCATGAGATCTTTTACTTCTTGGGATACATTCCCAACTGCATAAGCCCAACAAGAATCCGCCAAACCACCAGAATAGTTTTCAGTATACTTTTTCACCTGAGCTACATTATCAAAGTCTAGTTTTGAAACATCAACAACAGACTTATCCAATGGCTCTGATAAGACCATATCCACCTTTAAGAGGTCACCTTCTTTTAACAGATAGTGGCGAGGAAAGGCATGAGCTACTTCATCATTGATCCCACAACAAGTTGCATAGGGATAGTCCATCAGACTTCCTTCCACACCGATCTGGAGGGGCAAGACATTGGCTTCTTTACAGCGACGTCGAACATACTCTTCTACTTCCCAAAGATCAAGACCTGGTTTGATCAAATCCCGAAGGCCGATATGGATACTGGCAAGAAAGTCTCCTGCACGGTCCATGGCTTCGATTTCACGCTGTGATTTCAATGTAATCATCTATTCCTACTTCCATTCTAATTAATTTTCAAAGTGACGGTGGCTTTCGTGACCAGCTGCAGATTCAAATACAAATCAAAATCTATAATAGCCGATCGTCTTGTTTGGCGAACAATACGCGTTTCAATCCGCAAGGTATCGTCCACTTGAACAGCTTGAAGATAATAGACCAACAGCTGTTCGATAATTAAATTTTTTCCAGAATTCATCATGAGCTGGCGAGTGACCGTTGTTAAAACTTCAGTGAGAACGCCATTCGAGAGAACGCCACTTTTTTCTAACATACTTGGTTCAACCGTCAGTTCAAAATGATTGGCTTGCAGAACCACTTTTTGGCTGATTTGTTCACTAAAGGTTGGTAATCCAGACAATTGTTCCTTACTCATCCGGTCCATGACTGCACGACGGGTAATGACACCTAACAGGGTCTGATTGCTCCGAATAACAGGGATCATCTCAAAGTCTTCTGCAATCATGCGTTGACTGACATTGGCGATACTAGAAGAAAGGTTTGTCGTAAAGACGGTACGTGACATGACCTTGTCCAGAGTTGTCTGGGGTGTCTTATCGCCGGCATCCCGCATAGTCACCACTCCAACAACCATTTGGTGTTGATTAACGACAGGAAAGCGACTAAAACGGCTCTTTCTTACCAAATCTAGATAGTCACGTACGGTATCTGTTTCCCGTAAAAAACCATATTCATGCATAGGTGAATAGACTTGTTCAACCGTTAATATGTCTGTTTTGATTTGCATGTTGGCGAGAGCGCGATTGATCATGGTCGCCACAGTATAAGTATCGTGCTTGGTACGTAAGATAGGAGTTTGACCACTGTTACCTAGTTCTAAAATAGACGGATCGACATCGAAACCACCAGTTACAAGAACAGCATTGTCGTGTTTGAGAGCCAGACGTTGGATATTGGTCCGGTCTCCAACAATGAGGAGCCCACCTTCAGAGACATAGTCTAAAATATGCTCTTCTGTCATGGCACCGATATAAAACTTATTGAACTCTCGTTCCAGTCCTTCTTTACCTGCCAAGACTTCCGAACCGGTTATTTCTACAATCTCTCGAAAAGTCAGATGTTCCAGGACAGCCTTTTTGGACTTAACACGAACAGTCCCACTACGAGGTCTCGTTTCAACAATTCCACGATTTTCGGCTTCTTTAATGGCCCGATAGGCGGTTCCATCACTCACCTGCAAATAGTTCGAGATACTTCTCACACTGACACGCTTGCCAATTGGTAGTTTCTCCAAATAATCTAAGATTGCTTGGTGTTTACTCATTGAGATCTCCTCTATCTATGCAGAACTCGTAATAATCCCGCATCTTTCGGGTATAGCGGTCGCTTCCCTTGAATTGTCGTTTTAACGTATAACCGGCATGTAAAGCTACCTGTTGGCTGGCTAAATTTTCAACATGGGTAATAATTCGGACTTGTTTGAGATGAAATTCTTGAAAGGACAAGAAGGTAATTTCTTTTACAACCTCTGTCATGAGGCCTTTGCCCCAATAATCCTTGTGTAAGAAATAACCAAGTTCTGCTTCTTTCTTAATTTCATCCAATTTCTCAAATTTAATCGATCCAATCACATGCCCGTTTTCTTTGTCACAAATCGCCCATATTCCTAGAGGATTCTTTAAAAAATAATTAGCTAAGACATACTGGCATTCCTCTAGGGAAGTTTGTGCCGGAAAAATAAAAGGCAAGTTATCTGGATTGGAGGATATCTTGTAAAAGTCAGCTGCATCACTATATAGAAAGGGCCTCAAGAAGAGGCGCTCTGTTTCGAAACATGAATATGCTGCTAGTTGCGTCCAAATGTTCATAAAAATCGTTCGTTATGCTTCATCAATTAACTTGATGTCAGCGCCCAATTGTTGCAATTTTTCAATGATATGCGAATAGCCACGAAGGATAAACTCAATATTGGTAATCTCTGTTCTCCCCTGTGCCATCAAACCTGCAATCACCAAGGCAGCTCCTGCACGCAGGTCTGTCGCTTTAACTGGAGCACCCGTTAATTGATTGGGTCCTTGGTAGACAATGCGATCACCAACTGTTTCAATCCTAGCCCCCATCCGCATCAGTTCAGCCACATGGTTGACCCGCTTTTGATAAATAGTATCTACAATGCTTCCCTTTCCATTAGCTGTCAAGAGCAAGGGGGTCAAGGGTTGCTGTAAATCAGTTGCAAATCCAGGGTAAGGAGAGGTTTTAATGTGAACAGCTTTTAGATTTTCTTGCTTTTCAACAAAAACACTATCCTCAGAAATGGTCATTCGAACTCCCATTTCTTCTAGCTTGGCAATAAAGCTTTCCAGGTGTTCATAGAGAACATTCGTAATTTGAATTCCTTCTCCCACAGCTGCAGCAAGAGCGATATAAGTCCCTGCTTCGATGCGATCTGGGATCACTTGGTGGCGCGTCCCGCGGAGATAGTCTACTCCTTCAATCGTAATGATATCTGTACCAGCTCCCCGGATGTGAGCCCCCATATTATTGAGAAGGGTAACGACATCAATGATCTCAGGTTCACGAGCGGCATTCTCAATAACAGTACGACCTTCCGCTTTGACAGCAGCTAGGATGGTATTAATCGTTGCGCCAACACTAACCGTATCCATATAGATGACTGCCCCACGAAGACGCTTCCCATTAGTAGAAAGGTTCATACTAGAACCATCCATGGTCATTTTAGCCCCCATAGCTTCAAAGGCTTTCAAATGTAGATCAATTGGACGCGGACCTAAGTCACATCCCCCTGGTAGACCTACAGTTGCCTGGCCATAACGTCCCAAGAGACTTCCATAGAAATAGTAAGAAGCACGAAGACTATTGATCTTTCCAAATGGCATTGGCATATCTTGCACACCACGTGGATCAATGACAAGGGTCTCCCCATCTCGCTCCACTTTTGCTCCCATTAGAGTCATAATGTCAATCAAGCTAGCCACATCTGAAATATCTGGAACACCATCAAGTGTCACAATTTCGTCTGCTAAAATAGTAGCTGGAATAAGGGCCACCACGCTATTTTTGGCACCACTAATGGTCACCGCACCTTTTAATGGGCGACCACCATTAATTATAATTTTTTTCATGTTAATTTGTATAAGCTCTTTCAATCATTCAGTAAAAAATTACCGCATCTATTATATCATAAAAACGCTTCATTTTCCACTCATTCTTATCTTTTGATCAGTCGATGCAATCCTTGAAAACTTAAGCTATATCTTTTACTATTTTTTTATACTTTCAGTTCTTTCCCTAGTTTATCTATGCTATATACTCATTCGCTGTATGTGTATTTTATCAAAAAAGGCAGTCCTTTTCAGACCACCTTTTTTGAGCTTATTTTACTTCATCTCCTAGTTCATATTTACTGTCTTTTAGAGCTCGGCTCAAGGACCATTTCCAAGGTTTCCCTTCAATGGTTACTTGATGCTTCTCTAAATCAACTTTTACTTCTTCTACACCTTTTACCGCGGATAATTTTTCAGTGACAGCATTGGCACAACCTTGGCATTTCATTCCTGTAATTTCATATGTTTTTGACATATTTTTGTCCTTTCTTTCTTACAAGGAGATCATTTTTTCTCCTATATTTTATAATTTTTTTCGCTTTAATCTTAGAGCATTGACGACGACGGATACTGAGCTAAAACTCATGGCTAGACCCGCTAGCATAGGATTTAAGAGGGGACCACCAAAGAGATAGAGAAGGCCCATCGCCACCGGAATAGCTAAAACATTGTAGATAAAAGCCCAGAACAAGTTTTCCTTAATCGTCTGAATCGTGTAGCGACTAATTTCCAAGGCTCGGACTACATCCATCAATTGAGGCTTCATGACTACGATATCTGCACTTTCCATGGCAATATCTGTTCCAGACCCCATGGCAATCCCGATATCTGCAGTTGCAAGGGCTGGTGCATCGTTGATCCCATCCCCCACCATGATCACAGACTTGCCTTCTGCTTGCAATTCTTGGATCACTCGTGATTTTTCTTGAGGAAGGACTTGACTGATGACCTGCCGGATTCCAGCCTTCTTGGCAATCGCTTGAGCAGTTCCTTCATTATCCCCAGTTAGCATGATCACCTTCTTGCCCATTTTTCAAGACTAGCAACCATTTCTAAACTATCTTCCTTGATGCGGTCTGCTACGCCAAATAGAGCCATTAATTGCCCATCTTCAGCTAAGAAAATCGGGGTTTGTCCATCCTGGGTCAAGACTTGCAAGTCTGCCTTGGCAAGACGAACATCGATTCCTTCCTCTTCCATTAGAGTTTGATTCCCAGCTAGATAAACCTTCCCTGCATATCTAGCAGTGAGGCCCCTTCCTGTTAGACTAGAGAAGTTTTCCATCTCTAATAAGTCTACATGCGCCTCTTTTGCAGCATCCAGAATAGCCTGTCCCAGCGGGTGCTCGGACTTAGCTTCCAGAGATGCCAGGATTTGTAAGGCATCCTTCGTTTGACTATAGAGATAGGATGAGGACAACTGAGGTTTTCCTTGAGTGATGGTCCCTGTTTTATCGAAGACCACTACTTGCGCTTGATGAGCTAACTCAAGGACATCCCCTCTCTTGTAGAGGATCCCATGCTCTGCACCTAATCCTGTCCCCACCATGATGGCGGTTGGAGTTGCCAAGCCTAGAGCACATGGACAGGCAATCACCAAGACACTGATTGTTACTGTCATAGCAAAGGTAAAGGTTTCGCCCATGATGAAATACCAAAACAGTCCAGATAAAAGGGCAATCCCCATGACTACTGGGACAAAGACTCCGGCCACTCGATCGGCAATCTTAGCAATCGGTGCTTTGGTTTGTTGGGCATCTTCCACCAGCTGAATGATTTGTGCTAGTAAAGTATCGCGACCAACTTTCTCAGCCTGATAGACCAAGCTTCCTTGACCATTGATGGAGCCAGCGTAAACTGGGCTCCCTTCAGTTTTTTGGATTGGGATCGATTCACCCGTCAGCATGCTTTCATCAATGGCTGATTGTCCGGAAACCACTTGACCATCCACGGCTATTTTTTCACCTGGTTTGACCAGAATGTGATCTCCAATGACCAAGTCTTCTACAGGCAATTTCACTTCTTTTCCATCCCGTAAGACCGTCGCCTCCTTGGCAGCCAGATGCATGAGTTTTTTAATGGCTTGAGAAGTACGTCCTTTGGACAGAGTTTCAAAATATTTACCTAGCGTAATCAAGGTCAAAATCACGGCTACAGACTCAAAGTAAAGCTGGTGAACATGATGATGATGACCAAGCAAGATATGATAAGTTCCATAGAGACTATAAAGAAAGGCTGCGCTGGTAGCCAAAGCTACCAAGGCATCCATATTGGGATGACCTTTTAGAAGAGTCCGGAAACCATTTCGATAAAAACTCGTCCGAAGACCATCACGGGGATGGTCAAGGCCAAAAGAACAAGGGTGTAAGCTACGGGTGCTCGAGCAGGTGAGACAAAAGCAGGTACAGGCAGTCCAATCATGGGACCCATTGCTAGATAAAAGAGTGGCAGGGTGAAGATGGAAGACCAAAGGAGCCGGTTTCGGATTAATTGTAGCTTGTCTCCTTCCCGTTCCTCTTGACTCTTAGCTGTATCTGGATTGTAAAGTACTGCCTCATAGCCAGCATCTGCTACCGCTTTTGAAATAGCCTCTGGGCTCAAAGACTCCCCTTGGTATTCTACCGTCATCTTTTCAGTAGTCAGGTTGACTGTCGCTTTTTCAACACCGTCCAGATGATTAACAGCTTTCTCCACATTGATCACACAGGATGCACAAGTCATCCCATTGACGACAAAAGTTTCTTCTTTCATTGATTTTCCTCCACATGACTGACACAGTGACATTGCCCTGGTTGGCAATCACATTGAACCCGCTCCACGCTTTCTTTGGACGCGAGGATCTCTTGCAAGTCCTTGATATGCTCCTCTGTCATAGGTGTTTGCTGGATCAGTTGCTCCAATATGTGACTATGCTTGGTCAAGCAGATCTTACTTAAAACTTCATAGACAGCTGTTAAATTGGCCTCTTCTTCATTGAGGACAGCCTGATACAGATAGGTTCGACCTTCTCTTCGGCTCGTCAGATAGCCTTTATCAGCTAAGCGCCCCAAGAGGGTTTTTACCGTTGATGCGGACCAGTCCTGCTTGGTGGAAAGAATCTTGGTTATTTCTGTAGATGTCGTTTCTCCCTTGGTCCAAAGGACTCTCATGACTTCCCATTCAGCACTTGAAATCTTTGCCATTCATTTTCCTTTCTATCTCCTATCATGGATAATTGGTTTACATTTGTAGTTTTATTATACACTTCCTATTTTTCTTGTCAATACTTTTGTTTACATTTGTAGATTTATTTTACAAAAAAGAGGCTGGGACAAAAGTCCTAGCCTCTCAATTGTCTTTGGATTGTCGAGCAAGACGTAGTGGTTGAGTGGTCTCTTTATTCGCTTTTTAAGCTCCAAATATGACCTAATGAGGGAAACAAAGTTTCCTTTATCTGCAACCTTCAACAGTCTCCCAGACTGTTGAAGCTGTGCGGAGGTGGGACGACGAAATCGAATTCTAACGAATTACTGATTTCTGTCCCACTCTCTCTTTCTATCTACTTCTTAACCGCTTCTTTCAAGGCTTCTACCTTGTCCAAGCGTTCCCATGGAAGATCAATATCCGTCCGTCCCATATGTCCATAAGCCGCTGTTTGACGGTAAATCGGACGTTTGAGGTCCAGCATTTGGATAATTCCTGCAGGACGAAGGTCAAAGATTTGACGCGCTGCTTGTTCCAGCTTGCTTTCAGCTACTGTACCAGTACCAAAGGTATCGATACGGACAGATACAGGATGAGCCACCCCAATCGCATAAGCCAATTGCACTTCTGCTTTCTTAGCAAGACCTGCAGCAACAATAGTCTTGGCAATGTAGCGAGCAGCGTAAGAAGCCGAACGGTCAACCTTAGTTGCATCCTTACCAGAGAAGGCACCGCCACCATGACGTGAGTAACCACCATAAGTATCCACGATGATCTTACGACCCGTCAAACCGGAGTCTCCTTGAGGCCCCCCGATAACGAAACGACCTGTTGGATTGATGAAGAATTTCGTTTCATGGTCAAGATAAGAAGTTGGAATCACTTCCTTGATAACCTTGTTAATCACATCCTCATGGATTTGTTCATTGCTCACTTCTGGATCGTGTTGGGTTGAAATAACGACTGTATCCACGCGCACTGGCTGGTCATTTTCATCATACTCAACCGTAACTTGTGATTTAGCATCTGGACGAAGGTAACTAATTTCACCAGACTTACGTAGCTCTGCCAAACGACGAACCAACTTGTGGCTAAGTGAGATTGGAAGTGGCATGAGTTCTTCTGTCTCATCTACCGCAAAACCAAACATGAGACCTTGGTCACCAGCACCAATCAAGTCAAGTGGATCCTGATCAGCATTTCCACGAACTTCCAAGGCTTCATTAACCCCTTGGGCGATATCAGGAGATTGTTCTACCAATGATGGGTGTACTCCTACAGTTTCCGCTGAGAATCCATATTCTGTATTGGTGTAACCAATTTCTGCAATGGTATCACGAACCACACGGTTAATGTCCACATAAGCAGTTGTCGAAATTTCACCGAAAACATGCACTGAACCAGTATAAACAGCTGTTTCTGCAGCAACGTGTGCTTCTGGATCTTGCTCTAAAATAGCATCCAAAATAGCATCTGAAATTTGGTCTGCAATCTTATCCGGATGCCCCTCAGATACAGATTCAGACGTGAATAATTTACGTTCTGACATAAAAATGTCCCCCCTTAAAAAATATTCGTTATAGAGTTACAAAGAACTGGTAGATGCTTTCTACCACCTTATCGGGACCATATAACTTAACTATTATAACACGATTTTGTACGAGAATTCCTTTTTTATTAAAAGAAAAAGATATAGTTTGAAACTATACCTTCTTCAGTTAAACCGCTATTTAGCTCTAATCCTTATAGTAGCAAAGTCCCTATTAATACAAGGATAGTGGTAATGATAGATGGAATTCGAAATAGAAACCAATCCGGATCACCAGCAAATAACATCGAGACGAAATAGAGAGCTACAGAGACAAATAGAATCTCCTTATTGATGGTTGTACTTCCAATACCAAGTAGGACTGTCGCAATAATATAACAAATCAAGTGAGGTCCCAAGAAGATTAGGAAGGCAATTGCCCATCCTCCTGCTAACAGAGCACTCCCTATAAACAATCCAAGATAGCCTATGGCAAGACATAATGCAAAAGTTAGAAGGCCCGTATGAGGAACAGAATTTTCTGGGGCTTGCTCCATCATTGGTGGCTGAACAGGATTTGCTAGGCCTTGATTCGGCATGGGTGGCTGAGCAGTCCCTTCAGGAAGATTATTCTGTCCTTGGTTTGGTTGATATTGTGAATCTTGATCTGACATTTTTATCCTTCCTCTTTTATCATCTTATAAATTGGTTTTACGGTATATTCTACTCTTATTATACCCGATTTATTGAAATTGCATATGCTAAAATTGGTGATATATTTTTTCTATCAACTTGATAAATTATCTATATTATTCAAATTATTTTTATCGTGTTACAATGACAGTATTATTTTCTAATTAGTAAGGTAGTATTTCTTTCTTCCTTACTCATTAGAGAGGAGGAAATCATTTTTGGATTGGTCAATTATTGAACAATATTTTCCACTCTACCAGCAGGCCTTTTTCTTGACCTTCCACATTGCTCTCTGGGGAATTTTAGGTTCATTTCTTTTAGGACTGATAGTGAGTATCATCCGACATTATCGTTTACCGATTTTAAGTCAACTTGCTGGCTGTTACATCGAACTTTCTCGAAATACACCGCTCTTGATTCAGCTCTTCTTCCTCTACTTTGGGTTACCAAGGATAGGAATCGTCCTTTCTTCAGAAGTCTGTGCAACGATTGGTCTCATCTTTTTAGGTGGTTCCTATATGGCTGAGTCCTTCCGAAGCGGTCTAGAAGCAGTTAGCCAAACCCAGCATGAAATCGGTCTATCTATCGGGCTAACACCCAGACAGGTCTTTCGCTATGTAATCCTACCGCAAGCAACGGCAGTGGCTCTGCCTTCCTTTAGCGCCAATGTCATTTTCCTGATTAAAGAGACCTCCGTATTCTCTGTAGTCGCTTTAGCTGACCTCATGTATGTAGCAAAGGATTTAATCGGACTCTATTACGAAACAGATATCGCCTTGGCCATGTTGGTCATTGCCTATCTGCTACTCTTACTACCGATTTCACTTCTCTTTAGTTGGATAGAAAGGAGATTACGCCATGCAGGATTCGGGAATTCAGGTACTCTTTCAAGGAAATAATCTCCTTCGAATACTCCAAGGCTTGGGTGTGACAATTGGAATCTCCATCGTCTCTGTCCTCCTATCTATGATCCTTGGGACCCTACTCGGCATCGTTATGACTTCTCAATCAAAAGTCATTCGTCTACTCACTCGCTTTTATCTCGAATTTATTCGAATCATGCCCCAGTTGGTCCTGCTCTTTATCGTTTACTTCGGTTGGCCCGTAACTTCAATATAAACATTTCTGGTGAAAGCTCAGCCATTATCGTCTTCACCCTTTGGGGAACAGCTGAGATGGGAGATTTGGTCCGTGGGGCCATCACCTCTCTTCCAAAACACCAGTTTGAAAGTGGACAGGCCTTAGGACTAAGTAAAGTCCAACTATACCGCTACATCATCATCCCACAGGTTCTCAGACGATTGCTTCCACAAGCTATTAACTTGATTACCCGTATGATTAAAACAACCTCATTAGTGGTCCTCATCGGGGTTGTAGAAGTAACCAAGGTCGGCCAACAAATCATCGATAGCAACCGCTTGACCATCCCTACCGCTTCTTTTTGGATTTATGGAACCATTTTAGTCTTGTACTTTATTGTTTGCTTCCCTATTTCCAAATTAGCAGGACATTTAGAAAACCACTGGAGGAATTAATATGGCTAAAACCATTTTAGAAATCAAGGACTTAAAAAAATCCTTTGGAGACACTCCTATCCTCCAAGGACTTTCCCTCAAGGTTCAAAAAGGGGAGGTCGTAGTAATCTTGGGGCCTTCTGGTTGTGGTAAGAGTACCCTTCTTCGTTGTATCAATGGCTTAGAAAACATACAAGCTGGCGATATCCTCTTGGATGGTCAATCCATCACGAGGAACCAAAAAGACTTCCACCTAGTCCGCCAAAAGATTGGGATGGTCTTCCAAAGCTATGAACTCTTCCCCCATTTAGACGTCCTCCAAAACTTGATCCTAGGCCCTACAAAAGCTCAAGGACGACCTAAAGAGGAGGTCTTCCAAGAAGCAGAAGAGTTACTGGAACGAGTCGGACTCTCAGATAAAAAACATAGCTACGCAAGACAGTTGTCTGGAGGACAGAAACAACGGGTAGCCATTGTTCGTTCCCTTCTCATGCATCCAGAAATTATCCTCTTCGATGAAGTGACCGCTTCTCTTGACCCTGAGATGGTCCGGGAAGTACTGGAGCTCATCAATGACCTGGCTCAAGAAGGGCGCACTATGATTCTGGTTACCCACGAATTACAGTTCGCACAAGCCATTGCCGATCGGATCATTTTCTTGGATCAGGGCAAAATTGCCGAAGAAGGAAGTGCTCACTCCTTCTTTACCAACCCACAAACCCAACGAGCACAAGAATTTTTAAATGTATTTGACTTTAGCCAATTTGGCTCATATCTATAAAGGAGATTTTTATGAAATTCATTAAACCAATTCTAGTTCTATTCACCTTCGCCCTTGCTCTGCTCTTTATCACTGCTTGTGGATCTAGCAAAACTTCTTCTTCCGGCTCAAAAGCACGGACCATTGAAGAAATCAAGAAAAGTGGGGAGCTTCGTATCGCAGTCTTTGGGGACAAAAAACCATTTGGATATGTTGATAATGACGGTTCATACCAAGGATATGATATCGAACTAGGAAATCAATTAGCCAAAGACCTAGGAGTCAAACCTAAATATGTTTCAGTGGATGCGGCTAACCGTGCCGAATACTTGATTTCCAACAAAGTGGATATCACCTTGGCCAACTTCACCGTAACAGATGAGCGCAAGAAACAAGTAGACTTCGCACTTCCTTACATGAAGGTTTCACTCGGTGTAGTGTCTCCTAAAGATAAAGTCATCACAGATGTGAAACAATTGGAAGGAAACCTTAATCGTAACCAAGGGGACCACTGCTGAAACTTACTTCGAAAAGAACCATCCAGAAGTAAAACTTCAAAAGTATGACCAATACAGCGATGCCTATCAAGCTCTCCTAGATGGACGTGGGGATGCCTTCTCAACAGACAACACAGAAGTCCTTGCTTGGGCACTCGAAAACAAAGGATACGAAGTTGGAATTACCTCACTTGGTGATCCAGATACTATTGCACCTGCTGTTCAAAAAGGAAACAAAGAACTCCTCGATTTCATTAATGATGACATTAAAAAGCTTGGTAAAGAAAACTTCTTCCACAAAGCTTACGATAAAACTCTTCATCCAACATACGGAGATGCTGCAAAAGCAGATGATCTCGTTGTTGAAGGTGGCGAAGTGAAATAACAAATAAAGAGGCTAGGACAAAAGTCCTAGCCTCTCAATTGTCTTTGGATTGTCGAGCAAGATGCAGTGGTTGAGTGGGCTCTACTACGCTGATTTCATCAGCTTTTACAGCCCTACTCAACTGTGCGGAGGTAGGACGACGAAATCGAATTCTAACGAATTACCGATTCCTGTCCCACTCTCTCTTTTTTTAGTCAAAAACTATCTTCCACTGGTGGCGACTGGTCGTTTCCTCCAAAAGCATGCACTCAGTAAGACATCGATAGTTAAACAGAGAGAGGATCTGTAGAGGCCATACCAAAACTTTCGTGCCATCATATTCACCTTCCTCTCATTCACATCCTAAAAACGAGTAGGAAAAATTCCTTTAACAAAATGATTACATGAATTAGCAGAGACTATAGTATATTTCATCTAACTTTCTTACAAAGACAAAGGAATCTAAATAAAATCTGCCTCTGCAATAGCTTCTTTGACCACTTCCAATGGGAGATGGACCAGTTCTACTTCTTTTTCACGATAGAGGTACTCAGCATATTCGTCGATACGGTATTGATGGATATAAACAACCCGCTTGCAGCCAACTTGAAGCAGCTGCTTGGTACAGTTGAGGCAAGGGAAATGGGTCACATAAGCTGTGAAACCTTTGGGAATCCCCCGTTCCGCTCCCTGTAAAATGGCATTGACTTCTGCATGAAGAGTCCGAACACAGTGCCCTTCCACCATGAGACAGTCATGGTCCAGGCAATGTTCCGTACCAGAGACAGAGCCATTGTAGCCCGTCGCAACCACCTTATGATCCTTGACCAATACCGCCCCCACCTTGGCCCGCTTACAGGTTGCGCGATTTGATATTAACAAAGCCTGCGCTGCAAAATACTCATCCCAGGCTAACCGTTTATGTCCCACAGTCTTGTCCTCCTTCATGAACCTTCTAATTTTTTTCATTATAGCACGAAATCAGCTGAAATAAAAGAAGTCATTGTCACAACCGATTCCTTCATCAAAAAAAGAGAGTGGGACAGAAATCGGCAATTCGTTAGAATTCGATTTCGTCGTCCCACCTCCGCACAGCTTCAACAGTCTGGGAGACTGTTGAAGGTTGCAGATAAAGGAAACTTTGTTTCCCTCATTAGGGCATATTTGGAGCTTAAAAAGCGAACAAAGAGCCCACTCAACTACTGCGTCTTGCTCGACAATCCAAAGACAATAAAGAGGCTAGGACTTTTGTCCCAGCCTCTCATGATTATTTACCAAGTTTTGCTTTTGCTGCGTCTGCAAGAGCTGTGAAAGCTGCTGCATCGTTAACAGCCAAGTCAGCAAGCATTTTACGGTTAACTTCGATCTCAGCCAATTTCAAACCATGCATCAATTGTGAGTATGAAAGACCGTTCATACGAGCTGCCGCATTGATACGTGTGATCCACAATTTGCGGAAGTCACGTTTCTTTTGACGACGGTCACGGTATGCATAGTAGTAAGAGTTCATTACTTGTTCTTTTGCAGTACGGAACAAGATGTGTTTAGCTCCATAGTAACCTTTAGCTAATTTAAGAATACGTTTACGACGTTTGCGTGATACAACGCCACCTTTAACACGTGCCATTTATATTTCCTCCAATATTTCCTAGAATTCTTTACTTACAAATACGCGATTATTTCAAACGAGTAAGCATTGCTTTAATACGTTTGAAATCTCCTGAATGCACCATAGATGCTTTACGAAGATGACGACGTTGTTTCTTAGTTTTTCCGTGGAAACGGTGAGAAGTGTAAGCACGGAAACGTTTAAGTCCACCAGAACCTGTACGTTTGAAACGTTTAGCTGATGCGCGGTGTGTTTTTTGTTTTGGCATGATATTTTCTCCTTTTTTTAACTTTCTGACAGATTATTTCTTGTCAGTTGCTGGTGCCAACTGCATGAACATTTGACGACCATCCATTTTAGCACGTTGTTCGATGATAGCAATATCTTGAGTTGCTTCAGCGAAATCGGCTAAAACTTTTGCCCCAATCTCTTTATGGGTGATCATACGACCCTTAAAGCGAATGGAAACCTTCACTTTGTTCCCTTTTTCAAGGAACTTGCGAGCATTGCGAAGTTTTGTATCGAAATCACCCTTGTCAATAACTGGGCTCAAACGAACTTCTTTCACGGTCACAACGCTTTGTTTTTTGCGTTGTTCTTTTTGTTTCTTCTGGTACTCAAATTTGAACTTACCGTAGTCCATAATTTTCGCAACAGGAGGTTTAGCTTGAGGTTGAATGAGAACCAAGTCCACATTAGCGTCGTCCGCAAGTGCTTGCGCTTCACCAAGTGGTTTGATACCCAATTGTTCGCCCTCAAGACCGATTAAGCGAACTTCACGTACACGAATTTCATCATTGATGAATAAGTCTTGCTTTGCTATGGTTTTCACCTCTTTTTTTATTTTAGAGAAAAACAAGAGCGGACTTGCTAACGCAAACCCGCACTACATGATTATATTTCATTTCTGAAACTTGATCCGTAGGGGCCAGACAACGTTAGTCGCAAGGCGAGAAGTTCTCACTTCTGCTTTTCTCAACTTTTATATGATATCAAGTTTATGATGGATTGTCAAGGATTTTTTTTGCTTTTTCTTCAATAAATGCAACCACTTGATCAATCCCGACACCAGTCGTATCAAAATGAATGGCATCTGCTGCTGGTTTCAATGGAGACACCTCTCGGTGACTATCTTTATAGTCCCGCTCAGCAATTTCTTTTTTCAATACTTCTAAATCTGTTTCAATGCCCTTGCTCAAATTTTCCTTATAGCGACGTTCTGCACGTTCTTCTACAGAAGCCACTAGGAAAATCTTCAATTCTGCATTGGGTAAGACAACCGTACCAATATCACGACCGTCCATGACGATCCCACCTTGAGCAGCAATCTGTTGTTGCTGGGCAACCAGGCGCTCACGGACAGGAGCCAGGGCAGATACCCAAGAGACATTATTGGTCACTTCATTGTCACGAATTGGATGAGTCACATCGACATCAGCTACAAATACTAATTGCTGGCCGTCCTCAGAGCGACCAAAACTGACTGGATATTGGTTCAGTAGATCAACCAACTGGTCAACATCTGCTTCAGTCAAATCATGACGAAGAGCCAGATAGGTGGCTGCTCGGTACATAGCGCCCGTATCGAGATAAGTGTAGCCTAAATTTTTAGCAATAATCTTAGCGACAGTTGATTTCCCACTGGATGCAGGACCATCAATTGCGATTTGAATTTGTTTCATAGTCTATCCTTTATCGAATTTTGACCACATCACCTGGATTTGCATACCAAGAACCAGTTGACATGTGAGATGGATTCAGTTGCTCCAATTCGGCAATCGAAATACCGGCACGCGCCGCAATAGCTGCTTCTCCTTCACCAGCTAGAACTGTAATGGTTCCTTCTCCTGACTCATTATCACTTGAAGATTCTGATTTTTGTGCTTCAGGAGCAACGCTACTTGATGAAACAACTGTTGTTTCACCATTATAAAAACCACTCATTTGTTTCTTCTTATCGCTTCCACCTGTAGAAAGGTAAATTAAGAAGCAGACCATCGCTACAATAATAATAAAGAAAATAATCGCCAAGATGGTCAACAAGCGATCAGCTTTTATTCCATTCAATTTGTTAGTTCGTTTCAACGTTTCTTCTCCATCATCATAAATCTCTTCTTCCCATGGTTCTTTTGCCATGACTTCCTCCTTGTATTTTCCTCTAAAAATCATTACAATATTAGTATGAAAGTTACTCTAATACCTGATCGTTGTATCGCCTGCGGGCTCTGTCAAACTTACTCTGACCTATTTGACTACCATGACAATGGTATTGTCAAATTTTCATCTGAAGAAGATCTCTTAGAAAAAGAAATTGTCCAAGATGCTACTGTCCTAGAAGCCATCAAAAATTGTCCGACCCGAGCTCTTATCAAAGATTAAGAACTTTTTTCATTATTAGCATAGTAGAGTTGATAATAGTCCACATGGATGAAGTTATCAGTCAACTCAATCTCACCCTTGAAATAATCGTTCAAGGCCAAAGCATTAATAAAGTATTTTTTGGGCCACTTACGCATACAGAAAGTCCGACTTCTTGATCCATCGTTGAAAATCAACTTGATGGAATTCTTTGTGACTTCCACTTTTTCAATCGATGAAATCGGAACTTTTATAGGAGTTAACGGATTCGCCGTAATAATACGTAAAATCCCATCATCATAAATCGTAAAATAACGATGCACTCCTACAGCCAGCAAGGCCATAAAGAGAAAGAATGAAAAGAGTACCACTGTCGGAATATTAGAACTCTCATACATCAGAGCTAGTCCAATAAAGACAGGTATAACCGATAAGGACCAATAGGTAATCAGCATGGATAAGTCAGGCTGCCAATGGTATCGGATTTTCCCAAAAATCTTAATCATATGCGGAACCCCCTCCTACTAGTTTAGCATAAAATCAACAAAAATAGAACAGGAAAGCCTGTTCTATTTTTAATAATTTTAGTGATCAAATAACTGAATGAAATATTGATGAAAGATGATCTATTTCATTTAATTTTTCTCCGATGGTACTTTGAAGAAATCTTGGGATAGATAACCTTTGCCACTAATTAAATCATACTCCACCATCTTCAAATCTTCAGCAATCTCTTGCGCTTCTCCTTCCAAAGCTTTTTTGTCCACACTTGCTTTCTTCAAAACTTCGGTCAAAAGTGCATAGTAAGGAGAGACCTTAGAATTGGTCTGTTCAAAGACCATGGCAGAGAAGTCACTTGAGTTGACCAAAGGATAATCCAACTTCGGTGCATCAAAATTACTCCAAATAAAGTAGTCCGTTTGGTACTGACCTTCTGGATAGTTCTTAAAAGCAGACTCCGGATATAAACCAGGCAAATGATCACCATAAAAAACAACTGTTACCTTTTTATCAATTTTGGATAACTTTTCTAGAAAGTCTTGGGTGGCATTGTCAGTATGATATAACATTCTGATGTATGCAGATAATTGCTTATTTGCATTATCAGAAAATCCTGGATAAGATGCGTTCATATCAATTGGATTAGGTTCATTCCATGGTGTATGATTTTGCATCGTCATTACTGAAAAGAATTGACTATCTTTATTCATATTTTTTAGTACTAATTGGTAAGTGGACTCATCACTATAATTCCCACCTATATTGTAACCCTCTTTTCCTTTATTACCATAATGAATAAATTTAGCGAAGTCAAGGTTTCCATAAATAATATTACGCGAATAATTACTAGGACTAGCTATATGTATGACAATCCGATTATTAGAATTGAAAGAATTACTTATTGAAGGAAAGTAATTCATGACTGGAGCAACTTGTGTATATAATATAGAAATGGAAGGAGATAAGTTATACATAGGTAAACCAGTTAAGGTTTGAAACTCCATATTAGCAGTTCCACCTCCATAGCCATCCGATTTCATTAAACCACTTGTCGTACGTTTTTTTACTTCTTGGATTTTAGGAATAGGATTAGATGATACTTTCACATCCTCAATGCGCGAAGGATCAGAAAAACTTTCACTTAATACATAAATGACTGTTTGTTCGTTTATATTCTCTTTTCTGGTTAGATTTATATCACCCGCAACTTTTTTGTATTTTTCTTCAATTTTTTGAATAGAACTTTTACTATAGTCTTTTGGTTTTATCATAACTTCTGATGTTAAATGAGAAAACCAAACATATGATAATGATTTAATTTGAGCATTCGTTGTATTTCCAAACCAAGAAATATCATGTTGATTGTTTAAAGTACCAATTATAGGTATACTGTCATCAACCTTACCATCTCTTCTCTGTTTAAAAACACTATAAATACCAATGAAGAATGAAAAGATAGAAATTATTACAATTCCTCTTAGATAATAATTTTCCAATACACTCCCATAAAGTAATATTTTTCTACAAAACAAGTACAAACCCAAAAATACTGAAACTATTAAAAACGCATAAAAATACGATTGAGGCCCAAGCGAATCGAACATAATACCTGGATGCATCAACCAACTTAAATCACTTGGCAAAATAGGCTCTTGCCTATATTGAAACTTAAAATAGCTAGCTATTGATATACCAATGATTAAAAAAATACACTTAAAAGAGTACTTAATAAAAACTCATTTAATAAACAATAAATAAGTAAAAATAATGCAAAAAATACAAGTACTTGAAAGGCGGTTGCACCAGAAAATAAATTTCTACCTAAAATAGTAACATCTGATCTAATACTATTTTTGAATCGTATAATTAAAGATAACAGCAAAAAAAGAACTACAGACTAAAGGCAGACCAAATTTAGGTCTATTTCTGTATAATTCATCAATACCAATAATACTACAAAAAAACAAAAAGGAAAAAAAGTATGATAATTAAAAGAATAATAAATTTATCTAATTCCATTAAATATGAAAAACTGGTTTTTTTAATCAGACCGTCTGTAAATAAATCTCTTAAATAACTAGTTTCCGGTAATATTTTTATAAATTTTTTTGAATCAGTTAGACAAAAACCTATTAACATGAAGCTGTGGAATAATATTGAGTAATATTCCTTATACTCAGAAATTTTTAATAAGGTTATTTTTCAAAAAAATAGGGCAATAAATTGAAATTACATAGTGATAAATGAACGCAACTAAAAAAATATAGAGAAAAGAAATAGAAGAGAATTAACTTGAAAAAAAGTCATTCTCTTTAAAAAGAAAAAAATATTATATTTTTAAAACATTTACATTTCTACTACATTCAATAATATATGACCCTAATGAGTATAATAAGTATATAATGGCACTCTTAATAAAAAAAGTATCTTGACCAAATTTTTTTGATAGGACAACAGATATAAAACTAATACTTATAAAAAAAGGAATAAGGGAGCATAATGAGAATACGAAAAATATAAAAATTGAATGAGTGGAATTGAAAGGTAGAAAAATAGTTAAAATTTACAACTAATAATAAAATAAAGCTCACTATGAATAAACATAATTTAATGTATTGATTCTTAATAAAGTTAAGCATTTTATTTTTCTAAATATTCTCCTAGTTAACTTTTTTTATTCTCGAAATAAAATCATTATTTTCTACCGTTGCTTCAGTTATACTATATACATTTGAAATCAATTGTTCATTTAAAACCGTCATAGGATAATCAGTTAAATGGTTGATTTGATTCTTTATGTAATTAGTCTGTTCAGAATTAACTTGAAATACCTTGATTTTTATAAATGGTACTTGTCGTTTAAGAATTTCTTCCGGTCGATAATAAGAAAAATCAGGGTGAATGAGATCACCCGCATCTTCATTTATAGTATTAAAAACCACACCGTATTTAAATCCAGATTTAGTTAGAATACCAGTAAATCTTGTCTCATAATGATCAATCACACTTCTTATATTTTCATAATCCCGAATACTTGTCCAAAATTTTTGAAAAACTTTTGACGACACAACTTGACGGGAATAAGAAACAAAATAACTCTGAAGATGTTCCTTGAAATACTTTGTTTTTCTAAAATTAGTCATTCCCCAAAAATCAATATCTACTTGTTTTTCAAATTTTTCGAAATACTCTTTTAAATCCCATAAGGGACCAATACATGTATCGTTCATCAAGGTAACCGAATCATAATCTACCAAGGAATTAAAACCTATATAATTCATACCATCTCGCCAGGCAGCAAAATCATACCCAATATTCTCTCGTTGAACAACTTCTTCAATGCCAATTTTTCGCAGGGATTTTAAATGTTCAGTTGATAAGTAACTATTCGATATCAATAGAATACGCGAAAAAAGTGGGGAAAGTTTTTCCAATTGATATAAAACATGACTACTTAAATCATCAGACTTATTGTAGTGAACATAAAGTAGAATTCTATTCATCTACATCGTCTCCCATTTCCCATTCCTTTGCAATAATCCGGTAGCAGAATCTTTCGCTGACAAATCATCATCTAAAATATCTGTTCGATTTAATAAAATTATAGGTGAATTATCTCCCTTTGCAAATGCAAGCATTGTATTCGAACTATCTCTTACTGAAACTTGAAGTTTTAATTTGATATCATTCAAGCTTGATAAACTACAAGAATAGCGGAAATTCTTTCTCCCTTTCCCATCAGTTAATAAATCTAAAGAATTATCATTATATACCCAAAGACCGCGGTCAATTTCAGTTAGCGAGAAAGCTATGTAAGTTTTTATGTCCTGATTAACATCATATGACACCTCAAACTCAATGGGATCTTCAGGACTTGACATTTTATTCGAAAGCAATTTTATGTTTAAATTGCTTACAGCCGCATCCTCAATTGTAACATCATCATTTGAAACTTTTTGATTTGCTGCATTATCATAACTATATTGATTTGCAACATCATCAGGATTTCCAACTACTTTAACTAACCCATTTTCAATTAAAACAGCCTTATTGCAATATTTTTTTACAGCATTCATATCATGGGTAACAAGAATTGTCGTCTTACCTGATTTTTTGCGTTCCATAAAGTAATCATTACACTTACGTTGGAAGGCCTCGTCTCCTACTGCAAGGACCTCATCAAGAATAAGTATATCCCCTTGAGCCTTAATGGCAACCGAAAAAGCCAGACGAACCTGCATCCCTGATGAGTAGTTTTTGAGCTTCTGGTTCATGAATTCATGCAACTCAGCAAAGTCTACGATATCCTCATACATAGCATCAATCTCAGCCGTTGAGAAGCCCAGCATAGCGCCATTCATATAGACATTTTCTCGGCCGGTCAACTCTGGGTTGAAACCGACGCCAAGCTCGATGAAGGATACCAGTTTCCCATCGATGGTGACAGAACCTTTTTCCGGCACATAGATTTCAGAAATAATTTTTAATAAAGTAGATTTTCCAGAACCATTTCGTCCTACAATACCATAGAAATCACCTTTTTCAACTTCAAAAGAAATGTCACGTAAAACTTCTTGTTTTTTGTAACCCTTAATCCCCCTAAATCGGTTTACTAAAGTTGTTCGTAAACTTTGAGTCGATTCAGTTGGTAACTTAAAGTATTTGCTGACATGGTCAACTTTAACTGCAATATTACTTGACATTATAAAATCTCCGCAAATCGTTTAGAATTTCTGTTAAATACAATAACTCCAATAATAAATACAACTATTGGAATACAATATGGAATACATGCAATTAACTTATTATCAAACAAGTCCCAGCCACGAGGATTGACTGGATCAATAATATAGTGACGCATATCTTGCAAAATTTGTGCAATTGGGTTCATCATCAATAGTTTTGCAACATCAGTATGATTTCGTTGTAATAAATATGTAATTGAATAAATAATTGGACTCGCATACATTCCAGCCTGAAGCACTACTTCCCAAACTGGACCTATATCACGGTATTTAACGAATAGAGCTGATAGGATAAAAGCAAAGCCTAAGGAAAGAAACAAAATCTCAATAAATAAAGGAATGATTACAAGAGTATGAATCCCAAATGAGACATTATTAATCAAGGCGAAAGTGAACACAACTAATAAATTAATCGAGAAGTTGATAGCTGCTCCTAGTACCGATGAAACAACAATAGTTTGTTTTGGAAAATTCAACTTCCTCAACAAATCGCCTCTTGAAACAATAGACAACATCCCCATATTTGTCGCTTCTGTAAAAAAGCTCCAAAAAATCATCGACAAAAGCAATCCAACTGCGTAGTGCGGAGTTCCATCATCAAATCTTAAGAATCGAACAAATACCACATACATGATACTAAACATCATCAAGGGTTTCAAAATTGACCAAAGGTAGCCAATAGCTGACCCCTGATAGCGTAATTTAAAATCTGTTTTAATTAACTCTCGTAATAAAATTCGATTTTTCTGACTGAAAACGTCTAACATTATTTTTTACCTCGATATGCAAACTTTGTCAGAATCAAGCTAGTAAACACAAAGGTGTGAAAAGCTCGGTTCTTACGGTAACCATACTGACGAATCCGTCTCAAACGTTCTCTTAGCTGAACGTCCATGATGGTCACAAAGTTCTCAATAATTTCTTTATTATGGGGACTGACTGGCAGATCCAATAGATTTTTCGCTTGTTCTTGACTAGATTCGATGAGATTCCAATATTTAGCAAACAAAATATGAGGGCGAACCCAGTTTTTAACCCGTTTTCTTAGGGTTCGAGCTCCAAGAACGTTGCTACTGTGCTGACGGTACAACTCTGTCGGTTGATCGATATAGATGAGCTTCCCGAAGGCAGTTGCCAACAATGCTAGGTACCAATCATGCATTAGAAGCTCATGTTGTTCCTGACCTGTCCATAAGTCAGCTAGGGCATGGTTAATCATGGCTACTCCACCAGTTACCGTATTTTCCGTCAATTCTTGAATCAGTTCTGTATTGGCATGATCAGACTGGGTGCGAATCATACTTTCGTGCTGCACATTCAAGTTTTCATCAACTACTTTTAAATCTGTGTAGACTAGCAAAGGCTCCTCTTGCGGATGTTTCTCTGCTTCTTCCACTTGTAGGGCAATCTTTTCCGGAAGCCAGACATCGTCTTGGTCACTGAAGCAATAAAGATCAGCCTTTTCATATTTTAAGAGTGTGTGAAAACTCTTGATGACACCCAGATTTTCGATGGCGCCTTGATTGATAAAGAGAATGCGCTCATCCTGAGCGACCAGCTCTTGAATAATCTCCACCGTACCATCTGTTGACCCATCATCCCGGATCAAGAGTTGCCAGTCTTGATAAGTCTGGTCTTGGATACTTTTGACCTGCTCTTTTAGATACTGCTCACCATTATAGGTGGACAACAAGATATTTACTTTCATGATAAGAATAATTCCTCGTACTCACCTACAATTTTTTCCCAGGTAAAGTTTTGCTTCATATTAGCTTTGGCAAGCCGACCCCATTCAGATACATCTTCTAGGGAATCGACTTGATCAATTAACTGGGCTAAATCTCCTGTCTCTTTGGTCCAATATTGGGCTGTATCCTTTGCGACCGTTTGGTTAAAGGAGACTCCTAAAACCAAATTGAGATCCGTCTGGGCGAGAGATTCTAAGAGGCCCGGATTGGTTCCACCCACTTCATGACCATGAATATATGCGAAGGCTTCTTTACGGATATACTTCAATAGGTCTTGGTCATAGACCGTTCCCACAAACTTGACGCGCGGATCCTGATCAAAGCCCGTTCGAGCCCTGAGTTCTTCAAAATAGGGATTACCTTCATGATTACAAATGATGACCAAATCCCGCTTACTTGAAGAGGCCATAAATTCACGAATGGCTGTCTCGTAATTATTTCTGGAACAAAGCGACCCAAAATCAAGTAGTAGTTTTTCTCTTGTGTCTGCCACTTCTGATAGAGTTCTCTGACCTTCCTATCCTGACTGGTCAAACTGGTCGGAGATAAGTCCGTCCCATAGGCAATATAGGTCGTCTTGGACCAAGGGTAGACTTCCTTGATATAGGACTCGATTCCTGGGTTGTCAGAAATCACCAAATCTGCGTGGCGTGTCATGATTTTTTCAGAATACTTGAGATAGGCTTGAATCGGTTTAGCCCACTTGGCCCTCTTCCACTCCAGTCCATCTGGATTGATATAGAATTGGCCACCCATTTTATGAATCTTACGCGCAAAGGGTGCCACAAAAGCCCCAATTGTATTGCCCAGAACATAAAAAATCGGCTGTGTAATTCCTTGCTTTTTGATAACCTTCAAGGCATAACTGATGGCCATCATATCATAGGCAATAACCCGTGCAGGCCCAAGTTTCGGTGCTTTAATCGTAAAACAATCGACACCCTTGTAGTCGAAATGATGATAGGCTTGATCATCAGAAAGGCAAGCAACATGGTACTGAATAGCTGGAGACACTTGATGCGAAACCAATTGGTCCACAAAGGTCTCAAAACCGCCATATTGAGCCGGAAGACCACGACTTCCGATAATAAAAACGTGTTGCATATGATTCCCTTTCTAACAATTTACAGTCTGTTCAATTATATCATTTTAAAGAAAGCTTGTATAATTAATTGTAGTGACAGTATTCATTTGTAATCATTCTATAACTTTTTTTAATACAAATAATTTTTTTAAGAAATTTTTTTAAATACATCAATTTTAGATGATTTTTACACCCTTAAGATTTAAAAAAATTTATCTTTTTTTCCTTTACATTTATCTCTACATCCTCATTTACATGTTTCAATATACACTTATAAGCATTTTTCTAAATTATATATTGCTGTTATTTTTTTCTTTATTTTTGTACCATTTCATTTTTCTTCATAGAAAAAAATTTGTCAATAAATTTAAGATATGTCTTGATAAATCAGCTATATCCCCCAAGCAGTACATTTCTCCTTGTATAAAGAGGTCCTTAACAGATCTATATCCCTTGTTATTCGATACAATTGTTGGAATGCTATTTATTAGTGCTTCAATATATACCATTCCAAACGTTTCAACTTTAGATGTAAATACACATATATCTTTATCAGTTAAAAAAATCCCAAGGTTTTTTTCAAGAAATCCTATGAAATGAACATTTTTAATGTCATTTTTTTGACATAACTCTTACATTTTTTTGCATATTCTTCATCTTCTGCACCGATAAATATCAATGGAACATTTGAAATATTTGAATTATGATAAGCTTTTTATTAATTCCAACTGATTTTTTTATTCTCAGTTATTCTTCCAATCTGAATAATCCTATGAGAATTAGAATTTTTTTAAATTTGTACCACTTATTTGAGAGTATGGTATAAAACTTAAAATATTCTTATCAGTTAATAATTGTGATAATTCCTTTTGTAAAGCACCAGATACTGCAAAAATTTGATCAGAATAATATTCAATAAAATCAAGTTTTTCTTTATAATAACCAAATTCTCCCTCAGGAAATTCATGAATTAGCCAAAAATGGCGAATATTTTCCTCTGCTGCAGCCAAAGCCCCCTGGAAGACATTAGCTGTGTTACTAATAACTAAATCAACTTTGTTCTGATTCAAAATTTCTCGAATTCTTTTAATATTATCCCTATAACTTTCTAATCGCTGATTATGAGTTCCAGGTAATCCACCCGGAGCTTCTTCCCACCACCACTTAACTGCTGGAATACCAAAAGCTTGAATTTCAGCTTTCTTCATCTGTTCCAAATAAGTTTTTTGAACTGGTACACGATAATCAGGGAAGACGTTTAAGACTCGAAAACCTTTACTAACTAGAAATTTCATCAAATTAAAAATTGAAATTTCGGCACCATTATCCATCGTTCCAGTAGGTGAAATAAATAAAATTGTTTTAGTCATCACAACTCCTAAAATACCCAATAAAAAGGAATTAATAAGTAAAGAGAAATCAGATAATTGAATAATAAGGTAACTACAGTAATAGTTATCAACTTATGTTGTTTAATTTTTAAGTTACCTAAATTAGCAATCATAGGTAAAAATAAGATGAGAAATGGAGTAAAATATCTTCCCTGACTTCCAACAGAAATATTCGCCCCATTTCCTAACACTATAGGTGTCCATTGTAGATACATGACTGTTACTGTTGCAAGCACTTGTATAGGGAACAATAAAGAAGACATAGTTGCAAAATCTTTAGTGAAGAAATATTCTTCGCTTGATAAAAACACAAGAAATAATATACATATGTTTACAAAAATTAGCCATAATGGAAGCTGGATAGTGAAATTCCCAAAATAACCAAACATACCTATTGTCAAAATAGTATTTAAATCCCCATTCATGTGTTGCTTTAATAATGTATTCGATAACACTCGAATGTAGTGGATTACTCCACCGTTATCTCTCATTAGATAATATAGAACAGAGAAGATTGCAAGCAATAGAACTAAATAAAACACATACTTAAATTTGGAAATAGTCTGTTTAATCACTCTTAAAGGCGTATTCAAAAAACTAAATATACCTTCAAAATTTAAGGGTATAAACGGAATAAGACATAGCAGTAAAAAGTTATTCGGTTTAGTTGCTAAAAGCAATAATGATATAGGTACTAATAACAATCCGTCTTTGTTTGAAAAAGTCTTTTTGTATGCTAAATTCGTTATAAAACCAATTGCTAACATGATTTCTAAATAATTCATTACATCATAAGATAAAGAAGATGCTTGTTGAACCATTATTGGTTGTAACGAAATAAAGAAAAGAGCTAATTTACCATATTTAAAATATTTAATTAAACAAAAGATACCTATAATATAAGCTAAGGCATTAAAAAATCTACCCATATAGATGATCATGCCAACTGTTGGTTTTATCAAACTTCCTAATGTCATGCCAATCAACTGAGGAAGGAAAGAAAGAGATTTAAGGTTTAGAGTGACTTGATAAGGTTCATTTTCCATATCAAGTTTTTGATTAAGAACCTTTTCATAGTCAGAAGGGTTTACATGAGCATCACTCGAAATCTCATTCATCCATTTAAAGGACTGTGGAATTGGTTTGTGGATAGTTTCCCAAGTCATACGTGCATGATTCATTTCATCAGGAACACGATTGATCGGAAACACAAACATAAATGAGAAAATAAAAATCGTCGCTAAAATGAAAAATAAATTTTCAATTTTTGTTTGTTTAATTCTGTTCAAAATAAATCACCATTTCATCTTTCTTGCTTAAGGTACAATTCTCAAGAACATCCCAATAAGCAGCGTCTGCAATTTCCTGTCTTAGTTCGGTAGATAAAACCAAGGCTTCAAGCTTGTCAAACCACTCATCATCAGTAGCTAACAGCCCTGTTTCACCATCAATAATTGCATCCGAAAAAGCTCCTATGTTGCTCGCTACTGTAGGTACTTTCACCAAGGCTGCTTCAATCCACTTAATCTCAGATTTGGCACGATTAAATATAGAGTTCACAAGCGGTGCCAGGTTAATATCAACCTCACTAATCAAGGCAGGCAATTTGTCCCAATCCACATAATCGTGAGTTACAATTTGATTTTCAAAGGGCTTCATATCTTGAGGAATATCAAGAATTCCGACTATATGTAATTGTACATTGCTATATTTTGTAAGCAATTGCTTAATAGCTGGCTTAATCAATTCAAAATTTTCATTATGACTAATTGAACCAGAGAAATAACCAATCTTAACAATGTCAGATATTTGAGAGTAATCTTTAATATATTGACTACTGATAGCGATTAAGTCATCAGAAGCCAAGTTGCGATTAAGTAAAACCTTACTTTGGTACTTATACAACTCCTCCTGCAACTGATTCGTCGAAGTAATGGCACCATCACAATTTTTTAGCATATAGCCATAATTTCTAACACCTACATCATAGTTCCCTTTTTCAACCGAATTCAAGCCTTGCGTATAACTTAATTGGTCAGTATAAACCGTATCAAATACTAAATCATCAATATCAAAGAAGACAGGTTTTCCATATTCCTTTGCCAAATGACAGAGACGCAAAAGTTCAGGTGAAATTGGTGAACGGTAAATAATAATATGACTCGCGTTTTGAGCCATCGATAGTTGGAAATCAGATAGATTAACAACCTTGACTGCAAAACCATGCTTACGTAATTGCTCTGCCTTATTCAAGACACGGTAACGGGTACATTGCGGAATAATATTTTCAACCCCATCAATCAATAGAATATATTGATCACGTGGAACAGCCTTAAACTTATTCACAATATCTTCCAAAATGGACACTGGGTAATCCGTTTCTTCTGCAACAAACTCTAACAAGTCAGGGACTTCTGAATCACGATCCAGACCTTGCCATAAGAACTGGTCTTCATCATAATTTTTCAGAGCTGTGTATTTGACCAAAGGACTACCTGCTTTGAGCATCTTAAGTGGATGAATGTACATGGCAGAATCTTCGTATTCTTGCACAACTGCATCGAAACGATAACCCAAATCAGCAAAATGCTTGGTAAAACGTGTCTCATGTCGACCAATAGCCTTATCACGAGAATCTGTATCCGTCAAATGCCTCCAGTACTCATAAAAGGCATCATCATTTAGCATAAGCTTTTCAATAACTAGGAAATAAGATTGAAGATGCTTAGGAATATAGCCGTAAGGATTCTCTTTAGTAACATCCTCTTGCTCTTCTCCAAAGGAAATTCCCCAGAAATCTAGTCGCTTATCAGCCATTTCCTGGAATACTTGAGACAGATCTCTCATCGGACCAATATTGGTATCATTCACCAAGAGGAGCTGATCGTAATCCTTAAGCTTGTCTTTACCAAAGGCAAAGATACCCTCTCTAAGGCTGCAGTATCATAACCCTTATTGTCACGAGTCAAAACTCTACCATAATTCTCAAGGCAATTAATATCATCATCGTGAAGTTGTCCATTGACAACTACAATAACATCATCTACCAATGGAACCAAGGCTTGCAAGAAACGTAACTTGTATTCTTGAAGATGAGCTTCAGACTCAAAAATAACATAAACTAGCGCTTTCTTACCGTTATATGATAAAGCAGAGCGTTGACTGTTTCTGAGACGGCGTAACTGACGAACCTTAAGTGGTGTTATTCGACGACGTAGTTGTACAACTTTGACTTTTAAAGCCCTCAAATAATTTTTAATAGCTTTGGGATTCTTAGCAATTACTCCAGCTGTCTTTATAGGAGTAACAAGGGCGTTCCCTAAACGATATGACAGTGATCCTCTAATAAGCTCCATTTCTTTATGGGCATCTTCTAATTGCTTAGCTTGTGTATACTTCCTTCGTTCAAGTTGACCACGTTCTTTTTGCAACCTCTTTACATAATCCGTTACTTCACTGTGATGATTTATCAAGTCTTCTAATCGATTCTCTAAAATCAATAAATTATCACAAACCGCTTGATAGATATCATGTGGAAGCTTATCCAGATATTTCTCAAGAACTTCAAGATAAATTTCATAATGGTAGCGAACAGAGTCCCTTTTTGAAATCGAATCTTTCTCAAAAACACGATAATTAAGCTTGGTATTTGGCTGATATACTGCTTTAGCACCTTTATTGATAATAAGGTTCAAGAAAAAATCATAGTCTTCAAGTTTTTTCCCTGATAGTTTTTCATCATAATAGATACCCTTTAATATTGCTTTTTTTACTAAAGAACAATTTGAAATATAATTTGATACCAATAAGCTGTGCAATTCAAACTCTTGGGCTTTTAGGTAGACTTCATTTTTTTCAAAATTGAATAGATCACAATACACTATATCCGCTTGATGATTAATCGCACAATCAAATAATTCCTCTACATATCTATCATCCAAGAAATCATCACTATCTACAAATAAAAAATAATCCCCATTTAAAAGATTGAGCCCTTTATTCCTTGTTCTCACAACACCAATATTCTTGTGAGACTCAAATGTCGTAACGAAAGGTGAATCCTTCAAAACCTCTTGGATAATTTGGTTAGAACTATCCGTCGAACCATCATCAAGAACAATTAATTCAAGGTTTCGATAGGTTTGGTTAAAAATACTTCGCAAACATTGTTCAATATAATTCTCATGGTTGTAACATGTTACAACTACTGATATTAATTTAGTCATTTTTCTATCCATTTCGATATTTATTCTAATAAAAAATCAAAGTTTATGAATTAAATACACTTTTATTCACAAAAAAACATAATAATCTCAATCTTCTAAAAAGAGTACGTATAATACTAATTATACTACAGTTTTTAAAAAAAATGGAAAAACACATTGATAATAAAAAAAGTAGAATGAATCTACTTTTAATAATTTTCTCTATGCTTCATCATTAAATAAATTTCATTTATAAACTTACAAGTTATTATAAAAATACTTAACATTATTGGTAGATAAGTCCTAGTACCTGAAGCATACAAAGTCGGTGAAAAGGAAATAACCATACGTCCCAACAGACCAATTATAAACAAATAGGATAGCCAAATCTTATCTGTAGAATCTGAAAGGCTCCATATAATAAACAGTAAAATAAACAATATAACAAAATAGAATAGAACTGCTCCAAAATAAACGAAATTAAATTCAAATGTTCCACTTTCTCTAGCAACTTTACTAATAGCGGAAAGTGTGAACAGTACACTTCTCCATTCAAACTTATGACCTAGTACAGATAATAACACAACTGTAGAGAGTATAAAAGTAGTAAACTTATTTTTATAAATAGATAAAATTATCGAAACAATTAAAAATAAAATTACAAATGCAAATGAGACGGATAACAAGCCATCTCCTGTTTCTAAAATGCCTAGTCCTACTTTTTGAATACTATTCAAATTAATAAAATTTGGAAACCAAGAATCTACATTTTTCATAAATCTTATTGTATTTCCAGGAGCTAATTTCGCTGATAGGATCCCTAATGAAGCAACCACAACAAATAGAATATTCCAGTATCTGTCACTGTTAATCCTCCAATCTCTAATAAGTTCAAAAACAATCCATAGAAAGGCATAGATTGCTAATTGTTCTTGCATGACAGCAAATACAAAACTCACAAAACTAGTAATCTTTACCCACTGGTTTGAGGAATAACGAAAATAAAGAGAAAATAACAAGAATGAAGCCGGAAAAATATAATTTACATAAGTTGGAATTGATCCTGCACTCAAAAATTCACTTGCAGGAATACAAATGAATATTAAGAACCCTGGAAGCCATGGAAGTTCCTTTGAGAACTTTTTACTAGGCAACAGCAATACAAACGTTGCCAAAGTAGACACAATGACAAATAGTTTTTCATGTACAGAAAATAAAAGCGTTGCCGATTCAATTAATAGTCTGCTACTCCATGTAAAATAGCGGTCAATTCCAAAATATAGATAATTATAATGATATTCTTCTGCATATTTCAAAAATGCTGTTTGATCTCCAACTGGTGTAATTTTATTATTAATATAAAATTGAATTGCATACAATGTAGCTATAATAAATATATATAAATAAAATCTCTTGCTGTTTTTCATTTTTTCTCCCTAAACATAAAAGACTAATTATTCGTCTTCTGACTCTTCACATATTGTCTCATCAGCAACTTAGCGATCCAATTGGGCCAGAAGAGTTGATACATGTATAGATCTTCTTTACTACGAGTATTGTCTGCAATGGTTTTTGATGTTTCAGACTCTCCATGGATACGGTGGCACATAAGCTTATCAGATACATAAGTAAAACGACCTTTATACTCACTAATCTTATACCATGCGTACCAATCCAAACTCACTCTCATTCCTTCATCAAAGTAGAAATTCTTCAAATTTTCAAGATTATAGGTTACAGCTGGACAACAAATCGGATTCCCAAAAGCCATCACTCTGTTGCGCCAGAAATGACTTGATGGAAAAAGATTCATTGTTTTCAACATCAAGGTTTTGATTTTCAGATTCATATTGGTAGGAATTTTATATCCGTCTTTTTCTTCGAAGTAATCAGAATACCCAATTAGAACATCCGAATGCTTTTCCATCTTGGCCAACACCTTCTCAGCGTATTCTGACTCATAATAATCATCTTGATGAGCAATAGTAGCATATTTTGTCTTTACAAAAGACAGTGCATTATTCCAATCCTTGCCAATCCCGCCACCTTGGTTTGTGTAAAATGCGATACCATAACGCTTGCAAAGTTCTTTGATCGAATCCAGTGGTGTTGAACTATAACAGATAATCTGTGATTGGAGGCTTTGTTGCTTCAATGATTGAATACATGCTTCTAAGTATTTACTCTCTCCATATGCACAAATTACCCAGGTATGATTATCCTTCATTATTCTCCTCTTTCGTTTCTACGTGACTTTTTAGAATAGATAATTCCTGAACTAAATGTTTTATCTGCTCTTTTTGTTTAGATAAAGTCATAGTTTGTAAAAAAGCGATGACCAACAAGAAAAAGATAGCAAGAGACAGCAAAAAATTCGATGTCAATTCAAATCCAAGTAACCTGGCAAAATAACCAGGAATAACATCAAAAATAGAAATAATAATCATTGTCAAACTGATGACAATCCACATGAATGCCTGTTCAAATAAGATGTTATTTTTGTTGATATTTCTGATGACTAGATAAAGGAAAAAGATTGAAGCTACCAACATAACGATAGATAATACTGACATTATTCACTCTCCCTCATAAAGGCTGCGATTAAAATGGATGAACATACTTCAATCATGTACCGAATCGACTTGATAGGAGTGATGGATGACACTCCGCCTGTCCGTTCAAACATATTAGCAGGTTTTTCCACAACCTTATATTTACGTTTCAAAATGTGAACTATAGTCTCTGGTTCTGGATACTTGATTGGGTAACGCTTAGCAAATTGTTTGATTACAACTTTGTCAGCCAAACGATATCCCGAAGTTGTGTCTAAGACTCTTTGACCTGTTGTCCACTTAATCAAGTTAGAAATAACTCCTATACCAAAGCGTCTCATAAAAGTCGTTTGAAATTCTGATTTAACGTCACCAACAAACCGAGATCCAATAACTAGGTCAGCTTCGTTTTTTCTAATTGGTTCTAGCAAATCTGACAAGGATTCAATATCATGCTGACCATCGCCATCAAATTGAACTGCGACATCATAGTCATGCTCTAGTGCATATTTGTAGCCTGTTTGAACCGCACCACCAATCCCAAGATTCATCACAAGGTTAACAGCATTAAAGTGATTATCTTCCAGAATTTGTTTTGTCTTATCTGTTGATCCGTCATTGATAACCACATAGTCCAAATCAAAATCAACCTTTTTACGGTAATCTAAGATACTCGTTACGGTGTCAAAAATACTTTCCTCCTCGTTGTAGGCAGGAATGATCATTAAAACTCTCAACTACTTCTCCTTTCCTTTACAGTAAAATCTCGAAAACAGTGCAACTAATCTCAAATGTTCTAAAGTTCTAAAAGCCATTACCGAAATAACTGTTTGAATTCTTTCTCCAGTTATCTCAGATGATAATGGTGTTAAATTTGAATCAATATTTTCTTTAGAAATCCATTGCTTAATTCTTCTATATTGATCCATAAATGACGAACTTGAAGCCGCTCTTCCAGAAAAGAGTAAGTACCAAATGTAATAGCGCTTTATAAAATAGCGAATATACTTTGAATCACCAGCAACTTGAAGCAAGTGACTTAAGAAATACACAATATCTATTTTAGGATTAAATCCTCTTTGAGATGTGTTTGAGATACTCTTCTCGTTAAAAAACCAATTATAGCCGTTATAATCAATAATTTTAACTTTTTCTGTCAAATTGTAAGCAGTCAAAGTAAAGACAACATCTTCACCTATTGGATAATCAAAGAACTCGATATTATTATCTATTAAAAATGAAGTTCGATAAATACGAGCCCAAGGTGCAACGACTATATACTTAGACCATTCAGATTGTGTTAAATCTTGCTTAAAAAGTGTCTTCATTTCCTGATTAACACGCTTATAACCCCCAAGAACAATATCTAGTTGTTCCTGATCTATTGCATTATAAAAACGCTCTAAATAATCTGAATCAACAAAGTCATCATTATCAATAAAGACGATATACTCACCCTTAGCGAGGTGTATACCTTTATTCCTAGTCTTAGCAACGCCCTCGTTTTCCTTATCAATAACCCTGATACAGTCATTTTCAGAAGCATAACTTTGTATAACTTCTATGGTGTTATCTATAGACCCATCATTCAAAAGAATAATCTCATAATCTTCTGTAAGTGTTTGGTTTAAGAGGGAATCTAAGCACTGTTTAATACCCTCTTGAGCATTATATACAGGTATAATTACGGAAATGATTGGATTAGACATATGATACTTTCTAATTATTTTACTGTTACGCATTAAAATTTTTTATATAATTTCATTAGGTGTGGGAATATCTTAATTGATAAATTCACTCCAAATAATCTTGTTAGCAGTCCAGTGTATTTAAAGGATTTATTTTTTTATTTCATTTGAAAATTTAAGAAGAAATTTATAATTTCTAAGTAAACGTTGAATCTCAGGATGACTAGAATATTGATTAACAAAAAGGTAAGATTGAAATATAAGAAATTGTAAAATAAATATTCAATGCATGCTTAACATCAGAACTCAATTTGTCAATATCAGTTAAACCAATTTCGATGCTCTTTAAAATATCAATCACATTTTTCTCTTTTATAATATTGGTAATACTTCCTAAGCGATTCTGTCTATATTGATAACAGTCTACATTCACAATCGAATAAGAAGATATTAATTTTAATAGATCTGCGCAATATAAACAATCCTCAGATAAAAAGCCAATAGGAAAATCCAAACCTTGTTTAAACAGAGTACTCTTCACACATTTATTCCACGCTGGTGCAGTTAAAACCTCATTTTTAACTAATTCAGCCAGTTCATCATTGATATCACCTTGATTAGGAATAAAATCGAAACTAACCTTAACACTATCATCTAATCCATAATATTTATTATAAGAAAATACGATGACATCACTTCGATAGTTTTCAATATTTTCCAAAAGTATATTAAGAAATTCTGGATTGCTCCAAAAATCATCCCCATCAACAAATAATAAATAATCCCCCTTAGATTCTTTTATCCCAGTATTTCTTGCCGAGGATAAGCCTCCATTTTCTTGATGAATAGTTCTAACGACTTCATATTTTGATGATAATTCATCACATAGTTTACTCGTTTGACCATCTGTAGAACCATCATCAATAATAACAACTTCATATTCAGAACTAGGGAAATTTTGATCTACAAGACTATCAACACATTCTTCTAAATACTCTGCAACATTATAGGCAGCTACCACAATTGAAAAATTCATTTTACTTATTCCTTCTAATAAAAGTGTATGGATTCATTATAAAATAGATGACTAATGAAGCTACTAACCAGGCTACCATTGAGCAAAGAAATGATAGTGAGGCTCCAAAGATTTCAAATTTTGATACTAAGGGTTTAGCAGTTAAGAGAGACACAATATACCCTACTATAAATGAAATTACCAAATAGCGTTGCTTCCGGAATACTGTTAAAATGTTATCACATACAGTTGAAAATGTACTTGCTATCCCACCAAATAGCAATACTATAAAACTTGTTTTATATTGTCCTAGATCTGTCCCATATACAATATTTAAAACTGGAATTGCAAGAAAGACACCTAAAAGGAAAATGAAGGTACACGCACCAAATAGAATCTTGAAGAGATTATTTTTGTATGTTACAAAATGTGATATTTTCTTTTCTTCCAAGAAGACAGCGAGTTGCGTGATCATTGGCCTAAGAAATACAATCATAAGATTCATTGCAAATATTGGTGTAAACAAAATACTAAAATCTCGCTGGACACCATTTCCAATCAAACCTTGATTAAATATATCATTCAAAGCATATTTAGGCTGATTGTAAATTGAGACCAACAAAAAAGCATTAATAAATAAAGGTGAACAATCTTTCAATACACTTATAACATTACTTGGCCTAACACTCTTAAGATTTAAGCGATGGAAGACTTTTGAATATGGGTAATCGAAAAGAGTAATAAAAACAAATGAAATGATAGTTTGTGCTACCACAGACCACAATAGGTTTTTAGAGAGGAATAACGTTAAAGCAAAAACAAATGTAGAAATGGTATTTCTCAGAAAAAGTGATTTCCCAGCAATATCCAAACGTTCTTTCTGCTGAAATAATCCTTGAAAGACATCTGATAAGGCTTCACTAACTCGGAAAAAAGATACCCAAAATATTATTCCAAGATTTGAGTGAGTATTTGTATTCAAAATTAAATAAGCCACTAAAAGAAGAACCATTGCAACATTAGAAATGATTCTTGTGACGAAATAAGTATCAAAAGAATACTTCTCTCTTATATCTGTCGCTTGGAAATCTCTAACTTGAAAACTTGCTACAATAACAAAGAGATTCGCAATTGCATAAGCAAAACTATAGATATCCGCTGAAGCACTATTTAAAGCACGTGTAACAATAAAAAGAAGTATAACTGAAACAGCTGCTGAAGACAGACTTCCTAAAATATTCCAGAAAAACACCTTTTGGGCAGTTACTTTTTTCAAGTTTGACTACTCACTTTCTATAAGCATATTCTATTAATTATACCATAAAGACAATAAAAAAGTGAGGAGGCTCTGATATACTTCCTGTATTATGACTAGTAAAAATACTAATTTACAATGGCTTTAAGAATAATATATTTGTTATTTCATTAATTTAAATTAAGCGCTACAATGTATGATATTTTTTTAAAAAGAAAAAAAGATTATTGTTTCACTCTAATTGAGAAACAATAACCTTACTCTCTTCATTTATTGTCTACTTTACAATATCTAAGTATAGTGGACATAGTTACAATTTGAATATATTAAAAAATCCCATTAATTTTAAAATACATTGGTTAATTACTTCTTTTAAGCTCAATGATTATATTTTTAACGAATTTTAAAACTCGAGTTATGATATAGGTGATAAAAAGAGATTGGCATAATAAAAAGAAAACAATCAAAGGGAATTTCGGTAAAATACTTGCAAAATCCCCCCATTTCGCGATCATTTTTGGATACCAATATAAATCTCCGATCACCGACAATAAGTAAATAGGAAGAGTATTCTTAGAGATGAATAGAATAACTCTTTGCAACCACTCATTTTTAATAACGACTTTTAATTGAATAACAGAATAAAAGATTAACGAAGATAGTAGAAAAACTGGAAGAACACCGTATTCTATCCCAAAACTAGATTCTGATATTACTGATAATCCCAAAACGCTTAAAACATCAAGAACTATAATGACTAAGACAATTTCTTTAATAGACGACTTCTTCTTAAAAGAAGCAATATGAGCACCAACAAGATAATATGTAATAGGCCAGAGTCCCTTCCAATAATCAGGAATTAGGTGAGATAAAATAATTCTATATTGTTCGTTGTTATTAAACAATGAAAGAGTAGCTGGGATAACAGTTAATAGTACTAGAACACCTAATGCAATAGCTTGACTTCTACGATTATTAAAAGATTTGAAACCTGCGTTTAAAAATGGAATCATTAGATATAACCCAATATACATATTTACGTACCATGCATAGTGGCTAAAGGAAAATATGTTTACTAGTAACTTCCCAAAATATTCTAAATTAATAACTCTAACGTCGAAAAAAGTATAGATAGAAGCTGCAAGACAGTATATTCCAATTACTGGTAGTAATTTTATAAAGTAAGATTTACTATAGGTCTTATCTTTCATTAAATAACCTGTAGTCATAATAAATAAGGGAACACAGGTCATAAAAATCATCCAAATAAAAGATGATAAAAAAATACTTTTAAATGTATAGGAACGACCATAATAATTGGTGTGAAGAAAAAAATGCACAGCTACTACAAATACTATTGCAATACATTTTAGTATATCTATATTTAGTTTTCGCTCTTTCATAACTCTCCTTATTGTACTACTGAATGAAAAGATGGCTTCGTACCATCTTTCCATTATAATTATTTCACTTCTTGTTTATAGAACTCTTTCAATGCATCCTTCCAGGTTGGAATAACGAATCCTGTGGCCTTCGCTTTTGCCAAACTCATCGTTGAGTTGAGAGGGCGTTTTGCCTTAGCTGGGAATTGGCTGGAATCTACTGGTCTCACTTCAACATCCGTATCTTTGAGGATTTCAACCGCAAAGTCATACCAAGTTGTATCTTCTGTTGCATCATTAGACAAGTGATAGTAACCATATTCCTTACGGTTTTCAGCTAAATAGGTCATAAACTCTGCCAACGTACGTGTCCAGGTTGGACGACCATGTTGATCATTAACGACTGTAAGCGTCTTGTGAGTTTTAGCAAGGTTTGCATCGTGAAAACAAAGTTCTTCCCGTAGTTACCAAAGACCCAAGCTGTACGGATGATGTAATAGTTGGAAACATGTTTCTCAACTAGCTCTTCCCCCATACGTTTGGTACGACCGTACTCTGTTTGGGGATCCGGTTGATCGTCTACTTCCCATTCTTGTCCCACTGGCTTATTGCCATCAAACACGTAGTCCGTAGAGATATAGACTAAGGTAGCCCCATGCTTTTCAGACGCCTTCGCTATATTTTCCGTACCAGTCACGTTGATGGCGTAGTCCAACTCTTTCCCTTCATCTTCAGCAGCATCAACTGCTGTATAGGCAGCACAGTGGTAGACTAGGGTCGGCTTCACTTCCGAAAATACTTCATCTACTTTCTCAGCATCTGTGATGTCCATCTCTGCCACATCAACGGCTACATATTCTTCGTTACGTTCGTCAAGAAGGTGACGAAGCTCAGTTCCGAGTTGACCATTTGCACCTGTAATTAAAATCATGTTACGTTCCTTTCAAATGCTTTTTCCCTATCATTATAGCAAAAAAAGCAGAAAACTTCTGCTTTTTACTTGCTTTTCTCCTTGATGACATAGATTGGACGTTTCTTGGTTTCCATAAAAATTTTACCTATATATTTACCTAAAATCCCAATGGTTAGCAATTGGAATCCTCCAAGAAAGAGAATCACAGTCATGAGTGATGGCCATCCAGAAGTTGGATCACCAAGAACTAAGGTACGGATTACAATCAAGATCATCATTACAAATGCTAAAATCCAAGATAAAAGTCCACCAACAAAAGCAATATTTAATGGGGCATCTGAAAAATTGACAATCCCCTCAATAGAATATTTGAAGAGAGACCAAAAATTCCAAGAGGTTTCTCCGGCAACTCGCTCGACATTTTTATATTCTAAATACTCAGTCTCAAATCCAACCCAAGCAAAAATCCCCTTAGAAAATCGATTATACTCAGATAGTTCGAGAATCGCATCGACCATCGGACGACGCATCAAACGAAAATCACGCGCTCCGTCGACCATTTCAACTTGGCTGATATGATTGATCAATTTATAAAACATCCGTGCAAAGAAAGAACGAATCGGTGGTTCCCCATCACGGGTCACCCGACGGGTTCCGACACAGTCCAGATTTTGCTGTTGTTCCAACTTCTCCCTCATTTCAACCAATAACTCTGGCGGATCTTGTAGGTCCACATCCATAACGGTCACATAATCTCCTGTAGCATGTTGGAGGCCAGCATAGAGAGCTGCTTCCTTCCCAAAGTTCCGTGAAAAAGAAAGATAGTGGGCACAAGGATTCAAGAGATTGAGTTCACGTAAAACATCTAAGGTTTTATCCGAAGACCCATCATTTATAAATATATATTCAAATTCTTCTCCCATGGCTGTCCGAACTCGTTCCATCTCTTCATAAAATAATGGAATCGATTCTTCTTCGTTAAAACATGGAACTACAACTGATAGTGTCAAAGCTAACTCCAATCATTATTAGTAATACTATTTTATCACAGAATTGATCTTTCTTCTAGTTTATTGGTAGACTCTAAGAATTTTCATAAATTTAAACATTATAAAACAAGCTCACATCCTCTTTTTAAGTACTGTGAGCTTGTTATCTATTTTTAAATTCTGTATACTTCTGCTCTTCTACTTGCGATACATCTTCACTTGTAGGTAGAGGTCGTTATAGACGCCTAACCACTTCTTGCCAAGTTGTTCGTAGACTTCTAAGTTCTTTAGCGTGTCATCACTTGGGTAGAAAGCTTGGTCTTCTTGGACCTCTTTTGGTAGCATTTTCTTAGCTTCTTTATTCGGTGTGGAATAACCGACATAGAGAGCATTCTTATAAGCATTTTCCGGGCGAAGCATAAAATTGATAAAGGCATAAGCTGCTTCTTTATTCTTAACCGTCTTTGGAATGACAATATTATCAAACCAAAGGTTGCTGGCTTCTGATGGGACGACATAGCGGAGGTCCTCATTGGCTTCCAGCATTTGACTGGCTTCACCAGAGAAAGTCACCCCAATGGCTGCATTATTTTGGATCATGTAGCCTTTCATTTCATCGGCTACAAGGGCCTTAATATTGGGCATCAAGGTATAAAGCTTATCAACAGACTCTTGTAATTGCTGAGGATCCTTGGAGTTGAGACTATAACCTAAGCTATTGAGTCCAATCCCCATGACCTCACGCGCCCCATCGTACATCATGATGTCATTCTTGTACTCTGGTCTCCATAGATCCGCCCAGTGTTCGGGTGCCTTATCAACCATCTTACTGTTATAGATGATACCAAGGGTACCCCAGAAGTAAGGGACTGAATACTGATTGTCAGGGTCAAAGTCCAAGTCCAAGAAGCGTGGATCGATATTGTCTAAGCCTTTCAATTTTGACTTATCCAACTTTTCAAGCAAGTTTTCGTCCATCATCTTAGCGATCATATATTCACTTGGAATGGCAATATCGTATGCTGTTCCCCCTTGCTTGATCTTGGTGTACATAGCTTCATTGGAATCAAAGGTATTGTATTGGACTTGAACGCCTGTTTCCTTGGTAAATTCCTTGAGCAATTCTGGATCGATATAATCTCCCCAGTTGTAGATGACCAGCTTATCACTGTCTTTTGGATTGGTCTTGGCTTCAAGACGGGCACTTAGCCCCGCTAAAACGAGGATTACCACCACAATCCCTAGCAAGAATGAATAGAGTTTTTTCATACTGTTTCCTCCTTCTCTCTAGTGATGAAGTAATAGCCGACCACCAGTAAGATACTGAAGAGGAAGACCAGGGCAGAAAGGGCATTGATATTCAACGAAATCCCTTGGCGAGCCCGTGAGTAGATCTCAACAGACAAGGTCGTAAAGCCATTTCCTGTGACAAAGAAGGTCACCGCAAAGTCATCCAAGGAGTAGGTGAAGGCCATGAAGTAACCGGCAATAATCGCAGGTGTCAAATAAGGAAGCATGATTTCTTTCAACATCTGCACCTGAGTAGCTCCTAGGTCATAGGCCGCATTGATCATATCACGGTTCATTTCCTTCAAGCGTGGCAAGACCATCAAGACTACGATTGGAATAGAGAAGGCCACGTGACTCATCAAGACAGAGGCAAAGCCAAGCTGGAACTTGATCGTCGTAAAGAGGATCAGGAAGCTAGCCCCGATCATAACGTCAGGTGCCACCATAAGGATGTTATTGATGGACAAAAACGGTCCTTCAAACTTCTTCTTAGATTGGTAAATATAGATCGCACCAAAGGTCCCAATAATGGTCGCAATCAAGGCTGACAGGAAGGCCAAGAGGAAGGTCTGTGAGAGGATCAACATAAGACGCGTATCCTCAAAGAGACTTTGGAAATGCTCCAAGGTAAAGCCTGTAAAAGCATTCATATCCCCACCAGCATTAAAGGCATAGGCAATCAAGTAAAAGATTGGCAGATAAAGGAGTAGGAAAACCAATCCTAAATAGATACGTGAAATCTTTCATCGTTCACTCCTTTCTCTCGTTACCCACATGACTAAGAGCATAGCAAGGATCAAGACCACTCCAATGGTTGATCCCATTCCCCAGTTTTGTGTCGTGAGGAAATGTTGCTCGATGGCAGTCCCCAGAGTAATCACCCGGTTTCCTCCGATCAAACGCGTCAACATGAAGAGACTCAAACTTGGAATAAAGACCGATTGGACTCCAGAGCGAACCCCGTTCATAGACAACGGGAAGACAACTCGACGGAAGGTATCCCACTTATTAGCTCCTAGGTCATAGCTAGCATTGATGAGATTTGGATCCAAATCATCCAAAACATTGAAGATAGGAAGGATCATAAAGGGCAACTCAATGTAACTAGCGACAAAGATGAAAGAAAAGTCCGTAAAGAGGATCTGTTGAGGACCGATTCCGATGAAGCTCAAGAATTGGTTAATAGATCCCCCCTTGACCAAAGATCCCGATAAAGGCATAAGCCTTCAGCAAGAGGTTAACCCAGGTCGGAAGGACGATGAGCATGAGCCAGAGCTGACGATGCTTGAGCTGGGTCAAAAAATAAGCTGTCGGGTAAGAAATCAAGAGCGTCACAAAGGTAACGATCCCAGCATAGAGAATGGAGTTGAAGCTCATCTTGAGGTAGGTCCAATTCTGCGCTGTAAAAAAGGTTTGGTAATTCTCTAAGGAACCCTGTCCCTGGACATTAACAAAGGATTGCCAAATAATCAAGGCTACAGGAGCCAAGACAAAGAGGAGGATCCAGAGAAAATAGGGAACCACAAAGAGGTTAGAGGTTGTTTTCTTCATCTCTTTCCTCCTCGATGGCATTGATCAATCCGGCTTCTTGCTCTTCCACTTCTACGTACTCTTCGATCCGTGCATCGAACTCTTCTTCCGTTTCATTGAGACGCATGACGTGGATATCTTCTGGTTCAAAGTCCAGACCGATTTCTTCACCTACGATTGCCTTACGCGTTGAGTGAATCATCCACTCATTGCCCAATTCATCATAGGCGATGATCTCATAGTGTACCCCACGGAACAGTTGGGTATCCACTTTTACCTGGAGCTTGCCTTCTTCGGGCAGTGTGATTCGCAAATCTTCAGGGCGAATAACGACTTCGACCGGTTCGTTTGGTCTCATCCCTCCATCGACTGACTCAAAGCGTTTGCCATTAAACTCTACTAAATAGTCTTCGATCATGATCCCTGGAAGGATGTTGGACTCACCGATAAAGGTCGCAACAAAATGGTTGATGGGCTCATCGTAGATATCAACAGGTGTCCCTGACTGAACGATTTCTCCTTCGTTCATGACGAAGATCCAGTCACTCATAGCTAGTGCTTCTTCCTGGTCATGGGTAACAAAAACAAAGGTAATACCCAAGCGTTGTTGCAATTCACGAAGCTCATACTGCATGTCTGTCCGCAACTTCAAGTCAAGGGCAGACAAAGGTTCATCCAAGAGGACTACTCGCGGTTCATTGATAATCGCCCGTGCAATAGCCACCCGCTGGCGTTGACCGCCAGAAAGTTTCTGGATGGAGCGTTTCTCAAATCCTCCTAATTGCACCATCTTAAGGACTTCAGTCACTCGTCTTTGAATTTCCGCCTTGTCTAGCTTCTTCAAACGAAGAGGGAAGGCAACATTCTCAAACACATTCATGTGTGGGAAAAGGGCATAGGACTGGAAGACGGTATGGACATCCCGTTTGTTAGTCGGTAAATCATTGATCCGAACACCATCCAAGAGGACATCCCCTGTCGAAGCGTCTAACAAACCGGCAATAATGTTCAAAATCGTCGATTTACCAGATCCTGAAGCACCGAGGAGGGTATAGAATTTCCCTTCTTCCAACTCAAAGTTGATATCTTTGAGAACCACTGTATCGCTGTCTTCAAATACTTTGAGACATTTCTAAACTCAATAATTGGTTTTTTCAATTCACATAAATTCCTTCTTTTTCATGCGTTTCCATCTGAGACCAACCAACTAGTCTCATAGGCTGACGAGAATACCCGTCAGGCCACCAACACCTCTCGGGGACTTATAAGACTGCCCCACCTATTTTCGGTATCGATAGGCACTCACCCCCCTTCTAAAGTAGGAAGGGTCTACCCAAAAGTAGCCCCTATTCCAGCTCGAACCGTTAATCTTTCCCAATAATACGGACTTCCCGCTCTAAAGTCACACCAGCTGATTTTTCAACTGTCGCGATGACATGAGCAATCAGGTCTTCATAATCTTTTGCGGTACCATGATCGACATTAATCATAAAGCCAGCATGCTTTTCTGAGACCTCAATACCACCAATCCGGTGTCCTTTTAGTCCAGCTTCACTGATCAACTGTCCTGCAAAGTGACCGACTGGCCGTTTGAAGACAGAACCACAAGACGGGTATTCGAGGGGTTGTTTCAACTCTCTTAAATGAGTTAGACGAGCCATTTCTTGATCGATCTGCTCATAGTTGCCAGGCGCTAAGGCAAACTTAGCCGAAATGACCACATCTCCTGTCTCTTGGATCTTGGAATGACGATAACCAAAGGCTAATTCTTCTGCTGTTAAGATTTTCAGCTCGCCTTCTGGCGTCAAGACCTTACAAGATTGTAGAATATGGGCAATCTCGCCACCATAGGCGCCAGCATTCATATAGACAGCCCCCCCCAATACTACCAGGAATCCCACAAGCAAATTCAAAGCCTGTCAAACTATGGTAGCGGGCTACGTGAGTCACATCGATCAGTTTAGCACCTGCCTCTGCTTCAATCACGTACCCATTGACCCGGACATCATGGAAATGATCAAACATGATGACAAAGCCTTCAATCCCACTGTCACGGACGATAATATTGGAAGAATTTCCCAAAACCATCCAAGGAATCTCCTGGTTATTAGCAAAAGTGACAATTCGTTTTAATTCATATTGATTGCGAGGAAAGGCTAAATAGTCTGCAACCCCTCCAACCTTGGTATAGGTATATTGTTTGAGTGGCTCATTGAACAAAATCTCAATGCCAGCCAACTCCTCTTTGATTTGCTTTACGATTTCCATCTCACAACTCTCTTCTACACGTTATCTTATCCATTATAACAAAAACCAGCCCACTTTTCGACTCAGAAGTAAAAAAACAGAAACAGCCAAAAGACCACTTCTGTTTTAATTTTTTTAAACAAGGGTTTATTAAATTAGCCAATCTTACGCGCAATGCCACGTGTTTCTTGAGTGGACAAGGCTGAGCCAATGGCAACTCCACCCCCAATAATGGTAAAGACTGCCAACATAAAGAAGTTAAAGAAGTATTTCTCAGGTGCTTCACCATTTAGAACAAGGGAATTGATCAAATCAAATCCATCACTAAAGTCGAGTCCAAGCTGTTTAACTGCTTCTAAGGCATAGTCAAATTGGTGAACGAGAACAACAGTCACCAACAAGAGGATACTAGAAATAACTGCACCAAGTTTGCTAAATTTCTTCCCTAAGATCTCATAGCCTTTGACAACACAGATCCCAAGGATGAAACCAGCATAAAAAGCTACGTAGCCGAGACGGGCAATAAAAAGAGTAACAGCTCCTCCGATAATAGCACCAATAAAAGGCACCGACTGTTCCAAGAAGGACATTTTTCTTTCTGACTATTATATGAATCTGTTTCAATTTTTTTAGTTGGGAACTCACAATTTGATAGTTTTTCTTCATTCATCAAGAAGAGGGAATCTCCAATCTGGTAGAGACCAACTGGTCCTTTTTTTCACCAGAGTAGCCACAAACAGTGTAGAAACCATTGGTTTGTAAAAAAATGCACGATTTCTGTTAAGGCTTGATGAATGTTTTCAATCGTTTTTTTGCTTTAGTCATCCCAGCTTTTACAGTGAAAGTTGTGACATATTGGTTGAGGCTAACGCTCTTCAGAACAGAAGATTCTTTCACCATTTGCTGCAATTGTGCAGCTGCTTCTTCCGCATCATCACGAGAAACAGAAAGAGCAATGCTGAAGACATTTTTTGTATCTGTTTCTTTCATTAAGAAGAAATACCCAGAGTTTTCACCATAAATAGACGAGGTTTGAGGATCAAACTGGAATCCAAGTTCCGTAGCAAGTTGATGACGTTCAAAGTCTTTCATTAGAATTACAATCTCCTTTACATTTCTATCTATCTTTTGAATAATTGTTTATTATCCTAAAATAATTTGATAGACAAATGATTTATAAGACTATTTTATCATAGATAAATAAAATTAGATAGACTAATTTAGCCTATCTAATCATTTTTTTCATTGAATCAAGATTCACTGGCCTCTACCTTCACACCAGTTGTGTCGATCTTTAGTGAGAAGACCTGACCATTTAAGCCCTTAGATTCCAAATCTTTGGCAAAGGCTTCTGCATGTTCAACTGGAAGCAAGGTCATAATAGTTGGACCTGCACCAGAAAGGTAAGTGGCATAAGCATCGTGTTGATGCGCAACTTCTTTCACCTGAGGAAACTCTGCAACTAGTTGTTGACGGTAGCGTTCATGGAAGCGATCCGCTTCGATGGCTTTTCCTGCGACTCTTAAGTCCCCCTTAGCAAGGGCAGCAATGGCCACGTTTGCAATGGAACTAGCTGCCACAGCTTCTTTATAAGACCACTCACTAGGAAGGACATTTCGGCTATCGCTGGTCTTGAGTTCGTAATTCGGAACAAAGGCCACTAGAGCACACTTAGGAAATGGTAGAACCAAATGATTGGTCTGCTGATCCACATAGCTTGCTACGACCAGATTTCCAAAAATAGCTGGCGCTACATTGTCCGGATGACCTTCGATTTTTGTAGCAATCTCTAATTTTTCTTCATCGCTAAGGCATAAGTTGCCCAGTTGATTAGCCAACTCAATCCCCGCTACAATGACAGAGCTAGAGGAACCAAGACCACGCGCCAAAGGCACTTCACTAGTCATCTTGAGACGATGAGGAGGCAAATCGGATGCGACTTGGAGAGCAGTTTGAAGCAAGAGATTCTCTTCATCGCTTGGAATCTCCTCTCCTAAATCATGTTCAATCCACCAGTTTTCTTGCGCTTCTAGCACATCAATGGTCAAATACTTAGAAACAGCGATCCCAACAGAATCAAATCCTGGCCCTACATTGGCACTAGTCGCTGGTACTGTAATTCTCATCTTATTCTCCCAATACTTTAAAGGTATTCATGAGTTTGAAATTCGGCTCTGAATCCAGTTTCAACCAAGTTCTTGAATTGCGTCTGGTTGACTTGGTGGGTAATGATAACCACACTTGCATAGTGACCATCTGAGTCTTCTTGGAGGATTTGCTTGAAGGAGGCTCCTTCTGCATTAAAGATCTCCGCAAGACGTAAGATTTGACCAGTCGCATCTGGTGCCTTGATTGAGAAGTAATAATTGTTCTTCACATCTTCTGGTTTAGCCAATTGAAGCGGGCGACTGTATTCGTTGAAGGCTTTTCCGATCGTTCCTTCTTTCAGACGACGAACAATGCGAACGATGTCGGCTACAACACTGGTCGCAGTTGGTTTTTGGCCTGCACCAGGTCCATAGTACATAGACTCACCAATCCCGATCGATTCCACATAGACTGCATTCATGACGTCGTTCACGCCAGCAAGTGGGTGTTGTTTTGGAAGGAAGGTTGGGGTCACCTCTGCTGCGATCCCTGACTCTGTTTCAACAATCGAGCCGACTAGCTTGATCACATAACCAAGGCTTTGAGCTACTGAGACATCCTGAGGAGTGATCTGGCTGATTCCCTTGTGACCTACTTGGTCAAATTGGATGTTCATCCCAAAGGCAAATTGGCTCAAAATCACCATCTTATAGGCAGCATCGATTCCTTCGACGTCATTGGTAGGGTCACTTTCAGCGTAACCAAGGCGTTGTGCTTCTGCTAAAGCATCCTCATAAGTCCAGCCTTCTTCGACCATTTTGGTCATCATGAAGTTAGAAGTACCATTGACCACACCAAGAACCTTGGTCACCTTGTCAGAAGCCAAGGAATTCACCAAGGTCCGAAGGATTGGAATTCCACCCGCTACGGCAGCTTCATAATAAAGGGCTACTTGGTGTTCTTTTGCAATCTCTAGTAACTCACTTCCATGAACGGCAAGGAGGTCTTTGTTGGCAGAGACCACGTGCTTGCCTGCTTCAAGAGCGCGGGTGATAAAGGTCTTCGCTGGCTCGATACGCCCCATCAACTCAACCACGATAGCAATATCTTTGTCTTCAATGATCTCATCGACATTGGTTACAAAATTGTAGTCATGGCCAGTCACTGCAAGCTTTTCTTTCTCCGCATCATCGCGAACCAAGACCTTAGCAATCTCAATGTCATCTTGAGCAGCCTGGCTGATCTTTTCATGGTTTTCTTTTAATAAAAATGGTACGCCACTGGCAACAGTACCAAATCCTAGTAAGGCAATCTTAACAGACATGTTGGTCTCCTTAAACATCTAATATATTCCATTATATCAAAAATTAGCCCCTTCTGACTAGTTCTTTGACCTTCTTCCACTACAAGAACTTTTATTTTTTTGGGATTTTTGATCTCCTCTTCAAACTAACTAGCAACCCATGCATTCAAAAAGCCAACGAGATTCCCAGAAATTTTTACCCCATTTGTAACTTTGTCTTGAAAAGATTTTTCTTTCCCTATGATATAATGATAAGGAATAAGAAAGGGGTCTCTATGAATCACCGAAAAAGACGTGTCCCAAAAGAAAATACGATTACTACTTGTTTTAAATGCTTTTTCTCCTATCTTGCATCTTCATTTTAGGCTTCTTCCTATTGAAACGAGGTCCTAGCTCTCCCGTTGCTGACAAGCAAGATACAAATACAAGTCAGACTGTGAGCCAGCAAGGATCTACTACCAAATGGGTAAAACAAGATCAACCTGTGAAAATTCCGATTCTCATGTACCACGCTGTACACACGATGGCCCCTTCGGAAGAAGCCAATGCTAACCTCATTGTGGCACCAGAAACATTCGAAAGTCATCTCAAAGCCTTAAAAGAGGCCGGTTACTACACCCTGACGCCCGAAGAAGCTTATCGCGCCCTTACAAAGAATGAACTGCCTGAAGGTGGCAAAGTCGTTTGGTTGACGTTCGATGATGGAATTGCAGACTTTTATACCATAGTCTATCCACTCCTAAAAAAATACCAAATGACCGCAACCAATAATATCATTACTTCATTTTTCCGAAAAAGGAAAAAAACCGAGTGTTTTAACCTTCGATCAAATCAAAGAAATGAAAGCACAAGGCCTTACTTTTGAGAGCCATACGGTATCCCACCCAGATTTGGCCCAATCAGATACTGCCACTCAAAAGGCTGAACTAGCCAATTCCAAACAAGTATTAGATAAGAAACTCGATCAAACCACTACCACCATTGTCTACCCTGCTGGTCGCTACTCTGAGGTCACCATGGATCTAGCAAAAACCAATGGCTACAAAATGGGCTTAACGACCAACAATGGACTAGCTAGTTTAGATGATGGCCTCTACTCACTAAATCGTCTGCGGATCTTGCCTACTACAACAGCAGAAAACCTACTTGCAGAAATGCAAACCAATCCATAAGCATACAAAAAGCACGAGTTCGAGCGACTCGTGCTTTCTTCTCCATAAAGGAGGCTTTTACTTAGACTTGATGTAGTTCACACCATCTGCTTTTGGCGCAACCGACTTACCAAAGAAGGCTGCTAGGACGATGATGGTCAACACATACGGAGCAATACGGAGGTAGACTCCTGGAATATGGGCAAGGAAAGGAATCTGCGTAGACACAACCGCCAAGGCTTGTGAAAGACCAAAGAATAGACTGGATAGCATGGCACCGATTGGGCTCCATTTACCAAAAATCATAGCCGCTAGGGCGATAAATCCAGGTCCTACAATGGTAGTTGCAGAGAAATTAACAGAAGCAGATTGCGCATACAAGGCACCACCAACTCCTCCTAAAAATCCAGAGATGAGCACACCATAGTAACGCATGAGGTAAACATTAATACCAAGGGTATCCGCAGCTTGTGGATGTTCACCAACTGAGCGAAGGCGAAGACCAAACTTCGTTTTAAACATGATAAACCAGGCTACAAATGAAAATCCAATCGCGACATATCCCATTAAGCTTGTATTCTTGAAGAAGATATCTCCAATAACAGGGATATCAGACAAGAAAGGAAAATCAAATTTACCAAATGACAAATCGATATTGTTGGTTTGACCTTTTCCGTAGATTGCTTTTACCAAAAAGACAGCTAAGGCAGGAGCCAACAGGTTCAATACCGTACCACTCACCACGTGGTCAGCACGGAAGTTGATAGTAGCTACAGCATGGATAGCGGAGAAAATGAGTCCAACCAAACCACCTGCAAGAAGAGATAGCCAGATGGTCATGCCACCAAGAGAGCTTGCAAAAGTCAAGTTAAACACGACACCAGTGAAAGCTCCCATAACCATGATACCTTCCAAACCGACATTAACGACACCAGCATGTTCGGAGTAGGCTCCTCCGATACTAGTGAAAATGAGGGGAGCAGCATAGACCAGCATATTCGATACAAGAATCGTTAGTATAGCAACAGTATTCATCCTTACTCTACTCCTTTCATTTGTTTTTTAGGCTTGATGTATTTTTCGATAATGTAATGAGCACTTACAAAGAAAATAATCGAAGCTGTCACAATATTGACAAGTTCTGGTGGAATGGTCGCTGTGGTCATACCTGGAGCACCTGTTTGCAAGGTTCCAAGCAAGAAGGCCGCAAAGACAATCCCAATAGGAGAATTGCTAGCAAGGAGGGCCACCGCCATCCCATTAAATCCAATAGCCAAGGAACCAGGTTGAACATAAATGTTCTGGAAGGTACCAATCCCTTCTACTGCTCCACCGATCCCACAGAGAGCACCAGAAATCACCATGGAAAGAATGATGATTCGTTTAGCAGACATCCCTGCATAATCGGAAGCATTCGGGTTAAGACCAACGGAACGAATTTCAAAACCAAGGGTTGTTTTCTTAATAATGAACCAAACTACTGCAACAGCTATCAAGGCGATAAAGATACCGATATTCATCCGTGACTTGGTTAATTCAGTCAGAAAGCCTAGACGATAACTTGCATTTGCCCCTACTGTGATACTGGATTCAGAATCGACCATGAACTTTTTAGGGAAGTTCCGGATGATTTCATTTCCAGCAAACAGGACGATGTAGTTCATCATAATGGTAACGATGACTTCACTCGTTCCTAAAAATGCTCGCAAGATACCTGGAATCAAACCAACAAAACCACCTGCAATTGCAGCCACAAGGATTGTTAAAGGAATCATTAAGATACGAGGGATATCTGGGAAAGATAAAGCGAACCATACTGCCGCAATCCACCCAGCCAAGGCCTGTCCTGGTAAGCCAACATTAAAAAATCCAGCTCGGCTAGCTACTGCAAATCCGAGAGCGATCAAAACCAGTGGTCCCATGGCGCGGAAAATTTCACCCACATTTTTAATAGAACCAAAAGCTGTCTTGAAGAGTTCTTCATAACCCCAAAGGGCATCATAACCAAAGATCCACATGATGATGGCCCCGAGGATGATTCCTAGGATTACAGAAATAAAAGGAATAGCAATTTGTCTTGTGTTTTTATTCATTTGAAGCCTCCTTGATTTCTCCACCAGCCATTAGAATACCAAGCTCTTGTTTGTTGGTCTCAGATGGCTTCACAATACCTTGGATTTCCATCATGAATAACAGCAATCCGGTCTGATAGGTTTAGAATTTCATCTAATTCGAAGCTGACAACGAGGACGGCTTTTCCTTTATCACGTTCGTCAATCAAACGTTTATGGATGTACTCAATCGCACCAACGTCCAATCCACGTGTCGGTTGGCTAACGATTAACAAGTCTGGATTCCGATCAACTTCACGAGCAATAATAGCCTTTTGTTGATTTCCTCCTGATAGGGCACTTGCTGGAACAATCTCGTTGGCTGCACGAACATCAAATTCTTCCATCAACTTGCGGGCATATGAATTAATTTGATTGTAATTCAATACACCGTTTTTGCTAAGTGGTTCTTTGTAGTAAGTTTGAAGTGCGATGTTTTCAGAAAGCATCATTTCGAGAACAAGACCATCACGATGACGATCCTCAGGAACGTGGCTGACATTCATTTCAGTAATCTTACGTGGGGAAAGGCCAACAACTTCTTGTCCCTTAATTTTAATACTACCTGATTTGACTTTACGAAGTCCAGTAATAGCCTGAATCAATTCACTCTGACCATTACCATCAATCCCTGCAATCCCTACAATTTCGCCTGCACGAACACCAAGAGATAGTTCTTTGACAGCAGGAACTCCACGGTTTTCATTCACGACTAAGTCAGAAATTTGAAGAACCACTTCTTTCGGTTGCGCTTCTTCCTTTTCTGTTACGAAAGAAACCGAGCGCCCAACCATCATCTCTGCCAAATCTTTATTGGTAGCACCTTCGATGCTAACGGTTTGAATGGATTTCCCACGACGAATAACTGTGACACGGTCCGCAACCGCACGAATTTCGTCCAGTTTGTGGGTGATGAGGATGATAGATTTCCCTTCTTTAACAAGGGCTTTCATGATATCCATCAACTCCAAAATTTCAGCAGGAGTTAGCACCGCTGTGGGCTCGTCGAAAATCAGAATATCAGCTCCGCGATAGAGTGTCTTCAAGATTTCTACACGTTGTTGAGCACCAACAGAAATATCTTCAACTTTTGCTGTAGGATCCACAGCCAAGCCGTAGCGTTCTGACAACTCAAGGATATCTGCATTAGCCTTTTTCAAATCTAATACACCTTTATTCGTTACTTCGCTACCAAGAATGATATTTTCTGCAACAGTGAAAGCTTCTACCAACATGAAGTGCTGGTGAACCATCCCGATCCCTAGAGAAGCAGCTTTTGAAGGAGAATCTAGTTTTTCAGACTTCCCATTGACCACAATTTCCCCGCTCGTTGGTTCCAAAAGACCAGCCAACATATTCATCAGGGTTGATTTCCCAGCTCCATTTTCACCAAGAAGTGCATGAATTTCACCTTTACGCAATTCGAGGTTGATTTTGTCGTTTGCGACAAATTCACCAAAAATTTTGGTAATTTCACGCATCTCAATGACGTTTTCGTGTGCCATTCGAATATTCCTTTCTAGAAAACTATATTTTATTTCAGTAGGACCTGCTAAACAAGTTAGTAAGTTCTATTGAGACAAAATGTCTCAACACCTCGAAAAAAAGCGACCCAAGAAGGATGGATCGCTTCCGGAAGGTTCTTATTTCTCAGGTGCTTTTACGCTACCATCAATAATTTGTTTTTTAGCATCTTCTACAGCTTTTTTGGCATCTTTAGAAAGATTAGTAGTTGTCAAATCAACACCACCATCTTTCAAACCAAATGTAATCACTTTTCCACCTGGGAATTTGCCGTCAGCAGTTTGAGTTGCAATTTCTTGAACAGTTTTACCAACTTGTTTCAAAGTAGAAGCCAATACGAAGTTAGATTCTTTACCATCTTTGAAGTGTATTTACCTTCGTCAACTTGGTCACGGTCTACACCAATAACCCAAACTTTTTCGTCATCATTTTTCTTCTCATTCAAGTCTTTTGCTTCCTTGAAGACACCAGCTCCTGTACCACCAGCAGCTTGGTAAATGACGTCAGCTCCTGCAGCGTATTGAGTCGCTGCAATAGTTCTACCTTTTTCAGGGTTGTTGAAGTCTTCAGCATATTGTACATCTACTGAAATGTCTTTGTTTACAGACTTCACGCCTGCTTCAAATCCTTTTTCAAAACGAGTGATAACTTCACCACGTGCTCCACCGATGAAACCAACTTTGTTTGTCTTCGTAGTTTTGGCAGCAGCAACCCCTGCAAGATAAGCAGCTTCATTATCCGCAAAAACAGCAGATGCTACGTTCTTCTTATCACCAACAACAGAGTCAATGATAACGTAGTTGATATCAGCATTTTCATCTGCAGCAGCTGTAACAGCTGGAGCAAGTTTGTAACCAACACCGTACACTAATTTGTAGCCGTTTGTAGCAGCTTGGCTGAAGTTGTTTGCAAAATCTGCTTCACTTGTAGATTGGAAATAAGTAAATCCGTTATCTTTAGAAAGACCGTTTTCTTTCCCCCAAGCTTGTAGACCTTCCCATGCAGATTGGTTAAATGATTTATCATCAACACCACCTGTGTCAGTAACGATAGCAGCTTTTAAATCAGTTTTTGCATCTGAAGAATCTTTGCGAGACGCACGATTTCCACATGCAGCAAGTCCGATTGCAGCGACAGTAACTAGACCTAGGCCTAACCATTGTTTCTTGTTCATTTCTGAACCTCCTAAATAAGATATGCAACTAAGTTGCGGATTAATAAAAGGGTCAATAGACCGCCTTTACAAAAGTTACTAGGTAAGATCTGTAAAGGAATATGGAAGCAATTCCTTGACCGTCATCACGACCGTCGATTTATCTTTGGCTACTAGAGTAACCGGTAAGTCTGGCTCGAAAAATTCAGCCATTACCTGGCGACAAGCACCGCAGGGTGAAACTGGTTTTTCAGTCTGACCATAAATAATTAATTCCTTAAATGAACGCTCTCCTTCTGAAACAGCCTTGAAGATAGCTGTTCGCTCACCACAATTGGTCAAGCCGAAGCTAGCATTTTCAACATTGACGCCTGTATAAACCTTTCCATCATCTGTCACAAGGACAGCACCGATTGGAAAATGAGAATAAGGCACGTAAGCATTCTCGCTCGCTTTTACAGCCAGGTCAATTAACTCAGTAGTCGCCATGGGCTACTTCTCCCTTCATAATGGCTACTCCAGAGGAAGTACCAATTCGGTTGGCACCCGCTTGGATCATGGCTTGAGCATCCTCATAGCTACGAGTCCCACCAGATGCTTTCACTCCCATATCAGGACCCACAACCTGACGCATGAGAGCCACATCCTCAACAGTTGCCCCACCTGTAGAAAATCCAGTAGAAGTTTTGACAAAGTCTGCTCCTGCCAATTTAGCAATCTGGCAAGCTACAATTTTTTCAGTTTCAGTCAATAAGCAGGTTTCGATAATCACTTTTACCAAGTGATCGCCACTTGCATCCACAACAGCCTGAATATCCTCTTCTACTAAAGTAAGATTTTTTGATTTCAAGGCACCGATATTGATGACCATATCGATCTCATCGGCTCCATTTTGAATGGCATTTTGAGTTTCAAATGCTTTAACAGCAGGTGTGTTCGCGCCAAGAGGAAAACCAATCACTGTACACACTTTTACATCTGAATCCCGAAGTCCTTCAGCAGCGAAGTTGACCCAGGTCGGTTGCACACAAACACTCGCAAAATCATATTCTTTAGCTTCTTCGATCAAAGCCTCGATTTGTTCTTGTTGTGCATCCGGTTTTAGTAGTGTGTGGTCTATGTATTTGTTTAATTTCATTAGTGAATCTCCCCTAAACGAATTACGAAACGATTTCAATAATCTCTGAAACGCTTACAACCTTGTCTAGTATTTTAACATTTTTTTGGAATTCTGCAATGTTTTTTTGACAAATTTCTAGGTTTGTATAAATAGTTGCAACAAGATCCCCTTTTTGAACAGGATCCCCGACTTTCTTAGCAAAAACAATCCCTGACTCATAGTCTAAGTCATCGGATTTAACCGCTCTACCAGCCCCTAGACGCATAGCGAAAAGTCCGAGTTCCATAGCAGGCAATGCTGTAATAAAGCCATCCTCTTCTGCATAGACAGGCACTTGTTCTTTTACCTGAGCTGGACGGTAGAGATCCACCAAATCTCCACCTTGGGCAAGGACCATTTCTTCAAACTTCTTCAGTGCTTTGCCGGCTGTCAGATGTTGCTTGATTTCTTCCAAGCTAGCTGTCACCCCACCGAGTTCCAACATGATTTGAGCCAATTCACAAATGAAGTGAGTCACGTCTTCTCTGCCTTTCCCTTGAAGAATATCTAAGGCTTCAAGAATTTCCAAACGGTTCCCAATGCTGGTTCCCAAGGGCTGGCTCATATCCGTCAAGACAGCAATGGTCTTGCGACCGACAGCATTTCCAAGATTCACCATGGTGCGGGCTAATTCACGCGCTTCTTCGATGGTCTTCATAAAGGCCCCTTCTCCAACGGTCACATCCAGAAGGATCGCATCAGCTCCAGCAGCAATCTTCTTACTCATGACGGAACTCGCAATTAAGGGAATCGTATCAACTGTTGCTGTCACATCCCGAAGCGCATAGAGAAGCTTATCCGCTAAGACCAATTGGTCAGACTGTCCGATAACAGAAAGGCCAATATCTTGTACTTGCTTGATAAACTCTTCTTGAGTCCGCTCGATTTGGAATCCTTTAATGGACTCTAGCTTATCAATGGTCCCACCTGTATGTCCAAGGCCACGACCACTCATCTTGGCTACTGGGACACCAAAGCTCGCCACTAGAGGGGCCAGTACAATCGTTACTTTATCTCCTACACCACCTGTTGAGTGTTTGTCCACCTTGATGCCTTTAATAGCAGAGAGGTCGAATTGCTCGCCTGTTTCCACCATCTTCATGGTCAAATCAGAGATTTCTCGCGTCGTCATCCCTTTGAAGTAAACCGCCATGGCAAAGGCAGCCATTTGATAGTCCGGTACTGTTTCAGCCACATAGCCTTCAATCAGCCAGTGAATTTCTTCTTTAGTCAATTCAATGCCATCACGTTTTTTCTGAATGATATCTACAGCTCTCATGTGGTTTTCTCACTCCTTAAAATATAATAACCCTTGTCTTTTTTAAGGATTTCACAGTTTCCAAAGACTTCTTCCATTTTTGCCTTCGCACTTGGAGCACCCTGTTTTTTCTGAATGACAATGGTTAAATCGCCACCAGGTTTCAAATGATCAAAGCTTCCAGAAAGTACTTCATGAACGACCTTTTTCCCGGCTCGAATCGGAGGGTTACTGATAATATGGTCAAAACATCCCTCAACCTGATCATAGACATTGGATTGGAAGATAGTAGCTTGGACTTGATTGAAAGCCGCATTTTTCTGAGCCAGATCAAGGGCACGTGTATTGACGTCTACCATAGTTGCATGAACCCCTTGCGCCTTGGCCAAAGAGAGACCAAGTGGGCCATAGCCGCAACCAACGTCCAAAACTGTCTCTCCTTGTTGAAATGCCAGATAAGACAAGAGGACTTGGCTTCCAAAGTCGATCATTTTCTTACTAAAAACACCGGCATCCGTCAAAAATTTCATCCGCTCTCCTAGAAGGACCACATGTAACTCATGGATATCATGTTGAGCATCTGGATGTTCATCATAGTACATTTTACTCATAATAGCATTATAGCATAATTTAACCTATTTTTAAATCGTTTACAGAAGATCTTAAAACTGATATACTAAAGGTCACTATGAAGGAAAGGCTTGAAATGGATAAAGAATTTCTACACTTCGAAAAAATTAATCGACAAACTTGGCAAAATCTCCACCGAAAATCAACTCCTCCTCTATCTGAAGAGGAATTGAATTCCATCAAGAGTTTTAATGACCTCATTAGTTTACAAGATGTAACAGACATATATTTACCCCTGACACATTTAATTCAAATTTACAAAAAAGCAAAAGAAGACTTAGCTTTCTCTAAAGGTATCTTCCTCCAACAGGAAAGCAAAAAACAGCCTTTTATGATTGGCATTTCAGGGTCTGTGGCTGTCGGCAAATCAACGACGAGCTGCCTCCTTCAAATCCTACTTTCTCGAACCTTTTCTGGTTCTACTGTAGAGCTAGTGACGACAGATGGCTTTTTATATCCCAATGCGACCTTGATTGAACAAGACATTCTCAATCGCAAGGGTTTCCCTGAAAGTTATGATATGGAACTTCTCTTGGATTTCCTGAATCAGCTAAAAAATGGTCAGAGTTACCAGATTCCCGTCTATTCTCACGAGATTTATGATATCGTCCCTGACCAGAAGCAAACCATTCAAGCTGCAGACTTCATTATTGTTGAAGGGATCAACGTTTTTCAGAATCCTCAAAATGATCGGCTCTATATGACGGACTTCTTTGACTTCTCCATCTATGTGGATGCTGAGGTTGCCAACATTGAGTCCTGGTATATCGATCGCTTTAAAAAATTGTTGGACCGTGCGAAGGATGACCCAAGCAACTACTACCACCGCTTTACCAAGCAACCAGAAGCTGAAGTCCTAGCTTTTGCTCATCAGGTATGGGAGTCTATCAACCTCTTAAATCTAAAAGACTATATCGAGCCCACCCGCAACCGTGCTGAACTGATTCTGCACAAATCTGCCAACCATGAGATTGATGAAATCTACCTCAAGAGATAAGAGTTTGATAACAAAACCAACTCTAAATGATTGCGATTCGAAGAAAAATTAGTTTGGACTTGTCAAAAGAAAAGTTTTCAGATATAATAAGAGAGTTAGAATATCATTGGAGGTGAAAAAATTGGCAAACATTAAATCAGCTATCAAACGCGCTGAATTGAACGTTAAACAAAACGAAAAAAACTCAGCTCAAAAATCAGCTATGCGTACTGCAATCAAAGCTTTTGAAGCAAACCCATCTGAAGAACTTTACCGCGCTGCTAGCTCAGCTATCGATAAAGCAGAAACTAAAGGTTTGATCCACAAAAACAAAGCTAGCCGTGATAAAGCACGTCTTGCAGCGAAACTTGGCTAATCAAGAATTGCATACAAAATGAGCTCTCCGGAGCTTTTTTTGTTGCTTCTGTATGAGGTTTAGAGATGAAAATTACGATTATCGGCTATTCTGGATCTGGAAAATCTACTCTTGCAAAGACACTCGCAGATCACTATCAACTTTCACTGCTTCACCTAGACCGTCTGCAATTCCTTCCGAATTGGCAGGACAATGACCCTGACAAGATGGAGCAAGAAGTCCTTACTTTTTTAGATACCAAAGAAAACTGGGTCATTGATGGCAACTATGCTTGGTGCCAATACGAGCGCAGATTGGAAGAGTCCGACTGGATTATTTTCATGAATTTCTCCCGTTGGAACTGCCTTTATCGAGCTTGGAAGCGGGCCCGTCACTTCCGAGGTCAAGTTAGAGACAGCATGGCAACTGGTTGCATTGAAAAATTAGACTGGGAATTCATCCGCTGGGTTCTTTGGGATGGTCGCCAAGCCAGACAGGTCACACGCTATCAGACTGTTGGCCAAACCTATTCAGACAAATTCATCGCTCTCAAAAACCAAAAAGAACTAGACCGTTTCCTAAATAAAGTCAAAAATGATCTACTAGAGTCGAAATAATCACTCGATCTAGTAGATCATTTTTTATTTTCTTTTCTTTTGAGGAAACAAGGGAAGACCCAAGGAGGCCATCTTCTCCGCCGGCACCTTCATGCCATCCTTAATCCATTTGGCTAGGACAGAGACAATGGCTGAGCTTAGGAAGGAATTCAAATAACTAGCTGGTCCTTGTGAGGATTTCTGACTTTTACTCCTCTTCTCCAGAAATTCATAAACAGCCTTGGTGAGCAGTTTCTCAAAATTATAATCGACGGCCAAGCTGATAATACGCGCTTCCTCCTTGGCCTCTTTAAAGAGATAGACCCAAATCTGGTACAAATCGGTCTTAAAATTATATCCTTCCAAAGACTTGGTAATCTTCGAAACAGTTGATTGGAAGATGGATTCGAGTAATTCTTCTTTTGACTCATAATTTCGGTAAAAAGCTGCACGAGAAACGCCTGCTCTCTCCACCAATTCTGAAATGGTAATCTTTTTCAAGTCCTTTTTATCCAACAACTGAAGCAAGGAAATCTCCAAGGATTCCCGTGTGATGGCATTGCTTTCTTGGTTAGACCGTTTCAAATTTTCTAAGGATTTTTCGGATATCTTTCTTTCTGCCATAACACTTACTTTCTATCTGTATCATCTGAATGTATCTGCTTTCAGAGAATGCAACTTCATGATATAATTGTAAGAAAAGACTAACCACTTGTCAATGAACAATTATTTACATTTTGAGGTAATAAAAATGGCATGGAAAATTATTGCAGATTCTGGCTGTGATTATCGTACTTATGAAAGTGCTACACCAGATACTAGCTTTGTTTCAGTTCCCCTTACCATTCAGATTGGTGAGACCATCTACACAGACAACGCTAATCTGGATACAGATAAAATGATGGAAGATATGTATGCAACGACTACTGCTTCCAAATCAGCTTGTCCTAGTCCTGATGACTATATGAGAGCCTTTGAGGGAGCTGACAATATTATCGTTGTTACCATCACTGGTACTTTGTCTGGTAGCCACAATAGTGCTCAAGTCGCTAAAAACTTTATCAAGAAGATCATCCGATTACCAACATTCACGTGATTGATAGCTTATCAGCTGGTGGTGAAGTGGATTTAATCATTCGCAAACTCCATCAATTAATCGCCCAAGACCTTGACTTTGATCAAGTGGTCGAAGTCATCACCAAATACCAAGAGAAAACCAAACTGATCTTTGTCCTTGCTAAGGTCGATAATTTGGTCAAAAATGGTCGACTCAATAAAATTATCGGAACCGTTGTCGGTCTCTTAAATATCCGTATGGTCGGTCAAGCCAGCGATACCGGGACCCTTGAGCTTCTCCATAAAGCCCGTGGCCAAAAGAAAGCTATTTCCACTACTTTTGAAGAAATGCTCAAAGCTGGCTACAAGGGGGGGCATATCACCATCGCTCACCGTCGCAATGATAAATTCGTAGAACAACTCTCTGCCTTGGTCCATGAAAAATTCGCCAATGCGGATATCGAAGTCCTTCCGACCTCTGGTCTATGTAGCTTCTACGCTGAAGAAGGCGGCCTCTTAATCGGCTATGAAATCTAAATCAACATAAATTCAAAAGAGGCTGGGACAAAAGTCCTAGCCTCTCAATTGTCTTTGGATTGTCGAGCAAGACGCAGTGGTTGAGTGGGCTCTACTACGCCGATTTCATCAGCTTTTATAGCCCTACTCAACTGTGCGGAGGTGGGACGACGAAATCGAATTCTAACGAATGACCGATTTCTGTCCCACTCTCTTTTTTATTCACCAATTTCTTGGTTAAATTTGTAGAAAGTATTCTTATAAATAAGATAAGTCGCAAGAGTTCCAATACCCGAGATGAGAAGATAAATCACACTTGCAATCAAGGTGGTGAAAGCCACAGCGGATAGATAGAAAGTAAAGCCTATTAGGACGAGCATGACGATAATAAAGACGAAAATCAACAACCCTCTTAAGGCAGCATTTCCTCTATTCCGGTTCATCAGATCCGTTACAGTCGACCAATTGGTCGTTAAGAGCTTGTAGTCTCGTCGAAAAGCGATCACACTCAAACTCAAACTGGTCAAAAACCAAATCAAAAGCATAGCTAGAAGAGAGAGGGGATGAACCCCAAAGTAACTGGACACCCCTACTAAAAGCACAATCGGCAAAGCAGACTGAACAGAAAAGAGAATCCAAAACTTCTTCAAACAATAGCGTTTAAAATCAATCGGAAGGGCACGAAGATAAGCGAAATTTTCCCGCTCCAAGGAAATCCCGATACTGGTCAAGCTTTCTACAGAGTTGAATACTCCGATCATGAAAGCGATAAGAGACAAAGGAAGTAAATATTGGGGCGTGAGGTAGTTTTCAATTTGAAGGGAAGCTCGCGATGCCCCTAAAAACAAGCCAAAGGTGAAAAGATAAGGAAAGATCGCCATCATAAAGATGACCTGCGTCAGCAAGGTACCATCACTTAGAAGCCGTTTATGATAGGAAATGGTAAAGCGATGGACGGCCTTCTGATCTCCTACCTTCATCTGGCTCACCCGCTCCTTGACCGCATGGCTGGAAGAAACCTCAAGGGCAGCATCATAAAAATGAGGCAAGACCTGACTTTTGACCAGTAAAATGAGGACTGCTAGAACCAATATCCAAGCCAACATCCCAAGAAGAGCACCTGAATCCAAAGGATTCAAGATAAAGGTATGAAAGACCTCTAGCGGAGGGAAAATACTTGGTTGAGTAACCAGATCACCAGCCACCGAATGCTCTGACTGAAGCATATTGATATAGAGGTAAGCTCCAATGGAGATAAGACTACTCAAGCCAATGATGAGGTTTGACACCAAACTCGTGTGCTTCTTAAAGATAGCTGATTTGGTAATCAGGTGGGATAAGAACAAGGTGCCCAAGAAGAGGATGGAGAGGAGATTCATGGCACAAAGTAGGCCAAGAAGAGCCCAACTAGGATATTTCCCCCTGCTTGGATAGGCAGAATGATGAAATAACTGATCATTGGAAGCAGAGCCATCAAGAGCACTAAAATGACTGAAATACTCTTTCCTGCAATCACTTCTGCATCCGAAAAAGCATAAGGACGGTAAAATTGCAAATCCTTGCTCTCGTAAAAGACATTGTAAAAACTCATCAAGCCTTGGGAGATTGTCAAGAGTCCAAAGAGTGTAATCATGTTGACAAAAGGACCAGGGCTAGAGACGAAATCATTGGCACTCGAGAGAATCCCAAAAAGGAAAAGATAAAGGAGACCGATAAAAATATAGGTCCGAATGGACTGGGTGGAAACATTCACCTTCCTAGTCGGATTCTTTTCCTGCTTCTTGCGAAATTTCGCTAATTGGGCAGGCTGAGTAGCGTAGATGATGTTGACATCCACTAGGCGACGAACCATCTTAAGACGCATCTGGACTCACCTCTTCTCTTCGACCAGCAAGTCCAAGATAGATGGACTCTAGGCTTTGTTCTGGGTGTTGTCCCTTCAGTTCCTCTATGGTTCCATAAAAGATGAGGTTCCCCTTCTTCAGGATGGCAATCTTATCACAGAGTTGCTCTGCCACTTCGAGGACATGGGTTGAGAAGATGACGGTATTCCCCTTATCAGCATGTTCCCGCATCATCTGCTTCAGGTCGTAGGAAGCTTGTGGATCCAAACCAGTCATTGGCTCATCTAGAACCTAGATGTCTGGATCAGATAGGAGAGCTCCGATAACAAAGACCTTCTGGCGCATCCCATGTGAGAAAGACTCAATGACCTCATATCGATGACTTGTAAAGTCAAAAAGGTTGAGCAAATGTTCCAAACGCTCATCACATTCCTGCTGGCTCATATCATAGGAAGTGGCAACCAACTCCCAAAATTCATTGGCTGTCAAACGTAGAAAAAGATCTGGCGAATCAGCTACGTAACCAATTTTCTTTTTGATTTCTAATCGATTGCTGTAGAGATCCTTCCCATCGACTAGAATGCTGCCTGTCGTCGGTGTGATGACACTGACCAAGCTCTTAATGGTCGTTGATTTTCCGGCACCATTATGGCCAATCAAGCCGACAATTTGCCCATCTTCAATGGTCAAATTCAAGTGGTTTAATGCCAGATGCCCATCGTAATCTTTTGTGACTCCTTGAAATTCAATCATAGATTCTCCTTCTTCTATCCCACTTCCCTGATGAAAGAAAACGGTTTACTTGTTTTGCCAATATTTTATTCCATTTTTCCTCTTTTGTCAATGGAAAACTCAAGTATTAAAGTAATTCATCAAAGCGGTAGAGAAGGCCAAATAGATAACTAGGAATGGTATCTAGGAGGTCCTCCGTAAAGACCCGCTCCCCTCTTTGGTGGAGTTCCTTGCCCCAAGGCCCTAAATTGACCGCAGGCACTTGAATCTGTGCAATGTTTGCAAGATCCAACTCGTAAACTTGAGAGGGGATAGCTAAACTATCCAATACGACTTGATAGCTTTCTAGCTCTCTCTCCAAGGCACAATAACTGGTGTCGCAAATGCCCATGAAGTACTCTTCCACCTTCAGTGACAAGCCCCTGCTTGCTAAATAGTAGCGATAATCATCTATTAGGTTATCAATTTTTAGACTGGTATTCGGTAAAGACCGACAATTCATAGAAGGGTAATAAGGTGGAGCAAAGCCAATAACCACCAGAGGATTTTTCTCACTCAAAAACTCTAAGAAACTTTGAATCTGCTGGATGGCAATAGTCTGATAGCTGACTCCTGATAAGAAATCTTGATAGGCTCTTTGCTCACACTGCTCTTGAAAGCTTAAAAATCCTTCCTTCTTTTGGCAACGATCCAGCAATTCTTGATAGCTGATGACTCTTGGCTGAGAGATCACATGTTCTTGCCCTGCTTGGTCCTGAAGGGACAGGTATTTGACATAAAATTGATCAACCGCTTCCTGGCTCAACTCTTTGATGCGTTGCAACAATTCTTGAGGGGTCTTTTTCAGATGCAGAACGCTGAAATAGCCGGCAGCATGGAGGACAGTCGACACGTCATATTGATCCTTCAAATCCCTCAGATAAGACCAAGAAGGAAGGGGAGACCGCTCACCCAGAGCATGATCAGATAAGTCTGGGTGAAGGTCCAATTTTGATGCAACTGCTATTAGGAGAGAGAGGGCGTTGATTCCTTTGAGGGGCTCCTTCATATGAGACAAAACTCCTTGGGCGACAACGACTGGCATCAGCTTGCCAACCGTTCCGATATGAAGAACTTTCTCCTTGTCACTCCCTGCTTCAAAGGGCTCTGAATCCACTGCTAACACATAGTCCAAGTCAAACTCATCTTTTAACTGACAGAGTAGATTCAAGGCTCCTCTCATCCCGCGTGAATAAGACTCCTCATCTCCCACAGATAGATATAGTAAATTAACCTGGCCCCCAGCTGGATCTGAGGCATAGGCTTCTAGGACTCCCAACTGGAGAGCTAAGGCCGCCTTCATGTCACAAGAACCTCGTCCAAATTGCCATTGGCCAGAATTTAGATCCTTCTGCATTTCTGATCGAAAATCGAGGTCCTTTAAGGCTTGAACCAGTGCCTCCGAATCCAAAGCTATAGGTTCGAGGGGACCGTAATCTTCTAGATCTACCGTATCGTGGTGGTGAAAAAGAATCACTGTCTTTTTCTTTCCCTTATCGACTAAAGCCCAGTTGACACTCCGATGGAGATGGTCATTGGAAAGAGGGTAGCGACCAAAGTGATGGGGGTGAGTCTGGAAATATGGAATAGCCCCAATTCGTTGGTCTAAATAATCCTCAATGACGCGTTCACTTTCGGTATTGGTAAAGCTAGGTATGGACATTGCCTCTTGAAAAAATGTGGCAATTTGTTCTTGGAAATCTTCTATGGATTTCAATGGAGGCCTCCTTTTAATGATAATAGCTATCTCTCCTAGAAAGAGTCTATATTACCTCTATTCTAGGACCTTCAACCTGCTTTCAAACAGGATCACAACTAAACTTACAGCAGGGAAAGCTCTCTGGACTTTCCTTCCTGTAAATCAATTGATAGAGACACTTCTTCAACCTGCAGGGTCTTCTAAGACAGATTGAGCGAACTTGAATAAAAATAAAAAAATAGTTCCTATTCATGGGGCCAAATCCCTCTCTCTGATCCATACAAGACCTATCTTTTTACCTATTTATACACTATGAAATAAAGACAGCGCTTTCGAGAGCATAAACCTTTGCCCTATCCTTTCATTTTTGGTAAAATAAGGCATTAATTCACGAAAGATGAGAAACAAATGGAAAATCAAACATTAATGCAATATTTTGAATGGTACTTACCTTCGGATGGTCAACACTGGTCCCGCTTAGCTGCAGATGCTCCTCACCTAGCAGACTTGGGTATTCGTAAAATTTGGATGCCTCCTGCTTTTAAAGCCACTTCTGCCAATGATGTTGGCTACGGCGTCTATGACCTCTTTGACCTTGGAGAATTCGACCAAAAAGGGACTGTTCGGACCAAATATGGTTTCAAAGAGGACTACTTGCAAGCCATCCAAGCCTTAAAAGAAGCTGGAATCCAACCCATGGCCGATGTCGTTCTCAACCATAAAGCAGCTGCCGATGGTTTAGAAAAATTTGAAGTGGTCGAAGTGGACCCTAACGATCGGACCATCGTCTTGACAGAGCCTTTTACTATCAAAGGTTGGACAAAATTTACCTTTGATGGTCGTAATGGGGCCTACAATGACTTCCACTGGCATTGGTACCACTTTACCGGTACCGACTACGATGCTTCCCGGAAAAAAAGTGGGATTTACCAGATCCAAGGGGACAACAAAGGTTGGGCACATGATGATCTCGTTGATAATGAAAATGGAAACTACGATTACCTCATGTACGCCGATATCGACTTTAAACACCCAGAAGTCATCGAAAACCTCAACCAATGGGCTACATGGTTTATCGAAACCACTGGAGTGCAAGGTTTCCGTCTAGATGCGGTCAAACACATCGACTCCTTCTTCATGAAGAACTTCATCCAACAAATCACGGACAAGTATGGAGAAGATTTCTATGTATTTGGTGAGTTTTGGAATGGGGATGAACAAAGCAACAATGACTACCTAGCCAGTATTGACTACAAGTTTGACCTAGTGGACGTTGCCCTCCACCATAACCTCTTTAGAGCGAGCCAAGAAGGGGAAAACTTTGATTTAACGACTATTTTCAATGGTACTCTTGCAAGCAATCATCCAGAAAGTGCGGTAACCTTTGTCGATAATCACGATACCCAAAGAGGACAAGCCTTAGAGTCCACAGTCGGTGAATGGTTCAAGCCTGCTGCTTACGCCCTCATTCTCCTTCGCGAGGCTGGTCTCCCATGTGTCTTTTATGGAGACTACTACGGGATTTCAGGTGAGTTTGCCCAGCAAGATTTCCAAGCGGAGCTTGATCAACTCCTTCGTATCCGCAAAGACTTAGCCTACGGTGAACAAAGAGACTACTTTGACGATCCTAACTGTATCGCTTGGACTCGCTCTGGAACTGAAGAGACTGCTCCTATCGCCTGCGTCATTTCAAATGCTGCCGCATCCGCCAAACGGATGGAAATTGGCCAAGCATATGCAGGACGGACCTACTACGACGCTTTAGGAAATGAACAAGATACCATTCAAATTGAAGAAGACGGCTGGGCTGATTTTCCAGTTTCAGACCGCTCTGTCAGCGTATGGGTTCTGGCAGACTAACTAGAAAATGAAATCGACTGAAGAGGCTGGGACAAAAGTTCTAGCCTTTTAATTGTCTTTGGATTGTCGAGCAAGACGCAGTGGTTGAGTGGGCTCTACTAGACTGATTTCATCAGCTATTACGGCCCTACTCAACTGTGCGGAGGTGGGATGACGAAATCGAATTCTAACGAATGACCGATTTCTGTCCCACTCTCTTTCTTATATTTTATAGCAAACTACAGGTTCATTCTAACACCTTAGGAAAGCGCTGTCAATTCTTTATCTGATTCTGTTAACAACTTCATGAAAGAAAAAACTCGCTCACTTCCTCAGTTGGAAATGAACGAGTTTAATCATCTAAGAAGCAAGGGCTTCTTTTCTGTTAGCTTAATTCTGCAACAATCGCTTTGAGTTGTTCTTTGGTATGAACACCAGCAACTTGTTTCACCACTTGGCCATCTTTCTTGAATAAGAGAGTTGGGATGGACATGATGCCGAAGTTGCGAGCAGTGTTTGGATTTTCATCCACATCCATCTTAAAGATTTTCAAGTCATCTTCATGAATTTCTTCTGCCAGCTGTTCTAAGATTGGTGCCTGCATCCGGCAAGGACCACACCAAGTTGCCCAGAAGTCGACCAAGACCAAACCTTGGCTCGTTTCTTGTTCAAATGTTGCATCTGTTAGTACGTGTACCATAGTTCCTCCTTTGATCAGTGATTTTCACTAATCTCTCATTGATAGTTCTATTCTACACCAAAATTCAAGTTTTTAGAAATATTTGCTACGTACCTCAGCCTTGGGACTCCTCTTTCTTTTTCTTCCAGAAAAGAAGACTAGACAAGAAGAGGGTACCTAAACCATAGAATCCCATCCATTCCTCTACGCTACCTGTTTGAGGAAGCTGACCTGCTTTTCCTTGTGCTGGAGTTGCTTCTTCAACCCTCTCAGAGACAAATGTTTGTCCATAAGTAACAGAGAGAGTCTCTGGTTTTGCAATTTTTTTCTCAGCTGATTTGACGAGAGGACGAAGACTTGAGCTAGCAGGAATTACTGGTTTTCCATCTCTTTCAGGCTCTGGAAGGACTGGCAAATGGTATTCTTCGATAGAATGAATGGCTGGTTCTACTAATTTTGCTCCTTGAATCTCAGGAAGGGCAGCATATGCTGTATCAGCCGCGTTCGGAAGATAAGAGGCTAGCTGCGAACGAGTCCCTTCTACAATCGGAATGGATGCACGGATCGAATCTGTCTTGAAGGTCACTTCATAAGGATTCTCAACAGTTAGGTCTGATGGATCATAAGTATTGAAGACTAGGGCTAGCTTGTGTCCTTTTTTAACCGTATAAAGGTTTGGTTGGAGATGGACCGTATAGTCATGGAATTCTCCAACTTTTGGTTCAATGCTATTTCTTGAGCTTGCTGAATCATAGCCAGACTCAGGGTTGGCCAGGTTAATCCAACCTTTGGCAATGACCTTGTATTTTGTCTTAATGGTCTCAAACTCTGCTACAGAGAGATTAGAGAGGTTACTACCCATCCAGAAACCATCTGCTTTTTTATCCGCCTTGACCCCACCGTTACCGACAACATCAAATTCTTCATCCGATACGTCGACTAAAAGAGCATTAATTTGGAAGTTCTTTCCTTTCCCCTTAGCAAGGGCTGCCTTGAAGTGTACAGGGATATGTCCTTTGATAGTAGTGTCTTCTGTAACTTCTGATACAAAGGTCATGTTGGCTTTTGAAGAACCTTGGCTCACGGTTTCATCGCGCTTGGCAACTTCTACACCAGCTCCTGCATAATCGCTCGAAATAGTTTCTTCCAAGCGTTTCGACTGCGCATTGAGGAAGAGTCGCTGCGATGTCTTCCAATTATCATACGTGGTCCACTTGCTTGGATCATAGTTGTTTTGCGCCAAGACAGCTGGTAGATTTTCGACCTGATTCTCCACTCCATATAGGTAATGGGTCAACCAGGTATTGAGCAGGTCATAGAAATCTTGGCCATTAGCCTGAATACCATACCCACGAGACATGGCTGCTGGATAGACGTGGTCTCCTTGATGGAGATAGAGTTTGACATTTTGTCCTGCCTTCTTAAGGGCATCGTACATGAGTTCAAAATGCTTGGTCTTGACATTGTCATCATTTAAGCCATGAACCAGGAGGGCACTGGTCTTGAATTTTCCAGGATTGAGGGTATAATCCCGTTCCTTCCAGACATCGCTATAATTGCGTTCATGCGCATTTTGATCCTTGTTGAGCTGGTTGATGTAGTTGGCATAATTTTGCCAAATGCCGGCCCAGTCAGCTTCATCCAGGATCCGAGTCCCTACGTAGAGGGACAACCAAGAAAGATCACTGTATGGTGGGTTGCCATAGGCTGTTCCTTGACTGTTAAAATAGTCATACCAAGAAGCGATCCCAGCAGCTGGTACGATGGTCTTCAAACCTTCGACTCCTGTACTTGCGACACCAAAGGTTGTGGTTCCAGCCCAGGATAGCCCGGTCATGGCGACATTTCCTGTAGCCCAGTCTGCCTTGATTTCGACATTGCTAGTCTTATCTGTGTAGGCCTTGCGCTTGCCATTGACCCACTCGATAATATTCTTGAAGGCATTGATTTCGAGATCAGACCCTGTCGTATTGAATCCTTCTGATCCCTTAGTTCCTAGACCAGCACTAGAGATAAAGGCATAGCCTCTGACCAAGAAATAGTCATACCAGTTCAAGTTTTCGTAGTCATAGATGTACTCGTAGGGACTGTAGTAATACCAATCCGAAGCCTTGGCTTTCTTGGCTGCTTCGACTGTCGAAGAGCTTCCGACTGCCTGGCGTTTAGCTGGTTGCTCCCGCAATTTCTTCATATCGTAAGAGCCATCTGTCGGCAAGCCCAAGCTTTCAAGGGTCACATTGTTCTCATCCAAGGTTCCTGCTACATATGGACGCGCTTCGAGAATGGTCGCCGCCTTAAAGTCTCCCCTGGCCACAGCCTTAGGTAACTGCACAATGGCCTTGACTAAGTCAGGCTTGCCATCCCCATCTGTATCATAATCGGTCTCTACATAGACCGGGAAGCGAACAATTTCGCTATCCTCATAGTGATAGTCTTCATCTGCTTTTTCCCCTGTAGTATAAGGGAAGATGGGTTGAGCCCGCCCATTCAAAAAGAGAGGAGCTTTCTTTTCAGAGCGATAGGCATCATAGAGCTTTTTAGCAATACTGTACATATTGGTTAGCTCTTCTTGACTGACCTTACGATTCAAGTCTTCTTGAGTGCTAATCATTCCTAAACTCTTCGCAAAGCGTTCCCGATCCACAGCTGATTGACCAGCCTGCTTGGGATCCTTCGCAGCCCACTGAAGCAATTCATCAACAGCATCTTGAACGGTTAATTCCTTGTTCTTGAGATCACTATTTACCAAGCTGCCTGTATAAGAAGTTAAGGCTTGTCCTGTTGCTGGAGAAGCTGCTCTTGTTGAAGCTGCAGGGCTAGCTTGTTCGCTTGTTCCTTGAGGCGCCTGTGGGATATTTGTTTCTCAACAGTCGTAAGATCCTTGTCTTGACCAACTTGCTTGTCGACCTTCTCCGTCTCTGTCGGATCTATTGGACTCGCTATTGCAGGTTCAGAAGTTTCTACTTCCTTCTTAGGTTCCAAACTTGGAGCGGATGCTGCTTGATCTGCTTGAGATTGGGAAGCTGCTCCTTCAGAAGCTACAGGCTCCGGAACCACCTGAGTCACCACTTCTTTCGTTGGAGAAAGCTCTGGTAGGTTCTCATCTGCTGCTACCACTCGATTTAAGACAAAAGGAGCTAGCAGAAGGCTTGAAGCCACCATGGACACCACTGTTTTCTTTTTCATAAAAGAGACCTCACTATTTTGTAATCAATACAACTATTATACTATGTAAGCGCTTTTATAGCAAATTCTGAACAAGAAAAAAATCGAGGCAAATTTGCCTCGATCAAAAGATATTTATTTCACGTGATCTTTTAATTCTTCTTGAGCTTTTTGGTTAGACTCTACTTGGTCTTTCTTCCATTTTTCAAGAGCTTTGTTGTAGTCTTCGGTTGTTACAGCCTTGTCTTGAAGTTCCATACCTTTGTAGACAACGTTGTCTTTCCCTTTACCACCAGTCCAGCCAAATGGTGCTGAGAATGGTACAACACGAGTCAAGAATGGACGACCAGTCTTAGATGTTGTTGGGATGACCAAAGCACTATCTGTCAACCAAGCTTGAGCTGCAGCATATTTCTCATAACGTTTGTTAAGGTCTTGTGTTTCAGCTCCTGCTTCTGTTACCATCTTCTCAAAGTCGTACAAGCCAACTTTCTTAGCTGCCTCATTGTTTTCGCTTGGGTCAAATCCAAGGAAGGTACGAGTATTTTCACCAGAAGATGCTTTCAAGATATCAAGGTAAGTTGATGGGTCTTGATAGTCAGGGCTCCATCCAACGTTATCTGAGATATCCCAGTCTTCGTCTTCTGCTTTAGCAGCAAAGAGGGTTACGTTCAAGAGATCTTCTTTGGATACCATATGGATGTCGACAACGACGTTTTCTTTTCCAAGCGTACTTTCAACCGATTGTTTGAAGGATTGAGCACGTTGAACCTTAGATTGAGTCGTTTGGTCTACTGGCATATCCAAGTGGATTGGGAATTTCACGCCGTCTGCTTCAAGTGCAGATTTCGCTTTCGCAAACTCTTCTTTTGCTTGTTTGCGTTGTAAAGACCATTTTGACCATCGTCAAGATTTGCATCTTTCCACTCGTCTCCATAAGTCACCAACTCAGATTTAACCATCTCACCGAAGGTCTTGCCATCTGCTTGAACGAATGTAGGTGGGATGTACAAGTTACGGATCAGTTTGCTTGCTCCATCTTTACCATTTGCTTGGGCAGCATAGGCTTCACGGTCAAAGGCAAAGCTGATCGCTTGACGGAAGTCTTTGTTCAAAAGAGCTTTCTTAGTAGATGATTTTTCTTCATCAGTTGTTTTTGAAGTGTACTTGTATGACTGACGATCGATATTGACACCGATAACGAAGGTGCTGGCATCTTGTGGAGTGTAGATGATTTCATCTTTAAACTTCTTAGCTTGGTCTGTGAATCCAGGTCCTGTTGGGAACAATTTAGCAAGGCTAAGAGCATTGTCCTCAAATGAGTTCGCCAATTTACTTTGGTCTTGACCATCATAGTATTCGAGCTTAACATCTGTGATGTGAACATTGTCCTTATCCCAATAGTTTTCATTCTTGCTCATCTCGATAGATGATTTAGAAGTGAAGCTCTTCAAGATGTATGGACCATTGTAAAGAAGAGAGCTAGTATCACTTGCTTGGGCAAATTTATCTCCTTTAGATTCTACGAACTTCTCGTTGATTGGGAAAGTGATCCCAAGAGTCAACTTAGAATTCCAGAAAGGCTCTGCCTGGTTCAAAGTGATTTGAAGTGTATGGTCATCAACCGCTTTAATACCTACATTTGAAGTCTGAAGTCTTACCTTCAACATAATCATTCAAGCCCTTGATGGAGTTTTGAATGATGTAGAGCATTTCAGACTTGTGGTCAGCAGCATATTTGATCCCTGCAACGAAGTCATGAGCTGTTACGTCCGCATACTCTTCCCCTTCTGAATCATACCATTTGGCATCTTCACGAAGTTTGTAAGTATAAGTCAAGCCATCTTTTGAAACTGTCCAGTCTTTAGCAAGTGAAGGAATCAAATTTCCATACTTGTCGTTTTCAAACAATCCATCAATCAAGTTTCCTGTGATTTCATGGGTTGCAGCTTTACCAGATGTGATGTAGTTTAAGTTTTCAGGTTCTGTCTCATAGACGTAAGAGAATTTTTGACCTGCTTCACTTGACTTTGAGCTTGAGCTTGATGATTTAGAACCACCAGAACATGCTGCAAGAATACCTGCTGAAAGAAGAGCTACTCCTGCAAGAGCAATGACATTTCTTTTTTTCATTTTTTACTCCTAATAAATTTTTAAGGTTGTCCTAAGATTATACCACAAAGATTTTCAGAAGAGAAGTAATTTTCTGAAAATTTATTAAATTTTGTAATTTTTTTAACTAATAAAAAAACATTAGATAATTTTTTGATACCTAATGTTTTTAAATACATTCCTAAACAGAGGCTACGACTTCAATAAGTGTTCCTTTACAACATCAATTAATTAAAGCAATAAAATTCTCAATCATCTTGAGGCCATCTGGACTACCAATACTTTCTGGATGGAACTGCAGACCATAAATCGGAAGGTTCTTATGTTGTAAGGCCATAATCTCCTGGTCATCATTTGTAATGGCAGTGACTTCAAAATCCTCTGGTAACTGGTCTACTACTAATGAATGATAACGCATAATTGGAACATTGTTTTCAACTCCCTTGAAAATGGGAGAAGGTGCTTGAAAATGGAGATGACTTTGCTTGCCATGCATCACATTTTTAGCCAGACGAAGATGCCCACCAAATGATTCGGCTAAAGCTTGATGGCCCAAACATATTCCAAGCATGGGTTTTTTCCCAGCAAAATCTTGGATCAACTTCTCCATCATACCCGCATCTGCAGGCCAACCAGGACCTGGTGAAAAGACTAGTGCATCTGCCTTTTCACTTTGCTCATACAATCGCTCATCATCATTTCGAAGGACCGTCACCTCAGCAAAAACACCAATATATTGAGCTAAATTATATGTAAAAGAATCATAATTATCTATCAGTAAAATCACAGACTATCTCCAAATTATCTTTTATATTATGTTTATAGAACTTTGTAACAAATCCATCTCTAGTACAAGTAATCAGGGAGTAAGTGATTTCGAATCCAACCCCTATTTCACCAAGTCACTCTTGAGATAGGCATCGACCATGCGTTCTGTCGCCACCACAGAATCCACATGGGTCCGCTCATAGGAGTGGCTCGATTCGATCCCTGCTCCGAGAAGACCATGCTTGACTTCTGCTCCTGCACTCATGGCTGCGGATGCATCGGATCCATAGAAAGGATAGATGTCCAGTTTGTAAGGGATATTTTGCTCCTTGGCCAAGGCCACCAAGTGCTGACGGAAACCGTAGTGGTAAGGACCAGAAGCATCTTTGACACAGATAGAAACTGTGTACTCGTCTGTCTGCTGGTCATCTCCCATAGCCCCCATGTCCACTGCCAAGTATTCGACAGCTTGAGCTGGGATACTGGAGTTAGCCCCATGGCCCACTTCTTCAAAGACAGAGAAGGCAAAGTGAGTCGTTACTGGAAGGGTCACGCATTCTTCTTTGTAGATGCGGAGAAGGTTGAGCAAGATAGCAGCGCTGACCTTATCGTCCAAGTGACGAGACTTGATAAAGCCCGTATCTGTGACGATAGTCCGAGCATCAAAACTGATAAAATCTCCCACTTCGATCCCCAAGTTACGCGTTTCTTTTTCATTGGTCACTTTTTCATCCAAGCGCACTTCCATATTGTCCTGGGTCCGCTCCACAGTTCCCGCATCCTTGTAGACATGGCAAGAGGTTTGGTGGACAAGGATAGTACCCGAATGAGTCTTTCCTGTATTGGCCACATGGACGGTACAATTTTCCCCTTCGATCATATTCCAAGGGAAGCCACCGATACGATCCAGCTTGAGACGGCCATCTGGCTTAACTGCCCGTACGATCGCTCCAAGCGTATCCACATGGGCCGTGATGTAGCGGTGTTGCTCGTCATTTTCCCCTTTGAGGACGACTGTCACACCCCCCTTAGCTGTCCGAACAGGGCTGTAGCCCATGTCCGCCAAGGTCTTGACCAGGTAGTTGGCCACTTCCTCTGTAAACCCTGTCGGTGATGCAATTGCTGTGAGTTCTTTTAGATATTCTACTGTTTGATTCATGAACTTCTCCTTCAATAATCTGCTAGTACGATTATAGCACGACTGCCTTTAAAAGACTAGCAAAGCAAGACAGCAAAAAAGAGACAGAGAATGGGACAGAAATCGGTCATTCGTTAGAATTCGATTTCGTCGTCTCACCTCCGCACAGTTGAGTAGGGCTGTAAAAGCTGATGAAATCAGCGTAGTAGAGCCCACTCAACCACTGCGTCTTGCTCGACAATCCAAAGTCAATTGAGAGGCTAGGACTTTTGTCCCAGCCTCTCACTCTTTTATTCATTTCGATCTTGATCCAACCTATCACTGCAGAAACTTAGTTCCCACAGAGAAGATAGTAGCTTTAGCTAGTCAAACCTCCAACAAACTTATACGCAGTTACCAAAGCATTTGTCATCGTATCACGGGTTGCTTTGAAGGCCTCAATAAGGCTGCACGGTGCTCTTCTGGGAAAAGCGTTGTATCATCTCCAAATTGAGTCAGTGTTTCATTCACAGAAGCCAACTCTTCATCCATCTTTTTGATACCAGGTTCCAAGGTCTTGAAGTAAGATTCTTGTTCAGATTTTGGCAACTTTTCTCCCAATTCATTGGCATGCTTCTTATAATTTTCAGCTAGTTTTGCATAAAGTCCCTTGATATCACCGATTGTTTTCGCATTTTCAATTTCTTGATCTGTCACCAAAACAACTTCTGGAGCTGTTGCTTGAGCGCCAGAGCCTGATGAAGACTGGCTGGAAGAGCTACTTGTATCATCTGTTAATTCAAATTTCTTTGATGAAAATGATTTCTTCTTAGATGAGGATGTTTTCTTAGAGGAAGAAGATTTCTTTTCCACCTTGCTAGAAGATTTCTCTGAAGAAGCCTCTGGTTTTGCAGTTTGATTTCCCGAACATGCGACCAAGGTCAAGACTGAAAGCAAAGTGATTCCACTTGCGACTAATTTTTTCATGGTTCTCTCCTATAAATATTTTTACTTTTGTAAATTATATCTAAAATTATTTCGAATGTCAAAACACTATAATATCTATATTTCCCTCTCTTACCTTAGGATTAACTCAGGATTAAATGGTCATTAGACTTTTCTTAAATTGTCGGACTTTTATCATTTGGGACAAAAGACTTGCAAACTGATAAACATTTAATTATAATCATTCTAAATAAGAAATCAGGAGACAAGTATGACTGAAACAAAACATGGGGTTGATGCCTCTTTTAACGACCGCTTAAATATCTTACGGGCTGGAGTGCTCGGTGCCAATGATGGCATTATCTCAATCGCTGGAGTTGTCATTGGGGTTGCCAGTGCGACCAGTAACCTCTGGATCATCTTTCTATCTGGCCTTTCTGCAATTCTAGCTGGTGCCTTCTCTATGGCAGGTGGTGAATACGTGTCTGTATCGACTCAAAAGGATACAGAAGAAGCCGCTGTGAGTCGAGAACAAGCCCTTTTGGACCGCGATCCAAAAGCTGCACGCGACTCCCTCTACGCAGCCTATATTCAAAATGGGGAATGCGAAACAGCTGCTCAAATCATGACCGAGCGGGCCTTTCTCAAACACCCTCTCAAGGCCCTGGTGGAAGAAAAGTATGGCCTGGAGTTTGAAGAGTTTACCAATCCTTGGCATGCGGCCGTTTCTAGCTTCCTTGCCTTTGTCCTCGGATCTCTTCCTCCCATGCTGTCCATCCTTCTCTTTCCCAAAGAAATCCGGATCCCTGCAACGGTGATCATCGTAGCCCTTTCCCTTCTCTTTACTGGCTACACCAGCGCCAAGCTAGGAAAAGCCCCAACCAAGCAAGCCATGATCCGTAACTTGGTCATTGGACTACTTACCATGGGTGTAACCTATCTCTTCGGACAATTGTTTAGTATCTAAAAAAGCTGAGACTTCTGTCTCAGCTATTGAAGATAAAATCTTCAAAAAAACTTTCCTTAGGTGAGTACGGAGGTTAGGTGAAATTATCCAGTGGATGATTTCAGCAATCCAGGAAGTTCCATGACTAATTATTGAGCCTCCTCGCTCTTTATTTTCTAGGCTCAGGCTAAAACAGTTCCCCAAACTGTTTTACTCTCAATAATTCCGAGTGCCTGAAACAATTGCGTTTCAGGCACTTTGCACACAGCGGAAAGTTTTAGATCTTCTTAAATGACTAAAAATAGAAGTCATTATATTGAAGAATCATCTAGATAGTTTACGTAAAAAGTAGTTTCTCTACATTCTAAGAGGCTGGGACAAAAATCCTAGCCTCTCAATTGTTCTTGGATTGTCGTGCAAGACGCAGTGGTTGAGTGGCCTCTACTACGCTGATTTCATCCGCTTTTACAGCCCTACTCAACTGTGCGGAGGTGGGACGACGAAATCGAATTCTAACGAATGTCCGATTTCTGTCCCACTCTCTTTTCTTATGCTTCCAATAAAGCTTGGGCTTGTTTCCAATCCTGCGATTGCTTCGTCTGTCAAGACCAGTTCACCTGTTGCCCAGGCTTCTGGGTTAACGGTTGTTCCTGTAAAGTCTCCCACTACTTGGGTACGAACGAATGGTAGGAGGGCTTGGTAAGCCGCAAACATTGGCTCGTGTCCTGCATTAGCGACTGAAGAGACTGTTACAATCTTGTCTTGGAGGGCAGATGGACCACGAGTTTCTGACAGGTCAAGGGCACGGCTGAGCCAGTCAATCAAGTTTTTCACTACACCTGGAATGGCAAAGTTATAGACTGGTGAGAAGATCCAGATAGCATCCGCAGCAAGGACTGCATCACGTGCTGCTTGCACTGCTGGTAAGGTTGGCGTTTCCAAATCTTGATTCATCATTGGGATGTCTTTGTAGTCCAAGTAAGTCACTGTTGCTTTTCCTTCTAGGATGCTTTCTGCTTTCTTAGCCATTTGGTGGTTAAAAGATCCTTGACGAAGAGATCCGACGATAAATAGAATGTTTTTCATAGTTGTTTCCTCTTTCTGTTGTAAGTTTATTTATTACAAAAACTATTATACACGGCCTAGATGTAATGTCAAGAATTACATCTTGAAATATCACTAATTTTTACTATTTTTGTTTTTCCTTTCAAAAACCCTAATTTATCAAGCTTTCTAACCTTTTCTGACTCGGGTTACAATCCCATCCGGGTCTGTAAACTCGAGCTCGCCTGAGGTCAGCCAGGTGACTGGTGCCTCCTGCTCTTTTGCTCGCTCTGCGATGGCAACCAAGTCTTCTTTCTGTTTTACGTGGACGACGTAATAGGCAAGGCCAGGAAGCTGAGCTTCACGTTTGGCTAAGTGCTTTCCACCCCACTCATTGACAGCCAGGTGATGGTGGTAGTCCCCAGAAGCGATCCAGCTGGCTGATGGGACGGTGAACTTATCTGACAGGTCTAGCACTTTCTGATAAAAGGCTGACGCTGCTCGGCTATCTCTCACGGAGAGATGAACATGCCCCATGCGGGTATCAGACGCTATCTGGAAAGGCTCCACCTTGCGGCCCATCTCATAGATCTCTTGGGCAGACAGTTCCTCTGTCACCCCAATGATACGCCCATCTTCACGGATATCCCACTCCGCCACTGGCTTATCCCGGTAGAGCTCAATACCGTTGCCCTCTGGATCTTCAAGATAGAGGGCTTCGCTGTAGCCATGGTCGGCAGCCCCGACAAAGGGAACCTTCAGCTCAGCCATATGCTTGAAGACATCCGCTAGGTCCTCCCGACTAGGTAGGAGAATGGCCATGTGGTAGAGACCGTAGCTAGCCTTAACAGACTCAGTCCGATCCGTTTGGATCAGGTGGACCAAGGGCTTGCCTCCAGTCCCAAGAAGGACTTCCTCCTCAGTCTGAGACAAAATCTCCAAACCCAGAATTTGGGTATAAAAAGCGGTCTGGCGAGCCAGATCCTTCACATTGAGCACTGCTTCTGCCAGGCAAATCTTGCTATTGTATGCGTAAGTCATAGTTCTCTCCTTTTCGGTTATGCTTTGTTGTAACACTTTACATTACATCATTATACACTCTTTTATAAAAGAATCAAGAAAAATAACTCGACGAAAACCCTCCTTAGAAAACTAAGGAGGGGTGTGAGTTTAATAGTTGGACAAAATAATTATCTTACTTTAGAACATTTCCGCTACCCTTATCAAAATTCAGGAAACTATTTTTGAAATCTTACTTTCTATTACCAATTGCTTTCTTAAGAGCATTTTGAAGTTCTTCATCAACCGCATAGACATATAGCCCGTTAACTCCACGGGTCAGCAAAACATTTAACTCATTTCGCAATAATGTTTCTCCGTAATTAATCATTTTACCTGATTCAAGTTTTCTGTTTTGCACAGCACTTTTATTTTTACTTTCACTTATATCAAAAATGATTTTCCCGTCTCTATATTTGACAGATGGGCCAATGATAACTCCCACATAATTTAGATCAAATCCCTGAACGGTAAACGTTGAGCCAATTTCATGAATCGTTTGAGACTGCTCTATCCAGGATAAATGTTTAGATTCTTTTTCTTTTGCAAGTTGTCTGTTCCACGGACAAGACCAGTCTCCGATACGAACACACCAATAGTCCGAATCCTTTGGTTTTGATTGACTACTATATTCCCAATCATAGGTTGCTGTTAAGCGTGAAATCCCTAAACTTTGATTATCATTTTTTTCCATGATTGCACTTTGAAGTTCCTCAGGAGAGTCAAAAACTCTAATATCATAATCATTATCTCTTGGAACCTCATTCACAACTCCAACATCAATCAGATTTCTTATCCACTCAACTGTTTCCTTTGTAGCATGGATACGCATTTGGTTATGTAGCGTAATGAGATTTCCTTTTAAATTGGCTTCGTGTTCCAATTTCAAGAAAGAATCATCTGTCCATATTTGGGATTTGTTCATGATCTGATTTTCATCATAAACAAGTACTACTACTTTTGATTTAGAAAGTAAATCATTTAGATGATTTCCACCTAGATAAGCTTGATTTTTTGCAGTCAATAATAAATGACCTTCATCAACCACTACAATTCCAGCATCAGTTTTTTCTTTCTTCAGAGCATTCAAAAATTGAGTCGGTTTCATCACAACATTAATATTTGATCCACTCTTCCATTCCAATTTTTTCTCAATTTCTTGGTAAACACTGAGTTGATCATCATGATTCACAACCAAATTGATATCATTATTTTCACGGATCATCTGAATATCTTCAGAATTCAACAAATCATCGATGAGAGAACTCATCAATACCGTTTTCCCTGCACCAGCATCACCCTTTACTAAAATTAGAACTCCTGTTTCATTTTTACTGATGACGGATGTAATTTTGAGCAATATTTCATTTTTGGCCTTTACTTGTTCATCCGTTAACTTGTGAAATGGAGAGGATTTAAATATCGCTGAATTTCTAATAAAGCTTTCAGCTGGGAATAAATAGTGGTTTTTTCTATTTAGGCTTCTCCAAATCTTTGAAAAAATCTCGTCCAATTCCTCAGAAGTATAGTATTGATTTTGAGGATTCCCTCTTCTATTCTGAACACGTTCAACCTGTTCAACACTTGAAAGATAGAGCATTAATCTATTCTCAATATCCAATGTCAATGATTTATTAAAATGGTTATGCCCAATGACAAACATTTTTAGAAGTTTTTAGATTGTTCAAATTGTCGCCAATCTTCTCGGTTCTTCTTTATATCATCTGATAAGTGTTGATTTGTTCTTCGAATAATATCTGTTGTTTCTCCAACATACACACTATACTTATTTTTATTCTCATCATTTACGATATATACAGTTGGGTAATCAAAAATGAGCTTAGAATATTTGGGTTCAACAGAATCTTTTATCTGATTAAATGTTCGACTTGAATAGTCTATTTCCAATACTACGGGCGGTTGAATTTTACTCATTTTTTCTCCAAGTCCGTATATTTTTTATTGCTACCTTTACTTAATTCTACAGGATATTTTTTTGAATTTATGTCAATTTTCTCTTTTATAATTTCTTCTACATCTAGATTCAAATTATCTGCCAACATTAAAGAATACATAAAAACATCCGCAAGTTCTTCTTTAATTTCTTGTAACGACTTTTCAACTACTTCCTCTGATTGTTTCCATTGAAAAAGTTCTAATAATTCGCTTGCTTCTAATGAAATCGAAATGGCCAGATCTTTTTCATTATGAAACTTTCTCCAGTCGCGTTCATCTCTAAATTGATTAATTAAATCGATTAATTCTTTCATCCGTCTATCCTTTTCCTGTACATAATCTCCTATTATTATAGCATGTTTGGGAAAGAAATTAACGCTTTCAAAGCATTTTGTTGGTTTTTCGCGCAATAAAACGAACCTGGTCTGGTTCGTTTTTTCTTAATCTAGTTGAATCCCTTTTTCTGCTAGATTGTCCAGGCATTCTTTAAGGTAAGTAGCCTGGTGTTCGGGATAGATTGGGCTGCTCAAGCCTTCTTCTTCCAGCTCTGGGTAGGCTGGGCAGGTCTTGCCTCGGTAGGTCGGCTCCCACCACTCTGGGCTCACCTTGTAGCCACGGGCCGTCATCTCCTCCATGATCAGGCGGTGATAGACATAGAGGCGATAGGCGAGTAGTCAAAGACATAGTTGACCGTCGCGTGCTTCTTGCCCCAGCCATTGCCTCGAAGGGCGCAGCATTCCCGGTGTTGGCCTAGGAGCTGGGGACGAGGGAGTTTGCTAATCAAGTCTTGGTGCCACAGTCTCATCTATTGACCTCCTAATAGCGTCGAGTCTTGCAAGTAGCGATTTGGGTAGCGCTTAAGGAGCCTTTGGCTCCCCTTGATGAGATCCTCTTGGCTAGCTTGCCCATGTTGGTACTTCTCAAGTAGCAGCATAAAGTCCGCCTTTTCCTCAGGAGTCGCCTGCTTTTTGAAATAGCCCCAGATATGCTGGAAGGCATTGGAGACCTGGCCACGATTTTCCGGCAAGGCTAGCGCTTGTTGGATCAGGTCCTCGACATGGCTGACCTCCACCTGGTCTTGCTTGAGGTATTCCCGGATCTCCTTGTAAATGTTGCTGGAATGACTCAGCACCAGGTATTTATTTTTTGCCCATAGGACTTGGCAGTGATGTTTTTGATCCACTCGTGTCTCCTTTTGATCTTCTCTATGAATAGTCCTCCCATTATACCATGGAAATGAGTTAAGTCATAAAAAAAGCGGACCTACAAGGCCCGTTTTTTCTCTCCGTTATATCTATCAAAGGGAGGCTTTTAACTGTTCTATCTGCTCTTCACTTAAATCGGTGTACTGTTGGATTTCCTCAGTGCTAAAGCCATTGGCCAAGAGCCCTTGGGCGATACGAAGAGCAGCCTCTTCTCTTCCTTGTTCTAACCCCTGAATTCTTCCTTGTTCTAAACCTTGTTCTAATGCAATCTTGCCAGCTTCTTCCTTGGTTTCTTTGAGCAAGGTTTCCATACACATATTCCAGTTTTCTCTGAGGCGGATGCGTTCATCTATCATGTCTTTTTCCTCCTTGGTCCAATTGGATGGGATTAAGAGTGACTCTGCTTGTTCGATCACCTGATCAGGTTGATGGCTAAAAGGATGATTCCCGAAGAATTCTAGCCACTGTTGCAATGGATCACTCACTTGCGTTCCTCTACTTTCATTATACTTGTCCAATTCTAAAAAGGCAAGTCGCAATAGATTATGACGTTCATTCCCCTTGCTATTAGCGAGAAGGGGACCCCCATGGATGGCATGACGCACTTCATAAACATTGACAGGAGAAGCCTCATCAGGGAAAATACTCTTCTCCAAAATCGCAATCCCATAGACTGGAACCAGATCCTCGTACATCTGATGAGTTTGGCCTTTCTTCCGTTTTTTTCGGACATTTTCAATCAACTGGTTGGCCAGATAATAATAAAAACGATTGACAAAGTACTCCTGCTTCATGACTTGAATCTCAATAATGACTTCTAGGCCCGAATCTAATTTTGCTCGCACATCTACAGAAGTTTCAAATGGGTAATCTCCTAAAAAGCCTTGTTCATGAATTTGATTGCCTTCTAAGATTTCTACCGAGCGGATGGGTAAATCCAAGACCTCTTGGATAAATTTTGCAGTGACATCTGGAATACTAAAAATTTTCTTTGCAATCAGATCCAGAGTGGGTGAAATATGGGGATGACGTTTACGCATTTTTTCCTCCTTTAACATTCTTAATAAGGGAGAACCAACTCCTCCCTCACTTATATCATTCGTAAAAAGATTCACTCCCACGAAAAAAAGTCTGAGACCAGCTCAGACATTAAATATAGACAGACCATTTTTCATAAAACAATCATCGATTTTACAAAAAATGTATTAGTTTAAAAGTGATTCAAATAGAGACTGAAACTTTCTGCCGTGAGAAAAGTGAGAGTGGGACAGAAATCGGTAATTCGTTAGAATTAGATTTCGTCGTCCCACCTCCGCACAGTTGAGTAGGGCTGTAAAAGCTGATGAAATCAGCGTGGTAGAGCCCACTCAACCACTGCGTCTTGCTCGATAATCCAAAGACAATTGAGAGGCTAGGACTTTTGTCCCAGCATCACACGGGAGTTTTGAAACTTTAGGTTCAAAACTAAGGCATGGAACTTCTTCGAAGTTCGCTGACGTCCGATCTCACCTAAGGAAAGTTTCAAAGACAACATTATCCATAAGTAAAAAGTCTGAGACCAGCTCAGACTTTTTTGTGTTAATCAATTTCAAGGCCACCGGTGTAGAGGCGGTAATAAGTTCCGCGTTCTGCCATCAAGGAAGCGTGGTTGCCTCGCTCGATGATGCGTCCCTTGTCCATGACCATGATCACATCCGAGTTGACGATGGTTGAAAGACGGTGGGCGATGACAAAGACGGTCCGTCCTGCCATCAGGCGATCCATCCCCTCTTGGACCATCTTCTCTGTCCGTGAGTCGATTGAGGAAGTTGCTTCATCAAGGATCAAGACTGCCGCATTAGCCAAGGCTGCACGCGCAATAGCGATCAGCTGACGTTGACCGTTAGAGAGACCAGCTCCATCATCATTCAAGACAGTATCGTAGCCTTGGTCCAAATGTTTGACGAAGGAATCCACATTGGCAATGCAGGCTGCTTCCAGGATTTCCTCCCGGGTCGCATCTGATCGACCATAGGCGATATTTTCTGCGATAGTTCCAGTAAAAAGGTGGGTATCCTGCAAGACAATCCCTAGCGAACGACGGAGCGAATCTTTCTCGATCAGCTTCACATCGATCCCATCATAGGTGATAGATCCTGATTGGATATCGTAGAAACGATTGATCAAGTTGGTAATGGTAGTCTTCCCTGCTCCTGTAGCGCCGACAAAGGCAACCTTTTGCCCCTTGTCCGCGTAGAGGTTGATATCGTAAAGGATTTGGTTCTTCTCATTGTAGGAGAAGTCTACATTTGTAAAGACGACATTTCCGACCAGTTTGACCAGTTCGTAGTCGCCGTTTTCCCGAGGGTGTTTCCAAGCCCAGAGATTGGTCTTCTTATCAGTGATGACCATGCGACCATCGACCTCTTCATAGTTGACCAAGGTGACTTTCCCTTCATCCACTTCGACTTCTTCATCCAAGAGATCAAAGATCCGATCTCCCCCAGCAAGAGCCATGAGGACAAAGTTCAACTGTTGCGATACTTGGGTGATTGGTCCGTTGAAGGAACGGTTGAGCTGGAGGAAGGCCATGAGCCCACCAATGGTGAGGCCACTGATACCATTCAAGGCAAAGATCCCTCCGACCAGTGAGGTCAAGACGAAGGAGACATTTCCCAGGTTCCCCAAGATAGGCATCAAGACATTGGCATAGCGGTTAGCCTGGTAGGAAGATTCAAAGAGTTGGTCATTGATCCGCTCAAAGGCTTCAATACTTTCTTTTTCATGAACGAAGGCCTTGACCACCTTTTGACCAGACATCATCTCTTCGATAAAGCCGTTTTCAATCCCTAAGTTCTTTTGCTGATCGGCGAAATAGCGACCAGATTTGCCAGAGATATCTTTGATGACATAGGCCATGACTCCGACCATCAAAAGAACGAGAAGGAAAAGAAGAGGGCTGATCATGATCATGCTGACTGCTACCCCGACAATGGTGATGGCAGACTGCAAAAGCTGCGGGATAGACTGCTCGATCGCTTGACGAAGAGCATCGATGTCATTGGTATAGATCGACATGATGTCCCCGTGCTGGTGGGTATCGAAGTACTTGACAGGTAGCTTCTGCATACGAGCAAAAAGCTGGTTCCGTAGCGAGCGAAGCGTATCCTGAGAGACTGTCGCCATAATGAGGGAGAAACCATAGTTGGCTAGAACCCCCAAGATGCCGACTACTGCCAGCATCATCAAGAAGCTGAGGAGAGGACCAAAGTCCCTGCTTCCACTATCCAACATGGGTTGGATGTATTGGTCCACCAAGGCCCGGATAGAGGAGGTAATATAGACCGTAGAAAGGGAGGCTGCCACAATAAGGACAGCTGCTAAAATGAGAACGAACTTATATTGTTTCCACATATAGTCTAGCAAGCGTACGAGAGAGCCCCAGCTGGCTTTTTTCTTATTCTTCATCTGCTTGTCCTCCTTTCCCTTGGGTTTGCATGTCATAGACTTCGCGGTAGATGGCATTAGTCTCAATCAGTTCTTGGTGAGTACCGATCGCATCAATCTTCCCATCATTCATGACCACGATCCGGTCTGCATCTTGGATAGAAGAGATCCGTTGACCAATGATGATCTTGGTCGTGTCCTTGAGACTAGACGCTAGACCTTGACGGATCAGGCTATCCGTCTTGGTATCGACAGCTGAAGTCGAATCATCCAAGATCAAAATCTTTGGATTCATCAAGAGGGCGCGGGCGATACAGAGACGTTGGCGCTGACCACCTGAGACATTGGCTCCACCACGTTCGATCATGGTATCATAGCCATCCTTAAAGTTCTGGATAAATTCATCTGCTTGAGCGATCTTACAAGCTTCCACGATTTCTTCGTCCGTCGCGTCCTTATTTCCCCAGCGCATGTTTTCCTTTATGGTACCAGAGAAGAGAACATTGGTCTGAAGCACCATAGCAACTTGCTTGCGCAAATGGTCTAGATCATAGTTTCTCACATCCTGGCCAGCTACCTTGACGCTACCAGACTCTACATCATAGAGACGAGGGATGAGCTGGACTAGACTAGACTTACCAGAACCAGTCCCCCCAAGGATTCCGATCACTTCACCCGAGCGAATGCTGAGGTTGATATCGGACAAGACATGGGCCTTGTCGCCATTTTCGTCTGTGTAGGCGAAGTTCACATGGTCGAAGGTAATAGATCCATCTGCTACTTCTGTCAGACCATTTTCAGGAGAGACGATGGTTGACTCTGTCCCAAGCACTTCATTGATCCGCTCCACTGATGCCATAGAGATCGAGAGCATGACGAAGATCATCATAAACATCATGAGAGACATGAGGATGGTCATGACGTAGGCAAACATAGAGGTCAGCTCACCTGTCGTAAAGCTTCCAGCCACGATGAGTTGGGCCCCGATCCAAGAGATCAAGATAAAGGAAGCATATAAGGACAGCATCATGGCTGGACTACTCAAGATCACGATGCGAATGGCCTTCATGAACATGTTGTAGATCAAGCGAGAAGCCTTCTTAAACTTAACCGTCTCTTCTTCTTCCTTGACATAGGACTTGACCACGCGCATGTTGGTAATATTTCCTGGATACTGTTGTTCAAGTTATCATAGGCGTCAAAGACCTTGGTAAAGAGTGGATAGACAATCTTAGTGATCAACCCCAAGACCAGCCCCAAAAAGAGGGTAATCCCGACAAAGATCATGGCCATCTGCGGATTGATCAAATAGCTAGCAACAATGGCAAAGATCAAGTTGAGCGGTGCACGCACACAGATCCGGATGACCATCTGATAGGAGTTCTGCACATTGGTCACGTCCGTCATCATGCGGGTTACTAGACCACCTGAGGAGAAGCTATCGATGTTTTCAAAGGAGAAGGTTTGGATCTTTTTAAAGATCGCCTTCCGTAGATTCTTAGCAAATCCGGCTGATGCAAAAGCCCCGTAGCGAGCCGACTGCATCCCACAGAAAAGAGAGAGAAAGGCGAAGACCAACATGAGGAGACCATAAGTAAGAACCGTGGTCATATCCCCCTTCTGAACCCCCTTGTCCAGAAGCGTCGCCATGATAAAGGGAATAGAAATCTCAAACATGACCTCAAACACCATATAGAGTGAGGCTAGAACTGAGGGTTTCTTGTATTCCTTGATTTCAGCAATCAATGACTGAAGCATAGATACCTCCTAAAATACTAGTTAGTACAGTTTTCGTCAGCATGATGTCCATTCCCAACAAAGAAAAAATCATTTGAACAGAATCAGCCATCTCTGCATGCGAAAGCTATAGAAAGAGAAAGCGCCCTGACAGCGTGACTGTAGGGACGACTTTCGTTATTTGTAATAGTTATTATAGCTTAACAATGGATAAAAATCAAACTTTTAGTCAATCCTTACCAAATAGACTGACATTCTTCTGGATACAAGTTTCTACTCTTCACTGGTACTGAGAGACACCAAACTCAGGAAGCGATCAAAGTAGGTCTTGTTCTTCTTCAAGTTTTTCTTCAGGCTTTGCGCCTCTGCTACTTCATCCGTGATGATCCCATCAACCGGCCGTTGAAGGTAGGCCGTTAACTTTTGCTCATCATTGATGGTCCAGACATAGAGCTCTTTTTTCATCTCATGGGCCTGGGTTACCAAATCCTCCTGATAAGAAAAGTCTTCAATCGCAAAGAAATCAACCGAGTAGTTTTCAAACAGTCCAAACTGAATCGGAATGACATAGCCGGTCTTAATCTCCGGAGCTTTCTTCTCCACCTTTTCCATCACCGACAGATCCAAGGACATGGTTGGATAGTCCTTTTCAACTCCCAACTCCTTCATTTTTTGGACGAAGAGATCTACGTAATTCTCTGGTTCTGCACCATGAGGCTTGAGCTCGACCAAGAGGGGCATCTTCAGCTCCTTGGCCCTGGTGACAAACTCCTCAAAGGATGGGATATGACTGGTATGACCATCCTGTTGGATCTTCAATCCCTGCACCTCAGCCAGGGTCATATCTTTGACATCCTTGTCCACTCTAGCCAAGCGTTTGAGATTGTAGTCATGCATGACGACGAATTGATGGTCCTTGGTCAATAGGATATCCATCTCGACATAGGAAGCCTTCTCCTTGGCTGCTGCCTCGAGTGCTTCGAGAGAATTTTCTACACCCTTGGCTACATAGCCACGATGGGCTACGATTTTTACCTTGTCATTGACCTCTAAGGTCGCTAAGTCAAATGCTGCCATCCCTGACTGAGCCAGGAGGAAAAGAACGGTCAGGACAAAGAGTCCCTTCATCTTGCGAGAGCCTCGAGTCTTGATGACTGAGCGACTTGGAGCCTCCCAGCCATTGTCCAGGATGATTCCCAAGGTTCCCAGTTTAGACATGACAGAAAAGAGGAAAATGTAGAGGCGGATCAAGACCAGAAAGATGGTCTGCACCCAGATATGCTGGCCAGTTTTGTCCAACTGACTAGATGCAAAGACCAGACCAAGGATCAAGAGAATACCCGTAACAGAAAGGATAAACTCAAAGGAGAAGATCCGCACGATAAGGCGAATCCCACCCTTCTTGGTCATCTCCCAACTTTTGCGCATGGCAACCCCAAAAGGAAACTCTTCAATCACGATGTTGGGTACCGTATAGATGAGACGCAGATTGAGATAGATCAGAAGCAATTGAACTATGAAGAGGCCGATGGCCCCAGCAGTCGTCTTGCTAAACTCCCCTGTGATAAAGTTTGGAATATAGAGACCGTCCGTCAGAGTAGAACCAATGAAGAGACCCGCTACAGGCAGAGTCAGGACCATATAAAAGAGAAAATGCAACAGATTCCAACCGCTAAAATCCTTTAAGCGACCAAAAGACTGGCGAAAGACCTTTTTAAAAGACAGGTGCTGATCCGTACGAGACAGATAGATCAGAGCAATCATGGTCCGCATCTCCAGCATAAAGAGAAAGGCGAAGACGATGGCAAAGAGAAGCAAAGCCACTAGACTCAGAGGATTGGTCAAGGTCGTGAGGATATTGTTCTTGTCAATGTTGGACTCACCCGATAAGAGGAGGGCCAGTTGAAAGACCCAACTCAAGGCCGCAGCCCCTATACCAACTACAAACTGCAAAAGAATCCCCACAGAGATAAAGGACCATTTATTGCGCCAGATTAAGTAAAAGGCCCCTTTCAGGTCCTGCCAATAACTCCGTTTCATGCTGTCTCTCTTTCATTTCTTTTATTCCCATAGAATAGCGGAAAAGCCTCTCCCTGTCAATGATTCTACAAGAAAAAGGCTGGGACAAAAGTCCTGGCCTCTCAATTGTCTTTAGATTGTCGAGCAAGACGCAGTGGTTGAGTGGGCTCTACTACGCCGATTTCATCAGCTTTTACAGCCCTACTCAACTGTGCGGAGGTGGGACGACGAAATCGAATTCTAACGAGTTACCAATTTCTGTCCCACTCTCTTTTCTATTTATTCTGCTAAGAGCACTTCTTTGATGGTTTGTTTTTGGAGTTTTCTGTTGGATAGATAAAAGAGGCTTTCGTAAACTACAGCAAAACCTATCAAGGTCCAAAAGCACACATTCCCATCAAAGTGATGCTCAATTTTACCAGGAACCGTATCTTTGATCACAGCGATCAAGATTTCCATGATGCCGTATTGGTAAGCCGTCCCTAAAACAAATCCTAGATAGGCCCAAAAACGATAGGGAGCGAGAATATGACCTTGGCATTCACGATCGGTGTAGCCAAAAGCCTTCATAAGAGCCAAGGTTTCGCGACTTTCAGAGACGACAATCCCCAATGACAAAAAGAGAATCGAGAAAGAAAGGATCAAGCCAATCATGATCATCATGGTTTGGATGATATCATCTGTGTAATCCCTGAGGCCAAAGGACAATTGAACCATGGCCGCAAAACACATGGAGCCAAAGACCACAAAAAACAGGATAGATTTTCTCCCCCAAATCAGCGATGAGGACAGTTCTTTTAGAAAGTCCTTCTCTTTCTTAGGAGCCCTCTTTCTCCTTTTGACCTTGATCGGACTTGGAGACTTTTTCAATAAGCGAAGGGCCGGCGTTTGTAGTTGTCTTCTAGCATAAGCAATCGCAAGGACCATAAAGAAAGTCGTTGGCAGTATCACCAAAGCAACCAAGAGCTGCCAGTGAAAATGAATGGTAATGTCTGGCAAAATCCCCTTCTCATTGCGAAAGTCATAAAAATGACCCATCATAAGAAAAGAAACGAAATAGCCAAGAAGAGCTCCAACTCCAAAACTGAGTCCAAAAGCCCAAAATCGTTTCGCCAACTGGCCATTGCTATAGCCCAAAGCCTTTAAAATCCCTAATTGTTCCTTGTGGTCATCGACAAATTGTTTGATATAAAAACACATGAGAAGGATCGACGTCAAGGACAAGACGACCCCACTGACCATGGCCACCATCCAAGATAGCGAAACCTGGGCATCATAGTAGGTCTGAATCATCGGATTGATTTTAGAAATCTCCAACTGCTCGATATCCAGGTAAAAATTCAAGAAGAGATTGGCCACAAAAATCGCACAGGCCCCAATAATACTGACGACAACTAATTTTCGAATATCTTTTACTGAAAACATGGCTTACCATCCAATCTCATAGGCAGTCTGAGGCTGATCATTGGTCACAACTTGGGTAATCTTGCCACTATTGACGCGAATGATGGTTCTGGCCATATCCGCAATATTTTGGTTGTGCGTCACCATGATGAGGGTAAAGCCCAGCTTTTCCTTCAATTTCCAGATATAGTCTAGAATCTTTCGCCCTGTTTCTTCATCGAGAGCTCCCGTCGGCTCATCTAAGAAGAGTATCTCTGGCTTTTTGGCCAAGGCCCGAGCAATGGAGACTCTCTGCTGTTCCCCACCCGACAATTCACTCGGATACTTGTCTAGCTTATCGCCAAGTCCCAAATCTTCTATGATCTGCAAAAAGTCATGATTGTTTGCCAGGTCAGCTCCCATCTTTACATTTTGTCTAACCGTCAGATTCGGCAATAGATAATACTGCTGGAAAATAAAGGCAATCTTCTCACGTCTAAAAGTTGTCAATTGAGCATCCGTGAGTTGTGATAAATCTTGTCCTTGAATGAGGATATGCCCCTCGTCAACCTTTTCTAAGCCTGATAACACATTTAAGAGAGTTGATTTCCCCGATCCAGAAGGACCGAGGATAACCACATCATCCTGGTCCTGAATCTGCAAATCAATCCCCTTTAAAACCTTGGTTTGGCCGTAACTTTTGTGCACATTTTCTAGTTGAATCATTTCTTTCCTACCATTTCTTTGATGAGAGATTGACAAACCTCTGTCAGTAATCCAATCATTTCTTCCATGCTGAACTGATAAATACCAGAAGCAACCATTGAGGCCATCCCGTGTGAGTAGATAAATAGATGCTGGTACAAGCGACTAGCCTCTTCTACAGTCAAAGGATAGTCTGCAACAATCGAATCCAGAACCAATTGGTAACTATGATCCTTCATGGGGAGAAAATCTTGAAAGCGACGAATCGTATCTTTGCTAGGATTTTGGAAAAGCAACTGAAAGAGTTGGGGTTCTTTTGAGGCGAAAAGGATATAAGCAACCCCGACAGATCGAAAAGGTTTCTCATCTTCTAAGGCCTTGCGAATATACTCCACCACGACCATCTCCGCAGCACCAATAACCTCTGCTTGTAACTCGGACATATTAGCAAATTGCCCAAAAATGACTCTCGGTGTGGCTCCCAGTTTCTCCGCTAATGCTCGAGCAGTTAAACTAGCCATGCCCTCTTCTCTCACCAATTGTAAAGCTATCCCAATGATAGCCTCTTTACTGAATTTAACCTTTGGTGGCATAAGACTCCTTTCACGCAACATTTGTTGCGCAACACTTGTTGCATAAAGAATACCATAAAAAAGAAAGACTTGTCAAGAAAAATCTGAAAACTACAAAACAAAAAACCAGTCCACAGATAAGAGTGGAATCTGGTTTACTAACAAGATTCTAAGGCAAATCATTTCCCGCCGCCAAGTAGATTTGGTACCATTCCTTGCGGGTCAAATTCACCTCTGCTGCTTTCCCTGCTTCAAGGACATGCTGGGGCTTGGTCGTTCCGATGACAGCCTGCATCTTACCCGGATAGCGAAGGACCCAAGCAAGGGCGATAGCTGTCGGTGTAACTTGATATTTCTTCGCCAAGTCAGTAAGGACATGATTGAGAGCCGCAAATTCTTCTTTGCCGACAAAATTCCCCTTGAAATAGCCATGCTGGAGGACAGACCAAGCTTGAATCACCGTATCAGTTAAGCGACAATACTCAAAGACACTGCCATCTCGCACAGCTGCTTTTGGGCCTTCCATGTTGACATGAAAACCAGCTTCAAAGCTCGGTGTAAAGGCTGCACTCAACTGGAGCTGGTTGACCTTGAGAGGTTGTTTGACAGCCGTCTTAAGCAATTCCATCATCATGGGATTTTGATTGGACACCCCAAAATGACGGACCTTGCCCGCTTGCTCCAACTGATCAAAAGCTTCCGCCACCTCTTCAGGCTCCATGAGGGCATCCGGTCGGTGAAGGAGGAGGCTATCCAAGCGCTCGATCTGCAGACGCTCGAGGATGCCATCAACGGAATCCAAAATATAATCTTTGGAAAAATCAAAATAGGTAAAGCCGTCCTTGCGAATCCCACACTTGGACTGGATCCACATCTGGTCCCGAAAATCCGGACGACGCTTGAGAACCTTACCCAGCAGGACCTCACACTGGCCATCGCCATAGATATCTGCTAAGTCAAAGGTGTTGATCCCAATTGACAAGGCTGCCTCCACCAAGGCCTCCACCTCATCTTCACTCAACTGACTGATTCGCATCATCCCAAGGACAATCGTGGACAGACGCTCATTTTCAGCAAACTCAATATAGTTCATGTCCGCCTCCTTTTCATTCTACTTTCATTATAATGTAAAGAAGATCAAACAGCAATGATTTTCGAAAGTCAAAACACCTCCAGCATCTACTGAAGGTGTCTCTTTTAGCGATAGCTCAAGGCTTTTTTAACTGTTTTGACCAAGCCTAGGTCATCCGTTTGTAAGATGAGGCTAGAATAGATTTTTCCAATAATCATAGTGCCGAGGAGCGTGAAGGCCAAGGCGATTCCGAATGAACCCCATGATTCAAGTCCACTTGCATAGCCATTGATCGTACGGAATGGCATGAAGAAGGTTGAAATGAATGGAACGTAAGATCCAATCTTCAATAGTGGGACATCTCCTGCGCTACCCAAGGTAGTCACTCCAAAGAATCCAACCATCACCAACATCATCAGAGGAGAGAAGGGCCTTCCCTGTATCTTCAGGACGAGCAACTGTTGAGCCTAAGAAAGCTGAGAGAACCACGTACATGAAGATTCCGAGAATGATAAAGAAGAAGGTATTCAAGGAAATGGATTGTCCAATATGTTGAGTAATAGGAGAGTCTGGTGATAAAATATCTTTCACAAGCGGAATGGAATCTCTAAAGATCCAAACGCCTCCCAAACCTACTGCATAGATACCAATATGGGTAAAAATCACCCCGAATAGACCAATCATACGAGCATAGAAATAGTGAGTTGCGCGAATGCTTGAGAAGACCACTTCCATAATCTTGGTCCCTTTTTCACTGGCTACCTCTTGAGCAGTGATACTTGAATAAAAGATCAGAATCATGTAGAGAAGAAAACCGATTCCTCCAGCTACCATGGTCTGCACCATTTTCAGGCCTTCTTTCTTCTCATCAATTTTTTCAGTCAATGAGACCTGTTGAGAAAGGGCTGTTAACTGCTCTTGGCTTAAGTCTGCCTTAGAAACATTGAGCATTTGTTGGACCTGACTCAATTTTGCCATGACGATTGATTTGAACTCTGGCTTCATGGCATCCTCGCTCTGGTAGCGAGCCTCTAGCTGGCCATTCTTTTCTTCAACTGTGAGGATACCTTTGATCTCTTCCTCTTTCATAGCCTTTTTAGCTGCTGCTTCATCCTTATAGTCAAAGGTCAAGCCATCGGTGTCTTTCAATCCTTCCTTGACAGGAGCTTGATCTGTAATCAAGGCGACGTTGCTTTTAGCAGAGGTAGAAGAGCCAACGAAATAGTTTATTCCGATCGTCAATCCAATGAAGAGAAAGGGAGAAAGGACCATCAGGAAAAAGCTCCATGATTTCACTTGGCGTAAATAAGTTTCTTTGATAACAATCAGCATCTGTTTCATACTTCTACTCCTGATTCTAATTTAAAGATTTCATCAATGGTTGGGGCTTGTTGGTCAAAGGTTGCTAGATAGCGACCCTTGGTCAACTGGTCAAAGAGGTCTGGACCTGCTGTCTCATCATCCAATACCAACTTCCATAGACCTTGCTTGGTCATAGTCACTTTAGTCACATGAGGCAAGTCTTCCAACTCCTCTTTACTGAAGTCATTGGATACGAAGAGACGAGTCTTGCCAAAGCTATTACGAACTTCTTGTACGGGACCTGAAAGAATCACAGATCCATCACGGATCATGACCAACTCATCACAGAGTTCTTCCACATTGGTCATGACATGGTCAGAGAAGATAATGGTCGCACCGCGTTCTTTCTTCAAAGATGACCTGCTTGAGGACTTCTGTATTGACAGGATCCAGTCCACTAAAAGGCTCATCTAGGATGATCAATTTTGGCTCATGAATCATGGTAATGATCAATTGCACCTTTTGCTGATTCCCTTTTGAGAGGCTCTTGATCTTATCGGTTAATTTCCCTTTTACTTGGAGTTTTTCCATCCAGATTGGAAGTTTCTCCTTTACCTCAGCTGTTGACATGCCTTTGAGATTGGCAAGGTAACGGACTTGCTCATAGATGGTCAACTTAGGCATGAGGCTCCGCTCTTCTGGCAGGTAACCAATTTCCTTATAGGTTTCTTGACTGATTGCTTTGCCATCCAATTGGATATCGCCACTGTATTCTAGGAAGCGGAGGATACTATGGAAGATGGTGGTCTTCCCTGCTCCGTTCTTCCCGATCAAACCTAAGATGGATCCTTTTTTCGCAGTCAAGTCAATGCCGAACAAGACTTGCTTCTTGCCAAAACTCTTTTCTAAATTTCTAATTTCTAACATGAATGACTCCTTTACTCTTTATAATAACGTTTGGTAATCTTGTATTGAGAGACCAAGATATAGACATAAATTAGTGATACAACTACTAATGCTAACAAGATATCTGCCTGGAAAGCAATGCCAACTAAGAATATCGCCATTAAGGAAATCGGTAAGACATAATTGCTTAACTTGAAGACAATATCGTAATTCTCCTCGTAGCAAATTTGTTTCTCTGCCTCATCTATCATGCTCATTATTAGTTCACGGACTTCTGCCCCACTAGCATTGCGTGGGATTGCTTTTCCATAAATCTGTTTGAAGGTTTTTCGAAACTGATGTTCTAGCCCAAAAGTAAGAAGGAACAAAGCAAGAAAAATAAGCGGGATGGTGTATTTCCCAAAAGCACCTGTTAGTTTTTCTTCATAGACTAGTTTTTGGCAAGAGAAGAAAATCACTAATAGATAGGGAACAATCATGACGCCTTTGAACATCGTAGCCAAGTCATAGATTCTTCTCGTTTGGCTTTCATAACGGTAGGCTTCGTCTTCATCTTCTGCCTCCTCCATCATCTGATAAGACTGGCGCGATGAGATGAGGTAGGTAGACGCAATCCCGAAAACCACCAGATATAAAATGATTGACCCTATATAGATCATATCTCGATCAAATAGCTTTTGGAATTCAATAGGATGGTCTGAACCAAAATAACCTGTCAAAAAACCAATGATTAATCCTGATAGGACCATGGCCATGTTTCTCCAAAAACGAAAACGGGCTGACCTTTCTTTTAACTTCTTTTTCACTTTTATTCCTCTCCCTCTACTAGACTAAAGACATTCTCCACCGGTTCCTTGAAAATCTGGGCGATGGTGATGGCAATAATAACCGAGGGGGGTGTATTCCCCCCGCTCCAAGAGACTGATGGACTGGCGCGAGACTCCTGCTAGCTTGGCTAGCTCGGATTGGTTGAGGCCATCACGCGCCCTCAGCTCTTTCAGTCGATTTTTTAAGATCATGGCTTTCGCCCCCTTATAGTTGAATACCTTGAATATCTTCGATGCGGACTAATTTGGTTTCCCTCTGTTGTTTATGATTCACACGAGTCAGTTTGACCCAATCTTCGTCGATATCCAAAATTTCATACTCGAATCCAACACCACTCACTAAAACAGTGGCCGTTTGGCCTTTCAATTCTTCTAAAATTCTAGACATGTCTTGATTTCCTTTCACTTGTTTTTCTAATCGTCTAATGCGTTTGTTCAACCTTTTATTCTTCTTTTCTGAGCTCGCATAAACCATAATCAGAAAAGGGATAAAAAGAATCCATATGGCTCCCATAAGAAACCTCCCCTTCTTTCAACTAAAATCATTGTAACACTTCTTTTTCTTTTTGACAAGTGTATTTGTCAAAAAAATAAAAATATTTGTCAAAAATAGAAGGATGGTTGACATGGATATTTTGAGTACTTAAAGGAATTTCTTTATTTTTATAGGGTTTCAAGGCCTATAACTTGCAAATCCTGTAAGAAAAAAAACAGTTGAGAATTTCTCAACTGTTTCATGTTTTTACGATTTATCGCACTTCTGCGTCTACTTTTTCTTCGAGTGATGCTTGGATTTTTTCCATATAGCGAGCGACTTCTTCGTCGGTCAAGCTATCTTCTGGATTTTGGAAGGTCAAGCTGTATGCCATAGATTTCATTCCGATACCCAGTTTTTCACCTGAGAAAACGTCAAAGAGTTTGATGTCTGTCAAACGTTTCACGCCTGCAGCTTGGATGGCATCGACCACTTCTTGGTGAGTCACTTCTTCTTTGAGGAGAAGGGCGATATCACGGCTGACTGCTGGGAACTTCGTAATTTCCACAAATGGAGCAGCTGGTTGAAGGGCTGCTTCGATAGCTGAAAGGTTAAGCTCGGCTACATAAGTTTCTGGAATATCATAAGCCTTAGCCGTCACAGGGTGTACTTGACCGAGGAAACCAAGAACTTGATCCCCGAGTGAAATCAAGGCTGTACGTCCTGGATGGAGGCTAGCGATTTCAGAGGTTGCTGTATAAGTCACTTCAAGACCCAAGCGAGCAAAGAGGGCTTCCAAGATTCCCTTAGCATAGAAGAAATCAACTGGAACAGCTGGAGTCTGGAAGTCTTTTTCAGCAACTAAGCCAGTCAAAGCAAAGGCAAAGCTGTTGATTTCATTTGGCAAGTCTTCTTTTGGATTACCTGTTTGCTCGAAGACTTTTCCAATCTCATAAAGAGCCAAGTCTTTGTTCTTACGCGCTACGTTGTAGGCAACTGTATCAAGGATACCAGAAACCATATTTTGACGGAGAACTGAACGGTCCACAGTCATTGGCCACATAAGTTCTGTTAGGTTGCTTGGTGCAGTCGTAAATTCAACGGCTTTTTCAGGAGTTGTCAGAGCGTAGGTAATGATTTCAGTCAAGCCTGCCCCTTCAGCAATCGTCCGAACCTGACGACGCAATTTTTGAGTCGCAGTCAACTCACCTGCTGTCCCATCGTCTTTTGGAAGACTGGTTGGCAAGCGGTCATAACCATAGATACGTGCGATTTCTTCAAAAAGATCAGCTTCAATAGTGATGTCCCAACGGCGACGTGGAACACTCACAGTAAAGGAATCAGCATTTCCAGAAAGGCCAAAACCAAGGCGACGGAAGACATCTTCAATATCTGCGTAGGAAAGCTCTGTACCAAGGACACGGTTGACGTCAGCAAGAGTGGAAGATACTTCTACATCTGAAGTATCCAATTCACCTGCTGAAACGATGCCCTTACGCACGGTTGCACCTGCAAGCTCTGCTATCATGCTTGCTGCCGCATCAAGGGCTTCATTGACAGTTGCCACGTTGATGCCTTTTTCAAAACGAGAAGATGATTCAGAACGAAGGTTGAGACGACCGCTGGTCTTGCGGATAGATTTGCCATTGAAGACAGCGGCTTCAAGGACGACACGACTAGACTTTTCAGAAATTTCTGTAGCCTGACCACCCATAACACCGGCAAGGGCTACTGGCTTGTCAGCCACAGTAATGACTAGGTCATTCGTCTCCAACTCACGCTCTTCCCCGTCCAAGGTCACCAATTTTTCACCCGCACGCGCTTCACGGACACGGATCTCGTTTCCTTCAAAGGTATCCAAGTCAAAGGCATGCATAGGCTGACCAAAGTAGAGTAGGATATAGTTGGTCACGTCAACGACATTGTTGATCGGACGAATACCTTCATTCATGAGGAGGTTTTGCAACCATTGTGGACTTGGTGCGATGGTCACATTGTCCAAGATACGAGCAGCATAGTATGGCGCCTTGTCTGTGTCAATGCTGACAGAAAGAGCGTCTGCTGCAGCTTGGTCTGTTTCAGTCAAAGCAAAGTCTTTGAAATTGACTGCCTTGTCATAAATCGCTGCTACTTCGTGCGCTACCCCACGCATAGAAAGAGCGTCTGCACGGTTAGGCGTGATGGAAAGTTCGATGATTTCATCATCCAAGTCTAGGTAAGAGAATACTTCCTCACCTGGTACTGCATCATCCGGCAAGATTTGGATGCCATCTGCAAATTCCTTAGGTACAACGGAATCAGAAATGCCCAATTCACCAAGTGAACAGATCATCCCTAGTGACTCTAAGCAACGGATTTTCCCTTTTTTAATCTTGTAGTTATCCGCGATGCGAGCACCTGGAAGAGCCACCATAACCTTGATTCCTGCACGCACATTTGGTGCTCCACAGACGATTTGACGAGCTTCTTCTTCGCCCACATTGACTTGGCAAACATGAAGATGAGTTTCTGGCACATCTTCGCAAGACAAGACTTCTCCGACGACAATTTTTGAGAGGCCAGCAGCTGGTGATTCGACACCTTCTACTTCAATCCCTGTGGTTGACATTTTTTCAGCCAACTCTTGTGATGGCACATCAATGTCCACCAATTCTTTTAACCATTTATAACTAACTAACATATGTAAGATACCAAGGGCTAAGCAGAAATCTAGATATCTTTCCTAGATCTCCATCCACCCTCGTTTTGATCCTTTCATTTTGTGTTTTCCAGCTCGAGGCTAGCTTAGGAAGGTCTAATAACCTCCCCTTCTCTAGAATGGAAGCTTCCAATTCTGAGACTTCTTGTCCATTCTAGATCAATTTCTTTCTCAACAACCAGTCTGTATCCACGGTATCTCCGGTAACATACTGGTGTTCACTAAATCGTTCAAAACCAAAGCGATAGTAAAAATCTTGCGCCTTAAAGTTGCGTTCCCAGACACCTAGCCAGGCCCACTCAAAGCCCCGGCTCTTGGCTTGATCCAGCGCAAAGATAAACATTTCCTTGCCAAAACCAGCCCCATGAAATTCCTTTTTGACATAGATCCGTTGGATCTCAAAGGACTTGTCCATCTCTACTGGCTCCGTCTGTGCTTGCCCCCAATTGATCTTTAGAAAACCACAGATTTCTTGTTCTTCATTGAGGACAAAATAGATTTCAGATTCTGGATCTAGCAGATCCTTCTCGATTTGCTCCAAAGAGAGCACGGTAGAGAAGTACTCTTCCAAGTCTTCCTCAACAATATAGGGACCAAAGGTCTCCCGATAGGTTTCCACCTCTAGGTCACGTAAGGTCTGTAATTGATCGATTTTTACTCTAACTAACATGATTATTTAAACTGTTCTGAGAAGCGAACATCTCCTTGATAAAAGCCACGGATATCATTGATTCCATAACGAAGCATGGCTACACGCTCCTGACCAAGTCCAAAGGCGAATCCTGAATAGACTGTCGAATCAATGCCACTCATCTCGAGCACGCGTGGGTGAACCATACCGGCCCCCATGATTTCGATCCAACCTGTCTTCTTACATACATTACATCCCGCTCCACCACATTTGAAGCAAGATACATCGACCTCAACGGATGGCTCGGTGAATGGGAAGTAAGAAGGACGCAGACGGATTTGACGTTCTGCACCAAACATCTTTTGCACGATCAACTGAAGCGTTCCTTGAAGGTCCGCCATAGAAATGTTCTTCCCAACAACCAAGCCTTCGATCTGATGGAACTGGTGGCTGTGGGTCGCATCATCTGTATCCCGACGGAAAACACGGCCTGGAGAAATCATTTTCAAAGGTCCCTTGCTAAAGTCATGCGCATCCATTGCACGCGCCTGAACTGGTGATGTGTGGGTCCGAAGCAAGATTTCTTCTGTGATATAGAAGGTATCCTGCATATCACGAGCTGGGTGATCCTTGGCAAGTTCATGCGTTCAAAGTTGTAGTAGTCTTTTTCGACTTCAAAGCCATCTACAACTTGGTAGCCCATCCCGATAAAGATATCTTCGATTTCTTCACTGGTTTGGGTCAAGACATGGCGATGACCAACTGCGACTGGACGTCCCGGAAGGGTCACATCGATACTCTCACTAGCTAATTTGGCTTGGACTTTCTTTTCTTCCAAGAGCTTAGCTGTTTCTTCAAAGGCAGCCGTCAAAACATCACGGGCTTCATTAACGTGTTTCCCGATGACCGGACGCATCTCAGCAGAGACATCTTTCATCCCTTTGAGGATCTCGGTTAGAGAGCCTTTCTTCCCAAGGACAGAGACGCGTAGCTCTTGCATCTCTTTTTTATTTTCAGCAGAGATCTGCTTCAAGGCTGCCAGCGTTTCTTCTCGAAGCGCTTTTAGTTGTTCTTCAATCGTTGACATATTTCCTCCATCATGGTCCTCACTCAGACATAGAAAAAACCACGCGCCACATCCATATTCGGAGCGTTGACACGCGGTACCATCCGTTTTTTATCTGAAACTCAGACCTTAATTTCTAAATCCTTGCGCAAGTGAATTCACTCAGCTTTCATGCAAAGAGCTTTCAGTCACGGCTCTTCTCCCTGTTGCACTTCCCTTGAGGTACTAGTCTTGCAGATTTCTATTCAATTACTATCTAGTTTAGCAGATTTTTAGTTAAAAAACAAGTTAGATGAGACTAATTTCAATAGACAAAGAAACAAGACCCAGGGCATTATTTATTTGCCTTGTCTGTTTCATCTGCTTTCCTTTTCAATAGAAGAGTTGCTGCTTGGTTAAAACCATCACACCAGTTATACCATTTTGCTTCATACTCATCTTGAGGTAAGATACGATGTTTTAAATCCAAAACAGAGGATATCTTTCTTTCCTCACAAGCTTGCGCATAGAGATGATAAATTTCATCACCACCATCTTTATCAAACTCAGCAGAAATCGTATCCCGACCTGCCAATAAAGACTGATAAGCCCTGTGATGCCCGTTTGTAATCAAGAAGCAATTTCCAAACGCAAGAATACTAATTGGATCCACATTGATGATTTCCGCCGATTGATCAAGCATCTGGATATCATGTAACTTCTTTCTGATAAATATAGTTGGGTCGGATGAAGATCTGTTATTTTGATTTTCAATTCTTTCTCCTCTACCAAGAGTAAAATAAGCTGGTCCTGGGCACTGGTGAACATTTTTAAAGGTCAGGATTTAAAGACCTGCCAAAGCCAAATTCCTCTGCCGTTCTTGTTATCCGTTTGTTTTTATTCGATGACTTGTCCAGCTTCTTTCAAGACAGATTCTGGAATGGTAATGCCTAATTCTTCTGCCACTTTTTTGTTGATGACAGATTTACCATCTGTGAAGATTTCGACTGGTGTATCACCTGGTTTTTGACCTTTCAAGATTTTCGCAGCCATTTTACCAGTTGCCACTCCAAGATCGTGTTGATCGACAACGACTGAGCCTAAACCACCAGCTTCGACCATGGCTGTCGCACTTGGGAAGATTGGTTTTTTAGCTGTTTTGTTTGCTTCGACTACCGTTGAGAAGGCTGAAGCGATGGTGTTGTCAATTGGAACCCAGATAGCATCCACTTTACCAGTCATGACAGAAACCGTTGAAGCAATTTCATTTGTAGAAGGGACTGAATAAGGAACCACCTTGTAGCCTGCTTTTTCAGCCAATTTTGTAAATTCTTCTACTTGCGTTTTAGAATTATCTTCACTGGTTGAGTAAAGGACACCGATTGTTTTCACGTTTGGAGTCAACTCTTTGATCAATTTCAACTGTTGTTCCGTTGGGTTGTGGTCAGATACTCCTGTGATATTGCCACCTGGTTTTTTCAAATCTTTGACCAAGTTAGCGCCGACTGGGTCTGTGATAGCACCCATGACGATTGGTTTGTCCTTGGTTGCACTAGCCAAACCTTGAGCAGATGGGGTTGCGATTCCGATCAAAACGTCGTTGTTGTTTTGGACCAATTGCTTACTCATGGTAGCAACCTTGTTTTGGTCCCCTTCTGCATTGAGGAATTCAATCTCAATCTTGTCCTTGTCATAGCCTTCTTCAGCCAAGCCATCTTGAATCCCCTTGTAGATTTCGTCTAGCGATGGGTGGCTGACCAACTGCAAGACACCGACTTTTACCTTTTTAGTTCCATCTGCTTTATTAGCTTCATTTTTATTGTTTAACATTGGATAGACTACTGCTACTAAAATAATAGCTAGCAAAGCACCAATCATTCCCAATACACGTTTGTTTTTCATTTTCTTTACCTCAATTATTTATTTTTTCGTTTTTTCGCATCTTTGTTAAAGACTGAGTCGCCATCGTTTCTTCATCTTCTTTTCTCCCTTCTTTTTGAAACAAAAACACGCCCACACATAGCTATAGCTATGTGAGGACGTGTCATCGCGGTGCCACCTCACTTATGGGAAAATGGATATACTCCTCCCATGTCTCTGTCTTGTCTAGCAACAAGTTGCACGATAAGGTGTGCCGACCGAATTTTTATTGTTTCAAATTCATCTCATCATTAGTCCAATTTCATAAATGTCCACTACCCACTTCCACCAACCGTGAGCTCTCTATTAAATTTTCATTTATTACTTTTCTAATTGAATCCATTGTAAATGTTTCCGTAAGCCTTGTCAATACTTTTTTATGTTTTTTTTGAAAACGTTCGTCATTTCCTGAAATTCATTTTCTAACGGATGCTTTTACAAGGATTGAAAACCGCCTTCTTACTGGGTTTTCAGGCACTTTTTTGATATAATTTACTAGAATTAGTCTAGAATGTTGAGGAACCCCATGTCTTTTGATGGATTTTTTTTACACCATATGGTGAATGAATTACAAAGCGAACTCCTATATGGTCGCATCCAAAAAATTAACCAACCCTTTGAACAAGAGTTGGTTTTACAAATTCGTAGCAATCGCAAGAATCAAAAACTCTTGCTGTCTTCCCACTCTGTTTTTGGTCGGATCCAACGGACTCAGACCAATTTTGAGAATCCTGCCTTCCCTAATACCTTTATCATGGTCATGCGCAAGTATCTCCAAGGGGCAGTCATTGAGCAGATCCAGCAACTGGAGAATGACCGTATTTTAGAAATTGCCGTCTCCAATAAAAATGAGATTGGGGATGATATCTCTGTGACTTTGATTATTGAAATCATGGGTAAGCACAGCAATATCATTCTTCTGGACAAGACAACTGGAAAAATCATCGAAGCAATCAAGCATGTGGGCTTCTCACAAAATAGCTACCGGACCATTCTCCCTGGATCAACCTATGTAGCTCCTCCAAAAACCGAAGCGGTCAACCCCTTTACCATTAAAGACGAAGCCTTATTCGCCTTTCTTCACCGAGAAGAGTTGACACCTAAAAACCTTCAAACCCATTTCCAGGGTCTTGGTCGAGATACTGCTCAAGAATTGGCCAGTCGATTAGAAAGCGGAGAAAAATTAAAAACCTTCCGAGCATTCTTTGAAGCTCCAACAGATCCCCGTCTAACGAAAAAATCTTTTGCTGCTCTCGCTTATGCAGATAGCCAGGAGGAGACCTTTGAAACCTTATCAGATCTACTCGACCACTACTACTTGGACAAGGCTGAGCGCGACCGGGTCCAACAACAAGCTGGGGAACTAATCCGCAAGGTGGATAATGAGCTAGAAAAGAACCGGAAAAAATTGGCCAAACAGGAAGCCGAACTAGCAGCGACAGAAAATGCCGAAGAATTCCGTCAAAAAGGCGAACTACTCACTACCTTCCTCCATCAAGTCCCAAATGATCAAGACCAGGTCACCTTGGACAACTACTATACCAACCAGCCTATTACCATTGCTTTGGATAAGGCCTTGACCCCCAGTCAAAATGCTCAACGCTACTTCAAGCGTTACCAGAAGCTAAAGAAGCCGTCAAACATTTGACCTCTCTCATCCAGGAAACCAAGGAAACTATCTCCTACCTAGAGACGGTCGAGACCGCTCTGGCCCAAGCCAGCCTTTCTGAAGTAGCCGAGATTCGCGAAGAGCTGATCCAAACAGGCTTTATCAAACGACGCAACCGAGAAAAGATCCACAAACGGAAAAAACCAGAGAAGTACTTAGCATCAGATGGCAAGACCATTATTCTGGTCGGCCGGAACAATCTTCAAAACGAAGAATTGACCTTCAAAATGGCTAAAAAGGACGAACTCTGGTTCCACGCTAAGGATATTCCAGGTAGTCACGTGGTCATTACAGGTAACCTCAACCCTTCAGATGAGGTCAAAACCGATGCAGCTGAGCTTGCAGCCTATTTCTCTAAGGGACGCCTGTCCAATCTGGTCCAAGTCGACATGATTGAAACAAAAAAACTCAACAAACCGACCGGAGGAAAACCTGGATTTGTAACCTATACCGGTCAGAAAACCCTACGGGTCACCCCTGAAGAAGAAAAGATCAAATCTATGCGCATCAATGAGTAATAAAAAGGGCTGAGAATCATCTCAGCCCTTTTGTTTTATTCTGATTTGTGGATATCCTCTTTGACCTGGTCAACGTTGAACTTGGCAAAGAGATACTGGCGGTCCTGGACAGGAAAGCGTTGGTCCAATTGATCAATGGCTCCAACTTCGACGATGCCCTCTTTGATGACAAATCCATAACATGTCCTCCAAAGGTATGGTCATCTGAGATAAAGTGAAGGTGATAGCCTGCTACACTGACCCCATGAAACATCTCTGGCGTCCAAAAACCAACAATGGTTCCTGTAACATTTTCTCGTGTAAATTCTGGCTGATGGGTTGCTACATCTGCAAACTTGGTCTCCGAAGTTGATTTGGGAATCATGCGCACATGCATTTTGGCGAAATCACCGTGAATCTTGATGGAACGAAACAAATTTTCGCCATCGTAATAAGATTCAATGCGAGCCTCTAACTCCTCATCTGTCATTTCAAAGCGTTGTCGAAAAATCACTTCGGCCTGGTGGGGAACAATGGCTGCATAGGGGACAGTCGCATCTGAAGATACTTCCACAATCTCTGGTTCCTCTCCTGAACCCTTAGCTTGATAAGCCTTACCATCTAAGACAATCAATTCGCCATCGATTGAGTCCAGGGTCCCAATTCCTAAATCTCCATGCTCTAGTAATTCTTTAACCGTAAAGGATCCTCCATAGAGACCAGCCATCAAAGCCCCCAAGGTATTGTATTGAAACAATTTCACCGGTTCCATTATCTTCTCCCTCATTCATCTTGTCTTCTTTTTAGCCCTTCCAGTATACCATATTCTCAAGGACAATAACAGAAAGACTGATTAAAAAAGAGCGGGACCGAACAAGGATGCACACTTGTTCTGATTCCCGCCCTTCAAGGGTCAAGTAGTTAATCTTCTAACAGGCTCTCATAGAAAGCTTGCATTTGCCCATCATCTGGGACTAGCTGCAAATAGCCTTCTGCCACTTCCCGGGCTTTTGCGATTTGTCCCAACTCTCTCAAGAGGTAACTATAGCTTTCTAAGTACTCTGGATTTTCTTTCAAATCTGGGTAGAGCTCTTCATAGATCGGAGCCGCTTTTTCAACCTCTTCGAGTGCTACCAAGGCACGAGCGATATTCCAACGGGTGACGACATTTTCCACTTCCACTTCTTGCCATTCAAGGACGTCTTCATAACGTTCCTGTTCCAGATAAAGAGTTGTCAGACGAAGGGCGATATCTTCAAGATCCTCAGCAACTTCTTTGGCTTCTAACAAATACTTCTCTGCTTTTTCTGGCTGGTGCAACTCGTAGGCCAATTGGGAGGCTAGAAGGAGGAGATAAGCGTCAAAAGGATTCTTTTGGATTCCTTGCTCTGCTATTGCTAACGCTGTTTCTCGGTCATTTTCAGCTTGAAGAGCCAAGGCATAGCCGTATTCATACCCTTCAAAGTCTGGCGACAGTGTATCAATCTGCTTGAAGTAGATCAGAGAACGTTGATACTCTTCTCGGTCAGAGAGAAGGGTTGCCAATTCATAGGCAATCTGGTCATCAAACTCAATTTCCAAGGCCTTTTCTAAAAACTCAATAGCAGACTCAAACCGACCCAGATTCGCATAAGCATAGCCAATCCGCTGGTATGTGGAAATGCCCGTTTCTTCTAAAATGAGACGGTTGTCTAACTGAGCATACTCTTGAATGGCTTCTTGGTAATTTTCAAGTTCTAAATCAATCTCTGCCAAGCCTAGTTGAATAATAGGGTCATCTGAAAGAGTCGCTGCTTCCATCAGTTTTTCTCGAGCCACATCTGCCAAGCCCTCACTTTGGTAGAGGTCTGCCTTGACTAAGAGACTGGCTAGATACCATTCCGAACTTTCCGGGATTTCTTCCAAATAAGCAAAGGCTTCTTCCATTAGTCCATCTTCCGCTACGATAGTGGCTAGACTCAGATAGACCTCTGGATAATCATCTCTCAGATGCAAGTAGGTTTGCTTGGCTTCTGGGTAAAAACCAATACTTTCAAAATATTGTCCCAATTCTAACAAGGTAGCTGGATCATCTTCTAGCAAAGCCTTATCCAAATAAGCTGGCAGACGATCTAGCTCTTGTTTCTCAATTGCTTCTAGAATTTTTTGACTATTCTTCACTTTGAATTTCCTCAACTTCGTCCTTTTCGTACAAACCACTGACCTCTTTATACCATTCAAATAGAGCACTGATGACTACTTTAGCCGAAGCATAAACCGGGATTCCTAAGAAGACTCCCCAGATTCCAAACATAGAGCCAGAAGTAATCAATACAAACAGAATCGTGATTGGGTGGATATTGAGCTGACTCCCCAAGACAAGTGGGGAAACGAAACGTCCCTCGATTGTTTGCTCAACAATAAAGACAATGACGACTTTGACAAACATCTCTGGTCCTGCCACCAACCCCAAGACTAAGGCTGGGAGCATGGCCAAGAAGCTGCCCAAGTATGGTATCAAGTTCAAAAAACCAGCGGTTACACCGAGTGTCACAGCGTAACGAAGCCCAATGATCTTAAGCAGAAGAATAAACATTAAAGCTACGATGATAGCAACAGTAATCTGACCTCTGACATAATTAGCCAATTGTGTATTGACATCAGACAGTACTTTGTCTGCAGATTTACGAATCTTGGTTGGCAAGAAACGGATGATTTGCCCTTTTAAGTTCTTTCCATCTCTCAAAAGATAGAAGACGATAAAAGGCATAATAATCAAAGCGATAATGACCTGAGAGGCGACAGTAATCAGATTGCTGACCCAGTTGACTGCTCGGGCGGAAAAAGAACTCGCCCAACTGGTAATATTCTGCGACAATTGGCTGGTCCATTCATCCAGCTGAGGCTTGATTTCTGGCGACACTTTGTTGTCTAAGACATCATCGATGGTCCTATTGGCCTTTTCCAAGTAATCTGGCAGGTTCTTCATAAAACTAAGAACTTGATGTTGAATAGCTGGAATAGCGACAGCCAAGCCCCATAAAATGAGAAGCGCGATCAAAATAAAGACGATGGAAATTGCAATGATCCGTTTGACTCGGTGCCTTTCCAAAAAGTCCACGATTGGATTTAACAAATAATAGAGGAGCCCTGAAATAATGACTGGTAGCATGACTGCTGCTCCAAACTCTAACAGGGGTGTAAAAATAAAACTAATCTTGCTGAGAACTAAAATATTCAATCCCATCAGTAAGGTTACTAGAAAAACAGTAATGGCTTTATTATCTACAAACCATTTAAAAAACCAGGATAAACTAAAATCTTTTTCTTTATGTTCCACGGGAATCTCCTTCGTTTTCAATCTGTCTTTATTTTAGCATTTTTAGTCCATAATTTCACGATATAGCTGAAATGTGAGCTTTTTTTTAATGCTTAGCTTGTCAATCCTTCACCTAATCGTTTTCCATCCCCTTCTTTTCTGATATAATGGAGCTATCAACAAAGTCGAGGTGCATGTGATGCAAGATATTTATTTCGGAACCTATACCAAACGAGACTCTAAAGGAATTTATAAGGCTTCCTTCGATGAAAGAACTGGTCAACTTAGCGACTTAGAACTAGTTGCTCAAGAGCCAAACCCAACCTATCTCGCTTTTTCAAAAGCTGGTTTCTTATACAGTGTGGGTGCGGAGCAAGGTCTTGGCGGCATTGCAAGCTTTAGTCCTGATCACCAGTTAATCAATCATGTGGTCGAGGAAGGGGCGCCCCTCTGTTATGTCTCTGTTGATGAGGCGCGTGGCTTGGTCTATGGAGCTAACTACCACAAGGGACAAGTCCTCTCATATCGCATCCATGAAGATGGTCATTTAACCTTTGTCGACCAAGCGACTCATCAGGGTTCTGGACCTCACGAAAACCAAGCGAGTCCCCATGTACATTATGCAGATCTCACTCCCGATAAGCTACTCATCACTTGTGATTTGGGTACCGATCAAGTAGTGGTCTATCAAGTCGATGATCTTGGTAAACTAACGAAGACTCAAACCTATCAAACAGCTCCAGGTGCTGGTCCACGTCATATCATTTTCCACTCTCATTACAAGACCGCCTACCTCATTAACGAATTAAACGCTACCATCGATGTCCTTTTCTATGACGGACTTGGCTACTTTGAACATTTCCAAACCATCTCAACCCTACCTAAAGAGTATGAAGGTCAAAAATGGGCCGCTGCTATTCGCCTCTCAGAGGATGGGAAATTCCTCTATGCCTCAAATCGTGCCCATAACTCCATTGCAGTTTATGAAATCTTGGCAGATGGTAGCTTAGTGCTTCTGGAAATCGTTCCAACCAATGGACTCAATCCACGTGATTTCATTCTTAGTCCGGACCAAGAATATCTCATTGCAGTTCATCAAGATTCAGACAATGCCACTGTTTTTAAACGCGATAAAACGAGTGGTAGATTGACTGAATTAAGCCATGATTTCCACGTACCAGAGGCGGTTTGTGTCCTCTTCAACTAACAATCAAAACGCTTGCTAGTTTGGTTAAAAAGTGATTAAATAGTGATAATAATAAATAGGTTATAGGAGAAAACTCATGAACCCAATGGATTTATTTAACCAAGTCAAAGAAATGATCGAAAAGAAAGATTTCGATGCTGCTAAAAAATTTATCGATGACAACAAGGATAACCTTGGTGACTACTTAGAACAAGCAAAAGCTCTTGTTGCTGGAAACGATCTAGTGAGCGGTGCTGTTGATAAAATCAAAGGCTTATTCTAATCCCTAAAATTCTCAACTACTTGGTTGAGGATTTTTTGTTTGACTCGATAGCAAAAAAAATCCTTGAGAAAACTCAAGGATCTTTTTAGTCTAGTAAACTAGCTTATTTTTTCAAGTTGTAGAATGATTTCAATCCACGGTATTCAGCTACTTCACCAAGTTGATCTTCGATACGAAGCAATTGATTGTATTTAGCGATACGGTCTGTACGTGAAAGTGAACCAGTCTTGATTTGTCCTGCGTTTGTTGCAACTGCGATGTCAGCGATTGTTGAATCTTCAGTTTCACCTGAACGGTGTGATACAACGGCAGTGTAACCAGCTTCTTTAGCCATTTCGATAGCATCGAATGTTTCAGTAAGAGTACCGATTTGGTTAACTTTGATAAGGATTGAGTTAGCTGCTCCTTCTGCGATACCCTTTTCAAGGTATGAAGTGTTTGTTACGAAGAAGTCGTCACCAACCAATTGAACTTTTCCACCAAGACGTTCAGTAAGAGCTTTCCATCCGTCCCAGTCATTTTCATCCATACCATCTTCGATAGTGATGATTGGGTATTTGTTAACCAATTCTTCAAGGTAGTCGATTTGTTCTGCAGCAGTACGTACAGCAGCGCCTTCACCTTCGAATTTAGTGTAGTCGTAGACTTTACGTTCTTTATCGTAGAATTCTGATGATGCACAGTCAAATCCGATGAATACGTCTTTACCTGGTACATATCCAGCAGCTTCGATCGCAGCAAGGATAGTTTCAACACCATCTTCAGTTCCTTCGAAACGAGGAGCGAATCCACCTTCGTCACCTACGGCAGTTTCTAAACCACGTGATTTAAGGATTTTCTTAAGAGCGTGGAAGATTTCAGCACCGTAACGAAGAGCTTCTTTAAAATGTAGGTGCACCAACTGGCAAGATCATAAACTCTTGGAAAGCAATTGGAGCATCTGAGTGAGAACCACCGTTGATGATGTTCATCATTGAGTTGGAAGAACTTTAGTGTTGAATCCACCAAGGTAGCTGTAAAGTGGGATTTCAAGGTAGTCAGCAGTGACGACGAGCTACAGCGATAGACACACCAAGGATTGCGTTCGCACCCAATTTACCTTTGTTAGGAGTACCGTCAAGAGCGATCATTGCACGGTCAATAGCTTGTTGATCACGAACATCGTAACCGATGATTGCTTCAGCAATGATGTTGTTTACATTGTCAACAGCTTTTTGAGTTCCAAGACCACCGTAACGAGATTTGTCACCGTCGCGAAGTTCAACCGCTTCGTGTTCACCAGTAGAAGCTCCAGATGGAACCATACCACGTCCGAAAGCACCTGATTCAGTATAAACTTCTACTTCAAGTGTTGGGTTACCGCGTGAGTCTAGGACTTCGCGAGCGTAAACATCAGTAATAATTGACATTTCTTACTCTCCTTTGAGTTTAAATTTTTTACACCTCTATGATACCTTAAAAATACGCGTTTTTCAAGAAAAAACGTTATCTTTGTGCAGATTTTCCTTAACTTTAGCAAGAAATCGCTTTCTTTATCTTGAAATCCAGCTCCATTCGTTTGTCATTTTGTAGTTAAAGTATGATATACTATTCTTATGACTGATCTATCTAAAGAAATTATGGAAAAGGCCCACGGTGGCTTAAAATTAAATCCTGATGAACAACGTCGCTTTCTAGGTACTTTTGAAGAGCGCGTCCTAGGGTATGCTGATTTAAGAACAAGCAACAGTCCTCAGCTTCAAAAGGGCTTTTTGAAGGTGCTTAAAAGCTTGAATGAACAAGCTAACCCTCTCTTTGTAAAAGTCTCCCCAAATGTTGATTCTAGCGTCCAATTGAGCTATCTAAAACAAGCAAAAGAGTTCGGTTGCCAGGCGACCATTGTTTCGAATGAACATGACTCCTCTCCTTTTGGGCTTGTGATACATACAGATGCACCAGTGACCACTACTGACAAGGACCTTCGCTCTGCTTTTGCAGATCTCTGGGAGGAAGAAAAGAAACCGAGCAAACCTTCTCTTTGGAAGAAATGGTTTGGTTGATCAGAGCTGTCACATAGTCATTTTTATCAATCGTAAAATATTACATAGAGGCTGGGACAAAAGTCCTAGCCTCTTAATAATCTTTGGATTGTCGAGCAAGACGCAGTGGTTGAGTGGGCTCTACTGCGCTGATTTCATCAGCTTTTACAGCCCTACTCAACTGTGCGGAGGTGGGACGACGAAATCGAATTCTAACGAATTACCGATTTCTGTCCCACTCTCTATGCTTAATAGATTTCCGATATTTCTAGCTGTAAAGAGAAGATTTTCCCTCGCATCCTTCAGAAGTTGCTCTAAACTATCGGGATGTTTCGTACTGGAAAAAGCTCCGACTATATTTTCAAATGGGAGACTTGGTAAATCATCTGCAAGACTGCCACAAATGGCTATTACCGGGATCCCTTTTGGGGTTCGTCTCGCAACCCCTATCGGAGCTTTTCCGGATAGACTCTGATGGTCCAGTCTTCCTTCACCGACAATGACCAAGTCTGCGTTGGTTACTTTGGAGTCAAAGTCGATCAAATCTAAACAGCTATCAATCCCTGATACTAGCCTCGCTTGCGCGAAGGCACAAAGACCCGCAGCAAGACCTCCACCAGCACCCATCCCTGCTTGAGTCAAAATACTTGGACAGTGCTTTTCGTAAAAGCTGTAAATAGCTTGATCCACTTTCCCAAACATATTGGGACTGAGCCCCTTTTGTTTTCCAAAAATATAGGTCGCACCATCTAGTCCACATAAGGGATTGGATACATCTGCTAAGATCTGTATCTGGACATCATCTGGGATTTTGAACGCTTCCTCTTTACGGATAGAATCCCATTCTAAAAGGCTTTGCCCACAGGCCTTTAATTCTCTTCCTTCTCGATCATAGAATTGGTAGCCTAGACCTGCTGCAAGACCCAGGCCCCCATCGTTGGTCGCTGTTCCTCCAACCCCGATATAAATCTCCTTTTTCCCCTGTTTGATTAAAAAACAAATCAGTTCACCCATTCCTCGGGTCTCTAGGTCAAGTGGACGGCGTTGATCAACTGGAATTTTTCCTAAACCGATCAAGTCGGCTACTTCAAAGAGAGCCAGAGAATCCTTCTCCACATACCGCATTTCTACCGGCTCTCCAAATGGTCCTGTTACAAGCGTAAAAGCTTCCTTCAAGCCCAATGAGTAGCTGATGGCATCCACTGTCCCTTCCCCACCATCTCCAACAGGACAGGTGACCGTTTCTACATCGAGGAGAGACTGACGAAAGCCTTCTGCAATAACTTCCGCTACTTCTTTCGCAGGTAAGCATTCTTTGAATGAATCTGGAGCAATTAAAATTTTCATGGATTCATCTCCTATTTTCTATCCTTCCCTTTCCCATCACAGATTCATTTCCATAAAAAAACATCCAGGAATATTCTCCTGGATGTTTTGGATTAGAATCGGATGGATTCTCTTGTTTTTTCAAATGAGGTAACAAATCTCTCTGTTACTCCTGGTTCTACTGTTTCCAATGCTTCTGAAATAACTTTGAATGAAGCAGGATAGTCATACTCTTTTTCAAAAATGTACAAGGCTTCATCAAACGCTGCTTGGACATGATCGTCGAATGAACGATAGCGATTTGAGTATTGAAGCAACTGCTCTGTTAGAGTAGCATATTGTACTAATTTGTATGTTTCTTCCTCTAACTCTGTCATATCGTTGGTCAAAATATCCAGGAGACGGTTGGCGTTTTCAATATTGACACGACGACCTTCTAACTCAGCCAAGAGAGCTTCTGTGTTATCACTTGCAGTGAAGAAGATAGTTAGGAAGGATTGAGGAATTCCAGGTAAGTTACGCTTATCCATGTAGCGCTTAATGGCATGTAAACGATTTGCGTAGATATTTACCTTTTGACGAGCATTGGTGTCGTCTTTCTCAATCTTAGACAAGGTTTCGCTCAATGCAATTTGATCATCTTCAATCTCTTTCAAACGTTCTTCAATCGCTTCTAACTCTTCTTGAAGGATAGAGTAGGCTTTTTGAGTCTCAGATGTATCCTTCAAGGCATCTTCTACAACGAGCTCTTGAGCTGTTAATTCAGCTTCTAACTCCTTCAAATGATTTTCCTTGAGTTCTTTGCTTTCAAATGTTTTGCTGAGACGTTCAACTTCTTCTGCTAAACGCTTGTTATTTTCCTTCGCATGGGCAAGGTAACCTGGTAAAGCTTTGACCAATTTTTCAACAACTTTGTGTGATTCGATTTCACGAGTGAAAATATCATACAAGGCGTTGATTTCTTCTTGAATCTGCTCATTTTCATAGAGCGCATTATCTAGTTCAAGAGCAGCAACATTTTGTAGGTTGGCTTTCAAAGCTGCATGCAATTGTTGGAAACGTGCTTCCAAATCGGTCTCTGTAAAATGATAACCAGACTCCAAAAGTTTGCGATGACCAGCTTCCAAATCTTCCAATTGATCAGGTAGAGTAGTCTGTACATCTTTCACAATTGCAGGAACTTTTTCAACAATGTGCGTCAAGGCAACAATATGGTTTTCAGCTGTATCCAGAATCTCAGCAGCTTCAACAGGGTCGCCTGATGAATTCAAGGTTACAAATTTTGAAAACTCAACTTGAATATTTTCAGCTTGCTTCTCAATTTCGGGAAGCGCTGGGCCGTATGCGTCTGGATCAGAAGCTACTTGTTTTTGCAAGTTTTCAAACATATCCAAGGCATGAACAACCCGACCGCTATTCATTTCTTCTTTTTCTTTTAATTCAGATAAAGCTTGACGGATGGCCTTGATGTCTTCATCAATTAATTGAACCTGACTCTCAATATTTCCAATTGCTTGTTTCGCTTTTAAAAAGCGGAAAGAATTGTTGTAGCCTTCTGCTTCAAAGAGGTTGTTCTCGATATCAGCAAAAGAATTGAGGGATAGGTCCACCCATTTTTGATTCCATTCACGAAATGCAACTTGACTTTGACCAATCAAATGCATATTCTTCACAGCCTCTACTTCATCATTTACCGGAAGGTTATACAACTCTTCTTTTCGTTCTTCCAGAGATGCCAGTAAGGCTTCGTTACGCTTTCTCAATAAGACTGCCACTACATATCCTAAAACCAAAAGGACCCCAATGACAATGATGAGAATAATTAGTCCACGAGACATATAAAAACTCCTTCATTAAATTACTTGAAAGTAATCGTAGTTATTATATCATAAATATTCGAATAATTGGCAAATATCGCAGAATTTTATACATCAAGTGTACTATATTCGGCATTTTCTTCGATAAATTCACGGCGAGGTTCTACTCGATCTCCCATGAGCATATCAAATATCTTATCTGCTTCTGCTGCATCATCAACTGTTACACGCGCCATGAGGCGATGTTCTGGGTTCATCGTCGTTTCCCAGAGCTGATGATCATCCATCTCACCCAAACCTTTGTATCGTTGAATCGTTGGTTTGGAACGACCTTCAGAATAACGTTCAAGAGCCTCAGCCAATTCAGCTTCCTGGTTGGCTCCTGGCTGGATGTATTCTTTGATCTCACTACCAACTTTTACACCATAGATTGGTGGTTGGGCGATGTAAACATAGCCTGCCTCCAAAACTGGTTTCATATAGCGATAGATCAAGGTTAAGAGGAGGGTTCGAATATGGGCTCCATCGACATCGGCATCCGTCATGATGACTAATTTTTGATAACGGGCTTTCGATACGTCAAATTCTGCACCAAAACCGGTTCCCATGGCTGTGAAAGGCTTCGAATTTCTTCGTTGGCTAAAATCTTGTCCATGCTAGCTTTTTCCACGTTGAGAATTTTTCCACGAATAGGGAGAATCGCCTGGAACTCGCGGTTTCGACCTGATTTAGCAGATCCTCCGGCAGAGTCTCCTTCGACGATGAAGAGTTCTGTCTCAGCTGGATTGTTAGATGAACAGTCTGCTAATTTACCTGGAAGGTTTGAGATTTCTAAACCAGATTTCTTACGGGTGACTTCACGGGCGCGCTTAGCAGCAACACGCGCTTTGGCAGCCAAAATTCCCTTTTCGACAATTTTCTTAGCAATCTGCGGATTTTCCAACAAGAAATCAGAGAAGGCATCGCTGAACAAGCGGTTGGTAATCTTCACCACTTCAGAGTTTCCAAGTTTGGTCTTAGTTTGTCCTTCAAACTGTGGATTTGGGTGTTTGACAGAAATCACTGCTGTCAACCCTTCCCGGACATCTTCCCCTGTTAGATTTTCTTCATTGTCCTTGAGAAGTTTATTCTTACGCGCATAGTCGTTGATAACACGGGTCAAAGCTGTACGGAAACCTTGTTCATGAGTCCCCCCTTCATGGGTATGGATGTTATTGGCAAAACTCATGACGGTTTCGTGATAACCAGTCGTGTACTGCATGGCTACTTCAACTGTGATATCATCCAATTCTCCATCGGTATAAATCGGAGTTTCGAAGATGACATCCTTGTTTTCGTTGATGTATTCTACATAACTAGCAATCCCACCCTCATAGTGGTAATCTTTTGTTTGCTCCTGCCCTTCACGCTTGTCTGTGATCGAGATCCGTAAGCCACGGTTCAAGAAGGCTAATTCTTGAATCCGTTTATTCAACTTTGTCAAAGTCAAAGACTGTTGTTTCTGTGAAGATTTCTGGGTCTGGAGTAAAGTGAACGGTTGTACCAGTTCGATCTGTTTCGCCAACCACTTCAAGATCTGCAACGACTTGACCGCGTTTGTATTCTTGGTAATGAATTTGGCCATTCTTATGGACGTGAACATCTAACTGAGTCGACAAGGCATTTACGACAGATGATCCAACTCCATGGAGTCCACCAGATACCTTGTAACCACCACCGCCAAATTTTCCTCCCGCATGGAGAACGGTAAAGACAGTCTCAACTGCTGGACGACCCGTTTTTTCTTGAATGTCAACCGGAATCCCCCGTCCATCATCGACGACTGTAATCGAATTGTCCTTTTCGATAAAGACTTCGATATGGCTAGCAAAGCCTGCAAGGGCCTCATCGATAGAGTTATCGACGATTTCCCAGACCAAATGGTGAAGACCTTCTTTAGAAGTGGATCCGATATACATCCCCGGACGCATCCTAACTGCTTCTAAACCTTCTAAAACCTGAATCTGACTGGCATCATATTCTTGACCAGTCGTTTCTTGCTTCAATTCTTCTGTCATTCTTTCCCTTTTCTAATTAAAAATATAGGCACTTAATTGATCCATTGAGTCAAACAGATAGGTCGCCATGCCGGCTCTCTGACCAGCTTCGATATCGATCGGGCGATCTCCAATCACCAAGCCAGACTCAATCGCATACTTGTCTTTTAGATACAACATAGACGTAGGATCTGGTTTACGTGGAAAACCATCATCAGCTGTCACAACTTCTGTAAAGTAATGACGAATCCCTGTTTTTTCTAGGATGGTCTCTACATGATGGTCACGGTGAGAAACCAAAAAATGACGGGCTCCGACTGCTGTTAGACGATGCAATAACTCCTCAGTCCCCTCGAATAAGCAGGGGATTTCAAGAGCTTCTTTCTCTCGCTGTTTATACTCTCCCAAAAAGTCTGGAAGGTCTGTGGCAAACTGCTGAACAGCATAATCCGTGGAAACCTTTAAAGCTGCATAAACGGAATCATGATCAGCCTCCCTTTGGAAATACTGTAAAGTCGCTACAAAAGCTTTTGTAGAGGTCTCATAATTGTCCAATAAAGTCCCACCAAGATCCCATATAAAATCATGATAATCCATAGCTCCAATTATACCATAATTTTCAAAAAATTGCTTGTAAAGTCAATGTTTTCACGGTTTTTTTACAGTCATCTCCCACCTGTTTTACTTTTATTGAAAAAGCATTTATATTTTAAGAAATCCAGACGATAAAAAAATGAAGGCAGGAATTTTCCCACCTTCTTTTTCTTCTCACCATCTAAGGTGCCGACGTTCCAAAAACATCTTGATAGAGCATGCCTTCTCTTAATTTTGTTGCATCTCCACCAAAATGCTTGACCAATGCATATGAAAAAGCAAGTGCCGTTGCAGGGCCCCGACTGGTCAAGATCTGACCATCCTGAACCACCGCTTCTTTCACATAGTGTCCTCTTCCAATTTCTTTTTCAAAGCCATCATAGCAGGTGTAGTGTTTTTTATCTAGTAGACCTGCCCGATCCAACACAATCGGGGCTGCACAAATAGCTGCAAGGCTTTTTCCTTGTTCATGGGCTTCTTTTAAAGACTGAATCAAGCCTTCATGGTCGCGTAGATTCGACGCACCTGGCATCCCTCCTGGAAGGACAATGCCATCAAAATGATCCAATGAACCGGACCAGACCTCATCTACCTTCACTGTGATGCCATGGGAACCTGTCACTTCTTGATCAAATCCAACCATCTGACACTCGATTTCTGCTCTTCTCAAGACATCGACAACGGTCAAGGCTTCTATTTCCTCAAACCCACTTGCTAACATAACTGCTACTTTTGCCATATCAAATGATTCCTTTCTCGTGTAGTCGACTGAGTTGTTTTTGCCTCAATAGTCGACTTTCTTTTTTTCGTTCTTCACTTACCCGATTTTGATGGCTCATCGATAACAACAAGCCAATCCCAATGAGGTTACTAACAATAGCTGATCCCCCTTGTGAGATAAAAGGCAAGGGAATTCCAGTTAGAGGCAATATTCCTGTTACAGCCCCAATATTTTCAAATATGTGGAAGACTAACATCATAATAAACCCAGTCGAGATATAAGTATAAAACTGGTTATTGGATTTCAGAGTAATCCGCAACATTTTATAGACTAAAAACATGTATAAGAGGAGAAGAACCAAACCTCCTACAAAGCCAAAATCTTCCGCAATGACCGTAAAAATCATATCACTCTCTCGGACAGGGATCAACAGGTTGGACACATTAAAGCCTTGCCCCAATAAACCACCGCTTGCGATTGCCAACTGTCCTTGAGCCTGTTGAAAAGTCATAGTTTGAGCATAGTCAAAAGGATTCAACCAGGCTAAAATACGATTCATCTGATAGGTAGGCATCCCCAGAGTTTGATGGAGAAAAGCTCGCCCACCGTTTGATAGAAAGACGGCCAAAAAGAGAGCGATCCCACCTACGAGGGTTAAAAAGACTGGTAAAATGATTTTCCAGGAAACCCCTGAAATGAGGACGACTCCTGAGAAAATCGCCATAAATACCAAGGAAGTTCCAAAATCATGTTGAAAGGCCAAGAGTCCAAGAACTGGTATGGTGTAGGCTGCAATTTGTACAATTAGAAAAAAGTCTTTTTTTAGCGTTCGATCTTCTTCCCTATTGTTTCGTAAAAAATGAACAATCGAACGAGAGACCATCAAGATATAAGAAATTTTCATAAATTCTGATGGTTGAAAGAGGCTAATCCCCTTGTAGGCTACCCAGTTTTTAGAACCAGTCGAAGCAACCAAGTTTGGGTTGTAAAAATAAAGGGGCAAAACCATTAAGACCAAGCCTAAGACATACAAATAAGGCGTCACTTTCCATAAAAATTCTGTATTAAAAAGCATGACGATAAAACTAATCATACAGCCCAAAATAATCCAGGCAACCTGTTGTCCTAAAATGGGCCAAACCAGGTCCGGATAATCATTTGAAACTGCAATGTAGACTGCCACCACTCCAAATGCCAATAACAACAAAACAGTGGTGATCAAGGAGAAATCTCCTCTAAGTTTGAAAGACTGACGTCTCTTCATTTCATCTCCCTTTCATTTAGATTCCTAAAAAGTATTGAAGTAGCAGACTAGAAATGGATACAGCTACCCAGGCAACAAGGCCAATAAGAAGAGGAGCTACCCCCTGCTTGCGAAAGGCTTGAATAGACACTTGACTTCCAATGCCAACCAAGGCCATAGCCATCAAATATTGTGACAACCATTTACAGAACGGAATCCAAGAACTTGGAAACCAGCCAAAGGAGGTCACTAAAGAGGCCAAAAGGAAGTAGAAAATAAACCAAGGGACGATTTTACTTAGTTTCACTTGCTTCCCTTCTCGATCCTGTTTCGACCGTCCAAGAAGTTTTAGACCCAGCATCCCAAAGCAGATTGGAATAATCATTAAGGCCCGTGTTAGCTTGACAACAGTCGCAATTTCACCAGCTTCTTTACTATAGGAAAATGCCGCCGCTACAACAGATGAAGTATCATTAATGGCCGTTCCTGCCCAAAAACCAAATTGCTGATTTGTCATCGCAAGAAGGTGACCAAAGAAAGGAAAAAGGAAGACCGCTAAGATGTTGAAGAAAAAGATGGTCGACATGGACAGAGCGATGTCGTTTTCATCAGCTTCTAGAACAGGGGAAGCCGCCGCGATTGCAGATCCTCCACAAATTGCTGTCCCCATTCCAACCAAGGTCGTTAAGATCTTTGGAGCTTTTAAAAGGTAGCCCACTGCAAAAGCCGAGAGAAAGGCAATACTGATGGTCGGTAAACTAACGATCAAAGAAGACAGGCCCAATTTGGTCACCTTTTGAAAGGACAAGGTAAAGCCCATCAAGATAATCGAATATTGCAAGAGTTTTTTCCCTGAATAGGATAGACCCGATCTACTCGTTTGAGGCAAGACTTGGCTAGCATTCAAAAGGATGCCACATAATATGGCAAAGAGACTAGAGCCAAGGATAGGCACTGCTTTTCCTAATACCATAGATAGTCCTGCTGCAAAAACTGCAATCATAAGGCCTGGAAAATACTGGCACCAATCAGATTTTTTATTCATTTTAACTCCTAAATTGTTCAACAACTTCTTTTATTTCTCCAGTCTTAGCGATGACAAGAGGAGCGATTTTCTCTAAACTGGCTTGAATCTGCGAGCCATATTGACGGTTTAATAAGCGTTGATCTAATAAAATAACCAGAGATTCTTGCTCGCTCGAACGACTCGAGCGTCCAAGAGCCTGCTTTAAGCGTAAAATCGCTAGAGGCAAACTGTAATCATAGAAAGGATTCTTCCCCTCTAGACGCAAAGCTTCATGTAGCTTTTGTACGAAGAAATCACTTGGATTATCAAAAGGAATGCGAGGAATGACTTGAATAATTTTTGCTTGCTGGGCAAAATCGACTCCCTCCCAAAAACTACCGGATCCTAAAAGGACGGAAGCTTCCCCTCTATCAAATCGCCGTTTAATATTTGCCGCTTCGCCATTTTTATACTGAGCCAGATGACTCACTGTCATCTGATGTGAAGTTGCTAGAAGTAAGTCTTTGGAAGTAAACAAGGCAAAGAGAGGCAAGCCAGTAGCTGCTAGTTCATCCAAATATCGCGCTAAAGAGATTGCTAATTCCTCTTGAGTTAGGTTGGTCAAATCAGGAAATTCTCGATCAATGAAGATGGTTTGACCTTGATGGTAGGACAGTTCTTTCCCAATGAATTGGTAGTTCTCAATTCCTAAAATCGAAGCTAGGTTGACCTTTTTACTAATCGATAAGGTGGCTGATACCAAGAGAAGTCTGGTGGTCGTCGGAATAAAGTCCTGAAGCGAAACTAAGCCCTCTCTTCCCGACTGCAGTCGAATCATCGGATGCTGATCCTCTTGTGTCCGATCAATCCAAAAAATTTGAAAACGAGGATCAAAGACCGTTTTTAATTCCGCTAAAACTGGACTATCTAGTTCAGATAAATCCTGGCGAATCTTTTGAACCTGTTCTGCTCTCAGCTCTATCTTTTTGTTGCCTGATTCAAGATGTTTGAGGATGGCATTTAATTCAAATTGGAGACTTTCAAGGATCCTCCGTTTCAACAAGGATTTTTCTGTTTCTATCTCCCGTTGCAGATCTAGCATGAAATCCGATAAGGATAAGGAAGCCCTTGAAAACTGTTCCAATGAAAAATAAAGTTTTTGTGCTTCATCCACTACTAGAGTCCGATTTTCTACTAGAGAAGGATCATCCTCTAATCGAGTCAATAAATAGGCATGATTGGTGAGCAAGACTCGACTCATTTTGGCTTTTTCTTGACCGAGACGCCAAAAATCTTCTGTGTAAAATAAAGATTTTTTTGATAGCTTCCCATCATGACGGATTCGTTGAACAAAATTCCCGTAACGATGGAGCTGTCCCACTTCGTTTAGATCACCCGTCCTTGTTTGGGTCAACCAGACTAGCAATTGCATTTTGAACCGATTCCATAGGCGATTTTCCTCAGGTTCATGCAAGATTCGAAAGAACTCATCCAGTTTTAAATAATTTTGAGGACTCTTTAGGCTATGAAAAGAGGTCTGAAAAACGTCCTCAATCATCTTAGCCTCCTGCTGCATAATCTGGTCTTGCAAGACCTTGGTTGGAACACTAACGACAATCTGGTCCTTTGTATGCGCTAGTAAAGGAAGGAGGTAGCCATAGGTTTTTCCAATACCAGTAGGTCCCTCGATAAAGGTTGCTACTTCTCTTGAAGGCTGAAGACTTTCTTCAATTGACTGGGCAAACTCTTGCTGCAAGGGACGGGGCTCCATGCCCAGTGCTGGAATTAATATGTAAACTGATTAGAAAAATTCTTGGCATCTCTGTGAACAGAAAGCTTAGAAAAATCCCATGAGTGAGATGTCAAGTCCTCTTTAAGAAAAACTCCCGTATCCTCGAAAGCATCCTCTATCAAGAGTCTCGACTCGTAAATCAGATTATCAGAAAATGATAGCAAGCTTTCCACCAGTTCTCTTGGTAAGGAAGCAATCGTTTCACGAAGCTTAAGAAATAGCTGGGCGGTTGCTTGCGCATCTGAGATAGCTGAGTGAGCATGATCTAAGGAAATCGCCAATTCTTCACACAGGCTACTTAAATTGTATCTTTCCAAGGTTGGGAAAAAGACTTGAGCCAATTCAACCGTATCGATCCGAGGTGTTGTGAGCTCAAATCCTTCCCAAAACAATGATTCTGCCAAGAGATTGGCATCAAATTTAACATTATGAGCCACAAAGACAGCATCTTCAATCATTTCGTAAACTTGTCTGGCCACTTGTGAAAAATCAGGAGCCTTTTTTAGTTGCTGATTGGTAATTCCCGTCAGTTGGCGAATATGTTCGTCTAGTTGTTCATGCGGGTTGACGTCTGTCTCATAGGTCTCTACAATCTGCCCATCTTGAATGATGACAATCCCGATTTGAATTATTTTTGCATTGCTGCTTGCACTGGTTGCTTCCAGGTCCACGACAGCATATTTTCTTTTAACATTCGTCGTCATAGCACTTAAAATTATATCATTTTCCGACTCGCTTTGCTTGGGTTTTTATGACATAGCAAGGGCTAAAACTAACCAAACGAAGATTCTTCGGTTTCTAGAGGCGTTTTAGTCAGCTATTTTATCATATTTTTGATAGACTAATAGAGAAAGGAGCTCTTATGAAAATCCACCGTATTGTCAACCCCATCGCTTATGAAAACACCTACCTACTTGAAAACGAGCACGATCTTCTCGTTGTTGACCCTGGCAGTGCTTGGGAAAATATCCGAAAGCGCATTGATCATCTCGCAAAACCAATTGCTGCTATTCTCCTAACCCATACCCACTACGACCATATCATGAGTTTAGAGAAGGTGCGGGAAACTTAGGGCCATCACCTGTTTATATGTAGGGCAACTCATGAAGCGACCTGGCTCCAAAGTCCTGTGGACAATCTTTCGGGGCTAGACCGACATTCTGACTTAATGGATGTGGTCTGCCAGCCAGCCGAAGAGCATTTTGACTACCGAACAGCTTACCATTTGAAGAACTTCCATTTTTATGTCCTTCACACACCCGGACATTCCATCGGAGGTGTCTCTATAGTTTTTCCTAACGATCATCTCGTCTTGACAGGTGATGCCCTTTTCCGAGAAACCATTGGACGGACCGATTTGCCGACAGGAAGCGGTCCCCAACTCCTAGAAAGCATCGAGACACAATTGCTCACTCTTCCATCCTCTTATGCAGTTTACCCAGGTCATGGGAATGATACCACCATCGGTCATGAAAAAATGTTTAATCCCTTCTTTCGAAATCGTTAAAAAAGAGAGTGGGACAGAAATCGGTCATTCGTTAGAATTCGATTTCGTCATCCCACCTCCGCACAGTTGAGTAGGGGCTATAAAAGCTGATGAAATCAGCGTAGTAGAGCCCACTCAACCACTGCGTCTTGCTCGACAATCCAAAGACAATTGAGAGGCTAGGACTTTTGTCCCAGCCTCTTTTTTATATTCTTAAATCTTCAAGAAACGTCTCATTGAAATCGATGAACCTAGTGCTCCAATTAAAATACCGAGACCAAACAAAGCACCGACCATAATCGGAACAAGAAGGTTTGGACTGTATAAGAACAATTTCTGATCTTGTAGGGTATTATACATGGATTTGTAGACAATATTATAGACATAATAGAGCAAGAGAGCAGGTGGAATTGCACCAATCAAGCCAATCCAGGCACCTTCCAAAAGGAAAGGAGCACGAATATAGCCACTCTTAGCACCTACCAGACGCATAATCTTGATTTCTCGACTCCGTGAAATAATGGTAATCCGAATCGTAGTGGAAATCAAGAAGACTGCGATAAAGATTAGTAAACCGGCACCAATCAAGCCCCAAATACGGATGAAGTTTCCGAGAGCAAAGAGACGTTGAGTATCAACTCCTCCATCTTTTACTTCAGACACCCCTTCAATTTTCTTAGCAGCTTTGGAAACTTCTTTCACATATTTAGGAGCCGTTGTCTCTACAAAATAGGCATCATAGAGAGGATTGGCATCCCCATCAAAAATTTTCCAGTTGTTACCGGCAGTCTTGATCAAGTTTTCATATTGTTCTTCCTTGCTAGAGAACTCAACCTTATCAACATTCTTCATGGCTGTCAACGCATTATAGACTTTCTTGTAGTCTTCATTATCAACCATCTGGCCTTCTTTTTCTATCTGCGGGCTTTGATCTTGGATATCCTTGCGCATATAGACAACAATTCGTACACTATTTTGAATATCATCTGATAGCTTGATCGTATTCGCAATAACTAGAGGCAAAAATCGCTACTAGTCCAGTATAATCATCACCGACTAACCATGACAATGGTCATCCAGCCATTCCGTTTTAAACTTTTAAATGATTCAATGAGATGGCGGAAAAATCTTCTAATCATCGTATCCGTACTCTCCTTCCGCTTCATCCCGTACAACACGTCCATTTTCAATGGCGATAACACGGTGACGAAGTGTATTTACAATTTGGCTATTATGAGTCGCCATCAAAACAGTGGTTCCTTGTAAATTAATTCGCTCCAAGAGGTTCATAATTTCCCAAGAATTATCTGGGTCCAAGTTCCCTGTCGGTTCGTCCGCGATCAATACTTTAGGATTGTTCACAATAGCACGCGCAATGGCGATCCGTTGTTGCTCACCACCTGAAAGCTCATTTGGAAATGAACGAACCTTGTGTTTCAAACCAACAAGATCTAGCACTTCCATAACGCGTTTCTTAATGTTGCGACGACGCTCTCCAATTACTTCCATTGCGTAGGCAATATTTTCATATACCGTCTTTTTAGGAAGCAATTTGTAGTCTTGGAAGACTACCCCAACATTTCGACGCAACATCGGAATATCGCGTTTTTTAATTTTATCTAGGTCAAAACCAGCTACTTTCAAGGTTCCTTTATCATGTTTCACCTCACGGTAAAGCAAGCGAATAAAGGTTGATTTCCCTGCACCAGAAGGTCCTACAATATAGGCAAATTCTCCTGGTTCAATATGAACGGTCACTCCACGAAGAGCTGTCGTTCCATTGTCATACTTTTTGACAACATCTTTCATTTCAATCATTGACATGTATTGAAAATTCCTTTCCACAATTTATATAGAAGGAGGACTTTAATTGAGACGCCATTTTAAATAGGCATCAATAAAGCCATCAATATCTCCGTCCATTACTTTATCAACTTGGGCAACTTCGTAACTCGTACGATGATCCTTCACCATGGTATATGGGGTAAAGACATAGGAGCGAATCTGACTTCCCCAGGTGATTTCTTTTTTATCACCCTTTAAGGAGTCCACCTCAGCTGCCTTCTTTTCTTGCTCCAATTGATAAAGTTTTGCCTGCAACATTTTCATTGCACGGTCACGGTTTCCGTACTGAGTCCGGTCAACCGTCGAAGCCACTACAATCCCTGTTGGGATGTGGGTCAATCGAACACCTGTTGAAACCTTGTTGACATTTTGTCCACCAGCTCCACCTGAACGGAAGGTATCCATCTTGATATCATCATCTCGGACTTCCACTTCAATCGTATCATCCAATTCTGGCATGACTTCAACTGACGTGAAGGAAGTATGACGACAGCTTAGCTGAGTCGAATGGCGAGATCCGTACCAAACGGTGGACACCCATTTCTGATTTCAACAAGCCATAGGCATGCGGTCCTTCGAAGGACAGCGTCACTGATTTAATCCCAGCCTCGTCTCCTGCCTGATAGTCCAAGACTTCCACTTTGAAACCATGAGCATTTCCGAAGCGGGTATACATCCGAAGGAGCATATCTCCCCAGTCCTGAGCCTCAGTACCTCAGATCCTGGATGGTTTCCAAGATTGCATTATTATTATCATAGGGTTCTGATAAGAGAAGCGTCATTTCATAACTGGTCATCATCTTATCCAACTCTATCAACTTCTCTTCTAGCTCTTCGTGAACGGATTCATCTTCTGAGAGAAACTCAAAAAGGATTTCGGATTCATCAAACAAGTCTGTCATTTGATGGAAATTCTCGTAGGTTTGTTTCAACTCATTTAATTCCTGAGATGTCTTTTGCGCTGCAATATTATCATCCCAAAAATCAGGTTCTGTCATTTTGTTTTCCAAAATGGCAATTTCTTCTTCCAGACCCTCTAAGTCAAAGAGACCCCCTGAAAGAAGCTAATTTTTCACGATTCGCGTCAATTTTCTGACGGATTTCTGAAATATCCATAAGTACCTCTTTCTAAGTATCAGTCTATTATACCACAAACCCCGTCATTTGCACATAGTAAGAGATAGTAGGAATCATTTATCCTATAAAAATCGCATAAAACCAAGCCGTTGTCACTTCCCTTGTTACATAATTGTTAGATTTGTTACATGTTGGTTAACTTTCTTTTTCTTATCAACTTGTGATACACTAGTGATATGACACGTATTGGTTTTATGAGTGACCTGAACCTGGATTCCAATCAGTTTGGCGAGGCCGAACGCATGCAACTCCTTCAGGTCCTACAAGAAGAACAGATTGATCACCTTCATCTAGCTGGCGACATTTCCAATGACTTTAAGCAGATGAGTCTCCCCTTTATTCAGGACCTCCAAACCCAGCTCCCTGTTTCCTTTAATCTGGGCAATCACGATATGCTATACCTCTCAGAGGAGGAAATCTATCAGTATGATTTTCAAGTCCAGACCTTTGGAGATAGCCATTTAGTCAGTCTTGCTGGTTGGTACGATTATAGCTTTGTCCCTGAAAAGAGCAAGGAGGTCCACGTACGTACCAAAAATACTTTCTGGTTTGATCGAAGATTGGAACGTCCCTTAGACGACCCAACAATCACGCAAGAAGTTCTCTCCCAATTGGATCAGGTACTAGCTTCTTTAGATGGTAGAATCATCGTCGCTCTTCACTTTGTTCCCCACAAGGATTTTCTCGTTAGCCACCCCTACTTTCAGAAATTCAATGCCTTCTTAGGTAGTCAAGCTTTTCATGATCTCTTTGTAAAACATGGGGTAAGAGATGTGATCTTTGGTCACTTGCATCATCGCCATTCTTCCAGAGTCATCGATGGCATTCACTATCACATGCGGCCCCTTGGCTATATTCGAGAATGGCAATTGACGGAGAATTTTTTCAAGTCCTTCCCTCAGTACAAGATTTCCCAAATGTATCGCCTTCATAAACGCTACAATGCTGTGAAGGGCTTACCTGAATTTCATCAATACAAAAGACAACATTTAGCAAATGAATTTCGTCAGGCTTTAACCATCCTTGACTGCTAAACAAAAAGAGGCTGGGACAAAAGTCCTAGCCTCTCAATTGTCTTTAGATTGTCGAGCAAGACGCAGTGGTTGAGTGGGCTCTACTACGCTGATGTCATCAGCTTTTACAGCCCTACTCAACTGTGCGGAGGTGGGACGACGAAATCGAATTCTAACGAATTACCGATTTCTGTCCCTCTCTTTTTCGTTAAAATAAGCTTATTCTTCTGTTTCAAGGAGATTCTTTTTTGCAACAAGATGCATAGAATACCACCAACGATTGGAGCAAGGATAAAAGATCAAATTTAGTTTGAAAGTGCACCACCTACAAAGAGCAGGAGCCAAGCTACAGAGCTGGGTTAACAGAAAGTCCTGTAATATTCAAACCAGCAAGAATGATCAGAGTCAGCTCAAACCGATCACAAGACCAGCGATTTTACCATTTCCTTTTAGAAGCTGATGTCACTGTCATAATGACCAAGATAAAAGATAAAAGGATGCAATCACTTCGAACAAGAAACCGCCAAATGGGTAGGGTTTACTCCTTTAGCCAAAGAGCATTTTTCACCAAGACTAGCTGTTGACATACCTGAATTGGACAAAAGGAAGAAGACAGAAGCAGTCGCAAGGAAAGCTCCCACTACTTGCGCTACAATGTAGTTGACCAAGTCTTTAGATGACAAGCGTTTGTTGACAAACATAGCAATAGAAACAGCTGGGTTCAAGTGGGCACCAGAAACAGTCCCAATAGAGTATGCAGCTGCAACAATTGACAAACCAAATGCCAAGGCAATTCCTAGATGCCCAAGACCTTCAGTTCCATTTCCAAAAACAACAGCGCCAGTCCCGATAAAGACAAGCATAAATGTGCCGATTACTTCAGCAAAAAACTTTTTCATAATATAGTTTCCTTTCTTCAAACTGTCGTCTAGTTTATCAAAAATTGACTCTCGCCTCAAGAAATATGCCCAGACATTTCTGCACACAAAAAAAGCCATCCGAAGATGACTTTTCAATGCTTAAATAGCGTTTTTATCCTTACCGAGTGCACGTTGGACGGCTTTGACAATTTCAACAAGAACCACAATCATAATTGCACCTACAGCAACCACCAACCATTGCGTCAAACTCAAGTTTGAAACGTGGAAGAGTTTATTAAATCCAGGTACCATAATGGTTGCCATTAAAGAGAATAAAGGCTACTGGGATAGACCAGTTAAAGGTCTTGTTCTTGAAGAGTCCCACTTTAAAGATCGATTGATAGACCGATTTCACGTTAAAGGCATGGAGCAATTGGATTAAACCGAGAGTCGCAAAGGCCATAGTCAAAGCATCTGCATGGATTTCTGCGTGACTCTGGTGCTCTGGGAAAAGAATTGCCCATCCGTATACGCCAAGTACCAAGATAGTTTGGAAGATTCCTTGATAAAGGATGGCTCCAAAGACCCCACCGTCAAAGAAGTTGGACTTACGTCCACGAGGTTTGTGGGTCATGACACCTGGCTCAGCTGGTTCCACACCAAGAGCGATAGCTGGTAGCGTATCTGTTACCAAGTTAATCCATAATAGATGCACTGGTTGAAGAACGTCCCAACCAAAGAGGGTTGCAAAGAAGATAGTGAAGACCTCAGCCATATTAGCAGACAAGAGGTATTGGATGGATTTTTGAATATTGGAGAAGACCTTACGTCCTTCTTCAACTGCTACGATAATGGTTGCGAAGTTATCATCGGCAAGGACCATATCAGAAGCTCCCTTTAGAAACCTCTGTACCAGTAATCCCCATACCGATACCAATATCAGCAGTCTTAAGTGATGGCGCATCGTTGACCCCGTCACCAGTCATGGCAACAACCTTGCCTTCTTTTTGCCATGCTTTCACAATCCGAACCTTGTGCTCAGGCGATACACGCGCGTAAACAGAGTATTGCTTGAAGACTTTTTGGAATTCTTCATCAGTGAGTTCATTCAACTCAGCACCAGTGAAGACATGGTCTTCTGTATCATTTGGATCGATGATTCCAAGACGTTTGGCGATAGCTTCCGCTGTATCTTGGTGGTCACCAGTAATCATGATTGGACGAATGCCTGCCTCCTTAGCGACACGAACAGCTTCTGCAGCTTCTGGACGTTCAGGGTCAATCATGCCGACCAAACCAGAGAAGATAAGGTCAGATTCAACAATTTCAGATTCTAAGGTTGGAATTTCATTGCTTGTCTTATAAGCCATCATCAAGACACGAAGGGCTTGTTTGGCCAAGTCTTTGTTGGTAGCAAGGATAGCTTTCTTATCTTCCTCTGTGATTGGGCGAACTTCCCCATCGACTTCAATACGATCACACGTTTGAGCAATTGGTCAGGTGCACCCTTCACAGCGATAAAGTAAGAGCCATCTGCTTCCTTATGAATGGTAGACATGAGTTTCCGGTCTGAGTCAAATGGCAATTCAGCCACACGTGGCTCATCCTTCAAGACTTCACGGACGTCGAAGTTGTGGTCCAAACCAAACTGTACAAGGGCTGTCTCAGTTGGGTCCCCAATCAATTTGCCAGATGGGTCTACCTTGGTATCATTGGCAAAGTTCATGATGCGAAGGGTATTGTTGCTAGCAGCAATCTCAGCTGCCGAGCTTTGCAATTGACCGTTGGTATAAACCTTCTCAACTGTCATTTGGTTCATGGTCAAGGTACCTGTTTTATCAGATGCGATGATTTCTGTTGAACCAAGTGTTTCAACGGCTGGCAATTTACGAACGATTGAATTGCGTTTAGCAAGGGTTGTCGTTCCCAAAGAGAGAACGATGGTTACAATGGCAGGAAGACCTTCTGGAATCGCCGCAACCGCAAGGGCTACCGCAACCATCAAGCCTTCCAACGGATGTTCACCACGAACGAAGACACCAACCAAGAAAGTAATGACCGCAATCACAACGATTAAGTAAGTCAAGGCTTTAGATAATTGTTCCAAGCTTTGCTTCAATGGTGTTTCAGTCTCATCGGCATTAGCCAACATATCTGCAATCTTACCAACTTCTGTATACATACCAGTGTTTGTTACGACACCAATCCCACGACCATAAGTTACATTTGAGTTTTGGTAACCCATGTTAACACGATCCCCGATACCAGCATCTGCTTCAACAAGTCCTGTCACATCTTTTTCAACTGGCACAGACTCCCCTGTAAGAGCTGCTTCTTCAATTTTAAAGGGAAGCTGCTTCAAACAAACGCATATCTGCAGGCACGACATCTCCAGCTTCTAGCAAGACGATGTCTCCAGGTACCAATTCTTTTGAGTCGATCTCAATGACATGACCATCACGACGAACACGTGCCATCGGGCTAGACATATTTTTCAGAGCTTCGATAGCTGCTTCTGCTTGACCTTCTTGGTAAACACCAAAGGCAGGATTCAAGACAACTACGGCCAAGATGATCAAGGCATCTGTTAAACCATCCATTCCTTCTGTAATAACAGAAAGTGCCGCTGCCGCAAGCAAGATGATAATCATCAAATCCTTAAATTGATCAAGGAATTTAGCTAGTAGGCTACGTTTCTCGCCCTCTTCCAACTCATTTCGACCATAAGTCGCTAAGCGTTCTTGAGCTTGAGCAGTTGACAAACCTTCGATAGATGAGTCCAAATTCTTTAGGACTTCTTCTGCAGTTTGCGTGTAAAACAAGTCTTTATTTTGTTCTTTTGACAAAATAGTCTCCTCCTTTTTGGCCTCTTTTACAAAAAAAGAGACCTGTTTTTTAAAAAAACAAGTCTCGCTGTTTAATATAGTGCCGGAAATAATTCGGAATGACGACACTATCGAGGGAAATCCGCCAGCTACTCCCTTGAGTGGTTTCATTATACCACAACTCGTAAAAAAATCAAGAAAAACTACTGATAAACTAGTCTTCCCATGTCAATTCTAAACGATAGGTCGCAAACCGTTGACTTCCGTCTGCCGTTAACAACTGATAGGACAAACCAAGCTTATTTTGCTCCAATCTATATTCCTGAGTATCAATCACAAACTGCTGCATCCCTAGGGGAGTTGGAATGAGCGCATGACCTTTCTCTGAAGCTATAAATTTCATGATGGATTTTGGCGATGAAAAGCGCGTCATGGTCAATTCTTGGTCATGAAATTTCAAAGCGACTTTTTCGCCTTCTTCGTTAACGTAAAGCAGATAGTGATAGCCACCTTTTTCCTTCCATTCCCCTTCGTAATATTGGTCCATCACTTCTAGTTGATCATCAAATTGAATCTGATTTTGTATTCTAATCTTCAAAAGTTCCCATCCTTTCCCTCTTTCCTTTATTTTACCAAAAACTTCTTTCTTTTTCCTATTGCAACCATCTCTCGATACCAATTTAGGCCGTTTTCTGCTATAATAGAGGCATGAATGAAAAAGTATTTCGGGATCCTGTGCACAACTATATTCACGTGGATCACCCAGTCATTTACAAGCTCATTAATACAAAAGAATTTCAACGACTACGTCGCATCAAACAGTTAGGAACCTCTGGGTTTACCTTTCATGGGGGCGAGCATAGTCGTTTTTCGCACTGTCTAGGAGCCTATGAAATTGCTCGGCGCATCCTATCAATCTTTGATGAGAAATACACCGACCAATGGGACTCAAGCGAATCCCTTCTCACCATGGTTGCTGCCTTGCTCCATGATATCGGACACGGCGCTTATTCGCATACCTTTGAAGGGCTATTTGATACTGATCATGAAAAAATGACCCAGGAAATTATTACCTGTCCTGAAACAGAAATCTACCAGATATTAATTCAAGTAGCACCTGATTTTCCTCAAAAGGTAGCCAGTGTTATCGACCATACCTACCCTAATAAACAGGTGGTGCAGTTAATCTCTAGTCAGATTGATGTCGATCGCATGGATTACCTTCTACGAGACGCCTACTTCACTGGGGCTTCTTACGGAAATTTTGATTTAACTCGTATATTGCGTGTCATTCGCCCAGTAGAAAACGGAATTGCTTTTCAGGTCAATGGGATGCATGCGGTTGAAGATTATGTTGTTTCTCGATATCAAATGTATATGCAGGTCTACTTTCATCCAGCCACCAGAGCAATGGAAGTCCTATTGCAGAACCTGCTCAAGCGGGCACGTCATCTCTACCTTGCGCATAAAGAGTTCTTTCGAGCGACTTCTCCTCGACTGATTCCTTTTTTTGAACACCAAGTTAGCCTAGCCGATTACTTGGCTTTGGACGACGGCGTTATGAATACCTACTTTCAATCTTGGATGGAGAGTCCTGACTCCGTACTCTCTGATTTGGCCCAGCGTTTTATCAATCGCAAGGTTTTCAAATCCATTCTCTTTCAAGATAAGGATGAAGAACAATTAGCTGCTCTCAAACAACTGATTCAAGAGGTCGGTTTTGATCCAACCTATTATACGGCTATTCATCGAAACTTTGACCTTCCTTACGACGTTTACCGACCTGATTCAGAAAAACCTCGTACTCAAATTGAGATCATCCAGAAGGATGGAAATTTAGCTGAGCTTTCCTTTCTCTCTCCTATCGTTGCTTCCTTAGCCGGTAGCAGACAAGGGGATAACCGCTTCTATTTCCCAAAAGAAATGCTGCTTGAAAATAGCTTGTTTACACCACAGCTGCACTTATTCCAGTCCTATATTGTTAACGATACCTTCACAGGAGAAAAAGATGAACATTAAACTTGTTGCACTTGATATCGATGGGACCCTTTTAACATCTGACGGCCAAGTAACCCCCGAAGTTTTCCAAGCTATCCAAGATGCAAAAGCTCAAGGAGTCCATGTTGTCTTAGCAACTGGTCGTCCTCGTTCTGGTGTCCTTCAATTGCTAAAAGAACTTCACTTGGATCAAGCAGGTGATTTCGTCATCACCTTCAATGGTGGGCTCATTCAAGACGCCCATACTGGAGAAACACTTTATGAAGAACACCTCTCCTACCAAGATTATTTGGATATTGAAGCACTAGCCCGTAAATTAGCTGTCCCTATGCACGCTAGTACCAAGTCTGGCATTTATACAGCCAATCGTAACATTGGGGCCTATACCGTCCGTGAAGCCAAATTGGTTCACTCGGATCTTTTCTATCGGACTCCTGAAGAAATGGAGCAGCATACGATTCTCAAGTGTATGTATGTCGATGAGCCGGAAATCTTAGGAACAATCCTCTCAACTATTCCGGATAATTTTTACGATCGTTTTACAATTGTGCGTTCCGCACCTTTTTACCTTGAGATATTGCCCAAAACAGTAAATAAAGGTCAAGCCCTCTTACAGTTAGCGTCCAAGTTAAACCTAAGTCCAGATCAGGTTATGGCTGTTGGTGATCAAGAAAACGACCAAGCCATGTTAGAGGTTGCTGGTCTTCCTGTCGCGATGGACAATGCCAGTCCTGAATTAAAAAAGATTGCTAAAGTTGTCACGCGATCCAACGATGAGTCGGGTGTTGCTTACGCCCTTAGAAAGTGGGTACTCCATTAATGTATAGTTACAAAATCGGTATTACAGCCGAAGAACATGATGAATTTGTGAAAAAGAGCCCCCAAACCAATTTGCTTCAAAGCTCAGATTGGGCAAAGATCAAAGACAACTGGGGCAATGAGCGCCTTGGCGTTTACCAAGATCACAAACTAGTCGCTGTCGCAAGTATTTTAATCCAGCCACTTCCACTTGGTTTTACCATGCTCTATATCCCACGTGGACCTATTATGGATTATCAAAACAGCGAATTAGTAGCCTTCATGCTCCAATCCATCAAAAACATATGCTAAAAGCAAGCGTGCTGTCTTCGCCAAGTTTTGATCCTCTCTTTTTCCTAAGAAAAGGATTAATCGGCCAAGAAACAAGTGATCAAGAGGCTACTTTGGCGATTATCCAATCCTTAAAAGAATGTGGAGCCGAATGGGTTGGACGGACAGAAGACATGGGAGAAACGATTCAACCACGTTTCCAGGCCAATATCTACAAGGAATACTTCACTGAGGACCAACTGTCCAAATCTACCAAGCAAGCCATTCGTACCGCTCGAAATAAAGGAGTTGAAGTCATCTTTGGAGGCACTGAACTCTTAGACGAATTTGCAGCTCTGATGAAAAAAACAGAAGCGCGAAAAGGTATCCATCTTCGAGGAAAAGACTATTATGAGAAACTGCTAACAACCTATGCGGGGCAATCTTACATCACTCTATCAAGAATTAACTTAGCACAACGTCTTGATTCACTCAAAGAGCAACTGGAAAAAAATCAAGCGGAAGCTAGTCGTTTTAATGAAAAAACTAAACCAGGCAAAATCGACAACAACCGACAAGAAAAAGAACGTTTGGAAGAAGAAATCCAATTTCTCCATCAAGTGCTAAAAGCTGGCCAGGAGATTGTTTCTCTTTCTGGAACCTTAACTCTTGAATTTGGAGGCACTTCAGAGAATGTCTATGCAGGAATGGATGAGAATTTCCGACGCTATCAACCAGCCATTTTGACTTGGTATGAAACAGCCCAGCATGCCTTTGACCGTGGAGCTGTTTGGCAAAACATGGGCGGAGTTGAGAACCATTTAGATGGAGGACTCTACCACTTCAAATCAAAATTTAATCCAATGATTGAAGAATTTGTTGGCGAATTCAACCTCCCAACAAGTATTCTTTATCCCCTTGTGAACAAGGCCTATCAATTACGAAAAAAACTAAGAAATAAACAGTAAGGTGACCTATGACATTCAAGATTATTAGTAGGGAAGATTTTTACCAACACTCTCTTACTACTTCCAATCACTCTTTTTTACAGAGTATTGAAATGGCTGATTTGCTTCAAAAAAGAGGAGCAACCATTCAATATATTGGATGGGAAGAGCAAGGAACATTAGCTATCTCTGCCATTTTATACAGTCTACCCATGACGGGAGGCCTGCATTACGAAATCAATAGCGGACCAATCGTGACGGATGCTCGCCACCTACCAGATTTTTACAAAGCAGTACAGGGTTATGTAAAAGAAAATGGTGGTATCGAATTTATTTTAAAACCCTATGACCATTATCAAGTTTTCGATAGCAATGGAAATCCAACTGAAAAAGAGCAAGAGCAGCTTCTCCATTCATTACTGGATCTTGGCTATCAATTTGATGGCTTACAAGTGGGCTATCCAGGAGGAGAACCTGTTTGGCATTATCTGAAGGACCTCACCGATTTTGATGAGAAATCTCTCTTAAAATCCTTCAATAAGAACTGTAGCCGTAATATTACGACTGCCCTCAACTATTACATTTCCATCCGAAATATTAGTAGAGATGAAATCCCTCAATTTAAACAAATTATTGAGGAGACTGGAAAACGTCAAGGATTTGAAGATAAGAGTCTAGACTACTACTACGATCTCTATGATACCTTTAAGGATAATGCAGAATTTCTCATTGCTGAAATCAATACAGCTGATGCACTTGCTTACTTAGACCAGAAAATTTCCTTGCTAAATCCTTCATCGAAACAATATGAGCAACAGCTGCAAAAATTACAGAAACAAAAGACCATTGTACGAGAGACCTTGGCCGACGAAACTACTGAAACTGTTCCTTTGGCCTGCGCCCTCATCATCTATAATCCATCAGAAGTGACCTATTTGTTTGGTGGTTCGTATACCAAATATCAGAAATTCTCTGCTGCCTTCTTAATTCAATACCATGCCATGAAGCGTGCATTAGAAAAAGGAATCACCTTATACAATTTCCTAGGCATTCAAGGGATCTTTGACGGCTCAGATGGTGTTCTTCGTTTCAAACAAAACTTTAATGGCTATATCGTCCGTAAGATGGGAACCTTCCGTTATTACCCAAATCCTCTGAAATTCAAAACCTTGTCCTTGATCAAACGAATCTTAGGACGTTCATAAGGAAACAAAAGCCAGCTTACTAGCTGGCTTTTTTTAAGATAAAAAAAGACGAGAAATCTCTCGTCTTTTTATGTTAGATTAGTTTACGAAGTTCAACAATGCCAAGAAGCTTTCTGGATCAAGTGATGCACCACCAACAAGAGCTCCATCAACGTCTGGACATGCCATGTATTCAGCAACATTTTCAGGTTTCACTGAACCACCGTATTGAACACGTACTTTGTCAGCTACTTCTTGGCCGAAGTCAGCAGCTACAACGTCACGAACAACTTTACACATTTTTTGTGCGTCGTCTTGTGAAGCTGATTTACCAGTACCGATTGCCCAGATTGGCTCATAAGCGATAACAGATTCAGCTACTTGTTCAGGAGTCAAACCAGCCAAAGCAGCAGATACTTGAGCACCTACGAATTCAGCAGCTTTACCAGCTTCGTAAGTTTCAAGTGACTCACCACAACAGATGATTGGAAGCAAACCATTTGCAAAGATAGCTTTTGCTTTTTTGTTGATATCTTCGTCTGTTTCGTGGAAGTAGTCACGACGTTCTGAGTGACCGATAACTACGTAGTCTGTACCGATTTCTTTCAAAACTTGTGGGCTAGTTTCACCAGTGAAGGCCCCAGCGTTTTCAAAGTAGCAGTTTTGAGCAGCAACTTTAAGGTTTGAACCTTTAGCAGCAGCAAGAACATTTGTCAAGTCAAGTGCAGGAGCTGCAATCCCAGCTTCAACAAGATCAGATGAAGGAAGTTTTGATGCTACTGCTTCAACGAATGCTTTTGCTTCTTCTGGGTTTTTGTTCATTTTCCAGTTACCAGCAATAAATGGTTTACGTGACATTTCACATACCTCGTTTTTCTAATTTTATATTAACTATTTTACCATAATTTTCGTGATAATGAAAGGTTGCACAAGCTCATTTTACTTTTTAGCATAATAAAAACCCCGTCTTCACGGGGTTTTCTGTCTGTCTATATAATTGTTAATCTGGGAACTAGATCGAATTAAGCTTCGATTTCAGTAACCATACCTGAACCAACAGTACGTCCACCTTCACGGATTGAGAATGTAGTACCTTGTTCTACGGCGATTGGGTGGATCAACTCAACGTCGATAGTCACGTTATCACCAGGCATTACCATTTCAGTTCCTGCTGGAAGTTCGATAGATCCAGTTACGTCAGTTGTACGGAAGTAGAACTGTGGACGGTAGTTGTTGAAGAATGGAGTATGACGTCCACCTTCTTCTTTAGAAAGGATGTAAACTTCACCTTTAAATTTAGTGTGTGGGTTGATTGAACCTGGTTTAGCAATAACTTGTCCACGTTCGATTTCATCACGTTGGATACCACGAAGAAGCACACCAACGTTGTCCCCTGCAAGACCTTCGTCAAGTTGTTTACGGAACATTTCAACACCAGTAACAACCGCTTTTTGGATTTCTTCTTTAATACCAACGATTTCGATTTCGTCGTTGACTTTAACGATACCACGGTCGATACGTCCTGATGCAACAGTACCACGTCCAGTGATTGAGAATACGTCTTCGACTGGAAGAAGCAATGGTTTGTCAGTATCACGTTCTGGTTCTGGGATGTACTCATCAACAGTGTTCATCAAGTCCATGATGATATCTTCGTATTTAGAGTCACCTTCAAGAGCTTTAAGAGCTGAACCTTGGATAACTGGAAGGTCATCACCTGGGAAATCGTATTCTGAAAGAAGGTCACGGATTTCCATTTCAACCAATTCAAGCAATTCTTCATCGTCAACCAAGTCAACTTTGTTCATGAAGACGATCAAGTGTTTAACACCAACCTGACGTGAAAGAAGGATGTGCTCACGAGTTTGTGGCATTGGTCCGTCAGTTGAAGCTACTACAAGGATAGCTCCGTCCATTTGAGCGGCACCAGTGATCATGTTTTTAACGTAGTCCGCGTGTCCTGGAGCGTCGATGTGAGCGTAGTGACGTTTTTCAGTTTCGTACTCAACGTGCGCAGTGTTGATAGTGATACCGCGTTCGCGTTCTTCTGGAGCAGCATCGATAGACGCATAGTCTTTAGGTTGGTTAACTGATGAAGGCAAGCGACGTGCCAAAACAGTTGTGATAGCTGCAGTTAGGGTAGTTTTACCGTGGTCAACGTGTCCGATAGTACCAATGTTAACGTGTGGTTTACTACGATCGTATTTTTCTTTTGCCATTTGAGTAAAAGCCTCCAATAAAATATATTTTATAGATAGACAGTAGGCAATACAGTCTAACTTTCCTTACTATTCTATCTAATTTTAGATGAAATTGCAAGCCTTTTACCTATATTTTCTTAATTATTCCTTATCTTATCTTTTATTTTTCCATCTAGCAGAAAGAACATGATCAAGCTTTCAAAAAACTCCCATAAAATCCCCTATCTCGCCTGATTCTGAATAGAAAAAAATCGGAACAAGGGTTCCGATTTTTTTAACCTGAATTTCGTAGTCCTGTCGCGACACCATTGATCGTGATATGAATCAACTTGTCCTGATCTGCAGGCAATTCACCACGTCTTTGGCGTTTAATTAATTCTAATTGAATATAGTTCAGAACATTAAAATATGGCATGCGATAATCTAAACTATCTTTTAGATAAGGGTTCTCAGCTAAGAGTTCATCATGACCTTCAATTTGTAAAATAACATCCTTGGTCAATTGCCATTCGTCCAGGATAATATTGAAGATATCACGAACTTCCTCTTCTTCACACAGCTTGGCATATTCAAATGCAATGTTCATATTGGCTTTTGAGAGCACCATGTCTACGTTTGAAAGAAGAGACTTGAAGAATGGCCATTTTTGGTACATATAACGCAAGGTTTCAATGTTTTCAGGGTCTGCATCAATAAATTCTTTAAAACTGGACCCTACACCGTACCAGCCAGGGAACATCACGCGGCTCTGTGACCATGAGAAGACCCATGGAATGGCACGCAAACCACCGATTTCTTTGATGGTCTTACGGGCTGCTGGACGGGAACCAATATTGAAACTAGAAATGGCCTTAATCGGACTAGATTCGAAGAAGTAATCATAGAAATGTTCATTGCCAAAAACCAGTTTACGATAAATATCATAGCTACGATTGACAATCTGATCCATTATTTCATTGTACTGATCGGACATGCTCTTTTCACTCTTCTTCTTAGCAATCATCCGGTTAATCGTTGCAGAGACCAACATTTCTAAGTTGTAATAAGCTGCATCCTTATTCCCATATTTGTTGCCAATGACCTCACCTTGCTCAGTCAAACGAATTCGGTCATTAATGGATCTCAATGGTTGTGAGGTGATAGCTTCATAGGTTGGGCCACCACCACGACCAACTGTTCCACCACGGCCATGGAAGAAGGTAATTTTGACACCAAACTCGTCACCAATCGCTGTTAGTTGTTGCTGGGCTTTATAAAGAGTCCAACAAGAAGATAGATAACCACCGTCTTTATTACTATCTGAATAACCCAGCATAATTTCTTGGTAGTTGTTCTTAGAAGCAATCCAGCGCTTAGCAATTGGAAGTGAAAGATACTTTCTCATCGTATCCTCAGACTGATCTAAGTCTTCGATCGTCTCAAAGAGGGGAACAATTTGCACACGTGCGCTTTCCTTATCAATCAGTCCCACCTCTTTCAACATGATGGCCAACTCAAGCATATCCGATACACTGGTCGCGTGAGAAATAATGGTTTGACGAATGACATCTTCTCCTAAGCGGTCTTTTAATTCACGCGCTGTTTGGAAAATAGCTAATTCTTTCTCAAGCAATTCTGATTTTTCTGCATGGGTAGCAGATAAAATCCGAGGATCTTCTAACAACTCTTGTAACAGCAACTCGCACTTTTCGTCTTCTGACAAATCACTGTAGTGATCATTAATCCCTGCTTCTTTTAATAGTTCTGCAACACAGGCTTCATGGACACTCGAATCTTGACGCATATCAATCGAAGCCAAGAAGAATCCAAAGACTTCTACTGCTTCTAATAACTCAGCAAACTCACCTGAGATTAAAGCCTCTGCCTTATTTTCAATCAATGATTCTTGAATCAGGGTCAAATCCTGTTTAAATTCTTCAACTGTTTCGTAATAAGGAGGACGATCTTCCGCCAACTCTTGAATAGCTCCACTGATACGGGTACCGATATAATCGGAAACCACTCCTTGTTGATGGGTGTGAGCACCGAGAAGACGGTCAATCGGATGACGGTCATCTACTGTTGAGCCAACTACTGACCATTCCTTAATATTCAATAAGGTTTGGACCAATTTGGATTGAATATAATGGAAGGCTCGACGGTAGGGTTCCTTCTCTCTAAAGACAGAGGTATCACTCGAACGAGCCGCCATCTCTTCAACCGCTTGACTGGTTTTTGAAAGATTGGTAGAAAGGGAGAAATTCCGATATAGGCTAGATATTTTCTGAATATAGTAGTTTAGAATAACTTCACTTTGAATCGTAGCTGATCGCTTCAAGGTCTCTGCGGTTACAAAAGGATTCCCATCCCGGTCTCCACCGATCCACATTCCCATCGTAATCGGTTTGGGTTGTTGCAACTCAATCCCTTGCTCCTTGGCAAGACGTTTGTATTCCAACATTAAGTTGGGAACAGCCTGAAGGAAGGAACTATTATAGTATTCCATGACGTTGGTAATCTCATTGGTTACCTTGAGTTTCTTTTCACGGATCATATCAGTTTGCATCATAATTTCGATATTACGACGCAAATTATTGTACCATTTGGTCTCGTTCATCAAGCCAGCTTTTACATCCCGGTGTTGGCGCAAAAGACTGTGAATGTGAGTGGTTAAATCCAACATAGTTTTCCGTTGTACTTGGGTCGGATGAGCGGTTAATACCGGTACCACATTGAGGTGTTCCAAGATTTCCTGAGCATTCTCAGTCTCAGCCACCTGGCGAATGGTGGACGACAGTTTTCCAAGATAGTCTTGTCCCACATTATTTTGATGATTGATTTCAAAAGCCAAATCGACATCTTCAGAGATATTAATCAATAAGGGGAGAATGGCAAAGTATCGAGAAATCACGATCATCTCTTCATTTGATAGCTCTCTAACAATTTGATCCAATTTTAAATAGTCTTTTGAGACAGATAGTTTTTTCAATTCAAGAATCTTATCAAAGGTTTCTGGACTCACCAAATTTTTAGCAATGTCTTCTAAAATAGTGGTTAAAATCTCAACTTCTTCTTTGATAATCTCTTTGTTGGTATAGCTCTCTAGTTTTTGTAAAGTCATGATAACTCCTTTCTTTACTCACTCCGGTTTAGTAATAGCTTTGGATTTTCTGAGGCTTCTCGTAAGAAGGGGCCTCTTGAGTAGCTAGGGCGCGCTTTTCACTCGCATCAATATTCAAGACAAGGGCAATCGCAATAGATAAGACCCACAAACTATTTCCTCCTTGTGATAGGAAGGGGAAGGTCACCCCTGTCGAAGGAATCAACCCAGAAATCCCACCAATATTAATAAAGGTTTGAGTCAGAAGCATCCCTCCTATACCGATGGCCATCATCGAATTAAATGGATCTCTTGCCCGTATCCCCACAAGAATAATACGCAAAATTAAGAAGAACAACAAGGATAAGATAAGACTAGCTCCCACAAAACCAAGTTCTTCAATGACGATCGAAAAGACAAAGTCTGTATGTGCTTCTGGCAAATACCCTTGCTTTTCAATCGAATTTCCAAGACCTAAGCCAAACCAGCCCCCATTACTCATGGCGTAATAGGAATTGGCCAATTGGTGTCCAGAATCTGATAAATCATTAAAGGGGTTATAAAAAGCACTGAAACGTTTCGCTACATATCCAAAGACAGGGATTTTAGAAAATCTCTCAACCCCAATTAACTTAATGGAATAAAGGAGAACAGTCGATCCCCCCACTAGCATAGCTAATAAGCTTGAGAACCAGCGGTAGGCTATCCCACTTGCACTAATCATGATTAAAGTTGTTAGTGCGAGAATGGTCGCATTTCCTAAGTCTGGCATGATGACTACAATAGCGATCAAGAAGAGCACCATCCAACGCCAATCTGCCAAATCCCGAGGAATCCATTGATTATGGGTAAGTGCCTGGTAATCATATTGCTGAATCTCTTCTTGCTTTTTAGAGAAAACCAAGGCCAAATACCAAACTAGGATAATTTTCAAGTACTCAGCTGGCTGAATAGAGAAACCTCCAAAATTCAACCACCCATGCGCCCCATTCACCGTGTCTGTGATAAAACGCGATAGCAAGAGAAGGATCGTCTCCGCAATGATAACAATCCCAATGAAAGCCTTTTTCTTAAGGTTATTCAATTTCACCTTATAGATAAAGAGAATGGTAACCAAACTCAGAACAAAAAAGATTCCCTGGCTTTTGATCATCCCAAAAGGACTAACTCCTTTTTGGATGGCTAATGCACTCGTTGTCGAGTAGACAATAATCAATCCTAATATTGACAAAAGGAGGTACGGAATCAGGATTGAATAGTTTAAAAAATGACGTTTTTCTAATTTCATGTAACACCCATACTTCTAATTTTCAGTCTTCATTATATCACCTTTCAATAGTAAAAAAAAGGAAATACCAAATAAGATTCGGTTTTCACCTGTCATAGAGGATTAATCAGATCAGTCTAGCCCTTTTTTTTCCTCCTACTAGCTTAGTCCAAAAAAGTAATCCGCATTTTTACGACAATCGTTTGTTTTGGCGCTTTCAGACCCTTTGTTTTGCCTTTTTCCATCTTTTGCGGTAAAATGATTCTGTATGAGAAAAAGGATTAAACCAATTGTCCTCTTCGTCTTTTTCCTAAGCATCTTTTCCTTTCTGCTCATTTCTAAGACAGTAGCAGATATTCAAAGGAATCAACTTGCTAGAAGCAAGACCACACAAGAGGTAAAGAAAACCAATCAATCAAAAGTCCCATCTTCCTCTTCTTCTGATTCAGTAAAAGAACTAGATCAAGAATTTTTGAATCGACCAATTATTGACATCTCTGGTTGGCAATTACCAAGCGAGATTGATTATGATCTCTTAGCACAGAATGTTTCTGGAGTCATTGTTCGCGTTCATAGTGGCGCTCAAGCTAAAAAAGAAAATGCTGCGACTTATTTAAATGGAATAGACAAATCATACGAAACTCATATTAAAGAGTTTCAAAAACGAGATATTCCAGTTGCGGTATATGCTTACGTAGCTGCCAAGGACAAGAAAGAAATGGAAAAGGAAGCAGAAGAGTTCTATCAGGCATCCAAAAAATACAAACCAACCTATTATTGGCTGGATGTAGAAGAAAAAACCATGGGTGATATGAACGCTGGAGTGGAAGCCTTCCGTGCCAAGCTAGCATCATTGGGAGCCAAAAATATCGGAATCTATATTGGGACCTACTTCATGGAGGAACATAGTATCTCCACTGATAAATTTACCGCCCTCTGGATTCCAACTTATGGTTATGATGATGGCTACTACAATGCGGCTCCATCTACTGATGATGAGTATGATCTTCACCAGTACACCTCTCAGGGGCAATTGAATGGCTTCACCCACTACTTGGACTTAAACCAGATTGCACCTACACAAGATCAAGAAAAAATCTACCGAAAACTATTTACAGTAGAAAAGAATTAAAAGAGGCAGACGCCTCTTTTTCTCTTAAACTGCAACTCAAAGAGTATGATATAATATTAGGAAATTTAGAGAAAGACAATAGTAAGATGGCGAAAAAACAAAAAGTAAAAAAAACATTGGTGGAACAAATTTTACAAAAAGCAAAAATCGACCATACGGGATTACAAATTAATGCCCTTGAGGGAATGATTCCAGAAGGGATTACGACTGAGCAAATATATAAGACACTGGCCCTGACTGGCGATAAAACTGGTCCTGTTATCGGAATTGTTCCCATCTCTGCCCACTTGTCAGAGAAAAAATTGGCCAAACTATCTGGTAATAAAAAAGTCAGTATGATTCCACAGAAAGATTTAGAAAAGACGACAGGCTATGTTCACGGAGCCAATAATCCTGTTGGCATTCGACAAAAACACAACTACCCTATTTTCATTGACCAATCTGCCTTGGAACTAGATCAGATGATTGTCTCTGCAGGTGAAGTTGGTCACAGTATTCAAATCAAGGCACAAGATTTAGCTGATTTTGTCAAGGCTAGCTTCGAGGATTTGGTTGAGTAAAGGATAAAACTACTATGAAACTATATTTTGTCCGTCATGGACGCACTGAGTGGAACGAGGAGGGCCGTATCCAAGGGGCAAACGGCGACTCCCCGCTTTTAGAATCTTCCATCCAGCAGATAGAAGCCTTGGGTCGGCATCTATCTCAAACACACTTTGATGCAGCTTATTCAAGCGATTTGCCTAGAGCCATCCATACTGCTCAAATCCTCCTCAAGCAAAATCAGCATCCTACCTCCCTCCAAGAGACTCCTGCTCTACGGGAATGGCAGCTTGGTAGGCTAGAAGGTAGAAAAATTGTGGAGTTGAAAACTCTCTATCCTGAGGAAATGAAGGCTTTCCGACACGATCTATCACAATTCCATCACGAACTATTTGAGGCAGAATCCGTTTCTGAAACAACCAAGCGTACCTGTGATTTTGTGAAAAGCCTGAAAGGAAAAGAGTTCGATACCGTTCTTATCGTTGGACATGGGGCGAATTTAACAGCTTCCATTCGGACCCTACTTGGCTATAAACCAGACGAACTCCGTAAAAACGGTGGCCTCAATAATGCCAGTGTGACCATTTTGACAACAGATGATTTTGAGCACTATCACTTAGAAACTTGGAATGACACCTCTTATTTGGAAGACTAAAAAACACTGATCTTGCGATCAGTGTTTTCTTTTATCTTATTTCATAGTTGGGAAGAGAAGAACATCCCGAATAGTAGTTGTGTCAGTAAGGAGCATGCAGAGACGGTCGATACCGATTCCGAGTCCTCCTGTTGGTGGCATACCATATTCAAGAGCTTCAATATAGTCGTAGTCAATACCAGTCGCTTCATCGTCTCCAATTCTTTGGCACGTGCTTGCGCTTCGAACCGTTCCAATTGGTCGATTGGGTCGTTCAACTCTGTAAAGGCATTGGCATATTCCTTGGTCATGATAAAGAGCTCAAAACGATCCGTGAAACGAGGATCTACATCATTCTTCTTGGCCAATGGAGATACAGCTACAGGGTGTCCATAGACAAAGGTTGGTTGTGTCAAGGTTTCTTCCACATATTCTTCAAAGAAGGCATTAATGATGTGGCCTACTTCAGTGTAGTGTTTTTCAACTGGCACATGTTTTTCTTTAGCAAGGGCTACTGCTTCTTCAAAGCTCATTTCCTTCCAGAAATCAACACCAGCAATTTCCTTGATGGCATCCACCATGTGGACCCGTTTAAACGGTTCATTGATCTTGATTTCAGTTCCTTGATAGTTAACTGGACCATCCCCATGAATCGCTTTAGCAGCGTGTTGGATAATGCCTTCTGTCAAGTCCATAATATCTTGGTAGTCAGCATAGGCTTGGTAGACTTCAATGGATGTAAATTCAGGGTTGTGAGTAGCATCCATTCCTTCATTACGGAAGATACGTCCGATTTCATAGACGCGTTCCATTCCACCAACGATCAAGCGTTTCAAGTGAAGTTCAGTCGCAATCCGAAGGACCATATCAATGTTTTGGGCATTGTGGTGAGTGATAAATGGACGCGCAGATGCTCCACCAGCCTCGTTGTGAAGGACGGGTGTTTCCACTTCAAGGAAGCCTTGACCATCCAAGTAACGACGGATTTCTGAAATGATTTTTGAACGAGTCACAAACGCTCGAAGCTTTCACGGTTAGAAATCAAATCCAAGTAACGTTTGCGATAGATGGTTTCCACATCTGAAAGCCCATGGAATTTTTCAGGCAAAGGACGAAGGGCTTTAGATAAATGAGTGATGTGAGTAGCTTTGATTGAAAGCTCGCCCATGTCTGTCCGCATCACTTCTCCTTCTACCCCAAGGAAATCTCCAAGGTCAGCCTTTTTGAAAATTTCATAATTTTCTTCACCAACCGCATCTTTACGAACGTAAATTTGGATTTGACCTTCACGGTCTTGAAGGTGGGCAAAACCAACCTTCCCTTTTCCACGTTTGGTCACGAGACGGCCTGCAATAATAGCTGTCTCGTTCAAGTCATGAAGTTGTTCTTTATCTAATTCTGAATATTTTTCTTTTAATTGACCAGAATCTGCAGTACGTTCGAATCGCTTTCCAAATGGGTCGATTCCTTGTTCACGAAGGGCCGCCATCTTTTCGCGACGGACAATCTGCTGGTCATTTAATTCTTCCATATGTTCAGTAGTCATTTGGAACCTCCTAAGTTATTCTCCCCTATTTTATCATATTTGACGGGGAAATACACTATTCTTGAGCAGGAAAAATGAAAAAAGGAATGGAAGGAAAAGGAGTTTTCTACCTTTCCTATCACATTCCTAGGTTTCAGAAGGGAACACGACTATTGTTCCAATCCATCATTCAAGTCATTCTACCTTATTCATAGCGGAGGGCTTCAATTGGGTCTAGTTTTGATGCCTTGCTAGCTGGTAGGATACCAAAGACAATTCCGACACAAGCTGAGAAGATGATACTTCCAATAGCCACCGACATGGAGACAACTGGAGGCCCTTCTAGAGCACCTGCAGCAGCTGTAGCGATGAGGGCATTGACACCATAGGCCAATCCCAGACCGAGAATTCCTCCCATCATGGTCAAGACCATTGATTCGATGAGGAATTGAATCAAGATTTTGCTACGAGTAGCTCCAAGTGCTTTTCTCAGACCGATTTCACGTGTCCGCTCAGTCACAGAAACCAACATGATATTCATGACTCCAATCCCACCAACGAGAAGGGAAATTCCTGCAATCGCACCAATGACTGTTGTCATAATACTGAGCATTTGATTGGTCTGTTCCAAGATACTATCCATGTTAAAAATTTGGAACTCCCCTTGGCGAACTCCTGATAGCTCGGTTAATTTTTTCGCTGCTTCGATTCCAGTTGATTTAATCTGTTTGACATCAGGAATATGCACCACAATAGTGGAAATTTCTTCTATTCCAAATTCTGAAGCTACTTGGGTATTAGCCATCAAGGCACTTCCTCCAGAAGAAGCCCCATATAATGCAGATCCAGCATTTGGATCCTTGAAGATTCCTACCACCCGATAGTTATTGTCTCCGACAGCAACCACTTGGTTAAGGGCACTTTCCGTACCAAATAAGGTCGAAGCTAATCCTTCATCCAACATGATGACCCGAGAAAAACTTTGGTAATCTGAAGCATTCAGCTTTCTTCCTGAAACCAATTCAAATTTTCTCACAGAGAAATAGGTATCATTGACCCCCATGATATTCACCCCTTCAGATTTTTTCTTCTGAAAGGAGATAGTGGCATTGGCCGTATTACCAACATAGTAGCCATCGATTCCAGGAATCTTGGTCAATTCCTTGACCCATTCTTCTTGGACAACAGGCGGGGTTTCAAGGATTGGGTTGTCAACATCTTCGCTAGTTTCCTCTCCATAGCCGGCCGGTGGTGACATCCCTTGGTCTTCTTCACTCGCAACGCCACCTTCTCCACCACCCTCTGCTCCTCCTTCGTCTGGAGCAGGTTCTGGTCCTAAGTTAAAACCAGTCATGTAGCCACTCTTTCGGGCGGAATAAGAAATCTGAACATACTGTTGATCCTTGGTAAAGGTCTTGGTCACTCCAGCTTTCATCCCATCTCCGAGAGCCATGATGACAACGACTGAGGCAACCCCGATAATAATCCCTACCATGGTTAAGAAAGATCTCATTTTATGTCCCATAATGGAACTAATGGCGAATTTCCAGTTCTGCATCAGGCCCTCCTTTCATTGTGGCTATCCGATGATATCACTCCATCTCGAATGACAATCTGACGTTTGGCATAGGCAGCAATCTCCGTTTCGTGGGTTACCATGATGATGGTTTTCCCTTCTTGATTGAGTGCTGTCAAAAGCTCCATAATTTGTTCGCCAGTTTTGGAATCAAGAGCTCCTGTTGGTTCATCCGCTAAGATAATAGAAGGATGATTTACCAAAGCCCGAGCAATGGCCACCCGTTGTTTTTGCCCTCCGGACAATTCAGAAGGAAGGTGGTGCATCCGCGTATCGAGCTCAACTTTCTTTAAAAACTGTTCGGCTAATTCCTTTCGTTTGGAAGGATTCACTCCTGCATAAATCAAAGGGAGCTCAACATTTTGAAAGGCATTGAGTTTTGATAGGAGAAAAAATTGTTGAAAGACAAAGCCAATTTGCTCATTGCGAACCTGGGCTAATTTCTTCTCACTAAGATTTCCTACTTCTTCCCCCTCTAGCCTGTACTCACCACTAGTCGGACGATCTAGAAGTCCAATGATGTTCATTAGGGTAGATTTCCCAGACCCGGAAGGTCCCATAATAGCTAGAAATTCCCCTTCTTCCACATCTAAATGGATATCCTTTAATACCTGTAAGGTTTGATCACCATTTTGATAACTTTTATTGATGTTTTTCAGCTCAATCAATTTTGTCATATTTTCCGACCTCTTTCCCATCTTCCAAATCGCCAGAAGGGTTGGTGATCACTTGCGCATCTTTCTTCAAGCCAGATAAGATTTCCTGATTATCTGCATCTGCATTCCCTAAGGTAACCATAACTTTTTTAGCCTTGCCAGCTTCAATGGTCCAAACATAGCTTCGATCACCGTCTGATAAGACACTTGTCACAGGAACTAAAGGATGGATGGTTGAACTTTTTACTTCAATATTAACAGAGAAACCTTGTTTCAAATCACCAATCTCACTCGTAATATCGACTGTAAACGGATATTTGGCTCCCCCTGTTCCTTGTCCAGAACCTGCGGCATTTGCACCAGCCTGACCAGCATCTGTCGGATAATTGGCAACGTAGCTAATCTTTCCAGTCCATTTTTTCCCAGGATAGACCTTAGAGGTTAAGGTCACTTCCTGACCAACTGAAATGTTGGCTAGATTGTACTCAGACAACTCACCTTTTACTTGAAGGTTACCGTTGCTGACGATATGAACAAGGGTTTGGTTGGTTCCGGTTGTTGATTTGGAGACATCTTTATTGACTTCTACAACCGTACCATCTGTACTACTTTTTACGGTTGTGGCATCCAACAAAGCTTTAGCTTTTTCCATATTGGCTACAGCATCCGCACGGGCATCGCGTAAATCACCCACTTGTGTGTCCAAAGATCGTTGGGCTTGAGAGGCTGATTTGCTATCTGCTTCCTCATCCCCTGTTGTATCAATGGTCACTCCATTGGTCATGAGATCGTTCAATTGACGATCTGCCTTATTAACCGCACGAACAGCGGAATCATAGGCGGATTGTGCTTCTGTACTGCTGTATTGAACAATGGCTTGGCCAGCAGTCACTTGATCCCCAACATTCACTAAGATGGATTGCAAATCTCCTTTGGTTCCGTCAAAATAAATATATTGTTCCTGATTGGCTGTGACCTTACCTGTCAATAAAACAGAGGAAGCAATGGAACCTTCTTTCACGGTTTGTACCATAGGTGTCATATCGACCATTTCTTCAGGGCCACTACCTGATTTTCCAAAAGCAAGCCAGCTCCCCATTCCTACAACTGCTAGTGCAGCACCTGTCGCTGTAATAATTTGCCATTTTTTAAATTTCTTCATTTCTTTCCTCCAATATTCGAAAGCGTTTCAAATTATAAGTTTAGTATATCATATTTCCTCATTTTTCAATTCAGAATCATCTGTTTTGCACGTTTTTTTTGCTATCTTGTTTTCTCCTCCTATTCAACGATGCAATTCCTTGATTTTTGTAACCTTTGTTGTTACAATGAAAGTGTAAATCAACAAAGGAGTACGAACCATGAAAGAATTTGATATTATCTCCATTGGTGGAGGTAGCGGAGGGATTGCTACCATGAACCGAGCTGGAGAACATGGAGCCCGCGCTGCTGTTATTGAAGAAAAACAGCTAGGTGGGACCTGTGTCAACAAAGGATGTGTCCCTAAAAAAATTATGTGGTATGGCGCCCAAATTGCTGAAGCCATTCGTGATTACGGTCCAGATTATGGGTTTAATTCTGAACAGACCAATTTTGATTTTGCAACATTAAGAAAAAATCGCGAAGCCTATATTGATCGGGCTCGTTCGTCTTATGACGGCAGTTTTAAACGAAATGGTGTGGACTATATCCAAGGTCGCGCTCGCTTTATCGACGCCCATACGGTTGAAGTCAACGGCGAAATCATCAAGGCTAAACACATTGTTATCGCCACAGGTGCCCATGCTTACATCCCAGATCTACCTGGAGCAGACCTAGGAGAAACCTCTGACGATGTCTTTGCTTGGGAAGAACTACCAAAATCAGTTGCCATTATTGGCGCTGGCTACATTGCTGTCGAACTAGCCGGTGTCCTCCATGCGCTTGGGGTTCAGACAGATCTCTTCGTTCGCGGTGATCGTCCCTTAAGAAGGTTTGATTCATACATTGTCGATGGCTTAATGGAGGAGATGGACAAACAAGGATTGCCTCTCCATCTTCACAAGGTTCCTGTTCGACTCACAAAGGAAGAAAATGGTCAAATCCGAGTCTATTTCGAAGACCAAACATCTTTTGTCGCTGATCATATTATCTGGGCGACCGGCCGAAACCAAACGTTCAGGACCTCCATCTAGAAGCTGCAGGTGTCACCTTAAATGAAAAAGGATTCATTGCAGTAGATGAATACCAAAATACCGTTGTCCCTGGCATCTATGCTCTTGGGGACGTCACAGGAGAAAAAGAATTAACTCCTGTCGCTATCAAGGCAGGGCGTACCCTATCCGAACGTCTCTTTAATGGAAAAACCGATGCTAAAATGGACTATTCAACCATTCCTACCGTTGTCTTTTCCCATCCCGCTATTGGTACAGTCGGTCTCACTCAAGAAGAAGCCGAAAAACAATATGGAAAAGAAGCTATCAAGGTCTACACTTCTAGTTTCGCTTCTATGTATTCAGCTGTAACCCAGCATCGCCAGCTGGCTAAATTTAAACTCATCACTGCAGGACCAGAAGAAACCGTCGTCGGCCTTCATGGACTTGGATATGGTGTAGACGAAATGATTCAAGGTTTCGCTGTGGCCATCAAGATGGGAGCGACTAAAGCAGATTTCGATGCAACCGTCGCCATCCATCCAACCGGTTCCGAAGAATTCGTTACCATGCGTTAATATCAGAAAAGGTTTGTTTAACAAGCCTTTTTCTTATATTTTTATTTTAATGTATCATCATTGGAGCTTCCATAGTCTAATCTTTCATTTTAACTGGATTACCTTACATTTTTGTAAGACAAGAGCTTTCGAAAGAATGAAAGCGAACTTCACTAGTCAAGTTCTTAAACTATCAGATAAAATAGAGGCTAGGACTTTTGTCCTAGCCTCTCAATTGTCTTTGGATTGTCGAGCAAGACGCAGTGGTTGAGTGGCCTCTACTACGCTGATTTCATCAGCTTTTACAGCCCTACTCAACTGTGCGGAGGTGGGACAACGAAATCGAATTCTAACCAATTACCGATTTCTGTCCCACTCTCTCTGTCTTCTTATGGTAAGATAGCAATAGCACGAACAGGTGAACCAGTTGCCTTGTCCCAATGAGGGAAGGCAATTGAAATCAAGGCACCGACTGCTGGTACTTGATCCAATTGGTTCAAGACTTCTACTTGATAGATATTTTGTTCCAAAAGGTAGTATTCATTGACCAAGCCATGCTCTGCAGCAGGAATACCCGCATCTGTATCGAAGGTCTCATGACCCACAGCCTTAACATGGCGTTCATGAATCAAGAATTCCAAAGCTTCACGACTCCATCCTGGACTTTGTTGAACCCCATTTTCATCTAGGTTGCGCATGGCATCTTGATTTGGCCAACGTTTTGACCAATCACTACGGAAGGCTACAAAAGCTCCTTCTGCAATTTGTCCATGTTCTGCTTCAAAGTCTAAGATATCTTGTTTGCTCAAGATAAAGTTTGGATTGGCCGCAACCTCTTTCGATTTGTCGATGACATAAAGTGGCAAGAGGAGATCTTTGAGATCAATCTCATCCAACCAACGGCCACCTTCTACAAAGTGGATCGGTGCATCGATATGCGTTCCGTATTGACCAACCACCGTAAATTTTTGGACATGGAAGCCATCTTTTAGTGTGAAGAGATCTTCTTGTTGTAAGGCAGGAAGGGCTGGAAAGTGAGGACTTTCTGCATTGATTTGGTGACTCAAGTCCACCCATTTTTTAGCTTGTAATTCTTTGTAAATAGTAAGTAAATCTGACATAAGGGTTCCTTTCCTATAAGTGCGACATTGAATAAACGAATAAGGTTATTATAACAGTCAATGTCAACATCCACAATGATTTGCGTTAATCTTGTTTTCTTGAATAGGATATAGTTTCAAGCTATAATTATAGAAAGCATCAAAAAAGAGGCTAGGACAAAAGTCCTAGCCTCTCAATTGTCTTTGGATTGTCGAGCAAGACGCAGTGGTTGAGTGGGACGACGAAATCGAATTTTAACGAATAACCGATTTCTGTCCCACTCTCTTTCTTACTCTGTCCATTACTGTTTAAATGCATCTAACAGAACTTGGAATTCTTCATTGGTGAGCGTAATCCCCTTGCCCATCTTCGTATGGTCTGGACTCCAAGTTCGGATATCATACTTGGCAGGTGCTCCATTAAAGCTAACCCGGTTTAACTCCTTGGTCCATCCTTTTTCATTTTCAGATAACACCATGAGTTGTTCTTCAATTTCAAAACTAAAATCTGCCATGAATACTCCTTTCAATGTCTTTCACCTTAATAATTCGTAAAAAATTTTACAAAATGAATGAAATTTTCTATAATATATTGTATCAACTTATGGAGAATTATGCTATGAAAAGATTTCTTGAGCTTCTCAAGGACCGAGCGAATGAATTTTTTAACGATAAAACCTCTCAGCCAGCCCCACTAGAAGATGGTAAAATTATTCAGATTATTGAACTGGCCCTTCGAAAAAAACAAGGAGTCCATGTCATCTTCCAAAATAAAAGCTTTACAGGCGATATCGTGAAATATGATCAGGAACGAAAACAACTCATTGTCAAGAATTTTAAAAAGAGTATGTCAACCATTATTCGAATTTCTGACATTCAAAAGATTAGTCTTGTGCCACATACGATTCGAATCGCCCAACAAAAAACACCGTAAACTTCCAAGCTAGGGAGGCAGACGGTGTTTTTTTGTTGTACTTTTTAGGCACGAACTGTTTGGCTCGTTCCATCTTCTTTATAGAGATTGATCAAGCCTTCTTTGAGAGCACGGATCATATCACCTGGTTCAACTGGTGTTGGCATATGAATGGTCAATAACTCCATCGGATTTGGTGCTCGGTCAATTTTATTGCCCTTTGCATCATGCAAATCTTCGATGACTGTTTCAAAATGACGGAAACCAGGTCCGTAGAACTCAACTTGGTCACCTTCATTGATGACATTTCGTTGACGAATGGTCGCAATTTGCTGATCCGCATCATAGGCTACCACTTCTCCAACAACTTGTATTCTGGAATCTTACGACGAGCTCCAAATAGTTGCTCATTTTCTGAAGGAGTACCATAATAAAAACCGGTTGCTAGCTCACGTTGGGCCACTTTCCACATCTCATCAATCAAATCTTGCTTAATGGCTTCGAACTTCTCAGGACTTTCCAAATAAGCATCTACAGCCGCCTTGTAGCAGTTCGTTACAGTAGAGACGTAGTGAATGGACTTCATACGACCTTCAATCTTCAGACTGTCCACGCCATTTTCAATCATATCCGGAATATGGTCAATCATCGACATATCCACAGCTGACATCGAGAATTCTTCAGGGATTTCCCCTTTGAGACTCTTGCGTTCTTGACCGAACGGCATATCGTAGAGATCATACTTCCAACGACAAGATTGGGAACAGCCACCACGGTTAGCATCCCGCATACTCATATGATTGGACAGGGTACAGCGACCTGAATAGGAAATACACATCGCTCCGTGAACAAAGGCTTCAATCTCAACGTCCGTCCGCTTACGAATCTCTGCTAGCTCTTCCATCGAAACTTCACGAGCCAAAACGACCCTTGTCAAGCCCAAGTCTTTCCAAAACTCAAGGGTCTCATAGTTGGTAGCACTAGCTTGTGTAGAAAGGTGAATTTCCAAACCTGGCGCTTCAGTCGCTGCGATGGTAATCAAAGCAGGGTCTGAAACAATGACTGCTGCGATTCCGATATCCCGTAAACGACGGAACCATTCACCAGCTCCAACTTCATTTCCTTCGTGCATGACCATATTGGCCGCAACATAGACCTTAGCTCCATACTTAGCCGCAAATTGGACTCCTTCTTCCATTTGCTCAAAGGTGAAGTTTCCTGCACGGCTACGAAGACCATAGGCCTGACCACCAATAAAGACAGCATCTGCACCATAGCGAACAGCCACTTTTAGTTTTTCTAAAGTACCAGCGGGGGATAAAACCTCTGGACGTTTCAATTGTTTTGTCATCATATCTCCTAGTATATTACAAGTATATTAGTTAGATTATCAATCTTGTCTATTTTATAGCAAATCCAGTCGAAAGGCAATGGTTTGGGAATTGTTTTGACAATTCTCATTCTTTACCATCATCAAAAAGGAAGGCCCGCACTCCTGGCAGGCTTTTCTCCTTTATTTAACCATGTCTGGATCGTAGTCATAAAATCCAGTATCGAGGAAACGATTCTTAGGATGCAATTGGTGAATCTGTTCGTCCAATAGAAAGGCTTGGTCCGAAGTGAAGGTCCCTGCTTCCAAGAGCTCACGTGCTTTCACAAAACACTTGGCAATTTCCACAAAGTCTTGACCAGGTGTATAAATCCCCCTCTAACTTCCAATGAGTAAAGCCATGTTCAACTAACTCAGAGAGTTTAGTCATCAAATCCAGGTCATTATTGGCAAAAATATGAGTTCCATGCTTGTCCTCAAAAATAGAATAATGGCTATCTGGATCCCCAGGCTCTGCCAGAAAGAGATCGCGTTCTCTCGTCTTTTCGTCGTCAATGTGGGTGAAATTATAATAATTTTGCAAAAGTGGTCGTTTGGAATGGTGAATCACACTAGCCCCATAAACCAATACTTCGGCAGGAATCTCTAGGATTTCTGGCATCTTGAAAAGCTCTGCAGATGGGATCTCTCGAGCTAATACGGCTTCAGAAACACCAGCCTTTTGTCCCCAAAAATTGATTTGACGGCTGCTTGTCACCATGGTAGAAGCATCATAAATGGTTTTAAAGTTGTAGCCATCCCGCTTCAAGACATAAAAGACACCTGCATCCCCCACCGTGATATAATCGACGTTTATCGAAGCAAGGAAATCTAAAAATGGTTTGATATGATCCATCATATCCTGATGCATCAAGGCATTGACAGCCACTGTCAATTCTTTTCCTGCTGCATGGACTAGATCAGAAATTCGACTTAATTCGTCATACGAGAAAGTATGAGGAAGTCGTAATCCATACTCTTTTTCACCAACATAAATACGGTCTACCCCTGCTTCTAGAAGGGCTTGAACCTGTTCAATACTTTCAGCTGTAGCTGTAATAATTATCTTATTCATAAAAACTATTATACCAAAAAAGTATTTTTGCTCTCCAAATTTCTTAATTTTGTAAAAATTGTAACAATTTTGTAACATTTCTATGCTTGAAAACGTGTTAAAATAAGAGAGTACTGTTAGGAGAGAGAAATATGCCCGCAAGAAAACTTAGAGTTGTTGAAGAATACGACTATGTCGAAATTCCCCTTCAACAAGAGAATACAACAACTAATTATGATTTTAATGTTGATACTGAACCAGCTCCTCAATTAAGTGAGCTACTATTTTTCCTTAATATTGCTGTGTTTTGTGTCTTAACTGTTTTATTTAGTTTCATCTTTTTATCAATGAAGATGAATACCTTCTTTGCTTTTGCCTTCGCAATTGCTTGCAGTTTGGGAAGTATCCAAGCCTTCCGCATTTTCCAGTTAAAACGGAAAAAGGACTAAGATGAAATTTTTAGCCTCCTTCGGGAGGCTTTTTGGCATTTCCAATCTAGTTTGCCATTTCATAAGAAAAGAGGCTGGGACAAAAGTCCTAGCCTCTCAATTGTCTTTGGATTGTCTAGCAAGGCGCAGTGGTTGAGTGGGCTCTACTACGCTGATTTCATCAGCTTTTACAGCCCTACTCAACTGTGCGGAGGTGGGACGACGAAATCGAATTCTAACGAATTACCGATTTCTGTCCCACTCTCTTTTTTATTTTTCTTCAACAGCTGTTTCTTTGATTTCTTCTTCGACTTCTGGAAAAGCTGTTTCTTCCTCTAATTCCAGGACAATCTCTTCACTTTCTTTCTCCTGTTTAGTCTGGAAAGGAGTTGCTTGATTGCTGGTCTTTTGCTGAATTTTTTCCTTAATCGTTTGGATGGCATCTTGTGAAAATTCTACCACATCCTGTGTCTTATCTTTAACCGTTTCGATGACAGTATCTTTGTTGATCTCTCCACTTTCAACTTTTTCCTTAGTTTGCTGAATAGCGTCTGATGCTTGCTTAGATAGTTCCATTGCGGATTGTTTCACCGAATCATGAACTTCTTGTGGATTCTCTTGATATTCTTTAACAAAACCTTTGACTTTACCAGTCCATTCTTTCCCTTTTTTTGTAGTCAGGAAATAGGCAACGGATGCGCCAGTAATCGTTCCAATTAATAATGATGATAAACGTCCCATAGGGTACCTCTTTTCTTATTTAAATAATTTCATAGCCATGCGAGCTGCTTTTAATCCGACAGATGTTTTGACGGTTTTTCCGCCAACTACGACAGCTTTTTTGCTAATCTGACGCGCTTGATCATTCAGATCCGATACAGATTCAGACAAATCTGCCACCGCAGTGAAGAGTGGATCGATGGTTGCAACTTTTTGATTCAAATCTTCTGTCAAGACATTTACTTTCGCTAACAACTCATTGGTTTGGTGTAAGGTGACATTCACGTCTGATGTCAGGGTCTTAATTGTTACCTGAGTCTCATCTACAACCTTTCCAATCTTTGAAAATAAGATAATCAAGTAGATGACCAAAACGACTAAAGCCAACCCTAAAAGTCCATAGGCAATTTCAATAAACATTTCTTTTCTCCTTAATCTATTTCCGTCCTATAGAACGGTGCATTCTTTTTTCGTTGATAGATCATGATTCCGATTCCAAGTAAGATCAGGAATAGGGACAGCCATTGTGATACTCGAATTCCCAAAAACATCAAGCTATCTGTTCGCATTCCTTCAATAATCATTCGACCAAAGCCATACCAGATGAGATAGAAAGCCGTAATTTCACCCTTTCTCAAAAGCTGTGGGCGACGACGTAAATATAGAATCAGCACAAAACCGAGCAAGTTCCAGCAGGATTCGTATAAAAATGTCGGTTGACGATAATGTCCATCAATAAACATCCGATTCCGAATGAAGGAAGGTAAATAATCTAAATTCTTAACAATAGCTCCGTAAGCTTCTTGGTTAACAAAATTGCCCCAACGGCCAATACTTTGAGCAATCATGACACTCGGTGCAGCGATATCTAAAAAATCAACCGGATCAATCAAACGACTGCGTGAAAATAGGTAGAGGACTAGAGCCCCTGCAAGGAGTCCACCATAGATAGCAATTCCACCGTTCCATACGGCAAAAATCTCTCCTGGATTTTCCCTGTAATATGACCATCGAAAAATAACATAGTAGAGACGGGCACCTATAATCGCTACTGGAAAAGCAATCAGAATAAAATCAATGATATCGTCTGACTCAATCCCTTTACGAGGTGCTTCTTTCATAGACAGGATGACCGCCAAAAGGAGACCTAGAACGATACAAATCGCATACCAACGAATACTAAAGGGGCCAAGTTGAAGGGCTACTGGATTCATGCTTCACCTCATTCTGATCAATCAACTGGGTCAATCGATCTTCAAAGGTTTTAGTAGCATCATATCCCATTTCTTTGGCACGGTAATTCATAGCTGCTGCTTCAATGACAACGGAAATATTACGACCTGTCTTAACAGGGATGCGAATTCTTGGAATGGTCACTCCACAGAACTCAATTTCTTCCGCATTATTGCCTAGACGATCATAGGTTTGTTCCTTAGTGTAGTTTTCCAAGTAGACAGCGATTTGAACCTGTGAAGAATCTTTCACAGCACTGGCACCATACAAACTCATGACATCAATGATTCCAACTCCACGAATTTCTAGCAGATGACGTAGAATTTCTGCGGGCTCACCCCATAAGGTCATCTCATCTCGAGCAAAGACGTCTACTCGGTCATCTGCGACTAAGCGGTGTCCCCTCTTGACAAGTTCTAAACCAGTCTCACTCTTCCCAATCCCGCTATCTCCTTGGATGAGAACCCCCATCCCATAGATATCCATCAAGACTCCGTGGACACTAGTCCGCTCTGCCAAGAGGGAATCCAAGTAACTAGACAATTCCCCAGACAAGCGACTAGTTGGAACGCGACTGCTTAGAATAGCAATTTGCTTCTCCTCTGCAGCACGGAGCATTTCTTCTGGTATCTCCAAATCACGCGCAATAATGAGTACGGGTGTTTCCGGCTGAAACATCTTACGTAAGACCTGGTGACGGTTGTGAGAGGTCATCTTCATTAAGTAGGACCATTCTTTCATCCCAACTAACTGAATCCGTTCTGGTGTATAGTAGTCAAAATAACCTGTCATTTCAAGTCCCGGACGTGAAATATCTGCCGTTGTGATTTCTTTTTCAAATAAGCTTTCATTACCGTAAACGACCTTCAAACGAAGCTTATCTATTAAATCTCGGACTGTTATTGCCATAGGCTTCTCCCTTTTTTTATTCTCTTACTATTATAGCAAATTATTCCCTTGGAGGACTTGCTCAAGCAACTTTTTTTGATCATGAAAATGGGAATGAGTCTCAAAAAATTGTAGTAACTCCTCCCTCTGGACCCAAGAATGATCTTCTGTCTCTCCTTCTTGATAACGGACCTTAGGGCGTATCTCGTCAAGACTGGCGAGGTAGTAATCATAATGACTTTGTTCCTCTTCAACTGTTTCTTGGTGGATGAGATGGATGGTTCGAGGAGTTAGACCTGTTTCCTCTTTTAGCTCACGAAGAGCGGCATCCAGGCTTTTCTCGCCACTGAGGACACTGCCTCCAGCACCACATTCATAGACTCCAGGATGAATTTCTTTTTCTTGACTTCGTTTCATAAAAAGAAAAGCTCCTTTACTGTCTTGTACAAGAACATTGACGACTAGGTGAAATAGTCCTTTTGGAATAGTTTTTCCTCGTACTAGTTCTACTCCTATTTGCTTTCTTTGCCTATCATAGGCATCCCATTTTTCCATCTTCTCTCCGTTTTCTTCTATAAATCAAAATAGAGGCTGTGACAAAAGTCCTAGCCTCTCAATTGTCTTTGGATTGTCAAGCAAGACGCAGTGGTTGAGTGGGCTCTACTACTCTGATTTCATCAGCTTTTACAGCCCTACTCAACTGTGCGGAGGTGGGACAACGAAATCGAATTCTAACGAATTACCGATTTCTGTCCCACTCTCTATTTTGATTGATTCTGTATTTGCAACAATAGGTCTCTCTTTTTTCTCCTAAAAGAAGGGACTGTCATCCTTAATGACCTCAGCATCCTTACGTTTGCGAGGCCCGAGGCCATACTTTTCTCTTTCAATGTCTTCTTTATAAGGCATGGAAAGAGCACAGAGGACATAGATTGATATTCCTACAATTCCATAATGGAATAAGCTAAAAAGGATATAGAGGAAACGCAATAAGTTAACATCTAAGCCAAAGCGATCGGATAGCCCTGCAAAAACTCCACTGATAATCTTGCCACGTCGTAATTTATAAAATGTTGGATTCAAGGGCCTACCTCCTATTATTTTAGAACAGTATATCCCGAATTCTACTAACTGTCATCCGACTCAAGGCCGATTTTCTTGATAGGAGGTTTTCTGATACTTGAGATGTCCTCGACATCGCCCACAGCGGTACTTTTGTAGATTAATCTGTCGTTTTCTCTTATATACTTGCCCACAGATCGTGCAGACATAGATCTTAAAGCTTCCCCTTTCGAGTGATGGCGTATACCGCACACCATCTACCTCTTTTAGCAAGGCTTTGAAGTCTTTGTCCTGATGGCGATATCCCTTTTTCATGTAATAGAGATGATAATGACACAACTCATGGCGGACAATCTTTCGAAACATCTCCCAGCCAAATCTTTCTAGTATTTTGGGATTGAAATCTAGATGACCATCCTTTGGAAAAAAACGTCCACCCGTCGAACGCAAGCGGGTATTCCAGATGGCTTGATGGAGAAAGGGGCGACCAAAATCTTCCAGCGAAACTTCTTGAACGTATTTAGTTAGATTCATGTGGTGCTATGAGTGAAAGATTCACTTTTTCCCGTTCTACATCAATCTTGTAGACCCATACGGTCACTAGGTCACCAACTGAAACAACTTGGCTTGGATGTTTGATAAAATGCTGGCTCATCTGTGAAATATGGATCAAACCATCTTCATGAATCCCAATATCGACAAAGGCTCCAAAGTCAACAACATTGCGGACGACTCCTTCTAGTTTTTGACCAATCTTCAAGTCTTTCAAGTCAAGGACATCCTGGCGAAGGACGGGAGCATCAAAAGAATCACGTAAATCGCGACCTGGCTTAAGAAGATCCGCGATAATATCTTTTAAGGTCTCAGGCCCAATTTCAAGTTCCTGGGCCATAGAAACCGTATCAATTTGTTTCAATTTAGCTTGGGCCTCTTCATCCATCTCCTTGATCCCTAGTAAGGTAAAGAGCTTCTTCACTGCAGGGTAACTTTCTGGATGGACCCCTGTCCGATCAAGGAAATTCTCACTTTCTGGAATCCGTAAGAAACCAGCTGCTTGTTCGAAGGCCTTGGCCCCCAGACGAGGAACCTTTTTAATCTGTGCACGCGAGGTGATCAACCCTTCTTCTTCTCGATACTTCACGATGTTCTCAGAAATGGTTTTATTGAGACCGGCCACGTGAGACAAGAGAGCTGGACTAGCAGTGTTAATGTTGACACCAACTTGGTTCACCACGGTATCGACAACGAAATCAAGACTTTCAGACAATTTCTTTTGGCTGACATCGTGCTGGTACTGACCAACTCCAATTGATTTTGGATCAATCTTGACCAACTCAGCCAGTGGATCCTGCAAACGACGCGCAATGGAGATGGCTGAGCGCTTCTCAACCGTCAATTCTGGAAACTCATGGCGGGCCAATTCACTAGCTGAATAGACAGATGCACCACTTTCATTCACAATGACATAGCACACATTTGGAACTTCCTTAAGAACTTCCGCAACAAAGGCTTCGCTTTCTCGACTAGCCGTTCCGTTCCCAATCGCAATGATTTCTACACCGTATTCACGAATCAAACGCTTCAGTTCTTCTTTTGCCGCTTCAATTTGTGCTGGTTTAGCTGGTGCAACAGGATAAATCACCTGAGTGGTCAACATCTTTCCTGTCTGATCGACAACAGCCAACTTGGCTCCTGTCCGGAAAGCTGGGTCAAAGCCCAAGACCACGCGCCCTTTGAGGGGAGCAATCAACAAGAGGTGGCGAAGATTTTCAGAGAAAAGCTGAATGGCTCCATCTTCTGCCACTTCTGTCAATTCTGTCCGAATCCGACGCTCCATAGCTGGTAGCATCTTCTTTTTCAGAGCCTGGTTGATAACTTCTTCGATATGGCTGTTCTTCGATTTAAATCGAGCTTCAAAATGACGAATCAAGCGATCCACAGGATGCTCAAAACCAACCTTTAATACCCCTAATTTCTCTCCACGGTTTAAGGCAAGGGTCCGGTATCCCTGCATGTTTGCAACCTTCTCAGAAAAATCATAATAGATCTGGAAGACTTGCTTCTCGTCTTTGCTCTCATCCTTCAAGCTAGAAGTTATCAAGGAGTGTTTGCGAATCTCCTGGTAAGTGAGGTTACGCAATTGCGGGTCTTCTGCAATCGCTTCGACTAAAATATCGATTGCTCCAGAAATGGCATCTTTTACAGTTGGAAAAGCTTCTGATAAAAATCCCTCTGCTGCTATTTCTAAATCCTTTTGATCTTGCAAAATCATCCGAGCAAGCGGGAAGAGGCCTGCCTCACGCGCAACTGTAGCCTTGGTCCGGCGTTTTTCTTTGTAGGGAAGATACAATTCTTCCACATCTGCCAGTTTTTCAGCTTGCTCAATCGCTTCTTTTAGGGCTGGGGTGAGTTTCCCAAGCTCTTCAATCTTAGCCAAGACAGTTTCTTTCCGATCAGCCAAGACTGTCAAAGACTTGTCCATATCGATAATGGCTTTGATCGCTACTTCATCTAGATTCCCCGTAGCATCTTTCCGATACCGAGCAATAAAGGGGATGGTAGATCCCTCTGCTGTTAAGGTCAAAACAGTATCAATTTGTTTGAGACTTACGCCCAATTCTTGGGCTATTTTTTCATATTTTTCCATAGCTTCTATTATACCATAGAAAGCTCGCTATTCCGCCCTTCCGTCCTGTTTTTGCACTTGATTTCCCCTCTTTTCTGAGAATTTGATATAATGAGAAAAAAAGAAAAGGAGACCTATTCATGGCTATTAAATTTTCAAAAACAGACGATTTAGACAAACTCTTTGAGGAATTTGCCGTTTTCCCAGATCCCCCTCAAGCCACTTTCCCAGATGAGAAAAAGAAAGCAGCTAAAGGGCAAAAAGAGCAGAAGGATTCTGACAAATGAGTTTCTTCCAACAGCTGCCAACCAGTGTCCTTCAAGCTGGAGCAATTTTTCTTTCAATTATGATTGAAGCCCTTCCTTTTGTTTTGATTGGAAGTCTCATTTCAGGGGCAATCGATGTCTATATCACCCCCGAAAAAGTCTACCGAGCTCTTCCTAAAAATAAATGGGGAGAATTCTGTTTGGGACCTTGATCGGCTTTATTTTTCCTTCCTGTGAGTGTGGTATTGTCCCCATTATCAATCGCTTTTTAGAGAAGAAGGTCCCTAGCTATACAGCTGTGCCCTTCCTAGTGACAGCTCCGGTTATTAACCCCATTGTTCTCTTTGCTACTTATTCTGCCTTTGGGAATTCCATTCAAATGGCTCTCCTACGGGCCATCGGATCGATCCTGGTGGCAACTGTTCTGGGGATTTTCCTAGGATTTTTCCAAACAGCTTCTATCCAACGGGCCAACCGCAAGGAAGTCCATGTTCATGACTTTTCAAAACTATCTGCCGCTCAACGCTTCTTTCAAGTATTTGTGCAGGCCATTGATGAGTTTTTCGACACTGGACGGTATCTGGTCTTCGGTTGTTTGTTTGCCAGTGTGGTTCAGGTATATGTGCCAACTCGAGTGCTGACTTCTATTTCAGCGACACCACTCTTAGCCATTTTCCTCCTCATGCTTCTGTCCTTCCTGCTCTCATTGTGTAGTGAGGCAGATGCCTTTATTGGTTCCTCCCTCCTCTCTAGTTTTGGCTTAGCTCCTGTCCTAGCCTTCTTGGTTATCGGACCCATGCTAGATGTCAAGAACCTCTTGATGATGAAGAATTATCTGACCAATCGCTTTATTGTCCAATTCATTAGCATCGTCAGCCTAGTTGTCTTGGTTTATGCTTGGTTTGTGGGGGTGGTCCTATGATTCGATTTCTCATTTTAGCAGGCTACTTCGAAATTACTATGTATTTGCAGCTTTCTGGCAAGCTCAACCAATACATCAATATGCATTATTCCTATTTAGCCTATATCTCTATGATTCTTTCTTTCCTCTTGGCTGTCGTCCAGCTCTATATATGGATGAAGAATCTGCCCGTTCATAGCCACCTAACCAGTAAAAAAGCCAAAGTCATGAGTATTTTTCTGCTCCTGATTCCCTTGATTGTCGGGATTGGGTTCCCGACAGTGACCTTGGATTCCCAAACGGTTTCTGCCAAGGGCTATCATTTCCCCATCGCAGCTGGCTCTTCAAAGGATATTCAAAACGACGAAGGAACAACCAACCAATACCTCAAGCCTGACACTAGCAGTTATTTTACCAAGTCTGCTTATGAATCCGAGATGAGAGCTGCAGCTAAGAAGTACCTCAAACAAGATCATATCCAGATCACGACAGAAAACTATATGGAAGTCATGGAAGTGATCTATGACTATCCAGATGAATTTGCTGGAAACCTTTACCCTAACCGGCTTTATTTATAAGGACCCTCAGGATCCGGGTAGCCAGTTCCTTTTCCGTTTTGGGATTATCCACTGTATCGCCGACTCAGGAGTCTATGGTCTCTTAACCCAAGGAGCCTCCCAAACCTATGACGATAATACTTGGGTCCAAGCTACTGGAACTCTAAAGATCCAATACCATAAACAACTTGGCCAAAGTCTTCCTGTCTTAGATATAAAAGAAGCCCACTCAGTAGAAAAACCTACTAATCCTTATGTCTATCGGGTCTTCTAAAGACTGTTAAAACTCTCTAGGTTGTGACCTTTTGGTCCAACCTTTTTTTGTGCTTTCTTCTCCTTTTCTTTCCTATTTTAAAGTCAGAATCCTTTTACATTCAAAGGGAAATTTTCTGAATTTTATGGTAAAATATGGTTTATCAAGTTAGAAAATAGGTATGAACATGTCATCAAAAGTTATTATTACAATTTTCGGTGCTAGTGGAGATTTGGCTAAACGCAAGCTTTACCCTTCACTTTTTAGACTTTACAAATCAGGTAATTTGTCTGATCATTTTGCTGTTATTGGAACTGCTCGTAGACCTTGGAGTAAGGAATATTTTGAGTCTGTTGTAGTCGAATCCATTTTAGACTTGGCAGATAGCGCAGAAGAGGCTCAAGCGTTTGCTAGTCATTTTTACTATCAAAGCCACGACGTTAATGATACCGAACATTATATCGAATTACGCAAGCTTCAAGCTGAGTTAAACGAAAAATATCAAGCTGACCACAACAAGCTCTTCTTCCTCTCAATGGCACCACAATTTTTTGGTACCATTGCCAAACACCTCAAGTCAGAGCAAATCGTTGATGGTAAAGGCTTTGAACGTTTGATTGTTGAGAAACCTTTTGGTACAGACTATGCTACTGCAAGCAAACTAAATGAAGAACTCCTAGCAACATTTGACGAAGAACAAATTTTCCGTATCGACCATTATCTTGGTAAGGAAATGATTCAAAGCATCTTTGCTATTCGCTTTGCCAATATGATTTTTGAAAATGTTTGGAATCGTGAGCATATCGATAATGTTCAGATCACCTTTGCAGAACGTCTAGGTGTTGAAGAGCGTGGTGGCTACTATGATGAATCAGGTGCTCTTCGTGACATGGTTCAAACCATACTCTCCAACTTCTGTCACTCCTTGCTATGGACAAGCCAGCAAGCTTTACAAAGGATGACATTCGTGCGGAGAAAATCAAGGTCTTCAAGAACCTTTACCATCCTTCAGATGAAGAACTAAAAGAGCAGTTTATCCGTGGTCAATATCGTTCTGGTAAAGTTGATGGTATGAAATACATTTCTTACCGCAGCGAACCAAATGTGAATCCTGAATCTATGACAGAAACCTTTGCTTCAGGTGCCTTCTTTGTAGATACTGACCGCTTCCGTGATGTACCTTTCTTCTTCCGTACAGGTAAACGCCTAACTGAAAAAGGAACTCACGTGAACATTGTCTTCAAACAAATGGATTCCATTTTTGGAGAACCCCTAGCACCGAATGTGCTTACCATCTATATCCAACCGACTGAAGGATTCTCTCTCAGTCTTAATGGTAAAAAGGTAGGGGAAGAGTTTAGCCTTGCGCCAAATTCTCTTGACTATCGAACAGATGCGACTGCTACAGGTGCTTCACCAGATCCATATGAAAAATTGATCTACGATGTTTTAAATAACAACTCAACAAACTTTAGCCACTGGGATGAAGTGAGTGCATCATGGAAATTGATTGACCGTATTGAGAAGCTTTGGGCTGAAAACGGTGCTCCCCTTCATGACTACAAGGCTGGTAGCATGGGACCTCAAGCTAGCTTTGATTTACTTGAAAAATACGGAGCCAAATGGACATGGCAACCTGATTCAAAGCACTGATCAAAGAAGCGACGTCCTCCATTACGTTTACGACAAAATCGGACTCATTCAGGAAGGCGGCATCAGCCGTTTCGACTGCAAAACCAGTACTTCGATGAAGAAACCGGACTGCATTACAACTTCTTCAGGTATTATAAGTCTGATGCGGGGCGGTTTGTAAACCAGGAGCCTATTGGATTGATGGGGGGAGAGAATCTTTATTGGTTTGCGCCTAATGGGTAAGATTGGCTAGATCCTCTAGGTTTGAATAAATGCTGTGATAATAGCAAAGTTAAAACAGAACCAAACACAGCATTTTTTTGGTCAGGTAGAACAGATGGTATTGGTGGACAACATATTGCTGCCGATATTGCCAAATCTAATGGAGGAACTACATCAGAAATGTTAATTGAAGCTAGAAAAATTATCATGCCTACGTGGGATCAAAATTACCATGCAAGCATTAAAGCATGGGAAGATATTTCATCAGAGTATGCAACATGCGCTTCTGGTACTGTAACAGGCGTTATTGGCAAGATATGCGACCAGGAAATATATGGGAAAATAGAGAATTACCCGCTTTGAAGAACAATCCTAATATAGATCCTAAAACAAAGATTTCAACTGTTATATTTCAAAGGTAATTACTATGGATGATTTCGTAATTGAAAAAATTTCAAGAGGTATGTTAATTGTTTCTTTAAATGGACATGAAATTTCATTTGAAGGAGAAATGTTCTTTCCAAATAATGAGTTTCACTTTTCCCTATATGCGAAAACAGCAAAATTTACTAAGAGCAACCAAATTTTAAGCAAGGAAGAGTTAGATAATATTTTAGAACATTTAAAAAAAGAATTTATTTTAAAAAATAGAGTATTAGACATAATTTTCTAAATTTAATTATCAACTGTAAAGTAGCCCAAGCAAGCCGTAGACCACATGAAACCTCCAATCCCGACGAAGGGTGTGTGCGGTACGCAGTTTCTGCTTTTCAGATGACCTTCATCTTATTTCGTCAAAAATATGCGCACGAAAGGGTTTTTATATCATACTGCTGCCTTTGAAGATAAAATAAAAGGCGTATATAAAATCATGTAGGAGGATGATTTCGGAAACTAAACGGTAGGGATTAATTCTAGGAAACAGGCAGCAAGATTGCCTAGAATTATTGGTAAATGTTCCTAATTTTATTAATGTAAATATATTGGAAAGGGTTAATTATGACCTACTTAATTAAGCCATATGAATCAATTGGTGATTTTGTATTTGGTACTTCTCTTAAGGAAATACAAGAAAAATATGGAAAACCAGCGAGAATGGTTGAAGATAATATTATGAATAATAAGGTGGAATATAGGAATGCTTGTGAATTAGTTTATGAAAATGATAAATTGGTTTATGGATATTGCTTAAAAGATTCTAATCCCATATTAGGAGATATTGATATATTTAAAAATTCAATCGAAGACCTTAAAGCCATTGATTCAGAATTTATCGAAGGAAAAAAATATATCCTTTTTAAGAATCTCGGAATTTGTATAGGAGGTATGACAGGGAAAAAAATTCCTGAAGGTAAGTTATTAATTGCATTTGATAAAAATCACCTTGATTTTTTTGAATGTTTTATCGAGGTCTAATCGAACTGTAGCAAATGAAACTTCCAATTCCGATGTAGAGTAAGCCGCAGCCTACACAAAACCTCCAATCCTGACGCAGGGAATGTGTGGTACGATGGTTTAAATTAGGAGGAAATAATGTTTATAGTTTGTGCATACTGTGGTAATAAGTCTGAATTAACTCAGAATGATAAAGATTTTGTTAATCAAATGATAAAAACAGGTTCAGCGATATTTGAGTTCTTTAGGGTATTAAATTTTAGGAGCTACTAAAATGTTAGGTGAATTAAAAATCATAGATGAATTTGCGGATAAATTTGATTTTCGAATGTTTGGTCCAGCTCTTTTAGAGAAAGAAGTTAGTTGGCCTGTAGATTATAATGGAAACCCTATGCTGTTTTTTATGGGGCTTCCTGCAAATTTATTAAATAAAAAGCTAGATATTAACTTGTATTGTAATATCTTTATTACTTACGATCATGAAGATGATCAACATTTATATGATTTGAGCGATAAAAATCCAGAGCCAAATAAAAGTTCTTGTGTAATTTTAAGTGATATTCGTTCTTCAAAAATAAAAAAAGTAAGCTGTATCGAACCTAGCAAAAAACTTTCAATCAGTGAGTCTGGTGATGAGGTACCATACTGGCTACAAGATCCTATTCAGAAACCAAATATGTCATTTCAATTTCAAATATATGCAGGAGAGATAGATAATATGTTCCAGCAAGATTTTGGAGATGAGTTTTATTATTTTTTCTGTAATGAAAATTGTTCAGAAGGTAATGTTTTTGTTCAAATTACCTAATCAAATATGTAAAGTAAGCCGTAGCATACATGAAACCTCCAATACTGACGTATGGTGTGTGCGGTACACACGCGTTTTCTGTTTTTCAGACGACCACTGTAATGAAATAAAACTTAAATTAAATTTTAAATAATTGAGAAAATAAGATGGATATGCCAATTATTGTGAATGATAATGGAGATATTAGTTTGTTTGCCAATATCAAATATGCAGAATTATATTTAGAACCAGACGATATCAAACAAAAATTTCTATGAAATATTTAATAGAAATGGAGATTTATTAAAACCAATTATATTAAAAAAATAGTAAAAAATTTCTTTTTGGTAACTTTATAAAGGAGAATATACAAATAACACCACATATTCCCAATATAAATGATAGAGAATATTTATTCAAACTATTATTTAATTTTTGTAATAATATTAAACTTGAAGTTCCAAAGGAAATTAATCTAAATGATTTAATTGATAAATTGATCAAAGGAATTGGCTTTACTAAATAATCGTATACCGACGGCGAAGTGCAGAACTACTTCTACGATCTGCATGACCACCTGGTTAAAGCCGAAATCTTCAAAAAAGACGGCACGAAAGAGACTTGGGTCTACACCTACGACCCCTTGGCACAGGTCCGCAATTGGACAACTAAAGACGGCGAAAACCGCCAACAAACACACTACTTCCACTGCGACCAAATCGGCATCCCAAGAGAGATGACCGACATCCATGGCAATTTAATATGGTACGGCGAATACACCGCTTGGGGTCGTCTGAAAAACCAATACTTCGATGAAGAGACCGGACTGAATTACAACTTCTTCAGGTATCATGAGCCTGATGCGAGGAGGTTTTTGAATCAGGACCCGATTGGGTTGAAAGGTGGGGAGAATCTTTATGAATTTTCACCCAATATAAATAGTTGGTTTGATCCTTTAGGATTAAGTCCTAGAAATTTACCAGAAATTGCATCAGAAATGGTAATTCAATTGGAAAAAATGGTTGAAGGGTATACATGGAAATGCTGGTGTATTTCCTAAATCTGTAGCAGATAAATTACGTGGTAAATCTTTTGATAGTTTTGATGATTTCCGAGCTGCCTTTTGGAAAGAAGTAGCAAAAGATCCAAAATTAGTTGAGGGTTTTTCGAAGGCTAATAAGAAAAGGATGGCTCAGGGGAAAGCACCTAAAGCAGCCAAATGTCAACATGATGGTAAAGTAAGTTCGTATCAAATACATCATAAAACTCCTATTAATCGTGGTGGTGTTTATGATATGAATAATATGCTGATTGTTACACCAAAATTCCATAAAGAGATACTAGACCCGAAATACCATTTTGGAGGAGAATAGCATTATGTTGGATAGATTATATTTAATCAAACTGATTGATCAGTTAAGAAATTTTGAAGGCTCAGAAGAGGATGAAGATGTATTTCTTGAAAAATTAGAAAATTTGGTCACAGATCCAAATATATCAGATTATATATATTGGACAAACATGAGCTCCGAGGAAATAGCTGATAAAGTACTTAGTTACAAACCTATTATCCTCCCTGATTTAAGCAATTCTAAGTCTACATGATATTTTCAGTTTTAATGTAACGTATATGTGGAATACATACATGTACTATGCGCAATAAACGACCTAAGAAGAAATGTTGATTATTTGACAAATTATAACTGAAAGGAGTAATGAAAATGAAAATTAAGAGTTTGGTTGAGAAAATGGGTGGAGTTCAAAGGTTTACATTTGAACCACTGATTCCTACATCTAGAAAATCAATGTCTAAATTTTTAGATATTACTAAAGAAGAATTTTCAGATTATTTGGATTATCTTGAATTATTTGGTGGAGAGACAGGATTTATAAAAGAATTTAAGTTAACCCCATATAGTGATTTGCCTGAATATTGCTATCCTGATGACGATATTCCTGTAGGTGGTAATATCGAATGGAGTGGCGGTGATTTAGGTTTTTTTTATGGTGAAAATATCAACTACCAAAAAAACTCCCAGATTAGTGAAAGGCTTGAAAAATACAAAAATAGAATACCAGATAATTTTCTACCAATATCAAATAATGAATTTGGTGACTTGATTTGTCTATGTACTCAAGGAGAAAGAATTGGGCAAATTTTCTATTGGGATCATGAAAATGAATGGGATGAAGAAGATTATTTTGATGAATTTGGTGTACAAATGCCTGAAGAAGTAAAATTCCAAAATATCTATTTAATTGGTAAAAATCTATATGATTGTTTTAGCAGAATGATTCCAGTTTAATAATTGAAACAAGCCGTAGCCTACACAAAACCTTTAGTTCTGATATAGAGTGTGTGGCACAAATGTAAGCGGTTACTCTTATCAAAGCCACATCAACGAAGACAGCGAAAACCGCCAACAAACCCACTACTTCCACTGCGACCAAATCGACATCCCAAGAGAGATGACCGATAGGGACGGCAATCTGGTTTGGTTCGGAGATTATTACGGTTGGGGCAAACTGAAGAGTGAAACCAACATATCCGGAACTGCTCACCAACCCTTCCGCCTGCAGAACCAATATGCTGACCGTGAAACAGGGTTGCACTACAACTTCTTCAGGTATTACGAGCCTGAGGCGGGGCAGTTTGTGAATCAGGACCCGATTGGGTTGTTTGGTGGACAAACACAAAAATATATTAATAACTTAGAAAGTTTAATAAGACAATGAATCAGGAGCAATTGATAAAAAAGATTAATATAGTTTTAGTCGAAATTGATAAAATGATTAATAATTGTGATGAATATAGTTATACAAATAAACAGCAGTTGATTTCTATAAAAAATGAACTATATGACATGATTAATTATCTAAATTCAGAAAGTATTTTTTTCAACAAAAAAAGGAAAAAGAATTTTTTTATTGTCTCAGATAGTAATTGATTCTTGGCCATTTAATAGTGAGGTTGGTAAACTCCTTGTAGAATTAGAAGAAGATTTCAATTCTTTGACAAGAGAAAATATAAAAATACCTAAGTTAAAAATTTTTCTTGAAACTCCTTTAGAATTTCAAGAAAAAAATTTTTTTGACGAATGGGAAGTCAGTTATCTTGATTTGATGGAAGTAAATCAAGGTTCTCCCTTAGTTGGAAGTCTATCCATTAACGGTCAAGTTATTATTAAAGAACAGGGGTTTGGAGGGCCTTTGTTGTATTCCAATAGAAAAATATATATTCCAGTTTTCATTAGACGATTTTGCCTTGTTGGATTTAGGCTTGCAATATTAAATTTAGATGATTTATCAATTGAATATATTGGGGGTATCGAAGACTTGGTTTATCTGAAAGAGATAAAAGATAATAGAATTTATTTCTATACAGACATATATAAAAGCACAGAAAAGAATTTAACTTTATATGAACAAATATAACTCAAGAATATGCTGTAAACATCATAGCCAAAAGGACTTCCATGTTAATTAAATTTAAAAAAATTTATTAAAAAAAGTATTGGATAAGTATTCTAATTTCATGGATTTGTTTTTTTGGTTATGGATGGCCTATTATGGAGATAACACGATAGTTAAGTTGGTCGTGTTTCCGATCATCTCTTTCTTTCTAGTTATTTTATTTCATTTAGAATTAGAAAGAAAAAATATTAAATATCTATCCATAATTCAAATGTTAATTGGGATATTGCTGGGATTAGCTATACAAATCAAAAGTGAGAATTTTATGCTCTTTGAAGGATTGATATTCGGAGGAATTTGGGGATTAACAACACCCTTTTGGGTAAAAATATTTTTATTTTTAAGAAAAAAGATAGGAAATTATGTATAACAAAGCATAAGAAGCCCATTACGTCATTGCTTCGCTTGACTGTTCGATATCGCTGCGTTTACGCCTTTGGTGGTCAGGGATGAATGGCTAATGGCAATGTTTAAAAAGGATGGAAAAAATAATAACTGCCCAAATAATGTTTCAGATATTCTCCACATTAGCCCAAGCAATAATCGGGGAGCGGGTTCATCTATTAAAGCAGCATTATCGCACTTGTCTGATGGTGTTCGAGTAAAATTCAAGATAATCTATAAATATATGGAGACCTTAAAACTATGAATATAGACTTTAATAAAATTGCTGAATTTTGTGTTACAAAAAATCAGAAAAAGAAGATTTCTATTCTTCAAAAAAAATTTTTCTTTTTAATAATTCCAAGAGTAGAGAAGCACTTACTGACTTAATTAGTAGTTTATTTGTCAATAAGATATATGAACCTTTCAAAATCATTATTCCTGCTATTTTGCAAGTGAAATTTGAAGAGAATTTTGAAATATGGGGAGATGTAGAATATATACTTGGTCTTTTGAATGAGTCTCCTATTATTTCTAGCAATCAGAAAAAGCAATCTTTTGAATTACTAAAGTCTGTAACCGAGTATAAAAGCCAAAAAGGTGCTCAAGAAGGATTAGATAATTATTTTGCACGACACCTATCGCTATATTTTGTTGAAGAAGGAATGGAAAATGTTAAGGAATCAATTGAAGATGATGATCTTGAACTTGAATACTTTATGAGGTTAGGACTATTATCTGCTGCTTCTGTTGTTAAAATTATCTGCAACTCTACTAATGATTTATTAGAAAAACAGATGAACGAGATTATTTTGAAACAAATTCAAGCATTACATGAAGAAAAATTGTTGAAATATAGTTAAAAACCAGCAAGCCATAGCCGGACAAAACCTTCAGTCCTGACGTAGGGTGTGTGCAGTACGTGCAGTACGCACGCATACGGTTTTGCTGTTTAGACGACCTCGAATAAGAAACAGGGCTGCATTACAACTTCTTCAGGTATTACGAGTCTGATGCAGGTCGGTTTGTAAATCAGAATCCGATTGGGTTGGAAAGTGGAGAGAATTTATATTCTTTTGGACTGAATACGAAGGCGTGGGTAGACTCATTAGGCCTTGCTTCAAAAGCAACTGCAAAAATGAAACCATATAGATTTTTGGATGTTAGTGTAAAAGGACCTCGTGCTGATATTTTTGTAGGAAATAAAAAAGTAACAGAAGCCCTTTTAACCTTAGATGATAAACGAGAATTAGTATGAAAACGTTTTGGTGATATGAAAAGTGCTACTTCCAAAGAATTGAAAGCTGCTGATAAATTAATTTCTGAACTGAAAGATAACTCACAAATTATGTCATTAGCAAAAGATCATCTTAAAAAGACTCTGACTGATTTTGAAGGTGATTTAAATGACCCAAAAAGTACACTAGAAGTAAGGATATAGCTAAAAGAGAAATTGAAAAATTTAGGAAAATGTTAATGAGGTAATTATGGATATCACATCATTCTTAAAAACAGGTAGATTTAAAGATTTGTCTGTAGGTATGTCATATAGTAATTTTCAAAAGTTGAAACAATTCAAACATTCATCTAAATGGTTATACGATGACGATAATATAGAAAGTGGTTTTTCTATTTTTTGGAAGGGATTAGAAATTGGTTTTAGGGATGAAGTTATTTATTTACTATCAATAGATCCTTATTTTTAAAGGTGTAACTATTGCTAAAAAAATATAAAATTAATAGGAAATTAACTATTGAAAAGTTTGTAAAATATTTGTTTTTGGCCGATATTAAATGGAAATTTGTATCAAGGGAGGAGTGGGAACATGAGTGTGAGATAAAAACAGAAGGAGGAGTTTCTATTATTTTCACATTTGAATTAGATGGTGTAAGAATCTCTAAATTTTCAGTCTCATAAAAATAAACGTAATTAGGCCAAGCCTTCCCCGCAAGGTCCCCTTTTTTCAAATACAAAAAAAGCTAAAATATAAATCTTTCAACTATTTAGACGTTTTATATTACTCATTAATTTATGCAAAACTAACAACAAGCGTAGGTCTGGTCTAGCAAACCGTATCCCGTACGAAACCTCCAATCCCGACGTAGGGTACTGCGGTACGCACGCAGGTGGTTTCGCCTGTCTAAACCACATCAACGAAGACGGAGGAGGCGCCAACAAATCCACTACTTCCACTGCGACCAAATCGGCATCCCGAGAGAGATGACCAATAGCGAAGGTAATCTGGTTTGGTTCGGCAACTACACCGGCTGGGGTCGTCTGAAAAAGGATGAGCGGATTTACAAGGATGCGCATCAGCCGTTCCGTTTACAGAACCAGTATGCTGACCGTGAGACGGGGCTGCATTACAACTTCTTCAGGTATTACGAGCCAGACGCGAGTCGGTTTGTGAACCAGGATCCGATTGTGTTGCTAGGCGGGGAGGATAACCTTTATCAGTTCGCTGTAAATGTTCAAAGTTGGATTGATCCATTAGGGCTTTCTCGTAATAGGTTAGCTACAGTAGGTAAAACGCCATCAAAAGTAAGTCCTACTGGTAGGGCTGTAATGCGGCGCACAAAATCGAAGTAGATATGATAGGGATAAACCAATTGGACCTAGACCGAAATCTGATTATGGTCATGATTGACATAGAAAATTTACATTTAATATCGTTTAACTTTATTGAGGAGTTGTATGCTATGAATTTAGATGCAGTTAACCCAGAATTAGAATCAAAAATTAATGATTTAGTTTGCGAAGCTTATAACAAATCTTTTTTGGAACAAGAAAAATTACTAAAACAAGCATTTGAGCTAATACCCAAGCCAGTAACTCAATGGGCGCATCCAACTACAATGGTTGCGATTGCCTTATTCGACTTATATTATAAAAATCAGAAATATGAACAGGCTGAAGAATGGCTGATTATTGCTTTAAGTGTTGCTGATTTAGGAACAACTAATGCAGGAACATATCTATTAGGCGGTCTTTTTTATTATGATATTGAAAAATATGATGATGCTTATAAATATTTCGATATTGCTTATAATGATGCCGGGTATTATCCATTTAGCATAGAAGACAAAAAATATTGGCAATTTTATAAGCAACGTAAAGAAGAATTAAATCCTAAGAAAAAAAATAAAAAGTAAGATTCGATATATTCAGACGACCTTTTTGGTACCGTACTTAACCGCTGCTACGCCTACGACCCGGATGTAGTATAACTAGAGGGAAATATACTATGAAATATCATATTGAAGATTTAAGAGACCAATTACATAACCATAACTGGATTGTTTTGAAAGAATCAGAAGGAAATGATTTAGATATATCAGAATATTGGACTATTCGTCATAGATACCAACCAAACAAAACTTGTACTCTAGCATTTGAAGGAATGGATGACTTGGAAGTTTTACCAATCGAAAAAAGTTATGCATGTTTTTTATCTGAAGAGCCAGCTATATCATTATACTTTTCTAAGAGCATTAAGTTATGGAAGAGAGATTTAAATACATTCATTTTAAATCTGAATTCTTTTATAATTTGCTGATTTTAAATCCTTCAAACTATATAAAGCTAATCAAAATCCAAATAACTGTAAATGTTTCTAGCAAGCGTAGGTTGGGTCAAGACCCAACAAAATATCAGGGTCGTCTGAAAAAAGATGAGCGGTTTACAAGAATGCGCATCAACCCTTCCGCCTGCAAAACATCCTTGTCCACACTTGCATGTAGCTACTGCCAAAATGGATGGAAAGCTTAGTCAAAAAAGAAATAATGGGAATGGTACATTTTCTTGGAAGTCCTACAAAGATAATGTAACCGTACAACATAGGAAATAGTATCATGAAAACTTTAGAAAATAAGATCTTTACTTTAAAACAGAATCATTTAATGAAAAAAATGAAAGAAATTCATTTTTTAAATAATTTAATTTCAGATTCTGAAAAAAATTATTCCATATCCACTCTCATGTGAAATAATAAATCGTACTTTTTATCCCTTATAGAAATATAGAATTATTAAAAGAAAATTTTTAGTTTATCGATAAAAAAATGAACTATTAAATTTTTTTGCACCAGAGGAAAAATGATACTGCTTATGTATACTTTTTATGGAGGAATAAATGATTCGGCTGAAACACCAATAGAATTATTCCCCTTGTTTATTATCAAAATAAAAAAATATTAGCGATTGGCTAGAATTAATAAACAAATCTAATTTTTTTATTGTTTAAAAATTCTTTAGTAATAAAATAGATAAAGTTATCGATATATCTCTACTCGACAATGAGGAAGATGTGTTATCTATTTCTATTGGAGTGAACGCAAATAAATAAACTATTCCAGCAGAAGCAATCCTTTGCTTTGTATAACTTAAAAGGTGGTTAGCATGAAAGAATTATTAGAAAAAAACTTGAAAATAATAGTTTTTATTTATAAGGTCAGAATGGATCTTGAATTCGATGTAAAGGACTATCAAGAATTATTAAAAAAATTTTTAAATGAAATAAAAGCATTATACTCATAATCATAATCTAATTGAAAAAAGACTAGCATCTCTTTTATATGAAATACCGAAATTAACACATATTTGGTATCTCAATTTAAAAGACGATCCAAATAAAAAAACATCTTCTATTGTTAATCAACTTGAAGATGCATGGATAGAGTTAGATTCAATAATTGGAGAAGAAATTCTTGGTCAAGGACAATAAATTCCTCTTAGCAAACAGTAGTCATAGGTTAGGTCGTGTTCCACCAAATATCAAGAGTATCTGAAATCAATTTTCAGACGACCTCGAAGAAGAAACAGGGTTGCATTACAACTTCTTCGGGTATTGTGATCAGGATGCCGGTCGGTTTGTAAATCAGTATCCGATCGGGTTGGATGGCTGTGATAACCTTTATTGGTTTGCACCGAATGTGGCTATGTGGCTTGAACCTTGGGAATTAGCAAAATTTGGTTCTTGAAAATGTTAAGAAACAATGTGATAAGGAATTATTTATGGAAATTATTTCAAAAAACACATATTACAAGATAGAAGATGGTATTCTTACCATTGCATTTGCAGATAGTAAAAAACCTAACCCTAATAATTACTTAATCTTACAAAGAGAAGTTGACGACTTAGAATACTATTATTATGAAATAAACAGTCAGCAATATTCAGGAATAGGTGGCTTCAAAAAAAGGTAGAAATTTATTCCAATAAATTAGTTATTTATTTTCAAGAAAAAAACAAAAAAATTTATCAAAAATAGTATTGAAAATCTAATTATTACTTATCAACCTGATAAAAAAATAAATGAATATATTGAATATATTTTTTTGGAGAATCCGATTGTGAGGTTGTAATTTGCTAATTTAAAATAAATTTATGTGGAACCAAGCGGGAATACTGCTTTAACTTCCACTTCCGATGTGAGTACAATCAGCAAGCTGTAGCCTGAACAAAAACTTTTAGTCCTAAGGAGTGTTTTATGAAAATCAAAGAATTAATTGAAAAATTAGAACAAAAAAATAGCCATCAATTCTTGAAAACGGTATTAAAACCAGAATTTGCTTTTTCTTTGCCAAAAGATTTAGAATTCTTTTATGAAAATTATGAATATGCTATTCTCAATATTGATACTTCTTGTGAGATAAGAATCAGTTCACTTTCAGAATTGCAACCAACAAACCAAATTTTATATCCAGCTGATGATGTTATTTGGGAGGAGTTGGCAGATGATATCAGCAATGATTGGTTCATGATTGCATCTTCTCAAGAGCTTAGTCAATATATCAGTATAGACTTAAACAAAAAAAGATTTGGTTTTTGTTATGATAGTTTTATAGAAACTCATGCTACACCTGATGAGTCTCCCATTATTGCTAAATCATTTACAGAACTACTGGAGAAATTGGTTTCCAATGAAAAAGAATGGTTTTGGTTAGATTCCTCTTTTCAAAGCTATGGTGATGCTTATGAAGATGAATAAGTAAGTTGTAGCCCTTATGAAACTCTCGATCACAACAAAGAGTACGTTTGGAGGCACGTAAGTAGTTTCTAAATTTCAACCCTAGGAAGGATTTAATCCATGATTAAAAATTTAAAAATTAATGACGGTAAAGCTACTGCTTTAATATCTTTATCGCCTAGTGATATGCAACCGTATGATATACCCATTTTTATTGATGATGAATCAGGAGATATACAAAGAGAAAGCCAAATTTATCCAATTCTTGATAGGGTAGGGAGTTTTTTTAAACGAATAAACATTGATGATTTAATAAGAGACATTTCAATAGAGATTAATCAAGCTTGTTATGAGCAAAGTGATTATGAACCAACAGAATTAGATAATAAAGAATTAGCAAATGATTTAAAAATTGTCAATATTACAGCATATTTTGATGATTTAGTATTTATATACTATTCTGGTTCATTTCTTCCTGATATGGAAATATCTGCTCAAATAACTTATGAAGGTGAATTAGAAAACTTGGAAATATATGATAAATAGCAAGCCGTAGCCCGCATGAAACCTCGAATCTTGACGTAGGGCGGTACTCGATTTCTGTTTTTCAGACGACCTCGAAGAGGGAACCGGATTCGTTTGGAACGGCCAGTCACCTCTTACAGGAAATCCAACTGGACGGCAGATATACCTATATCTACGCCGATCCCGACAGCTACGAACCTTTGGCACAGGTACACAACTGTACCAATGAAGAAGGCGAAAACCGCTAACAAACCCACTACTTCCACTGCTGCCAAATCTGCATACCGCGTGAGATGAGCGATATCCACGGCAATCTCTTATGGTACGGCGAATACACCGCTTGAAGCATATGAGGTTATTAATAATTTACATCGCAGCAATAAGAATCATTTAAACAATGCAGAACGTAAACTAATGAGGGAAGCGAGAAAAAGAGGAGCAAAAATTGAATCAATAGGAGCTACTAGACCAATGTGCGGTAGATGTCAAAAAAAGGCGCAAGAAGTATGGGAATTTTGCGAAGAGTAATTACGGCTTTTAAAAAGATAGGAATTAAATATGAAACCTCAAGAATTAACTAATGAAATTTTTATTAGAAAGTATTTTTGGATTGCACTGATTTTTGTATCAAATGAACTTCCTAATCTATACAAATCGGTAAAAAAATCTCTGCCTAAAAGCGATGAAATATTTTTTATGAATTTTGTTGAAGATGAAAACAAAGAGGATAATTATTATGGATATGTCTATGATAAAAAAAATACAGTAATGTATGAATATTCTTTTCAAGATAGTAAGCTATTGAAAAATAGTAAATTGTCCCTTATTGAAAAGGATGTTAGTAAGTTAACTACAAAAGATATTCTTGAGTTGCCTGCACTTAATTTATTGTAGCAAGCCGTAGCCCGCATGAAACCTCAAATCCTGATCTAGGGCGGCACACGGTTTCTGTTTTCAGACGGCCTCTGTAATGAAATAAATTTTAAATTAAATTTTCAATAATCGAGAAAGGACGATTAAAATGCTTGATTCAGATACAAAAAATATGATTTCTGTATGGATAGGAACATCAAATAAGACGTTAGATGAATTTAATAAATACACTGAAGGAATGGAAGATTCAGATTCTCAATGTCCAGCATTTGCAGATTTTGGGGTTTCATTTATTGATTCAGACTTTTTTGTAGCTTTTCGTACCAAAAACAGAGAGATTGTTCCAATTGAAATTTTAGCTGAAGAAATTGGTACGCATTCGAAAAAAGCCACAGAAGAAATTATAAGAGCATCTAAAGAAAAAGGTGTGAATGAAGGGAATTCTTTGTATTATTATGCAAACGCTACTTTTAAACCCGATGATCCAGAAAAACTTTATAATGACTTAAAATTTATAGGAACGTTTAAAGATCCTAGAAAAAAGTTTCGTTAAATTGATTGCCTAGCAAGTTGTAGCTTGCATAAATTTTTAAATTCATAAGTAGGGTGCGCGCCTCAAAGCACGCGCGCGGTTTTTGCTTTTCAGACCATCTTAATATCTTTGTTGAGGTCGTCTGAACTATTTGTTCGTTAAAGTCTCATTACCATTATCAATGGCATTCTATCTAGAGGTCGTTTCCCCTGATAGCTGAGAAACTAATTGACATAGACAAATACAGGAAAGGATATATATTATGTTGAAAATATCAAATAATTCTTTGGATGGAATTGTATTGGGTCAAAAAAAGGCTGATTTTGATAATGTTACTTTAAATAATCCTAGTTATTCATTAGAGTTTGATAGAAAACACAAGATACAATCTGATTCTCAATTAATTACTGTATCATCCTCTGTATGTTGCAATGAATTCAGTTTAGATGGAAAAATTATTAACTTCTTCAATTTAGAAAAAAATTTTTTTAGAAGAAGAGGATCCTTTAATAGAAATTTCTGATGAAGGAAATTATTTTTTTATATTTTTTTCCACTATATAATTTACTTTTTGTATGTTGACTCTAAAGATAAAGTGTTTTTTTGCAGGTATTAATTTACGATGAAAGTATAAGAGACCCTATATGAAAAATACAGGTAAAAAAAGTACTCAGACTTTCAAAAAAAGTAAACTTAAAGATTCAACCCTAGTTTATGATAAATTAATATTTGTTCCTTATAAGGCTATAGGTGATTTTGAATTTAATTGTTCTCTAACAGATATTATTAAAAAAAATATGATATATCAGAAAATGTTATTTCAAAAGCAAAAAATATCATAGAGATAAATAATTTTGTACTGAGGTTTGATAATGAAAAGTTAACTGAGGTTACAATTTTTCATGATAAAGCGGTAAGGCTTGCAATATACTATAATGAAATTGAGATATCATCAAAAAAAGGGCTTGCTGAGCTATTAAGTCAATATGATGTTATTGAGAGAACGAAATCTAAATATCTTTTCAAAGAATTAGGTCTAGTTGTAGAAAAGGATCTGTCTGAATTTCGTTTTTTTGAACAATCATTATTAAACTTTTGGGCAAATTTGCATAGACCTATTACTAGCTGGTAATCACAAGCCATAAGCAAACTGTAGCTCTAATAGTACTTCCAACTCCGATATAAGCGCACGTACGCGGTTTCGCCTATCGAAATCACATCAACGAAAGCCACCAACAAACCCACTACTTCCACTGCGACCAAATCGGAAACCTGCGTGAGATGACTGGTGATAAAGGCAATCTGAGAGGAAGTAATTTTTATAACTACTCCCCAAATATACAACCTTGGGTAGATTTTCATCTCTGTCATCTGGTTGTAATGACAGAGATGAAAAAGATAGCAAACTAATTAACCCAAAAAAATTAAAACGGATTTTAGATAAAATTGGTACAGATCCACATGCGTTTAAAGCTGATTATGTTGGTAAACGAGCCGTATCTCATTATGATGTTTATAAACAAAATAAAACTGGAGAACTTTTATTAAGAAGAAAAAATTCTTCTGAATTTATTAGAACAGGAATTGGTTGCGATGATGAACCACCTCCTCCTACTGCACCAGCAAAAAAATGTTCATCAACACAAGAAAAAAACGATCTGATAACAAAAATTATTGGTATATTGCTGGTCTTACAGTTGTTGCTGTCGTAGCTATAGTCAGCCCTCTAGATGGGCCTTTTGGTGATGCAGCTGCTCTTGATGATTTGGGTAGTGCTTTATCACAATAAAACAACATGAGGTTTCAATGATGCTAAATAATACAATTGAAGTAACATTTTATATGGAATCAAATGATTACATCAATATGAAAGAAATAGACAAAATACTTAATATTAAAAATGCCGAGTTTTATAGTAAGGGAGATTTATTTACCTCACCAAACAAAAAGGTTCAATTTATAATTGAACACTCTTACTATTCTTTTGGTATAGATAAAGAGGAAAAATTTAAATGAAAAAAATTAATAAAATTATACAAAAAAATAGAAGACATAAAGAAAAAAATTTAAACTATATATTTAAAAAATATAAACTAAATAAGGAGCTTATAATTTACAGCTGGGCCAACGATGAGGCTACTCGTGAATATAAAATCTCCTTAAATCAGATTCAATTATTATCTGAGTTAGGAATAGAGTTAAAAATCATTCATTATAATTTTTAGTATTAGTGTGGATAAATTTCAAGATCTAACAACCCCAAAAGCAGTCTGAAATTCTAACCCCTCACTTATCCATCCTTCAGCAAGCCGTAGCCTGCATCAAATTTTTAAGTAGAAAGGATTTAAATAATGGACCTGCCAAAACAAGCAATTGATTCAATTGTTAAATTATCAGCTAAAGAAAGATTGGATTATTCTATTAAAACTATATCCGGTACTGAAACTTTATACCTATTAGATGGAAAGGATGACTGGATATGTTTGCAAGATGATGAAGGAAAAGAATATCTAATGATCTTTCCAGAATCTGAGTTTGCGGAGTTAGCTCTCCAATGGAATCCTCAAGCATTGAGAATAGATGAAATAGAACTAGAGAACTTCTTAGAAGATACCGTTCCTTTAATGTCTGAAAGTAATATTAGATTAGCTATTTTTCCTATAGATGAAAAAACAGAAACTATAATTTTGGATCCAATTGAATTTGCTAAGATGATCAATGATTATTTTTATGAGTGGTATGGGGAAGAATTTGATTTACCTTATTTATTAGAAGGTTAACAATGGGTTTACATAAAAAAGCAATAAATGCAATTCTTAATTTGTCCAGTCAAGAACGTTATGAGCATACTTTAAAAAGGATAACTGACTCTGGAGTTTTATATGTTTTAGCAGACAAAGACGGAGATTGGATATTATGGGGAGATGAGAAAAATTCATCTTTAGCCATATGGCCTGAATTAGAATTCGCGAGAATTATGGCAAATTCTGAGGATAAGAATTCTGATATTTATGAAATTGAGACAGAAGAATTTTTAGAGGATGGGATACCATGGTTAATAGAAAATAATATAGGTATAGCTGTCTTTCCAATTCCTAATAATCCTGAAACTATTGATATGGAGGCTATTCAGTTTGCTGCCTCAGTCAATAAAATCTTAGATGAAAGTTATGATGAGGCCTTAGATTTGCCTTATCTTTAAAACGAATGATCAGTTCGAAATCCAACCAAACCGTAATGTCATCTGAAAGAGGAAACCAAGGTAACGGAATTATGTTACCGGAATCTCTATCTAAAGGGACTACCCTGTTCTAAAACATAAGGTCTATCATAGAGGATATAACCAAGCAATTATGGAAATAGTAGATAATATTGATAAGAATTCTAAATGTGATAGAGAAAAGGCTAGAAAAATTCAATCATTACAATCCAAAATTCATAAGGCACTAAAGTCAGGAAGTATGACTTTATATAAACCGACAACAAAACAAGATTGGATTAATTACTAAACATAATAAGGAGTAGCATTATGAATATAATGTTAGAATTTATAAAAAATAATTTATTAGAAGTATCAGGTAATTTTCAAAACAGCCGATGGAAAATTATTCAAGATATTTCAGTAGCACAAAGATATGCATATCAGCAGTATGATTTAGAGACTGTTTGGGTGGATTCGCGTGAATCAAACTCACTAATTTTAAAGCTATCTACAGATGAAGATGACAATTTTTGGGATGAATATGCTGTTCCTGCAATTGAAAAAAAATTAAATTCCTTGAACTTAGAGGAGGGATTAAAAGATAGTTTATTTAGTGATGTAGATGCCGATTTATTTAATTGTTATTTAAATAACAAATATAAGAAAAAAATCATCCTTTTTTGGAATATGATAGAAGATGCTTATTTTAAAGGGTTTTGGCCTTGTGGATGGGAAGGTAAATATCCTGAGGGGAAGCTTGTCGTTTTTAAATTAAACTATGCTTAAATAAAAAACATGATAATTGCCATCTATATAAATCATTGAATCCAACGCAAGGTTTTCAGACGATCTTTGTTGTATTGCGTTCAACCGCCACTATACCTATAACAAAGCCGGCAACAAACCCACTACTTCCACTGCGACCGAAATCGGCATCCCGAGAGAAACGACAGATGATTAAGGCCTGCATTACAACTTCTTCAGGTATTACGAGCCTGATGTGGGTCAGTTTGTGAATCAGGATCCTATTGGGTTGTTGGGTGGGGAGAATTTGTATTGGTTTGCACCTAATACAACGAAATGGAATGATCCATTAGGACTAATGAACAAATGTGATAATTGTTCAAAAACTGGAGTAGACATAAACCTTGTGCAAAGGGAAACCAGTAACATTAGTTGCTTGTCAAACAGGAAAAGGGGACAATTTATTTGCTCAAAAATTGGCTAATGAATTAAAAGCACCTGTACGTGGTGTAACAGAAAATGTTAGTGCAGTTACAGGAGAAGTATTAAATGGAGGTAAATATGTTACATTTAAGCCATAAAATCCTTAAATTTATTTTTTTTTAAAGTATTTTTCTAACGTCTTATAATAACTCATACAGTAAGGATAGAGACATGAAATCTAATACCAACATTTCAATAAATGACAGTATGTATATTTCTAAAACTGATCTGGAAAAGTTAAAAATTGATGCTTCCTCTGGCAATAGTCAAGCAGCATCAAAATTAGCTAATTATTTTGCTTTTTATGAATTTAACAATGATAAATTTATATTTTGGTTAATTCGATCAGCCGAATTAGGTAATACTCAAGCACAATATGATTTGGCCTATATATTCTTTGATCATTACCAAGACAGTAAAGACAAAAACAAATTAGACGAAGCGGAAAAATGGGCTCTACTTGCTCAAAAAAATGGGATGTCTATTACTAACCTACTCACTGATATACATCGAGAGATTGATATTGCTCAAGGAGAATTTAAATGAAAAAAAATGGATACATTAATTTTAACTTTTTAGATAGTAAACCCAATATAAATAATATATTAGTTGGGCTAGATTTAGACTATTCAAATAAAGTGATAGCCCCAGATGGTCATGAGTTAGCATTGATTGCTTTTATGCCAATTGAAAATTTATTGACTATTGCACCTCAATTTAAAACAGATTTTCAGGATAAGGAATATAAAGATAAAGTAATTTACGTTTTTTTCTTATTATGATAAAGAAGATTATTTTCTTGACTACATTACTGAAATTGACGATGCTATTCAAGGATACACGAAAGTTATTATCGGAGATAAAAATCAGTTCAAGTTTAACCTAGATAAATTTTATCCAATTAATCCTATTGAGAATTTAGATGAAATGAGTTTTTTAGGAGGACAACCTGAATATTTACAACAAGAGAGTTATGATTTTCCAGAAAAATATATTTTCATAGGTCAAATCTTAGGGATGGACCTACCTGAAAAAGTAAATGAAATTTTTTATCTAACTGAGAACATAGGATATATTTTTATAGAGCGAGATCTATCTGGTGGATTATTCTTCGTACAAACGACTTAAACAAAACTAAAAAGGATTGAATTATGAATGAAAGTATTGAAACAGTATTAAATAGTTTCCTGATGGAAATGTATAAATGGGAAGACAATACTAATAAGCATATTGATGCAGGCACAGATATTCCTGATGAGATATTGAAACAAACACTAAAGGAAATATACGATAAATACCTAACAGATAAACCAAGAAAAATGGGAAAGTTAGAATGTATGACTGTTAACTACCCTCCAACATTCAATCCAAATAACGAGAAAATCATTGAAATAGAAGAAAAAGGTAGCTCTATAACTGTAAAAAGTGATGTGCTTTACGCTGGAATGGAAGTACAAAGACTTTATAAATTCAAAAAACAGACAGGTCTCTGGAAATTAGATAATGTAAAAGAATTTGATAGTTATGATGGGAAATGGCATTCTATACATATCTAAATTAAAGTAATTAGCAAACTGTAGCCAGCATGAATCCTCTGATCCTGATGTAGGGCATGTGAAGTACGCACGAATCCTTGGCAGAAGTACGCAACTGGATCAACGAAGACGTAGAAAGCGACCAACAAACCCACTAATTCCACTGCGACCAAATCGACATACCGCGCGAGACAACCGATGATGAAGATAATCTGGTTTGATTCGGCAACTATACCGGCTGGAGTCGTCTGAAAGAGAAAAACAAGGTAACGGATACTGCATACCAGCCGTTCCGCATACAAAACCAATATGCCGACCGTAAGACGGGGCTGCACTATAACTTCTTCAGGTATTATAAGCCTGAGGCCGGGCGGTTTGTGAATCAGGAAAAGACTATGGCTATGGATAAAGCGACAGGATGTTGTAAAGGACATGATGATCCACAAGGAACAGGACATGAAAAGTACCCGCACATAAATATTAGACATTTGGATGGAAAAAAGTGCGTATTGATGTTATAGGAGAATAGATATGTTAAATTTATCTAACTTACAAACAAAGGATATGATGAACTTATTGAAATTAATGGAGAAGTTGTTTATCAAGTGTTTGCTATTAAGAAAAGTAATGGAATTTATATTACATATTACTATACAGTACCCAAAAATAAATTGGATCAGGCTGAAGATTATGAGATAGAAGAATTCAATGAATTTAATGAATTGGAATTAGCTATAAGACATATTCAATCAAAAGGTGCAAATCTATCAAGATTTAATGTATTTAAAGGTAACAAGCCTCTTTAAGACCATTTTTAGACCGTAGGTTAGGTCGAGACCCAACAAAACATCAAGGGTGGCTGAAATCAATTCTCAGATGACCTTCCCTATAATTTTTATCCAAAAAATACTGACAGAGGTATGCCTGGAAAAATGTCGGTCAGCTATCAGTAATGAAACGGTGCGCGCTACTGCTTTACTTACGACGTCCTCGACCGATTGATTGCTGAAAGCCACCAACAAACCCACTACTTCCACTGCGACCAAATCGGCATCCCAAGAGAGACGAGACTCCGACAGAATGGGGAATAATTCATTCATCCCAAAAAGAAGCTCTTATTGTTCCTGCATTGCCTGATATAACATAAATTCTATATTTTATTGGAGAAATTAATTATGATAAAACAAGAAATTATTTTAAGTATGCAAAGGGCTTTTCTTGGAGCAATTTGTAACAAAGTCAGACTTATTGCATTTGATATGACCGAAGAATTATTTACTCTTTATGTATATATTGATTCACCACTGACAGATGATGAGTATGAAGCAATAGATAGTGCAGTTACAGATGTATTAGCTGATTTTCCAAATTTTCTATATGAAAAAAAATATATTATTGAAAATAATGATAATATTCTTTCATTAAATATGTACGAAGGATGTTTTTTTATGAGATTTGAAAATCAATTTGATTAAATAAGGCGTTGTAAAAAAACAGCAAAGGATAAATATGGTGCAAATGGCGCTCCAGTAGTGAAGATTGATACCGATAAGATTCCTAACCCAAAAGACAATGTGCTTGATCTGTCTACACCCGAAAAAACAGCTTCTTTGGGAACTCCATTTTCACGAATGCCACTGCGTCAGATGCAGATTTGTTAATTAAGGAAAGTGTTCCTGCAAATGTTGCCATACCTTAAAATGTAGAAAGTAAGACATGGAAAAAAACAATCTAATTTTATTAATTAAAAATCAAATGTCAGATAACCCAAAAAATGAAAATGCTTTACATTTAAATACACTTTTGCTAAGCTCAATAGAAAATACCAGTATAGATAATGATTGTTTCGTAGAATTATTTAGCTATTATTCTAACATATCCCAAGGAGAAGTAAGTGAACTATTTAATTTACTACAATCTTTAACCAAAAAAATGAAATCAATATAATTCAAGATTTTTTTAGAATATATCTCCAAATTTGTCAAAGACTTAGGACTATATTGTGAATTTGAAAAATTTCTTATGGAGGTAAAATATATACAAGAACGAAATTGTCTAGAGGAAAAAAAATTAGGTCGACTTTTTCCAGTTTTTCAAAGTTGATAAAAAAATAATATCATAAGTTTTTGATGACAGTGACAACTCTTATATATATTCTATAATGCAACTATCTACTAAAACTTGGATTGAGATAACATACGATGATTTTCTCTCAATACTTGAATCACTAGAGTGGCAAGCCTTTACTAATAAGGCTATATTATATTTTACTCCTTGCTGTTTAAAATATATTTTTTCTAATTTATCTAAATTTCATTTATATGGTTACGTTGTTGACTTTTTATATATTGCCCTAAGAAACCAAAGTACGATATTTAACACTAATCAAATCAACTTAATTATTGATTTTTTAAAATTAATCCAAAATTTTAACCAGGAAATTAGTGTTGAAACACAAAAAAGAATAACAAGTACTATTCAACTTTATTTATAACTTCCGGGTCGCAAAGGGGTATAGAGCCGTAACTATTATTCCGACCAAGACCTGATTAGGTTGCTAGGGGGCTTTAACCTATATCAACTTGCATCGAATACGCATTGAACATTTTACAAATTAAGAGAAACACAAGCTTCAATTGATGAAATAGTTTTAGAGATATTTATAAATCGAGAGAGTTCAAAAGGAATGGTTGACATATCTGACTCAAGAGGATATTCTTTTTTCAAGGACAAAGAAATAAAAATTTGCCATGAAAATATTCGTTATTTGGAAGAATGAATGTAGGATTCGTTAAAGAATATTACTAAAGTTTAACTGAAGAAAGTGCGAATTGTTACATCAAGATCCTACAGTAGTTAGCAAGGTTATATAAGGTAATAAAAATGAAAAAGCTTTTTTTAAATCTAGAAGTAATTGATGGTTATCCTCCAGTATCTATGGAAAGCATTTGGGCAGAAGTGACTGAAGAAGGATATCTTAAAGTTAATAATATTCCTTTTTATAGCAAAGAAATTTCTTTAGGTGATATTGTGAGTGGAATACAAACGGAAGAAAATTATTTATTATATGATAAAAACGATAATTCATAGTCAAAATAGTACATTGCGGATTGTTTTCTTTAATGAAAACCAGAAATTTAAAGATAGAATATTAACGAAACTAATCGAACTTGGATGTGAGTATGAAGCATTTAATGTAAATTTCTATGCAATAAACATCCCAATTCAAGTAGATATAGAAGAAATATATCTTTTCTTAGATGAGTTTGTGGAAACTGACGATTTAGATTATGACACAGGGTATTTGGCACAATAATTTGTGCAAGCTATGACTTGGTAATATCGTAATATCTAGAAAATTCTAGCATTATTTATGTAGTAGAAATTATAAGACTATGTTGAGGCAGCCATCTGTTACTGGAACAAAATTCAGACGGCAGATATACCTATCTCTACACCAATCCCGACAGCTACGAACCCTTGGCACAGGTACACAACTCTTTATTACAGAAAGATTTCATAGAGATAAAGCACAAGCTGAGACGCACGATAAATTTCGTGAGGTCTATTGAAAAAAAGTGCACGGGATTATATTGGAAGTTGTAAAAAAACTCATATTGAAAGGACTAATACTAATCATGAAAGAAATATCAAGCATAGAAAAAAATTTAAACATCTTGTTTCCTCAGTCATATAAAAATACCCTTGATAAATTCAATTTGTTTATGGAGATTGAATTCAACAACTATCAAATTAATCTGTTTAATGAAGAATCGTTGTTTGATAACTTAAATGGCTTTCCTCAATGGTGCTATTTAAAATACCTAGTAGAGATAAATAAAGAGAAACAACAGATGCCTAATATTGTAGAAAGGCATGACTCAAATGGATATATTGACTCAGAACGAGTAAAAAGAGGTTTGCTGTTTGGCTCTTTAGCTGATGGAGCGTGCGTGTATTTTGATTTGGAAGATGATTTCTCAATATGGGAGTATTGGCTAGATGATGGAAGCATCGGGAAAATAGCAGACAATTTCGATGAAATTCTTGAATATGGAAAAATTATAGATTTTGAGTAAACGTAAATTTTATCAAGGTTTAACAATCCCATAAGGTCGTCTGAAATAATTTTCAGTCGACCTTGAGGAAAAAACAGATTTCATTTAGGATAAAGCTATTTAGAGACTTTTTTAAATTTAAGCAAGCCGTAGCCAGCATGAACCCTCCAATCCTGACGTAGTGTGTGTGCAGTACGTGCAGTACGCACGCATACGATTTTGCTGTTTAGACGACCTCAATACTTTCTTTGAGGTTGTCATAAATATTGGTTCTTTAATGATCCGATTACCATAGGAGATAATATTATGAATTTTGTATTATTTGATCACCAACTATTATTGAACAGAAGTAACGATATTGATTATAAAGAAGGGATTATAAAATCAACTATTTCATTAATGAATTTTCTTAAAAAAAATGATTTACTCATAGGTGTTGATCCTTTTAATGAAGACGGTTCTATTAAAGAAAATATCGTTATTAGAAAGTCTAATGTAACTGATGAAGGATTCCAATTGTTTGTTAAACCAGTAAATAACTGGTGGAATGCTTTGGATAGAGGAACTCCTCCCGAGAAAGTTACTATTTTGGAGAATGGGTTGAAAAAAATTCGTGCCACGAAAAAGTAATTTTATATTTTCAGACGGCCTCAATATCTCTTTTGAGGCCGTCTGAAAGACATTGTTCGAGGAGGACTATATTATGGAAATTAAAAATAGAGATGACTTTCTAGTTTTTTTAAAAGAATTCATTACTGAAATTCATACAGAAGATTTTGAAAATAATACACTAGATAGATTTTTAGAAGCCATGAAAAATTGGATTGAAGATATGGATGGATACTATAAAAATATAGGTATGAGAGAATATAACGACAAAACTTTAAATTGGAGTATGTTAGCAGACATTTTGAGTGCCTCACGAATATATGAATAGCAATAAGTAAACGTAGGTTGAACTGAGTTCAGTCTACTATAGTTTGGATTGAATTCCAACAAAGAGGACCATTAATCCAAACATCTCAAGCACAAGCCATATTCAATAAAGTTGGTCAATTAGTTTCAATTCGGGGGAAATTTAAATGAATAAAAAGTATAAAGTCAGTCCTGAATATATCAGACTTTTTCTTGGACTGTTACACGAAGGTATAGATAGCAAACTTGAAGACTTATCAGGTCTGAATTTGGTTAATCGAGATAGCGTAAAGAGATTAGTCAAAGAATATCTGTACCCCGAGTATCAAAATTTTACAATATCAACCCAATTCAGAATTAAAGAAAGTTTGAGATTTGGATTAAATTTCTGGACAGAAGAACGACTACATGATCAATTTCCTAGTACCGACGCAGCCTTTGAAATACCTCAACAAATGACCGCAAAAGAACTTTATAAGCAAATTTGGGATGATATGTTTAATAATGAAGATATCACTATTTCTGATATAACAAAATATCAGGAATCGAACCAAAATTAGCAATCCGTAGCCCGCACAAAACCTCCAATCCCGATGTAAAGTGTGTGCGGTACGCACGAATCCTTGGCACAGGTACACAACTGGACCAACGAAGAAGGCGAAAGCGGCCAACAAATCCACTACTTCCACTGCGGCAAAATCGGCATCCCAAGAGAGATAACCGATAAAGACGGCATCCTCTTGTGGTTCGGCGAATACACCGCATGGAAAAATCACTATAAATGTAAAAGTTATCTAACATAATGGAGATAAATATGACCTTCCTGAAGATTCCCTACAGAGATTACCCTAAAGAAGGATTGTTCAAAAAACTTTATCGAGAAAACATCTATAAAATAGAGGAATTTAAAGATGAATTTAAGTATTATGAATATACCCCAATAGAGAAAATTATTATTGATGAACATAATTTAGTACCATTCATCTTTTTTTCACCAGAAGGAATAAATTATTTAATGCCTAAAAATTATTGATAGCATCAGCAATAGTATTAGAAATGATGATATTCCAGTAAATATAGAAGAATTTATTATAAATATACCTACCGCAGAAAACATCACTCATGCTTTAAATCTCTTAAAAAAAGATGAGCTTATAATTCTAAAAACGTATTTAAAAAAAATATTATTTGGGGACTCATCAAATTTGATACAGCAAATAGGTGAACATTATTTATTCAGAAGTATTGAACATCTCGAAAAGTTAATAAATAATTCCTAAATCTACTTATTATTTGGTTAATCGAATATATACGCCAAGGTTTCTAGAAAAGTAAGCGTAGGTTGGTTAAAGCTCTAACAATCTTGCAAGGTCGTCTGAAATACATTTTCAGGCAACCTGAAACAGAAGGAACAAGCCCTCTTGGACAACAACTTGCTAATGAATTAAATACTACAGTTAAAGCACCAAATGAATTTCTTTGGTTATCAAGTAACGGGAAATCAACACCTTTAATATCATGTAAACAACATCCAGAAAGAAATAAGAAATGACTAACTTCATGTCAACGGGTAGTACTTATTGGATTTCAGATGAAGAAATTCATATTCTCGAAGAAAATGCCACTAATGGAGATAAAAACTCGGCATTCAAATTATATCAGTATCATATGTTTGTATCTTTTGATCAAGATTTGGAGTTTAAATGGTTAGAGATCGCGGCAGAAAATGGACATCCAATTGCCCAATCCAATTTAGCTGATTTATTTTTCACACAAGACAATAAAGAAAAAGCCATATTTTGGGCTAAAAAGGCACATAGAAATGGTGCCAAACTACCAGAAGAATTAAAAATATTAATAAATATCAATTAATGAATAAGTTTGAGCAGATTATCGTTACGAACCTATAACTTCTGGATGAGGATCAAGCAAGCCGTCTATAATTCCGACGTAGGGTGTCCGATAACGGTAGCCCTACAGTTCAAGACAATAGTCTTAAAGAATATACCGGTAGTAGCTATTCCTACGACTACTTCTGCAACCTCATTCACCGCAAACTGGCAAACTGCGATTTGACCGCCGTTTATGGACGTGACGGCAAAAAACTAGCGGTTTCGCCTACCGCAACCATATCATGGTCGATTACAGGCACAAGCACGACGGCGTGTACGAAATTTACAAGAAAGGTTAAAAAAACGTTTGAGTAAGTCCATATCTGTTGGAGGATATACCTCTACCAACTCGCCCAAACGATTAGATTAGGAGTATATTATGAAAAAATTACTAGTATGGGGATATGCCCTACAAAGTTTAGATGAGTTAGCGAAAAGAAAAGTGCCTAAGGTTTCCTTAGGGGAAGTAGGGATATCAGAGGAATTCAACCCTAAAAAAACGCATCCTGATTTTGACTTTCCCTGGAGTTGGTTCGTAAAGGGACAAGAAATTCCTCCAATGCCTGAAAAGGTTTATGTCTGCTTAAAGAAAGCAAGGAGTGTTACTTTTGATTTTCTACCTTATGGCTACAACTTCTTTATCATGTCAGCGCGTTTTTTGGAATTTATTAAAAAATATGGGTTTAATTATAATTTTGGAATGAGTAAAGCAATTATTGTCAATACAAAAGGCGAGCTATTGACAAATGAAGTCTATTATTTAGTAAGAATAGTTAGCTGGGAAATTGATGATGAAATTGTTTACCCGGATTTAGGAAGAGATGAAAAAGGTTTTTCTCTGGAGGCATATACTAATTCGGATAAGGATATTTTGCTGTCTTCCAAGTATAAGTATATGGAAGCATTAATGGTGTCAGAAAATTTAAAAGACAAAATATTGGAAAACTTTTCTTTGCCTTTTCTTTATTCTTTGGAAGAGTGGAAGGAATTGAACAATTTAGACAGTTTTTGGGATTAATATAAATCAAAAAAGTGTTGGATGAACTTTTTTCCATCCCAACATCTACTCTCTCTCCCGTGGTAGAAGGCTGATAAGAGGGTAACAAGATGGATGAAATTACGTCTAATGAACAAAACTCAAGCAGATAGATATATGAGCAAGCAATTAACTAGAATTGGTAGTAAGGTTTTTGGAAAATACGGGTCACGTAGAAAATGTTAATAGAGAATGATTGATGTCAAAATGTCTATGAAAGGAAAATCAAAATGAATATTTTAAGTAATTCTATAATTCAAGATTTAATTCAGAATGTATATAAAGGAGTTACAGATACATTTAACTATGTATTAGAGAGATATAATTCTAATGATGTTTTTGCTTACTCATTATATATTGATGACTATTGCTCATATCTAGGTTGAAATGCAAATACTATTTCTCACTATGACAAAGAAAAAAATTAAACTATCCGAGAGAGGAATATCCTTTTATTAAATGGTATTATCCTCAATTTGCAATAGGGCTTGGAGAAGTTTCTGAAAAAAATAGATAGTGTATTTAGTAATGAGATTCAAAATATTCTTAATGATGCAAATACATTAATATCAGAAAAATAATTTTTGAGCAATATCAGTCAGAAGTATATGATTCAATTATAGAAGGATTTAAAAAAAGCGATAGCAAGTGTAGAAAAGGAAAAAAACAAAAAAATGTAATATTTTTTTGTGTCTATTACAGATAGTGATAATACTGAAATTATGGAAAAATTATTCTGCTGAGCAATTGAATTCATATGAAAAGTTCATTACGTTCAAAAAAACAGATTTCAAAAATTAAATTTTTATTATTTTTTTGAAATAAGAACTCAAGAAATGGCTGTCTAAAAAAATCTTAAATATATTAAACGAAGAGGAAAAATTACCCTCTGGTAATAAAATGTAAACACTAATAAAAAGGAAAGAATATGTTATTTGCAACCTGTGATTATCCATCATGGACAAAAAGTAGATAAAATTTGTGATGAATTTTTATGGAGTAGAACCAATAATTAAAAAAATATCCTATACCATTTTTCTATTGGGTTTTTGTTTTAGATGCTTGGAGAAGGATAGTGGTTGGAAATCAAAGTCTAGATTTTCTAAAAAGAATAATGATTTAGGATTTGATATTGTTGTATATGAGGAGGATTTTATTCCTATTAAGAAAGATATTAATGCTCAAAAAATAATTATTGGAACTGAATTCAAAGATTACTTTTTTGATATAATGAAAAAATATGAAAAAAAGTTCCCAGAACTAAAGGAAGTTAATCCTAAGTTTCTTTTAGAAATAGAAAAATGGCTCATCGAAAATCAATGGATTGAACCTATTGAGCAAGCGTAAGTTGGTTTGAAGCCAACCAAAGTTCAAGGTCGTCTGAAAAAGGAAACCAAGGTAACGTATGTCGCACACCAACCTTTCCGTCTGCAGAACCAGTATGCTGACCATGAGACAGAGTTCCACTACAACTTCTTCAGGTACTATGAGCAGCCTGATACGGGTCGATTTGTGAATCAGGATCCGATTGGGTTGTTGGGTGGGGAGAATCTATATCAGTTTACGCCGAACGTGCAGGGATGGGTTGATATTTTTGGTCTATATAATGCTCAGAAATGTGCATCAATTGCAGCTAGAATAGAAAATCTTAAATACGAAATATACGTAAAACGTATTCACGCACTTGAGAGTAATCCAAATAATTTACCGTGGCGAATTGGTCCAGGAGAAGTTCTTAGAGATACTGTCCGAGGTCATGTAGAGCTACTGAATGGCTGCGTATAGTAAACTAGCTAAAGCCGAAAAAGAGTGGGTGGATAATGGTTGCGACAAACCACTTCCTCCTTCATCTCCCGTAACAAAATGCACTAATTGCTCCACTGAAGAGAAACCATCTACTAATAATGATGCTTTAACAGCAATCGCCCTTGTTGGAACTGTTGTGCTAGTTAGTGTTTATATATATTCAACGGCAGGAGTATGTGGTGCTTTTGTGGTAGGAGGAAGTCTCGTAGGAGCAATGTGAAGTTTAATATTGATATAGGAGCATGATAGTTATGAGCAATAGTGATTTTTATATACAAAATATGATTGAAGCTTCTTTAGAACAAGAAGATTTCAGCCAAATAATCATACTACTAGATTCACTACCATCTAAAAATATACGTAGAGCATTGTATTTATTATCAGAAATATTCCCAAATAAAATAGAAATTACTGAGAATGAATTTAAATTTATTAAATATATATTATCCAATAATAAATTTATAGTAGTTCAAAAGTATCTCTGATTTTTCTGAGAGCAATATCTATACTCAACTTTAATGACCTACAAAAAAACGGGAAATTGCTGATTTGATTTTTCAAAAATCTAAATATTTTTAAGCAAAAAAATTGTGATTTTTGAGTTAAATGTACTAATAACAAAAATTAATAGAACCGAATAAATTTTTTTATGCAAGTTGAGAAAATTAAAAAAATAATTTAGATGATTATTCAAGAAAATATTTATTAGATTTTATTTTTTATGAGAAAGAATATCTTGAAAATGGCTTTAATGAAGATGAAATAAATGATTTCATAAAATTTTTGAGCAATCCTAGATAAAATAGCAAGCCGTAGCCCGCACATAGTATGTGTGCCCAAAGGCATGCACGCGGGTTTTGTTCTTACAATTTAAAAGGCCGTCTGAAAAATGAAGAAGGCGAAAGCCAGCACCAAACCCACTACTTCCACTGCGACCAAATCGGCATACCGCGCGAGATGACCGACATTCACGGCAACCTCTTGTGGTTCGGCGAATATACCGCTTGGGGGCGTCTGAAAAAGATGAGAGGGTTTATAAGAACGCACATCCCAAGAGGCTCTTATAAAATTTCGTCTAAAGGATAACTATAACATCCATCTAATACAAAAATCGCCTTATATTCTTCTTGTTATTGAGAATATTGATACCATTAAAACTGGAATTATTAACCTCTTTCATGACTTACTTGATCCTGATAAAAAGTATCTGATTTATCGTGATTTTATCAAAACCTATCGTAATATGACTCCGATTGAAAAAATCGAATTTTTCAAAAAGAAGACCGTTGAGGAAATCGCAGCAAAGAATAAGCTGTGGTATACTATTTTGTGATGATGTAACGCTATAAGAAAAACACTTTTTGGTTGGATGCTTGCATTTTCTGCATTACATTTTCTTGACCGCTCAGGACGTCAGTCAACTAAAGCACTTCGCCCTCTATTGAAATAACTTAGTTCTGTCATTAAACAGGATTTTTTTTATTGATTAAAATCTATATCTAGTATATAATCAATCTATAACGTATAGATTGGAGATATATCATGGCTATAACTTTATCGAAACAATACAATTTTAAACTGAATGAAGCTACTATGGAACAAGCTCGAAAAATTATCAAGGAAAAGGGAATGACAATGACAGATGCTATTTCTTTATTTGTGGAGCAAATAGTCCTGGAGCAAGATTTGCCTATTAAAACGGCCGAAGATCTACATAGAGAACAGTTGATTGAAGAATTACAAGCCCAATCTGAGCGTGCCTTGAGAGAATACGAGGCAGGCGAAGGAACTTCCCTAGACGATATGAGGGTACGTTATGGCTTATAAAGTGATTGCTTCAAAAGAGGTCGAGGAAGCTATCGACAATATACACGACTATATAGCTACGGTACTTCTATCCCCTCAATCCGCCAAAAATACTGTGGCTAAAATCTTAGACAGCTTAAAAAGTTTAGAGATTTTTCCTGAAGCAGGCTTTGACGCTGATGAGAGAATCGGAGTAAAGATTAACAGCAAGTATCCCACACGAGGAAAAATTATAGACCAATATGTCTTGCTTTACTTCATCGACCAAAAACGAAACACTGTTTTTTTATCTCACCTATTCCATACTAAAAGTGACTACGTCACTTTGTTACAAAAAGACAATAAAAAAAGCCCAAATACTTGAGACAACTTTCTTAATTTTATAAGCTCCGAAACCTTAATTTTTGGTACTGTCTTGGTTTAACAATACGGTATATATAATATTCTACAGCTCTATCCCCTTTAGAAACGTTGATTTAATAAAGATTTAAACACTATAGAGCATATCTTTGTAAAATACGGTTTAAAATTGGAGCAAGTAAAATGAAAAAGTTACTGATTTGGAATAATTGGAACTATTTTGCTTTTGACAGGAGCTTTAAAAATGTCACAACCACTTAAAAAAAATACTCAATATAATGATTTGACTGTTAAATACTATTTAGGAATGACTATGCCTAAGTATAACCATCCTGCAAAATTGTATGATGAAATCAATTTAGATAAGGTAGATAATATCCGAAAAAGCAAAGAGACTATATCTTATTATATTGGGTTTTATAAAGATGGAAAATTAATTAAATTTGAGAAATATATTAATGATAATAAAATAATGGATTTTGTTTATGAATATGATGAGAAGGGAAATCTAATCAAAATTTATAAAAATAACATTGAGGTAAGAAAACTGCTCCAAAAGTGAAGGGAGAAGAAAAAAAACTGGTGCTTGTTAAATTGTTAAAGGAGGTTGTTATGCTTAGTTTTTATGATTGCGATAAAAATTTATCTGAAAATGATTTCAATGAGATTGAAAAAAAATTAGAAGTATCTTTTCCAGCTTCATTCAAGTCACATTACTTCAAATGGAATGGAGGTACTCCCAATCTTTCATGTTTTGCCAATGATAATATCGATTATGACTATATTGAAATTCGCGACTTCATTCCAATGAAATATTCTAAGCAGTTTGAGGATGATCCAGATTTTACATTGGAAGGAAGAGCTATAAATGAATGGAAACTTAATGAGTTACCTAAAAATCTGATTCCTTTTTCTTTTGATTGGGGAGGGAATTACCTATGTTTAGAAAAAAATAGTTGGCAGATTATTTATTATGTAAGGGATGTATGGAGTGAAAATATATCAAGAGAAGCTAATTTTAAAAAAAATTCAATTATTATTGCGAAATCATTTGATGAGTTTTTAAATTGTTTAGAAGAAAATCCTGATGATTGATAAACTGGCGTAGCGTCGTGTATATATAGTAAGTGTAACAAGCCATAGCTCGCATGAAGCCTTCAATCTTGAAGAAGGTTGTGTGCAGCTAGCCATAGCCCACTACTTCCACTACGACCAAATCGGCATCCTGAGGGAGATAACGGACATCCACGGCAATCTCTTATGGTACGGCGAATACACCACCTGGGGTTGTCTGAAATATTTCTTCCCTAACAATCTAAGCCAAAACCGCCTACGAATACGGCCAAGACAGTCATACTCAAAAAATACAAGAACGTAAAAACAGATTCAACAATCTAAAAAAGAGCATAAAGAACATTGTGTCACAAATATTAAATAAACTCCAGATATTAGATTTATCAACTTAGAACTATAGGTATTGTTAATGAAAAAAGAATTATTATGTATTTTAAAAAAATATGAAACGCATCCTGATTTTTTAGGTGACACTATTGAAGATGTAAATCAAGTAGGAGATATGGATGATACAGTTTTACATATTGCAGCCAGAAATAATTCTTTAAATGATGCTCTTGTATTTCTTCAAAATGGGGCATTGATCGATCTTAAGGGGGACTTAGGATATACCCCCCTACATTATGCATGCATGTTTGGAAATATAGAAATGGTGAAATTACTCCTTGACAATGGATCTGATAAAAATATACAAAATGAATTTGGAGAAGATGCCGTTAGAATTGCAATTAACTCATCCAGCGAAAATAAAGAGAAGATAGTAAAACTATTAAATAATTTTAAAAAACCTAAATAAAAAATAGATTATAAATCGATTTTGGTGGGCTATAGCCCGCATGAAACCCCTAATCTTAACAATATGGTATTGAAGGAAATATGCTTCTATCAAAAAAATTTATGAAGGATACTTTTATGTTCAAATTAAAATTATTTCCCGAAGATTTTTTTAATATATGTATTAAGCGTAAAGTAGAAATTAAAAAGTTAGATAAACTTCCCAAGTTAGATAATAACTATTTGTTATTTATTGCTAACTATCAGGATGTAGAGATAATACCTGATATTTCTCTTTTTAATTATGAAGAGACTTTAAAAGAAAATAGATACTTAGAGAGTCATTATCCCAAAATATCAAGGTGTTTTTGGAGTATCGGACAAGCAGGACAGGGAGATGAATGGTTTTTAAACAAAATAGATAATACCATTTTTTTATTATAATCATGATACTGGAGAATATACCAAATCTGGATTTACAAATTTAGGGATAGATTTCTCACAATTTATCCAGTTGGCTTTCTTATACCGAGATTTAGAAAACCTATTAGATGAAGGAGAGATACTTACGGATAATGTAAAAACTGAGTTTATAAATTCAGTAAATAGTATAAGTAATAATTTGTTTAATGTTTATCCATTTAAGTATTTAATTGAAATATTCAATAAATTTATTAAGTAATCCGTAGCCTGTACAAAACCTCTAATTTTAAAACAGGGTATGTGCAGTACGCACGTACGCGGTTTCTGCTTTTCAGACGACCTTTATTGTAACGTGTTCAGCCATCGTAATGCCTACGACGTATTGAGCAACCTGATCTACCGTCAGCTGCCCAATGTCAAAAACCAGTACTACCTATACGATCTCGAAAACTAACTCGTCCGCGCCGAAATCAAAAAAGCCACCAACAAACCCACTACTTCCACTGCGACCAAATCGGCATTCCAAGAGAGATGACTGATAAGGACGGTAATTCACTGTGGTTTGGCAACTATACCGGCTGGGGTCGTCTGAAAGAGGAAACCAATGTAACGGATAGGGCATACCAGCCCTTCCGCCTGCAAAACCAATATGCTGACTGTGAGACAGAGCTCCACTACAACTTCTTCAGGTGCTATGAGCCTGACTACGGAAGATTCACCAATCAGGATCCGATTGGGTTGGAAGGTGGAGAGAATTTATATGCTTTTGCGCCGAATACTCAAACTTGGATAGATCCCAGTGGAAATATAGCTTTTATACCGATTCTAATTGCGATGTGAGTGGTTACACTTTCAGGTGCTGCATAGGCAAAGCTGCAAAATTATGTATTGGCAAGTGTCAAGCAAAAAAATTCTTTAAAGGGACAAGATATACAGAAAAAGTTAAAAAACAGGCTTCATCAGGAGATTATCATAGTTGCCCTAAGGTTGTTGATAGTTTTTCAAGATATGGTAAAGTATCAAAAATTAAAGGTGATGATGGAATAACACGACAGAAACTAGAAATACCTGGAAGATATAAAGGAAAAGAAGGAGTTTTTGAATATATAAAAGAGTCAAATGGCAACATTAATCATCGATTATTTAAACCTAATAAATAACCACTGGAGTATATTTATGAATAAATTAATTAGCATTTATATTAATAATGGAGTCAGTTTATTTGAACGAGGAGAAAATACTGTAATTATACCTATAGAATTATCTAATGATATTATAGATATTTTTAGAATATTTAAATTTTTTTATTTTAGGAGGAGATTTATATAAAAAAAATAATAATAAATTTGAACATACTTATGATAATTGGTATTATGAAGGAAATATTCAAAGTGACAGTATTATAAAAACCAAAAAATATTTAGATAACTTTAAAAATGATCAAAATTTATATGTATCATTTATTTTCAAATAAAACAATCAGCAAGCAGAGATTGAATTGAGCTCCTGCTTAAAGTGTCTGAAACAAAACCAACCGTACCAACCGCGACAAACTAGTCATGCCCAACCACAAAAGCATACTTTCCTACACTGCCACCAAACCAGCCAGATCGCTGATACATTCCTCCTCGGCTAGTATGGAGCCACAGCTTTTATTCCGACTAATACGGGATAGGCTGGCTAGGAGAATGCTGGAGCGTGCCGGGCTGCCCGCACATCATCCGCAATGTGGCCGGATTGATATCGGAAAAAGACGTAACATAGAAAGGTGCTAATATGGAAAAATATGAAGAAAAAGTAAAAAAGGAATTAGACAATTTAACAAATACACAAAGATTACTTTTTGGAGCATGTTGCATCGATAGAATTTTACATTTTATAGAAGATTTTGATAAGTTTTTAGAAGAAAATCATATTAAAAGAGTAACTAAAGAACCATATTTTTCCTTATGTACTGAGTTGCTAGATAGAATGTTTTTTTATATTAGTATAAACAAAGAACTTTCTCCTGATAAGATTAAAAAAACGTTGAATATATTAAATGAAATTATTCCTGACACAGAGGATTTTTTTCAGATAACGTGGCTATATTTACACAAAAATTCTATGATAGGATTATCATATCTATATGATTTCGTAAATAAAAATGAATTAATTTTTATTATAAATTGTAGTGATAAAGTAATTGAAACAATTGATATTATGTATTACGAAACAGGTTATGAACAGCTTGATATGTATTATGAAGAAGAATATAAAAAACAATTTAATTGTATTGAAATGATAAAAACAGGGACAGATATAGCCAAATTACGTAAATATAATCAATTAACTAGAGTGAATAACAAGCCGTAACCTGCGTACTGGGTGCGAAAGGTATGCATGCGTTTTTTTGTTCCAATATCCTATCCAGCCGTCTGATTCCCAACCATTTTCAGCCAACTTTCAGACGATCTTTGTTGTATTGCGTTCAACCGCCGCTACAGCTACGATCGCACCTGTAACCAGATATCGCCTATCGTAAGAATGGTCGACTAGAATAATCAAAAACAATCCTGCAAGAATTCTTGCAGGATTTTCTTTTATAGCAGACCTTCTAACAAGCCACGCATAAAGTTCTCAGAGTTGAACTCACCGATATCATCAATTTTTTCACCAAAACCAATTAATTTTACAGGAATATCCAACTCTTCCCGAATTGCAAGGACCACTCCTCCTCGAGCTGTTCCATCAATTTTAGTAAGGACGATTCCAGTAATAGGCGTGATCTTAGAGAATTCCTTGGCTTGGACCAAAGCATTCTGTCCTGTAGAAGCATCTAAGGCCAAGAAGGTTTCATGAGGGGCCGTAGGGTCTACTCGCTTGATAATACGACCAATTTTTTCCAACTCAGCCATCAAGTTTTCTTTGTTTTGCAAACGACCGGCTGTATCAATCATCAAAATATCGACTTGCTCTGCCACAGCCCGTTTCATCCCATCAAAGACGACACTTGCAGGATCTGACTTTTCAGGACCAGTGACAACAGGCACATCCACACGGCGTCCCCATTCTGCTAACTGAGCAACGGCACCTGCTCGGAAGGTATCTGCTGCGACCAACATCACCTTTTTCCCTTCTTTCTTGTACTTATGAGCTAGTTTTCCGATAGAGGTTGTTTTCCCAACGCCATTCACTCCCACAAAGAGCATGACCGTCAAGCCATCTTTAAAGTTAATTTGCTCATTGTATTGGCCATCTTTTTCGTAGAGATCCACCAATTTTTCAATGATCACGCGACGCAAGACATCCGGTTTCTTGGCATTTTCCAAACGAGCTTCATAGCGGAGCTCTTCTGTCAGATTCGAAGCGACCTGGACCCCTACGTCACTCATAATCAAGAGTTCTTCTAACTCTTCAAAGAAATCTTCGTCGACGGAACGGAAATTGGCAAAGAAGGCATTAAGAGCTGCTCCAAATCCGGTCCGAGTTTTCTTCAAACTCCGATTGTATTTTTCTTGAACCGTTTCTGCAGGTGCAACAATCTCTGGCTCACTTGTAGTTTCTTCTACTAAAGACTCTTCCTCAACCTCTTCTGAAATCTCGGATTCGCTAGTAGCTTCCTCTACTGGCGATACTGATACTGCTTCAACACTTGCTGCTTCCCTTACCACGTCCAATTCTGGCACATCTTCAGGCTCTTCTTCCACTAGTTTGTCAGACTCTTGGGAAGGGCTTGAAATCTCAGCTTTTGTTTCAGTCCTTAAAAGAGCTTCCTCTTCAAGGGCTTCTTGGACAAGATCTGATGAAGAATCTAGGTGCTCCTCATCAAGACTCACATCTTGTAAAGCTTCTGCTTCTAAGGTTTGATCTTCAGTCACAGGGGCAGGCTCAGTTCCTTCCTCAGGAGAGGTCTCCTGCTCTGCTTGAAAAACTACCTCTTCCTCAATAGCTGTTTCCTGATTTACCGGCTCTTCTGAAGTTACTTCTTCACTAGAGGCTCTCAACTCTTGAGATGGTCTCGCTGATTCGGCAGCCATTCGCTCTTTCAATTCTGCATAGTAGGCCTCCATTGCCGAAATTTTAGCATCATCACTTTGTGAAGGCTTATTTGATACCGGCTCAGCTGGCGAGCTTGCTTCTTCCTCGCTTCCCCCAAGCTCTTCTCTAAGATCTTGGGCCTGTAGTTTTGTTTCTTCTTTTCTTCCAAATAGTCGGTTAAATAATCCCATTATTGACCCTCCTTCAATACATATTCTTCAATCGCTCTTCCGACAGCATCTTGATCATTGGTGTAGTCTGAGACTAGGGTTGCAATCTCCTTCACCTCATCCACCGCATTAGCCATAGCGATTCCGAGTCCTGCCCATTTTAACATACTGGCATCGTTGGCCTCATCACCACAAGCCATGACTTGACTAGCATCGATTCCTAAATACTCCACCAAGGCCTCCAAGCCTCTATCCTTTTGAACCCCTTTGGGGCACCATTCCAAGAGCATGTCCCTCGATTTAAAAATCTCAAAACGCTCCCCTAAGTCAGGAGAAATCTTCGGAATAGCGCTATCCAAATAATCCTGATGAAAGGCCGTCACACACTTATTGTAGGAAATCTGGCTGGACAAATCATCGATAGATATCGGAATAAAGTTCAAGTAAGGATTATAGAGGGGATAAAGAGATTCTTGATCAGACGCAAGTGTATAAATATCCCCTTCACTTATAGCATCCAAGGGCAAACCAAGGGCCTCCGTCTCTTCATAAATCCGAAGGACGTCATCTCGAGAGAAAACTGTTTTGGCAATGATCTCTCCTGTATTCTTTTGTACCAAGCCTCCATTAAAGGTAATGGTGAATTCATCTGACAAGCCAGCAGTCCCAATTTCTTGGAGCAGAAAATCCATGGCCTTGAGGGGACGACCCGTCGTCAAAACCACTTTGACCCCTTTTTCTTGTGCTGCACGAATCGCAGCCAGATTCCGAGGGGAGATTTTCTTTTCTGAGTTTAAGAGAGTGCCGTCCAAGTCTAGTGCGATAACCTTTATATGACTCATAGTTCTTCCTCCATATAGCGAAGGACAGATCCTGTCGAATGGTGGCCTACTACTGTTTCAGCCAATTCCAAAATCTCTGGACGGGCATTTTCTGGCGCAATCGCATGACCAACGACCTGCATCATATGAAGATCATTGAGGTTATCTCCAAAAGCTAGGACTTGGTCCCGACTAATGCCCAACTGATCCATGAGGGCTTGGATGGCTACTCCCTTGTCCACATAATCCAAGACAATATCAATGCTCTCATAACCAGTGGTCATGGCCTTAACCCCTTCAACATTTTGGGTAACCCAGGCCTCACCTTCCGCCAATACTTCTTGGTCAAAATTAGTGGTCATCTTAAAGACAATATCATCAATTTCTGAAAGATTTGACACCATTTGAATGTTTTCATTGTAGTTTTGCGAAGCAGCTAGATAGTCTGGATCAACCGTCTTTAGAACATAGCTCCCGCGTTTTCCCGTTAACAAGCACTTATTTTTATCGAAATAAGGACATTCCTGCAACTTGGCAAACATGGCTTGGTAAAAATCAGGGCTCATGGTTGCCTCATAGACATCTTCACCATGAAACTCAACAACACTGCCGTTTTCAGCTATAAAAATAATCTGATCCTGAACCTCTTTAAAGATTGTCTTCAAAGAGAGGAGAGCCCGACCACTTGCTGCAGCAAAGTAAATTCCTTTTTCTTGAAATTTCTTTAACACCTTTAGGAATAAAGCTTGATCAAATTGATGATTTTCATCCAAAAAGGTCCCATCCATATCCGTTGCGACTAATTTAATTTCCATTATCCATTCCTTCTACATCTTTCAACTTCACAGACACAATCTTGGAGACTCCTGATTCTTGCATGGTCACTCCATAGATGGAATCTGCTGCAGCCATGGTTCCCTTACGGTGGGTAACCACGATAAACTGACTTTCCTTATCAAAACGGTTGAGGTAATCTCCAAACCGTTTAACATTGGCCTCGTCTAGAGCCGCTTCTACCTCATCTAAGATGACAAATGGAATGGTCTTGACACGAATGATCGAGAAGAGGAGGGCTAATGCTGACAAAGCTTTTTCTCCACCACTCATCAAATTTAAGGATTGAATTTTCTTGCCAGGTGGTTGGACAGAAATCTCGACCCCAGCTGATAAGAGATCCCCATCCGTCAGGATGAGATCTGCCGATCCTCCCCCAAACATCTGTTTAAAGGTTACTCGGAAAGATTCACGAATCGCTTCAAATGTCGACTTAAAGCGTTCTTTCACTTCATCATTCATGTCATTAATGGTTTCAAGAAGAAGATTCTTCGCTGCCAAGACATCTTCTCGTTGACCGGAAAGGAAATCAAATCGCGTCTTGACCTCATCGTATTGTTCGATGGCATCGATGTTAACAGGTCCCAGGGCCTTAATGGCTTTTTCTAAGTCTTTCAAGGCTTGCTCAGACTGGGCTAGATTTTCGAGTTCATTAGCCTGTTTAGAAGCCTCTTCAAAACTCATCTTGAATTCGTCTGTCAGAGCCAACATCAGTTTATTCAATTTGTCTGCCAAGCGATCACGATTGGATTCTGCTTTGGCCTGTTGGCGAATCCACTCCTCGTTTTGACGACGAGCTTGCTCCATATGACCGGCTACATCTTCTGACTGGCCTTCCAAATCCTCCAATTCAAATTGCTTGCGAATCACAGCTTGCTCTAGAGCAGTTTTCTCTTGAAGGGTTTCTTGCAGTTGTTTTTCAAGGACAGAGACATCGATTTGCTCATGTCGGTCTTCTCCCTGCTCAATCGCGTATTGGAGGGCCTGAATTTCTCGTTCAGTAGAAGCCAACTCTTGTTGCAAACGTTCTATATCTGTCTGGTCAAAGATCAGTTGACTCTTCAGTTCTGTTCTCTGCAATTGGAGCTTGGCAATGGCTGTTCGTAGGCTTTCTACTTTCTCAACAATGACATCTTTATTGAGCTTGACTTCTTCAATCTCCGCAGTGACTTGCTCTTTTTCCTTCTCAATTTCTTTCAATCGAGCTTGCAAGAGATCTCGTTTTTGGAGGAGCTCTTGGTCACTCCCTTCATCCAGCTCTGCACGGATAACTTCTAGCAGTCCTTCTGCTTCTAGGAGTTGCTGATGAGTTTGCTCAAAAGCCAGTTGAAGACGTTGCTCTTCTAATCGAGCTCCTTCACCTTGGGTTTTCAAAGATTCTAGTTTTTCTTGTGATCGAGTCACTTGTTCCTGTTGCTCTTGAACCTGCTCTTCTACTTCTCGCAAATTTTTCTGAATAGAGGCCAATTCTTGGTGCAAGCGATCCAGTTCTGGTTTGATAAAAATCGAATTATTGGTTCGATTCGCCCCTCCTGCATAAGAACCACCTGTGCGAAGTTCGGTTCCATCGAGCGTCACCATACGAACCTGGTAGGCTACCTTACGAGCAGCCGCCTTGGCATGGTCAATGGTATCAAAAATAGCCGTGACGCCTAAGAGGTTTTGGAAAATCGACTCTAGGGAAGGATCATAGTCAACCAAACTGCTAGCCATCCCTAGAAAACCGGGACAGGATTCAATCAGTTCTTGATTCTTTCCAGCTAGATAACGTGGTTTAATGGTGGTCAAAGGAAGGAAGGTTGCCCTACCCGAGCGATTCTTTTTCAAATATTCGATAGCCCGTGTTGCTGCTCCTTCGTCTTCTACGATGATATGCTGACTGCTGGCTCCCAGAGCAATCTCTAAGGCAGTCTGATATTCTGGTGAGAAGGAGAGTTTCACTGACAGCTCCTACAATCCCTCCCAGACGAGCTGCTTCTTGTAGGACACTCTTGACACCTGCATAAAAATTGCTATGATTTTTTTGAATCGCTTCTAAACTGTTAATGCGAGCCTGTTTCTCCTTACTTTGATCCAGTAGATCAAACATCTTGGCTTGCCCCGTTTGATAGGCCTGGCGAGCTTCCTCAAATCGTTTCGCTTCTGACTGATAGGTCTCAAGTAAGTGTTTCAGATGCTCTTGAGCGAGTTGATAAGCCTCTTTAGCAACTTGCTCTTTTTCCTGCAATTCTGTCACCATTTGGATTTGATTTTGGTAATCTTCCTTTTTACTTTGTGACAATTGAGCTGAAGCTTCCAATTGATTTTCAATGGTGGTTAATTCATTTGACCGCTCTGCTTCATCCTGCATCAAGGCTACGTATTTTTCACGTAGATACTCGATCACCTGATCTGGATCTTCTGAGAAGCTCGCCAATTCTTTCTCCAGACTTTCGAGAGTTTCTTGGCTCTTTTGGAGTTCTTCTTGAAGACTCTTTGTATTGGCTTGTTTTTCTTCCAATTGATTCCGAAGAACTTGTAGGCGTTCTTCCAGACCATTAACTCGCTCTTGATTTTCTTGACGACTCCGAGCGACCTGTTGCGACTCTAAGCGTGCCAATTCGATTTGTTTCTCCAAATCGCTTAAGAGGCGAGTCAATTCTAAGAGGCTAGCTTGATCATCCGATAATTGATGTTGAAGAGCCTGACGACTCTGTTTCAATCGGAGGCTTTCTGCTTCGTACTCTTCTCTTTTCTGGTAATAAGCCTTTAATTGTTCCTGAATGGAAGCTTCTTCTTGGACTGCTTGATCATAGTCTTTTTTATTGACTTCAATCTGAGCGATCAAGACATCCAAATAGAGGACTTGGCGTTGCTGATCCAACTCTAAGAAACGTTTTGCAACGAGCGCTTGCTTTCAAGAGGTTTGATTTGCCCCTCTAACTCAAAAATAATGTCTTCCAAACGGTCCAAATTATCCTGGGTTTGGACCAACTTAGATTCCGTTTCCTTACGACGCGTCTTAAATTTAAGAACCCCAGCAGCTTCCTCAAAAATAGCCCGTCTCTCTTCTGGTTTGGAATTGAAGATTTCCTCGACCTTCCCTTGAGAAATAATAGAGAAAGAGTCTCTCCCAAGTCCAGTATCCATAAAGAGATCATGGACATCTCTCAAACGGACTTTCTTGCCATCAATCTTGTACTCACTGTCACCCGAGCGATAGATATGGCGTTCTACTCGAATTTCCTTAGCAGCATGTTTGATAAAGCCATCCCGGTTATCCAGCACTACCGTTACGCAGGCGTAATTCAAGGGTTTACGAGTTTCAGTCCCTGCAAAAATTACGTCCGGCATCTTGCCTCCACGTAGGCTCTTGACACTCGATTCCCCTAAGGCCCACCGTAGACTTTCTGTAATATTTGATTTTCCAGATCCATTAGGGCCAACAACTGCGGTGACCCCTTGGTCAAAGATGACCCGGGTCTTATCTGCAAAAGACTTAAAACCTTGAATCTCAATTTCCTTTAAATACATGAGGGATCCACCTTATTTTCCACTGCTATTTTTGCCGCTTCTTGTTCTGCAGCCTTTTTAGACCGGCCACGTCCTTGACCGATTAGTTTCCCATTGACAGACACTTGAACTTCAAATTCCTTAGCATGTGCCGGACCGGACTCACTCGTCACCTCATAGGTAATCAGTACATCACCGTGGATTTGAAGGATTTCTTGCAAGCGTGTCTTATAGTCAATCACTTGTTCAAATTGACCTGCCTCGACTTTAGGAATCATGACTTGCTGAATGAAATTCCGAACAGTCTCCACTCCCTTATCCAAGAGCAAGGCCCCTAAAAAAGCTTCAAACAAATCTCCTAAGATGGTATCTCGGTTACGTCCTCCAGATTTTTCTTCTCCCTTGCCAAGTTTGATAAATTGATCGAAGCCACAATCACGGGAAAAACCTGCCAGGCTTTCCTCACGAACAATCATGGAGCGCATTTTTGACAAATCACCCTCTGGCTTACTTGGATAGAGGGCAAATAAATATTCGGAAATCACTAACTGGAGAACAGCGTCTCCTAAAAATTCCAAACGTTCATTATGTGAAATTTTTAAGAGGCGATGCTCATTCGCATATGAGGTATGTGTAAAAGCTGTTTCCAACAATTCTGTATCGTCAAAAGTCAGCCGAAATTTCTCAGCAAGAAGGTTATATAAGGCTTGCATCACATTACTACTTTCTTTCTTCATTTATGCATCTGGATCAAAGCTTATGACTCATTTCGTCCAAAAGATACACCCCTCTATTATACCAAAAACAATTTATGCTTACCATTAAATACTGATTGATTGCCATCAGTTGTAAAACAAATATTTTTTAGAAATTATAGTTTCCATTAATTTCTATCAATAAAAAAAGATGTATTCAATTTCGTATTCATTGCCCGCTTAATTGAGAAAATGAGCCTGAAGGCTTTTTTTTATTTTGTCCGTTATAATAGACAATCTCAATAATTGTCGTTATAACAAAAAAACAACACATAAAGAGTTGTTTTTTTTTGAAATCTTTGATTTTTCAGAAAGTTCACGAACTATTAATATTGATTTATTCCTAATGCTTCAGCAAAATCATATAATCTTTCGGCTGTATGTAGGGCCACTTTATCCATACTAGTTTTTCCTTTTCTAAGGTCTGCCACCGTGGACCAAGGAACGCCTGCACCTTTAGCAATTGCGCTGGTACTTATTTCACTTTTTAATAATTTTTCTATCTGCTCTCTCATCTAACCACTCACTTTTACTTTTATTTGTCTTTTAAAATTATTAGAAATATAAAAAATACGAATAGGAAAATAAGTAAATATTTCATTTTTCTGTCTGATATGATATAATCATGGCGGTCTAAGGGGATTTCGCCCCAACCTACCAGAGCCTTACTTGAACCGCTTTTCTTTGCGTGGCTTGCGTTCTTTTGGCTCTTTTTTTATTGCTATGATAACACTTGCGATCCCTGTTAATAAGGCTCCAGTTGCTAGCATTAGTTCAGCAATCTCCGATGTTTTCATATCTTCCTCCTTTCTGATTATATCATATCACGGTTTGCCGTGATTATCAATGTTTTTTTTATAACTATTTTTATTTTTTTAATAACAAAAAGAGTGCGTATCGCACTCCTTTCCCTTGTTTTCACGATAGGATTTATGGGCTATTCTTTCTTTATCTCATTCTTCTTTATCCGGAATCACTTTGAACAAATAATAGCTTATAAAAATAGTTAATCCCACTAGGCCTACTTTCACAAACCAGAGTGGAGCCAGGTAAATGGAAATCCCCATCAAAAGATAAATTTGTAGAATAATTCGTTTTTTCCGCTTCTTAGAGATCGACTTTGTTTCCCGATAATCTGCTACATACGTTTGGTACAACTTGGTCCCATGTAACCAATTTTCAAATCGTTGAGAACTTTTTGCAAAACAAGCCATGGCTAATAAAAGAAACGGGGTCGTAGGTAAAATCGGTAAAGGAATCCCAATAATCCCTAATCCTAAGGAAATAAACCCCACTGTCATATACACATATTTCAAACTAAATGCTCCTATTCTTCCATTCATTTCCAACCTAGAATACTGACCGAAAAGAGTGGGACAGAAATCGGTAATTCGTTAGAATTCGATTTCGTCGTCCCACCTCCGCACAGTTGAGTAGGGCTGTAAAAGCTAATGAAATCAGCGTAGTAGAGCCCACTCAACCACTGCGTCTTACTCGACAAACCAAAAGACAATTGAGAAGCTGGAACTTTTTGTCCCAGCCTCTTTTTTTATCTTTTAGATATCTACTAAAAGGAGTCGCTGTATCCGGAGATGTATCCAACACTTCAAAATCATGACCTACTGCCAAATCTGCTCGAGCCAATTGATTGACCATGGTCATATGGGCCAATTCCTTGATATTGTTTTCCTTGGATAAGTGGCCCAGATAAATTTTCTTGGTCTTATTGCCTAGGGTCCGAATCATGGCATCTGCACCATCTTCATTAGAGAGGTGACCCAAATCGGATAAGATCCGTTGCTTTAATCGCCAGGCGTAAGAGCCTGCCCGTAGGATTTCCACATCATGGTTGGACTCAATCAAATAACCATCCGCATTTTCAACAATTCCTGCCATCCGATCGCTAACATAACCTGTATCTGTCAGCATGACAAAACTCTTTCCATCCTTCATGAAACGATAGAACTGTGGAGCCGCAGCATCATGGCTGACACCAAAACTTTCTACATCCAAATCTCCAAAGGTTAAGGTCTTGCCCATTTCAAAAAGATGTTTCTGAGAGTCATCGACCTTCCCAAGGTACTTGCTTCCCTCCATGGCCTTCCATGTAGCTTCATTGGCGTATAGGTCCATCCCGTATTTACGCGCTAGTACACCAACGCCATGAATGTGATCCGAATGTTCATGTGTAATCAAAATAGCATCAAGATCTTCGAGTTTGCGATCAATTTCTGCAAGCAAACCTGTAATCTTCTTCCCAGACAAGCCTGCATCTACTAGAATTTTTTTCTTAGGTGTCTCTAGGTAAAATGAATTACCACTCGATCCTGAAGCCAAAATACTATACTTAAACCCTTTTTCATCCATTTGTTTTCTTATTCATCCTCATTATCCCATCCATCATCCAGGATAGCATCTTTATCATATGGTAGAACAATCGTGAAAGTAGAACCTTTTCCATATTCACTTTTGGCCCAAATAAATCCATTGTGCTGCTTGATAATTTCCTTCGCAATGGCAAGCCCTAAACCAGTCCCACCCTGGGCCCGACTACGGGCTTTATCCACACGATAAAAGCGGTCAAAAATACGAGGGAGGTCCTTTTTAGGAATCCCTAATCCCTCATCCGAAATCGAAATAATCAACTGGGCATCCGTTGTTTTCATCCCCACACGAATTTCCCCACCATCTGGGGAATATTTAATAGCGTTATTTAAGATATTGTCTAAGACCTGCGTCATCTTATCTGTATCAATTTCAACCCAGACAGGAGAAATGGGATAATCACGAACAATATCATATTTCTTCTCTCCAGCCTGATTCTTCATCTTATCAAAGCGGTTCAAAATGAAGGTGATAAAGGCTGTAAAGTTGGTCAATTCAACATCCAATTGACTGGTTTCATTATCAATCCGTGAAAGACTCAATAAATCCGTCACCATCCGCATCATCCGGTTGGTCTCTGTCAACGATACTTTAACAAATTCTGGTGCAACTGGCTCTGAAATGGCTCCGTCATCCAAGGCTTCCAAGTAGGATTTGACACTGGTCAGTGGGGTTCGGAGTTCATGACTAACGTTGGATACGAATAAACGACGTTCCCGTTCTTCCTTGTCCTGTTCAGTTGTGTCATGCAAAACGGCAACCAGACCAGAAATAAAACCAGACTCTCTCCGAATCAAGGCAAAGCGAACCCGTAAAGAGATGTACTCCCCATTTTCATCCTGCGAATCGATCGTCAGTTCCGGAACATTGGTAATCAAGTCACGCAGTTCATACTCTTCACTAATGCCAAGCAAATCCAGAATACTGGTGTTCATGACCTCTTCGACCACGACATTGAGTTGTTTGGCAGCCATCTCATTAACCAGGATAATCTGTCCTCGACGATTGGTCGCTAAGACCCCATCTGTCATATAGGAAAGAATACTGGTCAAGCGCTTGGTTTCTTGCTCCAAATTTTCATGCGTCAAACGGATAACTTCTGATAAATCATTGATATTGTTGGAAATCTCTGTCAATTCAGGACCTCCTTGTAAATCAATAATATCTGAATATTCTCCGGCAATCAAACTCTTAATTTTATCATTCAACAAGCGTAGCTTCATGTTATCCCGACGATTTTCTAGGATCAGCAAGGCCACCACGATAATAAATCCAAGAGTGATTAAAATAAAAACAAAATTATAAGAGGTCATGACTTCTTTGATGTGATTAATCATTGTTTCTCATATAGTAACCGACACCGCGGCGCGTTAAAATATACTCCGGGCGACCTGGTATATCTTCGATTTTTTCACGCAAACGTCGAATCGTTACGTCCACTGTCCGAACATCTCCAAAATAATCGTAGCCCCAGACTGTTTCCAGCAAATGCTCACGGGTCATGACTTGGCCTACATGAGTCGCCAAGTGATAGAGCAACTCAAATTCGCGATGGGTCAACTCGAGCTCTTTGCCTTTTTTCTGAGCAAGGAAGGCATCTGGAATGATTTTCAAATCACCAATCACAATCTCTGAATCTGATGTAGACTCTGTCTGTGATTCTACCGTTAGTTCTGTCCGACGCAACAAAGCTTTACACGAGCTTGAAGCTCACGATTGGAGAATGGCTTAGTCACATAGTCATCCGCACCAATTTCAAGACCGATGACCTTATCAAATTCTGTATCTTTAGCAGATAGGACAATAATTGGCACATTACTAGTCTTTCGAATGGTACGCGCCACTTCCAAACCGTCAATTTCAGGCAGCATGAGGTCCAGGATCAAAATATCTGGGTTCTCAGCTTCGAAAACAGCCAGTGCTTCTTTTCCATCGAAGGCAGTCAAGACTTCATAGCCTTCTTTCGCCATATTGAATTTTATAATATCCGAAATCGGCTTTTCATCATCTACAACAAGAATTTTCTTCATACATGTACCTACTTCTATTTTTTCTTTGCTTCTTCAAATCTCTGTCCTTTCATTATAGCAAATTTCTTTGAAAAATGGGAGTTATACTTTGATTTGTAAAGAAAGAGAAAGAAAAAGGTTATGCAATGGAAAAATGATATCTAGATAATAGAAGCCACTAGAACAGCGCTTAAATAATTAGTTTCATCCACACAAAAGAGAGTGGGACAGAAATCGGTAATTCGTTAGAATTCGATTTCGTCGTCCCACCTCCGCATAGTTGAGCAGGGTTGTAAAAGCTGATGAAATCAGCGTAGTAGAGCCCACTCAACCACTGCGTCCTGCTCGACAATCCAAAGACAATTGAGAGGCTAGGACTTTTGTCCCAGCCTCTCAATTGTCTTTTATTTTTCAACACGAGATTTATTAGCAATATCTGCAAGAATCAATTCGACAAATGCATCCACCGGCATGGTTTCTGTTTCTTTTTGACCATAACGGCGAACGTTGACGGCTTGCTCTTCCATTTCCTTGTCCCCAACGATCAATTGGTAAGGAATCTTTTGCGTTTGTGAAGCACGGATCTTGAATTGCATTTTTTCGTTGCGTTCATCCACATCAGCACGAACCCCACGGTCACGAAGTTTCTTCGCTACTTCCCATGCGTAGTCCACGTGTTTTTCATTAGAAACTGGGATAAGGGTTACTTGGTGTGGTGCCAGCCATGTTGGGAAGGCACCCTTGTAGTTCTCAATCAAGATAGCTGTGAAGCGTTCCATTGTTGAAATCACTCCACGGTGGATCATCACTGGACGGTGCTCTTCACCATCAGCTCCGATGTATTTGAGGTCGAAGCGTTCTGGAAGCAAGAAGTCAAGCTGAATGGTAGAGAGGGTTTCTTCTTTGCCAAGGGCAGTCTTAACCTGGATATCCAATTTGGACCGTAGAAGGCAGCTTCCCCTTCTGCTTCAAAGTAGTCTACGCCCATTTCATCCAGTGCTGCACGAAGCATGGTTTGGGCATTTTCCCACATCTCATCGTTGTCAAAGTACTTGTGGGTATCTTGAGGGTCACGAAGTGAGAGACGGAAGCGGTATTCAGTCAAGTTGAAATCTTCATAAACATCGATAATCAACTGAAGGGCACGTTGGAATTCTTCTTGGATTTGTTCTGGAGTGACGAAAAGGTGACCGTCGTTGAGAGACATTTCACGTACACGTTGAAGACCTGTGAGGGCGCCTGATTTCTCATAGCGGTGCATCATACCGATTTCAGCGATACGGATTGGCAACTCACGGTAAGAGTGAACATGGTGTTTAAAGACTTGGATGTGGTGTGGGCAGTTCATTGGACGTAGGACGAATTCTTCACCGTCACCCATATCCATAGTTGGAAACATATCTTCTTGGTAATGATCCCAGTGACCAGAAGTCTTGTAAAGTTCTACAGAAGCAAGTGGTGGAGTGTAGACGTGTTGGTAGCCTGAAGCCAACTCTTTGTCTACGATGTAGCGCTCCAACTCACGACGAATAGTCGCACCATTTGGCAACCAGAATGGAAGTCCTTGGCCGACTTCTTGAGAAATCATGAAGAGGTCAAGCTCTTTACCAAGTTTACGGTGGTCACGTTCTTTGGCTTCTTCACGCATTTGAAGATAGTTCTTCAAGTCTTTCTTGTCAAACCAAGCTGTACCATAGATCCGTTGCATCATGGCGTTGTCGCTATTTCCACGCCAGTAGGCACCAGCTACGTTGAGCAAGTGGAAAATTTGGATACGACCAGTTGATGGGACGTGTGGGCCACGGCAGAGGTCTACGTACTCACCCTGGCGGTAGATGGTCAAACCACCTTCGTCTTCAGAGTGCTCTTCAATCAATTCTAATTTGTATGGATCATTTTTGAAGATTTCACGCGCTTCATCTTTAGTCACTTCTTCACGAATAGATGGGAAGTTCTCTTTCACGATTTTTTGCATTTCTTCTTCGATACGAGGAAGGTCTTCATTCGAAATTTGCCCTGCTTGGTTATCTGTATCGTAGTAGAAACCATCTTCGATAGCTGGACCAACACCCAAGTGAATATCTGGGAAAAGGCGACGAGCGGCTTGAGCGAACAAGTGAGCAGCTGAGTGACGCAAGATTGGAAGGGCATCTTCGTGATCAGGGGTCACGATTTCGATGCTTCCGTCTTCAGTGATCGCACGCGTTGTATCGATGAGTTTGCCGTTAAATTTACCAGCAAGAGCTTTTTTAGCAAGGGAATTGCTGATCGATTGAGCAATTTCAAAAGTTGTAACGCCAGATTCGAATTCACGAACAGCGCCATCTGGGAAAGTAATCTTAATCATGATGTTCTCCTTAAAAAATGATCTAATTAGTATTATTGTTTGATGTTCTCAACTCTTTTATTCTAATTCGGTATAAAAGAGTTGAAGCAGTTAAAAAGCTGACTAGGGATATGACAATAAAAACATGTTTCCACAAAGGCAAGGTAGATCCATTGACAATGGGATAAAGCCGTATCGGATAGGTTGTTACTGCGTTAAAAAGATAGACTGCAGCTGTCAAACTACATAAGTATCCAATCTGAACTTTTATGATTGTTTTAGCAAACATTAGGATGCTATAGAAGGGAATTCCCAAAAATAGAAGCGGCGTCCCTAATGCATAAAAACTTATAAGAATGGTGACTAGTCCATCCCAAAACATTAGAGAGATAAATACCGATATGTATGTTGCAACATAGAATAATATAGCTCCAATCTTAGAAAATGAAAATGTAGTTCGACTCAAATATCCACCTCCCGTGATTTTTCTACATCCTTTTTAAATGTGCGTCAAACTAAAAACAAAAAGCGACATCCTCAAAAGGACGTCGCAACGTGGTTCCACCTTCATTTATGTACAACAAAAAATGTTGACACCTCTGATTGGCTCTAACGTGGCCACCGTTTTATGTTTGCATAAAAGTATCTCGAGTAGTCCCAAATCTATCCTCTACGCGATTTCCAGCTCCACGCGCTCTCTATCAGATTTCCTAGATTTGATATGTCTCTGACTAGTATTATAGCACGATTGAAAATTTTTGCAAGAGAAAAAATCCCATCCAATAAGCCAAGAGCCTTTCTTTAGGCCCCCTGCTTATTGGATGAAGGCTAATCCAACAACTTGGTGATATGACGGATTTTCTTGACCTGTTTAAGGGAACCCTTCATGATTCTCACAGACCCATTTACTGGCATAGCGATGACCTTTTGTGGAATTTTCACAATAGACTTGGTCACCCGTTTAGTACGGCTTTCCTCAGGATGACGGTCATTATAAAAATCTTTCGAAATAATGGCGTCTAGATAGAACTCATAGACCCTGCGACCAAAGTTTGTAGAAGAAATTTCATACAGCTTCTCCTCCCACTTAGTCTCATCCTTCTCTGGAGTGGCTAAGGTCGCTTCTAAAATAGCTGCAGCCAAATCTTCTTCCTGCTCATATAAGACTCCGAACATCCGATCATTGATCACATTATCTAAATAAGGATTTCTCTGAGCAATTAAGGGGGTCCCACTAGCGATGCTCTCCAGATAAGTAAGACCTTGCGTCTCACTCGTTGAAGCAGAAATGAAGAAGTCTGCTGCCTTATAGTAAAGAGCAGTTTCGTTTGGTGGAATCATCCCTGTGAAGATGACAGCCTGTTCGATGCCTAATTTTTGCACCTGATTTTTCAAATCCCCCAAATAAGGCCCATCACCTGCCACAATCAATTTAATATGCAAATTTTCTTCTAAGACTTTAGGCAGTGCAGCAATGACCGCTTGGATATTTTTTTCATAAGAAACCCTTGACAAGCTCAAGAGCATGATTTCACCCTCCTGAATGCCTAATTTTTCACGAAGGGCTTGTGTTTCTACTTGCGTGATTTCAGGTCGTTCAAACTTTGCCAACTCAATTCCTGTTGGAATAATCCTTTTCTCTGCCTTGACCTTATATTTCAGCAAGAGGTCATAGACGATCTCACTCGGACAGATTACCCCATCTAAGTCATTCATATACCCACGGACGATGTATTTGACCATACTTGGTCGGATAACCATCCCCTTAGCAATATAACGCACGTAATCTTCATACTGGGTATGATAGGTATGAATCACTGGGATTCGAAGCTCCTTAGCAATCCAAACCCCGAGTAGTCCTAAAGAAACTCCGTCTGGGTATGGATCATATCCAGTTTGTATTGTTTGGCAATGGCCAAGGCTTTGGTAAACCCTCGATAAGCAATCCGCCGATCCTTAAAAGCAAAGAAAGGGATACTTGGAATGCGGATAATTTGCCAATCCTCATAGCGGTTAACATCCTTATCCGTCGTCGTAAAGATAAAAACAGTATGTCCCAACTTCTCCAATTCTGTTTTAAGGGTTCGAATACTGGTCGCAACCCCCGATACCTGCGGAAAATAAGTATCTGTAAATAATCCAATACGCATATTACATCTCCAATACCTGCTGATAAGCTTTGACTAGTTGATCGGCTACCAAATCAATTGAGCGACTTTGAGCGACCCGGTCTCCCGCATCTCGCTTATCCACTTGACCAGACAAGACTTTTTCGAGAGAGTCCACAAATTCATCCACCGAATGACACAATTCTGCCGACTCTTGGTCCACCCAACCATGATAAACTGGAATATCCCGGAGGACAACATGCTGGTGAGCCGCTAAGGCCTCTAGAACAACAATCCCTTCCGTTTCCTCGTAAGACGGGAAGAAGAAGGCATCCGCACCCGTCATAGCCCCTTGGAAACAGCTCCTTTAAAATAGCCAGGGAATTCCACATTGCTCGGATGGTCTTTCTCTACCAGACGACGAATAGCCCGAGGGATCAACCATTTATTAATCGATCCCAACCAAATAAAGCGGACATCTGGCATCCGACGAGCAACTTCTACAAAGTCTTCAATCCCTTTTCGTCTAAAGTAGAGACCCGCACATAGAACGACCTTCTCTCCTTCTTGGATATTAAAGTGCTTCCGAAAAACCTCTTCTTTTTTAGGATCTTTTTTATATTTAGACAAATCGATCCCATTGGAAACAGCGACAATAGGAGTCTTGACCCCGTAGGATTGAATCAGCTGCTTAGAATACTCCGAAGGGGTAATAATAAAATCGGCTTTTTTATACATGTGAGCCAAATATTTGCCAAATAAGGGAGCAAACAAATTGGACCCAATAAATGAATTTTGGAAATCTTCCCGTGTGGAATGTCCATGCATAATGACCTTTTTCCCTCGACGTTTGGCAGCATGTAATAGCAACAAACTCCGAGGGCCATAGGTATTAATATGGACCACATCATAATCTCCTAAAATATCTGTCGTATAAGGAATCCCAGCCAAATCCAAGGCATGCATCTGATGTTGGAGGGCACGGCCAATCCCTGATTTTTGTAAAACGGATTTTCCTTCAAGATACAGTAAAACTTTCATACCCTCTATTATACCTGATTTAGCAGACCCCTTCAAGTTTTACCAGAGTTTCATATAGAGACAAGAAAAAGAGAGGGGGACAGAAATCGGTAATTCGTTAGAATTCGATTTCGTCGTCCCACCTCCTCACAGTTGAGTAGGGCTGTAAATGCTGATGAAATCAGCGTAGTAGAGCCCACCCAACCACTGAGTCTTGCTCGACAATCCAAAGACAGTTAAGAGGCTAGGACTTTTGTCCCAGCCTCTTGGTTTTTACTTTTTAGTAGTCCCACGATGATTGATGGTATGGGCAAGAAAAACTTCTCTTTCTTCCAATTCTTCTTTATGCATAATTTTGGTCAACATCCGCATACTGATAGCTCCCAAGTCATAAAGTGGTTGGCCAACAGTTGAAAGGTTTGGACGGGTGTAACGAGTAATTTGTGAATCATCACTGGTAATCAACTCAAAATCTTCAGGTACTTTCACACCTTGATCAGCTAGACCATTGAGCAAACCTGCTGCCAATTCATCCCCAGTCACAAAGGCTGCTGTTGCTTTGGACGCAATGATGCGTTCAGCCAAGTTATAGCCTTCTTCATAGCGGTATTTAGACTCAAAGACCAAGCCTTCACTATAAGACAATTTTTTTGCTTTTAAAGCCTCTTTGTAACCAGCCAAGCGAATCTTACCGTTGATATCATCCACTAACGGTCCACTTACAAAAGCAATCTTTTTATTTCGTTTAGCCAATAGTGTAACCGCGTCTATTGTCGCTTGCTTGTAATCGATATTGACACTTGGCAATTGATGTTCGACATCGACTGTCCCAGCAAGAACCACCGGCGTCCGAGAACGAGAGAATTCAGAACGAATCTTTTCTGTTAAATGGTAGCCCATGAATACAATCCCATCGACCTGTTTTGAGAATAGAGTATTGACAACAGAAACTTCTTTATCATCATCTTCATCGCTGTTGGCAAGGACGATGTTGTACTTGTACATTTCCGCAATATCATCGATCCCCTTTGCCAGAGTAGAGAAATAACTATTGGTAATATTTGGAATCACAACACCTACCGTTGTGGTTTTCTTACTCGCAAGTCCACGAGCGACTGCATTCGGACGATAGTCCAAACGTTCAATGACTTCCAATACTTTTTTACGAGTATTTTCCTTAACGTTCTTATTTCCGTTCACGACACGGCTAACAGTTGCCATTGAGACACCCGCTTCTCGGGCAACGTCGTAAATGGTTACAGTATCGTCTGTATTCATAATACTTCCTTTCTTTATTGAAAATTTCGTTTTCAGTCTTCTATAACAACCATTCTATCACTTTTTGTAAACACTTTCAAGCATTTTGACATCTTTTTGCAAACTCTTGATTTTTTAGGAAAAATTTGACAAAATATTATCAATAGAAAGAAGGTAGCTTATGTCTAAATTAGATCAAATTGTAGCATTTCTTGAAACCGAAAAAACGGATACTGCAGTAGTTTCTGACCCTGTCACTATCAACTACTTAACAGGATTCTATAGCGATCCTCACGAGCGTCAGCTCTTCCTATTTGTCTATCCAGACCATGAACCGCTTCTTTTTGTCCCTGCTCTTGAGGTAGAACGGGCGGCTGCAGTTGTAGATTTCCAAGTGGTTGGTTATGTAGATTCTGAAAACCCTTGGGAAAAAATCAAAGGGGCTAGCGCCAATCCAGATGCCAAAAAGGTCGCTTTGGAATTCGATAATTTGATTTTGACCAAATACCATGGGCTTCGTTCAGTCTTTGAACAAGCAACATTTACCAATCTCAGTCCTCGGATTAACCGCATGCGCTTGATCAAATCTGCTGACGAGATTCAGAAAATGTTGGTTGCCGGGCAATATGCGGATAAGGCTGTCAATATGGGATTTGACGCTATCTCACTAGATAAAACTGAGACCGATATCGTCGCAGAAATCGACTTTGGGATTAAACGCTTGGGCTACGAAATGAGCTTTGAAACCATGGTCTTAACCGGCAACAATGCAGCCAATCCTCATGGCATTCCTGGAAGTAACAAAATTGAAAAGGATGCTCTCTTGCTCTTCGACTTGGGATGTATGGTTAACGGCTATGCTTCAGATATGACTCGAACAGTCGCTGTTGGGAAACCAGATGACTTCAAAAAAGAAATCTACCACTTAACTTTAGAAGCTCAACAGGCTGCTCTGGATATGATCAAACCTGGTGTGACGGCTCACGAAGTCGATCGTGCTGCTCGCAGTGTCATCGAAAAAGCTGGTTATGGTGAGTACTTCAATCACCGCCTCGGACACGGGATTGGGATGGATGTACATGAATTCCCTTCTATCATGGAAGGAAATGACATGGTTATCGAAGAAGGAATGTGCTTCTCTGTCGAACCAGGCATCTATATTCCTGGAAAAGTCGGAGTTCGAATTGAAGACTGTGGCTATGTCACAAAAGATGGTTTTGGCCTCTTTACCGAAACCAGCAAAGACTTGCTCTATTTTGATTAAGATAAAAAACAGGAAATTGTTTTATGATTGTTGGGCGTGGTAAAGGCTTGCTCGCTCCCCTTGCTTTCATCATCGGAGCATTTTTAGCAAATGTGATTTATTCCGTTCTGCATCTTAATATAAACGAAAAAAATGATAGCATTATTTTTGGGTGTGTTTGGGGCATATTTGCTACTGGCATTAATTATCTACTGACAAAAAAATTTGTTTCCGATCAAGTGCGGTATATGATTGATGAAGCAACAGGACAACGCATTGCTTTTCGCGATCGTTCTTCCTTCATGTTCATTCCTAATCGTTACTGGACATGGATTTTTGCAATTGGATTTACTCTAGTTAGTTTTCTAGCCGGTAAAAAATAAAAATCAGACAAACTTTAAATCATTAGTCAAACAAAACAAAAAGCCTTTCGGTCTAAACTGAAAGGCTTTTTTACATCGAGTTTCTCATAGACTCAAATCAAGAAACGGTTGCCAGCTCCATTTGCTTCTTGGTTTGCTCCACTACTTCTTTGAGGCTGGTCTGAGCCATTTCCTTTTCCATAGCCAATTGAATCCCTTCCAACTTACCATCTAGAACGCCATGGATGCTATTTCCAATCGGACAGTCTGGATTTGGATGCTCGTGGAAACCAAATAATTGACCAGTCTTCCCAAGGCATTCAACAGCCTGATAGATATCTAACAAACTAATTGCTTCCAATTCTTTGGCCATCTCTGCGCCACCTGTTCCACGCGCCACATGGATCAATCCTGCCTTTTTAATTGGGACAAGGTCTTCCGAATAATGACAGGGTTCACTCCAACGCTGCCAGCAATCATATCACTGGTTACCTTGGTGCAGTCTCCTTTTAAAGCAATCATCACTAATACATGGGTTCCAATGGTAAAACGACTTGAAATTTGCATTGCTATTCCTCTCTTCCAACCAGATAGGGATGTTTTAAACTGGATCTAAAGCCATCCGTAACTGGGGACATTTATTTTTCCAACGTTAGAGTTCTTTCTTTTAATCTATTATAATTATACCCCTATTTGTTGTAATGTCAACTGTTACACTAGTTGAAAAACTCCCTTAACCATGCGTCTACTTCTACATTATGTCCCTCTCGCTGAGCTATTTCATGTAGAAGCTCATGATTGTGGGTATGGTGGATTCCATTGACTAAACTTTCATAGTAAACTTGGAAGTAAGGGAGTTTCAGATCCTTAGCCAGTTGGAGTTCTCTCTCAATATCATAGGTCACCTGCCGAAAGTCAACATCTTTCAAACCCCGGTCATCAAACTCTAGGATGGCATACATGGCACGAAGATCCTTTCGAAGATTGGCTTGTAAAAAGAAGGGTTGTCCGATGGATCCCGGATTCAAGATGAGCTCTCCACCACTTCCATATCGGAAAAACTGCTGATGGATATGGCCATAGACTGCTATATCACATGGGGGATTGGTTACGAGACGATCAAATTCTTTCTGGTCTCCTATATGGATCAATTCTCGTCCCCAGTTTTTGTCCGGCAAATGATGAGTGATGCCCACTCTTAAGCCTGAAACTTCCCGATGCACTTGCATAGGCAGACTTTGCATGGATTCTATTTCTTCTGGTCGAATCTCTTCTAGAATATATTGGCAATGACGCATCAAATAGCGGTGACTAGCCCTTGATGAATCCAGCAACCCCTTCATCGCTCGCCACAAGCTATCTTCCCAATTTCCTAGAATCTGTACGGTAATGGGCAACTCTTCAAGAAGGTTCAAGAGATGGCGTCTACCAGTCCCCGGCATAAGGATATCACCTAATAACCAGTATTCTTCTACACCTGCACGCTTGGCATCTTCAAGCACAGCTTCTAAAGCAGTTGTATTCCCATGTATATCCGAAAGCAAAGCAATTTTTATCATGTCTCTTCTCCTTTTCTCATTATACCAAAGCTTTAAAAAGAGGCTGAGACAAAAGTCCTAGCCTCTCAATTTTCTTTGGATTGTCGAGCAAGACGCAGTGGTTGAGTGGGCTCTACTGCGCTGATTTCATCAGCTTTTATAGCCCTACTCAACTGTGCGGAGGTGGGACGACGAAATCGAATTCTAACGAATTACCGATTTCTGTCCCACTCTCTTATTTTTTATTCAACAGATTTCAAAGCCTCCAGCATGTCTACCTTGCGTAGATGGCGATTTACCAAGATTCCTAAGATAGCTAGGATTAGAATGACACCAACAATAGGATAAAGATAGACACCAAGAGATACCCGTGGATAAAAGAGAATGGCATCTGGGGCTATCATAGCGATCAAAAAGCGATGGAGATAAAAGCCTCCTACCAAACCCAATCCTATCCCAACAAGAGATAAAAGGATGGTTTCTCGATAAATATAAAGAGTGACTTCTTGATGATGAAAACCTAATACCTTAATGGTTGATAACTCACGGATTCGTTCTGCAACATTGATATTGGTCAAATTGTATAAAATAACAATCGCTAACAAAATAGATACTAGAACTAAAATCATCATGGTTTTATTCAATGATTGGGCTACGGAATGAAAGAGAGAAATCAAGGAAGTGTTTTGCGTGACAGCAAGCACGGTTCCATCTTCCATCATGTCCCGACTGACCTTCTGGACCGACTGATGCGACGGAGACTGTAATCGGACCAAATAGGCGTTCTTCGTAGCCTTTTTCCATAGATTTTCTGATAACTTGCTTGATTCATATAGACGAAATGGCCTACATAATTTTCAGTAATCGCAGCCACCCTAATCTTATGGCCATCTATCCGTAAGTCATCCCCAACTCCCACCTTAGCTAATTGCGCTAATTTACTACTAATCACCGCCCCATTGGATAGGTCGAGTCTTCCCTCTTCTGAGCGGAGACTGATAAAAGGTTCCAAGCTGTTTTTTGATGATACCATTAATGTAACTGTTTGCTTTCCAAGTCTAGATGGAGCAGAAGTCTCCAGTTGTTTTGTAAAAATGGCTTCTGTTTCTTTTATACCTGCTTGCTTCAAGTGCTTCTTCAAGGATTGCTCCTCTTCGTCTGTCAGACTGGATTTGATCGAGAGAATCATATCATATTTAGGATTTCCCCAAACTGACGTTGGGGTACTCCACCGACGGATGATTGAATTCCCAGACCCGCAAAGAGAAGGGCTACCGAACCAGCAACACCAAAGATAGTCATAATCATCCGCTGTTTGTAACGAAAAATATTCCTTACTGTCACCTTTTGAGTGAAACTAAGACGTTTCCACACAAAACGAAAGCGCTCAAGCAAAATACTGGATCCAGAAACTGGTGGCTTGGGGAGTAGGAGCAGACTGGCCTCTTCCTTCAATTCTCTTCTAGCAACCAAATAAGCTGGAAAGACACTAGAAAGGAGAGAAAGTCCTAAGGCTAACAAACTATAAGACCAATAAAAATACTGTTGGCTTGGTCCTACGACCATCCCCTGAGTAATAATTTGCGAAATGGTCCCCGATAGAACATAATGACCGATAAGAGTTCCTAGGCCTGTCCCAACTGTTCCAGCAACAAAGCCATACAGGAGAAACTTTGCCAAGATATCTTTCGTTCGATAGCCCAAGGCTTTGAACAAGCCAGCACGGCTCCGTTCTTCATCAACAAAACGAGTCATGGTCGTAAAGGTGACCATGGCAGCGACTGCGTAGAGCACCACAGGAAATAGATTGCCTACCTCGGAGATACTGGCACTGGCATTACTATACATGAGGTAACCCTGTCCGCCTGGAATAGTTTCGATCATAAACATGATAGTTTGGTAGAGCTAGATTCTCCAATTCTTCCTTGGCCTTTTCCAGGTCCTTCTGTTTAGTTGCTAGATCCGATTCACCTGTCTGTATGTTGACCAATTCCTGATCTAGTTGCTTTTGGGCTTCTGCCAACTCGAGTCGTCTTGCCTCTAATTCTTCCTTGGGCAAGAGTGTAGACAGTTGATTTAGTTTATTGGCTTGCTCCGTCAATTGTGTCTGTGCTTGACCTGCCTTTTCACGGGCTTCTGCTAACTGTTTGTTTGCACCATCCAGTTCTTCTTGTCCTTTTTGGATCTTTTGTTTCCCGTCAACCTGCAGTTTTCGATAGCGCTCCTGTCCATTTCCAGCTAGGAGTTTTTCCAGGTCCTTTTGATGGGAGGCTAGCCGGTCTTGGTAGCTAGTTGAAAATGGATTTAGCCCCCTCAAATCATCAAACCGAATCCGAGCAAGACTATAGACAGAACTAGTAAAGGCTTCTTTCGAGAGGACGCCATAAGCATCTAAGGAACCACTCCCACTCGTAGCTTGTCCCAAGTCTTTTTCAGACCACATCTCAGCAGACTTTACAAAGCCAACAATTCGATAGTTTTTTGTCTTTAGAACAGATGGACTTCCTGTTTTTTTATGGATACTTATCTGATCCCCAATCTGATAACGATCCTTCCAAAAAGCTGCTAGAGCAACCTCATCTTGTTTCTGCGGAAGTCGCCCTGAAGTCAACTGAAAGCGCGAGATGGTTTCTGGAGTGGAAAAGAGTCGAACAGCCTTGTCCTTTCCATCTATCGTCACATCCGTCAGGTAGGAAAATTCCAAGCGAGCCCCCGTCAAGCCTTTCAGTTCCTCTTGATCCGTCTGATCCAAACCAAAATCCCCCATTACTGCTAGGTCCAACATCTCTTGTTGGTCAATAAAGCGTTGGGCAGTCCGATGCATATTTGGGGTCGTTACTTTTAAACCGACGAGGGCTAAGGTTCCTAGCATCATCAGTGTTAAAATGGATAAAAAGCGCCCTTTGGAACTAGTAAAAGAATGAAATAAATCTTTCCAATATACTTTTCGCTTCATGAACAACCTCCCTAATACTCTAGGTTATCGATATCTAACGGAGATTTATGGATGGTCACGGATTTTACTTGGGCATCATGCATCTGAATGACGCGATCTGCTATTGGTGCTAAGGAAGCATTATGGGTGACGATAATCACTGTTGCCCCTTTCTTACGTGACATGTCCTGAAGAATTTAAAACCTGTTTGCCGGTTTGGTAATCCAAAGCCCCTGTTGGTTCATCACAAAGGAGAATCTTAGGATTCTTTGCCACTGCACGTGCAATAGCTACCCGTTGTTGTTCCCCACCAGATAGCTGGGCTGGGAAATTGTTCATTCGCTCTCCCAATCCAACCTCTCTCAAGACTTGTTCAGGATCTAGGGCATCAGAAACAATTTCAGATGCTAGCTCAACATTTTCCTTGGCCGTCAAATTGGGAATGAGATTATAAAACTGAAAAACAAAGCCCACATCATTTCTGCGATAATCCGTTCGTTGGTGGGATGAAAAGCTTGAGATGGCTTTCCCATCCACCAAAACCTCCCCTTCATCATTGGTATCCATGCCTCCCAAAATATTGAGGAGGGTTGATTTTCCTGCGCCTGATGCTCCCAAAATGATGACCAATTCGCCTTTCTCAATTTCAAAAGTAACATCTTTATTGGCAAAGATGTGCGTCTCACCTGTTTGATAGCACTTGTAACTATGTTTCACCTCAATATAAGCCATATCTCTTCTCCCACTTAAACACAAGTTCTTATCTTTATTATAGTCCTTTTTCACGGGAAGACCAAGGATAATCAATCTATGAAAACGACTAAAATTCCTGGAATGAACAAGCTCTTGATAATCATAAACTTATGGAGAAATCTGGACTAAAAACTAATACTTTTCTATGCAAAAATAGACAATGAATACGCTTGATCTTATCTAGTTCAAGAGAGAGAATTCTCCAAGCATCATCTGACCTCCTTTTCTTAGTTTGTGATATAATAACAAATATATTCGAATTATTTAATTGGTTTAGATAACTGATATTTCAAGTTTTTTCTTGTTTTTTTATATAATAGCCCCTTTGAAAGTAGATCTGGGAAAAAATGTTATAATCTTTCCAAAATGGCTTTCACAGTATAAGAACAAGACCCGATTTTAAGCCATTTAGGCTTATATAATGATACTATAATTTTATTCTGTTGATGAATAAAATTGATTTCTGTATAATATGATGATTAGTGAACAATTTTTCATACCAAACTACATGATAAAGGAGGAACTATGACCCGAAACAAGAGAAAAACGAATTCTAAAAATGCTATCCGAAGTGCCCTATCACGCCTGCTTCTTGAACAATCACTTGAAAGTCTTACCATTAGCCAATTAACAAAGGAAGCTGGCATTAATCGAGGTACCTTCTACCTCCATTATGTAGACAAACAAGATATGTTCAACCAGCTAAAATCTGAACTGTTAGGCGAGTTGGGAAAACTATTCGCTACAAGCACCGTCAATCGAGCAAATTTTCTTGCCTCCCTTCAATATATTCAAGATAATTATGACTTTATTTACGCCTTGATGCAGATGGATTACCAAGAGTTTCATTTTCTAATGAAAAATTTTACCCTGCAACTTCTTGACGATACTCCACACGCCAAAGACCATTTGGTTAATAAATTCCAAGTTCCTTATAAGTATGCTGTTGAAATCTTTGCAGCTACGATTGAAGCAGTGATCACGAAATGGTTGTCAACTGGAGCAAAAGAAGAGCCAATCGAAATCGCAACTGTCGTATTAAGTGTTACTGACTTTACCACTTGGAACCAACCGATAACTGAATAAGAAAATGGAGAGTGGGACAGAAATCGGTCATTCGTTAGAATTCGATTTCGTCGTCCTACCTCCGCACAGTTGAGTAGGGCTGTAAAAGCTGATGAAATCAGCGTAGTAGAGCCCACTCAACCACTGCGTCTTGCTCGAAAATCCAAAGACAATTAAGAGGCTAGGACTTTTGTCCCAGCCTTTTTTATTGATAAGGCCAACTAGATGAAGTATCAAAGCTCTCACAAGAATTATTTACCCAAATCTCAGGAAACGTTTTCTTTTTCTTCTATTTTTAGCTATAATATTTAGTACGGAATAAAATAGAAAAGAGGACCGTTTATGAAAAAGAAGAAACTTCTTTTACCAATCTTATTACTTGCTCCTGCCTTCCTAGCTTCTCAGGTAGCTGCAGATGAGCAAACAGCTCCTGAAACTAGCCTTGAAGTAGCTCCTGCTTCAACAAATACTACAGATGCTGCTAGTCCTTCTTCAACAGAAGCCAGTCCAGCTACTTCAGAAGGTGCTACAGAGAGTTCTGCTGAGCTACCTGAAGCTAATATCATACATACCAACGACGTTCATGGTCGGATCGTCGAAGAAAAGGGTGTGATTGGTGATGCTAAATTAGCCGCCGTCATCGATGAAGAACGGGCGAAAAATCCATCTACATTGGTCGTAGATGCTGGGGATGCCTTCCAAGGACTCCCGATTTCAAATAGTTCCAAAGGTGAAGAACGAGCTAAAATTTTGAACGAAATTGGCTACGATGCCATGGCAGTCGGAAACCATGAGTTCGATTTTGGTTTGGATGAGGCTAAGAAATACAAAGAAATCTTGAACTTCCCACTTCTTAGTTCCAACACCTACATCAACGGTGCTCGCTTATTTGAAGCTTCCACCATTGTCGATAAAGATAAGAATGTTGTTGGGGATGAGTTTGTCGTCATCGGAGTGACAACGCCTGAAACAGCTACTAAAACCCACCCTAAGAATGTCCAAGGTGTTACTTTCACAGATCCTATTTCAGAAGTAAACAAGGTCATTGATGAAATTGAGGCACGCGCTACTGCTGAGGGCAAGACATACAAAAACTATGTTGTCCTTGCTCACTTGGGAGTAGATACTACTACACCAGTCGAATGGCGAGGATCTACTTTAGCTGAGGAACTTTCAAAAAATCCAAAACTGAAAGGTAAACGCGTCACCGTCATTGATGGACATTCCCACACTGTTCAATCAACCACTTATGGAGACAATGTAACCTATAACCAAACCGGTAGCTACCTGAACAATATCGGTAAAATCACCTACCAGGCCAACCAATTGCTTGGAAATCCTCAACAAATTTCAGCAGCTTCAACTAAAAATGTAGTGCCAAATGCCAAAGTAGCTGCTATGGTCCAAAAGATCAAAGAACAATACGATGCTGAGAATGCTAAAGTCGTTCGTGACAATAGTCCTGTAGAACTAAATGGTCAACGCGAAAATGTCCGTGTCCGCGAGACCAACCTTGGAAATGTCGTAGCGGATGCCCTCTACGAATACGGACAAACCGGATTTAGTCATAAGACTGACCTCGCTGTAACCAACGGTGGCGGCTTGCGCGAAACCATTGCCAAAGACAAGCCAATCACCAAAGGAAGCGTCATTGCTGTTCTTCCATTTGGGAATACCATTTCTCAAATTAAAGTAACTGGTCAGAATATTGCTGATATGTTTGCTAAATCTCTTGGATCCATTTTACAAGAAAAAGATGGCAAAACCGTTCTTGACGAAAACGGTCAACCCCTTCTTGAACCAAGCGGTGGCTTCCTCCAAGTCTCTGGAGCAAAAGTTTATTACGATACAACCCTACCAGCTGAAAAACGCGTCCTCTATATCGAAATTAAAAACCCAGAAACTGGTCAATATGAACCGCTCAACCTTGCTAAAGATTATTACTTGACTACTAATGACTTCTTAGCAGCAGGTGGGGATGGCTACACCATGTTAGGTGGAGCTCGTGAGGAAGGTCCTTCCATGGACGTTGCCTTTGCAGATTACCTTGCTAAGGCAGATCTCACAGCCTATGCAACCATCAATCCAAATTCTCGTACCATTTCTATTTCTGCTAGCAAAGATACAGATGGAGATGGTGTGGCAGATATTGAGGAAATCAAACAAGGAACAGATCCTGCTAATCCAAGTCCTACCCAGGAAGCAATGACCAACCAGTTATCCCATCTACCGGTAAAATGGATCAAACATATATTCCAGCTCTAGTTGGTACGAATTCTCCTAATCAACTAGCTAGCCAAACAAAGAATACTTTTACATCTGCTAAGGACGATACACAGATCAAAGCCAACAACCATCATCTGTCCTTCACCTCAGCAAAAACATTTAAACCAGCAGCTGCAAGCCTACCAGAAACAGGAACAGCCGACTCTCCTGCTATCTATATGCTCGCTCTGTTGACATCCATCCTAGCCTTCTTTGGTCTTAAGAAAAAAGAAGAAAACGAATAGCCACTGTAAAAAATAGTCTGGGACAACATTGTTCTCAGCCACAAAAAAGCTAGAGATTTCCAATTGTGGAACTCTAGCTTTTTAATTTTGAGTAGTTTTCTTATTGTATTTGAGGTGATTATTGGCCATGAGTACTAATCCCATGTCATTTTTTACCTGACGCTTGGATTTCTTTTACTTTTAAGAGCTGATACCTCTCATTCACATAGAGCCCCTTTTATGGAACCAAGTCAGCTTGTTCTGCCTTATAAACCATATTTTCCTGTCTAAAACCTGTTGTGCTATGCCTATGTTTGAGGTGATCAAACTGGTATACCCAACTCTCTGGATGGGTGTAGGTATCAGTTTTTTCATCGTAAGTCCAATTATCCAAATTCCTATCAGATTCTTTGTATTTTTCTTCTGTTCCTTGTCAAAAAGACTATATTTAATAAAATGCTCAATACCCATCCTATCCAAGGTAAGAAGAATCTCCACGCTACCGTATCCCGCATCGGCGACAGCTCTTTTTAACTCATGTGGATAGGTTTCTAAAAATGGCAACAGCGTTCTGGTATCTGTTGGATTTTGATAGATGTCATCGTGAAGGACGAACTGATTTTCAGTAGCGATTTGTAGGTTGTAAGCAGGTTTGAGTCCTACGCTTAAATAAGCTTCAATTTCCCTCGTTCAGCTTCAGATAAGTGCTTGTAGGATTGATTTGTGGTAGGATAATTAGCAGACATGTTCAACTTCCTTTATACTGTTTTTCGCAACTCTAGTATATCAGATGAACATGTCTTTTGTGTTGCACTTCATTTTACAACAGGGCATGTGGTCTGTTTTCAGAAAAGGTAATTTTCTAGACAAGTAGTTGTTGAATAAATAAGACAGGTTCTATTCATTAACCTATCAACCAACTCTTTAGTTTGTAAGTTGGCATCTTGTATACTGAAAAAGAAACAATACTAATCAATTCAACTTACTTGACAAAAGCGTTGCTTAGTGGTTTAATATACCCCATAAGGGTATATCGGAGGTGCCTATGTTTCACTTATTTACAAAAATTGATAGTATTTCTACCAGCGAATTAGAAGCTAAACTCAAGGAACCAATTCAGCTACTGGATGTGCGGACGCCTACGGAATTCCGTAGAGGCCATATCAAAAACGCCAAGAATGTTCCTCTAACCGAAATCGGAGCTTACACACCTGCGACAAATGAAACACTTTATGTCATTTGTCATTCCGGTGTTCGAAGCAAGATGGCTGCTAAAAAGCTCAAGAAAAAAGGCTATGATGTTATCAACGTCCGAGGTGGTATGAGCGCTTGGCCTGGTGATGTTGAATAAATAAAAATCAAAAAGAGCAATTGGTCTAATTTCAAGAAAACCAACTGCTCTTTTAATCATTTGTTCACTATTTAAGAGAAACGTATGTTTTTTTATTACTTGCGTTTAATCAAGTATTTAACCGCCTTTTCCAATCTTTCCTTCTGTGCTTGAGGATCCTCTAAAGGGTCGTTAATACAAGTTGTTAAATTCTCCGTTATCATCAGTTCAATAATACGATCAACACTGGACCGCACTGCTGTTAATTGAGTAATGATATCAATACAATCACGCTCTTCCTCCATCATTTTTTGAATACCTCGCAATTGACCTTCTGAGCGTTTGAGGCGTGTAATGTACTTTGATCTTGTCATATATTTATCCTAAAACGATTTTTCTACATTATATCTCTAATACAGTCCTTTGTCAAAAGGAGCACTTATCTTAAAGACAAAGACTTCTAGTTCTCCACTCTGACTCTCGTTATAATTCCATCTTTATCTGTAATGGAGAATTCAGAAAGAGAAATCCAGTGGGTTCTAGCCTTGTTTCTCTGAGCTTGCGTAAGCAAATTGACCAAAAACTCTTTATTCTCAACTTCAACCAAATAGTAGGCAAGACCTACCATTCCATTCTCACGAGGAGCTAAGTTTTTACCACCCCATTCATTTACTGCTAGATGATGGTGATAATTCCCTGATGCTATCCAACTGACATGTGGAATCGTGAATTTATCCTCAAGACCTAGAGACTCTTGATAAAATGCACATGCCTCTCGGCTATTTAACAGATAGGTAAACATGGCCCATGCGAGTGCCTTCTGCAATCACAAAAGGATCAAGTTTTTTGCCTAATTCATAGATATCTTGCGCAGACAGCTCTTCTGTGATCCCAGTAATTCGACCATCCTCACGAATATCCCACTCGTTCACAGGCTTGTCTCTGTTGAATTCAATGCCATTGCTCTCTAAATCTTCTAGATAGACAGCTTCACTATAGCCATGATCAGCTCCGCCAACTAGTGGAACCTTTAGGTCTAACAAGCGTTTAAAAATATTTGCCAGATCTTATCAACTTGGATAGGATGGGTATTGAGCATTTGATTAAATAAAGTCTTTTTGACAAGGAACAGAAGAAAAAATACAAAGAATCTGATAGGAATTTGGATAATTGGACTTACGATGAAACAACAGATACCTACACCCATCCAGAGAGTTGGGTATAGCAGTTTGATCACCTCAAACACAACCATACCACAACAGATTTTAGACAGGAAATTAGGGTTTATAAGGCAGAACAAGCTGACTTGGCTTCACAAAAGGGGCTCTATGTGAATGAGAGGTATCAGCTCCTAAAAGTAAAAGAAAGCCAAGCGCTTTTATCTGTCGAAGGAAGTCACATCTTTGCCCAACGCAAGGTTGATGTGGAACCTGTCTTTGGGCAGACAAAGGCTTGTTTGGGTTACAAGAGATGTAATCTAAGAGGCAAATGATAGGTTAAAATTGACATGGGATTGGTTCTCATGGCCAATAACCTCCTCAAATACAATAAGAGAATGACTCAAAATTAAAAAGCTAGAGTTCCACAATTGGAAATCTCTAGCTTTTTTGTGACTGAGAACAATGTTGTCCCAGACTATTTTTTATTTCCTGACTACCAAATCCATCTCTTACTGTTTCTTTAAAAGGTTTAGATTCGGATTTTTATGAGCAAAGAGCACGACCTCAATAAAGGTTCCCACTTGGAAGGCAAAGAGCAAGCCTACCAAAATATTGACCCGATGGTCTGTTTCATAGAATGGGGAATTCCATAAGAAGTGATTGGTCACCGTGGAAACTACACACCAGAGACCAAAGAGCTTTTCTTTTTGCTTGGTGCACTGAGACAGGATGAGAAAGGCTCCAACAGATACAACAGCTGTGTAGACTGCATGAGATGCTAAACCACCAGAAATACGGTTCACTGCCTCCGTTACTGCTGAGAGGTCTCCAGATCGTGTTTGACGCGCCACATAACCAAGGTCTTCAATAATTTGGAATCCAAGACCAGATCCAAAACCGGCGATTAAAATCGATTTCAAATCTTTACGACCCAAAATCAAGAGAATCCAGAAGGCCACTAGAGCTTTAAAAAATTCTTCAGCAAATGGGGCTGTCAAAGCATCTGTCCATTTATTAAAGGTACTAACATCCTGAATGAGATGACTATTGAAATGGTCAATTAGGCTGTTCCCTGAAAAACTAAGCCAGCCAGCAACAAAAGCTCCGCCAAACATGGTAGCCCACAAAACAAGCAGGGGAACCTCAAATCTTTTTGCAAGTCCTTTAATAAAGAGATAAAGAGGAACGACAATCACTGCTAAAACGAGCAGGTTTAAAACCAAATCTCTCCCTGCCACTTGGCTAAACTCTTTTTGAGAGAGAGAACCTAATTCAAACTCCATACCAATCCCTGCTAAGACCAGAAATAGGAAGAGCAATATTCGTTGAAACTTATTCATCCTTCATACCTCCCTTTGCTTTCTTTGATTTAATGAAGAAAACTCCTACTCCTATTACTGTCACAAGGGCTAAGCCAATCGTGATGACGAAGTCATAGTCAAATGGTACCAAATTGATTTCTTCTTCTTGGTTGGCATCTTCTTCATCCGTTAAATCGTCAATGGCCCCTTGTCCATATTGAGCAATCACCTTTTCTTCTGCTTCTTGACGAATTTCTTGTAGACGATCAAAGGTCTTTTGAGCACGAGTCATGCTCGTTTCTGTCGCTTTTAGACTCGCCTGCTCTGGCTGTGAAGCGAGGGCAATTTGTTCTTGGTCACTGATTTCTTGCTCAGCCATCCATTGAGATTCTAAGCGTTCCATTTCGGTACGGATTGCTCCATCTCCAAATAAATCAGGATATTTAGCAACTAAATCATTGATCCGAGACATAGTCCAATACCAAGATTGGGGATTATAGGCTGTTCCTAATTCTTGATAAGCTTGATAAGTATTGGTGATGTTTCCATAGTATGGAAGATATGGGGCATTTCGTGGGCTTCCCATCGCTAACCACATGGTTCCCCCACCAGCACTATCAGGAACATTGTCCTTTAGTTGGAAAATATGGGCTTCCATAACATTCGGGTTCGAAATCGGGTATTTATAGACTTCATCAAACTTCCCTTTTTCTGGGATTCCTTTTCCATCCAGTTCCATTTGATCTTGTGGTTTGAAGTCTGTTCCTTCTAAGCGATTGCGTTGGAGATTCATCGCATCTCGTAGCGTTAATTTCCGATCCGTTGTATGCATCAAGTCAAAATAGTCATCATCATAGTTCACATCTGCATCTGGATCTAGCGATTTAATACCAGACCATACACGAGAACGATCTGCCTCATGCATAGGGGGATTGTAGGATTGAGATACATGGAATTGGCCATCGATTTCTTTATAGGATCCTGCATCACGGGCAACTTTTTCAACATCCTTGGAGGCAATCGTCCGTTCTGTATTTGTAAAATCTACATGTCCTAAGAAGAAGGTATTGGGGAAGACAGCATAGCGATCTTCTGGGAAGAGAATAGCTACATACTGGTGACCAGAAAGAATCTCCATGTACCAGATTCCTTCCTTGTCCGCAATCGTCACAATATTACCTTCTGCCGCCCCTTTTTCTTCCACAATTTTTGCAATTAGCTCGACTCCTTCACGAGCCGTTTTTACACTCGGAAGAACAACACTAGTGAGAGCAGACTCAGCCAAGCCGTCTTTTACATAAGGATCGACCTTTTGAATCTTGTCATTTGCAGAAGCTGAGACAGTCGCTGAAATGGACACTCCATGCTCATTAAAACCAGCTTCATCAAATACACCCTGTTCTGGTGTCACATCTGGGACAGCTGTATATTTATAACTTACTTCTGGGAGCTCATACTTAAAGCCATTGGTGGCATCTTCAAAGACATCCCCTTTCTTGTTATAAGTTCGTTCTCGCACCACAAAGTTCTTATTGTGGTTCGGTTCTAAGTCCTCTGTACGTCCGTACAAAGCATTCCCATCTGCTGTTAATTTTTTTCCGATGATAAAACCTGTACAGGCCTCTACCGGTTGGGCAAAGAGGAAGAGAGCAGTGATCAAGCCCAAGGCTGATCGAGCATAACGTTTCTTCATATTGAACTCCTTTAACTAGATAGTAACCGTATAACCTCTTTTAGTATACCTTTTGATCCAAGGTTTAGCAAGCGCTTACAATAACTGTAACCAATTAGTAATCTATCTGAAAATTATTTGATCTTCAAATTATCAGTTGCCTTCTCTATCTAACTGCACAATTAAAAAAACTTGGAACTTCTTCCAAGCTTTTTCTGAACACTATCATCCATTTTATGAAAGAATAAGGCTCGCTACAAGGGGACTTACAAAGACGTAGAAAACGCCGGTTATTCCAATTGCCAAGCCTCCCATAGCTCCTGCTACTTGACCATACTGAAAGGCTGTACCAGTCCCCACCGCATGACCTGTCCCTCCAAGGGCCAAACCAATGGCAACAGGATCCTCTACTTTTAGGAATTTAAGAATAGTTGGCCCCAAGACACTGGTTAGAATCCCTGTTGCCACAACGACGACCAAAGTAATTGTGGTAATCCCCTGCATTTCTCAGCAATTCCCACTGCCATAGCTGTTGTCACAGACTTAGGAAAGAGGGAAATAGCTAGAAAGTACTTCATTCCAAAAAGCTTAGCTAAGACAGCTGTGAAAACTGTGTTGACCACTACTGCTAGAAAACTACTAAGAAGAATACTCTTGGCATGGTGCTTCATCAAATGAAAACTCTTATACAAAGGAATCCCTAGAACAACCGTTGAGGGGACAATCAAATTGCTGAGGTAGGTTCCTCCAACATTATAGGCCTTATAAGAAATCCCTGTCAGCTTTAAGAAGGCGATAACCAACACCGTAGCAACTAAGAGAGGAGTCGTGATGGGATGAGGGAAGCGACGAAAAATCATCATCCCAATTAGATAGGCAAAGATGGATAAAGAAATCCCAAAGAGAGGATTAGACCATAAAGTTTCCATCATCTCTTTCCTCCTTCATAATCCCCCTCATACCTGGTCTTGATAAATCCAACAACAAGCGCAATGAGACTAACATTGATGATGATAGCTCCCAGAATCATCATCACGATGGGAAATAAATAAGGCTGGATGACATCAAACTTATCCATAATCCCAACCGCTGGAGGTAAAAATAAAATGGTCATATTAGCTAACAGAAAAGATCCGACTAAATTTACATGGCGGATACGAAGCCATTTCAACTGCAAACAAAGAAATAGGATCAATAAACCAATAATACTTCCTGGAATTGGCAAATGAAAGAGTGTCGATATCCCTTCCCCGATTAAAGAAATGGTAAAGATAATCATCAGTTGAACATAGAGTTTCACGCGGTTCACCTCAAAATTCTTAAAAGATACACTAACAGTCTACTCTTTTTCTGTAAAAAATCAAGTATTTTCAGAAAGTTTTCATATACATAAAAAACAAGGAAGACTTCTAGGGTCTCCTTGTCTACCTAATTATTTATTTTTCTTTGCCAACATCGTCGCAAAGCGTAAGGCAATCCGATTGCCCTCTTCATCGCGTCGATGAAGGTGACCTGGGTTCTCATTGTATTTAATAAGTTCCCAATCTTTGTAGTAGTCTGCAAGTTCGCCTTCTTTTAAAGTAAAGGGGAAAGGTACCTGGCAAGGATAGTCCTCTGTATCCATGGCACAAACAATTAAGTTATAGCCACCAGGGTTGGTCTGGTCTTGCATATTTTGGATAATATCTGGAATGCGGTCTGCTTGTAAGAACATGAGGACGACTGTTGAGACAATCAAGTCATAGGTTTGCGTTAGAGCTGCTGAGTTAATATCATAGAGTCCCACCGTCATTTCCAAATCTTCTTGTTCTACAATACTTTGGAGGATTTCCAGAGCCAGTTCATTTTGATCGACTGCCGTCACATCAAAGCCCTGCTGGGCCAAAAATAGGGCATTTCGACCTTGCCCACATCCTAAATCCAGAGCCTTTCCTGGAGAAAGGAACTGCATAGCTTCCAGAACCTCTGAATGAACCGGGTTGCTATTATATTTTTTGGGGAAATAATCTTTAGGTTCACAGTAAAATTCCAAGAACCATTCCACATCATCTGTAAGGGCCTCCACACGGTGCCAAGCTTGCGGTTGTGCCATAGGATTGTCCGCACCTGCTTCAAAAACATGGCTGGCTACTTCGTCCCCGTCCTCTGTCAGCTCGACAAACTTTAACTTTCCTTTGAGGACAGTAATCTTTCCCCAGGTTCCTATCTTGGTATTGTGTTTTCTTTGGACTGCTTCTGGCATGGTATCCTTGGTCCATAAAGGCATCCGCTTATAGGCAATCAATTTTTCAGGCATCCGTTTCTTCTCCTTCTTTCTATCTATCCCTATCATACAAAAAATGCAGGCAAATAACAATTAAAAGAGTGGAATTGCAAGCTTCCTTTGTGAAGACTTCTATTCCACTCTCTAAGAATCCATTTGAGACAGGAGGCTTATCTATCAGTCTCTATCTTCTTATTCTTCATTTTCATTCTTTTTTGATTTTTTAAAGTAGAAACCAGCCAAGCCAAATCCTGCAAGAGCTAAAACTCCTAAGATGGCAGATAAGCTGCTATTTGAATCACTTGCCTTCGTAGAAGACTGACTAGAAGCTGTTTCTTCCTTCTTATCCGTTTCTTTTGCTGATGCTTTTTCAGCTTCAGCTGCTGCTACCAGATTGGCCTTGTTATAGCCGTCATAAACAAAGTCTGCTTCCAAACCTTTTTCCGTACGAATCTTATCTTCCATCTCGCTTTCAACTTGCTTGATTTGTTTAAAGATAGTTTCCGCACGTTTGAGAGAATCACTTGTTACTTCGTCTGCAGTAGCTTTCGCTTGATCATCAGTGAGTCCACTGTATTTTTGATCCAAAGCTGCTTGTTCCTTGATCCAACCTTTTTCCAATTCTTTCCACTTCTCTTGGATGCTGTTGCCAAAGAGGTCTGGGTATTTCATGACCATTTGGTCAATATGCCAAACAGCCCAGTACCAAGAAGTTGGATCGTATTTGGCAGAGCGAACTTTGAATGGTGCATAGGTATCATTAACAATACCATAGAATGGCACATAAGGGGTGTTCCGGCTTTGAGCAAGCCCCAACCAAACGACACCACCAAATGGAGTTGGCAAGTCCTTCTTAATCTGGTAAACGTGGGCATTGATGACGTTTTCGTTTCCAAGAGCATACTTATACTTATTGGTATCTACTTCTTTACCTGGTTCCACCAAGTCATCTGGAGTATATTGTTTGAGGTGTTCGAACCGGTTCCGTTGTTCAGCGAAAACATCTTCTAGACTATACTTCTTAGAAGGGTCCGTTGGTTTGCGCAAGAGGTCAAAGTGCTTATCATCATATTTGACATCCGCCTTTGGATCCATCAAGGTAATCCCTGCATAGGTCCGTGAGCGGTTGCGTTCGGTATATTCATCTGGGCCATAAGAGTCTGCGATATGGAAGTTCCCATCTTTATCAGTCTTGTAGTGGTCTGCTTTTTTGGCAACTGCTTCCACATCTTTCGAAGCAATGACATTGTCCTTGTCCTTGAAATCTACATTTCCTAGATAGTAGGTATTGGCAAAGATGGCATAGCGGTCTTGAGGGAATTTAATGGCTACATATTGGTGTCCAGATAGGATTTCCATGTACCAGAGTTCATTTTTATCTGCTACGACAATAATGTTTCCTTCGGCAGATCCTTTTTCATCAAGTACCTTGGCTACCAATTCAATTCCTTCACGAGCTGTTTTGGCACGTGGAAGAACCAAGTCTACCATAGCAGCCTCAGCCAATCCATTTTTCACAAGTGGGTCTGCTTTCAAAATTTTATCGTGTGGGGTTGCAGATACTGTAGAAGTCATGGAAACACCAGCTTCGTTAAAGCCGTGTGCTCCAAAGTTCCCGTTGGAACCATCTCCATGTGCCGCATCATAAGTTGCGGTATATTTCATTTCATGACTCAAGTGCGGATAAGCAAAGCCGTTGGATTCATCCTCCAACATATCCCCATCCTTATAATCTTTGGCAGGTACCACTTCGTAAGTTTTATTGTGGCGACCACCATCGGGAGCATAAGGATAGTCTTCAGTCCGCCCAAAGAGCATGGAGCCATCTGTCGTAAGCTCCTTCCCAACAATGAAGGCTGAGCAAGCCTGAGCAACTTGAACTGGAATCAAGGCAAAGGCCATGAAAGCAATCATTAGTTTGACCAGTAGTTTTCTCATAGTCGATCTCCTTTATGACTACAAAAGAGGCTAGAAAAAATTTTCAAGCCGACGAAAAACAACTATACCAACGCTACCTTCAGTATACCCTTATCCAGATAGAAATGCAAGCGGTTTCAAAAAAGATCATTAAAAATAGGAACAGTTTTAAGCCTTTGCTTCAGCTGTTCCTATTTCTTGTTTTAACGTGTATTGTATTGTTTCATCACACGAGCAATATCGCGATTTTGTTCCCGCCGTTTGATGGATTCACGTTTGTCATAATCATGCTTCCCTTTTGCTAAGCCCAGCAAGAGCTTGGCATAGCCGTCTTTAATGTAGACTTTAAGTGGGACCAGCGTCATCCCTGTTCCTTTGGTTTCTTGCTCTAATTTCTGGATTTGTTTTTTATGAAGAAGAAGTTTACGACGGCGCTCTGGATCTTGGTTCCAGATATTGCCTTCTTCATAAGGAGCGATATGAACATTGCTCAACCAAACTTCCCCATTTTTCACTTGGGCAAACCCATCTTTCAAATTGATACGAGCTGCTCGCACACTTTTTATTTCAGTTCCTGTCAGAACCATTCCTGCTTCTAGCGTGTCTACAATTGTATAGTCATGGTGTGCCTTTTTATTTTGTGCGACGACCTTTCCCTCGCCCTTTGCCATGATTGACTCCTTTCTTTGCTACTTCTTTGTAAAAAGGTTTCTTACTCTTTTTCTTCTTGTCTTTTAGAGAATGCTTGCGCTTGTTATCTCTAAAGCCTCCTTGCTTTCGCTCTCCTTCTTTCTTGGAAGGACGGCGTTTAGAGGATGGACCTCCTTCCTTACGCCCAGAAGCTTTATGGCCTTTTTCAATCAGATCCAGCTCACTTGGGATATAAGAAAAATCGATTTCTCCAGTCATTTTATCCGCTCTTTCAACCCTAATTCGGATCTCTTGACCAACTCGGAAGGTCACGCCTGATTTTTCCCCTCGCAAGGTCAAATCACGCTCATTAAAATGATAAAAACCAGGTAAGGTGGTGATGTGGATCAAACCTTCTACAGTATTTGGAAGTTCAACAAAGAGTCCAAACTTGACGACACTGGATACCAGAGCATCGTACTCTTCGCCAACATAGTCCTCCATATACTCTGCCTTCTTCATGGCTTCTACTTCTCGCTCCGCATCAATAGCGCTGCGTTCCCGACTAGAGGATTGGCTAGCAATATCTGGAATAACCTGTTCAAAATGACTAGCCACTTCAGAATCTTTTCCATACTCTCGCACCATACGGTGGACTAATAAGTCTGGATACCGGCGAATCGGACTGGTAAAGTGAGTATAGAACTCAGCAGCTAGCCCATAGTGCCCATGGTTGTGCTCGGAATAGCGCGCCTGCTGCATGGAACGAAGCAGCATCATGGACAAGACATCAGCATAAGGTTCCCCTTCTACCTTCTTCATGATATCCTGCAAGGTTTCCTGACTCATCGAACTAGCTGTCCCATAAATAGGTATGCCAAAGCTAGAGGCATAATCGATAAACTTTTGCACCTTCTCTGCTTTAGGTTCTTCGTGAATCCGGTAAATGAAGGGAAGTTTTCGTTTGGCAAAATGCTCAGCCACTGTCTCATTGGCAATTAGCATAAAGGATTCAATCATCCTTTCTGCAATTCCCCGTTGACGCAAGACGATGTCGACCGGTTTTCCTTGAGGATTGACCAGGATTTTAGCTTCACTGGTATCAAAGTTAAGGGCTCCCCGCTTTTCCCGCATTCCTTCTAAGATCTGATGAAGGCCAACCATAGCTTCAATACTTGGAACAATAGCTTGGTATTCCTCACGCTTCTCTTGGTCTCCTGCAATGATCTCATTGACATCACTATAGGTCATCCGGAAGGTCGTTTTAATAACTGTTTGGGTAATCTGGTAACGAAGGACCCGACCACGCTCGTCAATCTCCATAATGGCTGATTGGGTCAAGCGATCCACTTGAGGATTTAGGGAACAAATCCCATTGGAAAGTCGCTCTGGTAACATGGGAACAACTCGATCTGTTACATAGACAGAGGTCGCTCGGTTGAGAGCTTCCTTGTCCAAGGCAGAACCTTCGGTCACATAATATGAGACATCCGCAATGTGAACTCCAAGTTCATAATTTCCGCCTTCCAAGCGCTTAATGTGAACCGCATCATCCAAGTCCTTGGCATCGGCACCATCAATGGTAAAGATGATTTCATCTCGAAGGTCCAAACGTCCCTCCATATCTTTCTCACTAGGCTTATCTGGAATGCTTTCTGCTTCTTTGAGGACTGCTTCTGGAAATTCTGAGACGATATCCATGGACTCCAGGACTTCCAAGACATCGATTCCAGGATCTGTCACATGTCCAACCACATCTTGAACAGTGGCCACAAAGTAGTTGTGCTTCCGACTCGGATACTGTTCAATGGCAACCTTGAGAACTTCGGTCCCCTCCCAATTGCAGGGCTGGCTTTTTCACGTAGATCCGTTGGCTAATCTTTTGATTCTTTGAAACGATGTAGCCTGCATACTTTGGTTTTTCTTCATCCAAAACAATCTGGCCGACAACTGTTTGGAGACTATGCTCCAAGACATCAATGATTTTCCCCTCTGCCGCTGTCCCCTTTTGCCGATCGGCTACCTTGGTGATCACAACCTCAACTGTATCTCCATCAATGGCGTGGTTGACATCATTTCGTCCAATAAAGAAATCCTCTTCTTCCCCCTCTAAGCTGACAAAACCAAAGCCACTTTTATGAGCATGAAAAATCCCTTTCACAGTAATGGTCCCTTTTGGTTTAGCATCAAGGAGACTTAAAAAGCCATTTTCTTCAAAGGTTAGTTGACGACGTCGCTCCATTAGCGAAATGGTCTTAATCAGTTCACGAAAACCTTTGGCATCTGTACTCCCAATGGCTTGTGCCAATTGATCAACCTGAGCTTTTCCCTTCTGTTTTAAATAATCAATAATTTTACTTTTCATATCTTGCGCTGGATAGCCAGCCTCCTTTATTTACTTTCTTTTAGAGAGATTTCTTTACAAGTGACAATCTCCCCATCAAACGACTCATAGATGAAAAAATAGGCAAAGACAATGTCTAAGCCTATCTTATTTACTGGATAATACCATTAAAATCATCGCAATGAGTAACCAAAGGAAAATCATTACTCCTGTAAGTCGTTGCATCACTGCTTCGAATCCACGAGCTTTTGAACGTTCGAACAAATCATTTGAACTTGCATCGAATACGTTGCTAGATTGATTTTTAGTTGGTTGCATGAAGATAGCAATAATAATTAATACAGATAGTACCAATAAAATAGTAATCAACGGTTTAGTCATAATTAAAAAACTCCTTAAAATCTTACCTATTTTACCATAAAAATCATTTCGTTTCAAGATGTAATGTCACTTTTCTCTCTTTGGGACAATACTTCAAAACTTCAATTTTTTCCGGGTGGGTCTTCATATTTTTGCTTGTCAAATAATTCTGACTGCCACAACTCGTGCAGGTTAGTTGTACTTTAATGCGCACTGATTTCTCTCACTTTCAAATACTTTCTAAAGATGAATAAAAGGAAGGCTAAATCTGTAAAAGCTAGAATAGCAGTCCCATAGAATACCCAATGGTAATTGACATGCATGGCGATACTAGAGCCCATCACGGGACCAAGAACTCCCCCTACATAAAAGAAGAGTTGATTGTAACTAAAAATCCGAGAGATCCCTTCTTTGGGAGTCATACGGTTTAAGAGGGCGGTCACACCTGGCATCAAGGCCCCTGTTCCAATACCAAATAAGAATCGAAGAAGACCTAATTGAAAAGGGGTCTGAGCAAGGGCACAGAAGATATAGAGGATCCCACTATAGAGAAGGGCCAAGAGCAAAAGGCGGTGATTGCCAATTCTATCTCCTAGCTTACCCATCCAACCGGAAGTGAGGATACTGGAAATCCCCATCGCTGATACAATCAAGCCGGAAACAAAGATAATATTGTTACTCTGGCCTAACTCCCGCACATACAAAGGAAGAATGGGAGAAATAGACTGGCCAATCATCTGGATGGTCATACTGGTCAAAAAGAGACCTAGTAAAATGTCCTTATGCTGGATAGAAGCCAGTAAAGTCCAGCTTGAAATGTGCTCCTCCTTCGAAATTTGTTGGTAGTCTTCCTCAATGCCCCACCAGGTCAAAACAGAGACGAGAAAGAGGAAAAAACCAACGAGGAGAAAGACATTACGCATTCCAAATTGCTCTGCAATCAATCCCCCCAACAGGGGTCCCATCAAGGTACCTGCAATGGTTCCTGTCGATAATGTCCCTAAAGCATACCCAGATTGATTCTTTGGCACCTGACTAGCAATGAGAGCCGTGCTGTTAGGAACAAAGCCTGAAAAGACACCATTTAATAAGCGTAGGAGCAATAACCAAAAGACGGAGGGGACAAAAGCGATTCCTCCCATGGTCAAGGTCATGGCAATCGAGGCTCTCAGCATCATGGGTTTACGACCATAGCGATCTGCCAAGCTCCCCCATATTGGGGCCATCAGGGCAGATGTCAAGGAGGAGGAGGCAACAGCAATCCCTGCATAAAAAGGAACGGCCGGGCCTCTCACTCCCAACTCCTCCACAAATAGGGCCATAAAGGGGACCACCAATGAAAGACTGGCCCCTACAAAAAAACAACCAATCCAGGCAATGAAAAGATTTCTACGCCATTTTATTTCCTGTGAAATAGGATCATCTTCTTTCTATTTGTTCTAACCCCCTATCGATTTGCTGATAGAGGTGTTCACGCTTGCTATTGTTATCGATCACGAGATTGACAAGAGCTTTTTTCTCATCCAGAGACATCTGGGCCGCTAAACGATCGCGGGCCTGAAGCTCCCGTCAAAGCATTTCTTTCCATCAATCGTTGCAACTGGGTATCTTCCGTCACATAGACCAGCCAGACTTGGTCAAACCAGTCCTGATAGTCTTGCTCAATCAACAAGGGATATCCATGAAAAAAATCTCTTCTGATGCTGCCAGTCGATCCCGTTCTCGCTCCAGAGCTTTGCGAATCATTTCGCCTTGTACTTGGTTGGACCAGGCAATCTCTTTCTGGCTTGAAAAGATGCGTTGAGCCAGAGCAGGACGATTCAAGTCTCCAGTATCTAGGAGGATGTCCCTTCCAAAATGCTCTACTAAAGCTCGATAGAGTTCTCCACCTGGTGCCTGCAAGTCATGGACCACTCGATCAGCATCAATGACAGGATAACCTTTTTCTTTCAAATAGGAGGTGACAGTGGACTTTCCTGAAGCAATCCCTCCTGTTAATCCAATGATTCTTGCCATCTAGTTCTCCTTTTGACAGTGCGGGCAAAAATGGGTTCCGCGTCCTCCCAGCTGGATTTTCTCAATCGGTGTCCCGCAGCGTAAACAAGGCTGACCTGTCTTTCCATAGACTTGGTGTTGATCTTGCATGGTGCCATCCTCTCCAAAAGCATTGCTGTAAGAGCGAATAGTGGAGCCACCTTTTTCGACAGCCTGAGCTAATACAGCGATTGTTTCCTTTCGGATAGCTTTGGCTTCTCTAGCAGTCAAGCTTTGACTCAAACGAGCTGGATGAACCTTGGCTCGATAGAGGACCTCATCTACATAGATATTTCCCAGACCTGCCACCAATTTTTGGTCCAAAAGAGCTGATTTAATGGGTTTCTTTGATTTTTTAAGAGCTGCTTGGAAGGCTGGCCCTTTAAAATCCGCTTCTGTCGGCTCTGGACCAATCTTTTTCGCCAAAAAGTAGCTGTCTACAAGCTCAGGTACTAAGACTTCCATGGTTCCAAACTTGCGAACATCTTCATAGACAAGGGTGCTACCATCAGTAAAGTGAAAGAAGACATGGGCGTGCTTGCGAAGAGGGACTTCGGCTGGATAAAAGAAATACTTGCCTTCCATCCGTAAATGCGAGATCAAAACCAAATCCGTCAAATAAAACAAGAGGTATTTCCCACGGCGCCCCATGGCCCGAATTTCTTGACCTGGGAGATCTTGACGAAAAGCATCCAGATCCGTCTGAATCATCTTGGGATACTTTACTTCCACTGATTGGATGGTCTTCCCAAGAATTAATTTCTCAAGACCACGTCGGACAGTCTCAACTTCTGGTAATTCAGGCATAGAACTCCTTTCAAAAACAAGAAGCAGGCTTCTGCCCACCTCTTCTTAGTATTCTTTTTCGTTGTAACCGAAATCGGCAAGGTCCAATTTCTTATCCCGCCAATTTTTCTTGACCTTGACCCAGGTTTCTAGGAAGACCTTGTCCCCTAGCATGAGTTCGATATCCTTACGCGCAAGGGTTCCAATCTTCTTGAGCATGGCGCCACCTTTTCCGATGACAATACCTTTTTGGCTATCACGTTCCACCATGATGGTCGCACGGATATGAACCTTATCTGTCTCTTCATCCCGCTTCATAGAATCCACCACTACGGCAACAGAGTGGGGAATTTCTTCCCGCGTCAAGTGCAAGACCTTTTCACGAATCATTTCAGAGACCAAGAAACGCTCTGGATGGTCCGTAATCTGATCAGCAGGGAAATATTGGAAACCTTCTTCCAAGTTTTCGCTCAAAATATCAATCAAACGCGAAACATTATTTCCTTGCAGGGCTGAAATCGGCACAATTTCCTTGAAGTCCATTTGACTACGGAAATCATCGATTTGCGCCAAAGTTGGTCTGGGTGCACCTTGTCGATCTTATTGACTACAAGGATGACAGGCACCTTGGCTGCTTTGAGGCGTTCGATAATCATATCGTCACCTTTCCCACGTGGCTCATCTGCTGGAACCATAAAGAGAACCGTATCGACTTCTCGAAGGGTACTATAGGCCGACTCTACCATGAAGTCTCCAAGGGCCGTCTTTGGCTTGTGAATCCCTGGTGTATCGATAAAGACGATTTGTTCCTTATCGGTCGTGTAGATTCCCATAATCTTATTGCGCGTTGTCTGCGCCTTGTCACTCATGATGGCAATTTTTTGTCCCATGACGTGATTCAAAAATGTTGACTTCCCAACATTGGGACGTCCTAAAATGGCTACAAAGCCTGATTTAAATGTCATAGTTTCCTTTCATGAGGGGAATACTCCCTCTTATCCAAATACCAATGCCCACAATTTGGGCACAAAAATGATCAGTCCTGTCACCAAGGCAAAGCCCGAAATAACGAGAACTGCTCCTGGCCGCCATGTCTTTGGCATTCTTTGCTAACATAGAGAAATGGTAGTTACTGGCTAGATCTACCACATTTTCAAGAGCTGAATTCATAATTTCAAAGGCAATGACCAAAGAAACACTTAAGAGTAGAAAGAGCCACTCTGTTGCTGAAATGCCAAAAAGGAAGCCTGCAACAATCGCTAAGATAGCTGAAAGAGCATGCTTACGCATATTTCGTTCTTCTTTAAAGGCTGTGAAAATCCCTGTCAAGCAAATTCAAGACTGGCAATCAGGTCTCGATTTTTCCATTTTCGTTTATTGTCTTGTGAGTCCATAGGCTGTCAAAATCTCTTCCTGTAAGCCAAACATTTCCTTCTCTTCTTCCGGACTATAGTGGTCATAACCGTTGATATGAAGGAAGCCATGCACTGCTAAGAAGCCCATCTCGCGCTCAAAGCTATGGCCATACTCAGCTGCTTGCTCACGCGCCTTATCTACAGAAATAAAGAGCTCTCCAATATAGGTATCAAACTCGGCCATCATTTCTGCCAATTCTGGGTGGTCTTCTAAATCTTCTTCTGAAAAAGCAATGTCCATCTCTGGTTTGTATTCCAGACTAATCACATCCGTTGGGCGATCCGTATCACGGTATTCCAAGTTCAATTCATGGCTGCGTTCGTTGGTTACAAAGGTTACTGCCATTTCCTTGTCTTCTTTGCCCAATTTTTTTGCAGCAAATTCTAAAATTTCCTGGGTTTGTTTGATTATTTCTTGAGAGACTTGACCGGTCTCATCAACCATTTCAATATACATCTTGGATCACCTCACTATCATTTCAATTATAGCATAAAAATAGCGCATATACTAGAATACACGCTACTTTTACTATTTGAAGACTGACATTCATAGCCACCCTTATTCAACCGTCTGTTGGATGGCGTGCATCTGAGCATAGATGCCACCATGGGCGATCAAGTCTGCATGTTGACCACGTTCGACAATGCGTCCTTCTGATAGAACCAGGATCTGATCCGCATCTTGAATGGTCGATAAGCGGTGGGCAATGATAAAGGTGGTCCGACCTTTCTGTAGGACTGCCATGGCCTTTTGAATAATCTCCTCTGTCTCCGTATCAATGTGGGAGGTCGCTTCATCCAGAATCAAAATTTTCGGATTCATATAGAGGGTTCGAGCAAAGGAAATCAATTGACGCTCCCCACTTGAGAAGGCGGAGCCCTTTTCAACCACTGGATGGTCGATTCCCTTTTCCAGCCTTTCTATCATAGGTAGGGCACCGACCTGTTTTAGAGCATCCAAGACGCGGTCACGATCGATATCTGTTTGACTCATAGCCACATTGCTAGCAATAGTCCCAGAGAAAAGATAGGGATCTTGTAAGACAATTCCCATGTGGGACCGCAGACTCTCTCTAGAGAAATGGCGAATATCCTGGCCGTCGATCCGAATTTCTCCCTCCTGCGGATCATAAAAACGATAGAGCAAGTTCATAATCGAGGATTTACCCGAACCGGTATGGCCCACAAGGGCGATGGTTTCCCCGGGACTAGCCTGAAAAGCAATATCCCTTAGGACTGGCTTGCCCTCTTCATAGGCAAAAGTGACTTGATCAAACTCCACAGCCGCCTTGTCAATTTGGATCTCTGCTCTTGTATCTGCCTCTATCTTTTCATCTAGGAAAGTCAAGACCCGCTGTCCTGTTTCCAGAGAGCGTCTAATATCCGGAAGACGACGGATCAAGTTGGCCATGAGATCAAAGCTGAATGACATAATTGAGATTGATAAACAAGAAACCAGCAGTCATCCCCAAATTTCCCCCAAGATAGGATAGACCTGCAATGGTTAATATTCCTGCAATGACGATGTATTTCAAGAATTCTGTCAGGGTCCAAGAGGCAATGGAGTCTGCTAAAACTAGACGATCATTGGCCACGGTCATCTTCTCTGTCGTTTGGTCAAACTCATCAATCACGCGCTCTTCTTGTCCATAGAGTTGGATCATACTAGCTCCATGAAGCAGTTCATTTACCTGGGTATTAATCTCACTTCTGGAATCGAAAAAGTCTTTCATAGGCTTGTCCGTCATATGCTTATACAAGGACTGAATCCCGTAAAAGATAGGAAAAATTAAGCATAAGAGGAGACCCATCATGGGATTGATATAAAAGAGGACCCCCATAATAAAGAAGAAACGCATCAAATGAATCACCAAATACATGCAGGAATTATAAAATTGGGTCCGTAAGGTCTCTGTATCATTCACAATGCGGGTTGCAATTTTCCCTGCTGGCTTATCATCAAAGTAGGAGATCGGTAGTTGCTGCATCACGAGGAAGGCTTGGTCTCGTAGCTGAGCAGTTACCTTATTGCCTCCATGAATCAAAACCCTATTTCCTATATAACTGACGATCTGGCCCACTGCCAAAACAATCAGATAGAGCCCCCCCCATAGGATAGAGTGCTCCTAACTCTCCTCCCTGACTCAAGGCTGTCAAGGGACCATCAATCATCTTTTGCAGAATAAACGGAGACAGATCTGACAAAATCGTTGCCAGCAAAAGACAGATGAAACCAAACCCAAAAATACCAGGAAAAAGCGATAGTTTTTGTAATAGTCGTTTTAAAATACCCATCTTATTCTCCTTCCTGTCTTTGTTGCCGTTGGTATTGTTCATAATACCAACCTTCTTGAGCCAGTAAATCACTAGCTGTTCCTTCTTCCACAATCCGTCCTTGATCTAAAACAAGGATCCAATCCGCCTGATGGACAGCTGAGAGTCTGTGAGAGACAATCAAGGTTGTCTTTCCTTGTCGCTCTTTTTGAATCATTTCGATAATGGCCTGTTCCGTCTTGGCATCTACTGCGGATAAGGAATCATCCAAGAGAAGCAACTGGGCATCACGTAAGAAGGCACGTGCCAGAGAAATCCGCTGCTTCTGTCCTCCCGATACGGATACTCCCTTTTCTCCAATCAGAGTGTCCAGACCATCCGACATCCGTTCCAAATCATCTGCGAAGGCTGCCTGAGCGATCGCATCCATGATTTCCTCTTGACTAGCTCCCTTCTTACCAAGGGAAATATTTTCTAGAATAGACTTAGAAAATAGAATGTGTTCCTGAGAAACATACCCGATTTTTTCTTCAATAGAACGTCTCACGTAACGAGCAACAGCTTGCCCATTGATGGTAAAGGTCCCTTGTCCAAGTGGGTATTGCCGTAGGAATTGACGGACCAAGCTTGTCTTTCCGGCTCCTGTCCGGCCCACAATCCCGATGGTTTGCCCTTTTTTAAACCGCAAAGAAATCTGCGAAAGGCTCTCCTTCTCCGCTATGGGATAGGTAAAAGAATAGTCGTCAAAAACCACCTCATCAAGTTCCTCTAGCCAGTCTTCACCATCCCTTTCCAAGTCATCATCCTCTTCGACCAATTCTGACAATTTTTTATGGGAGGTCTTGGCGGTTTGATAGACCAGGATAAAATCTGCTAGCATCCACATCGGCTCAATCAAGGCTACTAGATACAATTCCAGGCCTAGTAGTTGACCCAAGCTAATCTGTCCAGTTTTCAAGAAGTGACCCCCACAGACCAAAAGAAGGACAGTAGAAACCCCAATAAAGAAAAGGGCAAAGGGACCAAAGGCATTTTGAATAGAGGCAATCTTATCCCCCGTCTTAGCCAAACTTTCTGTCCGCTCTTGAAATTGTCGAACTTGACGCTCCTTTCGGCTATAGGCCCGCATGACCCGAATTCCTTCGATAGATTCTAAGACTTCATCATTCAAATGGGCCACCGCATCACGGTTTTCATCCACATAGATTTCTTCCTTTTTCCCTAAGAGATAGGTTGATAAAACCAGAAAACTCATTGGAATGAAAGAAATCAAACTCAACTGCCAGGATATTAAAAACATGGCTGGAATGATAAAGAGGAACAAACCTCCACCATAAAGGACAATTAGCATCCCATAGCCAACCATCCCCATCATTCCGTCTACATCAGTGGTAAAACGAGTCAAGATATCCCCTGAACGAAATTTTTCATAGAAGGGGCGCCTCATGGCTACGAGCTTGCGAAAAGCTTGACCCTGTATTTTGGCCTTGTAATGGACCGAAGCTTGAAACAGCTTCAAATGCCAGTAGTAGGCGGAAATGTAATTTAAAAAAGTAGCTCCCACCAAGAGACCAATATCTCTAGCAAAACTTGACTGGGTCAAGGTCTGCTTACTCAGCTGGTCGACCAGTCGTTGAATGACTTGAGTCGGTATTAAAATCGTATAATCATAAATCACTAGGACCACAGCGATACTGAGATACAGCCACTTATGTTCCCAGATGTACTTCCATAAGGCTCCTATCATCTTCTCCCCTTTCAATTTGGCACAGAAAAACCCAAGCAAGGAGCTGAGAGCGTGCTCAGTCCACACTTGGGCCTTCTGATGCCTATCACCAATTCAGTTAAGGCAGGCAAAAATGCATACAAAAAACCCAAGACAGACTCCTCCACCTTGGGTTTCATTCATTTTTTAAATCGAACTCAACTGAGATTGGAGAAGTTGTGTATTTAATTGTGTCATCAAAACATTTCCTTTGTTCATGATGGTTTTCTCCTTTCTCTTTGTTGCTATAACTTTACCACTTATTTCCATGCTTGTCAACGTTTTTTTGAAAATTGTTGAAAAAGAGTCTACCAATAGACTACCTGTTAGAAGATAGGACACAAAAAAGAAGCCTAAATCCTCTCTAAGCTTCTCTCTTCTACTATGCTAGTTGCCGGGATTGAACCGGCGACCTCATCCTTACCATGGATGCGCTCTACCGACTGAGCTAAACCAGCAGTACCTATCTACTATATCATGGAGATAGGCCTTTTGTCAATATCCTGACTCATTTTTCTGCCAAATATTCTTCCTTCGTGAGGACATAATGGACTCTCGTCACCATTCGCCCTTTTTCATGCGGGTCTAGCATCGCATAAGCTTCTTCGTGGGAAAATTGCATCCCTGCTTTGGCCATCACCCGTCCAGAAGCTGGGTTTTCCTTATCATGAACGGCAATGAGCTTGTTCATCCCTAACTGTTCAAAAGCTAGGGCAATCACTGTCTTGGTAGCTTCTGTCGCAAGACCTTGGTTCCAATAGTCTTTATTCAGAACATAGCCGATACTCCCCTTCTTCAGAGAAAGATCCAAATCCAGTAAATCAATCGTCCCGATAAATTTCCATTTTCTTTGAGCTCGATCCCCCATCTTCCAAGTGAGCTAGCTAGGTAAAAGAGGGCGATGTTATTCCGCGTCTCTTCAAGACTGTGATTGGTTGTAAAAGTATAGCGCGTAACGGCTTCATCAGAAGCGTATTCAAACATAGCCGGTGCATCCTCAAGAGTAACCGGACGCAAACGTAAACGCTCTGTCTCCATTTCACGATAAGCCGCTAACTTCACATATAAATTTTCCATTTGACACTCCTTCATTAGGGATTAGTTTAGCAGAAAACATAAAGGAAGGCAATCTAAAATTTTTTCTTGATTTTTAACTAGCTTTTATATAAAATAAAACCATTCGGTTAGAAAATTGGGATGAGGAGTGAAAAGGTCATTGAGTTAGGAGAGCAATCTCACAACAATGGCCTTTTTACACCTATATCTAAGCAAGGAGAAATAATCATGTTAATCGGTATTCCAAAAGAAATTAAGAACAATGAAAATCGTGTCGGTTTGACACCAGCTGGCGTACACAGCTTGGTAGGCAAAGGTCACCAGGTTTTGGTAGAAACCAATGCTGGACTCGGTTCTGGCTTTGCTGATGAAGATTACGTTAAACAAGGGGCCACTATCGTTGCGACTGCTTCAGAGGCTTGGGCAGCTGAATTGGTCGTTAAAGTAAAGGAACCACTCGCTGAAGAATACGGCTTCCTTCGTGAAGACCTCTTGCTCTTCACTTACTTGCACATGGCTGCTGCTCCTGAATTAGCAGATGCTATGGTCGCTGCTAAGACAACGGGGGTAGCCTACGAAACCGTGCGAGATCTTGAAGGACAATTACCACTCTTGGTCCCAATGAGTGAGGTTGCTGGACGGATGGCCGTGCAAATCGGGGCTCATTTCCTGACCAAACAAGAAGGAGGATCAGGCGTCCTCCTAGGTGGAGTACCTGGTGTTCCTAAAGGAAAAGTCACCATCATTGGTGGTGGGGTTGTTGGAACCCATGCTGCTCGTATCGCTCTTGGACTCGGTGCCCAAGTCACCATCTTGGATATCAGTGCCAAACGTTTGTCTGTACTGGAAGATGTCTTCGGTCACCAAATCCAACCCTCATGTCCAACCCATTTAACATTGAAGCCAGCGTCCGTGATGCCGATGTTGTCATCGGGGCTGTCTTGATTCCTGGTGCAAAAGCTCCTAAATTAGTGACGGACGATATGGTCAAACAAATGCGTCCAGGTTCTGTCATCGTCGATGTTGCAGTTGACCAAGGTGGAGTTATTGAGACAGCAGACCGTGTGACAACGCATACGGAGCCTGTTTACGAAAAACATGGCGTGCTCCACTATGCCGTTGCCAATATTCCAGGTGCTGTCGCTCGCACTTCTACCATTGCCCTCACCAATGTAACCCTTCCTTATGTCGAAGCTTTGGCTGACAAAGGTTTCCATAAGGCCATCGCCCTTGATGAAGGCTTGCGCCAAGGTGTTACTACTTACCAAGGCCATATCACAAGCCAACCAGTTGCAGAAGGTCTAGAACGCAACTTCACACCAATCGACGAATTGGTTTAATTTCTAACATTTAAAAGGCAAAGATCATACGATCTTTGCCTTTTCTTTTATTCTGCTTCTTCTTCCACATCCAATTTTTCTTTGAGGACTGGATTCGGAATGGGCTCATAGGCCCGGATAATTTCGGCAACTACCGGATGGCGAACGACATCCTTGGCAGAGAAATGCACAAAGTCAATTTGAGAAATATTTTTTAATTTCTCCTGAGCATCAATCAAACCGGATTTGACATTTCGAGGGAGGTCAATCTGGCTGGTATCTCCATTGACAATCATCTTGGAGTTAAAACCAAGACGGGTCAAGAACATCTTCATCTGCATGATGGTTGTATTTTGCGCTTCATCGAGAATGACAAAAGCATCATCCAAGGTCCGGCCCCGCATATAAGCTAAGGGAGCTATCTCAATAATCTCCCGCTCCATCATCCGAGTGGTCTGGTCCTTGCCCAAGATTTGATAGAGGGCATCATAGACTGGACGTAGATAAGGGTCTACCTTTTCCTTGAGATCCCCTGGAAGGAAACCAAGGCTCTCTCCTGCTTCCACGGCTGGGCGAGTCAAAATAATGCGCTTGACTTGACCACGCTTGAGGGCGGTCACGGCCAAAGTTACTGCCAAGAAGGTCTTCCCAGTCCCTGCTGGTCCAATCCCGAAGGTCACATCATGGTGCTTGACACTATCTACATAAATCTTTTGACCCTAGCGTTTTGACCCGAATGGGCTTGCCGTAGCTATCCTTGATGATTTCTTCTTCATACAAGGCCACGAACTTATCCAACTCATCATTACGAACCATTTGAATAGCTGTTACAACATCCGGCGTCCCGATAGTCATGCCACGATTCACCAAGATAAGCAAAGCCTCAATAACTTGTCTGGCTTTTTCACAATCTTCTTCTTGACCGATGACCTGGACAATTTCTGTTCGGGCATGGATGATCACATCCAACTCCTGCTCCATCAAACGCAAGTGACGTTCATTGGATCCAAATAGATGGAAGAGATCATCTGGATGACTTAATTGAATATCAATTGAATGTTCTTTCAAATAAAGAACCTCTCTATTTCTGTAAGTTTCTCTATTATAACAAAGAGACCGAGAATTGACCATCCCCGGCCCACTTTGATTTTCTTGTACTTAATGACCTAGGTATTCTTCCCAAATTGCATCAAAATCTCCTAGATTAAAGGAGAAACTGGCATGCTCTTCCAGAAAGCGACTAACCTCATCAAAATCATCTGTATGCTTTGGAAAGGCTGTCTCATGAAAGGCCAGATCTGCCAGAAGAGCCTTGGGAGCATTGCTTTTGGGATTGCGCTCTGTCATCAACCAAGTATAAAATGATTTTCGCATAGGACTCCTCTTATTTTAATTCTGTACCAAAGGCATCCTGTGTGATTTTCCCTGCTTTCATCAAGCCTCCCAGAGCTTTTTTGAACTGCCCCTTGGAAATGCCAAAGGTTGCCTTAATTTCTTCTGGGGAGGACTTATCATTCAAGGTCATAAAGCCTCCGTTGTTTTCTAAATATGCCAAAATCATCTGTGCATCGTTTTCCAGCATTTCAAACGAGCGTGGCTTCAAGGATAAATTCAAGGTCCGATCCACCTCTCGGAAACCAATAACCCGGGCATCTAGGACTTGTCCCAAACGAGGTTCGGCAAAGCGCTCACTTGGATGGATAAAGCCTAACATATTGTTCTCAGGTAAGTAAACAAAGGTCCCTGAAAGTTTTAAGCGATAGACGATAGCCGGCCAGTTCTGATTCTGCATATTGTTGTAGGCTGGACGAGCAATCCGTTGGAAGTCTTCTTGGTAGGCCAAGACACCCCAAATGCGGTCTTTTTTATCGACTTCTAGGCGGACAAAGAGTTTATCCCCTTTTTTAGGCCATAGTTCCTTGATCTCTGGCAAAATATCCAGAGAGACGACAATCTCCTTGTCTGGTAGACCAGTATCGACAAAAACGCCCAGGTCCTTGCGAACTTCAGTCACTGTCCCCCAGCCAAATTGGTCCTGACGGGCTGTGACTTCTAGGGTGGTCAGACGCAAACGTTGCTTCATATCCGTATAGGCAAAGCCCTTGACGGATTCTCCAAGTGCATGCTCTCCTTCAGACTTGTCCAAGGCATAAGTCTGCCCATCCTTCTGGACAAAGTAAAAGCGATCATTCTCATCCGTTACAAGGCCCACGATATCATGTGCGAGGTTGGTATTCATTTTTTCCTTCTTTCTGGCTAAAGTTCATCAATAGCCCCTTAATGGAAATAAAACTCAGCCAGCAGTGCCAACTGAGTTCATTTCCTCTGTAAACTGCTGGAAATGATTAAACTTCAAGCAATTCTTTTTCTTTGTGTGCTGTCATTTCATCAACGTGTTTCACAGCATCATCGGTTACTTTTTGGATCTCTTTCTCAAGATTCTTCAATTCATCTTCAGTGATTTCTTTAGCTTTTTCTTGCTTCTTGGCTTCATCCATAGCATCACGACGGATGTTACGGATCGCTACCTTAGCATTTTCACCAACTTTTTTCACTTCTTTGGCCAAGTCACGACGAGTTTCTTCTGTCAAAGCTGGGATGACCAAGCGGATAACCGAACCATCGTTAGCCGGAGTAATACCAAGGTCAGAAGCATTCAAAGCGTGCTCAATATCTTTCAATGAAGACTTGTCAAAAGGCGTAATCAACATCACACGGGCTTCTGGAATCGTGATAGATGCGATTTGATTCAATGGAGTATCAACTCCGTAATATTGAACATAGATACGGTCCAAGAGACTTGCGTTTGCACGACCTGCCCGGATACTTCCAAATTCACGTCCCAAACTTTGGTGAGACTGAGTCATTCTTTCTTTTGCTTTTTCTACGATTGGATTTGCCATTTTATTCCTCTAACTTCCTTATTTTTCTAGATTATTTGACACGGTGGTACCGATATTTTCACCAAAGACAACACGTTTAATATTGCCAGGTTCGTTCATATTGAAAACGACTAGGTCAATATCATTGTCCATCGAGATGGTTGATGCTGTCGAATCCATAATGCGAAGACCTTTATTGATGACATCGCGGTGAGTCAACTCTTCAAACTTCACAGCTGTCTTATCTTTCTTCGGATCGGCATTGTAAACACCATCTACCCCATTCTTGGCCATCAAGATCGCTTCTGCTTCAATCTCAGCAGCACGAAGAGCAGCCGTTGTATCCGTTGAGAAGTATGGAGAACCAATACCTGCACCAAAGATAACAATCCGCTCTTTTTCCAAGTGACGAAGGGCACGCCCACGGATATAAGGTTCAGCGACTTGTTGCATGGCAATCGCTGTTTGGACCCGAGTATCTACTCCAACTTGTTGAAGAGAATCTGCCATTACCAAGGCATTCATAACTGTTCCAAGCATTCCAGTATAATCTGCTTGTACACGATCCATTCCTGCCTCTGCAGCAGGTTCACCACGCCAAAGGTTACCCCCACCAATGACGAGAGCAATCTCAACCCCAAGATCGTGAACTTCTTTGATTTCTAGTGCCATCTTTTGAACCGTCTTGATATCAATTCCGACACCACGCTCACCAGCTAACGCTTCACCTGATAACTTAATTAAGATTCGTTTATACTTAGGTTCTACCATTTTGTCACTCCTTCTTTAATCTGTATTATTTTACCACAAAATGCGTTTTTTATATAGTAATATCTATCAAAAAATTTTAAACCTTCCAACTTCTATCCCCCGCTAAATGTCGGATATATTTTTTGAATTCATTCAAAGAATAATCAAAAAAGCTACCCGAAGGTAGCTTTCATTTCTAATTAAAGTGAGTTAACATCCACTTTGATACCAGGACCTTGAGTTGTAGTCAAAGTCAAGCTAGTTACATAAGTACCTTTAGCTGTAGCTGGTTTTGCTTTTTGGATGACATCGTTGAAAGCTTTGAAGTTTTCAACCAATTTATCAGCGTCAAATGACACTTTACCGATGATCGCTTGAACGATACCTGCACGGTCTGCACGGTAAGTGATTTTACCACCTTTAGACTCTTCAACTGCTTTAGCAACATCCATTGTTACAGTACCAGTTTTAGGGTTTGGCATCAAGTTACGTGGTCCAAGGACACGTCCAAGACGTCCAACAAGAGCCATCATGTCAGGTGTAGCGATAACAACGTCGAAGTCCAACCAACCATCGTTGATTTCGCAACAAGGTCATCTTCACCTACGAAGTCTGCACCAGCAGCTTTTGCTTCTTCAGCTTTTGCACCACGTGCAAATACAAGAACGCGAGCAGTTTTACCAGTTCCGTTTGGCAATACCATTGCACCACGGATTTGTTGGTCAGCTTTTTTCACGTCGATGTTCAAGTTGTATGCAACTTCTACAGTTGCGTCAAATTTTGCAAAGTTAGTTTCTTTTGCAAGAGCTACAGCTTCTTCTACGCTGTATGCTTTTGTGCTGTCAATTTTTTCAAGTGCAGCACGAAGTTGTTTGCTTTTTTTAGCCATTTTATCTTTCTCCTTGTAATGTGGTCATATCGATTTTCATCTCCCACGTCACTCGTCTCATGATCAAGTGTATTGCGGGCAAATAGGATTGTTACAATTAGTCAGTAACAGTGAATCCCATAGAACGAGCAGTACCTTCGATCATACGCATTGCAGACTCAATGTTTGCAGCGTTCAAATCTGGCATCTTAGTTTCAGCAATTTCTTGTACTTGTGCACGAGTAACTGTTGCAACTTTCGTTTTGTTAGGTGTACCTGATCCTTTTTCAACACCTGCAGCTTTTTTCAAAAGAACAGCAGCTGGTGGTGTTTTTGTAACGAAATCAAATGATTTATCTTCATAAACAGTGATCACAACTGGGATAATCATACCAGCTTGGTCAGCTGTACGAGCGTTAAACTCTTTAGTGAATCCCATGATGTTGATACCTGCTTGACCAAGTGCTGGTCCAACCGGTGGAGCTGGAGTAGCTTTACCAGCAGGGATTTGCAATTTTACAAGTTTTTCGACTTTTTTAGCCATTTCTTAAATCCTCCTTTGTGGTTTTGGCGGTAATTACAGATTTTTACCTCCCACAAGTATGCTCTGCGCATACCTTTCTATTATACACTATTTTCTTCCAAATGCAAGAAAAAATTTCATTTCCATCACACTTTTTTTTCTTTTGTGATAAAATGGAGGTATGTTAATAAAAGTTGCTTCCCTTGTATTTATTTTTTTGACCCTCATTCTCAGTGGGATTATTATTCGAGTCTTTAAACTGCGCCGTTATGGATGGAATTTTGCCGACCTGGCTTTTCCTCTGTTCGCGCTAGAGTACTATTTAATTTCAGATGCGGCTTACTACCATAATTTGTTGCCACAATTATTATTGGCCTTGTCTCTTCTAGCTATTGGCTTAACCATTTATTTTTTGAAAAAGAGACGCAGTTTTTACTATCCGAAGTTTTTTAAGTACTTTTGGCGAGCAGGCTTCCTCATTACCTTTTTCCTTTACCTCATTATGACAATCAGTCTCTTCATCTGATATATAGCAATAAAAAAAAGGTATGAACTAAAATCGTAGTTCATACCGTTTTTTTATTTTATTCTAGACTTATGCCGGTGGGTCACCAAGCTATAGACAAGACGATTCATCAACCATAAGACTCCTTCCATGACCAACCCTAAGACAAGGGTCAAGATCCAACCCGTAAAATGAAGACGATTGAGATTGAAAATGGAAGAAAAAACAAAGACCGATAAAGAAAAACCTGCTACATTAAGAAGAATGATTCCCAATTTCACATGATTAAAGGGAAGACTGAGTTGGTATACTTTTGTAAATCCGATTAAAGCCAGCAAGTAGATGGAGATGGTCGAAATCTCTCCCTGACTTAATGCAAGGAAAGGACCCAGAACCACAACAAAAAGAACCGATATGAGATTGGTCAGGCAGCTGGAAGAGCTTGCTCTATCACAGTCTCAACAAAGTCTCCTTCTATCCGGGCACGATTCTTCTCCAAGGCTAGTAAGAAACCGGGGATTCCAATGGTAAATCCACTTATCAAGGACATTTGAGAAGCCTGAATGGGATAGGTGAAACTAAAGAGAATAGCCAAAATGGCCAACAAAATTGAAAAGATATTCTTGACCAAAAAGAGACTAGCCGAACGCTGAATATTGTTAACCACTCGGCGACCTTCATCCACAATCGACGGCATGTGGGAGAAGTCTGAATCTAAAAGCACAACCTGAGCTACCTTTTTGGTCGCATCATGCCCCGTATTCATGGCAATACTACAATCTGCTTTTTTCATAGCAAGGATATCATTGACCCCATCCCCTGTCATCCCAACCTTATGGCCATCCGCTTGCAAGCTCTCTACGAGGATTTGTTTTTGTTCTGGACTAACTCGTCCAAAGACTGTGTAGATTCGTGCCGCCTCTACTACCTCCTCACGCGTCCTGAGCTGACTCGCATCTACGACTTGATCCGCATCTGGAATGCCTGCTTTCTGAGCTACGGCAGCAACTGTCACAGGATGATCCCCTGAAATAACCTTGATGGTCACCCCTTGTTTTTGGAAATAAGCAAAGGTTTCAGGAGCAGTCGTTCGTACAGGATTCTCCAAGACCAGGGCTAGAAGAGGGAGGACTGGAGCTTCTAATACTTCCGTCAACTGTTCCCCCTGGTATTGCCCCAAAATGAGAACACGCGCCCCTCGTTCAATCTCTCGCTGCCACACTTCTTGGTAAGCATCGAGATCATCTCTCAGCAAAACATCTGGTGCCCCTAATAGGTAAATCCCTTGTTGGAACTGAAGGCCCCCAAATTTCTTCTTAGATGAAAAAGGTAGGCGGTCTTGAACGGGCCATACTTGGGCAGGTTGGACAGAGTGATACTGCCGAATGGCCGAGATGGTATCATTCTGATCTTCACTTGCTTGGAGATAGTGACTTAATATTTCTTTGCCTTCTTTTTCCTCTAGCACCAAGGGAAGAACCTGACTCACTTGCATCCTGTGTTCGGTAATGGTTCCCGTCTTATCTAGACAGAGGACGTCGATACGGGATAGGGTTTCAATCCCCTTCATACTGTTGAGTAGGACCTTTTGAAGGGCTAAACGGGTTGCCCCAAGCACCAAGGCTAGAGTCATTAAGAGGTAGAGACCTTCCGGAATCATTCCAATGATGGCACCGACCATAGAGGTGATGCTAACTTTGAGGGTTTCTTGATTTCCTAGATAGCTCTGCAAGAACAGAAACAAGCCAATCGGGACGAGAATCATTCCGATCATTCGGACAAGACCGTCAACTGCATGAACCATTTCGGATTCTTCGTGTCCCTTGACTTTTTTTGCAGAGAGACTCAGCTGATTAATATAAGACGCATCTCCTACTTGTTTCAAGACCGCAACTGCCTGGCCTGAAATAACAAAACTTCCTGACATGAGTGTCTGATGCTCAGCTTTAGGGATTTCATCTGCTTCTCCTGTTAATTGGGACTCATCAACCATGATCGAGCCATCTAGAATCTTGGCATCCGCATAGATCTGATCCCCTGCTTGGAAGAAGACGACATCTCCCTCTACCACCTGATGAACAGGAAGGTCCAGCCGTTCTCCCTCACGAATCACTCGAGCTTTCTCCACTTGAAGGAGACGCATCTTATTCAAAATCCGACGGGACCGTAATTCTTGGACAATCCCGATCAAGGAGTTAACGACGACAATCGGAACAAATAACATATTGTTCCAAGACCGCACTAGTATCAATAGGATAGCTAAAATACCAAAGACCAGGTTGAAATAAGTAAAGACATTTGAATAAATAATCTCTCTCGTCGACTTTTCTGCCGTAATGGTTACTCGATTTTGTTTGCCTTCTCTGATTCGGCTTTGGACTTGCTCATTCGTTAGCCCGCTATAGCGCTTCTCTTCCATATTTTCTTCTTTCTTTTTTCTGTATCTAGTTTAACAAAAAGAATATCTTCTTGCTTCAGACTAGAGAACGAAGATTCTGTAGACCTATTCGTGAAGTTCAAGAGGCAAGCCATCTGGATCAAAGAAGAAGGCCATTCTACGCCCATCAAAATCATCCACCCGTAGCTCTGTATGAGGGATTCCTAATTGATCAAACTCTGCTAGACAGGCTTGAACGTCTTCTACTCGAAAAGCCAGATGACGGAGACCGGTATGCTCTGGATGAGGGAGAAAGGGTCTCTTTGGAGCATCTGGTTTGATAAATATTTCCAAGGTCAGATTTCCCTTTCGAATATTAAAGAGAATATCCTGCTTTTCTGGCCGATGGTGTTCGTCTAAAGCTTCAAAGCCTAATTTGTCTACATAAAATTCTCTGGTTTTGTCATAATCATGTCCAATAATGGCAATATGGTGAATAGTATCGAGCTGCATCTGCTCTCCTTTTCTTTTTTTCGTAAACAAAACCTGCCCCTTGTACAGGCAGGCTTTTGCTATTGTCAACTATCTCATTCCTTCTTCATTTAAAGAAAGATTAATTGGTCTGCAAGACCTTTCTTGGCTTGGTTCCTTCAGCTGGTCCGATGACACCTGCTGCTTCCAAGTCTTCCATGAGGCGAGTTGCCCGGTTAAAGCCGACCGATAAGCGACGTTGGATCATTGACGCACTGGCTTTTTGAGTTTCAATCACAAGAGCCTTAGCCTCTTCAAAGAGTGGATCACCCTCGTCAGAGCCGCCCATGCCTCCGTCAAAGTCCGACTCGGATACTTCGCCTGGATCAAAGGCATCATCATAATCCGCTTCTGCTTGTTCCTTGACAAAGTTCACAATCCGCTCGACATCGTCATCTGAGATAAAGGATCCTTGTAGACGAATCGGATGATTTTCATCGATTGGTTTAAAGAGCATGTCTCCACGACCGAGTAATTTCTCCGCCCCATTTTCATCCAAGATGGTCCGTGAGTCAGTCCCAGATGATACCGCAAAAGCGACACGGGAAGGCACATTGGCCTTGATCAAGCCTGAAATAACATCAACCGATGGCCGTTGGGTCGCAAGGATCATGTGGATCCCTGCTGCACGCGCCTTCTGTCCAAGACGAATAATAGCATCTTCCACTTCTTTACTTGCAACCATCATCAAGTCTGCCAACTCGTCGACAATGACCACAATCAATGGGAGTGGCACTTGTTTCATCTCAGACTGGGTATTGTACTCAGCAACCTTGGCATTAAAACCAGCAATATTCCGAGCACCCACTTTCGAGAAGAGCTCATAGCGATTTTCCATCTCATCAACAACCTTTTGTAGGGCTCGACTGGCCTTGCGTGGGTTGGTCACAACTGGAATCAAGAGGTGAGGAATATCATTGTAGACAGAAAGTTCCACCATCTTTGGATCGACCATCATAAATTTGACTTCGTCCGGACGGGCCTTCATCAAAATACTCGAAATGATCCCATTGACCGCAACCGACTTACCAGATCCGGTCGAACCCGCGACCAAGAGATGGGGCATCCGGGCCAAATCAAAGGTCCGAGCTGAACCATCTACAGCCTTCCCAAGTGGAATCTCAAGGAGTTTAGCTGGGTCTGTCTTGGATTGCTCCCACAATTCACGGAAGGAAACTGTCGCAATCTCTGAGTTGGGAACTTCAATCCCGACCAGAGACTTCCCTGGAATCGGTGCTTCGATCCGCACATCCTTGGCTGCTAGGGCCAAGGCCAAATCATCTGCTAGGTTAGAGATGCGGTTGACCCGCACACCGACAGCCGGTTGACTTCATACTTGGTAACAGATGGACCAATTTCCGCCCGCTCCACTGTCGCCTTGATGTTAAAGCTTGCAAAGGTTTCTTCCAGAATGCGGATATTCTGACGAACGATATTTTTTTCTTTGGATTGATTTTTAGGCTTGTCAGGTGCGAAGAGATCAATGGTTGGAAGTTTGTACTGAAGGAGTTCCTTAGGCGTGAAATCCACAGTGACTTCTTCATCCATATCCTCCTCAGTAAGTTCTTCTATCTCCTCTGGATCGTCTTCTGGCCAGTCTTCCGAATAGCCTTCTTCTTCATTTGGTAGATAGATCTGAGGGTAGGCCTCCTCAGCAGGCACTTCTGCTTCGAACTCAGGTTCAATAACTTCACCTGTCTCAAGATCTACAGGATAGCCTTCCGTGCTCATGGGACTAGCTTCTGCAAGTTGCTCGATGCGGGCAGCCTCCTCTGCTTCTGCTTGAAGAGCCTTCTTCTCTTCACGCTCGGCAAAGCGCTCCTGGCGACGAACTTCCCGTTTTTCCATAAAGGAGTGAAAAGCTGCGACAGCTTGCTCATACAAGTCATAAACCGAATAAGAACTCATCAAGAGAAGCCCTAATAGGATCAAGAGTCCTCCGATAAAGTAAGTCCCAATGTTAGAGAGCAAGAAAGCAACCGGCGTGTACAAGATTGCACCAAGCAAACCTCCTCCTGCAAAAGAAGAGACACGAAGATGCACGAGGTCTCCTAAGATACGTGATAAGGTTGGTCCCACTGAAGAACCTTCCAGTTTCAAAAGGGAGACAAAGTAAGCTTGATACATGAGTAGTAAGCCTGCAAAAAGACTTAAAAAGCCCGACAAGGTTCCCTCATGCTTCTCAATCCATTTGAAAAAGAAGAGGTAGAAAATAACAGCTGTCATTGCCACATAAGCCAGACTACCTACCAAGAGCCGGATAAGGTTGTAAGTCACTAAGCCTAAGGCTCCTAATCGTAAAAAGGCGAAAATGAAGACGAGAGTTAAGACAATCGTCAGGATCATTCGGCGAATTGCTTTTTTTCTTTCTATTTCTGCTTTGGACAGTCGTCTCGTCGACCGTGTTTTTTTTGATTGATTATTGTTTGCCATAACCTTTATTATACCACATTTCTAAACTAGTTCTCTAGTAAAATCCTTTTCTCTCCTGTGCAAAATAAACAAGAAAAACAGTACCTCTCAGGCACTGTTGATGATAGATTTTTCTTTGGATGACGGTCAATGATAGCTTGATAGTCTTTCAGCGCTTGCTTTCCTTTCTCCGTCAACTGATAGCCCCGAACCGTGAACTCTTGTGCTAGCTCTTCTTCTGTAAAGTGATCAGCCAAAGCTTGGTTCAAATCAGCTGCTTTCATCTTGGACAAGCCAGCGACCTCCTTCTTTTTAAGAATGGCTTTTTTCATGGTCGCATTGATGTGGTCCAGCGAATCAAAAGCAGATTCGATATAGGCATAACCCTTGTCCACTAAAGCCTTTAAGTGTTCCGGTGCATGAATCCCATAGGTGTATTCGAAGTACTTAGGAAACCAAGTCTCTGTCGTAAAGGTTCCAAAATTGATCCGCCACAAGAGAATGATATCCCCAGCAACCAGACCATCGTGCAGGAGCTCCATGTTTCTCTTCGAAACGAGCTTTGGATCCAACAACCAAGCCTCCAAATCCCTTTCGGGCGAAATATAGGGTTTCACTTCATGATCTACATAATATTTTTCTAATATCTCTGAAATAGTGGTCATCCTTTTTCGTCTTTCTCTTAAAAAACAAACCTAGATAGCTACTTACCAATCTCTTTCAAGATGACTCCATTCCGCAAACTCTTGATAAGTCTCCAATACTTTGGTTTGCTTCTCCCCATCATTACTTTCATCTGTTCCAATCACTTCTAATTTATCTTGACCAAGTGGTGCAAACCAATGTCTAAGCATTTGATAGGATTCTTCAACCGATATTTTTTTCTTCCGAAATGCTACTACCATTTTATCTTCTTTATTAGCCTTTCCTAACTGAATAAACTTAGAGTAGTCCTTTTCAAAGTTGATACAGTCACAATACGGATAAGAGAAGATAAAGAAATCGTTTCGGTTGTATACATTGCTATTATAAATGGCGTCACCAAGTGATGTTAAGTTATGACTATTGGGATAATTGCTTTTGAGTAATTTCTCTGTCGTTTCACCCACTATTTTATTGGAATCCAAGTCCATTTTAACGGTGATTCTGTTCTTTTTTTCATATTGTTGGAGTGTCAACAATAAATATTCCTTGTCATCCTCAATAACTATATTTCCTTGAAATAACAAATAAAAGTTTTTATCATAATTCTTAACAACTTGGTAGAGATCAACCTTTTCAGGTTTCTTATCTAGATAATCTAAATCATAAACAATCGCATGCCAAGTCCATCCTTTTTTGGGTTCCTCGTCTATTCCTTCATTACTTGCAGTCCGTGTTCCTAAAACTAAATAACGATCACCAATTGATGCCCATCCATTAAGGGAAGTGAAATCTTCAGAGCCTCGAAAGGAAATTATCCGTTTCTCTTCATCTAGATAGTGTAATTCTTTGATCAATCCCGCATCATACTTTTCCCATTTAATTTTATGTTCATTATTTTGAAGGTCTATACTTTTCTGATAGACAATCATTGAGATAGATAGAATCGATACTAGAAATAAAGCTACAATTTTCCATTTTTTCATTTCAACATCCTTTTTTTCCACCGAGACAGTCCTGATAGTTCATCCCAATCTCCTTTGATCCCTATTTCGATTGGAGAGGAGACAGATGATTTTCTTCGTCCTCCAAGTATTGTTTAGCCTTTCGAACGATATAGAGCGAGTCATCTTCTGAGACTAACTTGCGAAAGAGCTCCTTCGCTCTATACTTATCTCCTTTAAGACTGGCATTCAAGGCTTGGTAGTAGATAATTTCCAACTGCTGGTACTTGAAGTCATTGCTTAAGCCTTCGAAATAATCATTGCTTTGACGCGCAATGGTTAAATCATAAAGAGAGAGACAGACCTTCTTCATTTCTCAGCTAGTGTAGGGTCTGTGATGGTCAATTCATTTAACTGAGTCTCTAGCTCTTCCCTGGACAAATCAGGATCTGTCAGTACGGTCGAACGAAGCAGATAACTTTCAAAAAAGTTCTTATATTTCTGCGGTAGTTCCGTCTGACTGATTGCTTCTCTAGTATCCTTTATGATAGCATCAAAATCTCCTGACCTAGGCTATACGAGTGCCTTGCTCTACTAACTGAGCTAAATCGGCTAACAGTTTGATAGTATAGCACTCTCAATTTTTTCTCAGCATGTTTTAAACGATTTTCTTTATCAAAATCTGGCAAGGATTTTGGGGATCCCATAGTTGAGGAAAAATCTCTAATTTTCTAAAACCAACACTTCGATAAAAGACATTTGTTCGGTCATAATCTTTATTTGAACCTTCTGCCACTGTTTTTACCTGTAGGTAGTCTACTTGTTTGCCTGCTTCTCTTTCTAAAGTCGCAAGCAATTGACTCCCAATTCCTCTACCTTGATAAGCTTTTTTTACGCCGAGACAATCAATCTCTGCACACTCTTCACTAGAATAGGACAAGCTTACAAATCCAGTCAACTCATTCTCTTGATAGGCTGCCCAAACTTGCAATTCCTTGGCTCCTTCGATGTATGCTTGTGTGCTTTCAGGTATTCCAAACCATTCTGGCAAATCCTTTAAAACCTCAGCGACAACCGCCGTTTTTTGATCTTCATCCTTGACTTCTTCGATTGTAAACATCATAAGCTCCTTTCTTGATTTTAGTTTTACTTCCCCTCTTACGATCCCGCACTTTCGTAGGCATCCAATCCCCTGTCCCAGAGTTTGAGGGAAATGCCAAAGAAACAAGGGAAATCAACATCAAACCACCGATATTAAAGAGCCCATTCTTGCCTTGCAAGAAATAGCTAGCAGGATAGTAAGCCGCAAAGGCAAATGGCACGATAAAACTGATCAACCAACGAAGGAGCGAATTGTAAATGGAAATAGGATACTTGGCAAAATCATTGAACATATAGAAAATGTAAATCATGGCGCCTGACTGCTTGGTCCAAAAAGCAATACTGGCTGTCGCGATTTTCAAGGAAGTATAAATCAAGGTCGCAAAAGGAATACAGACTAGAAAAAGTAGGAATTTTGGAAGAGTCCAAGTAATGCTTGATACTGTTGTTCCCAATAGAATGCAACCGACCAAGAGTTCGCCCAAGGCATCAATCTGAAAGGTCTCAACCAGAATATGGAAGAGAGGATTGATGGGGCGAGTCAGGTACTTGTCAAACTCTCCTTTTCGCACTAAACGTTGTCCCAGAGCCCAGAGATTGTCAAAAAAGAGATGGTCCAATCCCTTGGGAATCAAGGAAAAACCATAAATAAAGGCAATTTCTTGAAAGGTCCATCCTTCTAGCGATGGAATGTGTTGAAAGAGTACATTGAGAAACAAGAGGTTCAAGCCTTGAGTCAGGAAAACACCTAAAACACCAACCACAAAATCGACCTTGTACTCCATGATTTGCTTGATGTATTGTCTGATAAAAATCAGATGCATGCGTTGATATTTTTTCATATTAACCTCCCTGAATGGTGATAAATGACTGGACTCGTTTCCAAATCAACTGAGACAAGCCCACCATCACTAAGAGCCAGAAAAACTGCAAAACGAGTGCTTGAAAAATCTGACTAGCATCGTACTTTCCAACAATAATCATAACCGGAGTGTAAATCAAGGATGAAAAAGGCAAAAAGGACAGAATATCTGAAACGATTTTAGGAAAGAAGGTCAAGGGAATCAAACTCCCAGACATAAAGTCAATCAGAGAATTCTTAAGCAGATTAGAGCCCCATAAATTTTTAAACACAAAGGCTGAAAATCCAAAGCAGATATTAAAGAAAAAGTTGATCAGGTAGGCTAGGATTAAGCTAAAGAGATAAAGGATGGTTAATCCCAGTACTTCTACAATGCCTTGTCCTGATAAGATTTTCATCAAGACAATGACACTTAAAAATGGCAGTCCAACGCTGATAAAAATCAACCACTTGGATCCAAGCTCTGTAAAGAGGTAAGAAGCTGCAAAATGCACTGGTCGCAACAAACGCATGATAATGGAGCCATCCTTAACCTCCTCCCCAATCATAAAGGAGCTATCTGACCTGGTCAAAAGATTAGTCACAAAACTCATGATGATGTAGAGGGTAATATCTGCCATGCTGAAACCCTGAATCAAGGACTCTTGCGAGGAATCAAAGACTGCTTTCCAGAGATAAAAGGCCACAAAAGCCCCCATGACATCGCCAATCCGATAGAGAAGAAAATTGACTCGATAGGAGATCAACTCCTGAATCCCTGCATTTATAAAGGGTTTATAACGTCTCCACAATTTGACCATCTTAGAGCTCCTTTCGATAGAAGCGACGGATAATATCTTCAATATCTGTATCTACCATCTTCAAATCACGGACTTCAAAATCAGATAAGGTTTGCTTGATAATATCAGCTGATTGGTAGCGGGAACTATTGAATTCAATAGTCAGGTTATTTCCTTGTCTATCAATGGATATATCAGGTAAGCCTTCATAATGAGAGACGAGATGACTTTGACCTGGCGTCAGATCGAAGGAGAGAGTCTTCATTTTGCCAAAGGTCTCCTTGAGCTGGCTCACCGTCCCATCAAAAATCTCCTGCCCCTTGTCAATCATAAAAATCCGATCACAGAGTTGCTCAATATCGCTCAAGTCGTGAGTGGTCAAGAGAATAGTTGTCTCTTCCTCCTGATTAATCTGGGTGATAGCACGTCGAATGTTATCCTTGACCGACACATCCAAACCAATAGTCGGCTCATCTAAAAAGAGAACTTTAGGATTGTGAAGCAAGGAAGCCGCAATATCCGCCCGCATCCGTTGACCAAGTGAAAGAGTTCGCACGGGGTCCTTGATAAATTCCTTCAAATCCAAGACTTCATTCAAAAAGTCCATACGCTTGTGGAAGAGCGAGTCTGGCACATCGTAAATCTCCTTTAAACCGTGTAGGTCTCTTGCAGGGCCAAATCCCACCATAGCTGGGTACGTTGTCCGAAAACGACTCCAATATCCTTGACATAATCTTGGCGATTATCCTGGGGAATCTTGCCGTTAATCCGACAAAAACCAGATGTCGGTTTCAAAATCCCTGTTAGCATTTTGATGGTTGTCGACTTCCCAGCACCATTAGCTCCGATAAAGCCTAGAATCTGCCCCTTGGGTACTTCAAAAGTCAAATCCTTGACCGCTTCAAAGGTCTGCTTTTCAGGATGAATAAAGGAGCGCAAGGCTCCCTTCAAACCTGGCTCCTTTACTGTCTTCACAAAATTTTTCTGAAGATGTTCCACTTCTATCATTGCCATATTGATCTCCCTATCGTAAAAAATCAACAAATCGCGTTTTTTAAACACAAAAAGCCAATTTCTCATCTCCTAAAATCTGCCTTCTTTATCACAGCAGAAGGCCTCAGTATGACTCTATTATAAAGCAATTAAAAAAGGAAACCAAGAATTTTTCTCGCAAAAGAGAAAATAGTTTTGATACTTGAAAAAACAAAAAAGACAGACTCAGATTGAAGACAAAGCCCTTAGAACAAAGCTTTTAAATTCAGATTTTTGAATAGATAAAAAGACAAACGCCAAAAATGACGTTTGTCTACGTTCTGAACCCCCTCATAGTTAAATGATACGATAAATAATTAAGGGGAATATTTCTTTTCCAAAATTTTTAAATAGTGTGTTTTCTTAAATTGACAGAATAATGTTAACAGAACAAAGAAATACCTTTCCATCATACCTTATTTTCCATAGGCCCGCAAGTTGAATATAGGCCCCTCCTATGACTAGATTTGAATCAAATGAAAAATTAAGGTACAATAGAGGATAGACTAATGTGTTGAAAGGATTAATATGAAAAAATTAATTGCCCTACTTGTATTTTCCGGTTTAGCTTTGGCAGGATGTGGCTCTCATCAATCAGATACAAAGACATCCTCTAGCTCGACTTCAGAAACTAAGCAAACTACTACTTCTAGTCAAGATGCTAGCGAACAAAAGAAATTAGAACAACTGCGCAAAGATTTTAACGATGCCATGACCAATGAAAATGCAGTCTTTCCTCAGCTCTCAAATGAAGTTGCTGAAGATGAAGCGGTCGTAAAAATCACTACGAGCCAAGGAGACATTACAGTCAAACTCTTTCCTAAATACGCCCCTTTAGCCGTTGAGAATTTCTTAACCCACGCTAAGGAAGGTTATTATGACGGCCTCCTCTTCCACCGTGTCATTAACAACTTTATGATCCAAACAGGAGACCCTAAAGGTGATGGTACGGGTGGTGAATCCATCTGGAAGGGCAAAGATAAATCTAAAGATTCAGGTACTGGTTTTGAGAATGAGTATTCTCCATATCTATACAACCTTCGTGGAGCTCTAGCCATGGCCAATTCAGGTCCAAATACAAATGGTAGCCAATTCTACATCAACCAAATAAGGCAGATATCTCCAGCAAGCTTCCAACAGACCGATTCCCTGCTAAAATCATCGAAGCCTATAAAAACGGAGGAAACCCTACTCTTGATGGTGGCAACTACACCGTCTTTGGACAAGTCATCGACGGCATGGATGTAGTCGACAAAATCGCCGAAGTTGAAACGGACGACAAAGACAAACCAAAAGAAGATGTCAAAATTGAAAAAATGGAAATCGTAAAAGATTATGATTTCAAGAAATAAGCAAAAGAGAACCAAATGGTTCTCTTTTTGTGTTTACGTCAATTCATTAAAGTCCCAGATTTGGTCCATCCAGCCTTCATAGAAATCTGGCTCGTGACAAACCATCAGGATAGATCCCTTGTACTCTTTAAGAGCCCGTTTCAACTCTTCTTTGGCATCCACATCCAAGTGGTTGGTTGGTTCGTCCAAGACCAAGACATTGTTTTCACGGTTCATCAAGAGACAGAAACGCACCTTGGCTTGCTCTCCACCCGACAGTACCTGAATTTGGCTCTCGATATGCTTGGTAGTCAAACCACACCGAGCAAGGGCTGCACGGACTTCTGCTTGGTTGAGAGCTGGAAAGGCATTCCAGACTGCTTCTAGCGGTGTCTGACGATTGCCCCCTTCGACCTCTTGTTCAAAGTAGCCAAGTTCTAGGTAATCTCCCCGCTCTACTTCTCCAGCAATCGGTGGGATGATTCCCAGCAAGCTCTTAAGAGAGTGGTTTTCCCAATCCCGTTAGCTCCGATGATGGCTACCTTTTGATTGCGTTCAAAGGTCAGGTTTAAAGGCTTGGTTAAAGGACGGTCATAGCCAATTTGGAGATCCTTGGCCTGGAAGATAAAGCGTCCAGGTGTGCGGGCATTTTTAAATTCAAAGGAGGGTTTTGGTTTCTCACTTTGCAACTCAATGAGTTCCATCTTATCCAGCTTCTTCTGACGAGACATGGCCATATTTCGCGTTGCCACACGTGCCTTATTACGGGCCACGAAATCTTTGAGGTCAGCAATCTCTTTTTGTTGGCGCTCATAAGCCGCTTCCAATTGCGATTTCTTCATTTCGTAGACTTCGAGGAATTGGTAGTAATCTCCGGAATAGCGGGTCAACTGTTGATTTTCCACATGGTAGACGATGTTGATTACATCATTCAAGAAAGGAATATCGTGGGAAATAAGGACAAAGGCATTTTCATAATTCTGCAAGTAGCGTTTGAGCCAATCGATGTGCTCCGCATCCAAGTAGTTGGTCGGCTCATCTAGTAGCAAGATATCAGGTTTTTCTAGCAAGAGCTTGGCCAAGAGGACCTTGGTCCGCTGCCCACCTGAAAGGGCCGTCACATCTGTCTCCATCCCAAAATCCATAACGCCAAGAGCCCGTGCCACCTCGTCAATCTTAGCATCCAAGGTATAGAAATCACGACTTTCCAATCGATCCTGGAGCTCTCCAACCTCTTCCATGAGAGCATCCATATCTGCTCCATCTTCAGCCATTTCCATATAGAGGTCATTGATACGAGCCTCTGCTTTAAAGAGTTCGTCAAAGCCGTCCGTAAAACATCTCGCACAGTTTGCCCTTCTTTTAGGACAGCGTGTTGGTCCAGGTAACCAGCTGTCACATACTTAGACCACTCCACCTTTCCTTCGTCAGGCAACATCTTACCCGTCACGATGCTCATGAAGGTCGATTTCCCTTCACCATTGGCTCCGACTAATCCGATATGCTCTCCCTTTAACAAACGGAAGGACACATCCTCAAAAATAGCCCGGTCTCCAAAGCCGTGGCTTAAATTTTTCACCTCTAAAATACTCATGATTAACTCTCTTTCATTGATTTCACTCGTATGATTATATCATCTTCAAGGCAAATTGAAAAGGGAGTCTAACTCCCTTTTCCCTTACAAACCTAAGTCCGAGTAGGGTTTCCGATAGCCCACTTGAACAATTTTCCCATCCTTCACTAATAGTGGGCGTTTGATCAGCATGCCATCGCTAGCCAAAAGGTCTGCCGCTTCTTCTATAGAAAGCTGGTCCACCTTGTCTTTCAAGCCCAATTCCCGATACTTCATCCCACTCGTATTAAAGAATGATTTGATTGGTAGGGAAGATTCCGTCATCCAGGTTTGCAATTGCTCACTGGTCGGGGTATCTACCACGATATCTTGGCTATCAAACTCACAGCCTAAACTCGTTAACTCTGATTTCGCCTTGCGGCAAGTCGAACATTTGGGGTATTCAATAAATGATAACATTTTTTCTCCTTATTCTTTCCAAGGTATGGCCTCATGATTCAACAGCCAACGTTTGCGGCCTAATCCAGCCGCATAGCCAGTCAATTTATTCTCCATCCCCAGCACTCGGTGACACGGGATGAGAAGGAGTAAGGGATTCCGACCTACTGCTTGACCGATGGCTTGGGCCGATTTGCAAGACAGGGCTTGAGCAATCTCTCCGTAAGTCCTACTTTCCCCATAAGGAATCTGAGCTAGATAGGCCCAAACTCTTTGTTGAAAGTCTGTCCCTTGAGGAAATAGGGGAAAGGGCATGGAAGGATTTTCCCCTATAAAGTATCGATCCAGCCATTCAAAGACAGCTTCATGAAGAGGCTGAAAAGCTGCTTCGATATGCTCAAGCCCCTGTTCACAATTGGCTTGGTCACAAAACCAGATCCCAACGAGGCTTTCCTCATCCACCACAACAGATAGAGGCCCCAAGGGACTCTGATAGAGTTGTCGATAGTACCTAGTCATTTTGAGATTGTTCTGCACGGTAGTCCCATCGATCGTCTTCACTGATCACTTGGAAGAGACTCGTTTCTGCCTTTCGCTTAATCTTCTGATAAGCAAGACGAACACCATCAATTGGTACCTTCCCACAGTAATGGAAGCCTAACTTCTCTAAAAGATGCTGCATGACCTTGTTGTCAGGATGGGTATCACTGCGAAAGTCTGGACCTTTCTCTCCTTCGATCAAACCTTGAAGGAAAGTTTGGGCTACGCCTCGACCTGTGGCTTCTTTGGCAACAGCGACGCGGTGAAAACTGATATAGAGATAGTTATCATGTTCCCATTTTCCATCATAAATGTCATTATAGGCAGCTTCATTTCCCTTGTGGAGAGCAGCATATGCTACGACTTCTTGATTCTCTACAGCCACATAACCACGGCTCTCTAGGATATCCTCAAAAATAATTTCTTGATCCGGATAACCATCCTGCCATTGGTCCACTCCAGTTGCCGCTAAGCTGTCCTTACCATCTTGAATGATTTCCATAATCCGATTGATTTCATTGGGATAGGCCATTCTAATTTCCATCAGATTCTCCTTTTTCTTCCTCTTGGTGGTAACGGGCATAAAGATCACTCTTTTGCAGCCCAAATTGTTTGGCAACCTGTTTGATTGCCTGGTTCTTTTTTATGCCAGACTGGACCAGAAGATCAATCTCTTGGATCAAATCCACTTCTTCTAGATCTTGCTCCTGCTCACTGGCCCCTTCCACAATCAAGAGACACTCTCCCTTAAGGGGATTTTCCTCTAGGTAAGCCACTAACTCCGCAATGGTCCCTCGCGTGTACTCTTCATAGATCTTGGTCAGTTCTCGGACCAGCACAACTGGACGGTCTCCATAGACAGCCAACATATTTTGAAGAGTCGCACGTACCCGGTGCGGTGACTCATAAAAGATTTGGGTCTCAGGATAGTCTCGTTTCTCTTGGAAAAAAGCCTTTTGCTGCCCTTCCTTTCGCGGGAGAAATCCATAAAAGATATGAGGTTGGGGAGCCAATCCACTCGCAATTAGACCCGTAATACCGGCGCTCGGACCAGGAACCGCCACAACGGGAATTTCTCGCTCAATGGCTGCCTTGACTAAGTCATGACCTGGATCCGAAATACTTGGCAATCCAGCATCCGATACCTGAGCCACATTCTTTCCAGATTCCAAATGAGCTAGTAAATCAGGAATTTTCTCCATAGCATTATGCTCATGAAAGCTGATTTGTGGCGTCCTAATCTCAAAATGCTTGAGCAAGAGTCCTGTATTGCGTGTATCTTCCGCAGCGATCAGATCTACCTCTTTAAGGTTTGGATCATACGATAGCTCATGTCGTCCCGATTGCCAATCGGAGTCGGCACCAAAAAGAGGGTTCCTGTCTCTCTTTGGTCTTTAAAACTTCGTTGAATCTGCATACTTACTCCCTAAATAACAATTCATCACAGAAAATACACTCTTCATCGTTTTCACGGCGTTGACCATAGGAATCTGTACAAACATGAAATCCGTCATTGTAAATTCTTTGCAAATTTTCACGACCGTTTCGATGGAATTTAGGAGAGCTGGTTTTCTCCACTTCTCCTAACCGTTCTCTCAATTTATCATTTTCAAGACGGAGAGCAGTGTTTTCCTCGACAATGAGTTTGAGATTTTTCTTAATGGCTTCAACCTCTGCTAATGTAACCAGCAATTCCTGGGAGAAGCCATCCAAAGCATCAAATAATTCTTTTTTATTCATCTCTTTACCTTCTATTTTTCAACTGCAGGACCATAAACTCAAGAGCATTTTGAAAACTCACATTACGTTCCCACATCTGTTTGGCTAAGACTAATTTTTCTAGATAGTCTCTTCCTAGGGACAGACTGATGGAGCGTGCAAAGAACACTTCCATCAAGCGAAAGGCTTGGGTCTGCTTTTCTTTATCATCCGTCTCTTGGACCAAGCGAGAGACCAGCAAGTAGACATGCGGATCTGCTTTTAGACAAGCTGTGACGAAACGCTCACACTCCCTCGCCAGATCGAAAAAGGATGTATTCTGGGCGAGACTTTGGGCCTCATGAAAACCTTGGCTAAAGTTGGCTAACAGATCTGCTTGTTGAAGCAACAAACCTTCCTGAAGGAGATACTCTTTTAGGAAATCTTGGTTTTTCGGGAAATGAACCTGCTGCGCCCGACTTTTAATAGTCGGGAGAACCAACTGCTCATCTGCTGTCAGCAGAAAGATATGTACTTCACTCTGAGGTTCTTCAATCACTTTTAGGAGAGAATTGGCTGCATTGACATGCATCCGGTCTGCATCGCAAATGATAAAGACTTGCTTAGATCCTTCATAGCCCGACTGAGAAAAATTCTGGATCAAGTCTCGAATTCGATCTGTCTTAATGATGTGATTGACCGGTCGTACAACTGTTACATCTGAGAATTCATCCTCTTCAATTAAACGGCAAGCCCGACAAGTCCCACAGGGCCAAACACCCTTCTTATCCGTACAAAAAAGACTTTGGGACAAGAGCTGAGCCATCTCAAAACTGCCAAAATCTCCTGTAAAGAGATAGGCGTGGCTCAAGCGGTCTTGTTCTAAAATAGCTTGGAAGCGATCTACTAACTGAGGTTGAAGTTTTTGCACTTGTTCTAACTTCATTCACTGATCTCCAAGACTTCTTTGAGTAGCAGCCAAGTATCCTCGACCACCTTATCAAAACTTTGACTGGCATCAATTTTCACCACACGTTGCGGTTCTTTTTCGAGGATGGCTAGATAGCCTTGACGGACTTTCTGATGAAGACTGAGGCCTTCTAAATCTAAGCGATTGACTTCGCGACTAGCACTCTTAGCAATTCGAGCCAATCCTTCTTCTACATCAATGTCAAAATAGAAGGTCCGGTTTGGCTTAAGACCATCAGTCGCAAACTGGTTTAACCATTCAATATCCGCTACTGCTAAGCCACGGCCAAAACCTTGGTAAGCTACCGAACTGTCGATAAAGCGGTCCATAATGACTAGCTTCCCTGCTTCCAAGGCTGGAAGGACACGTTCAGCCAAGTGTTGTCGACGACTAGCGATATAAAGAAGCAATTCTGTCTTAGGATCCATTTCCGTATGGGATGGATCAAGAATGACTTCGCGTATTTTTTCTGCTATGCCTACGCCACCTGGTTCCCGCGTGGTAATATAGGCAATTCCTGCCTTTTCTAAGCGTGGTAACAAGGCTTCTAAAACGGAGGATTTCCCTGCTCCTTCTGGGCCTTCAATTGAAATTAATGTTCCCTGTTTCATTCTCTTATCTTAACTTTCTATACTCTTTTCTCTAACATGCATCACTTCTTTTTATTTTACCAAAAATAGGGGTAAAAATCCTGTCCGAATCCGTGAAAATTGATGAAAATTATTTCCTATTTTTCATTTTTTTTGGTAAAATGAATGATGAAAAACGATTAGGAGAACGAGCATGTTTAAGGCAAAAAATATTCTGGCCATTATTTTTGGGGCTGGCATTTTTTCTTTTGGAATCTTCTTTCTAGTAATTCCATTTCACTTTTATGAGGGAGGGGCTACAGGGATTACCCTAATCACCTACTACCTCTTTAAAATTCCCGTTTCGGTCATGAACTTGGCTATCAATATCCCCCTCTTTTTCCTAGCCTGGAAATTACTGGGACTTCGATCCCTCTACCTGAGCTTGATAGGGACCTTCTCTGTTTCTTCTTGGATGGCTATCTTCGAGATGATTCCCGGGAGTCATCATCTCCAGAACGCGATTTACACTGCTTTAGATGGCGATATTCTCCTAGCCTGTATCGGATCAGGGGTTATCCTTGGAACTGGACTAGGGATCATCTTCAACGCAGGCGGTACAACAGGTGGAACCGATATCGTCGCTCGTATCTTTAACAAGTATACGACACTTTCTATGGGACGCCTGATGTTGATTGTGGATGCCATCGTCTTGACAACTGTTTTGATTGTCTTTAAGGACTTCCGAATTGCGGCCTATACCCTCCTCTTTATCCTGATTGACACCGTGGTCATTGATATCGTCGGTGAAGGAGGTTTTGCAGGAAAAGGGTTCCTCGTGGTTACTTCCAAACCGGATGAAATTGCTAAACAAATCACGACTGATTTGGGTCGAGGAGTCACATTTATGAACGGGATGGGCTATTATAGCCAACAAGAAATGAAGATCATCTACTGCGTCGTCTCTCGGAACGAAATGAAGCAAATGAAAGATTTGATTAATAAAATTGATCCATTCGCCTTCATTACCATTACAGAAGCCCACGAAATACTGGGAGAAGGATTTACCTTGGATACCAATAAGCAACCCATTGCTCGCTAAGACAAATAAAGAGCCTGAGAGATTCTCAGGCTCTTTATTTTAGAAGGACCTTTTGCAGATGTGCGACTAATTTCGTCCACACGGATACCATTTTCTTCAAACTTCTTCTTGATGGCTTCAGTATCGGCAATCCCATCAATCTGAACTTCGATGACGACATGATCATCTTTGGTTGGGATATTGACTGTATTGGCAATATTGTATCCTTCTTCTACAATTAGATGAATGATTTTCTCTAGGACCCCAACCTTGTCTTCTGTCACGAAGCGAACCCGCACTCCTTCTTCTCCATAACCGGATACTTCAAGGAAGGCACGGAAAATATCACGGTCTGTAATCACACCAGAAACTTGATCATTGTCCACGACTGGAAGAATGCCAACCTTGTTCTTATACATGAGGTAGGTCGCGTCTTCTAGGCTAGCAAATTTCGAGACAGTGAACACGTCTCGGAGCATGACGTCCTTAACTTTGGTTTTGTTGAGTAGGTAATTCATTTCAAAAATGGAAAGACTGGTCGCTTTTGATGGACTAGCTTCTGCAATCGTTCCTTCTGTCACCAGACCAACCAATTTATCATTTTCAATAACTGGCAAACGGTGCAAACCTTGTTCCCGCATCAAATCTGCCGCATGGGCAATGGTAGTCTCAGGACTAATGTACACTACTTTACGGGTCATAAAATCTTTTACAGCCATAATCATTCTCCTATGCTTTTATTAGTTTTATTATACTTGATTTTTAGTAGTATTTCAAACGCTTTCAGCAGTTTTCTCTTGTTTTCAAAATTCAGAATTGCCTAATAATCCTTGCATTCTCCCCATTGAAAACTAGATTTTTCCAATCTTAGCGTAACCATTTTAAAAAAAGAGCCCAAGGGCTCTTTTTTATCTACTTATCCACCAAGGTAGGCCTTGCGGACTTCTTCTGAGGCTAAGAGTTCTTTTCCTGTTCCGGACAGAACGACTTTCCCTGTTTCCAAAACATAGCCACGGTCTGCGATAGAAAGGGCCTTGTTGGCATTTTGCTCAATCAAGAGAACAGTTGTTCCTTGTTTTTGAATATCTTGGATGATATCAAAGATTTCCTGGATAAAGATTGGGGCCAATCCCATGGATGGTTCATCCAGAAGCAAGAGTTTTGGCGTCGACATGAGGGCACGACCCATTGCTAGCATTTGTTGCTCCCCACCAGATAGGGTAGCTGCATCTTGGTTCTTCCGTTCTTCCAAACGTGGGAAACGTGAGAAGACTTTCTTCAAGTTCGCTTGATTTTCTTCTCGATCTTTCTTCAAGAAAGCTCCCATTTCCAAGTTTTCCATAACGGTCAAGCCTGGAAAGACGTGGCGGCCTTCTGGAACTTGAGAGAGTCCAGCAGCTACAATTTTTTGAGCCGGAACCTTTTGAATCTCCTGATCCAAAAACTCGATTTTCCCAGCACTTGGACGCACCAAACCTGAAATGGTACGAAGAATAGATGTTTTCCCAGCACCATTGGCACCGATCAAGGAAACAACTTCCCCTTCATTGACTTCGAAACTGATATCACGGACAGCCTGGATCATGCCATAGTGTACAGAAAGATTTTCAACTTTTAACATAGACATTAGGCTTCACCTCCTAGATATGCTTCGATTACGCGTTTGTTGGACTTGATTTCATCTGGCGTACCATGGGCAATCAAGCGACCATATTCCAATACATAAATCCGTTCTGTTACTTCCATGACCAAGCTCATATCGTGCTCGATCAGCATGATCGTAATATTAAATTCTTTTTGAATGCGACGGATTAGTTGGGTTAATTCTGCAGTTTCTTGAGGGTTCATTCCTGCAGCAGGCTCATCCAAGAAGAGGATCTTGGGCTCTGTAGCAAGGGCACGAACGATCTCTAAGTGACGTTGTTGACCGTAAGCTAAGTTTGGCCAAGGTAGCTGCTTCTTTTTCCAAACCAAATATTGCTAACAATTCGAGGGCTTTTGCTTTCAATGCTTCTTCATTTTTGTAATAGCTTGGCAAACGGAAAAGACTAGCAAAAACATGTGGTTTGTGGTGATTGGCAAAGGCAATCAAGACATTGTCCAAAACACTCAAATCTTTAAAGAGACGGATATTTTGGAAAGTCCGTCCAAGACCACCAGCAGCGATTTTATAAGGGGCTTTCCCGTTTAAAAGGTGCCCATCTAAAGTAATGGTCCCTTCACTTGGCTCATACACTCCTGTTAGGAGGTTGAAGAGGGTTGTTTTACCGGCACCGTTGGGTCCGATCAAACCAACCAATTCCCCTTCATTGAGTTCCATGGTCACATCCCCAACGGCTGTCAAACCACCAAAGTTTTTTGTTAAATTTTTTACTTCAAGAAGTGCCATTAGTTAGCCTCCTTTTTTGAGAGTAGTTTTTTCAAGCTAAATTCCCATGTTCCAAGAAGACCACCTGGACGGAAGATCATTACGAGAATCAAAGCTAATGAGTAAATGATCATACGGATGCTTGAGAAGTCTTGAAGCACCATGTTCAAAATCCCCAAGACGATGGCTGCCACAACTGTTCCTGACATCGATCCCAAACCACCGAAAACGACAATAATCAAGACATTAATGGTATTGGTGAAAGAGTAATCTTTCGGAACAACAGAACCGATAAAGCCGGCTTGAAGAGATCCAGCAATCGCCGCTGTGATCGCACCGAAAACAAAGGCAATGACTTTAACTTTGGTCGTATTGATCCCAACAGATTCTGCGGCGATTTCATCTTCACGAACAGAAAGGGTAGATCGCCCAATTGGACTGCGTAAGAAGTTGATGGTAAAAATAGTCGTAATGACAACAAAGATGTATACCAATTGCCAGGTTGTAAAAGCTGGTAAACCAAGGATCCCCGCGGCACCATTTGTTAGATTACCACCATTGACGATCAAGATCCGAATGATTTCTGAAACCCCAAGTGTTGCAATCGCCAGGTAGTCTCCTTTCAACCGAAGGGTTGGTACCCCAACGATCAAGGCAACGATACCTGCAATCAAGGCACCTAGAACCATAGCGCCAAAGAAAGCGCCGTAGGTTGGTGATTTAGAACCGAGAATAGCTGCAGAGTAGGCACCAATTGCCATAAATCCAGCATGTCCGAGCGAGAATTGACCTGAAAAACCAACGATGAGATTCAAACCAACCGCAAGGATGATATTAATCCCGATTTGTTCCAAAATTTGGATATAGAAGAGGTTGAGGACACCTCTCGCAACCAAGACTTGGATCAAGGCAAAACCTGCTACCAAAAGACCAAGCCAGACTAAATTCACTTTTAAATTTTGTTTCATGGCTTACACCTTCTCTTTCACATTTTTACCGAGGATACCTGCAGGACGGATGAGCAAGATCACAATCAAGATGGCATACACAATGGCATCACGGAAATCTGAGAGACCGATCGCTGTAGCGAAGGTTTCCAACAAACCGATGACAAATCCACCTAGAGCAGCACCTGGAATGATTCCGATTCCTCCAAGAACGGCTGCGACAAAGGCTTTGATCCCTGGTGTCATCCCCATCAAAGGTTCGATCGAGTTGTAATACAAACCGATCAAGACACCACCAGCACCCGCTAAGGCTGATCCCAAAGCAAAGGTAAAGCTGATGGTCCGGTTGACGTTAATCCCCATCAATTGAGCAGCATCGCTATCGACAGAAACGGCACGCATAGCTTTCCCCATCTTTGTCTTTTGGATAATAAATTGAAGAGCGACCATCAAGAAAATAGACACTCCTAAAATCATCAATTGAATGTTGGAGATTGAAATAGGACCAAAGTTGTAACGAACAGTTTCAATGACTTGCGGGAAGGAACGGGTATTGGCACCTACAAAGAAGACCATCCCATATTCGAGCAAGAAGGAAACCCGATGGCTGTGATCAAGGCTGCAATCCGAGTTGAATGACGAAGCGGACGATAAGCCAGGTATTCAATCACAACCCCTAAAATAGCTGTCCCAACCATAGCTAGAAGCAAGGCTACAAAGAAGTTAACTTTCAATGAATTCAATAAGAAATATCCCATAAAGGCACCTACCATGTAGATATCCCCATGGGCGAAGTTGATCAATTTGATAATTCCATACACCATGGTATAACCAAGGGCCAAGAGTGCATAGACACTTCCCAAGATTAGACCGTTCACTAATTGCTGGAGCATTTGAACCATCCTTTCTAACAATAAAGAGCGAGGCCAGGAATTTTCATTCTCCCAGCCTCTTGTACAAATAACAAATGATAATTAAGGTTTAACCGACTCAACTGACTCAACTTTACCATCTTTTAAGCCAATCATAAGTGCAGATTTAACCGGATTATGGTCTTTGTCAATAGACATTGTACCAGTAACACCTTCCAAGTCTTTCAACTTCGCAAGGTTGTCTTTCAATTCGACAGAGTTCTTAGCACCTTTAGATGCTTCTGCAATCATGTAAACTGAATCATATGCCAAAGCTGCAAACATTGAAGGTTCTTCGTTGTATTTTGCTTTATAAGCTTCTACGAATTTCTTGGCTTTATCAGTCATTTCACCTTCAGTAGAGAATCCAGCTACGTAGTAGATGTCTGTAGCTGCAGCAGGTGTTGCTTGTTCAACGAACTTCGCATCACTAAATCCATCACCACCGATGATTGGTTGTTTGATTCCCATACCACGTGCTTGGTTTACGATTTTACCAGTTTCAGTGTAGTAGCCTGGAAGGACAATCGCATCGAAGTCTTTATCTTTGATTTTTGTAAGAGCAGCTTGGAAGTCTGTATCCTTAGATTGGAAAGTTTCTGTCGCTACGATTTCACCTTTATAAGATTTCTTAAAGGCTTCAGCAATTCCTTTTGCATAGTCAGATGAGTTATCGTAGTAAAGAACAACTTTCTTCGCTTTCAAGTTTTCAGTTGTGTATTTAGCAATGATTTGTCCTTGGAAGCTATCGATGAAGGTTGCACGGAAAAGGTAATCTTGACCTTTTGTCAAATTGTCTTGTGTTGCTGATGGAGTTACCAATGGAACACCTGCTTTACCAGCATTGGCAACCGCTGCGGCAGTAGCACCTGAAGTCGCAGGTCCTACAAGAGCGTTCACTTTTGATTGAGTGACAAGGTTTGTAGTGATGGTAGCTGCTTCAGCTGTTTCAGATTTGTTATCTTTGTCTGTAACAACAATCTTCTTACCATCAGCTCCACCATTAGCATTGATTTCATCAACGGCCAATTGAGCACCTTTTTGTTCAGCACTACCATATGCTGCTACTTCACCAGTTTTTTCAAAGTTAAAACCGATTTTTAGTTCTTTGCCGATTTCGTTACCAGTTGTGTTTGAACCTGAAGTTGACACTTCACCACAAGCAGCAAGAAGAGCGACACTTGCAATTGTTAAAAATGAAAGAGCAAATTTATTCTTCATTTGTGATAATCTCCTTAAATAATTCTTAAAATAAATAGATATTAAGAATATACCGAATTATCAGAAAATTGTCAACATAAAAACGCAATCCTTTAAATGATTGCGTTTTCTACTTGTGTTTCATCTTGTTGACGATGCAAACTTCCTACAAAATCACGATCCAATTCTTGAATATGGCAAATTTGAACTTTCTTTACAAAGCGTTCTTTTTTTAATTGCTGCACGATTTCAAGTACTTGAGGACTATCGACATAGACCTGTACATAGCGCATTTTTTTGGAATGATAGATCACATCTCCAATATCCTTTAATTTCTTTGCGTCTCGATTATAATACAATTTAACAATTAAGCCTGTTCTAGCCTGCTTCTCAAACATACACAATCCCTTTCTGCTTCTGTTACAAGTATAGCAAATTTCTAGTAAAAATACTATCTTTTTTAGTCTTTGGATTGTCGAGCAAGACGCAGTGGTTAAGTTTCCTTATCCAAGATTGTTGTTGGCCATGATTTCATCGATGAAACCATAAGCTAAGGTTTCTTCTGCAGTCATCCAATTATCCCGTTCTGCATCAGCATGGATTTTCTTGATGGTTTGACCTGAATTTTCTGCCAAGATTTTTTCCAATCTGTGACGTGTTTTCAACAAGTGTTCTGCAGCAATCGCCATATCTGTTTGTTGGGTACCGCCACCAGTACCCCCCCATTGGTTGGTGAATCATGTACTCAGCATTTGGCAACATGAAACGTTTACCTTTGGCACCACTTGATGCAATCACAGTTCCCATGGAAGCTGCCATCCCCATGACAATAGTTTGGACGTCTGATTTGATAAAGTTCATGGTATCGACGATAGCCAACCCTGCAGAGACAGAGCCTCCTGGCGTATTGATATACATATAGATATCTTTGGTATTATCTTGGGCATCCAAGAAGAGCAATTGGGCAATGATCGAATTGGCCATTTGATCCTCAACTGGTCCTGTTACCATAATAATACGGTCTTTTAAGAGGCGTGAGTAAATGTCGTACGAGCGTTCACCACGACTGGTTTGTTCAATAACTACTGGAATCATTCATTCATCTCCTTTTATCCATTATAACCGGCACCACCTCATGAGTTTCATCCGGTTGATTCGAGAGGCTAGCTCTCCTTCCATTCTTTATAAAAGCTATTATATCCCATTGGTCAACAAAGGTCAATTTTTTACTTTCCCAAAAAAGGATTGGATAGGCGCTTATTTAGTACCAAACAAGCGGTCCCCAGCATCTCCAAGGCCTGGAACAATGTAGCCATGATCATTCAAGTGGTCGTCGAGGGCTGCTGTGAAGATATCAACATCTGGATGAGCTTCTTGAAGAGCTTTCACCCCTTCAGGTGCTGCCACCAAGCAGACAAACTTGATGTGGCTAGCTCCACGTTTTTTCAAAGAATCAATCGCAAGAATAGCTGATCCACCGGTTGCAAGCATCGGATCTACTACAAAGATACGACGTTGATCAATATCTTCTGGCAATTTCACCAAGTATTCAACTGGCTTCAAGGTTTCTTCATCGCGGTACATCCCGATATGCCCAACTTTGGCAGCCGGTACCAAACTCAAGAGTCCATCGACCATCCCGATCCCTGCACGAAGGATTGGGACAATTGCTAGTTTTTACCAGCAATTTGTTTTTGAACCGTTTTTGTGATAGGTGTTTCGATTTCTACATCTTCAAGAGGAAGTTCGCGCAACACCTCGTAGCCCATCAACATAGCAATTTCATCAACTAATTCACGAAAAGCCTTTGTAGAGGTATCAGTCCGACGCAAAATAGACAATTTATGCTGAATAAGTGGATGTTTAATAACTTCAAGTTTTCCCATTGTGATTCCTTCTTTCTCTATATTCATCTTATTATATCAAAAAGGAAGAAAAAGGCCTACAAATATGCAAACCTTTTCTTTTCTTATTTTAATAGCTATCTTATAGCCACTCCTTGTACTTACCAATATAATAGTGTTTGACCAGGGTGACGCTTGCCATATAAAGGAAGAGAATCCCCGCTAGTAATAGGAAATAGAGAGCATTCAGTGGCGCTACTTTTAACAAGGAAGCCAATGGGCCATATGGTAAGAAGGTAACCAAGAGCGCGCCCAATAGGGTCGTTGCCATGACAGCAAAAGCTGGTCGACTTTGAACAAAGGGCAATTTTGGAGAACGAAGCATGTAGATTACCATGGTTTGGGACCACATGGACTCGATAAACCAACCTGTTTGAAAGAGCATAATGAAGAGTCCTGCACTATCTGCACCATGAACATAGCCATATCCTGTAATCATCGGTACGATAACAAAGTAGAGAATGATAAAGGTCAGGATGTCAAAGATAGAGGAAATAGGACCGAACCAGGACATAAAGCGGGTAATGGATTTGCTTCCCAGATTCTTGGTTTCTTCAAAAAGTCCTTATCCACTCGGTCGAAAGGCAAGGCAATACAGGAAAGATCGTAAACCAAGTTTAAGACGATGAGATGGATAGGCGCCATCGGAAGGAAAGGAAGGAAAATACTGGCAAAGAGTAGAGAAAAGATATTCCCGAAATTAGAAGAAACGGTCATCTTGATGTACTTGGTCATATTGGCATAGACTTTGCGTCCTTCTACCAAGCCTTTTTCAAGGACCATCAAGTCCTTATCTAGAAGGATAACATCTGCTGTTTCTTTTGCAATATCAACAGCTGTATCAACCGAGATCCCCACATCTGCCACTTTCATGGAAGGAGCATCGTTAATCCCATCTCCCATGTAGCCGACCTTGTGGCCATTTGCTTTGAGTTGAAGGATAATGCGTGCTTTTTGATCCGGAGATAATTTTGCAAAGACGGTGGTGGTTTCAACTGCCTGGGCTAACTCTGGGTCAGATAGACTGTCAATATCGCTACCCAGCAAAATAGAGTCTACATCCAACCCCACTTTTTCACAGACCGCTTGGGTCACTTTTTCATTGTCACCCGTAAGGATTTTCGTGGCAACTCCGTATTCAGCAAGGATATTGATGGCTGGTGCTGCAGATGGTTTTGGTGGGTCCAAGAAAGCAAGATAGCCCGTCAAAATCATATCCGCTTCATCTGCTACTTCAAAGGCATAGCCTTCCTCGAGGTTTGATTTGTAGCTGACACCTAGCACGCGCAGACCTTGCTCATTAAGCTGAGCTACTTCTGCCAAGACTTCTTCTCGCACTTGGTCTGTTAGGGGAATAATCTCATCCTTGTATTCTACATAACGAGACACTGCTAACATTTCTTCCAAGGCTCCCTTGGTGACCATGCTCACAAGGCCTTGCTCATCCTTGACGATGACACTCATCCGCCGGCGTTCAAAGTCAAAAGGCAGTTCATCAATCTTTTGGAAGCTTTGATCTAAGCCTCTGACGATTTCATGTTTCTTAGCTTCTCGTTCTGTCCGACTGATAATGGCCCGGTCCATCAAATTTTTAAGACCCGTTTGGAAGTAAGAGTTGAGATAGGCCCGACGAAGGACGGACAAATCGAGCTCCCCATGAATATCAAGTGGGTATTCGAGTACAATCTCATCTTGAGTCAAGGTTCCCGTCTTATCCGTACAAAGAATATCGATAGCGCCTAGGTCTTGGATGGCGTTGAGCTTTTTGATGACGACTTTTTCTTTGGCCATAATAATGGAGCCCTTGGCCAAGCTAGCAGTGATAAGCATCGGGAGCATTTCCGGAGTCAATCCTACTCCTACACTGAGGGCAAAGACGCCCGCTTCTAGCCAGTCCCCATCTGTCAAACCATTGATAAAGAAGACAATGGGCACCATCACCATCATCAGTCGAATCAACAACCAAGAGATGGTGTTCATTTCTCGTTCAAAAGAGGTTGGTTCATCGTAGGTATTGATAGTTTGCTCAATCGCTCCCATCATGGTTTCATCCCCAACCACTAAGACCAAGGCTGTTGCTCGGCCTGAGATAACGTTGGTCCCCATGAAAGCTAGACTCTCACTTTCTAGGAGACTGTCTAGATTTTGGCTAGTTGCCTTTTTTAAACAGACTTTTTCGACAGCATCACTCTCACCAGTCAATCCGGATTGTTGAACGAAAAAGTCTCGTGAATCTAGTAAGACCACATCTGCTGGAATCATATCGCCTGCACTCAGTTTAATTAAGTCGCCCACAACGATCTCATCAATGGGAATTTCTTCTTCCTTGCCTTCTCGAATCACCGTTGCTGTATTGACAATCATTCGAGAGAGGTTGCTAGCAGCCTTGTCACTTCGCAATTCTTGGACAAAGCGAATCCCTCCAGAGAGGAGAACGAGAACGACAATAATGAGAGAAGTCGTTGGGTCTTCCTCTCCTGGTTTGGCTAGCCAAACATTGGTCACCAGAGAAACAAGGGCAATGAGAAGGAGGATGACTGTGAAGGGATTGATAATGGATTCAACAATCCGTTTCCAGATAGAGATTTCTTGTCCCTTGGTGAGAACATTTTCTCCATAGATATCCCGGTTCTCCTCTACTTGGTCTTCTGTCAAGCCAGACCAGCTAGATTGATAGTTGGCTAAAGTTGTTGTTTCTGCATCTTGCAATGCAGCAATGAATCTTTCTTTTGTTGTTTGCATTGGAATCTCCTTTTAAATCAGGAGCCAAACGCTTATAGAGTCCCGATGACACAAATCAGCGATTGGCTGGCTATGTGCGGTTCGGGATGATCGTCGATTTGTATCATAGTGTTCTCCTTTTCTACTTGATGTTTGAGGGATGCTTAAACAAAATAAAAGAGCCCTCCCTCATTCAGGTAGGACTCATGAAACTCGTCGTTTATTTTTTAATAAAATTACTCAAAAAATAGACCGTCCAAGCTTTAGCTCCGCAAGGCAATGAAATGAGCTTAGTCTTGACCTTTGCGATCAGGACTGTTGACCAACGAGCAGTGTCTCCACTGCTTTGCGGTAGTCATCCGTATCCTTGTGGTAGCCTCACCTACCGTTATTCTCCTTGAGTATACTCCTCCCCTATAGAAAAGTCAACCCTCACATGAACCTTTTTTAGGAAAGGCAGTAACAATCCGATCAACAATCTCTTGAACCAGGGATTTCGGAGCCGCCACATTTAGTCGAGCATGTTGTTTCCCTTCGACCCCAAAGTCTGTTCCTTTATTGAGGATGACCTTGGCTTGATCATGAAGCCGAGCGTGTAATTCTTCCTCAGACAAATCGTAGGCAGAAAAATCAAGCCAAAGCAGATAGGTCCCTTGCGGTTTCATCACACCAATATCTGTCTGCTCGCGCAAAACTGCTACAGTGTAGTCGATATTTTCTTCCAAGACTTCCTTTAAGTCCTCTAACCAAGCCTTTCCATTCTGATAGGCCACTTCTGTGGCGATAAAGCCAAGGGCAGAGATTTCATGCTGGTTGTTTCGCAATTGCTGAGCTTGGAAGGATTTCCGAAGTGCATCATTTTCGATGATGGCATAGGAATTTTTTGTCCCTGCGATATTGAAAGTTTTAGTTGCACTCGATAAGACAAGGGTGAAATCCTTAAAGCTTGGATCTACTGTATTAAAGGACACATGTTTGTGATCAAACAGGGCTAAATCTTGGTGAATTTCATCTGAAATAAGTAAGACTCCATATTTTTTGCAGAGACGACCAATCTTTTCTAGGACTTCTCGCTCCCAAACGCGACCACCTGGATTATGAGGATTGCAGAGGATGTAGAGCCTGACTTGGTGCTCTACAAAGTCTTTTTCCAATTGCTCAAAATCAATTTGGAAGAGGCCACCCTCTTCCACAAGGGAATTGGTCACTAATTTGCGTTGATTGAGACGGACGCTACGGGCAAAAGGTGAATAAACTGGCGTATTGATGAGAACATAATCCCCTTCCTTGGTGAAAGCTTGAATAGCCGTTGAAATAGAGGGAACAACTCCTTCCATAAAGACAATCGCTTCCTTCTCAAACACATATCCATGTTCTGTCTTTTCCCACTCTTGAACAGCTCGGTAAAGTTCCTCACTAGGATAGGTATAGCCGTAGACTAATTGATCCGCGTAATCTCGAATAGCTTGTCCAACAGCAGGTAAGGATTCAAAATCCATATCGGCAATCCAAGCAGGAAGGAGTTCAGGATCTTGTTCTGACTCCTTCCACTTGCTAGTGTGGTGCCCCAAACGATTAGGGACAGTCAAAAATTGTTCTTTTCCCATGATGGACTCCTATCTAGCCAATGCTTGTTCTAAATCCTCTATCAAATCCCTTGCATCTTCAATTCCGATGGAAAGGCGAAGCAAATCATCCGTTAAACCATAAGAATAACGAACCTCTGCAGGAATATCTGCATGGGTTTGAGTCGTTGGGTAGGTAATCAAACTTTCCACCCCACCTAAGCTTTCTGCAAAGGTAAAGACCTGCAGGTGGTTGAGAATGGTTGGGATTTTTTCTTCCTTCCTTACTTTAAAGGAAACCATGCCTCCCTTGCCAGTATACAAGACTTCCTTAACAGCTGGATGCCCCTTCAAGAACTCTACTACCTTCTGCGCATTTTCGGTAGAACGCTCCATACGAAGAGCCAAGGTTTTTAAACCACGAATCAATTGGTAGCTGTCAAAAGGAGAGAGAACAGCTCCTGTTGTGTTGAGATTATAAAAGAGTTGCTCATAGAGGGCTTCATCATCAGTCACAACAACACCAGCCAAAACGTCATTATGCCCCGCTAGATACTTGGTCGCTGAGTGGAGGACGATATCTGCTCCTTCTTCAATTGGACGTTGATAGATAGGACTATAGAAGGTATTGTCTACAATCACTTTTGCCCCTTTTTCATGAGCTAAGGCAGCTAGTTTCTGGATATCAAACTCTAGCATGAGCGGGTTAGTAGGCGTTTCAATATAGAGGATATCCACTTCCTCTTTCAATCCCTCTATCAATTCTGCTTCTGAATTTGCATAGGTAAAGAAAAAGCGTCCTTCTTGTTCCTTCTGGTTGAACCAGCGGAAAGAGCCTCCATAAAGATCCCGTACTGCCAAGACCTTGCTTCCCACAGGAAAAATACTAAAAGCTAAGACAATAGCAGACATACCTGAGCTCGTCACCAAGGCATGCTTTGCACTCTCAATGGCTGCCAAGGTCTTTTCAGCGTTTACCCGAGTCGGATTCTTGGTACGAATATAGTCAAAACCAGTAGATTGACCAAACTCTGGATGCTGGTAAGTGGTTGAAAAATGAAGCGGAGTAATCAAAGCCCCCGTTGCTGGATCCGACTTGATACCCGCTTGAGCTAGGATGGTGTTAATATTCTTTTTGCGACTCATACAAACCTCCAATGGACGTAAATTCAATTGTCTCTATTGTATCACTTCTTTAGAGGATTCGGTTTTTCCTTTTTCAAGAGCTAGATATAGCTTCAAACTATAATGAAAAAAAGAGGTGGGTACGGACCCAACCTCTACTGGTTATGAAATATGAAATTTATTTCGAAGACTAGCCGCCTTGCTACCGATGAAGCGATCTAAGAAACGAAGACGAAGACCGAGGCCACCATAAACGATGATCCCCACACCGCCAATCACAGCTACATAGATCATACTCGTCACTCGACCGTTAGGTTTAAAGACAAAACCAAGAATCAAGGCTGAAAGTAAAACTACTAATAGCATGATGAAGGTTAAAATAGCCGTCAATAAGCTCCGTTTAAAGACAGTCTTTCGATTAAATTTAGTTACGACATGGATTTCTTTATACATGAGGACGATTGGAATCATTAAACCAATCGTAGTAGAAAGAAGAGGGCCATAGGCTTTAAAGAAATAGATGAAAGGCACTTGTAGAATCAGTTTCACCAATACTCCATAGCCAAAGTAAAGAATCGCCTTCCGATTTTGGAAAAGAGCCTGGATCATAGGAGAAAGTACCGTATACAAGCCTAAAATAATAGTCTGTAGCATCGCTAGGATAAAGAGTCCCAAAGCGAGGGAATCTGGTTTCCCGTAAAAGACAGTATAAAGTGGTTCTGCAATGGCTACTGCTCCAATCGTCGCTGGAAGCAAGAAAGCTACTAGCATGGTCAAATTATCTTGCACCAGCTTACCCGCAGCCCGGAAATCTCCCTTAACATAGTTCTCTGTAAGAAGAGGAATCCCCACTCCTCCAATCGAAGTCGCTACCGCAATCAAAATCATGGTGATTTTATTTGGATTTGCTGAGAAGTAGCTGAACTGAACCAAGAGCTCTGAACGACTAAAGTTAGTAAACCAAGACATGACATTGCTAAAGGTCATCTGGTCGATAATTTGGAAGAGCTGGATGGCTGAACCTGTTACAATGAACGGAATCGCTTCACGAATGGTATCCCACAAAAGAGCCTTAGTATCGATCTCATTATCAGACTCTGGACGATGGATAATGTGTTGTAGAAGTCCTGTTTTCCAGAGGTAATAGACGAGGACAAGGAGACTCGCTCCCATCCCAATAAAGGCTGCAAAAGTGGACTGGGTCACGGCTTCAACGTAATCACCTGAGCCGACCTTCATAATGAAGTAGGCTGTCAAGAGCATCCAGATAACCCGAATCACTTGTTCAGCAATTTGACTGATGGCATAAGGTTTCAGATTGTTATGACCTTGGAAGAAGCCTCGAATAACACTCATGGAAGGGAAAATGAGGACTGCCCAAGACAGGCTCTGCATGACAGGGATTAAGTCCTTCCCACCTCCAGACAAGTTTGCAAATACTGGAGAAAGCAAATACATGATAATGGCAAAAACCAAGCCCAATAAAGACATGAACTTAAGGAAACCACGAATCATGGCAAAACTATGTTCTTCTTGACCCTTGGTATTGTACTTGGCCACTTGCTAGCAACCGCTACAGGTACTCCTGCTGTTGAAATCAGCAAAAACCAAGCGTAGATATTGTAGCCCATGGTAAAGAGACCGTTTGCCTCTGCACCATGTTTGCCCATCCAGATATACCAAGGGATGATATAGGCCGCTCCTAAGAGACGACTAATGAAATTACTGGCTGTTAACCAGACAGTTCCACGGAGCATTTGGGCCTGTTGATTACTTGTTTCGTTACTCATATGTTTCCTCTACTTTATAGTCTTCTTTCATTATAAACTTTTCCTTTACACTTGTAAAATAAGGTCTTTCAGTTTAAAATAGGATTATGATGAAGATAGAAACTGTACTAAACATTTTAAAAGAGGATCACAACTTTCGTGAGATCCTACAAGACGGAGAATACCACTATTCTGCAAGTGGTGTTTCTTTTAATCAAATTAGCTACGATAGTCGAAAGGTCAACTCCGAGACCCTCTTTTTTGTGAAGGGCGCAAATTTCAAGAAGGAATTTTTGGAGCAAGCGATCGACCAAGGCCTTCAGTGGTATGTCGCTGAGCACGACTTTGAGGTCAGTATCCCGGCCATTATCGTTACGGATATCAAACAGGCTATGAGCTTGATTGCCATGGAATTCTTTGGTCATCCTGAGCGCCAGCTCAAACTCTTAGCTTTTACAGGGACCAAGGGCAAAACCACTTCTGCTTACTATGCCTACAAGATTCTTGAGCAAGGCCATCGCCCGGCTATGCTATCCACTATGAATACAACCTTGGATGGCAAGACCTTCTTCAAATCAGCCTTGACTACCCCAGAAAGTATCGATCTTTTTGAAATGATGGCCCAGGCAGTTGCCAATGATCGGACCCACCTGATTATGGAAGTTTCTAGCCAAGCTTATTTAGTGAAACGGGTCTACGGTCTTACGTTTGATGTTGGTGTCTTCCTCAACATCAGCCCTGACCATATTGGACCGATTGAGCATCCAACCTTTGAAGACTACTTCTACCATAAGCGTCTCTTGATGGAAAATAGCCGTGCGGTTGTCGTCAATAGCGACATGGATCATTTTGAGATTCTTGCGGAGCAGGTCGCTGAGCAAGACCACGACTTCTACGGTAGTCAATCGAGTAACCAAATCGAGAACTCCAAAGCCTTTAGCTTTTCTGTCACTGGCAAGTTAGCAGGGGATTATGATACCCAGCTCATCGGTCGCTTCAACCAAGAAAATGCTGTAGCTGCAGGTCTCGCCTGCCTTCGTCTAGGAGCGAGTCTTGAAGACATAAAAAAAGGAATTGCCAAAACGCGTGTTCCTGGCCGGATGGAAGTATTGACTCAAAAGAATGGCGCAAAAGTTTTCATTGATTACGCCCATAATGGAGATAGCTTAAAAAAACTGCTCTCTGTTGTTGAAACCCATCAGACAGGGACGATTTCACTGGTCCTTGGTTCAACTGGGAATAAAGGAGAAAGCCGCCGCAAGGACTTTGGCTTGCTCTTAGAAGACCATCCTGAGATCCAAGTCTTCCTCACAGCGGATGACCCCAACTATGAAGATCCTTTAGCTATCGCTGAAGAGATTAGTAGTTTCATCACGCGCCCTGTCGAGAAAATAGCAGATCGCGAGCAAGCCATTCAACTGGCGATGGCAACTACCAGCAAGCCTGAAGATGCTGTTATTATTGCTGGAAAAGGAGCTGACTGCTACCAAATCGTCAATGGCGTCAAAGAAGAATATCCAGGTGATGCTGCTATTGCTGAACGTTACCTCTAATCAAATAAGGCTAGGAAAATTTCCTAGCCTTTTCTAGTGTTTCAAAAATATCAGTCTTTCCTTGTCCAAGTCCACTGCTAATTCATATTTCCCTTCATTATTTTTTCGGATATAGCCTAAGACCTCTAAACTATCGACAAAGATGTCTCTGCGCTTTTGCTGGACTTCATCTTTTTTGAGGAACTTGAGCAAAAAGCTGGTCATATACTTGAGTGCATATTCGGGATTGACATCTCCCAAGATGGCATAGAGTTTCTCTTGACCCTCCGTCAAAGGGTATTGGTGTTTCACCTTGTAAAAGTAATTGGACAGGGTCTGTGCCTTTCGCTCGAAGTCAGTCTCTTCTATGAGAATCGCTGCATTGGTCGTGTTGCGAAGTTCTGTTTGGAAGACCTTGGCTTTCAGTTCCTGATAAAGCTCACTATCTTCTCGGACAAAGATCTCTTGATCCAAGTCGACTGCTTCAGCAGATTCCAAGAAAGGCAGGCTGAGGGTGTAGCGTTTATTTTCTCGAAGGATGAAGCCCGCTTTGATATATTCTTCCATCAGCTTGTCCACCGGCTGATCTGGAAATTGGGCCTTGATTTGCCGTAGGATCACATCATTCTGCTGATCCAGATAGTTGATCAAATCCTTAAAAAAGGCTGACGTGTCAAACGTGTGGGATTAATGATTGTAATCATCCGTATATCTTTCTTTAAACTGTAGACGGGGAGACTGGGCTAACTGACTGGGATTAGTACCAGGCTGATTCAGAGGTACAGCTAATCCTAGTTCTTTATAGTAATCTCTCCAGAAATCACTAATCTGCTGCTCATCATCACCAAACTTCATGGGAATGGTCTCAAAGATAGGGAGCAGTTCAGCGATGAACTGGGAACAATAGAAACCATCTCCATTTGGATAAAAGGAAGCATTATAGGGAGCCCCTAAAAGGGTTTCTGCTCGCTTTTTAACTTCTTTGTCATCAATCTCTGCATAGCGGTAAAGATCATATCCTTTCTCAGCTTCAAAGAAATCTTCAGAGGACTGAGCCAGAACGCCACCTTCCACCGTGGCATGATAGACCTTACCGTCCAAAAAGATAGCCATATGGCTATAGTTCCCAGTAGATGCCTGGATGGCCTGCCCCATTTCCGTATGATCCCTCACAAAAATCAAATCGCCAGATTCTAACATAGTCTCCTCCTAGCAAAAAAGGAGCCGAAACTCCTTTTTAACAATGGGTTTTCCCATCTATGATTAACCATTAAAGCTTTCAGTTAATTGAGGTACCACTTGTTTCTTACGTGAAACAGCACCTGGAAGGAAAGCGTGGTTATTTTCCAGTTCGAAGTTGAAGGCTGCTTCCACCTTGTCCATATTAGCACCAAGAGCCAAAATTTCTGAGTTTGAGTTGACGATGTCTGTAATCATTAAGACAAAGTCAGAGTAACCGTTAGCTGCATTTGCAGCTTGGATAGCTGCTTCGATTTCAGCTTGGCGTTCCAATACTTCAGCGATATCAACTGTATTGACTTGAGCCACACGGACATTGTTTCCGTTGAGTTCAAACGTCTTAGCATCGATGTCGATCAATTCTTCTGCAGATTTGCTTGCCAAGTTGGTACCAGCTTTGAGCATGGCAAGACCATATTCTTCCAAGTTCACACCAGCCAATTCAGCCAATTCAGGCGCAATGACTTTATCAGATGGGTGAGTTGTTGGAGATTTCAAAAGAAGGGTATCTGAAATCAAACCTGAAAGCATCAAACCTGCAATTTCTTTTGGAACAGCTACACCGTGTTCTTTGAACATACGGTAAACGATAGAAGATGCTGATCCAACTGGCTCCAAACGCATGTAAAGTGGGCTGGCAGTTTCAAAGTTAGCCACACGGTGGTGGTCCACAACACCGTAAACTTCTACTTCAGCGATATCTGATACTGATTGTTGGAATTCATTGTGGTCCGTCAAGATGACTTGCTCCGCACCTTCTGCCTTAGCAGATGTGATCACGCGCGGTGCTTCCACACCAAAATAATCCAAGACAAAGGCTGTTTCTTCATTTGGAGTTCCAAGAGCCACTGCTTCTGTATCCAAACCGTAGGCTTCTTTTGCAAGGTAAGCAAAAGCTACAGATGAACCAATAGCATCTGAGTCTGGATTTTGGTGACCAAAAACAAGAATTTTTGACATGTTTCTACCTCTTCATTTTCATTTCTATAGTCACTCTATTTTAGCACGTTTTTCCGTTTAAAGAAAGGGAATAGTTGTTCATTTCGTTAGAAAAAGACAGCTGGAAGCACCAACTGTCTTAACTTAATTATCCTTTAACTCGTTTCAAGTAATCTTGATAACTTTCAGTTTCCATCAAGTCCTTAGCATTCTGAACCCGTTCTTTTGTTGGAGGTTTTACTCCTTCCAGGGAATAAGGAATGCCCAATTCTCGCCACTTGAACTCACCCATGGTATGGTAGGGCAGAATTTCAAATTTATCAACATTTTTAAGGGTTTTAACAAATTTTTCCGAGTTCGATCAAATCATCATCTCGGTCTGTCAAACCTGGCACCAAGACGTGACGAATCCAAACCGGCTTGCCAATATCAGACAAATACTTGGCACAGGCCAAAAATATTCTTATTGGTTTGACTGGTTACAAATCTGTGCCGTTCATCGTTGATTTCCTTAATATCAAGGAGCACCAAGTCTGTCACTGCCATCAGTTTGTCAAATTTTTTTCCAGGTAACGAGGGGTATTACGGAAAGGCAGAGCACAAGTATCAAGCGTACAGTGAATGCCCAACTCTTGAGCTTTGGTGAAGAAGGCAATCAGGAAGTCTATCTGCAAGAGGGCTTCTCCGCCACTGACAGTGATCCCACCTTTTTGACCCCAAAAACCACGATAGCGGAGGGCTTCTTCCAAAACATCATCTACTGTTCGTTCACGAGACTTGTTGGTTTCCATAGCCCAAGTATCCGGGTTATGGCAATACTGACACCGCATTTGACAGCCTTGAAGAAAGACAATAAAACGGATCCCTGGTCCATCTACAGCACCGAAGCTTTCCGTAGAGTGTACCATTCCTGTTACTTTTCCATAGTCAACTGTTTCATTTTCCATGTCTTGTCCTTCTCTCTTGAAAACGTTTTATGACTTTATTATAACATGATTCCTTATGAATAAAAGGATTTTGACTAGTTTTTAGAAAATAAACTGTTTTTCAATTACATACCATTGTATTAGTACAGGACATTTAAATCGGCCTTTCTCTCCCCTATTCTCTATGGCAAAAAAGAGGCTGGGACAAAAGTCCTAGCCTCTCAATTATCTTTGGATTGTCGAGCAAGACGCAGTGGTTGAGTGGGCTCTACTAGGCTGATTTCATCAGCTTTTACAGCCCTACTCAACTGTGCGGAGGTGGGACGACGAAATCGAATTCTAACGAATGACCGATTTCTGTCCCAGTCTCTTTTTCTATCCCAAGACCAATTCGTCACTCACCAAGAGTTCCCCACTGTTCTGATGGAAAAGGCGCATCAAGTCTTCCACTGTCAAGTTTTTCTTTTCTTCTCCTTTAACATCGACCACGATTTTCCCTTGATAGAGCATGATCAAGCGGTTGCCATATTCGATAGCATGGTTCATATCGTGCGTAATCATCAAAGTTGTCAAATCATGGCTTTCGACAATCTTTTGCGTCAATTCCATGACCATTTCACTGGTCTTTGGATCGAGCGCCGCGGTGTGTTCATCCAGTAGCAAGAGTTTCGGTTTGACCAAGGCTGCCATGACCAAAGTAAGAGCCTGCCGTTGTCCCCCTGATAAGTATTGCGTATCCACTTTGAGTCGATTCTCCAAACCAATATTGAGTTCCTTCAATGCTGCTTTAAATTCTTCGCGATCTTTTTCTTTGACCCCCCAACTGAGGCCCCGTCTTGCTCCACGTTTTTTAGCTATGGCCATGTTTTCTTCAATGGTCAAGCGGGAAGCCGTCCCCATCTTAGGATCCTGGAAAACACGGGCGATCTCCTTGGCGCGCTTGCGAACACTGGTCTGCTTAATAGATTTTCCTTCTAAAAGAATATCTCCTTGGTCTACTTGCAAACCACCTGCCAGGATGTTCATCAAGGTAGATTTCCCTGCTCCATTTCCTCCAATGACGGAAATGAAATCTCCTTCTTCTACTGTCAGATCCAAGCCTTTGAGAACATGGTTTTCATTGACTGTTCCTGCTTCGAATGTCTTATGTATATCTTCGATTTTTAACAATGTTGCCATCTATCTTCTCCTTTTATTTGTTGGTTAATTTTAATCCACGAATCTTGAAACGTTTCTGGACTTCTGGTGCAAACAAGACCAAGGCCAAGAGAATAGCGTTAAACAAACGGACTAAGTTTTGGTCTAAATTTGGAATTTCATAGATATTGAGGATAATGAGGCGGTAAACAATTGCCCCCACTCCAATCGAAAGCAAGCGTCCTCCTATGGTCAAATCATGGATCAAGACTTCTGCTAGAATAACGGCGCTAAGTCCTACGACGATGGTCCCTGTACCAGAAGTCACGTCTGAGAAGCCATCTGTCTGAGCGAAGAGAGCCCCACACAATGCAACCAGTCCATTAGAAATCATATAACCGAAAATCTTCATGGTGTCCACATTCACCCCATTGGCCTCACTCATTGGGATATTGTCACCAGTTGAACGAAGAACCAAACCAATCTGGGTTTTCATTAAAAGGGTCAAAATCAGACAGACCAATAACAAACAAGAAAGACTAACAACAAAGACAGCAGCCTCATTGGACAAACCCAACCCTATCACAGACTTGAAGATGGTACTTGAATCTCCAATGGATAAATTAGGGACACCCCCCATGATCTTAATATTGATCGAATAGAGACCAGTCAGTGTCACAATACCTGTTAAGAGAGCGGGGATCTTCATCTTAGTATGAAGGAGGCCAGAAACTAGACCTGCTAACATCCCTGCTAGAATAGAAAAGAGGGTTGCTAGCCATGGGTTTTGACCTGCTTGAATTTGGGATGCAACGACTGCAGCCCCAAGCGGGAAAGCACCTTCTGCTGTCATATCCGCTATATCTAAAATGCGGAATGTTAAGAATATACCAATGGCCATAATCGACCACAATAAACCTTCAGATAAACTTGATAATACTAAATCCATCATCCATCTCCTATTTCTTTTCGTTTATACCAGAGAGATCAATTCCTAATTTCTTAGCCATCTCTTTGTTGACATACAATTCTAAATTCTTAGGGACTTCCACAGCCAGATCGGCTGCCTTTTCCCCTTTCAGGATACGAATCGCCATCCTGGCAGATTGACGACCCAACTCGGTGTAGTCTGTCCCATAGGTATAAAGGCCTCCTACTTGAGCCATTTCAATTGAACCTCCAATGACTGGAACCTTGTGTTTTAAAGAAACTTGTTTGATCGTTTCCATCGTAGAGGAAATAATGTTGTCTGTTGGAATAAAGACTAGGTCGACCTCTGACATCAAACTGTCCGCTGCTGCTTTCACATTATTACTGTCTAAGATGGTTTTCTCTACGACACGGTAGCCTTTGGCCTCAAGGACTTTTTTTAGCCTCATCTTTTTGAACGACGGAGTTGGGCTCACTTTGCGTATAGAGGATCCCGATTGTCTTAGCTGTTGGTAAAACCTTTTGAATCAGATCGACTTGTGTAGTAATCGCATCTGAAGATTGGTCACTCGTTCCTGTCACATTGCCACCAGGATGATCCAAGTTCTTGACCAACTTAGCAGCCAGAGGGTCCGTTACCGCAGAAAAGACTACAGGGGTTCTTTTGTTCGTATTGGCGATACTTTGTGCTGATGGAGTTGCAATGGCAAACACAAGGTCACTTTCCTGTGATAATTGATTTGAAATATTTTTCAAATTTCTCTGTTCCCCTTGAGCATTTTGATAATCAATTTCAATCTCTTCTCCATCTACATAGCCTTGTTTTGCTAACTCTTCCACAAAGCCTTTTCGAGTTGCATCAAGAGACTTATGGGTAATATACTGAGAAACCCCAATCTTAATCTTTTGATGCTTAGAGCTCTTCAAGTGATGGAGGGTCAAGAGAGAGGTCATCAGTAGACCAACTACCAGAACCGGGGCAATTAACTTCTTTACAACTTTCATGAAACATGTCTCCTTCTCTAAAACATTCAAACAGAATACAAAAAACCGTTTAGATGATTCTAAACGGTTGGTATCATTCCTCACAAACTTAAAAGTATGCCAGCATTGCCGTCCATTTAGATATCATCTATATGGACCACAATCAAAAATCTTAGCCACATAGATACAAACAATTTGCTTGTTTCGTTTGCATCCATGAGTTCATGTCTACAAACACTATCTAAAGTAGCTAAAGTAAAAGTTTTGATTCAACAATGTGGAGTTTGTGTTTTTCATAAGATTCTGCTTTCGTTTTTTATGTTGACTATCTTACCGAAATTTTTTCAGACTGTCAAGACTAAATTCAGAATTTTTTTAATTATCTTATTTTTTCTTCGTTACCAAACAAAAAAAGTGCCCGATGAGGGCACTAAATGAGCGAATATCTTATTTTTTAAAGGAGTATTCTATTCCATAATCATTTCCATCCACGGAAACTTTCAGCGTTCCATTTTCAATTTTATACTTGAGGTCGTATTGAAGGAAATGACTCGCATCTTCATCCTGAATGAATCGGTGATCTTTTTCATCCACCTCACCTTCAAAGGCTACCATTTTAAGAGTGCCTTTTTTCACATCGATTTCAAGTCCCATATCCTCTAAATAGGAATTCTCACTGTTTTCTTGGATATAGTCTAAGGCATCCTCAACAGAGTAAAAATCATTGTCCCCATCATCATAGAGTTCCTTTGCAGCTCCTTTGAAATCAATCTTACCAATCACACTGATGGTTACTTTTTTCCCTTTTACCTCTACGATCATATCCACATCTTTTACAAATTCACTAGAAATATCTGATGTCGTAGAGAAGGTGCCTGAAAAAGCAGACTTCATTGTCTTTTTCATTTCAGGAGTAGCTGACCATTTCCCTTGAATACTATTTGGATTTTTAGCAAATAAGAAAAAGGCAAGCACAAACAAAACTGCAACGGCAGCTAGACTACATAAACCAATAATAAGCCCTTTTTTAGACTTCTTCACTGGCATTGGACCTTGGCCCATATACGGGGAATTAGTCTGATAATTTAGTTGCCCATTGTTTGGATAGCCTCCCTGCATCTGAGAATTGTTATAGGGCGAGAAGGTTTCTCCTGCTTGGGCAGACGCCTGAACAGGAACTTGTGGCTGGATTCCACCTTGACCAAAAGCTTGTCCTTGTTGTTGAAACGGACTTGTTCCATCTTGGAATTGATTTGGAGCTGGACTTGCACCTCCAAATGGGGCTTGGGTCGGAGCTGGACCTCCAAATGGCGTTTGTTCTGGGGCCTGTGTCGCACCTCCAAATGGCGTTTGTTCTGGAGTTGGCGTCGCACCTCCAAACTGCGTTTGTTCCGGAGTTGGTGTTGCATCTCCAAATTTAGCTTGTTCTGGAGCCGGTGTTGCGCCTCCAAATTTGGCTTGTTCTGGAGCCGGTGTTGCGCCTCCAAATTTGGCTTGTTCTGGAAACGGTAAGGACCCCCCAAATTGTCCTTGATTAGAAACAGGTGCTGCCCCTTCAAATGGAGATTGAATTGGATTTAACGGCGTATCTGGAGCCACTTGTGTTTCTGGGCTTCCAAACATACCAAATGCTTGTTGTATTTCCTCTTGAGTGGCCGATCGATCATGGACTCTCTCAAACTCTGCTAACCATTCTTCTTGTTTCATTGCTATCTCCTTCTAACCTTTAGTAATTTTATTATAAAGGAATTTAATAGGAGATGCAAACCTGACTAAAATAAGCATAAAAAATCAGGGAAAACCCCTGATTTCATACTCTTATTCTTGAATTTTTGATGCTTGCTCATCTTCATCGACTAGGTCACTGACCTCAACCTTCACCTTGGTGACACGACCATTTTTCACCTTATCATTTGTAAGGATCAAATGTTTCTTCATGCTATCTACTTCGAAACTCAAGCGCTCTTTGTGCCCTGGAATTCGTCCGACACCAGTCAGGTAGTAGCCTGCAATGGTATCCACATCATCACTTTCCAGCTTCACATCAAAATACTCATTGAAGTCATTTAAGGTCACAATCCCCTGAACAATATAGAGGTTGGGTTCAATTTCAAACACATCATTTTCAGCCTTATCGGTTTCATCATCAATTTCACCGACAATTTCCTCGAGAAGGTCTTCCAAAGTTACTAGACCAGCCATTCCTCCATACTCATCGAGCAAAATAGCCATCTGTTTTTGTGTATTTCGGAGCTCCTTTAAGAGGTCATCCACAAAGATCGTTTCCGGTACAAAGAGAGGTTCCTGAAGGATCTTTCGAAGAACGATGTTATCAAAGCCATTTACAAAGCCCTCATTGAGCAGGCGTTTGGTATGGATGAGACCAATAACATTGTCCTTGTCATCATCATAGACAGGGATCCGAGAAAAATTCTGTTTCAGGATGCTTTCAATGATTTCTCTGGTATCATCTTGGATATCCACCATAAAGGCATCCGTACGAGGAACCATTAGCTCACGCGCCATCAGCTCATCTAGTGAAAAGACTCCTTGCAACATTTCAATCTCGTCAGCATCCAGACTCGTTTCACTCTTAGCCAACATATAGGCAATCTCATCTCGTGACATCTCTTCGTCTGCATCATCGAATTGCATAGGGGTCAGACGACTAACCAGATTCGTTGATGCCGATAAAAGCCAGACAAAGGGGCTAACGATTTCCCCTAGTAAAATAACAATTGGAGCCGTCCGAATAGCCAAGCTATCTTTCAGATTCATGGCAATACGCTTGGGATATAACTCACCAAATACAATCGAAATATAGGTCAGAAAAGCCAGTGAGAGGAAACTAGCGATCGCACGCGCCGTCTCCGTATTTCCCATCCAGGAAGCTATTACTTTCCCGAGATCATCGGCTAGACTTGCCCCAGACAAGATGGTAATCAAGGTAATACCAACCTGAATCGTAGATAAAAAGTGGTTTGGATTTTCCAATACCTTTAAGAGACGAATATATTTCTTATCGCCTTCCTCCGCTTTTTGCTCTACCCGAGAACGATTCAGCGATACCATCGACATCTCCGTTGCAGAGAAAAAAGCATTTAATAAGGTCAATACAAATAGTAAAACAAATTGCAGTATTAAATCCTGACTGCCAGGGTCTTCCATGGATATTCTCCTCAATGTATAGTAATAATGCCCATTATATCATATTTTTTAAAATGGTGCATAGTCGCAAAAATTTCCCTCCTAAAAGAGGAGGGAAGGCTTCATTATACTCCAGATCGTGTGAAATCATAAAAGAGTACATTCAGTTTTTCTACAAGTTCCAAAAGGGTTAAACTACTTGTACAAATAAATTTTTTCCCTTTTATATCTGGAATCATAAAGTTGGCAACAATGACATCATATTCGGTGTGCTCTAGTTCATGAAGATTAAAGTCGTGCTTGATGACCTGTGAAAACTCAAAGTTATCCGTACAATAAAATTTTAAGAAATCAATCATGGACTTGGCATGGTGGTCATCGTATCGGCTAATGATTAAGACCTTGACAGCCGTCCGTCTCCTTAGGAGTTGAGGCAATAGATTTTCCCAATGTGAAAATACGGTATAAACCTGATGCTTGAGATTTTCAGGATTTTCATGAAAGCCCATCTCTTTGAGATAGTGATACAAGCCCGTTTCAACATCCTGATAAAATTTTGGGAATAGGGTTCGATAATCCTCATTGGTATAACTCTTGGTATCATAGAGGAGAAATTCACCAAAGATTTCACGTCGCTCCAAATGGGAGGTGTTGTGAATATGCATGATCATCTCTTCATAATTCTCAAGTTCTAAACCATAAGATTCACTCAGGTGATCAAGAAATTGAGAGGCTAAAATATAGGATTTTTTTGTAACAGCATCTTCCTCTGTAGCGTCAATCAGACCCTGTGGAGTAAAATAGAAGCGTTTCTGCAGGAAGATAATAAAGAGCTGTTCAATGGTTTCTTCGTTAAATTCTACACCCAGTTGCAAACCAAAATAACGAAGCATCTCATTGATTTTTGGAAGCTCTTGATAGAGATAGGCGTATTGTTCAAAATTATTGGCCCCTTCAATTCGATAACCTTGCTTGATCCGGTAAAGGTACACTGTCAGCATAATTTTATAAGAATGGAAGATCGAATAAGTCAGTGGGATTTCCGTCAATTTATAGAAGAAGGTGATGAAATCAATGATGACTTGTTCTCTGATATCTGGAAATGGCCACTCTAAATAATAATACCGCTCTGCAAAATATTGGGAATAGAAAAAGCGAATATCGACTTCGTCTCCCACGACATTTAGAGGATTCAAGGTGATTCGAATATTGTACTTTTCCTGAATAATTTGGTTGATGTTTCGAATCAAGCGGTAAAATGATTGTTGACTGAGATCATATCGTCTACAAATTAAGTCACTGGAAACGTCCTTATGGAAGAACAAGTATTCTAGGAGGGAGAAAGCTGTGGATTCTTTAAAAAAGTGATGGTAGACCACCTCAATCCCAACCGAATCGTCATAGCTGATCTTAATGCCATTTGTCGAAGACTCAATCAAGAACTCATTAAAGACCGTTCGTAAATTTGAAAGATCCTCTTTTAATGAGCGTTCTGTACAATCTAACATTTCAGCGAGTTCCTTCAAATGAAACCAGCGCTTCTCTCGAATTAATGTTTCTAGCAAACGCATTTGGCGTCGTTGCTTTTTGGCAAGCAATTCTATCATCTTATAGAAACTCCTTGATTTTGTATCATTACTAATTCATTATAACATATTTTCTTAAAGGAAAGGTAAAGGTTTACGATTCAAGTACTTTGCCTATCCTTTCTAAGTCTATATTCAAAAGAGAGTGGGACAGAAATCGGTCATTCGTTAGAATTCGATTTCGTCGTCCCACCTCCTCACAGTTGAGTAGGGTTGTAAAAGCTGATGAAATCAGCGTAGTAGAGCCCACTCAACCACTGCGTCTTGCTCGACAATCCAAAGACAATTAAGAGGCTAGGACTTTTGTCCCAGCCTCTTGTTTATTCTGTTAGGATTTATTAATGATTCCAAACTCTTCTTGCTTGCGCTGCTCTTGTGTCTTTTTATGATTTTCATACAAGGCTGCGAGGAATTTCATGATTTCTTTACCAATCGAATAAACCGGAATCGCCACAATCATTCCAATTACACCATAGATGTTACTGGATAAGAGCAAAAGAACCATAATGGTAATGGGATGCACCTTCATTACGCCTCCCACAATCCGTGGATAAAGGATGTTTCCATCGATTTGTTGAACAATCAACATGAAGATGACCGCTTTGATCATCATATTGAAATCCGTGAAGGCATAGGTAACCACCATGGGAATCAAGCCAATCGTCGGTCCAATATAGGGAATAAGGTTGGCCAAGGCTGAGAAAATAGCAAAGACCAAGGCATATTTCAAACCGATGATACTGTAGCCAATAAAAGCTAAGGTTCCGATAATTAAAGCATCGATAGAAATCCCACTAATATAACGAGAAACTGTTTGGTTGAGACTCACTATGAGGGAGCTAATATTCCGCCGGTCATTCTTCAGGATCGTCCGCTCTAACATTGGAAGCAACTTCTTCCCATCAATCAAGAAATAAATCAAGAATATCGGGGTCATAACCAGAATGAAGAGCGTATTGACAATTGTCGACACCACACTACCCAAACTATTGGTCACACTGTTTAAGATATTTTGTAGAATATCCACATAAGATAGATTTAGTTGCTGAATGGTCGATTGGATATTGATACTCTGAAAAGCTGGATTCTTAGATAACTTGGTCACAAAACTTTGCACTTCCCAGTACAAGCCTTGGGTTGAATTAATCAAGCTTGTCAACTGGTTGATCAAAATAGGCAAGATATAAACAATCCCATAAATAATCAATCCAAAAAGGGTTACCAAGGTTAAGAGAATGCCCAAAATTCGATTCAGATGAAATTTCTTTTCCAAAAATTCTACGATAGGATTGGTGATATAATACAAGAAACCAGCAATCAAAAATGGAAGAATAATGGTATTCAGAACAGATACAAATGGAGAGATGAGGCTTCCCATACTTCCCCAAATATAGAATATAATCGTTAATAATAGGACTTCACAGGTCCAGAAAAATAATTTACTTTTATGAAACATCCCTTTCCTCCTATCTGCTATTTTATCATATTTATGATAAAATAGAGAATATTTTTATAAAGGTTAAAAAGATGAAAGATAGCTTAATTGAACTGAAAGAAGTCACTCTAAGGAAAGAAGGGAAAAACCTCCTTTCCCATTTGAATTGGACCGTTAAAAAAGGGGAAACCTGGGCTATCCTTGGACTGAATGGTGCTGGTAAATCGACCCTCCTTCGTCTCTTAATGGCGGAATACTGGAAAACAGAAGGAGAGGTTTCTGTGCTCGGGACGCAATTTGGACAAGGGGGTATTCCTGAGCTCCGCAAGCGGATTGGAGTGGTTAGCTCCTTTATTTCTGAGCGCATCCCTGAATCTCTATCCCCAGAAGAAATTGTCCTCACTGGGAAATACAAGAGTAGCATCCTCTATACAACTTATGGAGAGAAAGAACTCGAAGAAGCTCGGTCCATGTTGCGTCTCATCGGTGCTACTTCTTTGATTGGGCGAAAATACAGGACCCTCTCTCAAGGGGAAAAACAGACGATTCTTATCGCCCGTAGTCTCATGGAAGAACCCGATCTTCTCATCTTTGACGAAGCCTCAAGTGGGCTCGACTTGTTTGCTCGGGAAGCCATCTTTCAGCTGATCCACCAGATCAAACAGATGGAAAAGGCACCGACCATTCTCTTTGTCACCCACCATGCAGAGGAAATCACCAAGTCCTTTAGTCATGTCCTTCTCCTCAAGGAGGGACAAAGTTTTGCCCAAGGGCCTAAGGAGGAAATTCTCACCCAAGAAACTCTATCAGCTTTTTATGGGGGAAAGGTCCAGCTGATTCCTATCGGGGAAGATCGCTATTACATTCAGCCTGACCAGTAATCATCAGCCTACTAATACAAATAAGAAAGAGATTGGGACAAACGTCACCAATCTCTTTTCTTCTTCTATCTTAGATAGAACTGTCATTTTTTATCGATTTCGAGCGTAATTGATCATATCATATGGTAGAGTATTGGCACTTTCCCTCAAGGAATAGTTTCCAATTCGTTGACATTTTGTCGCATGCGACGTGCATACTTGGCCGAAATCAGATGCTGCTCCTCATATTCGAAAATGAGTTTTCTCTCCAGGTAATAGCCTCTTAGCATCTCATCAATATTATTGGGCTTGATCCGATTGATAACCCGCTCTACAAAGGCTCCACTGGTAATCAAAGATGTTTCACGCAGGCGAGATTCTTGAAGGAAGGAAACTAAACTACTGCGATAGACTCCTTTTAAGTTTTCCAAACTCTCGATAATAATTTCCGTATTCGCCAAATACAAGGCGGCAATCTGGTCATAATCGATCGCTTCGAGCTTGTAATTTTCTCCGTTTTTCCACGCCCGAATACCGGATCCAAAGGTCACAACCTCATGGAAAAGGAGGCGAATTAGGCGGAAGAGCACCAAGAAATAATAGGTCAGGCGTGATGAAAGATTGCGGTTGACCTTTTGCTCCATAGCTCGGAGATAACGTTGATAGACATGGTAGCTTCTATCTCGAATCTTTCCCTCTTCATAGGCTTGTTCCAAACCATCGTTCTCGATACTAAGAATAAGGAGTTTCAATTGCTCCCAGTCTCTTTGAGTGGCCTTATCCTCCTGATTGAGAATCATATTTTCTATCCGCCCATGATAATTATCAATCGCTGCATAGAGAGGCCCCTTCTGCTTGGTCACTGTCAACTCCTTTTCCAATAGCATGACGACATCGTTTAAGATAGCAATGTGCATCAAATGATCATTGGATTCCTCTTTGTCTTCGGAGAGCTTTGGTAAGATGAGAAGTCCAATCAGGAAACTACACAAGGTCACCCCTGCTACTAAAAACAAGAGAACTGGGTATTCTGCTTCTAGCTGCGTCGGTATCAAGAGAATGGTCGCGATGGACACCGTTCCTTTAACTCCTGAAAAGGTCAACAAGAGGGCATCTTTCAGATACTTATCAATGGATTTTTTCAATCGGAAACCACGGTACCAGTAAAATCCATACACCATCAAGAAGCGAATCAGGAATAGGAGTCCCGTCAATAAGAGAACAGTCACAATCAAGAGCAGATTGTTGTAAAAGGGAGTCCTAAGAATTGGCTCAGAAATCATCTCAAGCTCTATCCCCAAAAGGACAAAGACGGATCCGTTGAGGACAAAATTGACGGTATTCCAAACCGTATGGGTAACCGTATCGACTTTGGCTTCTAGTAGGGTGATTTTCTTAAACCGACTAGCCTTTAGGATCCCAGCCACGACCACCGCAATAATCCCTGATACATGGATTTCTTCAGCAATAAAGAAGGTTAACAAAGGAAGACTCAATTCTAAAATGAGTTCACTGGCAATATCTGTTGCCCGAACACTCAACAATAGTTTCTGAAGCCCACGGTTGACAGCCGCTGTCACAATCCCTACCGCAAAACCGCCTAAAATGGAAACCGCCAAGTCCCAACTAGCCTGTCCCAAGGAGAAGGCACCAGTAGTCCAAGCAGCCAGAGCTACTCGAAAGGCTACCAAACCCGAAGCATCGTTGAGCAAGCCTTCTCCTTTTAAAATGTTGGAGACCCGTTTAGGAAAGGTAAAGCGTTCCGAAAGGGAGGCAAAGGCCACTAAATCTGTCGGACCGAGCGCTGCCCCAACTGCCATACAGGCAGCTAGTGGAATTCCTAGCCACAGGAGATGAGCCAACCAACCCAAGCTAAGGGTCGAAATAAAAATAACTGGGAAGATTAAAAAGGCGATAATGCGCCAGTGCTTGAGAATAGAAGTAATATCAGCTTCTTCTGCCTCTCGAAAGAGGAGGGGACCAATAACCAAGGCCAAAAAAAGCTCGGTATCTAAGTGATACTCCGAATTGGGTAAGAGAAAGCCAATCCCAATCCCAAGGACGATCTGGATTAAGGGAAGGGGCAAGGTCGGAATCAACTTATTGGTCGCATTGGAGACAATCAGGATTAGGGAAAAGACAATGGCATATACAAGAATTTCCATCCCTTATCCTCCTGATCGTTGGTTACAACAGTCCTCAAAGAGTTGTTTTTGTTCTTGGATCTTTTGATCAATCTTTGTCAGATCCTTGTGCTCAATTTTCTTCTGGCAACGTTCCATTTCAAGAGAGACCAGCTTCTTCTTGATTTTGATCATCTTTTTGCTCATCCGTGCTTCATCCAAAAAACCGACAGCACGTTCATGAGACGTTGACTCCACAAAATCGTGGCGAAGGGCTTCAATTTTATTTTTTAAAAATTCTTTATCCATGGCGGTAACTTTCTAATTTTTCGATCATCACCAAAAATGGTGGATGATTAATTTGATTGAGAGTCCGATAACTAGTAACAGTATATTCTTGTTGGGGAAGTTGAGAGACAAAATCCAAGACAGCATCTTTTTCTAGGTCTCCACCTTCATGACCATAATAGATCATGATGGCTATCCGGCCCCCTTTGACTAGGAGGTGACATAGCTTATCGATGGCTTGGATCGTTGTCCTGGGCTGGGTAATGATCGACTTGTCTGCTGAAGGAAGATAGCCTAAATTGAAGATAGCGGCCTTGACCTGATCTACATAGCGATCCACCTCTTCATGCCCCTTCAAAAGAAGGTGGGCATTGAAAAGACCTGCTTCTTCCAAACGATTCTGCGTATGGACCAAGGCCTGCTCTTGAATATCAAATGCATAAACTTCTCTGGCTAGTTTCGCCAAGAAAAGGGTATCATGCCCATTGCCCATAGTCGCATCAACGACGGTATCTTGATCCGTAATGACTTCCCTAAGAAAATCATGGGCCATTTCTAATGGTCGCAACATCCTACTCCTCCAATTTTCCTAGTTTACAGCCTTGAACACTTCCTCGACGACGCATTTCTGTTTCAATCGCATTCAGAACTTCCCACTTATTGAGACTCCACATTGGGCCTATCAGCATCTCTCGTGGAGCATCTCCTGTAATCCGGTGGATGACAATCTCCTTGGGAATAATCTCTAGCTGGTCACAGATGACCGATACGTATCCCTCCTGACTCATCAATTGCAATCGCCCTTCATGGTAGTCCCGTTGCATCCGAGTATTGGTCATCAGATGGAGCAGGTGTAATTTAATGCCCTGGATATCGTTGTCTGTTACACAACGGCGGACATTCTCTACCATCATCTCATGCGTCTCCCCTGGAAGACCGTTGATCAAATGCGAAACAATCTCAGCCTTGGGAACCTGATGACGAATCCGCTTGACCGTTTCTACATAGAGCTCGTAACTATGAGCACGGTTAATCAATTCAGATGTCGCTTCATAGGTCGTCTGCAAGCCTAGCTCAATGGTCACATGCATTCGCTTTGTCAATTCTGCTAGGTAGGCTAACGTTTATCTGGCAAGCAGTCTGGCCGTGTCCCGATGTTAATCCCTACGACACCCGGTTCATTGATGGCTTGCTCATAGCGTTCCCGAATGACATCGACGGATTCATGGGTATTGGTGAAATTTTGAAAATACACTAAATACTTTTTCACATCTGGCCATTTGCGGTGCATAAAATCAATCTCTTTGTAAAACTGATCCCGAATGGGAGCATCTGGTGCCACAATGGCATCTCCAGAACCAGAAACCGTACAAAAGGTACAGCCCCCACGAGCAACAGTTCCATCACGATTGGGACAGTCAAAGCCCGCATCAATCGGGACTTTGAAGGTCTTTTCTCCAAATAGGGTTCGATAATAATCATTTAAAGTCGTATAGGATTTCATACCCCTCATTATAGCAAAAAAGCAGAGTGAACTCAAAGTTGAGTTTCCTCTGCTTTCCACTTGTATTTCTTAAGATCGACACAACCGTTGGATTTGCATTCCACCCCTTCTGCCCAGAGAAGCGTGCCTTGCTCTTCCCAATCAGGAGCCAGGCGACCAGTAGATGTTACGACCCGATGACAGGGATAGGCCACAGCCTTTTTAGAAGTGGCCAAAACCTTGCCGACCTGCCGGGCATGGCGAGGATAGCCAATGAGTTGGGCGATTTGTCCATAGGTCGCTACACATCCTATTGGAATATGAGCCAGGACCTTTAAAACCTTTTCTTCAAATAGATCTTTCATACTTTACTTCTGCTTACTCTTAAAGCGCCATTCAAAACGCAAACGATCGTAATAAGGGAAGACCATTTGCAAAAGACCGAATCCTAAAAGCATACTTCCTGTCACGTCCGTCGGGTAATGAACCCCAACATAGACACGCGAAAGGACAATGGTCGCCATACAAAGGAAGAGGACAAGCTGAGCTAGGACTTTCCCGACTTGAGAGGTCATCCGTTGCCCTACCACAATGATCAAACTACCAAATACGAGGGTGGCTGCCAAGGAGTGGCCACTTGGAAAAGAATAGCCCCCTTCTTGGACCAAGTGTTGAAGAGCTGGCCGTGGACGCAGATAAATATGCTTCAGAATCACAACCAGTAATCCAGTTGTAACTAAACTTCCTGTGAGGAGTAGGGCCTCTGTATACCATTTCTTCCAGACAAAGAAGAGGACGATGACGCCAACCCAAAATGTGACAACTGGTGTGTTCATCAGCACTGTTACACGGGTAAAGAAGGCCGTCAGATAGGCTGGTAAATCCCCGCGAATAGCCGATTGGATCGGTTGATCAATTCCGACTAAATTTTCCGGATAAAATTTGACTACATAGCCCAGAATCATAAATAACAAAAGGGCAAAAGAGCCCTTTAAGAAATGAGATTGTTTATTTTTCATAGATTTTAAGTATGGGCTGTACGACGGTGTAAACCATCCAGAAGGTAACAGCCCAAATCAGTCCTTCTATTAGATTAAAGGGAACAACCATACTGAGAAGATACTTTTCAACTCCGACCATCTTCGCGATGTCAAAACCAACAAATTTAGCATAGAGGGGGATGGCATAATAATAATTAACTAGGAGCATGGAAATGGTTAAACCAACTGTCCCAACTAGACTAGCTATCACAAATCTCCCTGTGTTTTTCTTCTTATTCCAAATGACTGCAAATGCTAAGACAAAGACTAAAACACCGATGATATTAATCGGTAAGCCAACCAAGGTCTCAGCTCCTCGACCATTCAGAACCAACTTGAGAACAGATCGAATCAAAATCACCACAAATGAGCTTTTCAAATCTAACAAAACTAAGGCGAGTAAGATTGGAATCGTACTAAAGTCAACCTTTAAAAAATCAATCCCTATTGATAGTTGATAAAACATCAATAGAAAAGAAAGTGCCGATAAAACAGCCACTAGGGTCAGTTTACGAGTATTTGTCATCATAGGTTCCTCCAATTTTTACTAAAATTAGAAGAAGTTGGAAAGATTCCCTTACCCATATTCTATTCGAATCGTTTTAAAGAAAACTTAAAAAGTTTCTTGGTACTTGACTACAGATATCAGGATGCTACAAGAAAACAGCTCGAAGACTGGTTTCTTATAAAATCAAGAACATTTCCATCAAGTCAATCGTCAATAAGAACAGGTTTGTTCCTCTCTCGTCTTCTCCCATCCAGACTATACTGTCGGTTGTGGAATCGCACCACATCAGCTTGCGCTCGCGGACTTCTTTTACGAAGATATTTTGGATTAATCTAGGCGTTGCAGTCGAAGATAATACTATCGTATATCGAGACAAGACAACGACGAGTAAGCCAAAATAGCTAGTAAAAGTCACCGCCGGTCGGGAATCACACCCTGCCCTGAAGACTCCTTTATCATATCAAAAAACACCTGCTATTGCAAGTGTTTTGTAATATCAAAAGTTACAACGAAGTCCCTGTTGTAAAGAGCCTCTTCCTACTTCAACTTGTCTCCCTCATACTGATGGACTAGCTCTAATCCAGCAAATTCCTGTTGTCTGAGGGCTTCGTAAACAATCATGCACACGGTATTGGAGACATTCAAGCTTCTGACATGCTCATCATTCATCGGAATCCGAATCGCCTTTTCAGCATGGAGTCGCATAAAATTCTCTGGTAATCCTTTGTCCTCACGACCAAAAATGAAATAATGCTCTGCATCATCATTGTAGGCTACTTCCGAATAGGTTCGATCAGCAAATTTTGATACTAGGTGAACCTTTCCTCCAGCCGCAGCCTCCATAAATTCTTCCAAGCTATCGTAGAAGCGGACGTCTAACTTATCCCAATAATCCAATCCAGCTCGTTTCATCTTCCGATCATCAATAGGGAAGGCCATGGGACGGATGATGTGAAGAGGGGGCATTGGTAGCTGCACAAGTGCGAGCGATATTGCCTGTGTTTTGGGGGATTTGAGGTTGATAGAGGACTACATGGTTTTTTGATTTGGTTTCTGTATAAGCTAATTCTTCGATGTTCATCACGATCTCTTTTCCGACAAAAAAATAGCCACACTGCCCGGAGTCAAGCTCAGCAAACAGCGTGGTTACGACTTCATTAACTTAACTCACAACAGGTTTGAGGTAAATCAATGAGGTTACTGTATCAGTATACCACTTTCATCCCTCCTGTCAACTATTTCGGCCCAAAAATTTCACTTTTTTACATTCTCTTTCATGTATTGAAGAGACTCTGGCTCTTTATGCCCTATTTGCACCATTAAGAGGTGATTTTTTTTTGAAAATAGAGTAAGATAGAATCATACTTTGGAGGAAATATTCATGAAAATTATTGTAGTTGGAGGCGGTAAGGTCGGAACAGCCCTCTGTCGTTCCCTCGTCGCGGAAAATCACGATGTGATCTTGATTGAACAAGATGAAGCCGTTGTTAATCATATTACCAAACGCTACGATATCATTGGTATTGTTGGAAATGGTGCCAACTTTAAAATTCTAGAACAAGCAGATGTGGCTGACTGCGATATTTTTGTCGCCCTGACAGAGCAAGACGAAGTCAATATGGTATCTGCCGTTTTGGCTAAGAAAATGGGAGCCAAAGAGACCGTTGTCCGCGTCCGGAATCCAGAATACTCAAATTCTTATTTCAAAGAAAAAAATATTCTTGGCTTCTCTCTAGTCGTCAATCCTGAGCTTCTAGCAGCTCGCTACATTGCTAACAGTATTGACTTTCCAAACGCCTTGTCTGTTGAGCATTTTGCTAGTGGACGGGTCGCTTTTATGGAATTTATAATCAAAGAGGAAAGCCCTCTCTGTCAGATGACCCTTTCTCAATTCAGGAAGAAATATGGAAACATTATTATCTGTGCTATCGAACGACAAGGACAGTTAACTATTCCAGATGGGGACTTCACTTTACAAGCCTTTGATAAGATTTTTTTATGACGGGAAATCGAGTGGAAATCGTGAATTTCCACAATAGTATTCGTCCTCAGGTTGTTAAAAGTCTCCTCCTCATTGGTGCTGGCAAGATATCCTACTATCTTCTGAATATTCTTAGTAATAATAAACGAAAAATCGACTTAAAAGTCATTGAAATCGACCAAAAACGAGCAGAATGGTTTAGTCAAGAATTCCCCGACCTCTATGTCATCCAAGGTGACGGGACATCAAAAGATATCCTCATGGAGGAACGCGCAGGTAACTTTGATGCTGTGGCAACCTTAACGGGCGTCGATGAAGAAAACATTATCTCTTCCATGTTCCTAAATAGTATTGGTGTACAAAAGAATATTACCAAGGTCAATCGAACCAGCTTACTTGAAATCATTGATCGTCAAGATTTTTCAAGTATTGTGACACCCAAAGGAATCGCAGTTGATACGATCATGCATTTCATCCGCGGACGCTACAATGCCCGTTATTCGAATCTTGAAGCCTTGCACCACGTTGCCAATGGTCAAATTGAAACCCTTCAATTCCAGATTCGAGAAGAAAATAAGATGACTGGCAAGCCTTTGGCTCAATTGAAATTGAAAAAAGGTGTTCTGATAGCGGCCATTATCCGAAATGGGAAAGCCATTTTCCCAACTGGGGATGATCACCTCTTGATTGGGGACCGAATTATCGTTACCACCTTAATCAGCAATATCACGAAAATCTATGATTTGATAGAGGGGGTAAGCCATGAATAAAAGTATGATTCGCTACCTTTTAGCAAAACTCCTTTTGATTGAAGCCATGTTGCTTTGTGTTCCGATTGTCGTTGCACTCCTCAATCTAAAGAATGATTTTGTTGTGAAAGATAGTCCGGCTGTCTTTATCTCTCTATTTGCAACCATTGCCATCCTCCTCATCCTTGGAGGAATTGGTACCTTATTCAAGCCCAAAGATTTTCACATCTACGCCAAAGAAGGCGTTCTCATTGTAGCTTTGTGTTGGATCCTCTGGTCCTTCTTCGGTGCTCTCCCCTTTGTCTTCTCAGGACAAATTCCAAACATCATTGATGCATTTTTCGAGGTTAGCTCTGGCTTCACAACCACAGGGGCTACCATTTTAAATGACGTCTCTGTCCTTAGCCCTTCTCTTCTCTTCTGGCGTAGTTTTACCCACTTAATCGGAGGGATGGGGGTGCTGGTTTTTGCCCTAGCGATTATGGACAATAATAAGAACAGCCACCTCGAAGTGATGAAGGCAGAAGTTCCTGGCCCGGTATTTGGTAAAATTGTATCCAAACTCAAGAATACAGCTCAAATCCTTTACTATCTCTATCTGGCCCTCTTCTTCCTCTTCGTCATTATCTACTTCTGTGCTGGCATGCCCCTGTATGATAGTTTTATCATTGCCATGGGGACAGCCGGAACTGGTGGTTTCACCGTCTTTAACGATGGAATTGCCCACTACCATTCGACTCTCATCACTTATTTGGTCAGTTTCGGAGTCTTGGTCTTTGGGGTTAACTTTAACCTTTACTACTACATCATGCTTCGCAAGTTCAAAGCCTTTTTCGGCGATGAAGAACTTCGTACCTATTTAATGATTGTCGGTGTCTCTTCCCTACTGATTGCCTGCAACATTTTTCACCTCTATCACAATTTTGCAGATAGTTTCGAAATGTCCTTTTTCCAAGTGTCCAACGTCATTACCACGACTGGATTTGGTTTTGGCAACACTGTTGATTGGCCGCTCTTTTCTCAGTTCCTCCTCCTCATGCTCATGGTGGTTGGTGGATCGGCTGGCTCAACTGCAGGGGGGCTGAAAGTCATTCGTTTCTTAATTCTAGCTCGAATCGGGAAGAATCAAATTCGTTCGACCCTCTCACCCAATCGGGTGATGACCCTGCATGTGAATGGCACAGCCTTGGATAAGGATACCCAGCACAAAATCTTAAAATACTTCGTAGTCTATACCTTGATTATGATCTCTCTCATTGCGATTGTCAGCTTTGATAGCAATAATTTTATGACGGTCGTCAGCGCTGTCTTTAGTTGCTTTAACAATATCGGACCGATGATTGGAACAACGGATACCTTTGCTATCTTTAGCCCAATCTCTAAGCTCTTACTATCGATCGCCATGATTGCAGGACGGTTGGAAATCTACCCTATGTTACTGCTCTTTATGCCACGCACTTGGTCAGACCGCTAAAAAAACAAAAGAGGCTGGGACAAAAGTCCTAGCCTCTTTATTGTCTTTGGATTGTCGAGCAAGACGCAGTGGTTGTGTGGGCTCTACTACGCTGATTTCATCAGCTTTTACAGCCCTACTCAACTGTGCGGAGGTGGGACGACGAAATCGAATTCTAACCAATGACCGATTTCTGTCCCACTCTCTTTTTCTTTGCTCTGAGTGAGACTTTTGATTAAAGTATGTTCGATCTTAATTTTTGCCTTTCTCTTCCTCTTCTAGGTGGCTTTTCAGACTGAAATGATCTGGAACTGGATCCACTCCCGTCTTGCTCCAGGGATGGCAACGGAGAATTCGAGCAAGCCCCATCAGAATCCCTTTTAAACCATGCCGTTCAATAGCCTGAATCATATAGTTGGAACAGGTAGGATTATAGCGACAGGAAGGCGGAAAGAGGGGCGAAAGAAAGCGTTGATAGAGACGAACAAGTCCGATTGCACATTTCTTCATTATTTTTTCGTCTTTGTCACCGCAAGAGTATGCAATTGGCTGATTTCTTTTTTATTGAGTCGGCGGTATTCACCAGGGCGAAGTCCAGAAACGTCTAGATTTCCAAATTGGGTCCGAGACAATTTATCCACCAAAAGGCCAACAGCTTCAAACATCTTCTTGACCTGGTGATTGCGCCCTTCATGGATAGTCAATTGGACAACTGAGCGATTCTTTTCTGGGTCAACTTTTAGAATTTCATAAGTTGCTGGCTTGGTTTTTTTCCCATCAATGGTCACACCACGTGTCAAAGGACGCAAGTTTTCTTTATTCGCCAATCCCTTCACACGCGCAACATAAACCTTATCAATCTCATTACGCGGATGGATCATTTCATCCGTAAAATCACCATCATTGGTCAAAATCAGGACACCTGAAGTATCCCAGTCCAAACGACCGACAGGATAAATCCGTTCCTTGACTTGCGGTAATAAATCAATAACAGTTGGTCTCCCTTTATCGTCTGATACACTGGAAATGACGCCTCTTGGTTTATTTAAGAGATAGTAAACCTTCTCTTCGTTGTAGATCGGTTGACCTTCTACTTCTACCTTGTCTCCAGACTTGATCGTCGTCGCCAATTCACTGACCACTTGACCATTTACAGTGACAAGGCCTTGCTTAATCAATTCCTCTGCTTTGCGGCGGCTTGCGACACCAGCATGAGCAATATATTTGTTAATTCTCATCAATTTCCTCAGTTCTTTCTGTAAATAATTGGCTTTCTTGACCGATTAACTCAGTCTCTTCAACAATTGGTAGCTCGTCTAAGTGGTTAATCCCCATGTAATCCAAAGTAATCTGTCGTCACATAGAGATTGGGTCTCCCAATGACTTCTTTCTTCCCATCTTCTCGAATCAACTCAAAAGAAAGTAATTTTGAAATAGCCCCACTAGAGTTCACTCCACGAATATCATCGACTTCAATCCGAGTAATCGGCTGTTTATAAGCAATGATAGACAGAGTTTCTAAGGCAGCACGAGAGAGACTTTGATTCATTGGTGACTTTGAATACTCGCGTAACAGCTCTGCATATTGGGACTTGGTCACTAATTTATAGGTTGACGCTGTCTCCAACAAAGCCATACTAGAATCCTGATCCTGCTCATACTTTTGGGCCATTTTTTCTAAACTTTGAATCACCCCTGTGGGAGGAAGGGATAGGAGGTCTGCAATCTGCCTCACCGTTAAACCATCTTCTCCTGCAACAAACAAGAGAGCCTCCATCTCTGCAATTTTACTCATTCTTTAATCCTACTAAAATAATATCTCCAAATGGTTCGTCTTGAAGAGCCTCAACTTCTTGTACTTTAATCAACTCCAAAGTTGCCAAAAAGACAGTAATCAGTTCGTTCACATCCTTGGCTTCTTCAAAAATATCTTGGAGCAAGATTCTCTTGCCAGGCTGACACAAGCGACGAACCTCATTCATCAGGTCTTCAATTTTATACTCATCTCGAACAATGGTCGTATGATTTTGTCGAAATTCTTCCTTCTTTTTCGTCAACAATTTTGAAAAGGCTAAGAAAAGATCAATCGTGGTCTTATCATGGACCAATTCTGCATCATCATAGACTAATTCCGTTTTGGGTTTTGAAAAGTACTGGGCTCTCTCCTCGTGTTGAAGGGCCATCTTTTCACCCAATAATTTAAACTTCCGGTACTCTTCGATTTGAGACAGGAGGTCCTGTTCTAAATCTTCTTCATCAGCTGCTTGCTCCGCAATTTTTGGAAGGAGACGCCGACTCTTAATCAAGGTCAACTGACTGGCCATCAGCATGTATTCACCAGCGACCTCTAGGCGCATTGCTTGAAGGGTCGTCAGATAGGCCAAGTACTGCTCGATCACCTCAATCAGAGGAACCTCATAAATATCCATCTGGTATTTTGAAACGAGGTGTAAGAGAAGATCCAAGGGACCTTCAAAATCCTTTATTTTAATATCCATTACTTATACTTTTCTAAGGTTACTAGGGTTTTTAAACCTAGCTCTCGGGCGATGCTAAACAGATCCATCCCCTGTTCTCTTTGTTTTAAAATATATTGTTCCCGTAAGGATTGCGCCGAAAGATTTTCAAACCCTTTTTCCAATAGGAAAGACTCTAATTGACGGAAGCCCCACTGACGCGAATAGGCCTTGCCCTTGTTATCAAATAAATAAGTCCCAGTCATCAAATCTGTCAACTCTCCTAGAAGAGCATCCGGAATGCGCAAGACCCGTTTCTGTCCTTCTTTCCCTACTCGTAAAACCTGAAAATCGAGTTCAATATCAACGATTTTCAACTGAAGAATTTCACTAGGCAACAAGCCCATCTCGACAATCAAGAGGGCAATCAAGCGTCCTTGGGATTGGTCTGAGCCTTCCCACAAAAGGGATAAATCCAATAGCTCTTGATCGTGGCTCTTGGATACAGAGACTTTTGGAAGGACCAAGCGATGGTAATCCTCAATAACCTGATGTTGATAAAGATAAAATAGAAATTGATTGACGGCAGAAAGCTTCCGTTTTTGAACAGCTGGTTTAAAATCCTTAATCGAAGCTTGATAAATTCGAAGATTGGTATCTGAGACATGGTTATGAATCGTATCCACGAACTGATCCAAATCATAAGAATAGGCCGCCTGCGAATTTTCACTTAAGTCTTTTTCTTTTATAAAACTAGCTATGTATTCTTTCATATTTTCCTCATCTCATATTCATTTGAGAAATTGTGCATGAGGGAGTTGATGGCTTTTAAAATGGATTTTCGAGTAATGATTCCTTCAAAGACTCCATCCTCTGAAACAACCGGTAGAAAGGATTCCTCTACCAACTTATGCAAGACTTCTGTCACAGTATAATCTTTCCCTAAGCGCTCTCCATCCATTTTTGTCATATGAACGATGTCCATGGATGAAAAGACTTCATCAGAATAATCATGTTTCATTTGGTAAGAAAGAATGTCTGTTAAAGAAATCGTCCCTACGTACTTCATCTGATCGGTCACAACAGGAACACGAGTGTAGCTAATTTGACTGAGCACCAAGATGGCATGATCCACATTGTGCGTATCAATCAAGACAGCCAAATTGCGCGCTGGAGTCAAAAAAGTTTTCTCTTCTCGAAGAATAAATTCCTCAAATTCCTTAGCGATCATCGATCGAACTCCTTTGTAAGAGGTTCATACACCTCATGTTTCCGATTTAAACTCAACTCGATAGGAATCTGCATCAATTTCCACTTTAGCATAGAGGCACTCTTGAATAGGCCCCCGCGGTAAACTGACTGACCCAGGGTTCAGAAAAAGGGTACGACCTTCCTTCCAAGCATCTGGAATATGCAGATGACCATAGAGGCAGATATCTGCATCTTCTTCCTGGGCCCACAAATCTAACTTTTGAAAACTAAAATTAATTTGGAAAAGATGGCCATGGGTTTGAATGATCCGAGTAGGACCCAATTGCGTCACCAGACGTTCCGGGTACTCCCCATAAAAGTCCATGTTCCCTTTGACAACATGAATGCCTTCCCATACAGGATCGGTACTTTCTAACTCAGAATCCCCGTTGTGAAAAATGGCATCGACTTTTCCTTTATAGTGGTTTTTGATCTCTTCTACGATCTGACGATCACCATGAGAATCGCTCATGACGATGATTACTTGTTCTGCCATGCTGGGAATACCTCCACTAATTTCTTCACGGCTAAAGCACGATGCGATTGTTGATTTTTCTCCTCTAGAGTTAGCTGAGCAGAGGTCTTACCTGTTTCTCCAACTAGAAAGAGGGGATCATAGCCAAACCCGTTCTCGCCTTTTGGCTCAAAATTGATGTATCCTGGCCAATCCGCCTCCACAACAAGGCTTTCCTTACCAGGACTGGCAACCACTAAGGTTGTATGAAATTTTGCTGACCGATCCTTCAATTCAAAGACCATCGCCAGCTCATGTAAGAGCTTGGCATTGTTCTCTAAATCAGTCGCTCCCTCACCTGCAAAGCGAGCAGACCAGACACCTGGTAAGCCTCCAAGGATATCAACCATAAGGCCTGAATCATCTGACAATACCATTTTCCCTGTTAGCTGTGAAATCGTCTCAGCTTTTAGGCGAGCATTTTCTTCAAAAGTCATTCCTGTTTCAGCTACTTCTGGAAGATCAGGATAATCATTGAGATTCTCCACTTCAAAGCCCATTTGCTCAAAAATCTGACGAAACTCTTTGGTTTTTCCTTCATTCCGAGTAGCGATTAGCAAGCGATCCTTGAGGCCTCCCTGCCCCAAAAAATCTGCAAGTGGAAGACCATTCTTTGGCAGATAAACAGAGAGCAATTGTTCTCCTTCTACAATGAGAAGGGCTCCTTGGCGTTGCACGATTTCAATTTTCCGGCCTAGTGTTTCCTTCACGATTTGAAAAAGGAAGGTCAAAAACTGCAAACTAGAGGCATAACGGACAACTGTAAGATTCAGGGGGAAGCCCAAGTCTGTGTCTCCAACTAGTGATTCTACTAAGTCAACAAGCTCAGAAGCTTCTGAAGAGACTTCACTATATTCGTTATAATCACTCCGATCTCCCCATTCAGCTAGAAACCAATTTAAGGCATCTTTGTACTCATATATCTTTTGGTTCATAATTCTACATGCTCCACATGAACGACTTGATGCAACCAAGTCTTGGCAATCGCTGCAAAACTGGCTGCATTAGCCGTTGTATAAAATTGATGGTGGCAATCCTCCAATTGGCGACTGCGATTAATTTCAAAGTAGTTGAGCAAGACCGAGATATCCCGGACACACTCTGCCCCACTATCAATTAATTGAACTTCTGGCCCCATGACATTTTGAATAATAGGGCGAAGAAGAGGATAATGGGTGCATCCCAAAACTAGTGTATCCACTTTCCCAGCCAAAGGTTTCAAGGTTTCATAGACGACTTTCTTTGTAACACTGGACTGCAACTCATTGGATTCAACCAAAGGGACAAATTTCGGACAAGCTAAACTCTCTACTGCCATTTCTGGTGACAGGCTTTGAATCTTCTTACGATAAATATCTGAGGCGACTGTCATCGGTGTCCCAATTACGCCAATTCGTTTGCTTCTCGTCGCCTTGATCGCTGCGGAAGCACCTGGTAAAATCACTCCTAAAACAGGGATATCCAAGGCTTCTTTTACCTCTTCCCATACAACAGCTGTCGCTGTATTACAGGCCAAAACAATCATCTTCACATTTTTCGTTAGGAGAAAACGAACCATCTCCCAAGTATAATCACGAATTTGATCTGCTGGTCTCGGGCCGTAGGGTGCTCTGGCGGAATCACCAATATAGACGACCTCTTCATGGGGTAGTTGCCGCATTAATTCACGTACAACGGTTAACCCTCCGACACCCGAATCCAAAAACCAATTGGTCGATTGTCCATCTGCCTTCCTTTCAAAACAAGGGACTAAGAAAAATCTTAAAGTCCCCCTACTTATTTTATTGTGTAATCAGTCTTGCTTTTATTTCTTCTTCGTATTCAAAGATGCTTTTTGTTGGTTCAAAATTTGACGGTAAACTTGTTGTACCTTCGCTTCACTTGGACGTTGACCGCTAGCTCCCAATAAAGTACGAACTGCTTCAACATTCAAACGTGGGTTTGATGCAAATTCTTTTTCAAACTGCTTGCGAAGTAGGTACATACCTGCCAACATCCCACCAAAGAAAGCAAGGATAATCAATAAAATTGTCAAAAATGTAGACATAAGTGTTTTTCTCCTAAATTCAATATTTACACATTTTCTATTATACCAAAAAGGCCCTATTTTTCAAAGTCAAAGCCATACAATGTTGCAAAGTAATCCTCTGGTTTTTCGGCCCGTCGGATGAGACGAGTTTGGCCCGATTCTTCTAATAAAATCTCGGCAGAGCGAAGCTTGGCATTGTACTGATAGCCCATGGAATAACCATGCGCTCCTGTATCATGGATGACCAAGAGATCCCCAATCTCAGAGATAGGAAATTCCCGATTCTTGGCAAATTTGTCATTGTTTTCACACAAACTACCAACAATGTCGACTACTTCTGTCTCACCTTCTGGACGATCGAGATTGGTGATATGGTGGTAGGCCCCGTACATAGCAGGACGGAGGAGGTTGACAGCCGAAGCATCTACTCCTAGATAGGTCCGATAAGTCTGCTTCTTATGGGTGACATGGGTGACTAACAAGCCATGTGGTGCCAACATGAAGCGGCCTAATTCCGTATAGATTTTCACTTGATCTAAGCCAGCAGGAATTAAAATAGCCTCGTAAGCACGACGGACACCCTCTCCAATCACAGCGATGTCATTCGGCTGGTCTTCTGGTTTGTAGTTCACTCCAACCCCTCCAGAAAGGTTGACAAAATCCAAAGTCACCCCTGTCTTTTCAACAACTTCTACAGCCAACTGGAATAATTGCTTAGCCAATTCTGGATAGTAATCATTAGAGACGGTATTCGAAGCCAAGAGGGCATGGATTCCAAAGCGCTTAACCCCCAAGTCTTTTAACTCACGGAAGGCTTGGATCAATTGCTCCTTGGTCATGCCGAACTTAGCCTCCTCAGGGTGATCCATGATATCCGTTCCCAGTTCAAACACCCCTCCTGGATTATAGCGGCAAGAGATAACCTCAGGTAGAGTCGCAACTGACTGTAAAAAAGCTACATCTTCGTAGGCATCCAAGTTGATAGTCGCTCCTAGTTGACGGGCAAAGACCATCTCTTCAGCCGGCGTATTATTTGAAGAAAACATAATCTCTTGGCCCGTAAATCCTAATTTTTGAGCCATCAACAATTCCACATAGCTAGCACAATCCACGCCACATCCTTCTTCTTTAAGGATTTTAAGGATGGCTGGATTAGGGGTTGCTTTGACAGCGAAATACTCTTTAAAGCCTGGATTCCAAGAAAAAGCTTGGTGAAGGGCACGAGCTGTTTGCCGGATACCTGCTTCATCATACAAGTGAAAAGGAGTTGGATAAGTTTCAGTAATTTGTTTTAATTTCTCTCTACTAATAAATGGACGTTTCATTTGAAGATTCTCTTTTCTAACAATTTTCTTTAGTATATCACAAGTTTTCCAACAAAAAAAGCCGGTTCCCCGGCTCTTTCTATTAATCATTGCGTCCAAAAATACGCAAGATATTGATGAACAAGTTGATAAAATCAAGATAAAGTTCCAATGCCAAGGCAACAACCCATCCATTTGTTGGCTGACCATTGGATTGTTCATAGACATAACGAATCTTTTGGTTATCCCAAGCAGTCAAACCTGCAAAGATAATGACACAAAGAATGCTAAGGACATAATCCATACCGGAACTTTGTAAGAAAATATTCGCAATCGAAGCAATGATGATACCAATCAAGGCCCCCATAAAGGCTCGTCCCATTCCAGACAAGTCTTTTTTGGTCACACGACCAATCGCTGACATGATGAAGAACATCAAGGCACTGACTACAAAAGCTTTATAAACTGTCGCTTGAGCATAGCGAGCAATGATAAAACTCAAGGTAAAGCCATTCAAAGCGGAATAGGTTAAAAAGAGAGGCAAGGCCATGGGATTGTTTTTAACCGATTGTCTAGAAGCGACAAGGACCAAAATCAATTCAACAGCAATGGCAATATAGTAGACCCATGGAGCCTGAGTTAGAATATACATGAAGGTTTCTTGGAAAAGGGTCATCATCAAAGCTGATACAACAGCTGAGATACCAACTCCAACTCCGACGAGAGAATAAATTTTGCTATAAAAGCTATTAAGGCCACTTTGTTCGTGGATAACGGTTTGTTGATTCATAATCAATCATTCCTTTCAAACTTAAATTATTATGATTTTAACATTTTTCGATGGAAAAGTCTCCTCTTTGACCACTTTTTTCTCATTGGTTCTGAGGCTTCTTTGATAGCCCAGTACTTATCGACCATGGTCACGAGGAAAGATTCTTTGTAACGTGGTGGAGCAAGCGTCAATCCCCACATGTGTTTGAGGATGATATCCTCTTCTTTTTTATTGAGGTTTGTTATCTTTTTTGCATTTCGTACAGCTATTCGTGGATGCACCCAAGCATGGCTCTTATTGAATTTGACTTGACGCCAATCATAGTAAAAAAGATCGTGCAGAAGAGCTCCCCTCGCTGTACTTTTGGTATCCCAGCCCATCTTCTTAGAAATACGGTAACTGGTGTAGCTAACATGAATCGAATGCTCCAAACGATTGGAATGAATATGATGCGGAATTTCCTTTAATTTTTGAAGTTTTGGATGTTGAATCAAATGTCCCACTTCAGCCATATATTCTTTATCTTTCCGATACACGAGTCTCACCTCCTCAAAACTGACTAGCTCTCTCTTCTTAAATCATAGAAAACATCAAAATCCCTGCTGCAACTGCGACATTCAGACTTTCTGCTTGACCTGGCATTGAGATATGAATCAGCTGATCTGCTTTCTCAGCCATCTCAGAACTGATACCTTGGCCCTCATTGCCCATAACTAATACAAAAGCCGGGACTTTTTCCACTTCCTTATAGTCAACGGAGTCCTTGGATAAGGTAGTCGCGTAGATGGGGAGCTGGCTCTCTTCAATACCTGTTAAAAGTTGCTCTTTGTTTAAACGGATAACAGGAAGATGAAAATGACTTCCCTGCATGGAGCGCAAGGTTTTCATATTATACAAATCCGCAGATTGATCGGTTAAAAGCACCCCGTCAAAGCCTGCTGCATCAGCAGTCCGAATCATGGTTCCCACATTGCCTGGATCTTGAACATCCTCTAACAACAAATACCGTCCTTGGGTCAGCTGAAGATGATGGATCGGATTTATCTTGACTTCAGCCACAATTCCTTGAGGACTTTTTGAATCAGAAATTTCTGCTAAAACCTCAGGAGATACGATGGTCACCTTCGCATCTATCTTGATCTTATCTAGAAACTCTTCCAGAACAAAGACTTGTTCAATCGGAGCCTGATGATTGACAGCTTCTTCATAGAGATGCCACCCTTCGATGAGGTAGGAGTCAGTTCGGTATTTTTTTTGATGAAGTTTTTTAACTTTTTTAATCCCATTATTGGACTTAGAGGTTATAATATTCATAAGACTATTATACCACATTCACAGGAGGAGCTTCTCCGTCCTGAGTAGGAATTCAATCACAAGGAGGACACGCATGCAAAAAGTTGAAATGACAGCCCAAGGTCGGGTTCAAGGTGTTGGCTTCCGCTGGGGAGTTTATAGCTTAGCATTAGAAATCGGAGGCATTACAGGTCGGGTCTGGAACAATGATGACGGCACAGTCACTATCCTTGCCGCCTGCGAAGACAACGCCCTCATGGCCAAATTTATCCAAGAAATACGAAAAGGTCCTACTCCTTTTTCCAAGGTTTCTTATCTGGACGTCCATCTGGCAAACTTCGAACCCTACAAAGATTTTAAAATTTCAAATTAAGTCCAGAGAACTATTGTTAATTTGATAAAAAAACAGTAGAATAGAAAGGTATTATTTAAAATTAAAGGATAAAACTTGTGAAAAATATAAACGTTATCTACTTGCAACTCTTAGCTTGTCTGCCCTCCTCCTCTTAACGGGATGTGTCAGCATTGACAAGACGACCAAACAACCGACCGGTTTCGTCTGGAATCTCATTGGAAAACCAATGGGAGAAGCCATCAATTTCTTTGCGACAGATCTTGGGCTTGGCTTTGGTCTAGGGATTATCTTAGTAACCGTAATCGTTCGAATCATCATCTTCCCTCTAGGTATTTATCAATCTTGGAAGGCAACCTACCAATCAGAAAAGATGAACTACCTCAAACCGATCTTTGCACCGATTCAAGAACGTATCAAAAACGCAGAGACTCAAGAAGAAAAACTACTTGCCAACTCTGAATTGATGAATGCCCAAAAAGAAAACGGCGTCAGCCCATTCGGTGGTATTGGATGCTTGCCTTTGTTGATTCAAATGCCATTCTTCTCTGCCCTTTATTTTGCAGCTCAATATACTCCGGGTATTAGCAAGGACTCATTCCTTGGAATTGGCCTCGGTTCAAAAAGTCTGGCTTTAACCCTAGTTGTTGCTGTTCTTTACTACATTCAAAGTATGCTTTCTCTCCATGGTATCGAAGATGAAAACCAAAGAGAAACCATGAAGAAAACAGCTCTTATGAGTCCTATTATGATTGCTGTCTTCTCTTTGATGGCACCAGCTGGTGTAACCCTCTACTGGGTAGTCGGTGGTTTTGTACAGATTATTCAACAATTTGTCATCAACTACCTCATCCGTCCAAGATTACGGAAACAAGTTGCAGAGGAATATAAAAACAATCCTCCAAAAGCTCCAGCATCCAATGGACGTCGCGTTAAAAAAGATATCACACCTACCAATCCAGCCAAGGCTCAACGTTCCCTTCCAACTAACGGAAACAAAAAACGAAACGCTGGAAAACAACGCAACCGTAACTAATACATACAAATAGGCCGAGATGCTATCTCGGCCTTTTCCATTACTATAAAAAACGAGGCTGGGACAAAAGTCCTAGCCTCTCAATTGTCTTTGAATTGTCGAGCAAGACGCAGTGGTTGAGTGGGCTCTATGACGCTGATTACATCAGCTTTTACAGTCCTACTCAACTGTGCGCAGGTGGGACGACGAAATCGAATTCTAACGAATGACCGATTTCTGTCCCACTCTCTTTTACATCACTATAAAAAAAGAGAGTGAAGCACTCTCATTTTTTATTCTGTTTTTTCAACGTTCAAGATTTTCACTTGGTAGCTTCCTGCTGGAGTTTCAATCGTCACAGTATCCCCTGTTTTCTTACCAATTAAGGCATGACCAATTGGACTTTCATTTGAGATCTTACCAGCAAAAGCATCCGCTCCAGCTGAACCAACAATGATGTAGACATCTTCTTCGTCTTCACCAATTTCTTGCACGGTAACTGTTTTTCCGATCGCTACTTCATCAACAGCGACTGCATCACTATCTACAATTTCAGCATAGCGAATCTTTGTTTCTAGGCTGGAGATTTGCCCTTCAACAAAAGCCTGTTCGTCTTTAGCTGCTTCGTATTCACTGTTTTCCGAAAGGTCCCCGTATGAACGAGCAATTTTAATCCGCTCTACAACTTCTGGACGACGAACTAATTTCAATTCTTCTAATTCAAGTTCTAACTTTTGCTTTTCAGCAAGGGTCATTGGATAGGTTTTTTCTGCCATATTTATTTCTCTTTTCTATTATTTTTTTCGAACTAAAAAGGTGTGGCATGCCACATCCTCCTTAGTTTGAGCTGCTTTCTGTTAATTTGCTATTCACGTGTTCTTCCACGTTTTTAGTGTGTTCCTCATAAGTTTTCGCAAAATAGACTTCCCCTGTCTCTACATTTGCGACAAAGTAGAGGTAGTCTGTCTTGCTTGGGTTGACGGCTGCTTCAATAGCAGATAGCCCTGGACTATCTACTGGACCAGGCATCAAACCAGTATTCTTGTAGATATTATAAGGTGAATCAATATTGGTGTCAATCGTTGCATCTTCTTTCAGAGTCGTCTTCTTGCCTAATTGACCTTGTGCGTACAAGATGGCAATATTACTTTGAAGAGGCATATCTTGGTTCAAACGGTTATAAAAGACACTGGCAATATCCTTGCGGTCTTTATCTGTAGCGCCTTCTTTTTCAATTAAAGAAGCCAGTGTCAATGCCTCATTGACATCAATATTTTTAGCTTCCATAGTGTCATAGTAGGCTGAAAGATTTTGGTTCATTGCAGCTAACATCTGGTCCACAAGATCTTCCATTTTGCTATCTTTTCCATAGCCGTAAGTAGCTGGGAAGAGATAGCCCTCTAAGCGATAGCGTACGCCACTTTCTTTAGACGGTAAGGTTGCTAGTAACTTAGGATATTTGGCTACCATCTTTTCAATAAAAGCATCATCTTGGATTACTTTTAAGAATTCTTCTTGCGTATATGGAGTCTTAGCTCCAGATTTGGAACTAGCATCCACAGAAACCACTTGCGCGATTTGATCAATCGTGTAGCCCTCAGGAATCGTAATTTCCTAAGACCGGTGGTTCCGGAGTTTTGGTTCCTTGCTCTTGCAATTTTTGAATAATGGTATCTAGATCCATACTCTTTTGTAAATTGAAATAACCGGATTGGAAGTTTCCATAATTCTTAAACTTGGTGTAATAGTTGAAAAACTGACCATTCTTAATCAAGCCTTTTTTCTCCAAGATAGTCCCAATTTCACGATTGCTTGATCCAGCAGGAATTTCAACGGTTACAAACTCTGTAGCCTTGGCATCCATGGCATTTAAGTTCGATTGAACATAGGTTACTGCGAAAATTCCAGTTGCAACCATTAAGACAAAAAGAATTCCAAGAACCGTCAAGACGATCCGTTTAGCAATAGTATTCTGTTTTTTCTTTTTCTGAACACGTTGGTCACGATCCTTGCGCGAAACACTAGAAACCGGTTTTTCTTTTCTCGAAGCAGCAAGTGGCTGACTTGAGATTTCTGGTTCTCGAGTTGGTTCTTGCACTGGTAGAAGTGTTTCTTCTTCTATACCTTGAAGGTCGGGAATTTCCGTAACTTCTGGCACTTCTGAAACTTCTGCTTCCTCTGGAATTTCTACTTTGTCCTGAACCTTGGACTCTTCTGACACAAGTTCAGGAAGCTGTCCTTCCGTCTCGTCTTCTTTGTTTTCTGGACTAGAGATTTCTTGAACAGGTAAGTCATATTCTCTTTCAACCTGTACAATCTGCTTATTCGCTTCTTCAAGATCACGGAGAATCCGCTCTTTAAAGCTTAATAATTTTTCATTCTCTTGTTGGTTATCAGTCAAATACTTGACCCCCCTTGTCATAATCCTTAATATTATATCTTAAAAGGGATAGAAAAGCAATAGGAACGAGGCTTGAGGGCCTCAATTCCTATTGATCACTTACTTGATGGGACCTCCCATACTAAATCGTACCAGACTTCCCCAGCATAGTTAGAGGCCGAGCGACCTTCGTTTACAAAGCCGTTCCTTTCATAATACTCAATCAAGTAATCATGACAGGTCAGACTGACCCCTTCCCGTCCTTCTTCTAAAGCAACCCTCTTCATGGTCTCAAGCAGGGCTTTCCCAACCCCTAAGCCTTGTGCAGACTGAGCTATCGAAAGACTTGTAATGGTAATAAAACCTCCTGGTAGATGCGACTCATCCCTTACATCCACTGTAAAAGAACGGTCATCCACATATCTCTTTTGAGTAACTGGTCCTTCTAGATAGCCTAGGAGCTGGCCACCCTTTTCAGCCACTAAAAAGCTATTATGAAACGATTCGATATGTTTGGCAAGCACTGTCTCATCTATTGCTTCTTCTGGACTAAAATTTTCCAGTTCTATAGCAAGAATGGCTTCTAAATCATCAATAGTTGCACGACGAATGTTCATTTTTCTTCCTTTCTATAGGGACAGGCACCAACTTAGTTGATAGCCCTCAACTCCTTCTTCGTTATCCCCTATCTCTAGTTGGAAATCATTCATTTCAAAATACGGAATCAGTTCTTCCTGGCAGAGCACATGAATTCCTAACAAGGATTCTTGAGCTACAAGAGACTTGAGTGAGGCCAGTAACAAGGTACCAAAACCTTGTTTTCTAAAGTCTGGAAGAATTTCCAACCACAATAATTTTAAAGAGGGATTTTCGAGCTGATCCTCTGTTTGAATCAGGCAACTCCCAATCACTTGCTCTTCAAATTCCAAGACCAGGGTCCTGAATCCGTTCAGTTCTTGTCGTTTAGCACTTTGAAAAGAAAAATTTTGGGACGTGATCTGTTCGATCTCATCCCAATCAATTTCTTTAGCAAACCGAATCCTAAGGTTTGGTTGCATGGTATCTCCTTATTGAACGTTATTGGTCAAGTTCCCAAGTAAACGTTCAAATGAATATTCATAGGTCTGGATATCTCCTGCTCCCATGAAGACATAGACAGCATTGTCATGATCCAAGAGTGGAGAAACGTTTTCAGCTGTAATCACACCTGATTTCTTGATGATTTTCGCTTCTAAATCTTCCACTTTTACATCCCCATGATCCACTTCACGGGCTGATCCATAAATCTGTGCCAAGTAAACTGCATCGGCCTGGTTCAAGGCATCCGCAAATTCATCCAAGAGAGCAATCGTCCGAGTAAAGGTATGAGGTTGGAAGACCGCCACGATTTCCTTACTTGGATACTTTTGACGTGCCGCATCCAAAGTAGCAATGATTTCAGTTGGATGGTGGGCAAAGTCATCAATGATGACGGTATCGTTGACAATCTTTTCTGTAAAGCGACGTTTGACCCCGCCAAATGTTTTTAAGTGTTCCCGAACTAAATCAAGATCGAATCCAGCGATATAAAGCAAACCAACGACCGCTGTAGCATTCATGATATTGTGACGTCCGAAGGATGGGATTTGGAATTGTCCCAAATCTTCTCCACGGAAGTGAACAGTAAAGGTTGATCCAGTAGTAGAACGCAAGAGATCACTGGCTACAAAATCATTGCCCTCTTCTTCAAAGCCATAGTAATAGATTGGGGCATTAGCTGTAATCCGACGAAGCTCAGGATCTTCCCCATAGATGAACAAGGCTTTGGAGATTTGTTTGGCATAATCATTGAAGGCATTAAAGACATCTTCTAGGCCAGTAAAGTAGTCAGGATGGTCAAAGTCAATATTGGTGATAATCGAATACTCTGGGTGGTAAGGCATAAAGTGACGTTCGTACTCGTCTGATTCAAAGACAAAGTACTTAGCACCTTTGGAACCACGGCCAGTTCCATCACCAATCAAATAGCTGGTATCTGTGATATTAGACAAGACATGGGACAAAATCCCTGTAGTAGAAGTTTTCCCGTGAGCTCCTGCTACTCCCATGCTGACAAAATCACGCATAAATTCACCCAAGAATTCATGGTAGCGTTGATAGGTATAGCCTTGCGCATCTGCATAAGCAATCTCTACGTTATTCTCAGGTTTAAAGGCATTCCCAGCAATGAGGATTTGATCACCCGTAAGATTTTCCTCGCTGAATGGTAAAATGGTAATCCCTGCTTGCTCCAGACCTCTTTGTGTAAAGTAATATTTCTCTACATCAGATCCTTGTACAGTGTGTCCCATCTGATGAAGCATCAGTGCCAAGGCACTCATTCCAGCTCCTTTTATTCCGATAAAATGAAATACTTTTGACATAGTTTCTCCTCCTGCTAGTCCAGATTGGTCACATTGAGTTCTTGTTTAATGGTTTTTGTTGAAATGTTCTGTTGATTCTTGTTATAGATTTGGCTCTTTTTCAAAAAATCATAATTATTCTTTTTTGGTTTCTCTTCTTGATGAGATTCTTGAACTGGAAGTTCCTCAGCCCCCTCTAAAAGAATCAATTGCTCTTGTTTCAATCGCTCGCCATATTTGATTAATTCACCTGGATTTTCTTTTTGAAAAGGAGCTGTTGGCTTCACTTTTGGTATGAAAGAAGGGGTGAATTTTTTCCGATTGGGTTTAGAGGCAATATCTGCTGTTAAATAAGGAGCCGTTCGCTTCTTTTTCAAATCAGCTCGCGCTGCTTCACGCGCCTCTTCTGCATAGCGATTCGCCGGGCTCTTTTTATCAACAGGCTCTTTGAAATCCGGAGCCATTGGCTGCCTTCTTGATTTGGGCACTTCAAATGGTTTTTGAAGGGATTTTTTTAGGTTTTTTTGATAGGGTTGCTCTGCTACTTTTCCGGTCGCAATCGGCTCCCATTCTAAATAATTTTTGTCTGTATACTCCCCAAGAATATTACTAATGAAGTCCCCATCATCATATAAATTCATATGGGGCATTTGAGTTAGCATCAGTTCATCATCTGCTACTTGAGGGAAAAGCTTATCCGTCATCCTTTATCTTCCTTTCGACACTTCATTAATTATAAACTATTCATTTTATTTTTCAAGTTATTCCACCGAAATACCCAAAATTTCCCGAATTTCTTCAATAGAAAGACTGGAGCGCGTTTCGGTACCATCTAATATGGTAGAAACTAAATGACGTTTGCTGGTCTGGAGTTCTTGTATTTTTTCTTCAATGGTCCCTCGAGTAATCATCCGATAGACCTCAACATTCTTATCTTGTCCCATTCGATGGGCGCGGCCAATGGCTTGATCTTCTACTGCAGGGTTCCACCATAGGTCAACTAGAATAACCGTGTCCGCACCTGTCAAATTCAAACCAACTCCACCTGCTTTCAAGGAAATGAGAAAGGCATCCCCTTGACCAGAGTTAAAGGCATTGGTCATGTCTTGGCGTTCATTAGCTGGCGTAGATCCTGTAATTTTAAAAGAAGTCATCTTCAGAGCATCCAACTCTTTTTCAATGATATCTAACATCCCTCTAAATTGTGAGAAAATCAAAACCCGTTGGTTGCCATCTTTGATCTGTTCTAGCAGTTCTCGAAGGCTATCTAGCTTCCCACTTTCTCCAGCATAGTCCTCTAAAAAGAGGGATGGCGTATCACAAATCTGACGAAGACGCATCAAGCCTGATAAGATTTCCATCTTACTGCGATTAAGTTCCTCTTCAGAAGAGCTTAGAATACGATCTTGCATTTGCTTCAACTGAGCTAAATAGATTGTTTTTGGTCGTCAGCCAATTCATTCTTATAGGTCATCTCTATCAAATCCGGAAGTTCCTGCAAGACTTCACTTTTTTTCCGTCTCATGATAAAAGGCTTAACGTATTGAGAGATGGTCTCTGGACTCAATTGTTTAAATTCTTTTTTACCGGGAAATAAACCTGGAAGAACAATTTGGAAAATCGACCAGAGTTCCTCCACATGGTTTTCAATTGGTGTTCCCGACAAAGCAAAGGTATGAGGAACATCGAATTTCCGTAAGTATTGAGCAATCTTGGTTTGGGAATTTTTCATGACCTGCGCTTCATCCAAGATTAAGTATTGGTACTGATTTTTTTCGTATTGCTCTACGTCCTGACGGAAGGAAGCGTAACTGGTAATAGCTACCTGAGGATTGCTTGCAATAATCTCGTCGCGATTTGCTTTAAGTCCATATATGACCTCCACTTTCATTTGTGGGGCAAACTTTTCGAACTCCTCTTTCCAATTATAGATTAAACTAGATGGAGCTAAAATCAAAATCTTAGAATCTGCTGTCGCAACACTCGAGAGAAAGGCAATGGTCTGGAGTGTCTTTCCAAGTCCCATATCATCTGCCAAGATCCCCCCCAAAGCCGTAGTGATTGAGCATGGATAGCCAGCGGACTCCTACTTCCTGATAATCTCGTAGTTTAGCTGTAACTTGTAGCTTACCTAATGGAAATTGCTCTGGATGAATCAAATCATGAGCCAAATGACGAAATTCTTCAGAAAATTGGACATTGTCAGCTGTCTCAAATAACTGGGAGAGCTGGAAAGCTGCAATACGATTGGTTTGCAACTGACCTGTTTTTGTCTTCTTTGCGCGAAGATTCAATAAGGTCTGACTGATCCGCTTGGTTTCTTCATCAAAGATAAGGACCTTTCCTGTTTGACTAATGTAATAGTCATTCTTCTCGATTAAGGCACTCATGACTTGGTCAACTTCAGAAGGATCAATGGAGTCAAATTCAAAACCAATTTCAAGCAGTCGTCCACTGGTTTGAATGTCAATCTTGGGCTTCTCCACCTGATACAAATCCAACAATTTCTCCGAAACTTCTACCTCTCCTAGTTGTTCAAATAATGGAAGAGTTTGCTGAAAGAAAGGATAGATTTGTTTAGGAAGAAGAGGAGACCGTTTGGTTTGAAAGTGTTTGGTAAAACCAGCTGCCAAAATGGTTTCAAAAACCATACGTTCCTTATCAAAGTTACTGGAATAAGGTAGATCCTTGAGATCTTGTTCAGAACGAACGATACGGTCCTCGTAGACAAAAGCCACTTCTAACAACACTTCTCCCTGTTCAGATAAATCGAAAGTAAAGTGAGGTTGAAAATCATGAATATAGAAGTTACTTGGTGCTTTCACCTCACCAATTTTCCTGAATTGCTCTAAGCTATAGGTCAATTTGGTCTGATCCGACAAATCAAACTGAACATGTCTCTTCTGATCACTGGATAGGGGTAAACTCTGAACCGCCTCAATCAAAATATTTTGAAGTGGCGAGATTTGGTAAAAATGGCCATTTGCCAAAAGAAAGCGACCTTCCACCATTTTATAGGAAGACACTTGGACCTGTAGTTCGATAAACTCCTTCATTTCCACTACATGGAAAGAAAACAAGCCTGAATCTTCTTGGAGTTCTTGAAAGAAAACTTCTTGATAGGCATCCATCCCGACTTCAAGGATAAAAGACGGTAGATCCATTAATAATTGTACAGCTTCTTCAAAGAAGCTCATTGGAAAGTAAAGGTGACGGCCTCCATTTGGAAAGAAGAGAACATCATGTACCGGATCCCCCGATAATAAGCCTTCTAAAAATCGTATCAAGGCACGACTTTCAGGGTCAAAGGCTGCGTAGGAAATCGGCTCATAATAACTTTTCCCAATCGGAAAATGGGACTGTTTTCTGATAGCTTGCAAAAATGCCACAACATCCCGCACTACATACGTTCTCTCATCCGGTCTGCGATAGATACGAAGGGTCCACAAAAACTGACCAGAATAGTCGTCTACATGACCGGTCGCTGAGAGCCCAAAACGGACCTCTTTGCTTTCAATCTTTGGCAGGACCTGATCTAAAAACAAACTTCCAAAAGATACTTTTTCCTTTGTTTCTTGACTTTCTGTTGCATCTTGCTCCAAACCAAGCAAGAGTTCCTTCCCTTCTTCATCATTTTTTAAAAAGGCTTCTCCTGCGGCTAAGTGCACACAGAATTTTTTCTTCTGGAAAAACTCACAACTACAAAAGATTGCTTGATCATCAAGACTATACCGGAGGGAATCATTGTCAATTCTGAAATAGAGGTACTGATTCTTCATTTCCTGTAGGGATACTTTCCCGTTTTCATAGAGAAGGATTCCTTCTGAACGGATTTTCCCAGGAATTAACTTTGCCATATTTACCACCTTATGTTTATCCCTTTATTATATCATATCCCCTCTAAAATAGAAAAAAAGACAAGGAATTGTAAAGAATTCAATGCCTGATTTTACTATCACCTACTCTACTTTTCTTTTTGAATGTAGACAAACTATTGTTTTATATAAAACAGCTAGATGATTTTCAAAAAAATGACTCTTATTTTTAGTCATTTGAGAAGATGAAAAACTTTCCGTCGTGAGAAAAGTGCTAGAAACACTGTTGTTTCTAGCACTCGGTAGTTTTGAGACCTTAGGCTCAAAACTAAGTTATGGAACTTCATAGAAGTTCGCTGACGTCCGTACTCACCTAAGGAAAGTTTTTCAGAAGACTTTATCTTCAATCAGAAGAGAATGGGACAGAAATCGGTAATTCGTTAGAATTCGATTTCGTCGTCCCACCTCCGCACAGTTGAGTAGGGCTGTAAAAGCTGATAAAATCAGCGTAGTAGAGCCCACTCAACCACTGCGTCTTGCTCGATAATCCAAAGACAATTGAGAGGCTAGGACTTTTGTCCCAGCCTCTTTATTTTACTCTCTTATAACCTTCTTTTTTGAGGTTCTTGATATGATCGGAATAATCGGCCAGTTCTCCAATCGTTTTTTTCTCACCATTGGCTTTATTTAAGGCTTCAACATCTAAGTCTTGGTAGACGATCTTGGTATGAATCATCAGTCCATCCTCTTTCGTCCGACTCACATCTGTTGTATAGCCCGAAATTCCTTTTTTAGGATCAACAATCTCTTTTTTTATATATTCGAATTCAGAGTCATCTTCAATATGTACATTAAAATTATCAGCCCAAAACTCTTCAGAGATCATTTGATTGGATCTATGCCGAATAGTCACTCGAACAAGACTGTCTTTGTATTTTTTCTCATAGGTTTCTTCTCTTTCAAGGCTACAAGCTGTCAGTCCCAGAAATACAAAGAATGTGACTACAAGCAGGAGTCCTTGTTTCAAAGTTTTCATAAACACCTACTTCCGTTTCCGGGCAATCAAGTGAATCGGGGTTCCTTCAAAGACAAAGGCTTTCCGAATTTGATTTTCCAAGAAACGAAGATAAGAGAAATGCATGAGTTCTTCTTCATTGACAAAGACCACAAAAGTTGGTGGCTTGGTAGCAACCTGAGTCGCATAGAAGATTTTCAGGCGTTTTCCTTTATCTGTCGGTGTCGGATTAATGGCAATGGCATCCATGATGACATCGTTCAAGACAGCCGAAGGAATGCGTGTGTTTTGGCTCTCGCTAATTTTCTTGATCATGTCTGGTAGCTTGTGCAAGCGTTGTTTGGTCAAAGCAGAGACAAAGATAATGGGTGCATAAGAAAGATATTGGAATTGATCGCGAATATCATCTTCCCATTGCTTCATGGTGTGGTTATCTTTTTCAAGGGTATCCCACTTATTGACCACGATTATCATCCCTTTTCCAGCTTCATGGGCAAATCCAGCAATCCGCTTATCGTACTCTCGAATCCCTTCTTCCGCATTTAAGACCATCAAGACCACATCCGAACGATCGATAGCCCGCATGGCCCGCATCACAGAATATTTCTCTGTATTTTCATAGACCTTACCAGATTTCCTCATTCCGGCAGTATCAATCATAGTATATTCTTGGCCTTCAGCATCCGTGAAATGGGTATCAATGGCATCTCGCGTAGTTCCAGCCACAGGACTGGCAATAACGCGGTCCTCCCCAAGAATAGCATTGATTAGACTGGATTTTCCAACATTTGGACGACCAATCAAACTAAACTTAATGACATCTGGATTTTCGGCTTCGCGATCCGTTGGAAGATTTTCAACGATAGCATCCAAAACATCCCCTGTACCAATCCCGTGTACAGATGACACTGGCAAGGGTTCTCCCAGGCCTAGAGCGTAGAAATCATAGATGTCATTTCGCATCTCTGGATTATCTACTTTATTGACCGCTAAAATGACTGGTTTGTGAGTCTTGTAGAGCATCCGAGCAACATACTCATCTGCATCGGTTATCCCTTCTTTTCCAGATACTACAAAGACAATGACGTCGGCTTCATCCATGGCAATCTCAGCTTGGTGCTTGATTTGTTCCATGAAAGGTGCGTCCACGTCATCAATCCCGCCAGTATCGATAATACTAAATTGGTGGTTGAGCCACTCCGCCGTTGCATAAATACGGTCCCGAGTAACTCCTTCGACATCCTCGACAATGGAAATCCGCTCACCGGCAATCCGGTTAAAGAGCGTGGATTTCCCGACATTAGGACGTCCTACAATGGCAACAGTAGGTAAGCCATGGTATCCTCTTTTCTCTTATTTTTCTAGTTGGTGTTTCTTTAATAACTCTGACGTAGCAGCTGGTTCTTCCTGTCCAAATTGGGCAGCTAAACGTTGACTCCAAGTATCCGTTGCCCGTGCTCCAGCATAGGCAGCCTGTACTTGGTCAAAGGCTTCAATCACCTCAGGAGTCTGCACCTGATAGCTTTCTTCAAAAACCACAGCTTCCAAAGGAAGGCGCGGCTTAACAGGATGATTCTGATTTGGCACCCCTAACGCCATCCCAAAAACAGGATAAGTATAGTCTGGTAAATTGAATAATTTAGCCACTTCAGAAGCTTGATAACGCACCAAGCCAATAATGACCCCTCCATAGCCTAAACTTTCTGCAGCCAACAAAGTATTTTGACCTGCTAAGGCAGCATCTACAGAAGTAATCAATAAATTATCTGGTCCTTCTGGATGGAATTGATCCGTGTGCATCCGAACCCCTTTTTCAGCTCGGTTGAAATCTCCTACAAAAAGTAGGAAGACAGAAGATTGGCGGATGGCCTCCTGAGGGACGAATTGATAAAGCGCCTCTTTCTTTTCCTGGCTTCTCACTAAGATGATGGAATAGGACTGGAAGTTCTTCCATGAGGAAGCCATTTGACCAGCTGACAGAATCGCTTGAAGATCTTCCTCCTTGATAGCCTCCTCTTTAAAGCGACGGACAGAGGAATGAGATTTCATCAAATCAATAACGGTATTCATCGGCGATTTTCTCCTTCTAGGCGCACTTCTTTAGCCAGGAATTTAATTCGCTCCATGACACGTTTGGCCTGCCAAGTCTCATCTCCATTTCGAGACGTAGCAAAATGACGTTCCAAGTCTTCATAATTGAAATTGGAAGTAAAGAAGGTTGGAAGAATCTCCTGCATCCGGTGTTGTAAAATGACTTGTAAGACTTCATCCCGAACCCAAGGCGACATCTGCTCTGCCCCAATGTCATCAAGAATCAAAATTTCAGCCTTCTTGACTTGATCCAGCATCTCTTTAACCTGACCTGTATTAATGGCGTTTAACATCGATGACAAAGCTTGGAAAATGCAGAATCGTTGAAGAAGCCTGCCGTTTTTCAGACAAGTCGTGAGCAAGGGCTGCCATCATATAGCTTTTCCCAACTCCAAAATCTCCATATAGAAAAATCCCTTTACGAGCTTGAGGATAGGAAGCAACAAAATTGGCCAACTCTTCAAAGGCTCCAAAACGCCCACGATCATCCAAGTCGACTTTGGCTAAGGAAGCTTCCTTCAAGGTGCTTGGTAAGTTGATCAGCTGCAAGCGTCTATTGATAGCGGCTTGTTTTTGTGCCTCGATTAATTCAGGTGTCTCCTCATAGGAAACATCCGCATAACCTTCATTCATGACTAAAACAGGCTTATACCCTCTTGCAATATAATCTGCATCCCCAAGGACAAAGCGATTGCGCTCACTGATGTATTGGTTAAATTTGGAAATGCTACGACGGATTTCTACATCCGATAAACCTTCCTTTTGAATAAAGGTTGCAATCTCAGGTTCGGCGAGAATTTGAGCTACCAATTCTTCATAATTGAACTGCTGTGATCGATTCATCTGGGACATGGTTTTCCCTACGCTCTCCATTTACTCCCCTCCTTGATTTAATTTCTCGAGCAAGGCTCGTTTTTGTTGTTCCAGATTAGCCTGTTCTTCTTGGCTAGTCTGATTGGTATAGTTAGGCTGACTCCACTTCGGAACATTGGTCTTTCCTGTCGCTGACCCACTCTTAGCTACTTTCTCTTTTGCTTTTTGTAAATGGGAGTCTTGGCGCTGGCGGATCTTCAGAACGGCCTCCTCAGCCGTCTTTATCCCCTCATAAGCAAAGTCATTTCCAACTTTTAAGGCATACTTTTCATTGAGATTGGCGGAAGCAACCTTGTTAAAGGTAAACAACAAGATCACATTTATAACTTCATCTAACAGGCCTAAACGGGCCAAGTCAGAAATTACTTGGCGTTCTGATTGGGTCACAACAGCCTTACGCGCTTTTTTTATTCCTGCTAAATTGACGACTGGTCTTATCTTTAGCTTCCCGGATAATAGCTCTTTCCTGCGGAGTGAACTCATCCTTACCTTTTTCTTGTGGCTCTTGGGTCAGTTTTTGTCTCATCCGTTTGGTCGAAATGAACAAATTAACCGCTGTCTCCTTGGCCAACAGATAGGTCTCGTACCAAGTCCAATTCTTCTCTTCGGTGATGGCATAAAGAACTAAGAGGTCCTCTTGTTCGTTCTCAAAACGAAGGCCATCCCGCACCATTAATTGTTTAAAGTGCTCTAAACTGAAGGAAGATACTTTCCTCTGAGGGGTCGAAACACCATCAATCCCAAAAACAGAGGCAAAGTTCACCTTCCGTTTCTCTCCCTCTGGTTTTTCAGGAAGCAAGTCACGAACTGCTGCTTCTCCTATTTTTTTCTCCAGCAACTTCTGATAAGCGACATTCGCGAAAAATTGATCTGCTTCTAGCGGAGCCAAAAATCGGAACTGAAGTCCTTCATCTGTCTCAAAAACCTCTAGTAAATTCATGGCAATCAAACGGTCTAGACTTTCGAGAAAATGAGCGAACCCTAGATCCAAGTGATTTAAAACAACAGCAATCAGCCGTTTTTCTTTCCCCTGATCATAGAGACTCAGCAGAAAAGTATATAATTGACTTGCTTGAACACCTAATATTGGTCCATACAGATGCGTGAAAGAGGCTCCTGTAGGCGCTAAATAATTATTCTTCAAGAAAGAAAATGAAGTATTGGGCTTCATCTATTTTTCCTTTTTCTTCTTCGTTCCTTTGGTAATCTGCTTTAAGAGACTTTCCAATTCACCAACATCCTTGAAACTACGATAGACACTCGCAAATCGAACATAGGTAATTTCGTCCAATTCTGCTAACTCGTCCATGACAAGTGATCCGATATAGTCACTCTGGATCTCATTTTCACTCTGACTACGAATCTTTTGTTCGATTCGCCCCACAATTTCCTCAATTTCGTCACTCGACACGGGACGTTTCTGAGCAGATCGAATAATCCCATTAAATATTTTATCTCTAGAAAACTGTTCCCGGGTGCCATCTTTTTTCACCACAACAAGAGTCCGCTCTTCTACTCGTTCATAAGTGGTGAAGCGATGATGACATTCATCACATTCTCTTCTTCTACGAATCGTTTTTCCATCTTCTGCCTGGCGACTATCTACAACACTAGACTTATTTCCGCCACATTTTGGACACCGCATGGACACCCTCCTTATCGTTTCTTAATACTTTATTCTATCATATTTAGGGCTAAAGTGAAAGCAAGGGAAATAAAGAAAATCCCTAGCCTCCTGGAGGGATAGGGATTTGAATATTATGGTAAATACAAGTCAGCTGACAAACCATAATGGTCGCTGACGAGAGGCTGACTAGAACCATCAAACACAACTTCTAGCCGTTCGATAACCCATTCTTTTGAGGTGAAAATATAATCAATCCGCAAGGGTACTTGATTATCATCCCATCCATCAATTCCAGGACCTACAGTGTAAGTCCCCTTGGTCTGGCGAGCTTCAATAAAGCTATCTTGAAGAGCTAGCGGGCTCGCTAAAATGGCTTCATAACCTTCTTGACCAGCTGGATTATTAAAGTCCCCAGCTAAAATCAAGGGTTTTTGCAATTGGCTAAATCGTTCTTCTAAACGCGCCCACTCTTGCTGGAAGCCTTTATCCCACCAGGAGAGGTGGACACTGGCAACAGCAATGTCTTTCCCATCAACTTGGGTTTCTGCAATGGCAATCCGTCGTGTATGATAATCTGTTGGATCATTCACATCTGAAACTAAGAGTTCGCTTGCCTGGATTGGGGTACGCGATAGAATCGCTACACCTTCATGATAACGGTCATAGCCGATATGGTTATAGGCCCAGGTCCAGTGATAGCTCAATCCTTCTTCTTCTAATTTTTCAACTAAACAACGAACATAGTGATCCTGATGGATCGGCTCCGCAGAAGGAGTTGGATGGTACAAGTCATTAACAGGAACAACTGGACTTTCGATGGTCTGATTTATTTCTTGGAAACAAATCACATCGTATTGCTTTGCAAGAATGTCTTTTAATAAGTCCTCAAATTTTTGTTGGGGATTTTCTTCCATCCAACTATGAGTGTTTAAAGTCAAAAATTTCATGATTCTACTCTCCTAATAGAGAATTCCCTGTATCCAATAGATACAAGGAATAACTCTTATAGATTATAATTCAACCTTAGCAACCACAGCATCTGCTGGAAGTTGACCAGTTTGTGTAAGAGTAACAGATTTAATAGCTGCACCATTTGTGAAGACTACAACTGTTGAAGTTGCACGTCCAGCTTCACGAATTGCATCCAAATCTGCTTCTACCAATAGGTCTCCCACTGCCACTGTTTGGCCTTCTTCTACCTTCACTGTGAAAGGTTTACCTTCCAAACTTACAGTATCAAGACCGATGTGAACGAGGACTTCAAGACCAGATTCTGTTACCAAACCAAGCGCATGTTTTGTAGGGAAGACACTTGTCACCTTACCAGCTACTGGTGAAACAATCTGACCATTTGCTGGTTCAACTGCAAATCCGTCACCCATCATTTTTTGTGAGAAGACTGGATCTTGAACTTTTTCTAATTCAATGACTTGTCCTTCAGCAACTGAGTGAACTTCTTCTGTCACCCCTTTAAAGGCAACTTCTGCTTGTTGAGCCGCTGTCTTTTGACTTGGAAGAGTTTCAGGAATCACTTCACCTGAGTCTAACAAATCTTGGATATCTGATTTCAAGACGTCCGCTTTTGGACCGTAAATCGCTTGGACCCCTTGTCCTTTCATGACAAGTCCCATAGCTCCTTCAGCCTTCCATTGTTCTTCTGTACCAACTTTTTCAGCATCTTTAACAGTGACACGAAGACGAGTCATACATGCGTCCACATCGACGATGTTAGCACGTCCACCAAGAAGGTTGATGATGTTAACTGCTTGAGAAGCAGCAGCTACTTTACCTGAACCTGAAGTTTCAGATGCATCTACATCTCCTTCAGCTTGTTCGTAGTTTCCATTACGTCCAGGAGTTGCGTAGTTAAATTTCTGGATCATGAAGTTTGCAATGAAGTACATGATCACAGCAAAGAGAATCGTTACCCAAATGAAGTTAAAGATGTCCATACCAAGGCCAGCTTTAATGGTCATTGGTGTACGAGTCAAGAACTCAATAGATCCAAATGAATGGACACGGAGATTGACGATATCTGCCATCGCGAAGGCTGCACCTTGTACCACTGCATAAACGAGGTAAAGAGGCATTGCTACAAACATGAACATGTACTCGATTGGTTCTGTAACCCCTGTGAGGAAGGTTGCAAGAGCAGTCGCAATCATCATCCCTTTGTATTTGTGTTTCTTATCAGGGTCTACATTACGGTAAATGGCAAGGGCAACCCCCATCAAGATACCGAATGAACCGATCATTTGTCCCACTTTGAAACGAGCAGGTGTGACAGTATCCAACAAGTGTTGGTAAGTAGCAGGGTCAGAAACTTTTGTATTTCCTAAGTCTGTAATCCAAGCCAACCAAAGTGGATCTTGACCAAATACTTGAGTGCCTTTTGCTGCACCAGTTAACACTTCATAAGTACCACCCAATTGAGTATAGTTGATTGGGATAGTCAACATGTGGTGAAGACCAAATGGAAGCAAGAGACGTTCCAAGGTACCGAAAGCAAATGGTGCTAAGATTGGAGCAGTCTCTTTTGAGTTAGCAATCCAAATACCAAAGTTGTTAATTCCTGTTTGGACTACTGGCCATAAGAATGACAAGATAAGAGCCACAATTGCAGAACGAAGGATAACGACAAATGGAACAAAGCGTTTCCCGTTAAAGAATGATAGGGCATCTGGTAACTTGCGGTAGTTGTAGTATTTGTTAAAGGCTGTTGCCCCTACAAAACCGGCAATAATCCCAACGAAAACTCCCATATTCAAGGCAGGTGATTCTAACACACTCGTGAAGTAATCAGCAACCTTGATAGATCCACCAAGAAGTGTTTTCACCTTCGCTTCTGGATCTTTCAGCATATCTCCTGTTACACCGAACATCACACCAGTGATCCGGTTAATCAGGATAAAGGATAGACCTGCTGCAAAGGCCCCACCCGCACGTTCTTTCGCCCAGCTACCACCGATAGCGAGAGCAAAGAGGATGTGGAGGTTTCCGATAACCCCCCAACCGATCTGTTCAAGAACACCACCGGTAGTTACCAAGAAACCAAGTTCTGGATTAATCATTGCAATGGTTTTACCAAGACTGATCATCAGACCTGCCGCCGGCATAACTGCAATGACCACCATCAACGCTTTACCGAATTTTTGCCAAAATTCAAAGCTTAATAGACTTTTGAATGATTGTTTATTCATCATTCGACCTCCTTATAAAATTGAAATGCCCGCAATACGAGAAAACGTTTGCATATTTCACTTACTATTATACCACTTTTTTTTCTTTTGTAAAGCCCTTACATGTAAATTTTTAATTCACAAACATTATATACAAAGGCCTTGGAAATACTGTAATCCAGGCAAACGTTTGCTTCTTTCACAAGATTTTAAAAAAATTTTTTTAAAAAATTTTTCTTTCTTCCTTTTGACAAACAAAAAAATCCCTTTGAGATTTCTCATCAAAGGGATTGTTGTTATTCTTGCATTTGGTAGCCGACACCTCGGACAGTTTTGATATAGCTCTTTTGTCCTGGAAGATCTATTTTCCCACGAAGATAGCGAATATAGACATCAACGATATTGGTTTCTGCTGTACTCTCATATTTCCACACCCGCTCTAAGAGTTGCTCCCGACTAAGGACATGTTTGCTTCCCATCAAAGTTGCTAATAAATCATATTCACGACGTGTCAGATCAATTACTTCTTCTCCCCGATACACCATATGATTCTCGACATCAATTCGCAAATTCCGATAGGAAGTGGGAACTTTCATCTGATTACAATGTTGGTCAATAAAATCACGACCTCTAAAAATAGCGACGATTTTCTCAACCAAATCACTGATCACGAATGGTTTGATGACATAAGATACCGCAAATCGTTGGATACTCTCCATATGCTCTGAAATTTTCTCACGACTATCTAAGACAATCAAGACTGCTGCAGGACGAATCTTGCTCAGACGCTGGGCAAACTCTTCCCCACTCATATCTTCTAGTTCGTAATTGAGAAGAATTAAATCATATTCTGTAGCCTGCAGGAGTTTCAAGGCGAGTTCCCCTTGTTCTACCAAATCAACTACATAGCCTGCTTTCTGAAGTTCTAAATCAATAAAGCGCGCTAAATTCTTTTCATTTTCTACTAGTAATATCCGCTTTGTCATAACCTACAATTATTTTTCGTCGTACCAAGAATAGTGGAAGGTACCTTCTTTATCCTTACGTTGGTATGTGTGAGCACCGAAGTAGTCACGTTGTGCCTGGATCAAGTTCGCTGGAAGATCCGCTGAACGGTAGCTATCAAAGTAAGTGATAGCTGCTGAGAAGGTTGGGACTGGCACACCAGCTTGAACAGCAAGAGCTACGATATCACGAACAGATTGTTGGTACTTAGCAGTGACATCCAAGAAGTACTCATCCAAAAGAAGGTTAGCCAAATCTGCATCACGGTTGTATGCATCCGTGATCTTTTGCAAGAAACGAGAACGGATGATACAGCCATCACGCCAGATAGAAGCGATGTCTGCAAATGGCAAGTTCCAGTTGTTTCTTTAGATGCAACACGCAATTGTGCAAAACCTTGTGCGTATGAAATGATTTTTGAGAAGTAAAGGGCTTGACGGATCTTTTCGATCAACTCAGCCTTATCACCTTCAAATTTGAAAGCAGCTGGTTTTGGAAGCACCTTGCTAGCGTGTACACGTTCTTCTTTGTATGTAGAGATGTAACGGGCAAATACTGACTCCGTAATGAGTGACAATGGCACACCAAGGTCAAGCGCTGATTGGCTAGTCCATTTACCAGTTCCCTTGTTTCCTGCGGCATCCAAGATGTAGTCTACGATTGGGCCATCTTGACCTTCATCATCTTTACGTCCAAGGATGTCCGCAGTGATTTCGATCAAGTAGCTGTCCAATTCGCCCTTGTTCCACTCAGTGAAGATTTCAGCCATGTCTGTAGCTGAAAGGCCAAGCAAGTGTTGCATGAGATCATAGCTTTCTGCGATCAATTGCATATCACCGTACTCAATACCATTGTGGACCATTTTCACATAGTGACCAGCTCCATCAGGACCAATGTAAGTCACACATGGTTTGCCATCTTCTGGTGCTTTGCAGAGATTTCTTCAAGAACATCTACTACCAATTCATAAGCTTCTTTTTGTCCACCAGGCATGATAGAAGGACCTTCAAGGGCACCTTTTTCACCACCAGAGACACCGGTACCGATAAAGTTGATACCAGAGTTGGCCAATTCTTCATTACGACGGATGGTATCTTTGTAGAAAGTATTTCCTCCATCGATCAAGATATCGCCTTTATCCAAGTGTGGAAGAAGAGCTTGGATGGTCGCATCTGTACCAGGTCCAGCTTGAACCATGAGCATGATACGACGTGGTTTTTCGATTGAGTTTACAAAGCTTTCGATATCATAGCTTGGCACAAAGTTCTTTTCAGGATGGCAAGCAACAACATCTTCTGTTTTTTCTTTACTACGGTTATAGATAGCAACTGTGTATCCACGAGATTCAATATTAAGGGCAAGGTTACGACCCATTACGGCCATACCAACAACACCAAAGTTTGCTTTAGTCATGTGACACTCCTCTTTATAGTTTGCCTATATTCTACCATTTTTTGACATCAAATGAAAGTAGAAAATAGCTTCCCACTTCTCCAAGAGAGAGAAGATCATACAAGTCATTTGATCTTAAAAACAAAAGTGCCCGAGAAACAGTTCTCAGACACTTACTTATGAATGGCATTAATCTTCTTTTGAAGCTAATTCATCCGCTTCAATGACCGGTTGTTCTCCTTCTTTGAGTTTGTTGACCGTCATATTGACCCCAAGAGCTCCTGCTAGTAATTGACGGATATCAAATCCAGCTCCTTGAGAGACTTGATCGATACTTTGCATGATATCACCCACCATCTTAGAGGCGTTTCCTTCACCATACATGGTGATCTTATCCACCTTGGTCAATGGCTCAGCGACAGCACGCGCAATTTCAGGCAACTTATCAACGACCATTTCAGTAATGGCTGCTTCTTGCATTTTCTTCATCGCTTCTGCCTTTTTGGTCCAAACCTTTGGCTTCGGCTTCTAGTTTCAAGCGAATGGCTTCAGCTTCTGCACGACCTTTGGCTTCGATGGCTTCTGCCTCTTGCAATTGGGCAAATTTCTCTGCTTCGGCTTGAGCTTTCCGAGCTTCCGCTTCTTTTTGTGTTTCGAAAAGTTCAGCTTCCGCCTTGCGTTGGCGTTCGATCAATTCTGCTTCAGCTGCTTGTTGACGAGCATACTTTTCAGCTTCGGCTTGCTTACGGATGTTGGCATCCAATTCTTGCTCACGAACCTTAACTTCGCGTTCCTTAACTTCCGCTTCTTTCTCTTGTTTCATGATGTTGGCTTCAGCTGCCACGCGCTCTTGTTCACGACGTTGCACTTCTGCCTCAATCCCTTTCGCAGCATCTGCCTTGGCTTGAGCAATATCTGCTTCTTGCTTGAGGGCTGCTTGTTTGAGTTTCAACTCATTTTGTTTTTGCGCGATTTCAAGGTCGGCTGCGACGCGTTTGTCGTTGGCTAGCTTATCTTGTTCCGCTTCTACTTCTTTGCGCTCGCGTTCTGCTTTGGCTTTAGCAATCAAGGCATCCTTCTTGATGGTTTCAACATTTTCGATACCAAGGTTATCAATGACTCCCCCTTCATCAGAGAAAGATTGAACCGTAAAGGCGATGACTTCCAGACCCATTTTAGCCAAGTCTGGCGCTACGTTGTCTTGCACCTTTGAGGCAAACTCTTGACGGTCATTGACCATCTTACGGAGCTCCATCTGACCGATCACTTCCCGCAAGTTTCCTTCCAAGACATCTTGGACAGAATTGGAAATATCTGTCGTATTCCAGTTCAAGAAGTTCTCTGCAGCACGGGCAATCATCTCATCGGTTGTACCGATTTTTAATTTAACAGCTGCATCGGCACGGACGTTAATGAAGTCCAGTGTTGGGACTGCTTCAGATGTCCGAACATCTGTCGAGAATTGCTCAATATCAAGATAAGAGCGTTGTTCGACAAAGGGGATCATAAAACCAGCTTTCCCGCGTAAGTGGCGTTGCTTCCGAAGACCTGTAATAACAACAACTTCGTTTGGTTTAGCGTTCACGTAGCCTTTTACAAGCAAAACTACAATAATGACAGCAACAATGAGACCTGTTATCAACCAGCCTGGAATAAATAATGTATCCATACTTTTCTCCTTTTTTCAGAGGTCTCCCCTCTGTTGTTTATAAATCTTAGTATATCAAAAGAAGTCTTTTCCTCAAAGAAAAGACCTGTATTTATGTTTAGATTTTTAATATGTCATCCCTAGCCTATTCTTCCTCAAATAAACCTTGGAGACCAGCAAAAGGACTATTTTCTTCTTTCTTAACCGCTTGAGCTTCTTGGTACTCTTCTTCTGTCATGATTTTCCAATCATTGCCCTCGATAAAGCCGTGTCCGGCCTCTTCTTCCGGAGTGAGAACCTTGAGAGGAATATTGAGCAGGATATTATCTGCCACGCTTTCACTCAGATCAATTCTGCCCCCTTCGATGGGAAGGATCAGATCTTCCTCAAGAGCTTCGATATCTGCCTCTGACTGTGCGTCCTCAGCGAACACCTCTGTCACAGGATAGCTCTCTTGAAGCTCAACGGGTTCCATGCTTCGACTAGAGGCAAGGACGATGGTGTAGGTCAATTGGTAATCCAAGACATAGAGACCTGTATCATAGGCTACTCGCCCTGTCGCTGTCACATCCTTTAAATCAAGAATTTCTGGATTGCGCTTTGCAATTCTTTTAGCAAATCCAACTCTTGATCAAAAGCCAGTCCTTCAGGATTTTTACGGATTTCTTGTGTATATAAGTTCATTCTTTTGCCCTCAAATCTTCTAGATACTACTAGTATATCATGAAGCTGTCCCTTCAACCAAGAAGTCTCTTTAAAAATTTGATATAATCATGAAAAAGATACAGAGTACTAGGCTACTTGGTGTTGTACACCAGGGTCCCACAATCTCTTGGATAAAAGAGGTTCACTTGCTAAGGCATTGGTCCTTGTATAGATAGAGGAGAAGGCATGAAAGAAATTGGAGCAGTTTTTCGACAAATACGGGAAAGTCGCCATATTTCATTAGAAGAAGCTACAGGCGGGGAATTTTCACGCTCTATGCTGTCACGATTTGAAAGAGGGGAAAATGACCTAACGACGCAACGTTTTTTTCTGGCTCTTCAACAGATCAAAACCAGTCTCAGCGAGTTCTCTCATCTTGCAGGGATCGATCAGCACTCCTTTATTCCCAAATTGTTGAAAGAGCACTATGAAAACATGAGCTTGGAACATGATCAAGCCTTGTACCAAAGCTACCAGCTCGCCTACCAGAAAGATCAGAAAAAAGAAGACTTCTTAGCCAGCATTATTCTCAAGGCCCAAATGCTTGGCAACTATCCTGAGGTAGAGTTGACTGCTAACCAAGAGGAACTAGATTTCCTCTATGACTACCTCTTCTCTGTCATGGTCTGGGGAAATTTTGAATTAAGCCTATTTTCACTAACCTCTCCACTTTTTTCCAGTCAGCTCTATCGACAGTACACAGAGGAATTGGTCCAACGGGAGGACTTCAAGTTTCTCCTAGACTCTTCTCTTCCTGCCCTCAACTCTATTTTTCTCAATGGCTTTTTTCTGGCCATTAGTTCAAATGAATTTGAAGATGCGACCTATTTTGATCAGCTGATCAAGGACCACTTTTACTCCGAAAACGAAGCCTACCTTCGGACGGTTTATCTCTATGCCAAAGGGGAATTCCTTTATCGAAAGGGAGAAAAAGAAACTGGTCTTGAAAGATGGAACAGGCCATCCAGGTCCTCTCTATTCTGGATTGTGAGGTCAGTGCCAACTACTACAAACAGGGCATGCAAGAACTCATCAAGGAATCCTAAAAACTCACAGATCTATTCTGTGAGTTTTTTGTTGAAAATATGCAACATGTTGTTTTCTCTTGTTTTGGAGGTCTATAATAGGATCACCAAGAAAAGAAAGAGGTCCAGTATGATAACCAAACTAAAGAATCGTCTCCTTCATTATTTCCTTAAACAGACTAGTTTTTATGTTAAAGAGGAAAAATTAGAACTGACAGAAGAAGAGAAACTGTCTCTTCTGAAGCAGGTGGTGCAACATTTAAGAAAAGTTATTGTTTGTGCTAAACAGAAGGAGGAAAGCTTATGAAACTCTTATTTCGCAATCACATCTTTGCCTTACTCAGTCTTTCACGTTTTTTGAATACCATTGGTGCTGCAATATACAACCTTGTCTTTGTGGTCTTTGCGGCTAGCATGCCCCATCCAAGTTTCGCAGTTGGGATCGCCAATCTCATTGTTTTTATCCCAAGTCTTTTCACCATTTTCATTGGAATAAAGGCCGATTACACCGCTAAAAAAGCTGACTGGCTAATCCGAATGGGCTTTCTGCAAGCTGTTCTTTTCGTCATCATTGCACTGATGACCAAGATTCCAGGTTACCTGGCCTTTTCGATCGTTTGCTTCTTGAATATTGTGTCAGATTGTTTCAGTGATTATCGCGGGGGCTTGCAACTTCCCATTATGCAGAAGAACATCCCTAGCGAGGATTTAATGGAAGCTTATTCCTTTAATCAACTGCTTAGTATGGTCTGCTCGATTTCTGGACAAGCTCTAGGAGTTTGGCTTCTAGCCATCAGCCATCAAAATTTTGCACTAGTCGCTTCGATCAATGCTCTGACATTTCTCCTTTCTTCCACTTGTCTTTTCATCCGACGAAGTCAACTGACCCACGAACCTATTCAAGTGGAATCTAGTAAGAACGTTTCTTTCCTTCAAGAATGTCGAGACATGTATCGCAATGTCACCACTATCTTTGCAGACGAAGAGGTTCACAATTTTGGAAAACTTCTCCTATCCTTAATTTTTATCAATGCCTTAGGGGGATCCATCTCTGGGATCTACAATTTGCAACTGCTTCACTCTCCCTTCTTTCATTTGAGCTTCAGCCAATCTCTCTTGATTTTAGAAGCTGTAACGATCTTAAGTATGGTCTGGGCTAGCCTGACACCCCATGACTATTTTTCCAAGCAATCGCTCCATCATATCCTACTGTGGATTGCAAGTGGCCTGAGCATCCTTGGCCTCACAAATATTTTGGTGCGCTGGGATATCCTTTCCCTTTTACTCATCACTTTCCTCGGTTATCTTGTTGCAAAAATAAATCCAAAAGTTTCCAGTCTTTTAATGAGCAAACTGCCAGCTGAAAAATTAGCTTCTACCTCTAGCTTTTTGGGACTGATGGTAAGCTTTGCCATGCCACTTGGAACAGCCCTTTTCTCTAGCTTAGCTATCTGGAACCTCTCTCTTGCTTGGGGAATATTTGCCTTCCTTGGTTTCGGTACTGTCCTCTTATCAAGTAAATAAAAAATCCACCATCCGGTGGATTCAAATTGAAGACAAAGTCATCCTTAAAACTTTCCTTAGGTGAGTACGGACGTCAGCGAACTTCATCGAAGTTCCATGACTTAGTTTTGGACCTAAGGTTCCAAAACTCCCGAGTGCTTGAAACGTAGTATTTCAAGCACTTTTTCTCACGGCGGAAAGTTTCAATAGATGACTGAATCATTCTAACGAATAAATTTCTTTCATTTTTATAGAATTTATTAGATTTGTAAAGAAAAACAGTTTTCTCACACTCTCAATCTTACTAATTGTAGATTTGCTTTACATTCTTCTTAGTCTTTCCACCCGCTCTGCAATCGGTGGGTGGGTATAAAAGAGCTTTTGAAAACCTGATTCTTTTTTTGGATCGTTGATAAAGAGAGCACTACTTGCACTATCGACTTCTCGTTGCATAGGCACACTATTATCCAGTTTCAAAAGAGCATTGATCATTCCTTGAGGATTCCGTGTCAATTCGACACTTGAGGCATCCGCTAGGAACTCCCGTTGACGGGAAATGGCTAACTGGACCAAGGTCGCCGCTAATGGCGCTAAGACGATGGCAATCAAGGAAAGGATCAGAATAATAATTTCTAAACCACTGCCCCCTTCTCGATCATCATCCCGTCTACGACCACCGCCCCACCACATCATCCGTCCTCCAATACTAGAGAGCATGGTGATGGCACTAGCAAGGGCAACTGCAATCGTAGAGATGCGGATATCGTAATTGCGAATATGGCTGACTTCGTGTCCGATGACTCCCTCCAATTCCTCACGGTTCATCACAGCTAGAAGACCTGTCGTTGCTGCAACAGCAGCATTTTGAGGATTAGACCCCGTCGCAAATGCATTCATGGATGGATCATCTACAATATAGACCCGAGGCATAGGGATTTGAGCTACCATGGCCATATCTTGGACAATATGGTAGAGTTGAGGGGCTTGCTCTTCCGTCACCTCACGCGCCCCGTTCATCCGCATCACTACCTCTGTCGATTGAAAAATCATACTAATCGCATAGATTCCACCAATAATCAAAGCTAGGATGACACCACCAAGAGAGGAGCCTAACCAGAGGTAGCCGACGGCTGCTCCGATGAGGGCCAAGAGTATGAAAAAAGCAATAAGGAGAATCCAGGTTCTCCTTTTATTGCTTGCAATTTGGTCAAACAGCATATTAGTCTCCTAATCCGCTAAAATCCACCTTTGGTACAGCTTTTTCTTCTTCAGGCACTTGAAGGAATTCGGCTTGTTTGAAGCCAAACATTCCAGCAATCACGTTTGTTGGGAAAGTTTCCAACTTGACATTGTAGTTGCTTGTGACACTGTTGTACAATTGACGAGCATAAGAAATTTTGTTTTCTGTGTTAGTCAATTCTTCTTGCAATTGCATGAAGTTGGTGTTAGCTTTCAAGTCTGGGTAGTTTTCAGCAACCGCAAAGATGCCTGCTACTTGACGTGAAAGAGCATCACTGGCTACCATTGCTTCTGCAGGTGAAGATGCTTGAGCTACTTGTTGGCGAAGTTGAGTGACCTTGGCAAGAGTATCTCCTTCATACTTGGCATAGCCTTTAACCGTTTCGATCAAGTTTGGAATCAAGTCATTCCGACGTTTCAATTGCACATCGATTTGACTCCAAGCTTCGCGAGTCTGCATCCGACTTTGACCAAGCCGTTGTATACTCCAACGACCAAAAATGCGAGGACCACTAGGATCCCAAGAATAATCCAAATCATTTTGTTGAATTCCTTTCATTTCTTTCTACCAGTATATCAAATTTCCCTTATTTTGTGGTAAAATTATCTTATGAAACCAGAAGAATTTTATGCCCGTTTAGCCGATCTCGGCTTCCCATTAACTGATCGACAAAAAGAACAATACGAACGCTATTTCGAGCTCCTCGTGGAATGGAATGAGAAAATTAATCTCACCGCTATCACCGATAAAGACGAAGTCTATCTCAAGCATTTTTATGACTCTATCGCGCCTATTTTGCAGGGCTTGATTGAAAATCAGCCTATTCGTCTTTTGGATATCGGAGCTGGTGCTGGCTTTCCCAGCCTTCCCATGAAAATCCTTTTCCCTGAGCTAGATGTGACCATCATTGATTCCCTCAATAAGCGGATTAACTTTCTCCACCTACTAGCTGAAGAGTTAGGCTTGAGCGGGGTTCATTTCTATCATGGACGGGCTGAGGATTTCGCACAAGACAAGGCCTTCCGTGCTCAATTTGACCTTGTGACTGCTCGTGCGGTTGCCCGGATGCAGGTCCTTTCTGAACTGACCATTCCCTATCTAAAAGTAGGGGGACGACTTCTCGCACTTAAAGCTAGCAATGCTCCAGAAGAACTGGAAGAAGCTAAAAATGCTCTCAACCTTCTTTTTAGCAAGGTCGAAGATAATCTACAGTATGAATTGCCAAATGGGGACCCTCGCTATATTACAATTGTAGAAAAGAAGAAAGAAACCCCTAATAAATATCCAAGAAAAGCTGGCATGCCCAACAAGCGGCCATTATAAGATCAACTCAAAAGAGGCTGGGACAAAAGTCCTAGCCTCTCATTTGTCTTTGGATTGTCAAGCAAGACACAGTGGTTGAGTGGGCTCTACTACGCTGATTTCATCAGCTTTTACAGCCCTACTCAACTGTGCGGAGGTGGGACGACGAAATCGAATTCTAACGAATGACCGATTTCTGTCACACTCTCTTTTAACTGGACCAATTGGTTCAACTCTTGCTCTAGGGCATGGTAGTGATGGCACTCTAAATGAACACCCCTAGTCGCCACAACCTTGCTTGCTAGACGGTTAGCAAAGGTTAAGGCATCCTCCACATCTACCCCTTGCAAGGATGCTGCTAAAAAGGCTCCCAGATGACTGTCTCCAGCCCCTACGGTATCAAGAACTTCTGTCTGAATTCCTGCAGCCTCATACCAGTTGCCATCGTAAGCAATCGCTCCTTTCTCTCCCAAGGTCACAACGACTAACTGCCCCGTTCTCTGATGAAGTTTCTTAGCCGCTTCAGGAATCTCTTCACAAGCTGAAAAAGCCTTGGCTTCTACCTCATTGAGGTGGAGGATGGGCTGGAGATCATAGATTGCTTCCAGTCGGTCCTTGGGAATCAAGAGTCCGCGAGGCCCTGGCGCAAAGATAACTTGGCCTTCGAGTTTTGACACAGCTTGAATGAGTTCCATCCCGGTCGGCTCTTCTACTTCAAGGCCACAGAGATAAATAGAATCATAGCTTTCCTGCTCCAGAGACTGCAGCCATTCCTTCTGAAAACCATATTCCACTCCATGATCTGATAAAAAGGTTCGTTCTCCATCCGACTCAATGAAACAATAGCAACAACCATTCGCTCCTGTTACTGAAATAGGGGTTTGGATGCCCAACTTTTCTAGTTCTGCCTTGACAAAATCCCCGTAGACACCCGTCCCCACTGGCGAGATGAAATCAACCTTTTGACCTAAAGCATGAAGTACGGAGACGACATTAAAGGCACATCCTCCAAGTGACCAAGTCTGCTCATGGATATGGGCGTCCCCTTCCCGACTTGGTAGACGATCCAGATAAACCATAATATCACAAACAGTGGATCCAATCACTAAGGCTTTTGACACGGATATTCTCCTCCTATTTTCTATCCTCAACATGGAAAAATAACCAGCACGAGATAGAGCTGGTTAGTAAAATTAGTCACCCCGATAGACCGGTTGAGGGCCAAAGGTTTGGGAAACCGGCATGATTTCAATCCGATTGACATTGACATGCTTGGGTTGTTGAATGAGCCAAGACACCGTGTTGGCTATATCTTCAGGTTGAATAGCATGAGCGTCTCGATAGAGAGCTTCTACCCGTTTTTCATCTCCTTTAAAGCGAACCGATGAGAACTCGGTGCCTTCACAGAGACCTGGTTCAATATTGGTCACCCGAATTTGTTTTCCTGCTAGGTCGGCACGCAGATTTAAAGAGAACTGTTTAACGAAGGCCTTGGAGGCTCCATAAACATTGGCCCCTGGATAAGGTACCGTCCCGGCAGTCGACCCCATATTGATAACATAGCCATCATTTCTTTCCACCATCTGGGGGAGGATTTGCCGGGTCAAATAGGCCAGACCGATGATATTGGTTTGGATCATTGACAACCAATCTGCGATCTCTGCTTCATGAGCTGGAGCCAGGCCTAGGCCAAGCCAGCATTGTTGACCAGGACATCAATCTGCTCCCAATCTGCTGGTAAACTAGCAAGTGCATGATCTACCTGAGTGAGATCTGTTACATCCATTTGAAGAGGATAAAAGGCTTCTCCCAGCTCTTCGTGAAGGGCCTGTAATTTTTCAATGCGTCTAGCCGCACCAATCACTCGATGACCATCGGCAACTAAGCGCTGACAAATGGCTTGACCAAAGCCAGCTGAAGCTCCTGTTACTAAAATTGTTTCTGCCATTTTCTTACCTCCAAGGATTATAAAAGCGACCTTGGTTTACCCAAATCAAGACCAAACTCAGGGCTACCATCAGAGCGGACCCTAGAATAATCAGACGATCACGAGTCGTCATCTCCTGATAGGTGTACCAGGTCCGTTTTTTATTTTTCCCAAAGCGACGCAGTTCCATGGCTGTAGAAATCGTTTCAATCCGCTCCAAAGAACTAAAAATCAAGGGAGAAATCATCTGAAGATTTCCCTTCACCCGCTGGACAAAGTTGGCCTTTTTGGACAATTCCAACCCTCTTGCTTCTTGGGAGAGCTTGATAATCTGGTATTCCTCCTGCACATCTGGAATATAGCGCAGGGTCAAGCTCACTGAATAAGCAATCTTGTAGGACACCCCAATCTGATTAAGACTAGAAGCAAATTGACTAGGATGGGTGGTCATTAGGAAAATAAGAGCCAGAGGAATGGTACACACATACTTCAAAGCTAGGTTGAAGAGATAAAACAACTCTTGAGCTGTGATGCTATATGCCCCTAAACCATCTAGAAGAACTGTTTTTGCTCCATAGATCTCTACCCCATATTGAGGGGCAAAAAGATAGACCATTAAGACATTGAGAATAGCAAAGACCAGGGCAAAACTAAGAATAAAAGAAATGTCTTTCAAACGAATGCCTGAGGTCGCAAATAAGGCGAGGGCACCTAGACCAATGACCAATAACAGGCGGGTATCGTAACTCAACATGGCCGCTAATGATACCAACAATAAAAATAGGAGTTTGCTAGCGCCTGAGAGGCGATGCAGAAAGCTGGTTCCAGCATGGTAGCCGACTAAGCGATTATTCATGACCTACCCCCTTCTGATTCATATAAAACTGGGTCAAGGCAAGCGGATCGACACCAAGTCGATTTGCCAAGGCGAAAATAGACGTTTCTTTCAAATTAGCCCGTCTTAAAATTTCTGGTTGGGTCAAGAGCTCTGCCGGCGTCAAATCTGCCAAAATTTGCCCATCCGTCACCACGATCGCTCGATCGGAATAATCCAGCATCAGTTGCATATCATGGGTAATCATGACAATGGTATGCCCCTTTTGCTGGAGTTCATCAAGAAAATCCATAATTTCTGTATAGTTTCGTTGATCCTGGCCTGCCGTCGGTTCATCCAGTACCAAAACCTCAGGCCCCAGTACTAAAATCGAAGCGATGGTCACCCGCTTTTTCTGGCCATAGGATAGAGCAGAAATCGGCCACTTACGAAACTCATAGAGACCACAAGTTTTCAAGGCTTGATGGACACGACTTTCAATCTGGTCCTCTGGGACATTTCTCAAGCGAAGACCGAGAGCTACCTCATCAAACACCATGGTCGATGAAATCATCTGGTTGGGATTTTGCAGGACATAACCTACTCTCTCTGCTCGCTCCTTGACACTATCACCCTTGATATCCTCTCCCTTTGAGAAATAGGTTCCTTCCGTCTGGATGAAGCCACAAATCGCCTTAGCAAGGGTAGATTTTCCAGCCCCATTTTTACCAACAATCGCCAACCGTTGGCCTTTTGGAACAGTCAAGGAAAGATCTTTTAGAATAGGCTGGCCTTCTCGATAGGCAAAGTTCAAATGACCAAGCTCTAAAATTACTTCAACCTCTGCACTTTTTTCAAAATTTGGAGTTGGAATTTCCACTGATAAATCTTCAAGTGGTATTTTTTCCACCTTGTCCAAATTCGGTAGTTTGCTGATATCCTGCCCTAACTGGCGAAGGGTTGTTAAATAGAGGGGTTCCCGAATCCCATTTTCAGCTAGTAAAGTGGTTCTCAACAACTCATCTGGTCGCCCATTAAAGAGGACTTGCCCTTGATTAATCAAGATGACCCGATCGATAGGACGGTAGAGCACATCCTCCAAACGGTGCTCAATGATAATGGTTGTCGTTCCCTGCTCTTCATGAATCTGATCGATCAGATCAATGATATCCTGACCCGACTTGGGATCTAAATTAGCCAGTGGCTCATCAAAGAGCAGGATCGGACTTTCATCGATCAGGACACCTGCCAAGCTGACCCGCTGTTTTTGCCCACCGGATAAATCTTGAGGCCGATGGTCCAAGAGCTTGCTCAAGTCCAAGCGCTCTGCCCAGGTGTGAACCCGAGATTTCATACTTTCCAGCTCCACCATATCGTTTTCAAGAGCAAAAGCCAAGTCTTCTGCTACACTAAGACCGATAAACTGGCCATCCGTATCCTGTAAAACCGTACTGACCAAGTGAGATTTTTCATAAATACTATGATCAAAGGCTTCTGTCCCCTGAATGAGAAATTGCCCACTACTGGTTCCCTTATAGATATTGGGAATAATCCCGTTTAGACACTGACCAATGGTTGACTTACCAGAACCAGATGGTCCCACAATCAGGACCTTTTCCCCCTCGTAGATGGTCAGGTTAATCCCCTTTAAGGTCGGCTCAGACTGAGCCTTATACTGGAAGGAAAAATCCTTCAATTCGATGATTGCTTCTTTCATTTAGTTTGCCTTTTCCCATAAGAGCGCAAATTGCATTGCCAACTCTGCGATTCGATCCTTACCATCTAAGTCCTCATGACTGGATAAGGTTCGGATATCCCATTTTTCTTCCGAGAGGTGATCCGACGCATAGAAGAAATGGCAGAGAGCAAAATCTCGAAAAGTTGCTAAGGCCGCCACTGCCGAACATTCCATATCGACACAGATGGCTCCTGCTTCCTTTCGACGCTTCATCTTGTCGATGGTTTCTCGATAGGGAGCATCGGTTGTCCACACTTTTCCTGACTGATAAGAAACTTTGTGACTGTCCAGAAAAGCTTGGAAGAGAGGAAGGACTCCCTTGTTCACTTCCACTTCACCACTAGCCGGAAGATAGTGGTAACTAGTCCCCTCGTCTCGAAGGGCAGCTGTCGGAATGATGATGGAGGTCGCCTCAATATCTTGGTCCAAAACCCCACAAGTTCCAAAGAGAACGAGTTTTTCCATCCCAAATTGAATCAGATCCTCTATAATTCCCACACAGGAAGCAGCCCCAACTGGCGCATTGAAGACCGCAATCTGTTGGTCTCCAATCGTAATCCCATAGACAATGACTTCAAAGTTAGCCATGGAGGTTCTTGTGATCACCTCATGATTGTAATTCTCAAGCAAGCGCGCAAAGGTCACTCTTGAAAAGCAAGAGATGGCTACTTTAGGAAATCCTTCAATTGGACCGTGCAGGTCTTGTGGATTGATAATCGCCTGTCGATTGGCATCAAATTCTTCTAACAGCATCTCTTGCTCCTCTTTCATTTATTCTACTTCTAGTCCTCTATTATACCACAAAACCGGCTTCTTTCCTTCTAACAAAGGAGCAAGAAGCCCCACTTGTTCGCCTTTTGTGGTAGGAAACAATACAATTTTCTTCCAAAAGAAAATGAAGAGGGATCACTCAATCACTACGTCAATTGTCGACCTCTTGCCTGATACAATCATGTCACTCTTACTAACTCCTACCTCGCTCTCTTGTTTTCAGGCTCGGGAAAAGGGAGAGGGACAGAAAGCAATAATCAATTAAAAAAATGCTTTCGTCGTCCCTCCCCCGCAAAGTTGAGTAGGCCTATCCAAATTAGATCAGAGCGTAGGATGGGCCACTCAACCACTGCGTCTATCAGCCACCTCTTGCCTGATACAATCATGTCACTCTTACTAACCCTCCCTCGCTCTCTTATTTCTAGGCTCGGGAAAAATTCGTTTACAAAACGAATTTTTTCTGCTATACTTCTTAGAAGCAAAGGTTTTTAATGTCATCCCGTGAGGTGACAAAGACACAGAATATGAACAATCTGAGGGCCCTTGCTATGCAAAAAAATCATGGGCTCTTTTTTGGTGCCCAAAAGTGAGGTTATTATGAAAGAAGAATCAACTGTTGATTTGCTCCTGGATGTCGACCAAAGTCCGGCACCCCTGAAAGGAATCTTATTAAGTTTCCAACACGTTTTTGCCATGTTTGGGGCAACCATCCTGGTACCACTCATCTTAGGCATGCCCGTATCTGTTGCCCTCTTTGCATCAGGCGTTGGGACACTGATCTATATGACTTGTACCGGCTTTAAAGTCCCTGTCTACCTCGGCTCTTCCTTCGCCTTCATCACAGCCATGGCTTTGGCCATGAAGGAAATGGGCGGAAAAGTCGATGCGGCCCAAACTGGGGTTATCCTGACTGGTCTGATCTACGTGCTTGTCGCAGCAGGTGTTAAAGTTGCTGGCACTCGCTGGATTGACAAATTGCTTCCTGCAGTTGTCATTGGACCTATGATCATCGTTATTGGTTTAGGTCTTGCAGGATCAGCTGTTAAAAACGCTGGTTTTGTTGAAGGAGGAGACTGGAAAAACGCCCTTGTCGCTGTCGTGACCTTCCTGATCGCTGCCTTCATCAACACCAAAGGAAAAGGCTTCTTCAAAATTATTCCTTTCCTCTTTGCCATTATCGGTGGCTATGTCTTCGCAGTCTGCTTGGGCTTGGTTGACTTCGATTCAGTCCTCAAGGCTAACTGGTTTGAGATTCCTGGCTTCTATCTTCCTTTCAATACAGGTGGTGCCTTCAAACAATACAATTTGTACTTTGGTCCTGAAACCATCGCTATCTTGCCAATCGCTATCGTAACGATTTCAGAACATATCGGTGACCATACGGTACTTGGCCAAATCTGTGGCCGTCAATTCTTGAAACAACCTGGGCTTCATCGTACCCTTCTTGGTGACGGAATTGCAACTTCTGTATCGGCCTTTCTTGGTGGTCCAGCTAATACCACTTATGGAGAAAATACAGGAGTGATTGGGATGACTCGTATTGCTTCTGTATCAGTTATCCGTAACGCAGCCTTTATCGCAATTGCCCTAAGCTTCCTTGGAAAATTCACAGCATTGATTTCAACAATTCCAAATGCCGTACTTGGTGGGATGTCCATCCTTCTCTACGGGGTAATCGCAAGCAACGGTTTGAAAGTCTTGATTAAAGAGCGCGTTGACTTCAGCTTGATGCGCAACCTGATTATCGCAAGTGCTATGTTGGTACTTGGACTTGGTGGTGCAATCCTTAAACTTGGTCCCGTTACACTTTCAGGTACTGCCTTATCAGCTATGACAGGAATCATTCTCAACTTGATCTTGCCACACGAATCAAACTAACAAAAAAAGTTCTCAGAATTGAGAACTTTTTTTATTCGAGTTGGGCCAATTGCAACAAGCGTTCCTTGGACAATTTTTTGATTTCAATTTGATTGGCATCCAACAATTCAAATTCACTTGCGTCCAAAGCATCCAGCAGAGCTTCTAAATTCACAGCTGCTACCGGCTTATAACTTTCTGGCATATCGGGATTTCCAATGATTTCGACTAAGTTCACTTTCCAGTCGATGACTTCATCCATATTGACCTTCTCTACAAACTCTGCAGGCACAAAAGGTACACGTGGTAAAACGGTATCCGTATCTTCTGTTAGACTGTAACTGCCAATGATGCCTCCCGTTTCGTTCTGTCGGTAGAAACGAACTTGACTAAAGAAAGCGGAGCTGTATTGTACCTTTTTAACCACTTGACTGAACTCCTCTAAAGGTTGAGGAGAGTCTAAGATTTGACGGAGGAGCTCACGATCTAAAATCACAGGATGAGCGAAGCCCTGAAGCTGATACTGATGAAGTTCTGGATCTTTTTCTAGATTCTGTAAATTCTTCAATAAATAGGTCTCAAAGTCAAAAGAGAAAATAGAGTCTGCATCATAGCTGGTCCCCAAATTATCGTGAATCTCATTTCCCAATTGGCGAGCTAAGGCACTGAGCCATTCTAAGATGAGTCGCCAATCTTCAAGGGTTGCAAAATCTGCAAGGATGAACTGATAAGCATGCTCTTGATCCAGATAGCGAAGGATGATTGGCAAACAGCTCTTTCCATAGCGTATACACATCATAGCTGGAAAATCTTTGAGAGAGCGACTAAGCATGGCTTCCTCAAAACTGTAGGTAAGTACTCCCTCCACCAAATTTAATACATCTTTAGCCGGCATCACTTTTTGATAGCCAAACATACTCTTTTTATTTCGAATTGAAAACACAACTGACATTTATTTTCTCCTTTATGTAATCGCTTACCAAATTATAGCACAAATTTTCATGATTTTCCATATAAAAAACAGCCAAAGGGCTGTTTTTACCTTATGCAGGTTCTCCATCAAGCGTCTCACCGATAACTGCCAAACGCTCGCTAACTTCTGCTTGTGACATCTTGTGTTCTTCAACATAACGATTGCGTGGGTGAACACGGCACTCGTGTGAGCAACCACGGAGGTACTTGTCTTCGTTCTCTTCTGAAGTCAAGATACGACGGTTACAGAAAGGATTTCCACAGTTGACATAGCGTTCACATGGTGTTCCATCAAACCAATCTTTTCCGACAACACTTGGATCAACATGGTTAACATCGACTGCGATCCGCTCGTCAAAGACGTACATTTTCCCATCCCACAATTCTCCTTGAACTTCTGGGTCTTTTCCGTAAGTGGCGATTCCTCCATGCAATTGGCCGACATCTTTGTAGCCTTCACGCACCATCCAGCCTGAGAATTTCTCACAACGGACTCCACCCGTACAGTATACGACCACACGCTTGTCCATGAATTTTTCCTTGTTATCACGGACCCATTGTGGCAACTCACGGAAGTTGCGGATATCTGGACGAATAGCCCCACGGAAGTGTCCAAGGTCGTACTCGTAGTCGTTACGAGTATCAAGGACAACGGTATCCTCGTCTAGAAGAGCTTCTTTAAATTCTTTTGGTGACAAGTAAGCGCCTGTTGTTTCAAGAGGATTGATGTCGTTATCAAAGTTATCATCCTCTAATCCAAGGTGGACAATCTCTTTCTTATAGCGGACGAACATCTTCTTGAAGGCTTGCTCTTCTTCCTCATCCATCTTGAACCAGAGGTCTTCCATACCCGGAAGGCTGTGAACGTAGTCCATGTATTTTTGCGTCGTTTCGTAATCACCAGAAACGGTTCCGTTGATTCCTTCGTCAGCAACTAGGATACGGCCCTTGAGCCCGATTGATTTACAGAAAGCCAAGTGATCAGCCGCAAATTGTTCTGCATTTTCGATGGGAACATATTTATAGTAAAGTAAAACACGAATAGGTTTTGCCATAAGATTCTCTTTTCTAAGATTAAATTATCAGAATTTTTCATTCAACTATACCAGTATACTCTCCCCAGAAAACGAATGCAATTTATTTGACTGAAAAATAAAAGCCTGGGACTCCAGACTTTTATTCGAATTTATCGATTATACTTATGAAATGTAAATGAATTTTAGATTTCTAGTCATGTTTTAGTATATTTCTACGATGACATCAAGGCTTCAACTTCTTATTCTTCCATCTCCAACTGGTCCAGATAATCTTCATAGCGTTTCTTCTCTACTTTTGCAAGGAGCATCACAAGGAAATTCATCCCCCATACAATCGGAAGATTCAGAAGAAAAGTGATAGGAAGGACTAGCAAAAATTTTATATGGAAGGGATTAGACTGATAGATGGTTTGGTTTAATTGATAATTCTGAGTCCAGATGAACAAGGAAAGAATACAGGTCACTACTACCACACCTGTTAGATTTAGGTAGCTATAGCTGATAAACCGTACGCCCAAACGTTGACAACGAACCGAATAATAAATTCCCGAGACAATAAGTAAGCTTGCGACCATGATTGGACTTAGACCGACCTGAGGAGTAAAGATAGACCCCACACTAAAAACGGTTAAGGCCAAAAACAGAAAACCAGCCGTTTCAGCACCAGCTTTATTGGCCAGTCCTTCTTCTCGTTCATCTATGATTTGTTTGTTCATTAAGTGTAATCTCATCTATTCCTCCTCCAACTCTGCCTCAATCTTCTTCTGTTTTTTCCGATTGATGAAGGCGAGTGGTTTTTCTAACAGATAAGTCAGAAGGGCAAAGACTAAAATAGCAAGGACGATTTTGAGTAGATACTTGGGACTTAGCATAAAGCTCATCGTTTCCCGCTTTCCAATCACATCCATTACGATCACAAATAAGGCAAATAAGATGCCTGAGCCAATGCGACTGAACCAGCTGTCTGTTTCTAACATATCTCGAACATCAATCCCAGAACTGATTCTTCTGACAAGGGCATAAGCTCCCATGCCAATCAAGAGAATAAGCTCTGGAAAATAGGCTATTAGATCCAAGTCTAGGATACTAGCTTTCACAAAGGCGGATACTGCAATAAAGCAGGTCATTCCAAGAACAAGTTCCCCTGCAATTTTTCCATCAATCAGCATGGTCCGTTCATCTTTTACAATTGGTTCTTTCTTTTGTTTCATATGTTTCCTCTTTCTATTTTTAAAACTGTTACTCCCAGAACAGTTGATCCAGTGTCTTATCCAAGGTCTTACAAATGGCCAGGCAGAGACTGAGGGTTGGATTGTAGTTCCCTGCCTCAATCAGGCCAATGGTCTGACGCGTCACCCCGATGGCATCTGCAAGATCCCCCTGGGTCATATCATGCTCGACCCGGGCCATTTTTAATTTGAGATTTTTTTCGCCACATGCTTTTCCTTTCTTGTTTTTTTATAGCTCTATTATACACTATATTTTCTATTTTGCAACATATACCTTACATTTTGTAAAAAATATTTTTGATAAACAAAAAAGCCTGGTTTAAACCCAGGCTTTATCTTCTTTTTTTGATTAATCTTTAGACAAACTTCCGTCTTTTGTTTGGGTACGAGCATAGGCAATCAAGAGGAGTGAACCTGCAATAGCTACCACTAAAGCATTGACAGAACCCGCAACAACACCTTGTAAGAAGACTTTATTTGGATTATCGTGGTAGATCAAGACATCCCCAACCGGAGCAATCAATCCCCAAATAAGCAAGTTGGCAATGACTTGCACAACGTTAAAGACGATCAATTCTTTCTTGGTCACTTCTCCTTTGAGGTCACCGATTTGTTTGCGGAACAAACCAACAAAGAGACCAAACAAGCCACTAGAAATGATCCAAGTCCACCAGAGGCCACCTGACATGGCATCTTTAATGGCATGACCGATCAAGCCCATTAGAAACCAACAATCGGACCAAAAATCACACTAAAGAGGGCTTGAAGAGCGTATTGCAACTGAATATTTGTATTTGGAGCAGGTGCCGGAATTGGAATCATTGCAATCACGACAAAGAGGGCTGCTCCAACCCCAATAGCTACAACATCCTTAATTGAAAAAGCTTGTTTTTGTTTCATTTTTTATCTCCTATTAATTTTCCATTTTTCTAATTTCAATATGCCAAGAAGCCCCAACTCCTACATTATAGGCCTTGGCAAAGGATCCCTGGTTGATGGCAAGACCAACACGGTAGAGGGAATTGATATAAAGGATTGGCTGTCCAATCCGCACATCGGCGAAGGACTTACCATAGGTCACTTGGTTTTGGTAAACCAGCATGTCATTGTTATAAATGGTTACTTCAAAGCGTTCCCCAAATGCGGGTTCCAAATGATTAAACTCTTCCCGAGTAATCGAGGTCCAAAGAGAACCAAAGCGCACATCCAAGATGTCAACGGCTCCTTTGACAAGATTGTCCTCTATAACAGTCTCCACCACAGGAATTTCTACAATATGTTCAACACTGAGCTCTGGCCCCACTTCCTCAAAGCTGATATGCCCACTGGCTAACTTAGCTCCTGTATAGGCATAGACATCACGCCCGTGGAAGGTATAAGAAAACTCTGTATTGGCCCGACGGTTTTTGACCTCTGAAATCTCACGGATAGCAACAATCCCTACATGTTTCTTGATGAAAGATAGGGTTCCATTATCCGGAGTGACAATGTATTGATTCTTCGCTGTTTTGGCTACAACGCTCTTTCGTTTAGAGCCGACACCTGGATCAACGACAGAGACAAAGGTTGTTCCTTCTGGCCAGTAATCCACCGTTTGAAAGAGGCGGTAACTTCCTTCAAAGATATTATAAGGGGTAATGTCATGGGTCAAGTGGTGTATCTTGAGGGTTAGTGATTCCTCTAAAGCTACTCCAATCATAGCAGAGACAGCCCCATCCACCAGACCAAAGTCTGACTGAAGGACTAGTAAATTATTGTGCATATTTCTTCTCCATCATGTTATTTTCTATCTAGCTTTTGACAGACCAAGTATCCAAGAAGATAACCTAGTAGAGCTCCAAGAAGAAGGGTCAGTAAAAACCAGCTCACTGTCTCCCATATTCGACGGTACCATAACGCGTTCAATATAATCTATCGATTTCCCACGGGCTAGTAAAGAAGCACGATAACTAGCCGGTTGGATCCACATCATCAGAATGGGCCCTGTCGTCGTAAAGGAAAAGAGGAGGAAAGACAAGGCATTGCCTAGCTTCGACTGGTAGTGTCCACGGGCTGCGACCAATTCGGCCAAAAGACCTCCAACAACAGCAGGAAGAAAGGCTCCCGCTCCATGACGAGTAAAAAGGAAAAAAGAACCAATCACAAGAGCGACTACTAGAATGGCTCCTGTTCGTTGAATTTTTTCAACATAGACTCGATAGATCCCTCCGACCACTAGGGCAGAGAAGGCTGGAGCATAAAACATGTTTCCTCGATTGTCAACCAGACTTCCCAGTAGAACGCCTAATCCAATGGCAAGAAAATACAAGCCTGCAAAGGCTGCAACCTGCTTAAACTGATGTTTCTGTATCATTTTTATTTACCTTCCCCATCCTCACCGGTGACTAATTTTTTTGGTTAAGAAATCACCAATAAATTGAATAAAGAAAATCAACAGCAGAATCAAGAAGGTCGCTAGTAAAGTAACATCATTATTAAAGCGTTGGTAACCATAAGAAATAGCTACATTTCCTAGACCTCCCGCTCCAATCGCTCCCGCCATAGCTGTTTCACCAACCAAGGAAATGAGGGTCACGGTTGTCACACGAATCAAATCAGGAAGACCTTCACGAAGATAGACTCCAACAATATCCCAGAAATTGCCCCACTTGCTTGGGCTGCTTCAATCACACCTCGGTCAAGTTCAGATAAAACTACTTGAACTTGGCGGGCAAAGAAAGGAAAGACAGCTAAAGATAGGGGAACTAAGGCTGCCGTAGGACCAATCCCAGTTCCCACAATCATGCGAGTAAAGGGATTGATCAAAGCTAGCAAGATGATAAAAGGAATCGCACGGAAGATGGAAGTGATTTTATCCAAGATATGGAAAACCAATTTATTCTCGATAATCCCACCAGGTGCTGTCAAGACCAGTAATAAGCCTGCAATTAGTCCTAACAAACTACCAATCACAAAAGAGATAAAGGTCATGTAAAGGGTCAGATAAATCGCTGTCCCCCATCCAGCTTGGCCACTCCAGCCCATCCGATAAACATTTGGTAGATAGGTTTGAATAAAGTCAATCATGCATTACTCCCTTCTTTTAAGACACGCACAGAAACACCTGCTGCTTGTAGATCCCGCTGTGCTGCAGATAGATTCGCTGTTTCACCAGTGAGGATAACAACCAACTCACCAACAGGGGTGTGATCCAAAATTTCAATATTTCCGTGTAGAATATTTGCAGACACTTGGTACTGTTTATAAATATCGTTGATAATCGCTGTGTCTGTCACCGAACCAGAATATTTCAAATGAGCTAAAACAGAATCCGCTGGCAATTTTTTAACAATTTGTTGCTGGTTGATTTTCACCATGGCTTCATCGATTCCTGTTGCAGTTGTGATGAAGTCTTGTGTCAATTCATTCTTAGGATTTGAGAAGATGTCTAAAACAGAACCCTCTTCAATCAATTCACCATTTTGCATGACCGCCACCCGATTTGCAATGTCTTTAACAATCTGCATTTCGTGGGTAATTAAGACCACTGTCAAGCCCAACTTCTGGTTCAGCTCTTGTAGAAGAGCAAGGATTTGTTTGGTCGTTTTTGGATCTAGGGCAGACGTTGATTCGTCAGAAATCAAGATTTTTGGATCGTTAGCAAGTGCACGCGCAATCGCCACCCGTTGCTTTTGTCCACCAGACAATTGAGCCGGATAGTTGTCCGCACGATCTGACAGTCCAACTAGCTCCAACAGCTTGGCTACTTTTTCAGCCTTTTGTTCTTTAGATAAGTTTGAATGTTTGAGGGCAAAAGCCACGTTTTCAGCAGCGGTCATTTGGGCCATTAGATTGAAATGTTGGAAAATCATACCAATGTCCCGACGTTTTTGGCGTAAAGCAGCCGCATTTAGGGTCACCTGATCTTGATAGATGACATCCCCATCTACGGTGATCGTTCCCGCTGTTGGTACCTGCAAGAGATTGATGACCCGTACAAGTGTTGATTTCCCTGCTCCAGAATAACCAACAATCCCGTAAATGTCCCCTTCATTGATATGAATGGTCACATCCTTTACAGCTGAAATTTCACGTTTTTTCTGATGAAAGGTAACATCGATATGGTCCAGTTTGATAATTTCTTTACTCATAACTTGTGATTAACTCCTTAATTAATTCAATATGGGTATAGTAGTCTGCAATTTTCACATTCTCATCCCCACCATGATCTCGACTATTGGCATTTCCGATTCCAAAGGCAGCCATTGGAACTTGCAAGGCCTCAAAGACCGTATGCATGGGACCAGTGCCTGCAGTTGTTGGAAGGACACAGACCCCTTCTGGATAAAAGCGTTTGGCCAGATCAATGACATTGAGAATGGAAGGCGCACTCATATCGCTCCGATAACTCATTTCCCCTAGTGTATAGACGAGATTAATCTTCTCAAAGCCATTTTTATCCAACTGAGCACGAATCAATTCTAAGACTTGTTTGGGTTCCAAGCCAGGCACCAACCGAACTTCCATCTTGGCTCGAGCTTCTGCAGGTAGAATGGTTTTGACTCCTTGACCCTGATAGCCTGTCCCCAAGCCTTCAATGTTCATGGCTGGTTCAAAATAAAATCGTTTCAAGAACTCACTGCGTTCCTCTTTCAAGATAGGCAATTGGAGATTGTAAATCTCAGTCACATCGTTTGCTGTCTTATTTGCATAACGGTCAATCAAGGCCAATTCCCGCTCGTTAGGCTCCTCAATCAAATCATAGAGGCCATCCACCAAGATGCGACCGTCTTTATCCCGAAGACTAGACAAAGCATTGAGCAGATACCAGGATGCTGACTCCACCACCCCACCATAGCTGGAATGGATATCCACATCTGCACTTTTGACCACCATGTCAAAGGTAACAATCCCCTTGTTTCCACCTGAGATTTCCAGTTCCCCTTGTTGGTTACGGGTTCCTTGTTCCCAGACTAAGAGGTCTGCCCCACGCAAGTGTTTTTTGTGCTTGGCTAGATACTTGTCCAGATCTGTTGAGGCAGATTCTTCTGCTCCTTCGATAATAAAGGTAATATTGACTGGAAGGTCGCCATTCTCACGGATATATTTCCGAATAGCGGTCAATCGTGCGGTAATATGACCCTTGTCGTCATCTACCCCTCGACCATACATGGTCCCGTAATGGACAGACAGCGTAAAGGGATCACTCGTCCAAGGTTGGTCACCATCTGCTGGAACTGTATCGTAATGGTTGTAGAAAATGATGGTCTTAGCATCCGGATTGGGTGAAACAAATTTAGCAATAACAAATGGCGCTGTATAACTGTCATCAACAGTTACCTTAGCCCCTGCAGCTGTGAAGATTTCTCCCAAGTAGGTCGCCACTTCTTTTAAACCAATCTGCTGGGCAAAGATGGACCGCTTGGAGATGAGAGTCCTCAGGACTTCAAAATAATGCTGAGCGACCTCATCATTTTCAAATTTGCGTATTTGTTCTGTCTCTCTTGGATTGGACATCATTTCCTCCTACTATACACGATAAGAGGTAGAGAAAAACTTCTCCACCTCTCTATTCATCCTCTTGATTACCAAACTGGTTGGTCCATACCGTCTGAAGATTCTTCAATCACTTTCTTCACGTTATCAGTATGGTAGGCTTTGATAATAGCTTCGATTGCTTTCGCTTTATCAGATGATTTCCAATCTTTCTTAGTTGCAATCAAGTTATACCATTGTTTAGAGTTGCTGTTTGCTTTTTCTACAAAGAGAGCTTTCTTGTAATCAATACCTGCTTCACGAACGAAGGTGTTATTGATGATCGCTGCATCAACTGATGGAAGTGAAGAAGCTGTTTGAGAAGCATCCAACTCAGAAATTGTCAAGTTCTTTGGATTGTCTTTGATGTTGCTGATGGTAGCCAATTCCCCATCTTTTGTATCCAACTTGATCAAACCAGCTGATTCCAATACATACAAGGCACGGCTTTCATTTGTTGGGTCGTTTGGTACTGCAATCGTTCCTTTTTCAGGAATGTCTTTCACATCTGTGTATTTATTTTTCCCATCTTTTGTACCAGAGTAAAGACGGATTGGCGCAATGTAAGTATCTGCCACAGAAACTAGGTCTGCGCTGTTTTCTTTGTTCCAGTTTTCAAGATAGTTGTAATGTTGGAAAGCATTGATATCCACATCCCCATCACGAACAGCTTGGTTTGGTTGAGAATAGTCTGTAAACTCAGTGAATTCCAACTTGATGTTTGCTTTTGCGTCATCCAAGTTCTTTTGCACTTCTTTCCAACGAGCTTCTTCTGTATCGCTTAAGCTCATCACCCCAACTTTAACAGTTGTCACACCATCTTTATCAGATGATTTAGATGATTTTGAAGAACCACATGCTGCTAAAGCAAATGTTGCAACGGTAGCAAGAGCTGCTACTCCAAAAAAAGGTTTTGTTAATTTCATATTCTTTTCTCCTTATGATGTTTTTAAATAACCTTATTTAATATCAGAAGCTTCTGGAAGGAAAGTTCCACCGAAGTACTTCTTAGACAATTTTTTTCCAGTGTCCCATCTTCGTACAATTCTTTGATCCGTTTGTTGACGAAGGTTTCCAATTCTTTCTCACCTTTAGCAAGGATTGGGTATACGTATGGTTGTTTATCGCTTGGTAGTTCGATGACCTCCAAGTTATCCAAGCCTTGGTCCTTGATGATGGCCTCAACTGTCAAACGTTCAAAAAAATCTTATAATCTGATCGGCCATCGCTCAAATTCGCCAGAATGGATTGGATGGTACCCTCTGTATATTTGAGTTCTGTTGGATTATCCTTATGTTCTTCATTGTAGGCTTCCAACTGTTTTTGCTGTAGAAGTTCCTTGGATGACCTCTGTAGACTTGCCACCGATATCATCTAATGACTTGATGCCTGATCCTTTTTTTACCACTAAGACCACTGGGTTCTTTGCGTAAGGATTTGGATACAAGTATTTCTCCGCACGTTTTTCATCGTAACTAAGGTTGCTGACACCGATTTGGTAACGATCACCGTCTAAGCCCGCAAAGATTGAAGACCACTCTGTCTTATTAAAGTTGACTTCATATTTTTCTGATCCTTTGAAGATTTCACGCATGACTTCGATTTCATAACCCGTCAATTCCCCATCCTTATCATAAGTGAAGGGTTTGGTTGTTCCAACCGTTGCGACTTCAATGGTCCGTTTTCCACTTGATTTACTTGATGACTTTGATGAGCAGGCTACCAAAGCCCCAACTGCCGCCAAGCCCACAAGACTCAAACCAACATATTTGATGAATTTATTCAATTTCATTTGTTCTCCTTTTCACTAAAATTGTTTATTCCTCTGTAAAAAACAGCTTTTTCCATCATATCAAAATTCCTAACTCTTGGGTATTATATTTTCTTTATGGAGGTGATAGGTTTTATCTATCACGTCTCATTTGGTTGAAAATTTTTCCAGCAAAGCAAGGGCATTTTCTACGTAATATGGAACCGATACTGCAAAAGCAGCATCATCTATGACCATGCTATCATGATGGAGATCCGGTGCATCCGGTGCACCGTTCGATCCAATAAAAGCAAAGACCCCTGGGATTTTCTCCTGATAAAAGGCGAAATCTTCACCTGCTGTCGATGGCTGAGCCTCTACAACTTCTGCAAAAGACTTAGACCAGCGAAAGACTTTTTTAGCCAAGGCCTTATCATTATAGGTGACCGGGGGCGTCTTGCCCCATTCAAACTGGACCATGACTCCTGTACTATTGGAGATTTGCTCGATCACGCGAATGAAATCTGCTTTTAGGCGTTTCTGCAGATCTGGATTAAAGGTTCGAATAGTACCTTCAAAGAAACCTGACTTAGGAAGAACATTCCAGGTTGAACCAGCTTCGATATGGGTCACAGATAGAACGGCTGTCTCAAATGGCGAAACCGTGCGAGAGACCAAAGTCTGCAACTGCTGGACCATACTAGTGATTGCTACAACAGTGTCCAAACCGAGATCCGGCCTGGCAGCATGACTGCTCACCCCAGTGACAGTCACCTTAAATTTTTCAACCCCTGCCATCATAGCTCCTGGACGCAAGGCCAACTGACCCGCAGGCAAAGACGGCATATTGTGAAATCCGAGGATAGCCTCTACATCTTCTAGGAGTCCGGTCGCTAATACAGCAGATGCTCCTTCAGAAGTCTCCTCAGCCGGCTGAAAGATGAAGCGAATCGTTCCCTTTAAGTCCGCTTCCATACCTTTTAGGACTTCTGCAGCCCCTAAGAGGCTCACCTGATGGAAGTCATGACCACAGGCATGCATGACACCAGGGTTTTGACTTTGATAGTCGAGACCCGTGTTCTCCTGAATTGGAAGGGCATCAATATCTGCGCGAAGGGCAATGATCGGTTTACCCTGCCCAATTTCAGCAATCAAGCCTGTTTTTAATCCACTGTTTAAAATGCGTACACCAAGCTTTCCAAATAGGCTTTGAGATAAGCTGTGGTTTGATATTCTTGTCCAGACAATTCTGGATGCTGATGCACATAATGCCGAATGGGCACTATATGTTCATAGGAAAATGAAACCATTTCTCGTCCCCTTTCTAGCATAGTTCTATTCTATCACTGTGATCTCTATTCGTCTAATTCCTATTTTTTTCTCTCAGTTATAGCTAGGGACTATATCATTATTTTCATGACCTCTCCCACCTTTCCTAAAAAGCCGAAGCACAAGAAAAAAACCTTTGAAGAAATCATCTTCAAAGGTCTATTTCTATTAGAACCCATCTACGTTGGTGTAGATTTTTTGAACATCTTCGTCGTCTTCAAGAACACTGTAGAGTTTTTCAAAGGTTTCCAAGTCTTCACCTGACAACTCTACTTCTGACTGAGGAATCATCTCAAGTTCAGTCACTTGGAATTCTTCGATACCTGATTCACGCAATGCAACGATAGCCTTGTGAAGGTCAGTTGGAGCTGTGTAAACAGTGATGGTTCCTTCTTCTGCTTCGACATCGTCTACATCCACATCTGCCTCGAGCAAAAGCTCAAAGATAGCATCCGCATCGTCACCAGCAAAGACGATGACACCCTTGTTGTCAAAGAGGTAAGATACAGAACCAGAAGCTCCCATGTTCCCACCATTTTACCAAAAGCCGCACGGACATTGGCAGCTGTACGGTTAACGTTTGACGTCAAGGTATCAACGATCAACATAGAACCATTTGGTCCGAACCCTTCGTAACGTCCTTCTGTAAAGGTTTCGTCCGTGTTTCCTTTTGCCTTATCGATTGCTTTATCAATCACGTGTTTTGGCACTTGCGCTTGTTTAGCACGGTCGATAACGAATTTCAAAGCAGTATTCAATTCTGGATCTGGCTCACCCTTTTTAGCGGCTACATAGATCTCAACACCAAATTTGGCATATACTTTTGAGTTGGCACCATCTTTGGCAGTTTTCTTGGCTACAATATTGGCCCATTTACGTCCCATGAGGATTCTCCTTGTGTTTGGTTCATATTATTTTCAATCTTTAACATTATATCACAAATCGCCTAACTTAGACTAGAATTTTCTATTTTTAACGGTGGATTTTATTGGAATTTTCTTCCAGCAGAGAACGTGATAATTCTATATCAGCTATCAAAAAATCCCCACCCTCAAGTAAACTATTTATTCTTCCACTCTCACCGGCACCCGGCCCCAGATTTGTTCCGGTAGTTGGGGATGCCCCAATTGATAAACTTGGTCCGCTTGCTGGCTCAGGGCATCCCAAGGATCCTTACCGATCCGGGTCACAAAATTCACTTGACCTTTTAGTGACTTGAGGTGGGCTTGTCCTTTCTCAGTAAATCCTAAGACATGGATAGCGGTCGGCAAGTTTTCTTCTCTCGCACCTACTAAGATATAAGTCAAAATGCGGGCGCACACGCGCCTTGGTATAGCGCTTGGTCGCCACCTGATCCACCAAGTCTCCCACAGAGCTCGCGCTTCGAATGGCATCCTTTATCCGATTGGCCAGTTCTTCATTAACCTGAAATATCTGTGTCAGATCCGGATGAGTTAAGATTTGATAATTGAGCAGTTGGTAATAATCTTCCCATGTCACCTGCGGAGCCGACTGAAAGAGTTGGCTATTGGGCATAAATTTGTCGACAAAGTCCTGATCTTCCTTGTGTAGGCGTAGACTTGTAGCAGAAGCATAGGCCACTTCTTTTTCTTCCGAATGGTAACCCGCACCCTGCCGTTGGATGGGCTTAAGGACAATCGCCTTCCCAGCACAAGCCTTGGCATAAGCCAGTCCTAGAATATGGTTGGGAGTATCTCCTGTGAATTCCACTCCAGCAAAGGTTTCCCACATTTTTTGGGTCTTTTGTGGATAGGATAAATCTTCTGGAAGGCTTCGCAGGAAAGCTTCCATTTCCGCTGCTTGCTCTGAGTAAACAGTTGCAATCGATTGGTAATCCAAGACTTCTTCTGTCCCAAAGGTCAATTGATCAATTCCCAGACGAGACAAGATTTCTACCGCTCCTTTGGCAAAATGGTCAGCTGACTGAACAGCCACGAGAAAGGGGAGCTCGACCACCAGGTCCGCTCCATTTTCCAAAGCCATCTGGGCTCGCGTCCACTTGTCTACAATGGCAGGCTCACCACGTTGGACAAAATTGCCGGACATGGCAACAATCTTCAGTCCCTCTGCTTGTTCCAACAGGTACTTATGGCCATTGTGAAAAGGGTTAAATTCTGCAATAATTCCTGTAACTGTCATGCTGTCCTACTTCTGTGCTACGAAAAACCATCGTTTGCTGGTCTTTGTTGGCTCCTTATCTTCAAATCCGCGTAGAGTTTAAAGGATTTAAAGCCAGCCTGCTCCAATAAGATATCATAGGTCAAGACTTCATAGGTGCGTTCTTCATGGACTTCATCGTGGCGACTAAAGGAGCCATCCTCTTCTTGGACGAAGAAGGTCAGCTCATGGACAATCGAATGAGGGGCTTCATCCTCGTAGGTATCCCAGAGCATGGCAAAATCTTCCGCATTTTCATGGTAAGAATAGCCTGGAAAAACCTCATCAGTCTGGTAGGTCGAATGGACATCAAAGATAAAAACACCATCTTCATTAAGAGCATTATAGACTTCTTTGAAGACATCTCCCACTTCTACTTCGTCTTGCATGTAGCAGATGGAATCGGAATAGCAGGTCACAAAGTCGTAGGTCCCTGCTTGGGACAAGTCCAGCATATTGCCCTCGATAAAATCAATCTTTTGCTTGGCTGAAGCAGCTCTTTTTTCAGCAATCTTCAGCATATCAGCACTCAGGTCTAACCCTGTCACATCAAAACCAGCTTGGGAAAAGCGGACAGACTGAATCCCTGTCCCACAAGCCAATTCCAGTAATTTTTTCTTATCTTTTGTCTTTGGGAGATGGCGGAGGGAAAAATCCGTCCACAAATCATACAGCCTGTCATCCATAACAGCATCATAGACAGCCGCAAAGGTTTCATAAGTCGCCATAATCATGATACAAAGAGCGTTAAAGACATAGAGAAAATAGAAAGCTTTCCGACGTATCATCAGACACCAAGAAAGTTACTCTGTTTCTCACAGCTTTTAGCTCGTGTTCCGTTACCAATCGAACCAAACACGAGGCCCCATCCTTTCTTTCCATAGAATTTCAATTTAACCAACAAAACTCAGTTGCTACCAACTGAGTTTACTTGCTTATGCTAGGGCTGCTGAAAGATCAACAGCACTTGCTTCGTGCCAGAGCTTTTCTAGGTTATAGTGGGCACGCATTTCTTCTGAGAAGACATGGACCACCACACCACCTAAGTCAAGAAGGACCCAACCTCCAGCTGAATCACCTTCGACATGGCTGGCATTTCCCCCAGCTTCAACGACTTTCTCACGAATATTTTCTGCAATAGCTTCCAACTGACGGCTGTTCATAGAGCTTACGATAACAAAGTAGTCTGTCACGCTGGTTAAGCTTTGGACATCCAAAGCCACAATATCTTCTGCACGTTTCATCGGCAGCTTTAACAACAAGTTCAAGTAATTCTTTTTCTTTCATTTAGTCCTCTTTCTTTAAAAAATTGTTTTGTAGTCTAAGACATCCGCAAAACGTTCTTCCCAAATATTTTCATAAAATTCATTGAGCGTTTCTGCTGGGATATCCTCTCCATCAAAGGTTGTAACAGCTCCTTCTGGAATGATCAGCTTATAGCCGTATTCAAACCCCACTTTGACGGATGTATCGACACAATATTCTGTCTGCATACCACACAGGACCAGTTGTTCAATCCCTTGTTGATCCAAGTATTCTTTTAATCCTGTCTCTTTAAAAATGCTATTGTATCGCTTCTGAAAGACCTTTTCATCAGGTTTTCGATTTAAAAGCGCAGATAACTGCCAATCATCTGATGTTTGGGCTTCAGGGTTCTCAATATGTTGAACATAGATAATTTCGATATTCTTGCTTCTAGCCCGATCTTGCAAATAAGCAATCTTCTCTAAGAGTTTTTCTGTCTCAAAACCTGTTTCCACGAGGATATTTTGAACATCAATAATGATTAAAGCTGTTTTCACTCACTGCTCCTCTTTCAAGTACTTCACAAAGGCATTATATGTTTCAAGGGTTTGGGGATAAATGGGCAATCCTTGGTGAGCCAGGTGTTCGACTGTGCGAGCCGTCTCATAGGCCACGGCACGATCCAAGGAGACTTGAGCGATGTCACGCGCTTGATCTACTCCTGGGAAATCCCGATTGTGTTCAATATAATCTGCCACATAGACAATCTTGTCTAAGGTTGACATCTGTCCACTCCCCACTGTATGAATCTCAATACTGCGAAGAATGGCTGGATCTGTCAGTCCTAAATCTTCTTGGATCTTGTAAATCCCGACCATCCCATGCCAGACATTGTTACCCCAGTTTCTTAAAGCTGGGTCTAGCTCATAGCGATCAATCAAGTCTATAAATTCCTTATCCGATAATTTCTTGGCATAGTCATGCAACAAACCTGCTAGGCCAGCCTGCTCTTCATCTGCCCCATAGCGTTTGGCCAAGTCACGAGCGGCCTTCTCAACTCCCAAACAGTGGGTTAGCCGCTTTTCTGGCAGGATTTGACCCATCTTTTCAAGCAAGACCTCACGAGAAAAGCCGAGATAGTTTTCATAGGTCATTGATACAATCCTTCTTTCTTGATGTAGTCCAAGACTGGTTTGGCAACATAAAGTTGGGCGTCCGACCTTGAGCGATAAACTCTCGTACCATGCTAGAAGAGATATCCATCAAGGGAACATCGACCCAAATCACTGGGTAAGAGGTTCCCGCCTTGTAACGGGGGCGTTGAACACCGACAAACTGGACTATCTCCACTAACTCGTCAATCCGATACCATTTTGGCAGGTAGTCCACCATATCAGCTCCAATGATAAAGTAATAGTCTGTATCCGGGTCTCGCTCATTGAGCAACTTCATCGTATCGAAGGTATAAGAGATCCCTTTACGCTCGAGCTCAATCGTCTCGATTTCTAGTCCTTCAATCCCTTCGATGGCTAGTTCTAACATTTTTAGGCGATGACGCTCATCAATGGTTTCTTTTTTATCCACATGCGGAGGCTCATATTCTGGCATGAGAAGGACCTTGTCCAAGCCCAATTGTTGGCGGACCTGGTCTGCAACTACGAGATGGGCATTATGGACAGGATTAAAATTCCCTCCGAGGATTCCCACTTGTTTGCGTTTCTTGTCTTTAATCTCTGGCTCTAACTCCACCTTGGTAAAGGGGGTTAATAGTTCAATGGCCATATACCTGCTCTCCTGTGTCTCTTAGATCTCTTTTACTTTGACTGAAATCTTCCGGTTTTCTTTTTTGCTTGATTGTTTGTACAAAATGAGGATGCGTCCTATTTTTTGAACCGTATCCACACCGATTTCTTCTTCCAAGATTTCCGCTACTTCATGAATGTTCTCATCTGTATTTTGAAGAAGGGTCACCTTAATCAGTTCGCGAGCGTCTAGCGCTTGGCGAACACTGGTTTTGATTTGGTCATTGAGCCCATTTTTCCCGATTTGGATAATGGGTTTGAGACTGTGGGCTTGGCTGTTGAGGAAAGCCCGTTGTTTGGATGTTAATGTCATGTTTTTACTTCCTTTTTCTTGATCGTTATTTTAAGTGGTGGGGACGGCCGGAACTAATTTTTCAAAGACATCATCTTTGAAAAATGGATTTCCTCACCTCAAAATTGATCCTTGGTCTCAATTTTGCCCTTGCCAATCGATCGATTGGCAACTACACCACGGCCATAACAATCTATTTATGAGCTCACTTGGTTCGCTCTTTAATTCCAATTTGTTCCAAGTTTTTAAATGATAGCTTTGCGTGATACGACGGCGACGCCTTCTGGTGCCCAGACCGCTATTTTGGCTTTTCCATTGACGCGGATCCAGCCAAGTCCAGAGATAACGAGATCCGTCTTGTCCTTGATGGTAAACTCATGAGAAACCAATGGTGGGAAGTCTTCTTTTTCCTTGCTATTAGGAGGGGTTAGTAAGCCTCCGACATGCTTGTCGTAAAAGGCCGTCGCTCCTTCGAGTTTGGTTCGGTGAAGCTTGAGTTCATTGTCAAAGAAGGCTGTGAAACCTTGCTTTTCTCCCTTGATAAAGTCAAAGCGTCCCAAGCCACCCAAGAAGAGGGTTTGCTCTGGATTGAGCTGATAAGTCTTAGGCTTGATTTCCTTTTTAGGGCTGACATACTTGAGGTTTTTTGCTGTCAAGTAGTGAGCCATCTGGTGGCGATGGATAATCCCCGGTGTATCGTAGATGTAGGATCCATCGTCCAGTGGGATTTCGATCTTGTCCAGTGTCGTTCCTGGGAAGCGAGAAGTTGTAATAATATCCTTATCGCCTGTGATTTCTTGGATAATCGCATTGATGAGGGTCGATTTCCCAACGTTTGTAACACCCACTACATAGACATCACGGCCTTTGCGATACTCTTCAATCTTTTCCATCAAGTCCTTGATGGCACTCTTGTTTTGGGCAGAGGTTAGGACCACATCGACAGGACGCATGCCTTCTTCGTGGGCTCGCTCCATCAACCAATGGGTCACCTTACTGTCCTTGACAGACTTGGGCAGGATGTCTTTTTTATTTCCGACCAAGAGCACATCATTCCCTGCTACAAAACGAGGCAAGCCAGGGATAACGGAACCATTAAAGTCAAAAATATCAACTACGTTGACTACGAGGGCGTCACTATCTCCTACTTCATGAAGAAGCTTGAGGAAATCATCATCTGCCAGATGAACGTCTGTGATTTCATTGTAGTGACGGAGACGGAAACAGCGTTGGCAATAGACTTCGCCTGTTTCCAAGCCCTTTTCAAGAGCTGATTGGGGAGTATATCCTAGTCCCTCTTTGTTTTCTGTCTGAATGGGGGCCCCACAGCCAATACAGAATAATTCTTCCATTCTTAAATTCCTTTTTTGTATACAATCGGACCATATTTTTCGGCCATTTGCTTCATCACACGGCGTTCACGCGCCCGGTTGATCTGGGTCTTGATGGAGTCATGCTCGACCAAAGGCTTGACCAAAATCGAACGAATGCCCGCCCGATGCGCAGCGCGAATATCGGTCATCAATTGATCCCCTACCATGACCACTTCATTTTTTTCATAGTGGAAACGTTTGAGAGCCCGGTCAATCCCAAAGGTAAAGGGCTTGAGGGACCAAGCTTCATAGTCAATATCAAATTTCTCAACCGCACGTTTGACTCGTTTGGGGCTATTATTGGACACCACGATGACCCGAATCCCGCCATCACGAAGGTCATGCAACCACTGGCGCATCTCAGGAGTTCCGTCTGGATTATTCCAAGCAATCAAGGTATTATCCAAATCCACAAGGACCGCCTTGATGCCCTGTTTTTCAAGTCTGCAACGGTGAGATCATAGGCAGCTTCCACCGCAAAATCTGGTTTGTAATTTTCGATTGACACGTTGTTCTCCGTTTTTTATATTCTCTTCATTGTAGCATAATTGGACGTATTTTGCACTTGCTTCATCGCCTCTATTGGAAAAAGCATATGTTGGTTTGTTCTCTAAAGTAGACAAAATCGTTACAAACTATCAAAAACATGATATAGTAGAAGAAAAAAATACATGGAAGAGTTATGATAGCAAAAGAAAAAAAATTGAGGGAGGTTTCTCCTCTCCTCCAAAAAATCATCAATTGGTCCTCCATCATTGGAGCCCTTGCAACCCTTGCTTTCTGTATATGGGCCTACTTTGCTGGTATCCTCCAATCCAAGGAAACCTTGTCGGCTTTTATTCTCCAAGCAGGAATCTTTGGACCTCCTCTCTTTATCCTTCTTCAGATCCTTCAAACAGTGGTCCCTATTATCCCCGGCGCTCTAACATCTGTCGCTGGTGTCTTTATATATGGCCACATCATCGGGACCATCTACAACTACATTGGAATTGTCATTGGCTGTGCCATTATCTTCCAGCTCGCGAGAATGTACGGGCCTAAATTTGTCCAGTCTATGGTCAGTCAGAAGACTTACGAAAAGTATATTAACTGGCTTAACGAAGGCAAGCGTTTTGACCGTTTCTTCATCTTCATGATGATCTGGCCCATCAGTCCTGCAGACTTTCTCTGTATGCTAGCTGGTTTGACCAATATGACCTTCAAACGCTACATGACGATTATTATTTTGTGCAAGCCGATTACTTTGGTCATCTACACTTATGGACTCACCTATATCATCGACTATTTCTGGCAAATGATGTAAAAAAAGATGTTGAGCAATAGCCCAACATCTTTTTTTATAGAATTCCTTTTTCTTTTTGAATGATGAGGTCTTTCAGAGAGATCAGAAGCACTGCTAACAGAATCATCCCCATCCCTATAAAATCAATCGCATAGAACTGATCATTCATGATCAAATAGGCAAAAAATACAGCGGAAATAGGCTCAATTGAAGCTAATAAACTACCTTTTACTGCCCCAACCATCGAGGTTCCTTTGAGAAAGGCCGTATAAGCAAAAATAGTTCCCAACACGATCAAGCCAAAGAGGGCCAGAAGGTTATCAGAAGAATAATGTCCTTGAAAGGATAACAGGCCACTAAAAGGAACCATGAGAATTCCTGGTAAGAGCATACCTACCCCAATAACTGGCATGCTTCCCCATTTTTTGATTAAGTTGAGGGGCAAGATAATATAGAGAGCATAGGCAAAGGCAGAAAACAAGCCCCAGCCTAGACCCTTGGGCGTAATAGCCAATTGATGCAACTGTCCATGAGTTGCAATCAGGAAAGTCCCCCCAATCGCTAATAGCATTGAAGTAATCTCTGAGACAGTAGGCCCAACGCGGTCCTTGACGCAGGTATAGGCTAAAACACCAACTGGGCAAACATATTGAAGCACCGTTGCAGTTCCGGCATTGGTTTCTGCAATGGCGATCAGATAGGTTAACTGAGTCAATAGCAAACCCAAAAAGGCAAATAGAATCAAAGATAGATAAGAGCTTTTATCCTTCAAAAAGGCAAAAAACTTCTCCTTATCAGACAGATAAGCAAAGAGAATGAGGACGGCACCTGAAATCAGCAGGCGAATATTGGTCAAGATAATAGCCGAAAAACCGTGTGCCATCAAATATTGCCCACTCACTCCAGAAAGCCCCCAGGCAATCCCAGCAATCACAGTCATCAAGGTTCCTTTAAAAGATGTAGACATATTGCCTCCCAAAACTAATTAATACGGTACTCTACTTCTTCTCTATTCTATCACAAAAACCAGCCCAAATGGACTGGTTTTTTCTAAAAGTTTGATACATTACGGCTCAACCAAAATCTTGATTTGGGCTTTATCTTGTGTTAATTCAACAAATCCCTCTTCAACGATATTTTCCAATTTAATTTTCTTGGTTACTAATTTCTCAGCAGAGAAGTAACCTTGTTCCATCAATTCCAATACTTTAGGGAAGATGTGGCGATAAGCGATAATCCCTTTGAGGGTCTTTTCTTGAATGGCGAATTCATTTGGATTGATGCTGGCTTCACGTTCCCAAATGGAAACAACCATACACTCACCAGCCTTATGCACAGCTGCCAAAGCTTGTCCAAGAACAACAGGAACCCCTGTCACTTCATAAGAAACATCTGCACCACCATCCGTCAAACGATGAATGGCTTCAACGATTGATTCACCTTCTTCTGGGCGAACCACAATGGCACCCAATTCTTCAGCCTTAGCTTGGCGTTCAGGAGACAATTCAACCGCATAAATTTTCGATGCCCCAGCTGCACGGAGAGCTTCCACGATCAAAAGACCGATTGGGCCCAAACCAAAGATAACAGCTGTATCCCCAGCTTTCAAAGCAGACTGACGAACTGCATAAACGGCAACAGCAGCAGGTTCTGTAAGCGCAGCTTGTTCATAGCTCAAGCTATCTGGAATCACATGGACCAAATCTCCATCTAGGACACAATATTTAGCAAAACCTCCTTCTGCAGCAAGGCCAACAAAATTCAAGTTTGGATCGAGGTTATAATCACCAATTAAGTTGTGTTTTGCCAAAATTGGTTCGATTGTCACACGATCGCCGACTTTGACACGAGTCACATCGCTTCCAACTTCAACAATTTCCCCAGCAAACTCATGACCGAGGGTCACGGGTGCTTTTTGACCAGAATAAACATGCTCTTCTGTTGGAATGAAGATTGGCCCATCCAAGTATTCATGTAAGTCTGTCCCACAGATTCCCGTGAATTTGACCGCAACCTTTACTTGATGAGGTTGTACTTCTGGGACTTCCACTTCCTCGATGCGAACGTCCTTTTTGCCGTGCCAGCGGGCAGCTTTCATTGTTTCCATATGATTCTCCTATTTTCTATGAATTGCAATTCCCTTTCAGGAAACCCGATAACCATATTGTAAGCCTTTTCACAAACTTTGTCAAGGAGGATTGAAAGCTTAACTGACTATTTTCTATTCGAAAATAGATAAAATTTTCAAGCCACTTATTAAGTACTAAAAAACAGGCCTCCAGTGGTCTTATTTCTTCTCGATTCGTATAGTCTCTATTCTCCATCCCACAATCCAACCAAGGACGAGGAGATAATTTTCAAGCGCACCAATCCCATTGACCGGTAAATGATAGTGAAAATAACTGAAAAGATGATTGGTCCCAATTCCAATCCCACCAATGATCAAGGCCAATAGTACCGTCCGAAGATAAAACCAATCGTATTTGAGATTAACAGCAATCAGGATCACAAGGACTGCCATATTCCAAATCCCAATCTCCCTCTGCCAGCCGACAGAGATACCATATCCTGAATGATTTCCCATATAGGTCGGGAAGAAAAGTTGAAAAATAATAGCTCCAGTCATGGCGACGATGACTAGTATAAATAAGACTCTTAAAATACGATTCATCTTTTATCTCCTTTTTGAAGTAAAATTTTTATCTCTTTACACCTTTTTTCAGATAAAATGGGAACACCACTACAATTTAAATAGAATGCAATATAGTCTACTTTTTGAGAGAAGGAAATCATTTCTTCATCTGATATAGTTGGATCAAGCCACACATCAATTAATAGAGATAATGTTGTAGCTGTCTCAAAAGGATATTTACAAGAAAACTCGCCCTTCTCATTTCCTTGATGAATGATTATCCCCACATATTTGGAAAGAATATTTACCGTATTTTTTAAAGAAAACAACAAACCGAACGGTATCCTTTGTGCCCAGTCAATGGCAGTAAGCTGTTTCATATTCTCACTGCCTATTATATAATCAATTAATTGTAATAGTCGATTTGTTGATGAAACTGCTTCGTTCTTTGTCAATTCTTCTAGAAAAGTTGAGAAGGCAATCGTTTCTTTCTCCATTAAGAGTTGTAGAATCTCTTCTTTACTTTTGAAGTGATGGTAAACAGCTCCTTTTGACAATCCTGTCGCCATTACTAAATCAGCCATCGTTGTTTCTTTATAGCCTTTATTTGAAAACAAGGTTAAGGCTACTTGAATAATTTTATCTTTACTTCTTTTTGATTTTATTTCTTGTTTCAAGTAACTCCCCTCCTAAAAACAGACCATTGGTTTGTTTTTTTATTGTATTTAATTCAGAAGACTTTGTCAATTAAAATCCATTTTTTATTCCTTCTAAAAAAATAAAACAGACACTAAAAGGTGTCTGTTTTAATGTAAACATATACTGAAACTTTCCGCTGTGAGAAAAGTGCTAGAAACACAAGTGTTTCTAGCACTCGGTAGTTTTGAAACCTTGGGTTCAAAACTAAGTCATGGAACTTCGTAGAAGTTCGCTGACGTCCATACTCACTTAAGGAAAGTTTCTATGTCTTTATCATGAATCTGACAGTAACCGTCTGGTGCCTGTTCCTTTTATTCACTGTCTTTCAACTTCGCCAATTCTTGGGCAAGTAACTTGAGAGCTACTTGTGGGTTGGCTTGGCCTTTGGTTGCTTTCATGAGGAAGCCTGTGAAGGCCTTGTCCGCATTCCGTTTCCCTGACTTAAAGTCGGCTACGGCTGCTTCATTGTCTGCAAAGACTTGGTGGATAATTGGGATCAAGACTTCAGGGTCTGAAATCTGTACCAATCCAGCTTTTTCGACGTATTCACGCGCACCGCCACCATTTTTCGCCAAGTGAACGAAGACTTTCTTGGCAATCTTAGAAGAAATCGTTCCATCTTCGATGATGGCAATCATTTCTACCAAGTTTTCTGGTGTCAATTGGATTTCTTCCAGCGTTTTGCCTTCTGCATTCAAGAATTGCGCCACTTCTCCTTGGAGCCAGTTAGAGACTTGTTTGGCGTCTCCACCAAGGGCTACGGCTGCTTCAAAGAAGTCAGAGGTCACTTTAGTCGCTGTCAATTGGTTGGCATCATAGTCAGACAAGCCAAGCTCTGCCACATAGCGAGCCCGACGGTCTTTTGGAAACTCTGGCAACTCTGTGCGCATTTCCTCGATCCACTCGTCTGAGATTTCAAACAAGGGAAGGTCTGGTTCTGGGAAGTAACGGTAATCCGCTGCACCTTCTTTGACCCGCATAAGGATAGTGCTCTTGTTGGCTTCATCATAACGGCGTGTTTCTTGACGAATGATCCCACCTGAACGTAAGATTTTCGCTTGACGCTCCACTTCGTATTCAAGACCTTTACGGACGTTTGAGAAGGAGTTCAAGTTTTTCAACTCGGTCTTAGTCCCAAATTCCTCTTGACCGTAGGGACGTAGAGAAATGTTGGCATCGACCCGCATGGATCCTTCTTCCATCTTCACATCAGAAATGCCAGTGTATTGGATGACTTCTTTGAGAGCTGTCAAATAGGCATAGGCTTCTTCAGGAGAACGCATATCGGCTTCAGATACGATTTCGATCAATGGCACCCCTTGACGGTTAAGGTCTACATAAGAGAAACCGTCTGTTCCGTGCGTGTTCTTACCGGCATCTTCTTCCAAGTGGGCCCGTTCAATCCCGATTTCTTGGTTGAGCCGTCTTCTAATTGCACTTCAATCCAACCGTTGTAACCAATTGGCTCGTCAAATTGCGAAATTTGGTAGGCCTTTGGATTATCAGGATAGAAATAGTTCTTACGGTCAAAGTGCATGTGCTGGTGGATATCCATGTTCAGCGCCAAGGCAGCCTTGATTCCAGCATCCACAACACCCTTGTTCAAGACAGGAAGTACCCCTGGGAAAGACCAGTCGATCACATTGGTATTGGCATTTTGCTCGTTCCCAAAGTGAGCAGAGGTTGGTGAGAAAATTTTTGAGTTTGTATTCAATTCAACGTGGACTTCAAGTCCGATGACTGTTTCAAAGTTCATTAATTGTCACCTCCGAAAATAAGGGGTTGTTGCTTGTGGTAATCCGTCGTTGCTTCAAATGCTGCTGCGGCTTGATAGATCGTTTCTTCGGAATACTTAGGACCAATCAACTGCAAACCAACTGGCAGTCCTTGGGCAAAGCCTGCAGGAATCGAAATCCCTGGTAGACCTGCCAAGTTAACTGGAATGGTCAACAAATCCGCCAAGTACATTGCAACTGGATCATGGCTGAGCGAATCCAAATCAAATGCTACACTTGGTGCTGTAGGACCTAAAATCAAATCGTAATCCGCAAAGACTTTTTCAAAGTCTTGGATAATAAGGGTCCGGACTTGACCAGCCTTCTTGTAGTAAGCATCGTAGTATCCTGATGACAAACTAAAGGTCCCAAGCATGATCCGGCGTTTGACCTCATCACCAAAACCTTGGCTACGAGTGTTGACATAGATATCGTCCAAGTTCTTAGCATCTTCCGCACGGAAACCATAACGAATGCTATCGAAACGTTGCAAGTTTGAAGATGCTTCTGAAGAAGCAATGATGTAGTAGACAGCAACCCCGTATTTAGAATGAGGCAAGCTGACTTCTTCGACTGTTGCTCCCAATTTTTCAAAGTGCTTAGACGCATTAAGGATGGTTTCTTTGACTTCTGGATCAATTCCTTCCCCAAGATATTCTTTCGGAAGGGCAATCTTCATACCTTTGATGTCTTGACCAATCTTAGAAGTATAGTCTGCTACACGTACTGGTGCAGAAGTTGAATCTTTAACATCTTCGCTAGCAATGACATTAAGCAAGAGGGCATTTTCTTTAACGGTTGGCGCAAAAGGACCAATTTGATCCAATGAGCTACCAAAAGCAATCAGACCAAAACGGGAAACCGTTCCATAAGTAGGCTTGAGTCCAACAATCCCGTTAAAAGCCGCTGGCTGGCGGATAGAACCACCTGTATCCGAACCAAGGGACAAACGGACTTGACCTGAAGCTACAGCTGCTGCCGAACCACTAGATGATCCACCAGGAACCTTGCTGTGGTCCCATGCATTCTTAGTTGGTCCATAGTAAGAAGTCTCACCAGATCCACCCATGGCAAATTCATCCATGTTGGTCTTCCCGATGACAATCATATCTTTAGCTTTGGCATTGGCAACCGCTGTCGCATCAAAGATCGGCTCGTAGTTGTAGAGCATTTTTGAAGCCGCAGTGGTCAAGATGCCGTCAGTAGAGATATTGTCTTTGACAGCGAGTGGAATCCCTGACAGGAGGTTGTCTGCATCGATTCCTTTTTCGTCAATGGCCTTGGCTTGTGCAAGGGCAGCTTCTTCTGCTACCGTCACAAAGGCATTGACTGCTTCTTCACGCGACTTGATATCGTCAAGAGTCGCTTGAGTCAATTCTGTTGCTGAAATTTCCTTAGAAACAAGGAGATTGTGCAACTCTTCAATAGTTTTATGATTGAATGACATTAGGCATCTCCTCCATCTTCTAGGATAGCTGGCACCTTGATGTAGTAATTGTCTTTTTCAGGTACATTTTTAAACAAACGGTCTCGGTCAGTGCCTTTTTCAGCAATATCCGGACGCAATACAGTCTTGCGATCCGCCATGGTCGTTGTTGGGACAACAGCCGTTGTGTCCACCTCTTCCAACAATTCCACCATATCAACAATCTTCGATAAGGTTGTCGCAAACTCAGCTGTCTCTTCTGGAGAGAATTTCAATTTTGAAAGATTGGCAACGTGGGTTACCTCTTCTTGCGTAATTTTCATCTTGCTTCCTTTCGTGAAATGATGATTTTTCAATACCCTCTATTTTACCATATTTTTAGTATTTATGCGGTAGTTTGGCAAGAAAATAGAGTCCAAGGAAGGGTAGCCATTAGGCCTCTTTCCTCGAACTCTCTTCTTAACATTCTTCTAATTGTTCATTCACAAGTTTTGCTCCCAAAACATGTTTAAAATGATTTAAAGCAAACTGGTGGTTTTCAGGAGTAAGCGACGCTACTGCCGGTTCTACCACTTCGATCTGATAGCCCAGATTGTAGGCATCCACCGCTGTATGGAGAACACAAATGTCCGTTAAGACTCCCGTCAAAATAACAGTATCTACGCCACGTTCTCGAAGACGGATATCCAAGTCAGTTCCGGAAAAAGCAGAATAATGACGCTTGTCCATCCAAAAGACGCGTGGATCAGCTTGATGTTGCTGATAAAAATCAGCTAAGGGACCGTACAAGTCTCGTCCACTGGTCCCAATGATATTATGAGGTGGGAAGAGCTTGCTCTCTGGATGAAAAGGATCATTCCCTTCATGAGCATCAATAGCAAAAAAGATATAGGCACCTTGGTCAAAGGCCAACTGAGTCACCTGGTCAATGCTCTCAGAAATGGCTTGTGCAGGAGCTCCTGCAGTAAGCTTACCTTCATCCGCTACAAAATCAAAGGTGTAGTCAATCGAAATTAACGCTTTGTTCATTAATAGTCTCTTTTCTTAATTTCTTCAAAAATATCTGGGATCAACACTTTAAGGTAGGTCCCCTTCATCCCAAGAGAGCGGCTTTCAATAATACCCGCTGACTCCAATTTCCGCAACGCATTGACAATCACAGAGCGTGTAATACCAATTCGATCCGCAATCACAGAAGCCGTCAACTGGCCTTCATTTCCTTTCAATTCACCGAGGATAGCAGATACAGCCCGCAATTCTGAATAGGACAAAGTGTTCACAGCCATATTGACTGCAGTGCGGCGACGGATGTTTTTCTCGTCTTCCTCTCGTTGGAAGTTTAACATTTGAATCCCAACTACAGTACTAGCAATCTCAACCAAGATCAAATCATCATCCGCAAATTCCTTATCATTGCGCCAGATAATCAAAGACCCCAAACGAATCCCAGATACATGGATGGGAGCAATAGTTGTCAAGCCTTCTGGAAAATCCGACTTGGTCTCTACTGGAAAGATACTTAAATCGTGGTCCACATCTAAATTTGCCTCTGTATCATAGACTAAACTAGCTGCTTTAGCATAATCTTCTGGTAATTTTTTGTTGTCAAAAAAAGCCTCAACCCGGTCATTATTAGTCTTGTAACGCATGAAATAACCTAGGAGAGTTCCCTTGCTATTAATAATACAGGCATTACAATGAATAATATCTGCCAGTTGTCGAGCAATTGCATTGTAAGGCATTTCATCTTGCAACTGTTCTTCAGAACGCTTCAAGATAGACGTAATTTTTCTTGTTTTTTCTAATAATTTAGCCATAATAAACCTCGCATATAGTCAGCTAAAGTATATCATATAAGCCAGGGAATTTCAATCAAATTATCTGAAAATTATTTATTTTTTCTACAATTCTATTCAATTCAGAAAAATTAGCCTTCTGTAACAAAATTTTCGCTTCACTCCGTCAAAAAAGAGGCTGGGACAAAAATCCTAGCCTCTCAATTGTCTTTGGATTGTCGAGCAAGACGCAGTGGTTGAGTGGGCTCTATTACGCTGATTTCATCAGCTTTTACAGCCCTACTCAACTGTGCGGAGGTGGGACGACGAAATCGAATTCTAACGAATGACCGATTTCTGTCCCACTCTCTCTATCTGCTTATCGTTTGTATTGTTTTAAGAAACGGGTCATCTTCTCTTGAATTTGAGCCAATTCTTCTACTCGAGGAAGGTAAACGATCCGGAAATGATCTGGCTCTTTCCAGTTGAATCCACGTCCGTGAACCAAGAGAACCTTTTCTTGTTTTAAGAAATCCAAGACAAATTGCTCATCATCATCCACTCGGTACATTTCTCGATCAATCTTAGGAAAGATATAGAGACCGGCTTTTGGTTTAACAGCTGAAAGTCCTGGAATATCATTGATGGCCTTGTAGATAAAGTTCCGTTGTTCGTAGATTCGACCACCTGGAAGCAAGAGTTCGTCCACTGACTGGTAACCTCCCAAAGAAGTCTGAACCACTTGTTGGGCCAAGACATTTGAACACAGGCGCATATTAGAGAGCATATTCAAACCTTCGATATAACCCTTCACGTGGTGTTTGGGTCCAGACAAGACCATCCAGCCCACACGGAAGCCCGCGATGCGGTGTGATTTGGACAAACCATTCATGCTGACACAGAACAAATCTGGCGCCAAGCTGGCAATGGCTGTATGTTTGGCACCATCCATGACCAAGCGATCATAGATTTCATCCGCAAAGATAATCAAGCCATTTTGGCGCGCAATCTCGACGATTTCCAACAGAATCTCATCTGGATAGAGAGCCCCAGTCGGGTTATTGGGATTGATCACGACGATAGCCTTAGTGTTTGAAGTGATTTTTGACTTGATATCGTCAATATCAGGATACCACTCAGCCTCTTCATCACAGACATAGTGCACTGCATTACCACCTGCTAGGCTGACCGCTGCTGTCCATAGAGGATAGTCTGGCATCGGTACAAGTACTTCATCGCCATTATCTAGCAAGCCTTGCATGGACATCACGATTAGCTCACTGACACCATTTCCAATATAAATGTCATCAATCTCAACGTTTGGAATCTTTTTCAATTGGCTATACTGCATAATTGCCTTACGGGCAGAAAAAATTCCTTTTGAATCCGAATACCCTTCACTATCCCGAGCATTCATAATCAAATCATGAATGACTTCATCGGGAGCCGTGAAACCAAATGCAGCCGGATTTCCTGTATTTAAGCGAAGGATTTTCTCCCCGTTTGCCCGCATGCGCATCGCTTCTTCTAAGACTGGACCACGAATATCGTAAGCAACGTGCTCTAGCTTGACGGACTTATTGTATTCTTTCATGATTTTTTCCTCACTTTATCAAACTGCTTCCATTATACCACTAGTTAATCTTGAGTACAACTGAGCAACCTCTTTCATTCTCGATGAAATCCTATAGATAGCTTATTTGACCTTTACTTTCTATGCTAAAAAGTTTAAAATATAATTATAGGTAACATAAATGGGCTCATCCATTTCATTTTCACGTTTTCAAGCATTAAAGGAGGACGGAACATGTCTCAAAAATACGAAAACATTATGGTTGCAGTTGATGGATCTCGCGAAGCTGAACTCGCTTTTGAGAAAGGTGTGAATGTAGCCTTGCGAAACGGTTCAAAACTTACCCTTGCTCATGTCGTTGATACACGTGCCTTACAAAGTGTCTCTAGTTTTGATGCCGAAGTGTATGAAGGATTCCAAACAGAGGCTAATGAACTATTAGAAGGCTATATCAAACGTGCAAAAGAAGCCGGCGTCCAAAATATTGCTTCAGTGGTCGAAATGGGAAATCCAAAAGTCCTCTTAGCGACTGATATCCCTGAAGCAGAGGGAGTTGATCTCATCATGGTTGGGGCGACTGGTCTAAATGCTTTTGAACGTTTACTAGTTGGCTCTTCTTCTGAATACATCCTCCGCCATGCCAAAGTCGATTTGTTAGTGGTTCGTGAGACAGAAAAGACCTTTTAAACTTTATAAAAACAAAGAGGCTGGGACAAAAGTCCTAGCCTCTCAATTGTCTTTGGATTGTCGAGCAAGACGCAGTGGTTGAGTGGGCTCTACTAGGCTGATTTCATCAGCTTTTACAGCCCTACCCAACTGTGCGGAGGTGGGACGACGAAATCGAATTCTAACCAATTACCGATTTCTGTCCCACTCTCTTTTATTTTCTTCAGATTCTACTGTTTTTTCAGAGCAATGTTTTTGATAAGCTTTGATTTGCCGTTCCAGCTCTTTTTGAATAGCTGGTTCAGGTGCATACTTTTCTTCCCAGTCGTCTGGTTTTAAAATTTTATGCGTGACTTCATCAAAGTGAGCCTGACCATCTGGGAAAATTTTCCCCATATTGGCGCGGTGAACAATCTCAAAGACCTCTTCAGGATCGACCCCCATTAGAACGAAACTACCATAAGTCAGATACAGCGTATCAATCAAGGCATCGACCTGCCCTACCATGGAGATCTCGGCGGGATGCTTGCTGCGAACCTTATTCGCTGCCTCATCTAGAGCTTGATGCAATTTTTCAATTGAACGATCGAAGATTGCTTCATCCTTACTAGCTGCCCGAATAAATTCAACCAATTCTTCCTGCTTAAACATGGTTCGGTAAAGAGCCTCTTGATTGTCCCAGGCCTTTGGTTCTTCCTGAGTTTGACCATCCATGAGTTGATGGAAGGCTTTGACCTTATTAAAGTGGTCGTCGCGACTGACAAAAAGAGTCTGATCCGTAATAATTCCAAAATGTTCCAGCGCTTTTTGAATTCCGTCCTTGGTATTACTAGTCGTTGTGTGCTGAGCCACTTCTTTGACCTTGCTGGTCCCATTCCCCATCGCAATCGACAGACCGACACCCGAAAGCATCTCTAAGTCATTATCCGAATCACCAAAAGCCATAACTTGGTCCATCGAGAAGCCAAATTCTTCTCCTACAATCCGAATTCCCTCCATTTTTGAGTTATCAGGGTTGATGACATCTGCCGCAAAGGGACTGGAACGCGTAAATTTTAATTCAGGAAAGCTTGCTCAACTTTTTGGGTGTCCTTGGGACTAGCTAATAAGAGAACCTGATAAACCGGTCCTTGAGCAATTTGTAGCAGTTGCTTTTGATCCTGAGGAACAGCCTTGCTGACTACCTTATTGAAGCCCTGACTAACTGCCTTCGAAAACCCTTTTGGTACAAAACGTGCAGACCATTGAGAAATCGGACTTAGGCCAAAACTCATAATGCGAGAGCCTTCGACTCCATCTTCTGTTCCTAAGGCGATTTCGATGCGATGTTTCTTTGCATATTCAATTAAGAGACGAAGATTCTTCTTATCAATCGGAGAGGCAGATAAAATCTTGTCTTTGGTAAAAATATACTGACCATTATAGGTGACTGCGAAATCAAAGTCATAACGCTCTATAAAAGGACGGACAAAGAACGGTCCTCGCCCTGTCGCCAAACCAACAAAAATCCCTTGTTCCTTTAAGGCGCGAATGGCTTTTTCAGTTGACTTTAAAACCATTCGACTATCATTGACCAAGGTTCCGTCAATGTCAAAAAAGACCGCTTTTATTTCCATGATAACTGCTTTCTTTCCGTTTTATGATACAATAAATTATAACACACATTTCAAGGAGACACACATGATTAAGAAAATTTTGGCTCTTCATACAGGAGGGACCATCTCCATGCAGGCTGATGCCACAGGAGCTGTCGTGACCAATTCAGCCAACCCCATGAACCATATTGATTTGTCACTAGCAGGGATTGAGCTCACTTCAGAAGATTTTTTTAATTTACCTAGCCCTCATGTAACCCCTCAGCACATGTTGCAACTCTATCATAAAATCCAGAAAGAGGCTTCCCAATATGATGGGATTGTCATTACCCATGGTACCGATACCCTTGAAGAAACAGCCTACTTCTTAGATACCATGGACTTGCCAACTATTTCGGTAGTTCTGACAGGAGCCATGAGAAGCTCCAACGAATTAGGGAGTGACGGTGTCTATAACTATCTAACGGCCATCCGAGTTGCAGTAGATCCCAAATCACAAGACAAGGGTGTCTTGGTCGTGATGAATGATGAAGTTCATGCAGCCAAGTACGTGACCAAAACACATACAACCAATGTCAGCACCTTCCAGACCCCAACACATGGTCCTCTAGGTTTGGTTATGAAAAAAGAAGTTCTTTTCTTTAAAACAGCTGACCCCCGTGTGCGTTTTGATTTGCAAGAAATCAAGGGAGTCGTCCCCATTATTTCCGCCTATGCTGGCATGAAAACAGAACTCCTTGATCTACTAGATATCCATCAAATGGATGGTTTGATTATCGAAGCCTTGGAGCAGGAAATCTTCCTAAGGAAGTAGCTGAGAAACTCTTTGAATTTCAGGAAGCCGGTCTTCCCATTGCCTTGGTTTCCCGTTGTTTTAACGGGATTGCAGAACCCGTCTATGCTTACGATGGGGGCGGAGTTCAACTTCACGATCACGGTATCTTCTTTGTGAAAGAGCTCAATGCTGCCAAGGCCCGAATTAAACTATTGATTGCTCTCAACGCTGGATTAAAAGGCGATGAATTAAGAGACTATATGGAAGGTTAAAACAAGGATAGAAGGCGTGATGGTTAATCCATCCGCCTTTTGAAGTTAAAAATAGCTTTGATGTATTGAGATAATGACGGACAAAATGAATTTTAACATGGTTCGCATAGCTAGGACCTCTTTTCTGTTTATTAGGATTATAGGCCCACAAACTTAAAATAAGATAAAAGAGGCTGGGACAAAAGTCCTAGCCTCTCAATTGTCTTTAGATTGTCGAGCAAGACGCAGTGGTTGAGTGAGCTCTACTACGCTGATTTCATCAGCTTTTACAGCCCTACTCAACTGTTCGGAGGTGGGACGACGAAATCGAATTCTAACGAATGACCGATTTCTGTCTCACTCTCTTTTATCACTTCTTAATCCAGGTGTTCTTTCTGTTCCAAATGTAGAGACAGACAGTGCCAGTCTGGGTGTTCCCGCCAATTAGGAGTTGTTACCACCTGAACAGCTACCTTTCGCGCTTCCTCTAAGATTGGATAATCTTCAATGAGGTTGGCTACTTGAAATTCTGGTATGCCTGATTGACGCGTTCCAAAGATTTCCCCAGAGCCCCGTAGCTTGAGATCCTCTTCTGCCAAGGCAAACCCATTGGTTGTTTCGGTCATGATTTTCATCCGACGCTTGCCAGATTCCGTTTTGGGATTGGCAACTAAGACTGCGTAAGACTGCTTGTCTCCACGTCCTACACGACCTCTCAATTGGTGCAATTGGCTTAAGCCAAAGCGATCTGCATCCATGATGATCATGACGGTGGCATTGGGAACATTGACCCCAACTTCGATAACGGTTGTAGAAACTAGCAAGTCTATTTCTCCTAGCTTAAAGGCCTGCATAATAGCCTCTTTTTCTTCCCCCTTCATCTTACCATGGAGGAGGGCAACACGTGCACGATCTCCGAAGTAGGCAATTAATTCTTCCTCTAAGGCAATAGCATTTTTGAGGTCCAGGGCTTCAGATTCTTCAATCAAAGGAGAAATAACATAGGCTTGGGAACCTTTTTGAATTTCTTTGACCAGCCAATCCAAAACCAGATTTAACTGTTGATGCTTGACCCATCGGGTGATGATTTCTTTCGTCCTGCTGGCATTTGATCGATGATGGAAACGTCCATATCTCCAAAAGCAGTGATCGCCAGGGTCCGAGGGATTGGGGTCGCTGTCATCATCAAGACATCCGGACTTTGGCCCTTTTCACGCAGGATCCGCCTTTGGGCAACACCAAAGCGGTGTTGCTCATCAATTATGACCAAGCCTAAATCATGGAAATGGACTCCCTCCTGAATCAAGGCATGTGTTCCCACAATCAGGTCCACTTCCCCTGCTTCAATCGAAGCCAATCGCTCTCGTCTCTCCGCAGTTTTTAGACTTCCTGTCAAAAGAAGGATACTAAGATTAGGAAAAAGGGAGGTCAAGCTTTGTAAATGCTGCTCGGCTAAAATTTCTGTCGGTACCATCAAGGCCGCTTGCTTGCCAGCTGTCACAGCAGCATACATGGATAGTCCAGCAACGACGGTTTTTCCACTTCCAACGTCACCTTGTAAGAGACGATTCATATGGTAAGGAGAACGCATATCTGCTAGAATTTCGTTCAGACTTCTCTCCTGGGCCTCGGTCAAAGCAAAGGGAAGACTGGCTTGAAGAGCTCTTAGCTTCGTCTCATCCCAGTCTAGCACGATTCCCTGTCCGACGGAACGATTTTCTTCCTTCAAGACCTGCAGTTGCAATTGGAAAAAGAGCAGCTCTTCAAATTTCACTCGTCTCAGGGCCTGCTTGTATTCCTTAAGATCCTTGGGAAAATGCATAGCCCTGATCGCTTGTCTGCGAGAAAGCAACTGGTACTTGTCCATTAGGACTTGGGGTAAATTTTCTTCCAATAGTTGGTCCAAGCCTGCTTCAAAAGCTGTTTTGATGACCTTTACTAGAGCTGACTGACTCACCCCTTGAGCCAAGCGATAGACCGGTTGAAGGTCATCTTCGACTTGCGCTAACAGTTTCATTCCTGTCAAGGCTCCCTTGGCCTTGTCCCATTTACCAAAGACAGCCACCGTTTGCCCCAGTTCAATCTTGTCCGCAAGATAAGGTTGGTTAAAGAAACTAACTGCTAACACCAGCTCCCCCTTGTTTAATGGTGAAGCGAAGACGGTTGCGTTTGTAGCCGTAATATTGAACATTGGCTGGAGTAGCAACAAGACCGGAAACAACTGCTTTTTCACCATCTTCCAAGTCTAAAACATTTTTTGATTTAAAATCTTCATATCGAAATGGAAAGTAGAGCAAGAGATCTTCAACCGTTTCGATACCCAATTTTTTGTATTTCTCTGCTGATTTTGGTCCAATTCCTGGTAAGACAGAGAGTGGTTGGTGTAAGTTCATTCATTCCTCCTAGATAAGAAAGGAGGCTGGGACCTCCGTCATCAACCTCTTTCATCTCGAACTTTTTATGAAAGGAAGCTAGGAAAACTTAAACAGCTTACTTCCCACTGACTTCCTTTGTTGGACGATAAACTCTTGGTACGCGATCGCTCAAGACACAAACCACCTCATAGTTGATCGTGCCTCTATAGGCTGCTACATCCGTTGCAGTTATAGCTAGATCGCCATCCGATCCGATCAATACCACCTTGGTCCCAATCGGATAGGCCTTCGGTAGGCGAATGGTGATTTGGTCCATGGATACGCGACCGACAATTGGGCAAAATTGCCCATCAATAAGGACATGAAAACCTTGCATATCTCTAGTCCAGCCATCTGCATAGCCAATCGGAATGGTCCCAATCCACTCTTCCTCAGTCGTCTGATAGGTCGCTCCATAGCCAACTGTCTGACCCACTTCTAGTGGCTTGACATGCACCAATTCTGTTTCCAAACTTAAAGCAGGACGAATGCTATAAGGTAGTTCCAACTCTCTCCCACTTGGATTGAGGCCATACATGACATCCCCCAATCGGACCGCATTAAAAATGGTATCAGCATGCCATAAAGTTGTTGCTGAATTGCTAGCATGAACGATTTCTGGAGTAAAGGGCAAGAGCTCCAGCAAGCTCTTAAATCGTTGCAATTGTCCTTGGAAATGACGGACATCTTTCTCGTCAGCTGTTGCAAAATGAGTAAAGATCCCTTCCACTTCTGCTCCATGGTCTCTTAATAATATCATAGCCTCTTGCAAGTCTTCGGATGAACGGAAACCAATTCGTCCCATTCCTGAATCCACTTTAATATGAACCTTCAAACCAGTCAAATCAGACTTTTCAGCTAACAAAGCTTTCAACCACTCGAGACTAGCCACTGTATAACGAATTTTTTCTTTGATGGCGATCGCAATATCTTCTACTGGTGCAACACCTAAAATTAAAATCGGCTTTTCGCCAGCTACTTGGCGAACTTCTATTGCTTCGTCTAGGTTGGATACACAAAAAGCATCTACCATTGGCAATAAGCGTTCTACCACTGGCTGAACCCCATGGCCGTATGCATTGGCCTTGACAACCGCAAAGGTCAAGGTCTCTTTCGGAATATGGGCCTGTATTTGTTGAACATTATAGGCAATAGCCTCTACATCCACATATGCTCGCGTTGGTCTATGTATACTAGCTTTCATTTCTTTCCTCCAAAATGACACTGGTCGAAACTAAATCGCCTGAGTGACTGATTGAAACCCAAATCTTTCCACTAAAAGGGGCTTTTGAAAAATAGGGAGCTCCTTTTTGATTGGTTAGAATTTCCAGATCCTGAAATCCTACTGGACCAATTCCTGTTCCCCAAGCCTTGGAAAAGGCTTCTTTTGCAGACCATCGTCCGGCCAGGTATTCCATTTTCCGTTTCCCGGATAATTGATCGAATCGTTCTCGTTCTGTCTCTGTCAATACCTTGGAAGCAAATCTCGGATGTCTCTGGTAGGCTTGTTCAATGGATTGAATGGATTCGATATCTATCCCATGTCCAACAATCATATTTTTTCCTCTATAACTTTTTTTATCAGCAAGGCTAATAAAGTAGGAAAGGGCCGAGAATCTTGTCTCCAGCCCTTTCATCTTATTCAGCTACATACTGATATATTTCTCGTACTAAGCTTTCTGTCTTTTCCCAACCCAAACATGGGTCTGTGATCGATTGACCAAATACTTCTGGTTGATCTTGACGACCGTCCTCTAGATAAGATTCAATCATAAATCCACGAACCACATCATGGATAATTGGATTCCAGCTACGATTAGTAAGGGTTTCTCTGACAATGCGAATCTGCTCAGCAAATTTTTCCCAGAATTATCATGATTGGTATCAACCATGATAAATGGATATTGCAAGCCCAAGGCTTGGTAACGATGAGCAGCTTCTAGCAAATCTTCATAGTGGTAGTTTGGAATGTTTTTCCCATTCGCGTCTAAAGCTCCACGCAGAATAGCGTGTCCGAACGGGTTTCCACTTGTCTCCACAGAACGACCATTATAGAAGAAATGATGCCCATGCTGTGCAGCATAAATCGCATTAAACATAACAGACAGATTTCCAGATGTCGGATTTTTCAATCCAGTTGGGACTGAAATTCCACTTGCTACAAATCGATGGCCTTGGTCTTCTACAGAACGTGCCCCAATAGCAACATAGGAGAGTAAATCTTCAACAAATGGGTAGGTCTCTGGATACAAAAGTTCGTCTGCTGTTGTCAATCCGGTTTCGGTAATCACTCGATGATGCAGGCGACGAACTGCCTTTAAACCAGCTACAAAACTCGGTTCTGAAGCAGTATCCGGCTGATGCATCAAGCCTTTATAGCCATCTCCATTGGTCCGAGGCTTGGCAGTATAGACCCGCATCACAATGAAGACCCGATCTTTGACTTCTTCTTGAAGGGTTGCAAGGCGACGAGCATACTCCATCACTGCTTCCTCATTATCTGATGAACATGGTCCCATCACAAGCAAGATACGCTTGTCTTCTCCCTTTAAAATAGAGGCTAGTTCACGATCACGCGCTTCTTTGCGAGCCAACTGTTCACCTTCTAAGCGATAAAGAGAAGTCACCGCTGTTTCATCAATGATTGGGCTAGTAGCTGTAAAAGACATAGACATCCTTTCATACGATTAGAGTTTTTTACCGTGGCAGTTTTTAAATTTCTTACCAGATCCACATGGACAAATGTCATTGCGTTTGATTTGACTCAAATCAAGATCTTCTGGTAAATCAGTTTTTTGAGCAGCAATATTACGAGTCGCTGTCGTTGAAATACTATGTTCTGTACGTGGGCGCTCTTGTTCGTGAATTTGAGCTTTCATCATGAGACGAGTCACATCAAACTCGATAGAACCAATCATATCGTTGAACATACGGAATCCTTCAGATTGGTATTCGACCACTGGATTGTTTGCGCATAGCCACGGAGACCGACAGCATTACGCAATTGGTCTAAGGCATCAATGTGATCTGTCCACTTACTGTCCACAACACGAAGGATCAAGACTTTTTGGAATTCTCTGACTGCTTCTTCATCACGTAATTTCGCTACTTGGTTTTCATAAACCTCTTCAGCTCGTTTGAACAAGTAATCAATCACATCTTTATCAGATTTGCCTTCAATATCGCTCTCTGAAATAGTATCTTCAGGGACCAAATTGTATTTGGCAAAGTTCAAGATAGCTTCCGTACGTTCTTCCTTGCTTGAGTGGCTTGCCCCTTCAACGATCCGTTTAATGGTTCGTTTGATCATGGCCTTGATTTCTGGAGCCAAATCACGATCCGCAGTAATCACATCATAGCGTTGAGAGTAGATAATCTCGCGTTGCTCCCGCATGACATCATCATACTGAAGGACTTGCTTACGAGTGTCATAGTTGTTCCCTTCCACTCGTTTTTGGGCTGCTTCAACTTGACGTGTAAACATGTTAGATCGGATGACAGATTCTTCTTCGCTTAGTTTGAAGCGATCTAACAAGGCTTTGATGCGCTCTGAACCGAAACGACGCATCAACTCATCTTCAAGAGAAAGGTAGAATTGAGATTCACCTGGGTCCCCTTGACGTCCAGAACGTCCACGCAACTGGTTATCAATACGACGACTTTCATGACGCTCTGTACCAATGACACATAGTCCACCCAATTCACGAACTCCTTCACCGAGCTTGATATCGGTACCACGTCCGGCCATGTTGGTCGCGATGGTGACGGCACCACGTTGACCAGCGTTCATGATGATTTGCGCTTCTTTGTAGTGGTTTTTCGCATTCAAAACTTCGTGGGGAACTCCTGCTTCGACCAAGAGACGAGATAAATAGTCACTGGTTTCAACGGCAACGGTACCTACCAAGACTGGTTGTCCTTTTTCGTAACGTGCTTTTACATCTTCTACTACAGCCTTAAACTTAGATTTCAAGCTTGGGTAGAGAAGATCTGGATGGTCAATACGAGCAATCGGACGGTTTGTTGGAATTGGAATAACGCGAATGTTGTAGATTTCACGGAATTCTTCTTCTTCTGTCTTACCAGTACCTGTCATCCCTGAAAGTTTTTGTACATCCGGAAGAGGTTTTGGTAAGTAATAGAAGCTGATGTTTTGGTTTCTTCTTGGACTGGTACACCTTCTTTAGCCTCAATCGCTTGGTGCAAGCCGTCTGAATAACGACGTCCTTCCATGGTCCGACCTGTAAATTGGTCGACGATCAAGATTTCTTGATCCTCACTGACCACATAGTCGATGTCCAAAATCATGATATAGTTAGCGCGAAGAGCATTGTCAATGTAGTGCGTCAAAGCAACATTTTCAATGTCGTACAAGTTTTCAAGCTTAAAGTAGCTTTCAGCCTTATCAATCCCAGAATCTGACAAACCAATCGTTTTTGAAGGGACATCAATAATATAGTCGTCTTTTTCCAAAGATTTCACAAAGGCATCTGCCATATGGTAAAGTTGGCTAGTTTCTGTTGAAGTCTGACCAGAAACAATCAACGGAGTTCGGGCTTCATCAATTAAGATGGAGTCTACCTCATCGACCAAGGCATAGTTCAATGGACGTTGTACCATGTTTTCTGCACGAACGACCATGTTGTCACGCAAGTAGTCAAAGCCGATTTCCGCATTGGTTGAATAAGTGATGTCACATGCATAAGCTTCTTGTTTTTCAGAAGGTGATTTTGCAGCCAAGTTGATCCCAACTGAAAGACCTAGCCATGAATACAATTCTCCCATCTCAGTCGCATCACGTTCTGTCAGGTATTCATTGACCGTGACAACGTGAACCCCTTGGCCAGATAGAGCATTCAAATACACTGGCATAGTCGCTGTCAAGGTTTTTCCTTCCCCTGTACGCATTTCTGGAACGTCACCATGGTGAAGAACGATCCCCCCCATGACCTGTACTTTATAAGGGAACAAGCCCAAGACACGCTTAGCACCTTCACGAACTACTGCGAAAGCTTCATAGAGGAGATCATCCAATGATTCACCATCTTGGTAGCGTTGTTTGAACTCTTCTGTTTTCGCCTTCAGTTCATCATCTGACAAGGCAGCCATTTGATCTTCATATGAAAAGACCTTGTCTGCCATCTTTTCCAATCGTCTTAATTCACCTTTATCATTTTCGATAATTGTTTTTAATAAATTAGCCATTAGTATCCTTACTTTTCAAATTTCTTAAATTTTAAACGTTCTTTTTATTCTAGCATTTTTTTAACATTTTTTCAAGATTAAGACTGCATCTTCCAAGACTTTTAAGCGAATTTTCCCGAGTGAAAAGGTTCAAAAAATGCCTGCTCGAGCAGACATCTTTGAAAGACCATTCGATCATTGTGACAAATGGTAAGAATAGCTGGCGACGACTACTTCTTCGTGCCAACGAAGAGCATACTTCAATTTCAAACTCATTTGGTTGTGCAAAATATTTTGCCAGTGTTTCTTAGGAATGAATTGGGGAACCAAAACGGTAACGGTATTACCTTTTGCTTTTGCTTCTTCCGCTACTTTTGCAACAAATTCAACGGTTGGTTGGATAATATCCCGATAGCTTGTCATGACATTTTCAAAACGAATATCTGGGAAGTAATGCTTGAATTCTTCAGCTACTTCCATATCCTTGGCCTTGGTTTCTTCTGTAGAAACGTGCATGGCCACGATGTCATTCCCTAAACTGCTGGCATAACTCATCGCTCCAACACTTACTTGGGTAACATTTCCAACTAAAACGATGACGGTATTTCCAGCATAGTCTGCCTTTTCGATCTTCGTACCTAAACGTAATTGAGCAGCAACCTTATCATAGTGGTTACGAATTCTTAAGAACATCCATAGCAAGAGCCCAATGATAGGGAAGAAGGGCCAGATTTCACGTAAACGGAAGAGCAAGAGAATCAAGACAATGCCGTAACAGATAATAGCACCAACGATATTAGCGATCGAGTACTTAAGAAACCCTCTTTGATATTGGCGTTTCCAGTGAATGACCATCCCTGTTTGAGAAAGGGCAAAAGGAATGAACACCCCAATAGTATAAAGGGGAATCAAACTTTCTGTTTGACCATCAAAGATCAGGAGCAAGACGATAGCTCCAACCGCCAAGGTCAAGATCCCATTGGAATAGCCTAGGCGATCCCCTTTTTCCATATACATGTGTGGCATGTATTTATTCTTGGCCATATTGAAGGCCAACATAGGAAAGGCAGAAAAACCAGTATTGGCCGCAACCGCCAAGATCAAGGCTGTTGACAATTGGAAGACATAAAAGAAAGCTTGTCCAACTGGAGAGTTGCCTAGAATGGCTTGGGCCATTTGAGCCAAAGTCGTCACATTTTTAGCAGGAACCACACCAACCCAGTAATTGAGGAAGGTAATTCCTGCAAACATGATTCCCAAAATCAAGGCCATGATGGTCAAAGTTGACGCCGCATTCTTGGCTTTTGGTTTTTTAAAGAAAGGAACCGAATTGGAGATGGCTTCAACCCCTGTCAAAGAGGCTGAACCACTAGTGAAGGCGCGCAACAAAAGGATGACACCAACACCTGAAATGGTTTGCCCCACATGAGCAGTCGCGTTGTAAGGCAATTGGCCCGTCAAAATTTGTACAAAGCCATACCCAACTAGGGCAATGGTACTAACAATAAAGAGATAAACCGGAACCATCAAGGAAGAAGCCGATTCACGAAGCCCCCGCAGGTTCATCAACATCAAGATCAAAACCAACAAGATGGAGATATGAAGGTTGTATGGATGCAAGGCTGGAATGGCTGAGGTAATGGCATCTGCACCAGATGAAACAGATACCGCTACTGTCAGCATGTAGTCGACCAAGAGACTGCCACCAGCAATCAAACCCGCTTTGGGAGACAAATTCTCCGTAGTCACCATGTAGGCCCCGCCCCCTTGAGGATAGGCATGAATAACTTGACGGTAAGAAATAGTCAAGCTAGCTAAAAGAATCAGCACCACAACCCCAATTGGAAGAGACCACCAAATGGCTCCAGCCGATACCGTCATCAAGACCAACACGACCTGCTCAGGGCCGTAAGCAATAGAGGAAAGGGCGTCACTTGAGAGCATCGCCAAAGCCTGCATTTTCCCGAGTAAGCCCCCTTCAGCTTCCGCACCAGATTTCAAAGGGCGACCAATAAACCATTTTTTTAATGTTGAAAACATAAAAAACTCCTTGAAAAAGATCTAGAGGCTGAAAAAATCTCCAACCTCTAAGCAATCATCGTCATCTTACAAGCCAGACACGTCTTTCTGACGATTCATAGCTCACAGTGTAGGACAAACTTTACCTGTATGCACAAGAGCCTGCCCTACTTCCACTTTTCATAAAACAGGGGTTATTCTACTCCTTTTTTTTATAGCTGTCAATCTATAACGTAAATTTTTGTGAAATTTTCATAAACTTTTCACATCGCCTATCCCTTGAATCTACCATAGTTCGGACTTCTTCCTTTCAACTTTCTCCAAACAAAAATGGCAGAGAAGACTCTCCACCACTTTATTATTTAGCTTGATGTTGCACATAGTGAGCAATGACATCTGATGTGTACTGGGCTGTACCATTTCCAAATTTATCAATGTTTTCCTTAAACTCAGGGTTATAGACGTATCCTTTACCGATATGTCCGAAGACTTCAATAGAGCAGTCAAATCCATAAGTACGAATGGCTTGCAAGGTCTTGACAGGGACACCTGAGAGTTGCGCAACTTCTTTGATATGGTACATGATTTCCTCCTTGCATGGATAGTATATACCCTCCCCTTAGAGCAGAGTCAAGGCTTTTTGAAAAAATTTTAATATAAGATAAAAAAAGGCTTGAGTCGATCCACAGCATTTACTCAAACCCTTTCTTTTTATGGATGGCTTACGATTAATTCTAAATCTTGTCCTTCTATCGTCCAAGCTTCAACATCGCTTGGCAAAATAAAATGGCTCCCTTTTTGAATTGGGTAATCTTTTCCGTCTACAATGAGCTGACCTTGACCAGCTAAGACGCTCAACAAGCTATAATCAGCTGTCTTTTCAAAGTCCACTTTTCCTGTAATTTCCCATTTGTAAACGGTAAAGAAATCACTGGCAACCAAGGTGGTCATTCGAAGATCCTCGATCACAACTGTATCTGGATGGCTATTTGCTGGCTCACCAATATTTAACACATCGATGGATTTTTCAAGGTGAAGTTCCCGCAAGTTTCCTTGGTCATCCTTGCGGTCAAAGTCATAAACACGGTAGGTTGTATCACTAGACTGTTGCGTTTCAAGGATCAAGATTCCAGAACCAATTGCATGCATGGTCCCACTTGGTACATAGAAGAAATCTCCAGCTTTAACAGGTACTTTGGTCAGCAAGGCATCCCAGTTTTTATCTTCGATTTGCTGACGGAGTTCTTCCTTTGACTTAGCATTGTGGCCATAGATAATCTCTGAACCTTCATCCGCAGCAATAATATACCAGCACTCAGTTTTTCCGAGTTCGCCTTCATGCTCTAAGCCGTATGCATCGTCTGGGTGTACTTGCACACTAAGCCAATCATTGGCATCCAAAATTTTCGTCAATAAGGGAAAAACTGGTTCTTTACGATTACCAAATAATTCCCGGTGTTCTTGATAGAGCTGGTCCAAGCCCATTCCAGCATAAGATCCATTTTTAACAACAGAAACACCATGTGGATGGGCCGAGATAGCCCAGTATTCACCAACATGATCGCTCGGGATTTCATAGCCAAACTCATCTCGTAATCTAGTTCCACCCCAAATTTTTTCCTGCATGACGGATTGTAAAAATAACGGTTGTGACATACTTGCCTCCATATATCCTTGTATTCAATACCTTATTATACAAAATTCCACTCGTTTTTGAAACCCTTACCAAACTATTCATCCCCTTTTTAATTTTTTGCACGTTTTTCGCATTTTTACCGGCTTTTCGCTATAATAGGTATATGAATCTCAAAGAATCCATTATCAAATTGGCTCACTCCATCGGTATTTCAAAAATCGGTTTTACCACTGCAGATGATTTTTCCTATTTAGAAAAATCCCTCCGCCTAGCTGTAGAGGAAGGCCGAAATTCAGGGTTTGAGCACAAAAATATCGAAGAACGAATCCAGCCACGCTTAAGTTTAGCTTCTGCTAAAACGATTATTTCCATTGCCGTTGCATATCCTCACAAGTTAAAACAACAACCTCAGAAGACAGCCTATAAACGCGGAAAATTCACTCCCAACAGTTGGGGCATAGACTACCACTATATCCTACAGGATAAGTTGGACCGCCTGGCTAAAGGGATTGAAGAATTGACGGCTAACTTCGAATACAAGGGCATGGTGGATACCGGAGCCTTGGTGGATACTGCCGTTGCTCAACGGGCTGGCATTGGATTTATCGGCAAGAATGGCCTTGTCATCTCAAAAGAATATGGTTCTTATATGTTTTTAGGAGAACTTATCACTAACCTAGAAATTGAACCCGACCAAGCAGTCGACTATGGTTGTGGAGATTGTAACCGCTGTGTAGAAGCCTGCCCGACATCTTGCTTAATTGGAGATGGCACCATGAATGCCCGACGTTGTCTGTCCTTTCAGACCCAAGACAAGGGCATGATGGATATGGAATTCCGTAAAAAGATTAAAACGGTCATTTACGGCTGTGATATCTGTCAAATCTGTTGCCCCTACAATCGTGGTCTGGATAACCCACTTGCCACTGACATTGATCCGGAACTCGCTCACCCAGAATTAATCCCCTTTATCGAGCTATCCAATGGCCAATTCAAAGAAATTCGGAATGGTCGCTGGTAGTTGGCGGGGGAAAAATATCCTTCAGCGCAATGCCATTATTGCCTTGGCCAATGCGAACGACCGGTCTGCCATCCCTAAACTTCTAGAAATTATCGAAACCTCGCAAAACCAGATTCATATTGCAACAGCCATTTGGTCACTGGGGGAGCTGATTCGAGAAGTCACACCTGACTTGGTCGATTTATTAACTTCCCTCAAAAATCCAAGTCCTGCTATTATAGAAGAACGCGAACGGTTTTTCCAAAAATTTCATGTAGATGAAATAGAGATACAAAAATAGAGAGTGGGACAGAAATCGGTCATTCGTTAGAATTCGATTTCGTCGTCCCACCTCCGCACAGTTGAGTAGGGCTGTAAAAGCTGATGAAATCAGCGTAGTAGAGCTCACTCAACCACTGCGTCTTGCTCGACAATCCAAAGACAATTGAGAGGCTAGGACTTTTGTCCCAGCCTCTTTTATCGTTCACATCGTCCTTCTTCCTGACCTTATTCTTAAAAAAGCCCCAAGAGATAAAACCAAAAGAACCCCCAAAGAATAGCAGATAAAAAACCAACCACAACATCACGAACAAAATGGAGTCCAGCCAGAACACGAACCCCCGCCAATGGAAGAGCCAAGGACAGACCAAGGAACGATAGAAGAGGATTCACTCCCCAGGCTACTGTAGAAATGATCGCCGCAGAAAAGACGTGCCGACTTGGCATGGATCTTCCCTTCCCCTCTCGATTCAGTAACGGAGGGAATGTCCCAAGTTCATAGGGACGTGGCCAATTCATTCGTTTTCGAATGACACTTAATACAATAAAACCAATTGCTGGTACCAAAAGATAGGCAAGCACGATCCAAGTCTTTGTAGCCTTTAGATAGACTGCCCAAAGAACATAGAAATAAAGGAGAGGCATCAACAAGGTGACGAGCCGATTGGTCCACTTTAATAAAGAAAGATAATAGGGATGGGTCACAAAAAATGGTCTAACCCGTTCATAGAACAAATATTCTTTTTTCATAAGGATTCTCTCTTCAATCAGTCATTTAACAAGCAACAGCTCAGCTAGATCAAAATCCCTTCCAGGTGATCGAGCTCATGCTGGCAAATCTGGGCTGCAAAACCTTCTAAGCTTATGAGCTGAGGTTTCCAATTGGTATCACGGTAGGAGACTTGAATCTTTTCAAAGCGACTTGTCTTTCGACTTCCTGGCAAAGAAAGACAGCCTTCTTCTGCCTCGTACTTCCCTTCTTTCTTAACTAGAACAGGATTAAAGAGAACCAAGGGCATCAAACCTAGTTGGATGATGATGACTCGCTTACGTACACCAATCATATTAGCAGCCATGCCAACGCAGGCTTCCTGGTGAGCTCGTAAGGTATCTCGTAAATCTTGCGCCAAATACAAATCCTCTTTTGTCGCTTCTTCAGACACTTGACTCAAAAAGAAGGGATCCTTCATAATGGCTTTCCATCATTTTTCCTCTCTTGCTTAAAAAAGAGAAGGTTATTCATCCATCTTCCCGACGAAGAACTCCCTCCCCCTAGCATTTTGATGCTTTATGTTATTTCAACCTTAACTTATTAGTCTTTTTTGCTGACTTGTTTTGCTAAGACAAAATTCCCTAAAGTAGCTGAACCGTTTCCTGCTACTGCTGGTGTTACGATATAGTCACGAACATCTGGCACTGGCAAATAGCCGTTCAATAAGACGGTGAATTTTTCACGGACGCGATCCAACATATGCTGTTGTGCCATCACTCCTCCACCAAATACAATCACATCTGGACGGAAGGTTACAGTCGCATTGACAGCAGCTTGAGCAATATAGTAGGCTTGGATATCCCATACAGAGCTATTCAGTTCAATATTTTCCCCACGAATACCGGTACGAGCTTCCAAGCTTGGGCCAGCCGCAAGACCTTCTAAACAGCCTCTGTGGAATGGACACACACCATTAAATTCTTTTTCAACATCCATCGGGTGTTTGGCAACATAATAATGGCCCATCTCAGGATGTCCCACTCCACCAATGAATTCACCACGCTGGATGACACCTGCACCAATCCCTGTACCAATTGTGTAGTAAACTAAGTTCTCAATACGACCACCCGCATTATTACGAGCCACGACCTCACCATAAGCTGAGCTATTCACATCAGTGGTGAAGTAAATCGGTACATTCAAGGATCGACGGAAAGCTCCCACCACATCTACATTTGCCCAATGTGGTTTGGGAGTTGTTGTAATAAAACCATAGGTCTTTGAATTCTTATCAATATCAATCGGTCCAAATGAACCAATGGCTAAACCAGCAAGACTTTCAAATTTAGAGAAAAACTCAATACATTTATCAAGGGTTTCAATTGGGGTTGTTGTCGGAAACTGTGTCTTTTCAATGACGTTATTATTTTCGTCACCTACAGCACAAACAAACTTTGTTCCACCAGCTTCAAGACTTCCATATAATCTAGTCATATCAAACCTCTTTTTCAATTCTCTTTTTTTCTATTATATCACAAGGGAAACGGTTCACTTCTATTCCTTATAGAAAAAACTACTCTTATTTATGTTTAAACAGTAGGTGAGCGACTTTTTTATTCCAAGCCTCACCTCCAAACAAAATTCAAGGACTGGAGGAAGCCCTAACCAGTCCTTGAGTAATCCTATTTTAGATTATGCTTTTACTTCAATAATCGCATCACCTTTAGCAACTGCACCAGTAGCTACTGGAGTTACCGAAGCATAATCAGCTGTATTTGTGACGATGACCATTGTTGTATCATCAAGACCAGCTGCCACAATTTTTGCAGAATCAAATGTTCCAAGAACATCGCCAGCTTTGACCTTATCGCCTTGAGCAACTTTCTGATCAAATCCTTCCCCGTTCATTGAAACTGTATCAATCCCAACGTGGATCAAAACTTCAGCACCATTGGCTGTTTTCAAGCCAAAAGCATGTCCAGTTGCAAAAGCAATGGTTACTTCAGCATCCGCCGGAGCATATACAACACCTTCAGTTGGTTTGATGGCAATCCCTTGTCCCATAGCACCACTTGAGAATACAGGGTCATTTACGTTTTCTAAAGCAACCGCTTGACCAACGATTGGAGAGATGATGGTTTCATCTTGAAGAGATGCTGGAACAGTTCCAGTTGTTTCTTCTTCAATAATTGCACCAGCTTCTTCGTCTTCTGCAGGAACTGATGAAGCTTCATCTTCGTAACCGAACATATATGTCAAACCAAAACTTAGTGCAGTTGTAAATACAACCATAAATACATATTTCAATAATTGACCGTTTAGATAGAGAAGTGTTCCTGGAATAATTGTAATACCAAATCCTGTACCAGCAAGGTTTAACATAGATGCAATCCAACCACCTACAGCACCTGCTCCCAAAGCAATAACGAATGGTTTCACATAACGCAAGTTCACACCAAAGATTGCAGGCTCAGTAATACCTAATAAGGCAGAAATAGTTGCAGGAAATGCTAAAGCTTTCACTTTGAGATTTTGATTTCACTGCCACCGCTAAAGTCGCACCAGCTTGTGCAGTCATAGCAGCTGTAATAATTGCATTAAATGGATCTTTTTTATCCGAAGTAATTAATTGCGATTCAAGAAGGTTAAAAATATGATGGACACCAGTAACGACAATCAACTGATGAACCCCACCGATAAGAAGACCTGCAAGGCCGAATGGTAAATTTAAAATAAACTTAGTTGCATTCAGTACATGTTCCTCGATGCTGTGGAAGAATGGTCCAATAATAAACAAAGCGAGGAATGACATGATTGTTAATGTAAATAATGGAACCAATAACAAATCTAAGACATCTGGAATTTTCTTATGGAGCCATTTTTCAAGTTTTGCACCAATTAGACCAACGAAGAAAGCGGGAAGAACTGAGTTCTGGAATCCAACTACATGATGGAAGATACCAAAGAATGTTGCTGCTTTAGAAGGATCTTCCGCTACAACCCACGCATTAGGAAGTGTCGGACTAACCATCATCAAACCAATTACAATTCCAAGAACAGGATTTCCTCCAAACACTCGGAACGCAGACCATGAAATCAAGGCTGGGAAGAAAGCAAACGCAGTATCTGTCAAAATTGTTGAATAGGTATAGAAATCTGTAGATTTAAATGCGTCTGCTGTAGTACCAAACAAAGCCAGCACTTGATCTTGAGCAATAGCACCACGAATTCCCATAAACAAACCAGTTGCAACGATTGCTGGCAAAATTGGGACAAAAACATCTCCGAAGGTACGGATTGCGCGTTGGAACCAATTTCCTTGTTTCGCTGCTTCAGCTTTCATTTCATCTTTTGAAGAAGTTGGCAAGCCTAGAGCTACTACTTCATCGTAGATCTTATTTACAGTACCAGTACCAAAGATGATTTGGTATTGACCTGAGTTAAAGAAAGCTCCCTGTACTTTTTCAATGTTCTCAACAACATCTTTGTTGATTTTTGATTCATCTTTAACCATCACGCGAAGACGAGTCGCACAGTGAGCAACACTGCTAACGTTCTCAACTCCACCGATTGCATCGATGACTTTTTTTGCAATTTCTGTATTTGACATTTGCAAAAATCTCCTTATTTTTTATTGTTTTGAAAACGGTTAAACCATCTCTACGCTCTTAATTGTACCACGTATTAAGAATATGTCAACCGTTTTGCAGAATGTTTTTGGTGTTTATTTGCGATTTTTGATTGTTTGAAAGATGGATTTCTTATTTTCATTCACTAAAAAGCCCGTATGCTCTATATAAAAACCTCTATCTTGTTTTTGAATTTTCAAAAACTTTCATACTTTCATTTATTTTCATAAATCAAAACTAGGCTTGACTTCGATATTTTATGATAAACGTTTGACATTTTTTCTCAATTATTTGGCCAAATTCTTGCTTTTTTTTTTAGAAATCGGTACTATGGAAGTAAGAAAAATTTTGGAGGAGTCAAATGGAATGGACAACCGAACTTCGGTACAAACGGTATGAAGACTGGACCGAAGAAGAAAAGAAACAAATTAAAGAAAATATGGCCAAATCCCCTTGGCATACTCACTACCATGTTGAACCAACATCTGGTCTCTTAAATGATCCAAATGGTTTCTCTTATTTGACGGCAAATGGATCCTCTTTTACCAAAACTTTCCGTTTGGAGCCGCACATGGATTGAAGTCTTGGGTACAACTCGAAAGTGACGATTTAGTCCATTTTAACGAAACCGGAGTGAAGGTCTTTCCAGACACACCTTTAGATAGCCATGGAGCCTATTCTGGATCAGCTATGCAATTCGATGACAAACTTTTCTTATTCTATACAGGAAATGTACGAGATGAGAACTGGATCCGCCATCCCTACCAAATCGGGGCTTTGATGGACAAAGAAGGAAAGATTGAAAAAATCAACAAAATCTTGATTGATCAACCTGCTGATTCTACTGATCACTTCCGTGACCCACAGATTTTTAATTTCAAAGGCCAATACTACGCCATTGTCGGTGGTCAAGACCTTGAGAAAAAAGGATTCGTTCGTCTTTACAAAGCAGTGAATAACGATTATACCAACTGGGTTGAAGTAGGAGATCTTGATTTCAACAATGATCGTACAGCTTATATGATGGAATGTCCTAACTTGGTCTTCGTCGGCGAGCAACCTATCCTTCTTTATTGCCCTCAAGGTTTGGACAAAGCGGTCCTCGATTACGACAATATCTACCCAAATATGTATAAGATTGGGGCTTCTTTTGATCCTGAACAGGCTCGTTTAGTTGATGTATCTGAATTGCAAAACTTAGACTATGGCTTCGAAGCCTATGCAACTCAAGGCTTCAATGCTCCTGATGGAAGAGCCTTAACTGTTAGCTGGTTAGGTCTACCAGATGTCGCTTATCCATCTGATCGTTATGACCACCAAGGAGCTTTCTCTTTGGTCAAAGAGCTAAGTATTAAGGACGGTAAACTTTATCAATATCCAGTTGAAGCTATAAAAGAGCTCCGCTCCTCTTCATCCGAGTTTCGTAACAAAGAGGTTACCAACAATTGTTACGAGTTAGAATTAGCCTTTGAAGCGAATAGCAAAAGTGAGATTGTTCTCCTAGCAGATAAAGAAGGAAAAGGTCTTTCTATTACTTTCGATATTGCAAATGGTCAAGTCATTGTCGATCGTAGCCAAGCTGGTGAACAATATGCCCAAGAGTTTGGGACTACTCGTACTTGCCCGATCGAAAACCAAGCTACAACTGCTACTATTTCGTCGATCATTCTATTTTTGAAATTTTTATCAACAAAGGAGAAAAAGTATTCTCTGGTCGCGTCTTCCCGCATGCTAATCAAACTGGTATTTTGATTAAATCTGGAACACCTACTGGAACATACTACGAACTAGACTATGGTCGCAAAGCTCACTGATGTCGCCAAATTAGCTGGCGTCAGCCCTACGACAGTTTCACGAGTCATCAATAAAAAGGGCTATTTATCTGAAAAAACTATCTCAAAAGTCAAAGAGGCCATGAGGGAGTTGGGCTACAAGCCTAATACAATCGCTCGGAGCCTACAAGGAAAATCAGCCAAATTAATCGGCTTAATCTTCCCAAAAATCAGTCATGTCTTCTATGCAGAATTAATCGATAAATTGGAAGAAGAACTGTTCAAACATGGGTATAAAACCATTATTTGTAATAGCGAGCATGATTCTGAAAAAGAACGTGAATACATTGAAATGCTAGAAGCCAATCAAGTAGATGGTATTATTTCTGGTAGTCATAATCTGGGAATTGAAGATTATAACCGAGTTACAGCTCCTATCATCGCTTTTGACCGAAACCTATCACCTGAGATCCCTGTCGTCTCCTCAGATAACTACGCCGGTGGCGTCCTTGCTGCGGAAACCCTTGCCAAGACAGGTGCAAAGAAGATTATCATGATTACGGGGAATGATAACTCCAATTCCCCAACAGGTCTTCGCCATGCAGGGTTTGCTTCGGTACTGCCAGGAGCACAAATCATTAATGTTTCTAGTGATTATTCCCCCATTCGCAAAGAAATGGAAATCAAGTCTATCTTGACCCAGCAAAAACCTGATGCTATCTTTGCATCTGACGATCTAACGGCGATTTTGGTGATGAAAATTGCTGATGAACTCGGCATTTCAATTCCAGAAGACCTCAAAGTCATTGGCTACGACGGGACCTACTTTATTGAAAAATTTTTCCCCCGTCTAACCACCATCAAGCAACCTTTACAAGAGATTGCTCACCTGACGGTCGATCTTCTTCTACAGAAAATCGAAGGGAAAGAGGTAAAGACTACAGGCTATTTTCTCCCTGTTAGTGTTTTACCCGGCAAAAGTGTGTAAATGAGTAAGAAATTAATCACAAAAAAGAAGCCACCTTTTAGGTAGCTTCTTTTTTATTCTGCTTCCGTCACAAATTGGCTTAAGACACCATTCACAAACCGAGCAGATTTCTCATCTGAAAAAGTTTTTGCTAATTCAATTGCTTCATTCACCGCAACCAATTGAGGTGTATCAAAGGAAGTCATTTCAAACACACCCAAGCGAAGAATGTTTTTCTCCACTAGAGTCAAGCGTTCTACGGTCCAGCCAGTTTTCAAGTGTTGGGCAATCTGTTGATCCAATTCATCCTTTGATTGACGAACACCCGATACCAAATTGAGGAGAAAAGCTGGAATTTCCACTTCCTGGTCTGTTTCCTCTTTGTCATGAGTAAAAGCAAATCGACACGCTTCTACAACATCCCCTTCATACTCTAAACTCATCAGAGCTTGAAAGGCACGCTCCCGTAGATCACGACGTGATTCAAATAAAATATCAGTCATTGAGGAAATCCTCATTAAACAAATCTTTCAAATCAGGTTTCGCTGCTTTTTCAGTCACGATTCCGACTACATGGATGTTGACATCATCCAATGTGACATCCGCCATATTGTAGACAGCTGTTTTTACTGCTTTTTGGATTGCAACCGCTACTTTAGGGACTGCCACACCATACTCTAGATAGAGGTAAATATCAACAGAGATTTGACCATCTTCTTGTGTACGAAGGTAAACCCCACGACCAAGAGCACGTTTTGAAAGGCTATCCGATACACTCTTGTTTTCAAGAGAATGAACACCATCTACTTTTGCAGTCGCAATCGCAATAATTTTTTCTAGCACACGAGGTGCAATGACGATTTCGCCGTATTGTTCAGTTGCCATAGAAGTTCCTTTCTATCAGACCTATTTTAGAGCTGATTAGGCACGAGAAACGTAAGTTCCTTCAGCTGTATTGATAATCAATTTTTGTCCTGCTTCGATGAAGTCTGGAACGTTAACCACAAGACCTGTTTCCATTGTAGCTGGTTTACCAGAACCTGTAACTGTAGCACCTTTAATAGATGGTTGAGTTTCAGCAACTGTCAATTCAACAGTTGTAGGAACAGTCACCCCAATCACTTCGTTTCCATAGAATTGGATTTTCACTTCTGAGTTTTCAAGGATGTAAAGCAATTCGTTCTCAACATTGGCAACAGGAATTTCATATTGGTCGTATGTTTCAGTATTCATGAAGTAAGCTGTGTCATCCATTTTATACAAATATTGAGCTGGTACTGTTTCAATAATAGCTTGCTCAAATTTTTCTTCTGGACGGTAGCTTGTATCAAAAGTTGAACCAGTACGAACATCACGCAATTTCATACGCATGATAGTATTTCCTTTACCTGGTTTGTGGTGGCTAGCTTCCAAAACGCGGATCAATTTCCCATCAGCTGTTTCAAAGGTCATACCAGCTTTCAACTTACTTGCTTCAATCATGTTTTCATACCTCTTTTTAAAAAATATATTACTCTTTATTCTATCACAAATGCTCAGATTTCTCAAATCTGTCTCTGCAAATTTCCTTAGATCACAATCAATTCTTTTGGTGCAAGGGTCAAGACTTCGCAGCCACTTTCCGTAATCAAAAGATCATCTTCAATCCGGACACCAGATAGACCTTCAATGTAGATTCCTGGCTCATCTGTCAGGACCATCCCCGCCTTGATAACTTCTTTTGATGCTTGGTTGAAGTAGGGTTCTTCGTGGATATCCAAGCCAATTCCATGTCCAATTCCATGGCTAAAGTACTGACCGTATCCTGCAGCCTCAATAATGTCTCGAGGAATTTTATCAAAATCACGGAAACCTAGTCCATCCTTCGCTTCAGCAATGAGAGCTTGGTTGGCTTTCAAGACCGTTTCGTAAATTTCTCTTTCCTTATCGCTGACATGACCTGCATAAATGGTCCGAGTCATATCACTCACGTAATGGTTGTAAAGACAGCCAAAGTCCAAGGTCAAGGCATCCCCAGCAGAGATAATGCGATCACTAGGAGTCGCATGGGGCATAGCAGAGCGTTCGCCCGCAGCAGAGATGATATCAAAGGATACACCTGAAGCTCCCAATTCCCGCATTCTGAAATCCAGGAAGGTCGCAGCTTCTAACTCTGTTGTTTGACCAACCTTGATAAATTCAAGCACATCGAGGAAGGCTTGATCTGAAATACTGCAGGCCTTGCGGATGGTTGCCACTTCTGTCTCATCTTTAATCAAACGAAATTCCATCACAAAATCAGACAAGGCTCTTAGAGAGACTCCTGAGAAAGTCGTTGCCAGACGGGTCTGATAGGCAACTGTGATCTCATCCTCAAAACCAAGCTCTTGAATAGCTGCATCCTTAACAATTTTTGCTGCTTCTTCCAATTCATTGCGGGTTTCAACAATCTCAACAAAGGGGAAACAAGTCGCATGGGCATGAATGGTATAGCGAGAATCCGTAAAGAGGACTACGCGCTCTTCTGTTACTAAAACAGTCCCATTTGATCCCCAGAAACCTGTCAAATAGTATACATTTTTCAAGTTGTTAATGAGGATAGCTTTTAGATCCTGTGCCTTCATTTTAGTTCGTAGATTTGTAATTCGTTGGTTCATTGTAATTTCCCTTTCAAATACTGTCCTGTAAAGCTAGCTGGATTGCTGGCTACTTCTTCTGGTGTCCCTGTTGCAATAATGGTACCACCACCGACACCACCTTCTGGTCCTAAGTCGATGATATGATCCGCTGTCTTAATCACATCCAAGTTGTGCTCAATGACCAAAACGGTATTGCCATCATCTACAAAGCGTTCCAAGACCTTGAGCAAACGAGAGATATCCTCTGTATGAAGACCTGTTGTCGGCTCATCCAAAATATAGAAGGACTTACCAGTTGAGCGCTTATGAAGCTCGGAAGCCAACTTCATCCGCTGGGCTTCTCCTCCGGAAAGTGTCGTTGCCGGCTGTCCCAGGGTCACATAGCCTAAGCCGACATCCTTGATGGTTTGTAATTTGCGATTGATCTTTGGAATGTGTTTAAAGAAATCGACTGCATCATTGACGGTCATGTCCAAAACCTGGGAGATATTCTTTTCTTTATAGTGAACTTCTAGGGTTTCACTATTGTAGCGTCGGCCATGGCAGACCTCACACGGTACATAGACATCCGGTAGGAAATGCATCTCAATCTTGATAATACCATCTCCCGAACAAGCCTCACACCGGCCCCCTTTGACATTGAAACTAAAGCGGCCTTTTTTGTAGCCTCTAATCTTGGCTTCATTGGTTTGGGCAAAGAGATCGCGAATGTCGTCAAATACACCTGTATAGGTAGCTGGATTGGAGCGTGGAGTGCGGCCAATCGGACTTTGATCGATATCAATCAGTCGATCAATGTGCTCGACACCTGAAATGGTTTTGTATTTCCCTGGTTTCTCTGAATTGCGATTCAATTTTTGCGCCAGCGTTTTTTTCAAAATGCTGTTGACTAAGGTTGACTTCCCTGAACCAGAAACGCCAGTTACAGCAATGAACTTGCCTAGCGGGAAGCGCGCTGTCACATTTTTTAAATTATTTTCAGCGGCCCCTGTCAGCTCGATAAAACGACCGTTCCCTACCCGCCGTTCAGTTGGTACTGGAATGGCCCGTTTACCAGAAAGATACTGACCAGTGATGGATTTGCTATTGCGGGCTACCTGCTTAGGCGTTCCAGCCGCAACAATCTCACCTCCAAAGACTCCGGCTCCTGGACCGACGTCGATCAAGTAATCAGCTTCTCTCATGGTATCCTCATCGTGTTCGACGACGATCAAGGTATTTCCCAAATCACGCATCTTTTTCAAACTGGCAATCAGGCGATCATTGTCCCTCTGGTGAAGACCGATTGACGGCTCATCCAAGATATAAAGGACTCCTGAGAGATTGGAACCAATCTGAGTTGCCAAGCGAATGCGCTGACTCTCTCCCCCAGATAGAGTCCCGGCCGAACGAGAAAGAGTCAGATAACTCAAGCCAACATTGTTCAAGAAGCTCAAGCGATCCTTGACTTCTTTGAGAATCGGACGAGCAATGGTCTCTTCATTCTTGGTTAATTTGAGATTGGCAATCACTTTAAGATGGTCCTCAATGGACAAGTCAGAGATTTGCCCGATATGCAGCCCCTTCTCTCCTCCTACCCGGACAGACAAGGCCTGGTCATTCAAACGATAACCACGGCAGGTGGCACAAGTCAATTCATTCATGTAGGACAACATCTGATTGCGGGTGAAGTCACTAGAAGTTTCGTGGTAGCGGCGATTGATGTTGGTGACGACCCCTTCAAAAGGAATGTCAATATCGCGAACCCCACCAAATTCATTCTCATAGTGGAAATGAAATTCCTTGCCCTCAGACCCATAGAAAATCAAGTGACGGTCTTCTGGGGACAAGTCTTCAAAAGGCTTATCCATATCAATCCCAAACTGGATCATGGCCTGCTCTAACATCTGAGGATAGTAGTTAGAGGAAATCGGATTCCAGGGTGCAAGCGCTCCTTCACGGAGAGTCTTGCTAGAATCTGGAACAACCAAATCCAAGTCCACCTCTAGCTTGATCCCTAGTCCATCACAATCTGGGCAAGAGCCAAAGGGGGCATTAAATGAAAAGAGTCGAGGTTCCAATTCAGGGACAGTAAAGCCACATACCGGGCAAGCATAATGCTCTGAAAAGAGCAGTTCATTTTCGTCCATGGTATCAATGACCACGTAGCCATCTGCGATCCGGAGGGCTGCTTCTACCGAATCAAAGAGGCGAGAACGAATGCCATCTTTGATGACAATTCGGTCCACGACAACCTCAATGGTGTGCTGCTGGCTTTTTGATAACTCTGGGACCTCTGTCACATCAAAGATCTCACCATCCACACGCACCCGAACATAGCCGTCTTTTTGGACCTTTTCAATAATCGTCTTATGCTGGCCTTTTTTCTTGCGAACAATGGGAGCTAAGATTTGCAGGCGTTGGCGCTCCGGTAGTTCCAAAACTTGGTCTACAATCTGCTCGACCGAAGAAGCGGTAATCGCTCCATGGCCATTGATACAGTAGGGAGTCCCCACACGAGCATATAAAAGACGTAAGTAGTCGTTGATTTCAGTTGTCGTTCCAACCGTTGACCGAGGATTCTTGCTGGTTGTTTTTTGGTCAATGGAAATGGCGGGGCTTAAGCCATCAATCGAGTCCACATCGGGTTTTTCCATATTTCCTAAAAACTGACGAGCATAGGCTGATAAACTCTCTACATAACGTCTTTGTCCTTCTGCATAGAGAGTGTCAAAGGCTAAGCTCGATTTTCCAGAACCCGATAAACCAGTGACCACGACTAGCTTGTCTCGAGGGATTTCAACATCAATATTTTTTAAATTATGAGCACGCGCTCCATGAATGACAATTTTATCGAGCATTTCTTCCACTTTTCATCAATTTATTTATCCTTCATTATATCAAATTTTTCAGCATTCTTTTATCCAAAAGCGTGCTTTTTCTGTTATAATGTTAAGGTGTAAAAAAACAAGGGGGAGGCACCATGAAACAGGTCTTTTTATCAACCACGACTGAATTTAAAGAAATAGAGACACTGGAACCCGGTAGCTGGATCAACCTTGTCAATCCTTCCCAAAGTGAATCGATGGAAATCGCCTCTGCTTTTAACATTGATATTGCTGACTTACGGGCACCACTCGATGCAGAAGAAATGTCTCGTATGACCATCGAAGATGAGTATACCTTAATCATCGTAGACGTTCCCATCAAGGAAGAGCGGAACAATCAGACCTACTACGTCACCATCCCTTTGGGAATCATCCTAACAGAAGAGGCCATCATTACTACTTGCTTGGAAGAGTTGCCTCTCCTAGATACCTTTATCAATCGTCGCTTGCGGAATTTCTATACTTTCATGCGGTCGCGCTTCATCTTCCAGATCCTTTATCGCAATGCTGAGCTTTATTTAACTGCGCTTCGTACCCTGGATCGTAAAAGCGAACAGATCGAGAGTCAATTGCACAAATCAACACGTAATGAAGAGCTGATTGAGTTGATGGAGCTGGAAAAGACCATTGTCTACTTCAAGGCCTCTTTGAAAACCAATGAGCGCGTGATCAAGAAATTGACCAGCGCTACTAGTAACATCAAGAAATACCTGGAAGATGAGGATCTGTTGGAAGACACCTTGATCGAGACTCAACAGGCCATTGAGATGGCGGATATTTATGGAAACATCCTCCACTCCATGACCGATACCTTCGCATCGATCATCTCCAACAACCAGAATAATATCATGAAGACCTTGGCCATGGTGACCATCGTCATGTCCATCCCAACCATGATTTCTCAGCCTACGGGATGAACTTCAAGAACAATGATCTTCCGCTCAACGGCGAACCCAATGCCTTTTGGCTCATTATCTTTATTGCCTTCGCCATGACCGGCTCCCTCGTCGTCTACCTCATCCATAAAAAATGGTTCTAACACCTACAAATATAACTAAGGAGTATGTATGTCTCAATTTGATTTGACCCAATTAAGTAAGAAAAACCAAGAATTCGTTCGTATCGCAAAACACCAATTGATTGAAAATGGCAAAACGGAAGAAGAGGCTACCAGCCTAATTGAAGAGATTCTTCCAGCTATCTTTGAAAACCAACCAAAAGGAGTAACGGCGCGAACTCTCTTTGGAGCGCCAACTGTTTGGGCCAATACATTTAGCAATCAGGAACGCTATGAAAAAGAGCATCCAAAAGAAAATGATACTCCTCTTCTCATGATTACGGATTCCTTCCTGCTCGTCTTCGGTCTCTTTGCTGCGATTTCAGCCTTCATGAACTTATTTGCACCTCAGGGAACCACTTATGGACTGCTAACCTTGACTCTTGGTAGCTTGGCTGGTGGGGTTGTGCTCTATTTGATGTATTACTACTTCTATCAGTACTACGATGTTTCAAAACGTGGCATGAAACGTCCGGCTCTAACCAAGTCACTCCCTATCTTAATGTTGGCAATGATTCTTTGGGTGGTGATTCTCATGGTCACTGCTTTGCTCCCACAATTCCTCAACCCGCGTGTACCAAACTGGTTCATGCTCATACTCGGTGGTGGGGCTCTTCTTCTCCGCTTCTACTTGAAGAAAAAATACAATATCAAGAGCGCCAATACAGCACCTCAACGACGCTAAAAATAAACGGATGAAATTTTCATCCGTTTTTGTTTTCCTACATTTCCTTGTTCAACCTTTTTGAAAAATAGAGGACTAAGTCATCATTGTTTTCACAAGAACTGTAAGGGGCCAAGGGCTGATCCCTAAACCAAACCCCAGATCCATCTGGGATATAGCCCCGTTTGACATACAGTCTTTGAGCTGGGCCATAACCTGAGTGTAAACCAACCCCTAAAGTAACAATCTCTGATAGTAGCCAGACTCTTTTTTCTGCCTCCTCTAAGAGTTGATACCCAATCCCTCGATTTCTAAATAGTTCAAAAACATTAAAATCAGATAGTTCAGGATAGACTCCCACGAAAGGGCCGTGCTTGGCATCAGGCAATATAGTGATATAGCCTGCCACACATCCATCCAAGTCAGCTACTAATACGTCCCTTTCTCCATTCTCCTGATCCTGAAAATAGCTGGTCAAGATATCCTTTCTACCCGGCCACCCTTGGTGGATAAAGGCTTGAGAGATGTGCTCAATATCTGCCTTTATCATCCTCCTGATGATTACACCTTCCTTCATAGTTCCCTCCTTGATACATTTCTTCCCACATTATAACACGATTAGAGCTAGGGAAAGGTCAAAGAGGTCCACCCGAACCTCAACTCGCTCTCACATTTCCAAGCTCGTGAAAAAGAGGTCCACCGGACCTGAAAAAAAGACCCGTAAGGGTCTTAATTCGCTTTCTTATTTTCGAGCTCATGAAAAAGAGGTCCACTGGACCTCAACTCGCTCTCACATTTCCAGGCTCGTGAAAAAAAAGACCCGTAAGGGTCTTTTCTTTAATCTTCGTTTACGAAAGGCATCAAAGCCATTACGCGAGCGCGTTTGATAGCTGTTGTTACTTTACGTTGGTTCTTCGCTGAAGTTCCAGTTACACGACGAGGAAGGATTTTCCCACGTTCTGAAACGAAACGGCTAAGAAGCTCAGTATCTTTGTAATCAACATATTCAATTTTGTTTGCTGCGATGTAATCAACTTTTTTACGGCGTTTGAATCCGCCACGACGTTGTTGAGCCATGTTTATTTCTCCTTTATAGTTTTAATTCGTTAAACCCATTCTTAGAATGGTAGATCGTCATCCGAGATGTCCATTGGATTAGCTCCAAATGGATTGTCATCACGTCCAAAGTTTGGTGTTGCGTTAGATGGTTCAGATCCTCCAAAGCTTGGAGCTGCATTTCCTGCAAATCCTCCAGCAGAAGCATAACCACCACCTGCTTGTCCTTCACGATTCGCACGGCTTTCCAACAATTGGAAGCTGTCCGCTACGACTTCAGTGACATAAACACGTTGACCTTGCTGATTCTCATAATTACGAGTCTGGATACGACCTGTAATCCCAACTAAGGCCCCCTTTTTAGCCCAATTCGCTAAATTTTCAGCTTGTTGACGCCAAATCACACAGTTGATAAAGTCCGCATCTCGTTCACCATTTTGGTTTTTGAAATTACGGTTAACAGCGAGTGAGAATGTCGCAACAGCCTGATTTTGAGGGGTATAACGAAGTTCAGCATCTCGAGTCATACGACCTACAAGTACAACATTGTTAATCATTAGTCACCTTCTTTATTCGTTAGGGCTTACGCGTCAACTTTTACGATCATGTGACGAAGAATGTCACCGTTGATTTTTGAAAGACGGTCGAACTCGTTAAGAGCTACATCGTCGTTCGCTTCAACGTTTACGATGTGGTAAAGTCCTTCACGGAAATCTTGGATTTCGTATGCAAGACGACGTTTTTCCCAATCTTTTGATTCAACAACAGTTGCACCGTTGTCAGTCAAGATAGAGTCAAAGCGTGCTACCAAAGCGTTTTTAGCTTCTTCTTCAATGTTTGGACGAATAATATAAAGAATTTCGTATTTAGCCATTGATATGTTCCTCCTTTTGGTCTAATGACCCCAAGTCATTGCAAGGGGTAAGTGAGGTTTGCTCACAAGAAACTATTATACCAGACTTTAGGATAGAAGGCAAGTAAAAAAACACGTTCTCTTGATTCTTTTCGAAGAAATTTATTTTTTTCTTCTATTACCTATCTAGTACCTATCTAGTTTTTTTGACAGCAAGAAATCTCTTCCCTTTTCTTAAAGAAAACTGATATCAGTTAGCTTTTAAGAAAGGGCCGTTATACTACCTTCATCACAAATAAGAAACGAGGAACGGTTATGAATTATTTAGTCATCCCCGCTTATCAACCCGATCAAAAAAACTTCTCAAACTGGTTCAAAAATTGAGAGAAAAATGTGACTTCTCCATTATCGTTGTGGACGATGGTAGTTCTGAGGAGTGCCAAGCTATTTTTTGAGAAAAATTAGACGGACTAGCTACCGTCCTTCACCACGAAAGTGAACCTTGGAAAAGGAGGGGCTCTCAAAACAGCCTACACCTACATTCAAGAGCAAAGGGCAATACGGGACAGTTATCACTGCCGATGCCGATGTCCAACATAAGGTATGGGATATCTTCCGCGTGGCCAATCAGTCGCAAGAAAATCCGAACCAATTGATTCTAGGGGCACGCGCCTTTTCAGGCAAAGTTCCTTTACGTTCTGCTTTTGGAAATAAGTTGACCCGCTTCTTGTTCAAGCAACAAACAGGGGTCCCTGTGACGGATACGCAGACTGGACTTCGGGCCTTTACAACTAATATGATCCCCTTTATGTTAGAAATTGAGGGGCAACGGTATGAGTACGAAATGAATGTGCTCCTCGCAGCGAGCAAGTCCTTCCCCATCTTAGAAGTTCCGATTGAAACAGTCTATATCAATAATAATGAAGGGTCCCACTTCCGGCCTATTCGAGACGGCCTCATGATCTACAAGGACATGTTCAAGTTTGCCCTCTCTTCCCTGAGTAGCTTTATCGTTGACTACCTGGTCTACGCCTTCTTCCTTTTCGTGATGATGGCTGTGCCGATTAGTCTCCGGATCCTCCTTGCAAACGGGATCGCTCGTGTGACCAGCTCCATCTTTAACTACTCGACTAACAAACGGCTCGTCTTTAAGAACAAAGACAGCCTGGCCCGAACCGGAAGTGGATACTTGGGACTTGCTATTGGACTCTTTATTCTCGATACCCTCTTGATTCGACTCTTCTATACAAGCTTCGGTCTCCATTTACTCCTCAGCAAGATGATCGTCGGACTCTTGCTTTTCGTCGTCTCATGGCTGATTCAGAAAAAAATCATTTTCAAGGAAAGGAGCGCACCTACTCATGAAATTCTTTAAAAAATCTTATACCTATGCTGCTTGTTTTGGTATCCTGCTAACAAGTTCCTTCAGCTATTCTATGCTTAAGACCTTCGTCTTATCGGACGCCATCCAAACAGTCAAAGCTACGACTACTGATACTAAAGCCGCTGAACAAGCTGCAGCTTCTGCGACAACTACAGATACCAGTTACTCCGATGACAATATCCAGGTAAACCTGACAGAAAAAACAGTTGCAAACACCCAGGTTTACATTGCAGATATTACGGTTAGCTCCTCAGACTATCTCAAGACGGCTCTAGCCCAAAATACCTATGGAGCAAACGTGACCGCCAAGACCTCTGTCACGGCAGCTGAGAATAATGCCATTCTAGCCGTCAATGGTGACTATTACGGAGCCAACAGCACCGGCTATGTCATCCGAAACGGAGTGGTTTATCGCGATACGGTTCGTGAAGACTCTAGCAATGGCGACTTAGCCATTTATAAGGATGGTTCCTTCAAGGTTATCTACGAAGATGAGATCTCAGCTGAGCAATTGGTCAAAGATGGCGTCGTCAATCTCCTTGCCTTCGGACCTTCCTTGGTTGAAGATGGGGAAATTACCGTCGATACCAATTCGGAAGTAGGTCAATCGATGGCATCTAATCCACGAACAGCCATCGGGATCATCGATGAAAACCACTACATCATTGTCGTCTCAGATGGACGGACTTCAGAGAGTGAAGGTCTCTCCCCTCTACCAATTGGCTGAAGTGATGAAATCTTATGGCGTTAAAACAGCCTATAACCTGGACGGTGGTGGTTCTTCTACCCTTTACTTCAACGGCCAGGTTATTAACAAACCAACAACAAATGGTACTATCTCAGAAAGGGCGGTGAGTGACATTGTCTACATCGGTTACTAATCCTATTAAACAACGAGTGAAAAAGACCATCCTCTGCTACACTCTGATCTCAGCTTTCTTCTTTGTCGGAAGTCGCATCTACGAACACTTTAGTTTTGGCGAAAGCTCTGCCTTCATGCACTACCTCTTCTTGATCCCTTTGATTGGTGGTACCTTGCTAGTGGCTCTGCAATTAGTGGTAAAAGGCCTTTCTCGAATCACTCTCAATCTTTGGAACTCAGCAATTGCCACGGCAACTGCAGGAGCCCTCTACCGAGGCATTGTTAACCTGTCTGGTCGCTCAACAACTCTCGACCAATCCTACTATTATGTCGCAGGGATCTTCCTACTCCTCGCCCTCATCAGTCTCTTCTTTGTCCGCAGTGTTTGGGTGGAAGAAACAAAATTGACTACTTAAAATTAAAAGCTCTTATTCATAATAATTGGATAAGAGCTTTTACAATACTATCTATAAAAAAAGAAATCAGAATAATTTCTGATTTCTTTTGGAATAATCTTATTTATTTACGTTTTCCCATTTCCAGTTGTGTACTTCTGGAATATCATCACCATGTTCACGGATGTAAGCATTGTGGAAGGCAATTGTTTCGTCCATTTGAGCTGCGAATTCAGCTGCTTCTGCTCCAAGAGCTGCATTGGCTGCATCTTGTGCCAAGTGGAAGCGATCCAATTCAGACATGACACGCATATCGAATGGTGTTGTGATATCTCCGTTTTCACGGTAACCATGTACACGAAGGTTATGGTTGTGACGGTTGAAGAAGATGTCACGGATCATGCCTTCATAACCGTGGAAGGCAAAGATCACAGGTTTATCAGTTGTGAAGACTTTGTCGAACTCTTCATCTGAAAGTCCACGCGCATCGACGGATGGGTGACGCAATTTCAAGATATCTACCACATTGACAAAGCGGATCTTCAATTCTGGGAAGGCCTTGTGCAAGATTGTAATAGCTGCAAGAGCTTCAAGGTTTGGCTCTGTACCTGCAGCTGCAATGACAAGATCTGGATCTTCATCTGCTGAAACAGTTGATGCCCAATCGATCACCTTGTATCCTTCACGAACCAATTCCTCTGCTTCATCAGCTGAGTAGAATTGAGGACGTGGGTGTTTAGAAGAAACGATCAAGTTAATCATATCTTCTGCCTTGAAGGCTTGGTCCATCACCGCAAGCAACGTATTCGTATCTGCTGGCAAGTACTCACGGATATATTCTGGAGTTTTTTCTGCCAAGTGAGTCAAGATACCTGGATCTTGGTGAGTGTAGCCATTGTGATCTTGTTGGAAAACAGTTGAAGTCGCAATCAAGTTCAAGGCAGGGTAGTTTTTACGCCATGTCGTGTGAGTCTTCGATTTACGCAACCATTTGAAGTGTTGAGTAATCATAGAGTCCACGACACGAAGGAATGATTCGTAAGAAGCGAAGAATCCGTGACGACCTGTCAAGACATATCCTTCGAGCATACCTTCTGCTTGGTGCTCTGACAATTGAGAGTCAATAACACGTCCAGCAGGGCTCAAAGCTTCATCGTAGTCTGGTTTCGTACGTCCTAACCATTGACGGCTTGTACGAGTGAAGACTTCTTGAAGACGGTTTGATTTAGTTTCATCTGGTCCAAAGATACGGAAGTTATGTGGGTTCGCATCCACAAGATCTGCTGCATACTTACCAAACTCGATCATATCTTGGGCCATGATAGCCCCTGGTGTTTCAATCTTGAAGGCATGTTTCTTCCAATCAGCAGTGTCCATTGGTTCGATGACACCTGCGTTTGTGATTGGGTTCATAGCCATGCGACGGTCACCTTTTGGTGCAATTTCGGCAATTTCAGGAAGCAATTTACCAGTTTCGTCGAACAATTCAGCTGGACGGTAAGATTCCAACCATGAAAGAAGGGCATCTACATGCTCCATGTGGTGAGCATCTACTGGGATTGGAACTTGGTGCGCACGGAATCCACCCTCGATTGGTGTACCTTCCCAAGCTTTGGTCCAGTCCAACCTTTAGGAATACGAGCAATCAAGACAGGATATACTGGTTGAGTTGCTTCTTCTGCAGAACCTTTACGAGCTTCTGATTGGACTTTCTTGATTTCTTCAATCGCTTCGTCTAATTTTTCTGCAAACAAAGCATGAGCTGCTTCGTGGTCGTCAGAAATAGCCGTTACGTCTGCAAAGATTGGTTTCCATCCAAGACCTTCAAAGAAGAGGGCCAATTCTTCGTCTGTTTTGCGTTCAAAGATCGTTGGGTTGTGAATCTTCCCACCGTTGAGGTAGAAGATTGGAAGAACAGCACCATCGTTAACTGGGTTCAAGAAGGTATTGGCCAACCAACCAGCCATCAATGGACCAGTTTCTCCTTCGCCATCACCGATTACGGTTGCAGCAATCACATCTGGATTGTCCAAAACAGCTCCAGCTGCGTGAGAAAGAGCATAACCAAGTTCTCCACCTTCGTGGATAGATCCTGGTGTTTCAGGCGCCGCGTGAGAGGCAATCCCTCCTGGGAATGAGAAGATTTTACATAGGTGTTTAAATCCTTCTTCATTTTGTGGGATATTTGGATTCAATTCTGTGTAAGAACCATCTAAGTAAGAGTTGGACACCATAACTTGTCCACCATGACCTGGTCCTTCAATGTAGAACATATCCAAGTCGTATTTGTTGATGGCACGGTTCAAGTGAGCATAGATAAAGTTTGTCCTGGTACAGTTCCCCAGTGTCCGATTGGGTGAGCCTTCAAGTCGTTTTCAACCACTTCACGTTTCAATAATGGGTTGTCTTTCAAGTACATTTGAGCAGCCGAAATGTAGTTGGCTGCACGCCACCACGCATCCACTTTATCCAAGTAAGCTTTGCTGTTAAAATCAACAGTCATATTGTCTCCTCTCAAATTCTAGCTATGATTCTGATGAATTAGAATCCAGTGCAAGTATTTAGGTTATAAACATCCTGTTTCATTCATATGAAGACAGAACGAACGCGAACCAAATTTTAATTCAATTCTTTTCTATTCTATCAATAATTTAGCTTTTTGTATATAGAAAAAATTAAAAAAAATATAGTTTTTTATAAAAAGTTGCAAATCTCTTCTAAAATCAAAGCATTTTTCAATCATTTTACAAACAGCTTTCTGCTTAGACCACTTAAAAAGCCTTTGAAATCAGCTATCTATAAATCCCCTTGTCACATAAAATCTTTCATGATATACTTTAGATGTCAAACTAAAGGAGATCATTATGATGACGGAAAAACGCAATAAAGGATTTGTGTCAGGTCTAGTGCTTGCCCTTGTCTTTCTTGCATTCGCAGGATTAGTATTTTCATTATGGATGGGCCGCCAGAACCCTTCTACTAGCTTTGCGAAGGCAGAAAAGTCTGGGGACCCTGTAACGATGAAGGTCTATGATATTACACGAGAACCTGTCGGAACTGTGGACAACGGCCACGTCCTCTATATCGTCCAGTACGATAACCAAAACGATGGTAGGTTTGCAGGGATCGAAGCCAAAAAAGACGATGCGACGATTAAAGAGGTCATTGATAAGGCAAAAAATGGGGAACTGCAGACCGATCCTTATCAACTAAAGGGAACGCAATTAGCCCCTTTGGCAAAGGATAGCAAAAATACGTCTCGTAACGGTCGCCTTGTCGGTTATAGTGACTACATCCATTCCCTTCTCGACCCGACTTCTGTCGTGTCACTTAATATGACGACCAGCTATTACTTAAGCCTCACAGAGTACAACAAAGACTCCTTATTCCTCTTAATTGGTTCAGCTGCTCTTGCTGGACTTTCTATCATAATGGTCGTAGCCAGCTTCTCCGTTCGGAAACGGACCATTGCTTCCTATCAGGAACTCCACCAAAACTATCCCGAACTCCAAGGAGATCTGTCTCGCCTGTCTGATGAAGCCAGCTACTACAATCAAGACTTAAAAGTTATCTTGTACAAAAATCATTTGATTACCTATTTCAGAGGAACGCAAACGATTGATTTACGAGAGGTTCAACAACTATACTTACATGTCACTCGAGTTCGTCAATCAGGGATTGCTCGCTCAATCTTCCAATTGTGCTACATCCGCAAGGACAAACCAAAGAAACAGCACCGCCTAGCCATTAAGAATAAGAAGAACGCTGAAGAACAACTCTACACTCTTTTTGCACAGGTATCTGAGAGATTCCCAGATGTCAAGGTTGGAATTTAAAGATTTTCCAACTCCCTTTGGAAATACTGATCTAAGCACTAAATCCCCTCATCAGAATCAGTTGATGAGGGGATTTTTTTCTATTTAGGTCACATTTGAAACGAGAGGATTAAATCACTTTTTTACCATTTTTATAAACATCTGTCACTAGGTTGGTCGCAAAGAAATAGAAGAGATAATCTAGATTTGGTGCATCGTAAATAGTGATATCGGCCTGTTTTCCAGTATCAAAAGATCCAATGGTTTTGGCACGATCGACTGAATAAGCTGCATTAATAGTTACCGCATTGAGAATCTCAACTGGTGTCAAACGCATCATGAAGCAACCGAGGTGCATGGCAAACTGAAGATTGGCTGTCGGACAGGATCCTGGGTTACTGTCGGTTGTTAGAGTGATGGCCATCCCAGCATCCAGCATCTTACGAGCCGGTGCATAGGTATCTTCCATGAGGCTGAAGGTTGTAGCAGGCAACAGATTGCCGATAACTTTTGCTTTTGCTAGTTTTTGAATGCCTTCATCGGTAATCACCATCAGGTGTTCTGCGCTAGTAGATTCCAATTCAGCTGCAACATCCACACCACCGATAGACTCGATTTCATCCGCATGAATCCGCAGTTTGAAGCCCATTTCCTTGGCTTTTGACAGAAGATAGCGAGACTCATCTGCTGTAAAGACACCCTTTTCACAGAAGATATCACAGAATTCAGCTAACTTTTCTTCCTTCACTTTTGGAAGCATTTGCTCAATGATGAGATCTAAATACTCTTGAGAACGGCCCTTATACTCTGTCGGGATCGCATGAGCTGCCATAAAGGTCGAAACCAGATCAATTTCATGGTCACGGTCCAAGGCAGCTACTACATCTAGTTGGCGTTTTTCCGTTTCCCAATCCAAACCATAGCCACTCTTAGCTTCAACGGTGGTCACTCCATGACGCAACATATAGTCCAACAATCGTTTGGACTTGTTATAGAGATTGTCAAAAGATGCTTCACGAGTTGCCCGAACAGTGCTCAGAATTCCACCGCCTTGAGCGAGGATGTCTAAGTAAGAAACACCCGCTAACTTTTTCGCAAATTCATGTTCACGACTGCCTCCATAGACCAGGTGGGTATGACAGTCGATCAAACCAGGAGTCGCAACTTTCCCTTCACAAGATTTTACTTCCGTATGGTCATCGATCAGTTCTGGATCTGGTTGACCTGTTCCAACTGCAAGAATTTTTCCATCCTTAATAGCAATATAAGCATCGGATAGGATTCGCGCTTCTGCCATCTCTTTTCCATAGAGAGGATGGCCTAGATCATTTGGACAAAACAACTGGTTAAAGTGGGTTAAGATTACATCAGCAGACATATGAAAACATTCCTTCTATTTCCATTGTTATTCATTTTACAATTCTACAGGAAAAGCGTCAAAAAAAAGTCAAAAAGTTTCTCCCTCATTATTTTTTGCTTTATTAAAAATTAAATTTATTTTTGACTCTTTATTGACGTTTCTTGGATACAATAAAGAAAATATAAATTCATAGTCTACACATAAGGAGGTTCCTACTATGTCATTTATAGACGATAAAGAAATTGCAGCTGCTATGTCTGTCAAACTTGACTTTGATGTCCTACCTGAAAAGGCAACTTTTCAAGAAGGCATCCGTCGTGCACCTGATAGAGGCTTCCGCTTAACGCAAGCTCAGACTGAGATTGCTCTTAAAAACGCTCTGCGTTACATCCCTAAAAAATTCCACCAAGAGTTGATCCCAGAATTTCTGGAAGAACTAAAAACTCGCGGTCGGATCTATGGCTATCGCTTCCGTCCAAAAGATCGGATCTATGGCAAACCAATTGATGAGTACAAAGGAAAATGCACTGCTGCTAAGGCTATGCAGGTTATGATTGACAACAACTTGAGCTTTGAAATCGCCCTTTATCCATATGAATTGGTCACTTACGGAGAAACAGGTTCTGTCTGTGCTAACTGGATGCAATACAACTTGATCAAGAAATACTTGGAAGTCATGACAGAAGACCAAACCTTGGTGGTTGAATCTGGTCACCCTCTCGGCCTCTTCAAGTCTAAACCAGAAGCTCCTCGCGTCATCATTACCAACGGTCTCTTGATCGGTGAGTATGACAATATGCGCGACTGGGAAATCGCTGAAGAAATGGGCGTTACCAACTACGGTCAGATGACTGCAGGTGGATGGATGTATATCGGCCCTCAAGGAATCGTCCATGGTACCTTTAACACCCTTCTCAACGCTGGACGTCTTAAACTCGGCGTTGCTGACGATGGTGACTTAACTGGTAAACTCTTCATCTCGTCTGGTCTCGGTGGTATGAGTGGCGCTCAAGGGAAAGCAGCTGAAATTGCAAAAGCTGTTGCGATCGTTGCAGAAGTTGACCGCTCTCGTATCGAAACCCGTCACTCGCAAGGCTGGATTAGCCAAGTAACCGACAGTGCAGAAGAAGCTGTGAAATTGGCCCAAGTAGCACTGGAAGCTGGTGAATCTACTTCAATTGCCTACCATGGTAATATCGTAGACTTGCTCGAATATGTCAATGAACACCAAGTTCATGTTCATCTCTTGTCTGACCAAACCTCTTGCCACAACGTTTACGATGGTGGGTATTGTCCAGTTGGTATCAGCTTTGAAGAACGGACACGTTTGTTGGCAGAAGACAAAGAAACCTTCCACCGCCTCGTCGATGAAACCTTGGCTCGTCACTTTGCAGTCATCAAAGATTTGACTGCTAAAGGTACTTACTTCTTCGACTACGGTAATGCCTTCATGAAATCTGTTTACGACTCAGGCATCAAGGAAATTTCTAAGAATGGTTTGGATGACAAAGACGGCTTCATTTGGCCATCTTATGTAGAAGATATCATGGGACCTATGCTCTTTGACTATGGTTATGGTCCATTCCGTTGGGTCTGCCTCAGCGGTAAACATGAAGACTTGATTGCAACTGACCATGCAGCGATGGAAGCGATTGATCCAACTCGTCGCTACCAAGACCGTGATAACTACAACTGGATTCGCGATGCTGAAAAGAACCAATTAGTAGTTGGTACTCAAGCTCGTATCCTCTATCAAGATTGTATGGGCCGTGTCAACATTGCTTTGAAATTTAACGAACTCATTCGCCAAGGCAAGATCGGACCTGTCATGATTGGACGTGACCACCACGACGTATCTGGTACAGATGCTCCATTCCGTGAAACATCCAACATCAAAGATGGATCAAACGTTACTTGCGATATGGCAGTTCAATGTTACGCTGGTAACGCTGCTCGCGGTATGAGCCTTGTTGCTCTCCACAATGGTGGTGGTACTGGTATCGGTAAAGCCATCAACGGAGGATTTGGTCTCGTTCTAGACGGTAGTCACCGGATCGATGAAATTATCAAGTCTGCTATTTCATGGGATACCATGGGAGGGGTTGCTCGTCGGAACTGGGCACGAAACGATCATGCTATTGAAACAGCGATCGAATACAACCGTCTCCATGCAGGTACAGACCACATCACCATTCCTTATCTTGCAGACGAAGATTTGATTAAAGATGCGGTTCAAAAATTGTTTTAATTCTAAAAAATAAAAAACTGAGAAGAGGGAGGAAAATTCAAAGACTTCTCCTCCCCCAACTTCTCCTATAAAAAGAGGTAATCATATGGCAAAAATTGTTGAGTGTATTCCAAACTTCTCTGAAGGACGCAATCAAGCTGTGATCGACGGATTAGCAGCCACAGCAAAAAGTATTCCAGGTGTTACGCTGCTGGACTACTCGTCTGACGCCAGTCACAACCGGAGCGTCTTTACACTCGTTGGGGATGAAGAAAGCATTCAAGAAGTTGCTTTCCAATTGGTAAAATACGCATCTGAAAACATCGATATGACCAAGCACGAAGGCGAACACCCTCGTATGGGGGCAACAGACGTTTGTCCTTTCGTTCCAGTCAAAGATATCACAACAGATGAATGTGTCGAAATCGCCAATAAAGTAGCCGAACGCATCAATCGTGAATTAGGTATTCCAATCTTCCTTTATGAAGATGCTGCAACTCGCCCAGAACGAAAAAACTTGGCGAAGGTTCGCAAAGGACAATTTGAAGGAATGCCAGAAAAACTGTTGGAAGAAGACTGGAAGCCAGACTACGGTGAACGCAAGATTCACCCAACTGCAGGGGTTACAGCCGTTGGTGTCCGTATGCCACTCGTTGCTTTCAATATCAACCTTGACACAGATGATCTAGAAATTGCCAACAACATTTCTAAAATCATTCGTGGATCTAGCGGTGGATACAAATACTGTAAAGCAATCGGTGTCATGCTAGAAGATCGCAACATCGCCCAAGTCTCTATCAACATGGTCAACTTGGAAAAATTCCCATTGTATCGCGTCGTTGAAACCGTTCGTTTCGAAGCACAACGCTACGGGGTTCGCATCACTGGAACAGAACTCATTGGACTGGCTCCTGCTAAGGCTTTGATTGACTCTGCTGAGTACTACTTGCAATTAGAAGACTTTGACTACAGCAAACAAGTCTTAGAAAATCACTTGTTGGGTTAGAAAGGGAGTTCTATGAAACTAGTTGACTTAAGTATTACGGAGTTTGCCAAGGTTCTTGGTTCAGACGCTCCAGCTCCCGGTGGTGGTTCTGCTGCTGCCCTCTCTGCTGCGAATGGGATTTCCCTTACCAAAATGGTCTGCGAACTAACCATTGGTAAGAAAAAATACGCTGAATTTGAAGACCATATCAAAGGGGTTCACGAAAAAAGTGCCCAACTCCAAGACCAATTACTAGAAGCTATTGATAAGGATACAGAAGCTTTCAACGTCGTATCAGCAGTCTTTGATCTTCCAAAAGAAACCGAAGAAGAGAAAGTCGCTCGTCGCGAAGCCATGCAAAAAGCCTTGAAACATGCGACCGTATCTCCATTCTCTATGATGGAGCTCATCGTTGAGGCTCTTGAAACAACAAAAGAAGCTGTTGGTAAGTCCAACACCAATGCAGCGAGCGACTTAGGAGTGGCTGCTCTCAATCTCAAGGCTGGCCTTCAAGGTGCTTGGCTCAATGTCCTGATCAACATTTCAGGAATCAAGGACCAAGACTTCGTCCAAGAATACCATGGCAAGGGGCTCGAACTCCTCCAAACAGGCTCTGAGCTTGCAGATAACATTTACCAAAGCATTTTAGAAAGCCTATCTTAAACCTACCAATTAACGTTATAACTTTAATACCTACAAAGAAAGAAGGGATTCTATGGTTTTATCGGATATTGAAATTGCCAATTCTGTCCAAATGAAGCCCATCATGGAAATCGCTGCTGAACTTGGATTGACTGAAGACGACATTTCGCTCTACGGAAAATACAAGGCAAAAATCGATAGCAACCAACTGGAACAACTAAAGGACAAGGAAGATGGAAAGCTAATCCTCGTGACAGCCATCTCTCCGACACCTGCTGGAGAAGGAAAGACAACCACCTCTGTTGGACTAGTGGATGCCCTCTCTGCTATCGGTGAGAAAGCGGTCATTGCCCTCCGCGAACCTTCACTTGGCCCTGTCTTTGGGATCAAGGGTGGTGCTGCCGGTGGTGGGTACGCTCAAGTGGTTCCAATGGAAGATATCAACCTTCACTTTACCGGAGACTTCCATGCCATTGGGATTGCCAACAACTTACTTGCAGCCTTGATTGACAACCACATCCATCATGGCAATGAGTTGGGCATCGATTCTCGTCGCATCACCTGGAAACGGGTGGTCGACATGAACGACCGGCAACTCCGCCATATTGTAGACGGCCTTCAAGGAAAGACAAACGGAGTTCCTCGTGAAGATGGCTTTGACATCACGGTGGCGTCTGAAATCATGGCTATTCTCTGTCTCTCAGAAAATATCCTTGACCTCAAAGAACGCCTCGATCGCATCATTATTGGGTACAACTACCAGGGACAACCAGTGACAGCCAAGACCTCAAGGCTGGAGGTGCCATGGCAGCTGTTCTCAAAGATGCCATCCATCCAAACTTGGTACAAACCTTGGAGCATACTCCGGCTATCATCCACGGCGGACCATTTGCCAATATCGCTCATGGCTGTAACAGTGTGCTGGCTACCAAACTAGCCCTCAAATATGCAGACTATGTCGTGACAGAAGCTGGTTTTGGAGCAGACCTCGGTGCTGAAAAATTCATCGACATCAAATGCCGCATGGCCGGACTCAAACCTGCTGCCGTTGTCCTCGTCGCGACCATCCGTGCTCTCAAGATGCATGGTGGTGTCGCCAAAGCGGACTTGGCTACTGAAAATGTCCAAGCCGTGATCGATGGTCTGCCAAACCTGGACAAACACTTGGCCAACATCCAAGAAGTCTACGGTCTACCTGTGGTCGTTGCCATCAACAAATTCCCGCTGGATACAGAGGCTGAGCTAGAAGCTGTCTATGAATCTTGTAAGAAACGCAATGTAGACGTGGTCATCTCTGATGTCTGGGCACATGGTGGAGCTGGCGGCCGTGACCTAGCTGAAAAAGTCATTCAACTAGCTCAAGAAGAAAACCACTTCTCTTATGTTTATGACCAAGAAGACAGCATTGAAACAAAATTGACCAAGATCGTCACAAAAGTCTATGGTGGTAAAGGCATCAGCTTAACACCCGCGGCCAAACGCGAACTAAAAGAATTGGAAGCACTTGGTTTCTCCAACTACCCAATCTGTATGGCCAAAACGCAATATTCCTTCTCGGATGATGCCAAGAAGATCGGAGCACCGAAAGATTTCACTGTCAAAATCAGCAACCTTAAGGTGGCAGCAGGAGCTGGCTTTATCGTTGCGCTCACAGGAACGATCATGACCATGCCTGGCCTACCAAAAGTTCCAGCCAGTGAAAAGATTGATATCGACGCCCAAGGCAATATTACTGGTCTCTTTTAAGAAAGAGGAGGTCCTATGGTGACTATCCTTCATCTCACCCCCGCAGATTATCAGATTTCTACTTGGTCTGGTGGTCAAACCACCCAACTCTTCCTCTCTCCAAAAGAGGGAAGTTATCCAGATCGGACCTTTGACTTTCGCCTCTCTACTGCAACGGTGGAGGTTGAAAAAAGTGATTTTACTGATCTCACTGGCTACCACCGAATCTTGATGCCTCTGACTTCATCGATTACACTCACCCATCAACATAAAGAAGTTGTTTTGAAGCCATTTCAAAGCTACTTCTTTGACGGGGGAGATCCCGTATCTAGCCAAGGGACCTGTCAAGATTTTAATCTAATCTATAAACCTTCTTATCAGGGGCATATGAGTGCTATATCCCCAAAAGAAAGTGTCACGAGCCAGAGTCGCTATCAATTGATCTATGCTCTCTGTCCACTAACACTTGAATGGAAAAAGGGACAACTTTACTCCCTCAAAACTCACGAGCTCCTGTTTATCGAACAAGCATCTCCTCTTCAAGAGATGACAATTACGTTTTCACCCCTTCAGTCTGGGAAGCAACCGATTGCTATCTGGACTGCGCTAAGATAATGTTTTAAAGGAGAGACATTATGAACGGAGCACATAAACAGTCGATTGAGGAACAAGAAAAAGCGAAATTCAGCTTTAGCGGTGCCACTCTATACGGTATCAATGCCGTGATTGGGTCTGGTATCTTCCTCTTGCCCAAAAAGATATATTCTGGCCTCGGACCAGCTTCCCTGGCCGTCATGTTTGGAGTAGCTATTCTTGTCATGCTACTATCAGCCTGTCTGGCTGAAACGGCTGGCTACTTTGATAAACGGTGGAGCCATGCAATACTCAAAAGCAGCTTTCGGAGACTTTGTCGGCTTTAACGTCGGGATCCTCGGATGGGCCGTTACCGTTATCGCTTGGGCTGCTATGCTAGCTGGTTTTGCTAAGATCTTCATCATTACCTTCCCAGCATTCGAAGGCTACAACCTACAGATTAGTATCGTTATGTTGGTTCTCTTGAGTCTTATGAACATCGCCGGTCTGAAAACATCGAAAATGTTCACACTGACAGCTACTGTTGCAAAATTAATCCCAATTGTCCTCTTCTCACTCTTCGCCATCTTCTTTATTCCTGGTGGAGTAAGCAAGGGCAACTTCACACCTTTCCTTCAATTGGAAAGTGGATCAAATCTCTTTAGTGCTATTTCTAGTACCGCTGTTTACATCTTCTATGGATTTATCGGATTCGAAACCATGTCCATCGTTGCAGGGGAAATGCGTAACCCTGAAAAGAACGTTCCTCGTGCTATCTTGGGATCCATCAGTATCGTCTCAGTTCTCTACATGTTGATCATCGCTGGAACAATCGCTATGCTTGGTGGAGGCATTATGGGAACCGAGGCACCAGTACAAGACGCATTTGTTAAAATGATTGGCCCTATCGGTGCCCCTCTTGTCTCCTATGGTGCTCTCATTTCAATCGCCGGTCTCAACATCGGTGAATCCATTATGGTTCCTCGTTTCGGTGCTGCCCTAGCAGACGAAAAACTCTTGCCAGCAGAACTTGGAAAAACAAACTCCAAGAATGCTCCTGTCATTGCCATTATCATTTCCGGTTTCTTTGCATTCTTACTCTTGTTATCTGGATCTTTCGAATCCTTAGCAACTTTCAGTGTTGTTTTCCGTTTCTTCCAATATATTCCGACTGCTTTGGCAGCGCTCAAACTCAGAAAAATGTACCCAGAGAAAAAGGTTACCTTCCGAGTGCCATTCGGTCCAGTTATCCCAATTTTGGCTGTTGTCATCAGTATCTTGATGATTGCAGGGGATAATCTAATGAACTTTGTATGGGGAGCTATCGGTCTAGTAATCGCTAGTGGACTTTACTTTGTTTTCCACGGTGACAAACTAGCTAAAAAATAAAACAGTCCTCACCAATTCTATTTACACATTAGATGGGAACTTAGGAGGAGCAAAGCATTCCTTTGCTCCCTAGCCCATCTAAGAAGCCACGAATATCAAACCTGAGCTCTTTTCTCTAAGACTTCTTTCAATCCTTCTAAGAATCATAGACAATGGGCTCACGTTTGGTATTCAAACCGAGTAAACAAATCTACTTCTACAGAACAATTCATAATCGGAGGTTTTATATGACTCAATTGATTCATTTAGATGGTAACAGCTTAACACTGGAAGAGGTCATCGCCGTCGCTCGGCACGGTGCCCAATGTGAGTTAGACGAAGCAGCCAAAGAAGCTGTTATCGCATCTCGTAAAATTGTTGATGATATCGTCCGTGAAAAACGTGTTGTCTATGGTGTGACCACTGGATTTGGCTCTCTCTGTAATGTCAGCATTTCTCCAGAAGATACTGTCCAACTGCAAGAAAACTTGATTCGTACCCACGCATCTGGTTTTGGTGATCCACTTCCAGAAGATGCCGTTCGTGCTATCATGCTCATCCGGATCAACTCGCTCTTAAAAGGCTATTCTGGCATTCGTCTGTCAACTGTTGAAAAACTATTAGAATTGCTTAACAAAGGAGTGACTCCTTATATTCCAGAAAAAGGATCACTCGGAGCTTCCGGAGACCTTGCCCCCCTTTCTCATATGGTGCTCCCAATGTTGGGACTTGGACACGCCTACTACAAAGGTCAACTCTTGAGCGGTCAAGAAGCTCTCGACCAAGCTGGTATTGAAAAGATCCAATTGGCTGCCAAAGAAGGGCTTGCTTTGATCAATGGTACGACTGTCCTAACCGGTATCGGCGCTCTTGCGACTTATGATGGTATCCAATTGCTCAAACTGTCTGACATTGCCGGTGCTCTTTCAATGGAAGTCCACAATGGTATTACCAGCCCATTTGAAGAAGACCTTCATACTATCCGTCCTCAAAGTGGACAATTGGCAACCGCTCGTAATATCCGTAACCTCCTTGAAGGAAGCAAACACAACTGTTGCGACCCAACAACGGGTACAAGATCCTTATACACTCCGTTGTATTCCTCAAATCCATGGAGCCAGCAAAGACTCTATTGCTTATGTAAAAACAAAAGTTGAAATCGAAATCAACTCTGTGACAGATAACCCAATCATCACCAAGGAAGGACACGTCATCTCCGGAGGTAACTTCCACGGTGAACCAATGGCACAACCATTTGACTTCTTGGGTATTGCCCTTTCTGAGATCGGAAACGTATCTGAACGTCGGGTGGAACGCTTGGTCAACAGCCAGCTTAGTAAATTGCCATCCTTCTTGGTCAAACACCCTGGCCTCAACTCAGGCTTCATGATTACGCAGTATGCTTGTGCTTCTCTTGCATCTGAAAACAAAATCTTGTCTCACCCAGCCAGCGTTGACTCTATCCCATCTTGTGAAAACCAAGAAGACTTCGTCAGCATGGGAACTACAGCAGCTCGTAAAGCAGCAGAAATCCTTAAGAATTCACGCCGCATCGTTGCTACTGAAATTATGGCAGCCTGCCAAGCCTTGGATCTCAAACCAGAAAATCATGAACTTGGTAAAGGTACAAAACCAGCCTATGACATGATTCGCAGCAAGGTGGCCTTCATTGAATTTGACAAGGACATCGAAATCTTCGAAGAACTCAATAAAGCATCTGCTGTTGTCGAAAGTGAAGAATTCTTAGCAACCATCGAAAAAGCAGTTGACTTAAGCATTCAATACTGATACAGTAAGGATACAGCAGAAAAAGGCTGAGAAAATTTCTCAGCCTTTCCAATTCTAGCCAAATACCAACAAACGGAGGCATGTAACGTGCTTAGAGATTATTACCCAACGACTTACAGTTATTACCAAGGCAGTATTGAAGACAATCCTTATACAGCCAAATGGGGAATGCTGACGAAGTTTTTGGATTTGAATGATGAAACCTTGACTCCTTTTGAAGAAGTCACCTTTGGAATCCTTGGTTTTAAAAGCGATAAAGGAGTCTATATCAATAACGGTCGCGTCGGTGCTGTCGAAAGTCCTAATGCTATTCGCACCCAGCTCGCCAAACTTCCTTGGCACTGGGGCACCAACGTCACAGTTTTTGATGTCGGAAATATCGATGGCCCCAATCGTTCTCTTGAAGATTTGCAAGAGAGCCTCTCTCTAACTGTCAAACGGATGTTGGAGCTAAATATTCAACCAATCGTCCTCGGTGGAGGGCACGAAACGGCTTATGGTCACTACCTGGGCCTCAAATCCTCCTTGCAACCAGATGAACAATTGGCTGTCATAAACCTAGATGCTCACTTTGACCTGCGTCCTTACGACCAAACTGGTCCCAACTCTGGAACAGGATTTCGCCAAATGGCAGACCACGCAAAAGAAGAGAGCAAAGATTTCCCTTACTTGATTTTGGGCATCCAGGAACACAGCAACAACCTGTTCCTATTCAACTATGTGGCAAACACCAAGCATTGATTTCTTAACAGGACAAGATCTCTTCCGGATGAGCCACCAGGCCATTCTTGATCGGATTGATCAATTCTTAGAAAAACAGACAGCGGTCTACCTCTCTATCGATATGGACTGCTTTGCCGTTGGTTCTGCCCCTGGCGTCAGTGCCATCCAGTCACTTGGTGTGGATCCAAAACTAGCCCTAATGTTGCTCCAACACATTGCTGCTAGCGGCAAACTGATTGGATTTGATATTGTGGAAGTTTCCCCTCCTCATGATATTGACAACCACACCTCCAACCTGGCTGCAACCTTTATCTTTTACTTGACCCAAATCTTGTCCCAACAAAAATAAGATGCAAAACCTCTCTAACATACAAAAGGCTTATCAACATCCATCCCTTGGGTGTTGATAAGCCTTTTTTTATTCTTCCTTCGTGACACTTGATGAGCTATACTAGAGGACTTTTAATCTCTTGAGGAAGGGACGGTCTCTATACGGAGTCAGATGTTGCTCTGCCAGTTTCTTGTAGTAGCCCTTATCTTCTTTCAAGAAAGAGCTCAAAGCAGGAACCGGTTGCTCTCCTTGTTCCTTCTGGGCCGCCAAGAAGGCTAAGAGATAACAAACCATCCCCTTGTCTCGCGCATTCGTCGTTTGCTTCATGGTTCCTTCTTTACGAGCCAGATAAGTTGCCACCTTCTCTTGCTCGCCAAAATGACAGGCGATTAAGGATTGATAAAATTCGAGCAATTCTTCCTTCCAAGGGAAGCGAACGCCGGACAAAACCTTTTGAGCCCTGTCAAAATAGAAGCGGGCTTGGACCAAATCTCCCTTCCAATAGTAGGCAATCCCAAGATCAATTTCAAACACCACTCGGACTGAATCAACAGATTGATCTCCCACCAAGCGTAGGACCTCTTCCAAATGGGTGACAGCTACTTGAAAATGCCCTCTCACTTGCTCTATTTCAGCCAGGTAGGCTAAAGATGCTGCAATTTGAATGGCATACTTGGCCTGCATGCTATTGGTCAGACTAAAGCAATCAATGGAGCGATAGAGGTGGCGGGTTGCCTGCTCCTCATCCCCTACCATCAAATGGTACAAACCCTTCAAACGTAACTGAATCGCAATCGCTTCATGGTTGTTGGCCTGAATCGCATCTTCTAAAGCCAAATCTGTGTAATAGGCCATTTCAGAAATATTTTCTGTTTGAATGCAATAATAAATGATTTGCCGGTACCCTTCTAAAGAAAGTCGAGCCGTTTGAGTTCCCGCGCATAGGAGATGACCTTTTGAATATCATGAATCCCCTTTTGGTACTCACCACTTCGAATGAAGTAGCGCCCCTCTAAATACAAGTAGCGCAGTTGCAAATACTTGTAGTCTCTATCTTTTTGGTGTCGTGAAAAAAGCTGATCCAGTTCTCGACGAAGACGAGAGAGTTCCCCAAAAATATCCAAATGGCTATTTTCACCATCTGATACTCCCCCTTCTTCTCCCTTGGAGTATATTGGGAATAGTTCATGTTCTAGCTGGAGGATTTCTTCCAAGTAGGTTAGCTCAAAGGATAGGGAACACAAGAGATTTTGGGACTGCTTGTATTGGTAAGCTATTTCCTTATAGAAGAGCAGGTCTGTCGAATCTTCTAAGGTTTCTTCCAGTTTGCGCGATTTGTTGATGGAAGAGACGCCGTCTGGCTGGTGACAGGAGTTGGTAGAAATACATGGCTACCAATTGCTTGCAAAATTGGACTAAGAGATCCTCCCCCTCCTCCACTATTGAGATGATTCCTCTTTGAGCTAAAGGATCTAATAATGCAGTTAAAACAGAAAGATCTGTAGCTGTCAAATCGGCCAAGATAGACATGGATATCGGCTTATGAAAACAAGACAAATAATGAAGAAGGGACTCCTCTTCACTGCTCAAGTCACCCAGCTCTTGAGACAGATAGGCTTGAATAATATCAGGTAAGGGCTCTAAACTTTCCTTCTCTTTCCACTCTTCTATATAGCTGGACAACAAGAAGGGACTACCTTCACTCCACTCCATCATTTGCTCGATCAGGGCTGGTTCTATCTGCCCCAGTTGCCCTTGTAAGAGTGATCGACTTTCACTCGGATCAAAATTGGTCAACTCTAGCTGGGACAACCGTCTCTCGACTTTTAAACTCCCAAAGAAGGTGACCAAGAATTCCGGCAAAGGCCCCTCAGCTGTAACAATCAGTTGCCATCTTTCCCCGCTACTTTTCTCCTCCAATTGCTTTACTTTATTGAATGAGGCCGCATCCATCCACTGAGCATTTTCAAGCAGAATCAGGAGAGGTTTTTCTTGGCTGAGTCTTTGAAGGTGCTTCCGGACAGAAGGGAGATTGTCCGCTTTTCCTAGAGGAGGAGCTTCCAAGCCCCCACTCACTTTCTCTAGGGAAGCTTTGAGGTCGTCCCAGATCCCTCCTTCTTCTTGGCGACTGCCGACTTTGCCTTCCAGCTTGACAAAGCTAAAACTACGATTGGACAGCAAGACCAATTGACGCAATAAACGTTTTTTGCCTGTTCCAGATTGCCCCATGACCAAGAGAGGGCCAACCGCTTCCCCCTTCTCTACTAAGGATAGGTATTCTTCCAGTTGGGACAGTTCTTGTTTGCGACCAAAGAAAGGGAGTTCTCGGACATTCACACGATTGCTCTGTTTATGGGTTCGCTTAGCTTCCAAAACAGAATGATACAGTTCTTCTATCACTCGACTAGGACGAACATTCAGCTCACGATCCAATAAATCCACCAGCTTGTAATAGGTCTCAAAAAATTTCCCCAGCTGGTGATGAACTCTATAATACTCCATCAAGAGCTGGTAGTTCTTTTCTTCAAATTCATCCAGCTCTACTAAATGGTGGAGTAAGGACTCTATACCAGGGTCTCCCAGCCCCTCTTTGTCAATCTTTTGATAACAGCTTTCAATATAGAGTTGCTTATAAGCGCTCCGTTTACGGGAAGCCCACTGGTCAAAGTCCTCATCATCCTTGACGTAGAAGCCTTCCAGAAAATCTCCCTGATAAAGATGTAAATTGCTTATCGGATCCCTTTCAAAAAGCTGGACATCCAAAGAAAGATTCAGCTCAGAATTAAGGGCCAAGCTACTCCTACTTGGAGAAACAATGACATCTCCTTCAAAGATTTTATTAGCTTGGTAAACAGTATTCCGTAGATTTTTCCGAGCGACTTGGTTTTCCTTGTCCCCCCAGAGAATGCCCGCAATTTCATCACGGTTGACCTCACCCGATACAGCTAAGTAATAAAATAAAGCCTCCATCTTCGAGAAGGAAAAACGGATGTCTTTCTGTTGGAAAACAACCTTAGGGGGTCCAAATAACTTCAACGTGAGTTCTCTCTTCATTGCAAGCGCCTCCAAAATCTTCATATTAATACTATAAAAAAAAAGTTGTCTTTTAGCAAGCGATTGGCCCAAGTAAAAAAGAGACTGAGAAAAATTTTTCTCAATCTCTACAATTCCTGCTTAGACTGTTGATTAAATCACTTCCAAATTTGGTTGGTGTTCAAATAAGGCTTTTGTTGCATGGTGGACATGATAGGCTACATCTTCATTGTTCATGGTGTAGAGATGGACACCGGCAACATCTTGTGTGACCAAATCAACGATTTGATCCACCGCATAGGCTAAACCAGCCGCACGAAGAGATTTTGGATCATGTTCATACTTATCCAGAATGGCTTTGAACTTCCGTGGGATATGAACATTTTCACAAGTCTTCAACAAGCGAAGGGCCTGGTTTCTGTTAAGAATTGGCATCACCCCTGCATGAATGGGAACATCAATTCCCGCCAAGGTACACTTATCTTGAAAATCGTAGAAACGCTCATTGTCAAAGAAAAGCTGAGTCACTAGGCTCGAACATCCAGCATCCACTTTCTTTTTCAGATTTTGAATATCTGAAATTTGGTTTGGCGAATCTGGGTGACCTTCTGGGTAACAAGCACCGATCACATCAAAGTGAGGAGCTTCTGTTTTAATAAATTCAATCAAGTCCGTTGCATAACGAAAGTCTTTTAAAGGCTCAATACCAGGAATAATATCACCACGAAGGGCCAAAATCCGATGAACCCCTACTTGATCTAATTCATGAAGGGTATCTGCTACTTTTTCCTTGCTTAGATAGATGGCAGGTAAGTGGGCAATGGTCGGAATAGACAATTCATTCTGAATATGATTGGCTAAAGCAACCGTCGTCTCTTTGATATTGTATTTATTATTGCTAGCTGTCACACTGATAAAGTGTGGAGCTAATTCCTGCATATTTTCCAAGGCACGTAAGAGCTTGGCATTGCCTACTTCAGGATTTGGAGGGAAAACCTCAAAGGAGAGCGACGGTGTTTGCTTAGTCATCAAATGTATTCCTTTCTTGATTGAGCAATTCTTTTTTTGCTATCGAGCAAGCTTAGGAATTTCTACTTGCTTTATAGCGCTTTACGAGCAGCTTTTGCCGCTTCTACAAGACGGATCAAGCTTTCTTTTGTTTCTTTAATTCCACGTGTTTTCAAACCACAGTCAGGGTTGATCCAAACTTTTCTGCTTGGTACTTTGGCAAGGATAGCTTCGATAGTGTGATCGATTTCGCCTTCGTTAGGCACACGAGGTGAGTGGATATCGTAAACCCCAGGTCCAACTTCTGTTTGGAAGTTTTTCGCTTTGAGTTCGTCCAAGATTTCAAGGTTTGAACGGCTTGCCTCAAATGAAATGACGTCTGCATCCATGTTGTCGATGGCTGGGATAATATCTGTAAATTCTGAGTAACACATGTGCGTGTGGATTTGTGTGTCTGGTGCTACTGTTGAATGTACCAAACGGAAGGCTGGAATAGCCCAGTCAAGGTAGTCTTCGTACCAGTCACTACGACGAAGTGGCAATTTCTCACGAAGAGCAGCCTCGTCGATTTGGATAATCTTCACGCCTGCAGCTTCAAGGTCAAGAACTTCATCCTTGATAGCAAGAGCGATTTGAAGAGTAGAATCCTTGATAGAGATGTCTTCACGTGGGAATGACCAGTTAAGGATGGTAACAGGTCCAGTCAACATCCCTTTAACAGGTTTGTCCGTACGGCTTTGTGCGTAGCTAGACCATTTAACAGTGATTGGGTTAAGACGAGTGACATCACCCCAGATGATTGGTGGTTTAACCCCGCGCATACCATATGATTGTACCCAACCATTCTTAGAGAAGAGGTAACCGGACAAGTTTTGACCGAAGTACTCAACCATGTCATTACGCTCGAATTCACCGTGTACAAGCACGTCAAATCCAACTTCTTCTTGCCATTTGATCCATTCGTCGATAGTTTCAGCAAGGAAGGCATCGTATTCTTCTTGTGACAATTCACCCTTACGGAAAGCCAAACGTTTCGCACGAACTTCCTTGGTTTGAGGGAATGAACCGATCGTTGTTGTTGGAAGGGCTGGAAGTTTGAAGGCATCTTCTTGGATAGCTTCACGTTCTGCAAAGGCTGGCAAACGAGTGTAGTCTGCATCAGTCAATCCAGCGATACGCGCACGAAGCTCCGCATTTGCTCCGACACGTTCTGTCGCAAAGAGTTCTTTGTTTGCTGCAAGAGCTTCTTCACCTTGACCATTGCGGATAGCATCCAAGTCACGAAGTTCTTCCAATTTTTCAACAGCAAAGGCAAAGTGATTCAAGATAGCTGGTTCAAAGTCTTCATTGGCAGTTGTAAATGGCACATGAAGCAGTGAGCATGAGCTAGTCAAAACGATGTTTTCAGCTGGTACTTGTTTCAAGATTTCCAAGCTTGCTTCGTAGTTGTTGCGCCAGATGTTCTTACCATTGACAATCCCTGCATAAAGAGTCTTGTCAGCTGGGAAGCCACCTTTAACGAGTTCAAGAGTTTTCTTCCCTTCAACGAAGTCCAACCCAATCGCATCTACTGGCAAATTCACAAGGTCAGCGTAGATGTCACGTACATCACCAAAGTAAGTTTGGATCAGAACCTCAAGACCTTTCTTGTCAGCCAAGAGCTTGTTGTAGAGGTTCAAGAAGAGCGCTTTTTCTTCAGCTGATAAATCTTTAACAAGAGCAGCTTCATCTAATTGAATACGAGTTGCACCAAGCTCAGCCAATTTAGCAAAAACATCTTGGTAAGCAGCCACTAAGCTATCAACGAAGTCTTCTGCCTTCACGCCTTCTTCGAAGTCTGATAATTGAAGGAAAGTGAATGGTCCAACCACAACTGGACGAGTGTCAAGACCCAAGTCTTTCGCTTCTTGGTACTCATCAAAAATCTTGTGACCAGCCAATTTGACTTCTGTTGTTTTTTCAAATTTTGGAACGATATAGTGGTAGTTAGTGTTGAACCATTTCTTCATTGGAAGAGCACGCACATCCCCTTTTTCTCCCTGGTAACCACGCGCCAAGGCGAAGTAGCGTTCAAGGTCAGACAAGTCCAAGTTTTGAACCGATGCAGGAACCACGTTGAAAAGGAAAGCAGCATCGAGGAAGTTGTCATAATGAGAAAAGTCATTTGATGGGATTTCAGTGATCCCTTTTTCTTTGACAATGTTCCAGTGTTTGGCACGCAATTCTTTTGCAGCGTCCAACAAATCTTCAGCTGTAATTTCGTTTCTAAAATATTTCTCAGTTGTAAATTTTAGTTCGCGGAATTCACCCAAACGAGGGAATCCGATGATTGTAGTTGACATGTTTTGTCCTCCAAAAATTCAAGTTGAGTCTATCTTATCAGAAGAAGCCCCTTCTGTATAATTGCTTTTCAATGGTTTATGGTATAGCCAGAAGCTATAACCTTATAGATCAAGGGTTTCCGCCTCTTGCCATTGACCAGAACTAATAGTCCTTATAAAAAATAACTATAAGGCTTCTACCAGACAGACTGAGCCTCCTCCCATTGGACAGACCTCGTCCCCTCTAAAACAAAAAAAGAAGCTATCCGCTTCTTTTAGAATGTAGATAAACATTTCTTTACATAAAATAGCTAATTTATTTTTCAAAAAAATTGGTTTCTTTTTTAGTCATTCAAGCAGATTTAAAACTTTCCGCTGTGAGAAAAGTGCCTAAAACAATTACGTTTTAGGCACTCGGGAGTTTTGGGAGTAAAACAGTTTGGGAAACTGTTTTAGCCTGAGCTTTGAAATTAATAAGCGAAGGGGTTCAAAACAAATTGAACATGGGCTGCGGATTGTGTCAAAAAGATAAGTTCTCCTAGAATCGAAAGATTCTGCGTCAAACTTCCTATTTTGACTTTATCCGCAGACGCCGTTTGTATCTTGATTTAGTCATGGAACTTCTACGAAGTTCGCTGACGTCCGTACTCACCTAAGGAAAGTTTTAAAGAAGACTTTATATGCAATCTGAAAAGCTATCCGCTTCTTTTTTTGTAGAAACTTATGCTCAAGTTAGTTGCACACAAAAAGCATCCCAAGGTTCCAATACTTTTGTCTGTTTGACCTGCTCTACATTGGTATTGCTAATGAGGACCTCCTCATAGTCTTCCTCCAGTTCAAAGCTCTGGACTTGACTAGACAAATTGACCACAATCAAGTAGCGTTGCTCCCCATCTACTCGTTTGTAGGCAAAGACTTGATCAGTTGTATCCACTAGCTCAAAGTCTGCAGAGATCAACCAGTCTTGTTCCTTACGGAGAGCAACCATTTGCTGATAGGTATAAAAAATGGATGAGGGGTCGGCCAAAGCCGCTTCTACATTGATTTCCTGATAGTTTGGATTGACGACTAGCCAAGGGGGACCGGTCGTAAAACCAGCCTGTGGTTGGTTGGACCACTGCATAGGAGTCCGAGCATTGTCACGGCCAATATGCCGGATCTGGTCCATAATGGTGTCGAGGTCTACTCCCTTTTCTAGACTTTCCTTGGCGTAGTTAATAGACTCAATATCCTCGATTTCGTCTAGGCTTTTAAAAGGATAGTTGGTCATACCAATCTCTTCTCCCTGGTAGATATAAGGCGTCCCTCTCATCAAATGAAGAAGAATGGCTAGAGCCTTAGCGGACTTCACCCGGTAGGCTTGGTCATCTCCCCAGGAAGAAACAATTCGAGGAAGGTCATGGTTGTTCCAAAAGAGAGAGTTCCAGCCTTCGTCCATGCCCAGCTCCGTCTGCCACTTGTTAAAGATTTCTTTCAACTTAGGAACATTAAGCTTCTTCGCATAGTGCCATTTGGGCTGACCCTCTTGGAAGAGAAGCCCAATGTGTTCAAATTGAAAGACCATCGATAATTCTTCATTGTCAGGACCAGAGTATTGCTTAGCAATCTCAGGTGTCGCTCCCCAGGTCTCCCCGACAGTTAACAAATCCTTATCCCCGAAAGTCGCTCGATTCATTTCTTTCAGATAAGGGTGGAGCATGGGACCATTGGCTACGATCTTCTGATCAGGAATTTTCCCAATCATGTCGATGACATCCATCCGAAAACCACCGATCCCCTTGTCGATCCAAAAGTTCATCATGTCATAAATCTTCTGCCGAAGGGTCTCATTTTCCCAATTCAGGTCTGGTTGCTTCTTACTAAAGAAGTGCAAATAATACTGCTGGGAAGCCGGATCAAATTCCCAAGCTGAACCACTAAAGGTAGAGACAAGATCATTGGGTTGGTCCCGCCAAATATAGTAGTCCCGCTCCGGACTGTTTGGATTTTCTTTCGCTTCGATAAACCAGGCATGCTCATCAGAGGTATGGTTGACCACCAAATCCATGATCATCTTAATACCGCGCTTTTGCCCCTCCTCAATCAATGTTTCCATATCTTCCATGGTGCCAAAGATGGAAGCAATATCCTCATAATCAGATATATCGTAGCCATTATCATCCATAGGGCTTTGGTAGACAGGAGACAGCCAAATGGCCGTAATACCTAACTTCTCCAAATAATCCAGCTTACTGATGATCCCCTTGAGGTCACCGATTCCATCTCCATTGCTATCTAAAAAACTCTTGGGATAGATTTGATAAATCACGGCATCATGCCACCATTTTTTCTTCATGCGCTTCTCCTTTTTGGTTTTACTTGTAATCCCTTACATCATAACCAAACTGGAAAAGAATTGCAACCCTCAGCTGACCTATCAGTCTCACTTAAAATAAAAAAGAAAGTCTCTCTAGAGAACTTCCTTTTCAAGACTTCTGTTTTTCTTTTCTTTTTGCCAAGAGTGATAAGAGAGCATGACCAATCCAAAGAGATGACTTCCCAACAAGGCGGCCACAAATCAGCTTGCCCCTGTCTGGATAAGAAAGTGGGAGATTGCTAAAGCCATAGCGAGCCCATTCGATAAAGATTGGATGCGAAAAGTAAAGCGCCATGCTCATCTGCTTTAAGTACTGCAAATCATAGCTTTTCAAAAAGGACGATCGCAGGCAGGCATTGACCAAATAGACCGTCACAAAGGGAAGGAGCAAGTAAAAGTTCTTATCGATTCCTTCATGTTGAAAAATGATGATGCCTTCCATACAGAACAAGCCAAAGGCGAGAGATAGCTTTTCCCAACGGTGAACCCTAAAGGTTTGTGCATGAAAATGATCATAGAGATAGTAACCCATAAAGATAAAAATGGGCGTGTAAAAGAGACCATTTCGAGCTGTAAAAAATAAATTGCTGTAGAGCTGTAACCCTTGAGAAGACTCGTGGTGTCCAGATAAGCTGAATAGGTCTCGATCAAGCCCCAGCAGTAAAGAAGAAAGGTGATCACCCCCGTCCAAACCATACCTAAGCGTTTGACCAATTGATTGACCAAAAACAGGCCCAGCAAAAAGGCAGGGATATACCAGAGTTGGTAACACATTCCCAGATAGAGCAGAGCAATCAGAACGCCTGCTGGAAAGAGATAGACAGGGAGATGGAGACTAGAAAAAAAGACCCAGGCATAGGGAAGATAGACACAACTCCAAAATAAATAGGTTTTTACGATTTTGACCAGGTAGGCCTTCATTTTCCTTGCATCTCTTAGTGATGGCTTTAGGAAAAAGCTGGCACAGACGATAAAAAATGGCACCGCTAGCCGTCCAAGGATACTCTTAAGGCCAAAATGCACTGGCTCATAGGAAGTTAAGCGACCACTATGCACCAAAATCACTGCAATCGCAAAGAGGTATTGAAAAAGACTAATACTGGAAGTGTTATAGAGGGAATTCTTTTTCATGGTCCTACTCCTTCGCCAAATGCAGATTCTATGGTTATTTTAGCATGAAAGAGAGGACCAAGCAAGGAATCCTTGCCTCCTTATCTACCTTTTTTCCTCTATTTTTGATATACTCAAAGCATGCACAAACAAACGATTATTGATTTTAAAGAGCTTGGATTGCGACACATTTTCACCAAGCCGCTAAAGGAATTAAAAACAAGAGACCTCGACCAAGTAGAGACTCTTCTGAGAGAGGCGGAAGCCTATCAGGAGGCTGGTTATTATGCCGTAGGCTATGTCAGTTATGAAGCCGCTCCTGCTTTTGAGAAAAAATTAGCCGTCCACCCAGCACCACTCATGGGAGAGTATCTCCTCTATTTCACCATTCATGAGGAGGTCGAGACCCTTCCTTTCCCAGAGGACTACGAGGCAGTGGATCTTCCAGCCAATTGGCAGGAAGAGGTAGAGGCGCCTGCTTATCGAAAGCTATCGAGACCATCCAGCACCATATCCGCCAAGGGGATACCTACCAGGTCAACTACACCGTCCAACTTTCTCAAGAGCTAAAAGCTGACCCTTTGGCCATCTACAATCGCTTGGTAGTAGAACAGAAGGCCCATTACAATGCCTTCATCCAGCACGATGATGTGGCCATCCTCTCCATCAGTCCTGAGCTCTTTTTTGAACAAGATGACAAGCTACTAATCACCCGCCCTATGAAGGGGACGACTCGTCGTGGGCTTACCAACCAAACAGATCTTCAAGAGGCTGCTTGGCTAGAAGCTGATCCCAAAAATCGAGCAGAAAACATGATGATTGTGGATCTCCTGCGTAATGATATGAATCGCATTTCGGAGATTGGAAGTGAGCAGGTGACCCGTCTCTGTCAAGTTGAGCAATACTCCACCGTTTGGCAGATGACCTCGACCATTGAAAGTCGCTTACGTCCCGAAGTCGACCTAGTCCAAACCTTCCAGGCCCTCTTTCCTTGCGGTTCCATCACAGGTGCACCGAAGATTTCCACTATGGAAATTATTCAACAGACAGAGGTTGCTCCTCGTGGCGTCTACTGTGGAACAATCGGCATCCTTCTTCCAAAAGGTAAACGAATTTTTAATGTGGCCATCCGAACCCTCCAAATGCAGGGGAAGCAAGCCATCTATGGCGTAGGTGGAGGCATCACTTGGGACAGCAAATGGGAAAGTGAATACCAAGAGACCAAGCAAAAGTCTGCTGTTCTCTACCGACAAGAGCCTCGCTTTGAGCTCCTGACGACCGGCCGCATCCACCAAGGAGAGCTGACCTTCCTGGAGCAACACCTGACCCGTTTGAGAGAGGCCAGTCGCTACTTTACCTATCCTTATGATGAGCCAAAACTCCTGAAAAAACTTCAAGAAGAGCTTGCCCATTTGGATCCTAGCCTTGACTATCGTTGCCGCATTGCCTTGCAAAAAAACGGGGCCTTCAAGCTGGCTATTGCCGAGCTGAAGGACTTGCCAGCTAGCTATCTGCAAGCTCAACTAAGAAAACAAACTGCTCCATTAGACCGACCTTTTACCTATTTCAAAACGAGTCAGAGAGACCATCTCAGCCGGTCAGAACAGGAGCAGATCTACTATTTAGAAGACGGAACCTTGCTAGAGACGACCATCGGAAATCTCATCCTAGAGATTGACGGCCAGCGCTACACGCCTCCAGCTCACCTCCCTATCCTCGACGGGATTTACCACGCCATCTCTTAGAAACTGGACAAGTAGAAGAAAAAAACTGTTAACGCTGAAGGATTTAGAAGTCGCTGACCAAGTCTATGCCTGCAATGCCCTGCGTGGCCTCTATCCACTCGATTTCACTAGAGAGGAATCAGAATGAAACTTATTTTTTTACATGGCCTAGGACAGGATGCCCACTCTTGGCAAGGGGTCCAAGATGCACTTTCCCCCTTGCAATCTGAATCTTTCGCTATTTTTCTCCCATCCAAGCGAAAGCTACCAGGAGGCCAAAGAAAGATTGACGGAGTACCTCCAACAAGAAAGCGAACCCTTTATTCTGGTTGGACTCTCACTGGGAGGCGTTCTCGCTCTCGATCTCTCCAGCCGAGACTTGCAACAACTCAAGGGCTTGGTGCTTTCAGGGACGCAATACAAACTCAACACCAATCTCCTCTATAGGCTCCAAATTCTCCTTTTTTTCGTCTGATTCCCAAACATGTCTTTGAAAAAGCAGGGGGCCAATAAACAGCACATGTTGCAAATCTTTACCGAATTAAAAAGCCTCAATCTAACCGATACCGCTAAAACTTGCCCTCTTCCTAGCTTAGTGATTTGCGGCAGCAAAGATGGGGCCAATCAGGCTTCTTCTAAAAAGTTGGCCAATCTCCTGCCTAAAGGTCACTATCTAGAAATCGCAGACGGGGGCCATCTACTCAATACTCAGAAACCCCATGAACTCGCACAAGCTATCAAAGAGTTTGTCGCTAGGTTTTAATAGGAACAGAGGCTGGGCATAAAGTGTCCAGTCTCTTATATATGATAACTATAACTGCAAGACGCAGTAGCTGATTGCTCAAAGCACTGCTTTGAGGTGGTGTATAGAACTTGCGAGCAAGTTTCCTAAGTCTTTGTTCGCCTTTTAAGCTCCAAAGATGACCTAATCAGCCTTGCGGGGGTGGGACAACGAACGATTTTTAGTCAAAATTCGTTCTGTCCCACTCCCGTTTTTTTTTAGAAATATTTTAGAATTGCTTGATAGTTATTTGAAAAGCAAGCTGTATACTAAGAGTGTAAAGAAAACAACTAGTCATTTGGACGAAGGAGAAAACCATGGAAAAAGTATTAGAAATTTCCCATTTGAGTAAAAAGTTCGGTCAACAATACGCCTTAAATGATGTGAATCTCACCATTCGCAAAGGCGACGTCTACGGCCTCATCGGTAAGAACGGGGCAGGGAAAACCACCCTCATCAAGGTCATCACCCAGCTGATTCAAGAAACTGACGGAAGCGTCTCCCTCTTCGCTTCCACGAATCGCTCTCAGTGGACACAAGCCCTGAAACGGGTCGGATCTGTCATTGAAAGTCCTGTGGCTCACAAGCATATGACCGCCTACCAAAACTTAGTCTACTATTGCAAGGCTCGCCATATCCCCAATCCCGACCAGGTCATCAAAGAAACCTTGAACTATGTTGGCCTGAATAATACGGGTAAGAAGAAATTCCGCGATTTTTCACTCGGTATGAAACAACGGTTGGGAATTGCGATTGCGCTCATTGCCAAGCCCGACTTCCTCATTTTGGACGAACCCATCAATGGTCTCGATCCTGTCGGAATCAAGGAATTCCGCCAGATGATCAAGCGCCTCAACGATGAACTCGGCATGACCATCCTCATTTCCAGTCACATCCTCTCCGAACTTTATCTGGTGCCAATCGCTTTGGCATTGTCGACCAAGGACGCCTGATCAAAGAAATTAGCAAGGCTGAATTCGAAGAACAAGGAGAAGATTACATCATCCTCAAAACTAGCCAACTAGCTCTTGCCAGTCAACTGATCCAGGATCAGCTCCATCACCGTATCAAGGTCATCGATAAGGATGGAGAAATCCATATCTTTGGACAGACTCACGATATTAAAGTTATTGTCAAAGCGCTCGTTCAAGAGGATATTGACGTGGATGAAATCTACTATGCCCGCCAAGATCTGGAAAAATTCTTTACGGACTTGGTAGACTAGTCAACCCACCGTCTTGCATTACTTATCCCACATATTTCATTTAGGAGATTTATCATGTTGCATACCATTCAAGCAGATTTTTACAGACTTTTTCGCTCTAAAGGTTTTTGGATTACAGAAGCCATTCTCGTTCTCAACATCCTGTCTGGAGTCATCTTTGGAGCTACCGGCCACGTCGGCGTCAATACGGAATCCAAATTACCCCAAGCAACCGAAGTTTGGACGGGCTTTAAAGCCTTGACCAACTACTCTTCCAGCATCAGTGTGACTATCCTCTTTACCATTATTGTCATCACCTTGGTTCTAGGAACAGACTTAACGCAAAACTTATACAAGAATAATCTGGCCTATGGGGTTTCGCGCACCAGCTACTACTTTGCTAAAAGCGCCGTTGTCCTGACCATTGCCCTCTTCCAATTTCTCGTTTCTTATGGTCTCGTCTTCTTGATCGCGACCCTCTACAATGGACTTGGAACCATGCCAGAGCACTTCCTTGCTCATTTTGGACTGACCGTGCTGATTCAGTTCCTTTCCACCCTGGCTTGGGTCAGCATCATTTCCTTCCTTCTTTACGCTAGCCAATCCATCACCCTAGCCTTCGTTGGCTACTTCATTGGAAATATCCTCTTAAGCCTTCCTGCGCTCTTCTTTAAAGATATTGATATTCTCCACTATCTAAACTTGGAATTCCAATATTCCATGGTACAGAGCACAACAGCAACGAACAACACTCTCTCTATTGCTCTTGGATTCATCCTTGTTTCGGCTTCCTAGGACTCGCTACTTTCAAACACAAAGATTTATAACAAAAAGGCTTGACGAGTGGTCAAGCCTTTTTTCTCAGTGTAATGGTCAAGATAAACCAATCTGCCTCTGTTGCCAGTTGCAAGTCGCCCCCTAAGATCTCTACAAAATTTTGAATGATATAGAGACCCAAGCCAGATGATTCTTCTGTATCCGATAGATTTTCTGAGTAGAAGCGACTAGCCAACTGGTCTAAGTGCTGGATCGGTTGTTGCACAATATTGCGCAGCTCGACCCGAATCGTGTCCTCATCCGACATCAAGGTCAAGCGGGCCTGATCCTTCCCATGCTTGAGGACATTGCTGAGCATATTTTGCAAGAGGCGCTCCCAAAGCTCAGGATCAGTAGCATAATGGAGATGTTCTTCTAACTCTACCTCTAAGGCAATCCCCGCCTCAGACAAGCTATCATAATACTGGAATAACTGCTGGGTTAGGACTTGGCTGAGATTAACGTCTGAAAGGCGAGGCTGGATGGCTCCCTCCATCAAGCGTCTGTACTCCAAGAGAGATTCCAAGCGTTTTGAGACGACTTGAAGATTGGAAGCAATTTTCTTCAGCTTTTCCTCTTCTTGCGTCCCTCCTTTGATGATTTGTTGGGTATAGCCCGAAGCAATGGTCAAAGGTGTCCGAATATCGTGAGCAATATTACTGATGGCCATATCCAAGGTTTTCTTCTCTTGAAAGGCAATCCGATTGGTCCGCTCGATCTGATCAAAGAGATCACTGACCTGCTTGGTCAAGGCGACCAATTCTTTTTTTGAAACACGTGACATTAACCGCACCCCACTCCCATTTTGGAGCTTCTTTTGAATCTGCTCCTGCAAATCTTTGAGAGCAGAGAGTAGGCGAAGGTAGCCAAGTCCCAAGAGAAGGACAAGGACGACTAGAATTAGAACCAATCCCCACATTACTTGTCTCCTTTCAAGCGAACACCCAAGCCCCAGACGGTTTCAATATAGTCCTCATTAGGGTCTAGCTGGGCAATTTCTTCCGGAGATTGCTCAATTGGGCATTGAGGGTATTGTCTCCAGGCAGATAGACCTCTTCCCAGACCGCCTCATACAATTCTTCCTTGGTGAAAATCTTCTTTGGATGTGCCAGCAAGGTCTCAAAAATTTGAAATTCTTTTTTGCCCAAGCGAAGCGTCTGTTCGCCAGACTCCAGTTCAAAGGTTTCTGGATTCAGGACCAAATTCTTAAAGGAAAGCTTTTGCAACGCTTGAGCTTCCTGTGCCGGAGAGACGTGATTTCGCAACTGCACCGTCACCCGAGCCGCCACTTCGTCCAGATTAAAGGGCTTAACAATATAATCATTGGCACCGGCAAGGAGGTACTGGCTAATGAGGTGTTTGTCTCCAAGAGCCGTCATCATGATAACAGGCACCTGACTCTGCAAACGGATCTCCTCCAGAACCTGATCACCATTTTTCCCTGGAAGCATGATATCGAGAAGGACCAAATCAATGCTTTCTTGCTGGAAGAGCCGCAACCCTTCTGTACCTGAAAAAGCCTGAAGGACCTCATGGTCTTCACTTAAGAGACTGTATAAAATTTCTTGGATATCATTATTATCCTCGATTAATAAAACCCGTGCCACTTGCCTCACTCCTTTTTCCTTCGAACTCCAAATCATTTCTATTCCTCTAGCCTATCAAATAAAGGGACCTTCGTCAATGAAAATCTAATAAAATCCTATAGTCCCCCTGCAAATCTGCATGTTAGGTCATCACAAGATGAACTTGACTATCCTTTCTTTCAAAGGTATAATAGGAGCAATGACAGAATAGGGAGAATCATCTATGAAAAAAAATGCCAAAACTAAAATCAGCCTTGTATCCATCCTCGTCATCCTGGGCGTTGCTGCAAGAATGATGCGAGTCATCCACCGCCAGCAAATCAGGGAGCAAAACAGACAAACCATTCAAACGACTAAAAAGGTTGCAGAGTTTCAGAAAACACTAGACGAGGAAGAAACGAAGAAACGGAACGAAACCATCAACAAGATTTATAATGAATCCCTTGTTCGGAATAAGTTTGAGAATTGGCAAAAAGTCGATGAACTTCATGGTTTGGGACAAAGAACTGGGCAATTTTATATCTATAACTTTGAAAAAAAAGAAGAGATTCTCTTAGAGAATACTGATCAAGCATTTGTTCTACCTATTCGAGACAAGAGTAATAACGTCACATTTCAGGCCATTTTTGCCCATAAGGACGGTCAGTGGCACATCATGAAGCCAGACGGAAGTTCTCAGTTGCAACTAGGAGAAGCCAACATTTCCGCTGAATCTAAGTTTGTCATCGAGAACAATGTCTTAGACTACGACCAGTAAATCAGTAAGGACTTGGCTTAACTACATACAAAAAGCTTAGGACCCCAGCTTGTGGTTGGGATTCTAAGCTTTTTAGTTTATAGGAGAGAGTCGGCCAGCAAGTACCGAAAACTTTTATTCAACAGAAGCTCCATTGGTCGCAATGACTTCTTTGTACCAATAGAAGGATTTCTTACGTGAGCGGGCTAAAGTTCCTTTTCCTTCATTGTCCCGATCGACATAGATGAAGCCGTAGCGCTTCTTCATTTCTCCAGTCCCGGCAGAGACCAGGTCAATACAGCCCCAAGTCGTATAGCCCCAGAGGACAACACCATCTTCGTTAATGGCATCTCGCATGGCCTTGACATGGGCAGCCAGGTAGTTAATCCGGTAATCATCAGCTACATAGCCATTTTCATCTGGAGTATCCACTGCACCAAGACCATTTTCCACGATAAACATCGGCTTTTGATAACGATCCCAGATGGTATTGAGGGTGATGCGGAGACCAAGAGGATCAATCTGCCAACCCCATTCCGAGCTTTCTAGGTAGGGGTTCTTCAGAGAGGCAAAGATATTGCCCGCTGTTTTCTCCCTTTCAGCTGGATCACCTGAAGCGACCCGACTGGCATAGTAGGAGAAGGAAATAAAGTCCACTGTATGGTCTTTCAACAATTGCAGGTCCTGTTCCGTCATCTCGACTGTAATTCCCTGACGCTCCCACTCTTTCTTGGCATAGTTTGGGTATTCCCCACGCGCCTGCACATCGATAAAGAAATAGTTCTTGCGGTCTTCTTCTAGACCCGCCCAAACATCTCGTGGAGCACAAGTATGTGGGTAGTTTTGCCCTGCTGCCAGCATACAGCCGACCTTGTTGTTTGGATCAATCTCATGGGCAAGCTTGGTGGCAATGGCTGAAGCCACCAACTCATGGTGGGCTGCTTGGTATTTGACCTGCTCCTCATTCTCCCCTTCCTCGAAGCAGAGACCCGCTCCCATAAATGGCGCATGGAGGATCATATTGATTTCATTAAAGGTTAGCCAGTAGTTGACCAAGCCCTTGTAGCGAGTGAAGAGTGTCCGGCAGAGACGTTCATAGTATTCCAACATCTTGCGACTACGCCAGCCTCCATACTCGGTAATCAAATGCATAGGACAGTCAAAGTGGGTAATGGTCACCAAGGGCTCAATGCCATACTTGTGACACTCCTTAAAGAGGTCTTCATAAAATTGGAGACCTGCTTCGTTTGGCTCCAGTTCATCCCCTTGTGGGAAGATCCGTGACCAAGCAATAGAAAGTCGATAAGTTTTAAAGCCCATTTCCCCAAAAAGGGCAATGTCTTCCTTGTAGCGATGGTACATATCAATGCCATCTTTAGCTGGGTAAAAATAGCCCTCTTCAAAGTCGAACATCTTTTTCAGACCCGTAATAATCGCGTGACGATCAGGCCCAATCGGTACCACATCCACATTGGCCAAGCCACGGCTATCTTCATTATAAGCTCCTTCACACTGGTTGGCAGCCGTTGCCCCACCCCAAAGGAAACCATCTGGAAATTGAAGTTTATCGGTCATTTCTCTACCTCACTTGATTTGATAGGTCTATTATATCCCTCTTTAACCCGAAAGTCTTACAACATCCTAGGAAAAACTGATACTATTCTAAGATTGTTTTTGTTCACGCGCAACACAAAAAGACCGGATAGCTCCGATCTTTTCTTCATTATTCATAGCTCTTAGTGATTGTATTACTACTTCTAAGAAAAGACCGAACAGGGGTAACTTTCAGTTGCAGTGAGCTTTATCAATCATCTGAGTCCAAAAGATCTCTAATTGCAGGAGGTAAAGTCAACCCTATCTACAATCTCAAATTATTCTTATCTACTTCACAAGCTATGCTAATCATTAAAACAATTCTTTATAAAAGGCAATTGTTTCTTCCAAAGTTGGCATAAATGGATTTCCTGGAGCACAGGCATCAATAAGAGCATTCTTAGAAAGGTATTCAAAGTCAAACTCTTCTTCTTTGATATCTAATTCTGTCAATTTTTTAGGAATTCCAACAGTCTCAGATAATTTCTCAATTTCAGAGATGGCGTATTCCGCACACTCGGTATCTGTCTTCCCTTCTGTATGAAGGCCCAGAGCCTTGGCCACATTACGAAAGGCGGCTGGTACTCGCTTAGCATTCTCACGCTCAACAACAGGAAGCAACATGGCACAGCAAACACCATGTGGTAGGTGGTAAACCGCACCTAATTGGTGAGCCATGGAGTGAACATATCCCAACCCCGCATTGTTAAAGGCCATTCCTCCAAGGAAAATGGCATTCACCATAGCCTCACGCGCTTCAATATCCTGTCCATTTGCCACAGCACGCGGTAAATATTCTTTGATCAATTCAATCGCTCCAATAGACAGTTTTTTGGTAACACCATAGGCACCTGGTGTTACCAAGGCTTCAATGGCATGAGTAAGTGCATCCATACCTGTCGCTGCCGTTAGATCAGCTGGTTTTGAAAGCATCAGTTCTGGGTCATTAACAGAGATAAGAGCCAAGCTATTCTTGTCAACCATGACCATTTTAACCTTTCGTTCTTCATCCGTAATGACATAGTTGATGGTAATCTCTGCAGAAGTTCCCGCAGTTGTGTTGATTGCTACAACTGGAAGTCCCTTTTCTTTAGACTTATGAAGGCCTTCATAATCCTGTGGTTTCCCACCATTTGTGGCCATGATAGAGATACAACTTGCTGCATCCTGTGGAGAGCCCCCACCAACTGAAACGATAAAGTCACAGTTATTTTCTTTTAACACAGCTAACCCATCATAGACATTCTTACATGATGGATTTGGATCTACATCCTCAAATACAACATACTCGATCCCATCCGCTTCTAAGGGAGCTGTTACCTTAGGTAAAATATCGCTGGAAGCAATGTAGTGGTCTGTGACAATCAAAGCTTTCTTGAAGCCCAATTCCTTAACGTGACTTCCAAATTCGTTGATCACTCCACGACCGATAAGGTTGACTGCTGGTACATAAAAAACTGACATTTCTTTTTCTCCATTCTTCTTATATTGATATAATTATAATACTCTAACGAGTTTTAATCAACTATTTTGTGATTTTTTTAACAAAAAAATTATTTGATAGAAGAGAGGTCAAGCCTCCCATAATTTTATCATCCTTCACTACACTCCATCCCTAATCCACATCAAAGAATCCTTGATGAGGACATAAAACCGCTTGAAATTCCGCCATTTTTACTTCAGTCGCCTTCCTTATCTCAGTCGTACCGGGTATCATATAAAGGATCACCCCAGTTTCTTCAGGGAAGACAACAATCGATTCTGTCTGCATTTTCCATAGAAGGTGTGATAAGCGATGTTCTTCAAGGGGGGGAGTAAAGGACTGAGCAATTAAAATTCAAAGGGTACATATTAGAATCAACAAAAAAGAAACGACTCAAAAAAGACCGAACCAATGAATGGCTCCGATCTTTTTTCTCTATTAGTAGGTTTCTCTCTATAAAATCAATGAATAAAAAAGACGAAACCAAGTTTGATCGCAAAACTTTGCTCATCAAACTACCAAAAATCCTTCGGGACTTTTTCTAGGCTCCGCACTAGATTCCATCATTGAAAATTAAGGTTTCAATGATGGAATCGTCGGCAGTAACCTAATAAAGAAGTCTACAAATTTATCTTTGATTTTCAACGAGAGAAATTATTTAATTGCGCGTGATTGCAACCCTTCTTCTTCCAAGAAGAGACGGAATGGTACGAGTTCTTCTGCTTCGTATTTTTCCTTGAAGGCTTTGATTGCTTCTTCTGAATGAAGTTTTGGATCCAACTCAAGCACCTCTACTGGAAGTGGGCGGTGTTGTGTGATGCGAGCATCGATGACAACAGTTTTACCTTCTTTGTTGAGTTTAACAGCTTCAGCAACCACAGCATCGATATCTTCAATACGGTTAACGGTAAATCCAACTGCACCTTGTGCTTCAGCAATTTTCGCATAGTCAGCATTTGTAAAGTCTACTCCAAACAAGTGTTTGTTTGTATCTTCGTATTTGTTCTTGATGAAGGCATACTCATCGTTTGTGAAGACAACGTTGATAACTGGAAGGTTGTATTGAACGTTTGTGATCACATCTGGGTAAACCATGTTGAAGGCTCCGTCACCCATGATATTCCATACTTGGCGGTCTGGATTATCTTTCTTAGCAGCGATACCACCAGGGATCGCAATACCCATTGTTGCAAAGAGTGGAGATGTACGCCACATGTTCTTAGGTGTCATGTGAAGGTGACGAGTAGATGTTTGAGTTGAGTTACCGACGTCGATTGAGTAGATCGCATCTTCATCAGCGTATTTGTTGATGGCATTGTAGACTTGGTACAATTGCAATTCACCCTCAGTTTTACCTTCGAGCTTGTTCATGTAATCACGCCAGTTTTGGTTGTTCTTCACGTTTGCACGCCACCATGGAGTAGACTCAACTGGGTTTACTTTGTCAAGGATTGCTTTCGCTGCTTGACCTGCGTCACCAAGGATAGATGCGTCAAGGGCATGACGTTTACCAAGTTTGTAAGGGTCGATATCTACTTGGATGAATTTTTCAGTGTTCTTGAAGGCTTCGTAAACTTCAGCAAATGGGAAGTTTGAACCAAGGAAAAGAACTGTGTCTGCTTCAAAGACCACTTCGTTGGCTGGTTTCCAACCAACACGGTAAGCAGAACCTGTCAAACCTTCGTAGTTCCATTCGAAAGCTTCGAAGTTTTTACCAGTTGTGATGATTGGTGCTTTGATTTTACGTGACAATTCAGTAATCACTTCACCAGCTTTTACACCACCGTAACCAGCGTAGATAACTGGACGTTCAGCATTGTTCAAGATTTCAACAGCTTTGTCGATTTCAACTTCGTTCAAAGCAGGAGCGATGAATGAACGCTCGTAAGAACCTGAACCGTAGTATGAGTTTTCGTCGATTTCTTGGAAACCAAAGTTTACTGGAATTTCAACAACGGCTGGACCTTTTTTAGAAACGGCAGCACGGCAAGCTTCGTCAATAACTTTTGGCAATTGCTCTGCGTAAGCGACACGTTTGTTGTAAACAGCGATACCGTTGTACATTGGGTTTGGTTAAGCTCTTGGAAGGCATCCATGTTGAGCTCGTTGTTTGGACGTGATCCAAGGATCGCGAGGAATGGAGTGTTATCCATAGCTGCATCGTAAACACCGTTGATCAAGTGAGTGGCACCAGGTCCACCTGAGCCAACTGCAACACCGATAGAACCACCAAATTTAGCTTGCATAACCGCTGCAAGAGCACCAGTTTCTTCGTGGCGAACTTGCAAGAAACGGATATCTTTGTCTTCAGCCAAAGCGTCCATAAGTGAGCTAAGTGTTCCCGATGGGATACCGTAGATAGTGTCTACACCCCATGTTTTCAATACGTTGAGCATTGCTGCAGATGCAGTAATTTTCCCTTGAGTCATAATGATAACTCTCCTTCAATAAAAATAATTGTCAGTCTTTGAACTGAATTCGACAAAGAGTGAAAACGTTTCAAACAACTTTACTATATCAATTTATCACGTTTTATTGCCCTTGTATAAGAATATGCTCACTGAACACCTGGAACTATTACATAACACAACAGGAAAATCTGTTCTGTTTCTGCAAACTATTTTATAACAGAAGGGATAAACCGCACAACAACAAGGTTTCTAACTGTTATGAAATTAGTACAAAATGGAGCACTTTACCAAACTGTTCCATAAAAGATACTAAAAAAACCTAGCGGAAAATAGATTTTCCCTGCTAGGATGGGTTATAGTTCGTTTTGAAGAGCCTTACTAAAGACCCTGTATCCTTCAATTGTTAAATGAAGACCATCTGTTGTATAAGCTGGTTTTAGCTGACTATCTTCACCGAGCAAGCTCTCAAAAACATTGATAAATTCGACATTCATCATTTCTTGAGCCAGCTCACGATAAGCCTGATTCAAGGTCTGAATCTTTTGATTGGTCCGGATATAGACTGTCCCCTTGTAGGTCTCTCCCTCATTCACAGGGAGCACCGAAACAAGTTTGATTTGCGCCAAGGGCAAGAGTCGCACCATCTCCTGGAGGATTATGGACATGTTATCAATGGTTTCTGACAGGGGCATTTCCTTGCCAATGTCATTGGTTCCGATTAGTAAGAAAATCTTATCCACTGCTTGACCAAAAATATGGGCATCTAGATTCTCTCTTAAGAGGTCTGTCTTGTAGCCTCTGATTCCCCGATTCACCATATACTGATCCGTCAAAAGCAACTCTTGCAGAGGATAGTATTCGATGATAGAGTCTCCTATAAAAAGAATATCGGGTTCCTTCAAAGGATTTTGATTCAGCTCTCGGTAGTTCTGTTGTATTTTTGCCTGTTCTTTTAAGAGCCAGGTCTCCAATAATTGTACAGCCATAAAGACTCCTTTCGATTCGTATGGCAGAAACTATGTACGGTAGAATACTCGCCTAGTCGAAACTTAATCTTCCGTCCAAATAGGCTTCAATCATTTCATAAACCCCACCTTCTTGGTGAGATGGTGCTGTGTAGCGGGCTGCTTGTCGCGCATGGACGTCCGCATTTCCATCGCATAGGAATAGGTCGCTAACTCCAGCATTTCCACATCGTTTTGGCTATCGCCAAATGCCATTAAATGCCCACCATCAACGCCCCAGTGTTCTTCCAAGAATTGAATGGCTGTAGCCTTATTGACCTCCGGTTGCAGAATATCGATGGCTCCATAGCCACTAGCTGCTGGAAGCAGTCGCTCCCCAAACTCTTCTCGCAACTCTTGCACAAAGACTTCGACTTTTTCAGTGTCAGTGACGACACTTATCTTCAGAACCTGCTCACCATGCTCTTGGACCAAATCATCCACAAAGCGCATCCGTCTGTAAAAAGCTGCAGCTAACTCAGGCGTCATCAATTGCTCTAAAAGAGGAAACTCTGTTCCTTTCTTGGCATAGGCTCCAGATAGGCTACTGACGACCAGATGAAGTTCTTCTTCTCGACCTTCTAGATAACGCAAGACCTCCTGCACCAGCTCTTCAGGCCAGCTACACTCTCGGATGAGCTTTCCCTTCTCTAATATCCGTGCACCATTGGCTAGAACCAAGGTGGCACGATCTTTCAGCTCTCCCAAGACATGAGCCATACGGCTATAGCCATTCCCCGTCGCAATAACAAAGGGAATCCCTCTTTGGTCTAGCTGATCCAAGATGCGGCTCAGACGCTCACGGTCAACCTCTCCTTGCGCATCCATCAGAGTACCGTCCATGTCTGTCGCAATCATTTGTATCATACCAGCCACCTCTTTCTATCTTGTCCCTATTATACACCATTTCCTAGTCATTTTGGGCCTTCTTTGCCACAAACGCTCCCTTCTCCCCATCCTTAAAATTTTAGAAATTCCACCGAATCCTCTTTAATTTTCGGTCCAATTTTATTATAATATAGATAATAGATTTTCCCTGTATGAAGTAACTAGCAGACCCTCTCTCACACCTAGCCAAAGCGTCTGCTACTCCCGAAAAAGATCTAAGAGGTAGGCATGAACACAAAGACCTTATACCGCCAAACATCCTTTACCAATAGCGATTTCCCTTTTTCAATCAAACAGATTCGCACCCAAAATGGCCAACCGGATATTTTATTTCATTGGCACACTGATATTGAGATTATTTATGTCAACGAAGGGACTGCTCAATTCCATATCGACTATGAATATTTTCATAGTCAACCAGGCGATATTATTTTGATCCGCCCGAATGCCCTTCACTCCATTCATCCCATCCAGAGTTCTTCCCATACCATGGATGTCCTCCATTTTAATCTGGACCTGATCGGAATCACGCATAAAAACATTGCCACTCTAAAATATTTACAACCCCTCTACAATGGCGATTTTGAATTTGTCCGACGTATCCAAGTCCAATCTCCGGGTTATGAAGAAATCAAACAGAGCCTTTTAAACTGTATGGCAAACGGAAGAGAACAAGGTCCTTTCTATGAACTTCGACTCAAATCCCAGCTCAATGAACTCCTCTATCTCCTCTTTTCTCACAACTATATTGTCGAGAAGAAGTTTTCAACGGATGCTTATCGAAGAGAAGAAAAAATTCGTTTGGTCCTCGACCATATTTCGAACCATTACCAAGAGGAGCTCATGATTGAGCAATTAGCAGAATTGTGTCATTTTAGCCCGACCCACTTTATGAATTTCTTTAAGAAACAATTAGGGATCTCTTGTATGGAGTACATCATCCAATATCGGCTAAAAAAAGCCGCCCATTTCCTCCAGCATTCTGATCTGGCAATTATTGATATCGCTAGCCAATCTGGCTTCAACAACCTCTCAAACTTTAATCGCCAATTCAAGAAATACTATCAGATCACTCCAAGTCAATACCGAAAAGCTTGTCTTTAATCAATGGATCAAATAATAAAAGCCCCCTGAACACAATTGAAACTTATGTTCCAGGGGCTTTTAGTTTTTTAACAGTAGAAATATCAGATAAAACGAAGCAACTTACATCTTTAGCTCTCAATCATTGTATTTAAAGACCATTTTCCTGTTTCTTCATATTGCCTTATTAATTCTTGAGAAGTTTGGGTGATTTCTGAAGGAAAATGGAGGCTTTTTAATGTATTGACCGCATTCTTCGTTACTGCCGCCCCCTGCTTTATCTGATAATCAAAGACAATTTCCCCGTCAACATAACGACTATCAAAATGATAATTATCATTGACTGCACCAGACGCCGCGACTAACTCAATATCATGACTCGAAATCATATACAAGCAATCGTGTCTAGATAGCCAGCGGACAATCCCCAAGCCAGATCCAATTCGCTCAATGGTATTGGTTCCCTTAAAGAGTTCATCAATAAAGAAATAATGAAAACCAGACTTTTCCAGACTCTCAATCATTCGGAGAATCGTTTTGCTCTCTGTAATAAAATAACTATCTCCAACCTCGATATCATCACTGACATCCATAGAGGTCATGACATGTCCATAAGAAAGCTCCAAACTTTCACCATAGGCGAAGCCCAAGCCCTGAGCTAGAATACAGTTAATAGCTACCATTTTCAGATAAGTAGATTTCCCTGAGGCATTGTCTCCACTAATCACCATATTTTTTTCAAAACGAACATCGTTAGCAACCGGATCCGTTAGTAAAGGATGGTAGATTCCCTTGCCCTTAATTCCGCCTTCTTTTTTAAAATAAGGATGACAGACCAATTCAACATCACGCTTATGGCGTAGAAGGCTGATGGCTACTTCCAATTCTCCCAAAAGATTGATCGCTTCCTGAGCTTCTTTCTGATGAGTCCTCACTTGCTGATAGATATAAACTTGAGCAATCTGCGGAATTAAGAAAAGAAAATTAAGGTAAATCAGAATAATTTCCATATCTGAGCTTCCTGTTGGACTTTGTAAGATTCCGGAAATAACTTTCGTCTTCTTAAATGGTTTGACAGCCTGTTTGAGGGCTTCTTGTTTTGGAATCGCTAAATGGCTAAGCTTTTCCGTTGAGGCAAAGATACGAACCAAGTAACTAACTCGATCCAAGCGCATTTTATTCGACCAATTCCGAATGCTCGAAAAAATGATATTGAAGGTCGCACTCGCCACCAAGACCATCATCGCTTGAATTTTAAAAAATGGAAGGAAGAAAAGCGAGAAGACCGGCAAACAGGCTAAGAAAATATAGAGAGAAAGATAGATCTTCGAATCCTGTTTTCCTGGATTAGCCACAATACTTCTAGCCATATTGTGGTTCTTTTTTCCTAATTGGTTCATGACAACTTGAACCTTGAGACGAAGATCAGGGTGATGGTCAAAAAAATCCTCTAACTCCTGCAAGGATGCTTCTGGTTGAAATTTAATCAAACGCATCTTCTGATACAAGGCCTCAGCCCCTATACTAGACTGTGTATAATTCAACTGATCAAAGACTCTATAGAGGTCCAAATCATGCCAAGTCTGACCGTCTACTTGGCTATCTGTCGGTTGGAGTGCAGAAGCCAAGAGCATTGTTTCCGCTAAACTTTCTTCACTATCTTTTTTTATGAAAAAAGGTTTACCCTCCCAAGCCTTGGCTAATTTTTTTCTCAGAAGAATCGTTGATAGCTGATTTGTTAGAGTCATAACGATGATCAGTCCAACAAATCCAATTGGTAACCATCCAAGTTTGTCCATTCCTTCATTCGCCCCTTCCTATTGCCAATTCAAATTCACACGTTCTTTCACTTCCTGGTAGGCTGTATCGACACGCGCCTTTGTTTCGTCATCCAATTGATCCCGATACTTGCCTCCCTCAATCCAGTCCTCCAAGATATAGGTCTGGAAATGATAGAGTTCATAGCCTTCAGGAGAATAACTGTCCTTCGGCGTCCGGCTGACCCAAGTAGGATGAGCTGTTGCTGTTTTGATACGGGTCTTACGCCCTACTTTCTCAATTGTGATATCCATCAGAACACCCCGTTCGGTCCATTGAGCATTTTCTATCCCTTCCATGGTTTCCAGTCGCTGATTCGAAAGAAAATTCCCCATAGAATAAATGATCAATTTCTGTTGTCCATCCTTATCCACAATCTCGGCAGGTTGGACGACATGAGGATGGCCACCCAAGACAATATCAGCTCCCCAAGAAATCATCTTATGATATAGCTCCTTTTGTTCCTCTGTTGGCTCTAATTCATATTCAATCCCCATCTGAGGCATGACAATGGTAATGTCCGCTTCCATCTCAGCTTTTTGGATTTCTTGACGCATCCGCTCCTCATTGAGATCCGATAGACGATTGTCATAGTCCTCTTGTTCCAGATTATACTCCATCCCATTAAAGCCGTAGGAATAAGCCAAATCGCGATCTTGATTCCATTTACTTCCTTGATCAGGATAGGGGCTTGACCTCGCGTCTCATGCGGATAGACACCAACCGTTTGGATCCCCGCATCTTCGAAGGCTTTCGCAGTCGAAAACAGCCCTTCCAAGCCAGAATCGAGGATATGGTTATGTCCCAGGTCCATCACCTGATAGCCCGCATCCTTGATCGAAGCAACTACCTCCCCAGGGGCATTGAAAATCGGATATCCAGAAAGGCCATAATCCGAATTGATAGTACCTTCAAAATCCCCCAAAACCAGATCCCCTTGCTTCAACCATTCCTGAGCATAGTGATAATTCTCAGAAAAATCATAGCTTCCATCTTCCTTGGCTGCACTCATATAAATCAAGTCATGGTAGAGTTGATCCCCATTTGCCATGATCCGAGCGGTATGCGGTAACTGATCCGGATGGATTTCCTCTTGCTTTTCAACAACTTCTGGCATCTCTAGTGCTGTAATGGGAAAGCCATTCCATTTTTGAACCCATAAGACCAAATTCGCGGCCGCAAATACTGTAATCAGCAAGCCATAGACAAACTGTTCGTTGGTCAAGCGAAATGCTGTCGCCTTTCCCAATCCAATATCAAGCCAGTCATTAAGCATCGTGAGGATATCTTTCCCGAGCTCACTCCATCTCTTTAGGAGATCCTTCCAATTCTTCATCTTCTTCTCTTTCTATCCAATTCTCTTGCACTTGTCAAAGACCTCTCCGTCATCTTTCAGGCCTTTTTTTCATTGTAACACAATTTTGACAAAAGAAAACAGACTGACCTAAACTTCCATGAATAGATAAACGGAGGGACTAAAGAAATTAAAAAAAGAGGGCTCAGAGCCCCCTTTCTCAATCATTCTTTTAGTGCATTTGCCTGAGTAGGTCCCCGTATCCCTCTGCCTCCATTTCCTCTTTAGGAATAAAGCGTAGAGAGGCCGAATTGATACAATAGCGAAGACCTCCTTGGTCTCTTGGCCCATCAGTAAAGACATGGCCGAGGTGGGCATTGCCTGAGCGGGAACGAACTTCAATTCGCTCCATTCCGTGACTATGATCCTGGTAATAGTGAACGACATCTTTCGCAATAGGACGAGAGAAGCTCGGCCATCCACAGCCAGACGCAAACTTATCCTTGGCAAAGAAGAGAGGTTCCCCGGTCGTAATATCCACATAAATGCCCTCTTCAAAGGTCTGGTCATAGGCATTGTGGAAAGGACGCTCCGTCGCACTTTCTTGGGTGACTTGGTACTGCTCCTCTGTCAATCGTACCTTTAATTCCTCCTGACTGGGCTTTGGATAGGCTGCCGGATCAATCAAGGGTTGGTCAGCATCTGTCACATCAATATGGCAATAGCCTCCAGGATTCTTCTTGAGGTAGTCTTGATGGTAGTCCTCAGCCAAGATATAGTGGCGTAAAGGTTCCAACTCAACTACGATCTTAGTTCCCAGTTGTTCTTCTTGCTCCGCAAACACTTGGGCGATCACCTCACGATCTACCTCGTCTAGGTAATAGACACCCGTCCGGTACTGGCGCCCTCGATCATTTCCCTGTTTGTTAATGGAGAAGGGATCAATTACACGGAAATAGTAGAGCAGAATCGCTCGGAGGGTGATCTTGTCTGGATCATAGACGACCTGAACGGTCTCTGCGTGATCCGTTTCCTTGATCAATTGGTAATTGGTCGTTTCCACCTGACCATTGGCATAACCCACTGTTGTCTTTCTACACCAGGGATCCGTGAGAAATACTCCTCTAAGCCCCAAAAACAGCCACCTGCTAGATAAATCTCTGCCATCTTTTTTCCTCGCTTCCCGCATTCCCTACAAAGAACGCTTGACATCTATTAGCTCCATCATAATCCAATAGCCTCAGATTTTCAAGGATTCTGCATCAAAAATCCCTTCTACTGTACTAGTAAAAGGGATTCGGAGATGCTTATTTTTCAAATAAGAAAAAGAGCGAGTAACCAAGATTCCGTATAGATACTAAAAACTGATGAAAAAAATCATGCACGAGCGACATATCACACACCTCCTCAATATTTCTTAAGCAAACACTCATTTGCTTACAAGATCATGCTTGGTCCATATACCTGTAACTGAGATTTCACAGCTTCGTAATGCCAGTGATCATAAGACCGCCAGGCTTGAAAGGACTCTTTATTCAAACGCAGTCCACTTAAACCAATCAATAAACTCGCATTCTGATAAAACTTCTCCAACTCGATCAATAGGCGATTGTCTACCTGTCTTGCCCTCAATAAAACTTCCAAAATATGATTTAGATTTTCCTCAAATCGAAGGGCATCTGGACTGGGGATGAAGTCCCTAGAAAAGGCTGTTCGAAGAGTTTTGATCATCGTTCTTGCTTCTTGAATCACATCCCTTTCTCCCATATAAACCACCTTCCTTTTCACCTCCATTGTACACCTTTTTCTCTCTATAAAAATGAAAATTCTCTAAAACTAGGAACAGAATTTTTTCTTACTCGACCAGGAAACAGAAAAGAACTCCCCCAAGCATCCACTTGAGGAAGTTCTTTTCGAAAGATTAGTCAATGTAGTGTAATTTCCCACGGAAATCTTCTAGGCTTTGGTAGCCTTTTTCTTCCATGATGGCTTTAAGCTCAGCTGTAATGCGGTCAAAAGCCACCACTCCTTCTTTATGAAGCGTGGTTCCGACTTGCACCATACTAGCGCCACAAAGGATATGCTCAAAGGCATCACGACCAGTCAAGACCCCACCGGTTCCCACAATCTGAATCTCTGGATTCAAACGTTGGTAAAAGGCATGAACATTAGCCAGAGCAGTCGGTTTGATGTATTCGCCACCAATTCCACCAAAACCGTTCTTAGGACGGATCACAACGGATTCATCCTCGATATAGAGGCCATTTCCGATCGAGTTGACGCAGTTGACAAACTTGAGCGGGTATTTGTTAAAAATCGCTGCTGCTTGATCGAAGTGGACAATATCAAAGTAAGGTGGTAACTTGATGCCAAGAGGTTTGGTGAAATAGCCAAATACCTCTGACAAGATTCGATCGGTCGTCTCAAAGTCATAGGCAATCTGAGGTTTACCAGGAACATTGGGACAAGAAAGGTTCAATTCCGTCAAGCCTTTAAAGTCACTGTCTTGCACTTTTTCAGGATGGTATGGGTCTCTTCGGGAGACATGCCGACAAGAGATAGAAAGAAGGTCCGATCTGGATCGCTTTCTTGCAATTCTAACAAGTAATTCAAATAATAGTCCAAGCCTTGGTTGGGAAGGCCCATCGAGTTAATAGATCCTAGCGGCACATCTTGGTAGCGTGGCTCTGGGTTCCCTTGACGATACTCCAAGGTCGCAGTTTTCGTCACAAATGTTCCCGCAGTAGAATTCTTTACTTCTTCAAGTTCTGCAATTGTCATACAGGCTACACCCGCGGCATTCATCAGGCAGTTGTCAAACTCAAAACCTGCAATAGTTGTTTTTGTCGATACCATCTTCTACTCCTTGAAATAAATTCTTACAGTCATTATAGCATGAAAAAGAGGATGGATGGCTAAAAAAATAAAAAAGAGGAAGGATCGTCCGGAAATAACAAGACATTACTCGAAAAGGAGTAGATTTTCGCTCAAAAAAAGGCTAAAAATCGTATCATTATTTCAACCGGAGTAAGTCCAAGGTAGGTAGCTTTTTACCAGTCTTTATTAGCTGTGAAAATTTTCTGAAAATTCAACTTTTTCCTTTACAAGTCAAAAAAAGTCTGCTATAATTGTCCACGTAATAAAACATGACATTGCTTCTAGCAGTGCCTCCATATGCCAGTAATTTAGCCAATTTGCTGGAAGTCGTTTCAATCAAAAAGGAGAAACAAGATGACAACTGCAAAGAATATATCCAAAGCACTTTCGAAACCGTAAAAGCTCGCAACGGCCATGAAGCAGAATTCCTTCAAGCTGTTGAAGAGTTCCTTAGCACTTTGGAACCTGTATTTGAAAAACATCCAGAATACATTGAAGAAAACATCTTGGCCCGTATCACTGAGCCAGAACGAGTGATTTCTTTCCGTGTTCCTTGGGTTGACCGTGATGGAAAGGTTCAAGTGAACCGTGGTTACCGTGTCCAATTTAACTCAGCTGTAGGCCCATACAAAGGCGGACTTCGTTTCCACCCAACTGTAAATCAAGGGATCTTGAAATTCCTCGGCTTCGAACAAATCTTTAAAAACGTCTTGACTGGACTTCCAATCGGTGGAGGTAAAGGTGGATCTGACTTCGATCCGAAAGGCAAAACTGATGCTGAAGTGATGCGTTTCTGCCAAAGCTTCATGACAGAATTGCAAAAATACATCGGACCATCTCTTGATGTCCCAGCTGGTGATATCGGGGTTGGTGGACGTGAGATCGGTTACCTTTACGGCCAATACAAACGCCTTAACCAATTCGATGCCGGTGTCTTGACAGGTAAACCTCTTGGTTTCGGTGGTAGCTTGATCCGTCCAGAAGCAACTGGTTACGGTTTGGTCTACTACACTGAAGAAATGCTGAAGGCTAACGGGGACAGCTTTGCTGGTAAGAAAGTCGTGATCTCAGGTTCTGGTAACGTAGCCCAATACGCTCTTCAAAAAGCAACTGAACTTGGTGCAACTGTCATCTCAGTCTCTGACTCAAACGGCTATGTCATCGACGAAAACGGTATTGATTTTGACCTTCTTACAGACGTCAAAGAAAAACGCCGTGCTCGCTTGACAGAATACGCTGCAGAAAAGTCAACTGCTACCTACTACGAAGGTTCTGTATGGACTTATGCTGGCAACTATGACATCGCTCTTCCATGTGCGACTCAAAATGAGATTAACGGTGAAGCAGCTAAACGCCTAGTTGCTCAAGGTGTTAAAGTTGTTTCTGAAGGAGCTAATATGCCAAGCGACCTTGAAGCCATCAAAGTCTACAAAGAAAATGGCATCCTTTACGGACCTGCCAAAGCCGCCAATGCTGGTGGGGTTGCTGTATCTGCTCTTGAAATGAGCCAAAACAGCCTCCGTCTTTCATGGACACGAGAAGAAGTGGATGGTCGTTTGAAAGATATCATGACCAACATCTTCAACACTGCTAAAACAACTGCTGAAACCTACGGTCTTGGTAAAGATTATCTTGCTGGTGCCAATATCGCAGCCTTTGAAAATGTTGCAAATGCGATGATTGCCCAAGGTATTGTTTAATTTGATTCTTTTGCCACACCTCTGAAACTCCTAGTTTCGGAGGTGTTTTTCTTGATAAAAAAAGAGGCTGGGACAAAAGTCCTAGCCTCTCAATTGTCTTTGGATTGTCGAGCAAGACGCAGTGGTTGAGTGAGCTCTACTACGCTGATTTCATCAGCTTTTATAGCCCTACTCAACTGTGCGGAGGTGGGACGACGAAATCGAATTCTAACGAATTACCGATTTCTGTCCCACTCTCTTATTTATAAATCATCCAAGGCATCTTTCACCTTATCAAAGAAGCCTTTTTTCTTTGGACTTACCTTGATATCACCAGCTTCCGCAAATGCACGAAGGGCTTCTTTTTGCTTGTCATTTAGACCTGTTGGTGTCACCACATTAACAGTTACATATTGATCTCCCACAGATCCACCACGCAAGCTTGGTGCTCCTTTGCCACGGAGGCGGAATTTCTTACCAGTCTGGGTTCCTTCAGGGATGACTAAGTCGACATCGCCGTGAACCGTTGGTACATGAACCGTATCTCCAAGAGCAGCTTGAACAACGTTCAAGTTCAATTTATAGTAGATGGTTGATCCATCCCGTTCGAATTTGTCGCTTGGCTCAACATTGACGACTACATAAAGGTCTCCGTACGGCCCCCCATTAAAGCCAGCTTCTCCTTGTCCAGAGAGGCGGATTTGTTGACCTGTTTCGACCCCAGCAGGGATTTTCACGCTAACACTGTGGGCTTGTTTCTCATGCCCAGTCCCATGACAGGTAGTACAAGGATCCTTAACTTCCTTTCCTCGACCATGGCAGACATCACAGGTGACTTGGCGACGCATCATCCCAAGTGGGGTTTGCGTATCCACATTGATGACACCCGAACCATGACAGCGTCCACAAGTTACTGGACTTGTTCCTGGCTTAGCACCAGTTCCATCACATGTCCGACAGCTAGCTTCCCGATGGTACTTCACTTCCTTCTCAGTTCCAAAGATGGCTTCTTCAAACTTGAGATTTACGCGGTACTGAAGATCATCTCCCTGACGTGGAGCATTGGGATTGCGACTTCCACCTCCACCAAAGAAGCTTGAGAAAATGTCCTCAAAGCCACCAAAGCCAGCGCCATCAAAACCACCGAAACCACCAGCTCCGCCACCGAAACCGCCAAAACCACCGTTGGCTCCTGCAGCACCGTATTGGTCATAAGCCGCCCGCTTTTGTTCGTCACTTAAAGTCTCATAAGCTTCTTGAACTTCCTTGTACTTTTCCTCAGCGCCAGGCTCCTTGTTGATATCTGGGTGATATTTCTTAGATAATTTCCGATAGGCTTTCTTGATCTCATCTTGAGATGCATTTTTCGAAACGCCCAAACGGTCGTAAAATTCAGTATTGTTCATGCAAGATACTAAGAGCGAACAGAAAGCGACTGAAATTTAGGAAACCGACAAGAAATCCTGATTTCTTAGGAGGTTTATCTAATTTCCAAGCTTTCCGCTCGAGTTCAATTTCTCGAACACTCTTTATCCTTTCTATTGATATTGTGAATCAAACCACGATTTAGGTCGGGTTCAATTCTTTTCTTTTACATTGAGTAAGAAACTTCAGAGCTCAGCTACAATTTACCAAACACTCCTTGTTCCTTTCTATAATTTTCATGTAAATCTTTAGAGAGTGTTTTCTATACTCTGCTTCACTTGATCAAACTCTTCATCCGATAGAGTAAACATCAAATCCTCTTCAGCATACTCGTTCTGTTCTTTAAAATAGTTGTCCGTATTCTCTGCCAACCCTAGACTTAGAATCACTTTCCTTGCAAACTCTTGATGTGCAAAACCGATAGCCGTAATGATTTGTTTATCTTGGACAATAACTTTGGGTTGGAAATTCTCACGTGGAAGAAATTTAAAATAGTCAAAGAAGTTTTGCCAAATTCCACCTGTAAATTTCGTTTCGTTCAACAAGCCTGCTTTCGCCAATAAAAGGGGCGCTGAAGAAATGGCTGCAATTAGGATATCTTGCCCATCAAGACTTCTCAAAAACGAGATCAATTTCTCATCTTGTAGAGCAGGACCTATATTTACCATTCCTGGCAAAATCACACAAGAATAATCTTCTATACGGATTTGATCCAATGTTTTCGTCGGTTGACAGGGCAAACCATCCTCAGAGACAACTATTGAATTCTCAGAAGCTACATAATCAATCGTGATATCAAAAGACAGAGCTAAAGTACTCGTTAAAGTGGTTATCTCATAAAGAGAAAAATTAGGATAAATAATACAAAGTACTTTTTTCATACGCAACATCCTCTATTTTACCGAAAAACAGAGGCTGGGTTGCAACCTCTGGATTTCTTCTTATCATTACGACGTTCTAAACGAGTTAGGCCGAATTGAGCACGCCCTAACCTCTTGGTGAAAAAGATAAATCTTTCTAGAAACTAAGTTTCTGCGTCAGATTTCCTATTTTCACTGTGAGGTTTTAACGGGCTTTGCATCTTACTTTTCAGTAAACTCTCCGTCTACGACGTCATCGCCTGCATTTCCTGTTGCTTGTGCGCCTTCTGCTCCTGCTTGAGCTTGTTGGGCTGCTGCAGCTTGTTCGTAGAGTTTCACAGCAAGTCCTTGAGCTTTTTCGTTCAACGCTTCAAGTTTTGCTTTCATTTCGTCCAAGTTGTTGTCTTCTTGGGCTTTCTTAAGCTCATCAAGGGCAACTTGGGCAACATCACGTTCTGCATCGAAGCCTTTACCTTCAGTTTCCTTGATTGTCTTTTCAGTCGCAAAGATTGCTTGGTCTACTTCGTTACGAAGATCTACTTCTTCTTTACGTTTCTTATCTGCTTCAGCGTTTGCTTCTGCATCTTTCATCATGCGGTCAATTTCTTCGTCTGTCAAACCTGAATTTGATTGGATAACAATGGTTTGTTCTTTTTGAGTTCCAAGATCTTTCGCCTTAACAGATACGATACCGTTCTTATCGATGTCAAATGTTACTTCGATTTGTGGGATACCACGAGGTGCAGCTGGGATGTCAGTCAATTGGAAACGTCCAAGAGTCTTGTTATCTGCTGCCATAGGGCGTTCACCTTGAAGAACGTGGATATCAACGGCTGGTTGGTTGTCTGCTGCAGTTGAGAAGACTTGTGATTTAGATGTTGGAATTGTTGTATTTCGCTCGATGAGTTTTGTGAAGACACCACCCATTGTTTCGATACCAAGTGACAATGGTGTTACGTCAAGAAGGACAACGTCTTTGACATCACCAGTGATCACACCACCTTGGATAGCCGCACCCATAGCAACCACTTCATCAGGGTTTACTGATTTGTTTGGTTCTTTACCAGTTTCAGCCTTAACAGCTTCAACAACGGCAGGATACGAGTTGAACCACCGACAAGGATTACTTCGTCGATTTCTGACAAGCTCAAACCTGCATCTGAAAGGGCTTGGCGAACTGGAACTTTTGTACGTTCTACAAGGTCACGAGTCAAATCATCAAATTTCGCACGAGTCAAAGTCATTTCCAAGTGAAGAGGTCCAGCCTCACCAGCAGTGATGAATGGCAAGCTGATTTGAGTTGAAGTCACACCAGAAAGGTCTTTCTTAGCTTTTTCAGCTGCGTCTTTCAAACGTTGAAGAGCCATCTTGTCTGTTGACAAGTCAATGCCGTTTTCTTTCTTGAATTCTGCAACCATGTGGTCGATGATTTTTTGGTCAAAGTCGTCACCACCGAGTTTGTTGTCTCCTGCAGTTGCCAATACATCAAAGACACCATCACCGAGTTCAAGGATAGATACGTCGAAGGTACCACCACCAAGGTCGAATACCAAGATTTTTTCTTCTTTGTCAGTCTTATCCAAGCCGTAAGCAAGAGCTGCTGCAGTTGGTTCATTGACGATACGTTCTACTTCAAGACCAGCAATTTTACCAGCGTCTTTAGTTGCTTGACGTTGAGCATCGTTAAAGTAAGCTGGAACTGTGATAACAGCCTTGGTTACTTTTTCACCAAGGTATTCTTCAGCGTAGCCTTTCAAGTATTGAAGGATCATAGCTGAGATTTCTTGTGGAGTGTATTCTTTTCCGTTAGCAGAAACTTTTTCAGAAGTACCCATCTTAGATTTGATAGAGATAACTGTATCTGGGTTTGTGACTGCTTGACGTTTTGCAGCGTCACCAACGATGATTTCACCGTTTTTGAATGAAACTACAGATGGAGTTGTGCGGTTTCCTTCTGGGTTTGCGATAATTTGCTTTCAGTTCCTTCAAGAACTGCAACTGCTGAGTTTGTTGTACCTAAGTCAATACCGATAATTTTAGACATATGTTTTTCTCCTTGTTGATTTTTCTTCTTTTTTTGATATTTCCCTTAAGTGGTGGGGACGTGAGCAACTCCCTTCGGGATTTCATCACTTATTTTTAAGCCTACTGTCTCAAAAATCCCCTGTCTCAGTAGCACAAGCTACTGAAACTTTCACCACGGCGGGAAATATCTTCCTTGCAAGCCTCCGGCTTGCATCTTATCTTTCTTTCATAGTTTAGTGTCGTTTCGGACAAGATTTTTTAAGTTTTCTAGCCTAATTGTAGACAACTACCATGGCTGGGCGCAGGATGCGGTCATGGAGTTTGTAGCCTTTTTGGAAGACTTGTGCGATAGTGTCTGCTGGATGTTCATTATCTGCAGGCAAGGTTTGGATAGCCATGTGGTAGTTATGGTCAAATTCTCCGTCCGCTGCGATTTCTTCGATTCCTTCTTCTTTCAGAGCATGAATCAAGCTTTCTTGCACCATTTCCAAGCCTTTCTTCACATCATCTGTCAACCCTTCTACAGCAAGGGCACGTTCAAGGTTATCAAGTGATGGCAAGATTGCTTTTGCCAAATCTTGGCTACGATAGCGTTGCAAGAGCTGGCGTTCTTCATTGGCACGACGTTGAATATTTTGCATTTCTGCGTGGGCACGAAGGTATTTGTTTTCAAATTCTTCGGCACGCGCTTGTGCTTCTTCTAATTCAGAAGGTTGGTTGGTTTCCTCTACAACTTCTTCAGTTGTCTCGACAACTTCCTCTTCTTTCACGTCTTCTTTTTGATTTCTTCTGTCAAGGCATACACCCCTTTCATTTGGTCTTAATTTACTTCATAATGGTTGCTGTTGAGGTAACGGTAGTAGTCCGTTAACTTCATGACCAGCACTCGGCCGATAACATTGACGAGACTAATCACACGCCTGTAATCCATCTCTACGGGACCAATCACATGCATGAGGGCCATCCCACGATAAGGAACCAGGAATTTGTGACTAATCACGGTCACATTTTTCAAGGCCTTCTCTTGGGATTCAGCAACCAGGATCTGGGTCATTTGGTCCTCTGGCATCCCCCCTCGCAACTCAAGAGCTACGTGTTGGGGGTTATCTAAGAACTGATAAGTCTGAAGATCGGCGTAGGTTAATGATGAAACCTTTCCTTCTACAAAGACCAGTTCTTGAAATAATTGCGAGAAGACGTAATCAAACAGATCCAATACATTGTCTGTCGTCTTGAAATAGCGCTGTACAATCTGTGGAATCTCCGTCCGCAAGCGGTAGTGGATATCCAAGACAGTATTTCCAATGAAACGTTCTTGAACCAACTGATGGAAAATTTCTAAGTCACTGGTTAAAAAATTCTTTGGAATCGCAAACTGGACGGTAACAGGCTTTGATTCATCCAAGGTCAGAACCGCTAAGGCATCGTGGTTGGATAATGGAACAATCTCAAAACCAGTCAAGCGCTGTCGTGTCGGTTCAACATCCTGAATGACTGCGGTGTAGCCCGTCATCTGGGCCAGCAACTTAGCCGTAGCATCCAAAATATCATCTAACTTAAAGGCCTCAAATCAAAGGCTTTCACCACCTGGTAGACATCTTGTTCATCAATCAGCTCTAGGTCAAGTGAGTTCTGAACAAAATATTGAAAACCAGCTCGGCTAGGCATTCGGCCACTCGAAGTATGGGCTTTTTCTAATAAGCCTTTCTTTTCGAGGGCAGCCATGTCGTTTCGGATAGTGGCACTACTAGATTGAATGACATCTTGCAGTGCTTTTGAACCGACTGGTTCGTGGGTCTTGGTAAAGATATCAACGACAAGATTTAGAATCTCATTTTGACGTTCTGTAACCATGACCTCACCTCTCTTTCGTATTTAGCACTCTAAACACTCAAGTGCTAAACCATGATTCTATTATACACCCTCTCAAGAGAAAGTCAAGAGAAAAATCCAAAAAATTAGCACTCTTTTTCAAAGAGTGCTAAAAATCATTCTTAAGACCGATACTTGTCTAAAAAAGCCTATAAACCTGCTTCTTTCAATTTTTGAATGTATTCTTCTAAAACCAGCTGATGCTTGACCATATACTGGGCATTTTCTACACCAACGTAGCGGAAATGCCAGTTTTCATAGTCCACACCTGTAATCGCATTTTTCCCTTCTGGATAGCGGAGAACAAAACCATACTGGGGAGCCAAAGCAATAATCTGCTGGGCTACCTCTTCAGACTGTCCATTTGGAGCACTCATATCAATCGCAAGACCCGTTTGGTGTTCACTAGCACCTGGAACCTGTACTTGAGCTTGAGCTTGAGCTTCTGCTTCCTCATGAGAAAGTCCCGTAGCTTCTAATTGCGCCACCCGCTCATTATAGAGTTCTGTTTGCTCCTCCACACTTCGATAACCCGAAATCAAGGATTCTTCAGGCGCGACAGCTCTCGCCGCTGCTAGAAACTGTTTCGTTTGTTCTGCAATCCGACTATCCACCTTGATTTCTTCAACATCAACTAACTGAGGGTTCAGCTCGGCTAACTTGTTGTCCCGATTGACCAGGACTAAGTTCCAATCCTTGCTAGAAGCTTGGGGAAGGTCTGTTTTAGGTTTTTCTTCCTTTTTTTCAACTTTTTTTGGAGTGGTTGTTTCTACTTTTCTATCTTCAACAGCGCTCATATGAAGCCATTGAGGTTTCAAATAGAAAATACCCACTCCTGCTCCGATCAGACAAAGACCTAAACAGCAGAGCACAATCCAGCTAACTTTCTTTTCTCTTTTCTTGGCAAGTTTGTATTTAGTCATGATCTTCCTCTAACAATTTTGCTCCAACCTGTCGGTATGACATATCTCCAACTGCTTCTAGTTTAAGTTGGCCATCCTCATACTCAATAACAGTCACACTACCATTGTCTAAGACCAATTCTTTAAAAGCCTTTGGATCAATCAGGTAAATCAAGGTGCTGATAGTCATCCCATGACTGACCACGATGGCATTGCCACCACCTTGAGACTCAACATCCTTGGCAATTGCCGTAAAGCCTTCCAAAATTCGATCGCGAAGAGTTTCCCAAGACTCTGCCCAGCCTGCTGTATCCACTTCGACAATTCCTTCAGCCAACTCCATCAAGCTCAAATGATGGAAATCATCGACCCGAAAGACACGTGGCAGAACCCCCATAAAGAGTTCTCCATCGTAGGCGCCATCAAAGCTTCCAAAACACCATTCGCGAATACGCTTATCATAGCGATAAGGAATTTTACCTGTTAACCCTAATTCTTCTAGCACAATCCCCATGGTTTGAATGGTTCGACCAGAGTCACTGGACACAGCTTGTTGGAACTGGATTCCTGCTTGACGCAGACCAATCCCTAATTCATGAATCCCTCGTTCGCCAGCTTCCGTCAAGGGACTATCGGACCACCCTTGTGCGCGACCGATCGTATTAAACATAGTTTTTCCGTGACGGGCAATATACAATTTTGTCTTTGCCATTTCTATCCTCCTTCAATTGTTTTCTTCTTATATAAGATATCTTATTTTTTCACATCAATTTCTTCTGAATGGGCCTCTAACCAGTTAGCACCTAGCTTGCGATAAGATTCATCTCCGATGGTCTGGATCGAGAAGTGTCCATTTTCATATTCTACCAGGGTAACACTGCCATTTTCAACCCTTGGATCTAGCACAATCTCTGGATTTAAAATACACACAAAGGAACCGATCGTCATGCTATGACTGACAACAAGAACATTTCCACCACCCTTAGCTTCAACTTCTTTAGCAATCTCTTCAAAACCATCTACAATCCGTTTTTTCAACACATCCCATGGTTCAGCCCAACCGGCTGTATCCACTTGGTAGATCCCATTCGCTAACTCTTCTAGTGTTAACTTCTTGTAGTCTTCTATATCCAGAACACGGGGAACGACTCCACGGAACAGCTCTCCTCCATAGGCACCATCAAAACTTCCAAAACACCATTCCCGGATCTTTTTGTTGAAAGTATAAGGAATCTGATCTGTGAGTCCAAGCTCGTCTAAAACAATCCCCATAGTTTGAATGGCGCGACCTGAATCACTGGAAACAGCACGGACAAAGTCCAAACCAGATTCTCTCAACCCAACCCCCAATTCACGGATACCTTCTTCTCCTTGAGTAGTTAAAGGCGTATCCGACCAACCTTGGGCACGACCTATCGTATTAAACATGGTTTTTCCATGCCGAATAATAAATAATCTTGTTTTCGCCATGTGATCTCCTTTTACGTTCTTCTATTATATCATTTTTTATAAGGAAACTGGCAGCGATGACCTCTAGATTCACTTTCACTAGCTTGGTCAACAGTAAAAGCCCTGAGCAAACATTATGCTCCAGGGCCATTTTTTAATTTTTAAAACTATGAACTGGGGCTGGAATTTGACCGCCACGGGCAATAAAGTCAGCTGACGAAGCTTTGTTGACCTTCATCACTGGAGCAGAGCCAAGAAGTCCTCCAAGCTCTAACATATCGCCTTCTTCTCCATAAGGAATAATCCGAACCGCTGTTGTCTTTTGGTTGATCACTCCGATAGCTGCTTCATCGGCAATCATAGCCGCAATCGTCGTAGCTGGAGTATCAGCCGGGATGGCAATCATGTCCAGACCGACGGAACAAATGGCTGTCATGGCTTCCAATTTTTCCAGGTTGATATGACCTGACTGGACTGCCGCAATCATCCCCTCATCTTCTGAGACCGGAATGAAGGCACCTGACAAACCACCGACTTGGTTACAAGCCATGATGCCACCTTTTTTCACTTGGTCATTGAGCAGAGCGAGCGCTGCAGTAGTTCCATGGGTTCCTACTACTTCAAGCCCCATAGCCTCAAGGACACGGGCAACCGAATCCCCAACAGCTGGTGTTGGCGCGAGAGACAAGTCGACAATACCAAACTCAACACCGAGACGTTCACTAGCCATCTGACCCACCAATTGCCCAACACGAGTAATCTTGAAAGCAGTCTTCTTAACGGTTTCAGCCAATACATCAAAGCTTGCACTGGGAACTTTCAATCGCCCGTTGGACAACACCAGGACCAGAAACCCCAACGTTGATGACAACATCCGCTTCACCGACACCGTGGAAAGCCCCTGCCATAAAAGGATTATCTTCTACTGCATTAGCAAAGACCACCAGTTTCCCTGGCCCCATCGGATTTGCTTGGGAAGCTTCTTTAATGATACGGCCCATGTCTCGGACAGCTGTCATATTGATCCCTGTCTTAGTGGAACCAATGTTAACCGAAGAGCAGACAAAGTCCGTCTCTGCTAGAGCGCGAGGTATGGAGTTGATAAGGATTTCATCCCCCTTTTGGTAGCCTTTTTGAACCAGGGCTGAGAAGCCACCGATAAAGTTGACCCCAACTTCTTTAGCCGCACGATCCAGCGCATTGGCAAAGGGCACATAGTCTGTCGCATTGGTTGCTGCTCCAATAATGGATATAGGAGTGACCGAAACCCGCTTATTCACAATCGGAATGCCGAGTTCTGCTGCAATCTCATCCCCGACAGCTACTAAGTCCTTGGCCTTTGTTACAATCTTCTGGTAGACTTTTTCAGCCGCCTTATCGATATCTGGATCAATACAATCTAGCAGTGAGATTCCCATGGTGATGGTCCGAACATCAAAGTTCTGCTCCTCAATCATGGCAATGGTTTCTGTTACCTGTTTAATGTCCATATTTCTACCACCTCACTCTTACAAATTGTGCATGGCATCAAAAATCGCAGCGCTCTGGATATTGATTTTTACATGAAGAGACTGACCGAATTCTTCTAATTCTGAACGAAGCTGTGTGAAATCTTTTTTCTCATCCGATGTCACGACCGCCATCATAGTGAAGTACTCATCCAATACGGTTTGGGAAATATCATCGATATTGAGTCCCAACTCTGCCACTTTAGTCGCAACACCTGCTACGATTCCTTTTTGGTCTTTTCCGACAACTGTAATAATTGCTTTCATTTCACTGCTCCATTCTATTCATTTGCTTCCATTGTAGCATATTCCCCTTAAAATCGCTTAAATGTTTTAGAAAAGGTTCGGTTTTACAAATAAAAATAAGACATCCAAGAGAATCTCTTGAATGTCTGTTAGTCTTTATAAATCAACGATGGCTAAAGCGATTTTTCTTAAGGTAGTGGCTGAGGATAGAAACCCCAAGGTAACTCGCAATCCCTGAAAGATGCAATAGCGTTGAGATCCATCCGGTGATTACTGGTAAGAGCATGAGGCTAGATAGAAAAATTAAGAATAGATAAAACCATTTTACGGTGCGTGATAATTCTTTCCACACGTTTGGCAGGAGCATAATCCCTCCGGTCACAAAGGCATAGCCGACGGCAGAGATTCCTGTTGCCTGAATGTCCTGCCCGCGTGTTAAGAAGTGAAAAACGATGGAAGAGAGGACTGTCGCCGTCACAAAAACGATTAAGACTTGTCTGGAGCCTCTTTTCCTTTCCAGCAGTCCGCCAAAAGGTAGAATCATGAGTCCATTTAAAAACAGATGTAGCCATAAAAACCAGAGGGGGGCTCCTTTACTTCCATGCATCAAGGTTCCACTCAAATACTGCCAATCATACACTGGTTGTGAATGAAAGGCCAATAGATCGTAGATAGCATCCCCATAAATAGAAGTGAGAATTCCTAAAAATAAACAAATGAAAGTTAAAATACTGACAACAGGGTAGGTTTTAAGGATGTTTTTCATGTTGCTAATTCTCTTCTATATACTTCTCATTTTTGCAGTTCTTCATCTATGACTATTATACTACACTCCGATTCCTAATTTCCCATTTTATGCCCACCTTCAAAGACAATAGATATTAAACAAGAAAATGCCAGTAGATATAATTAAAGATGAAAATCCAGATTGGTTTCCAAAAAGTGAGAAAATTGCTAAAGGCATGCAAGAAGATGGGCAACCGGATATCTTTAGTTTTCTTATAGACAGCTGCGAAGAAGAACCCCGAACAGAAATAAAGAGCAAAGGTGACAGGATCCCGATATTGATGGATCAGATGAAAGGCCGCAAAGAGTAAGCCCGAAAGCAAAACATCTAAATGAAACTTGTTTTCTTTAAAGAAAACATTCATCAGATATCCTCTAAAAATGAATTCTTCTATCATAGGAGATATAATGGTTGCCAGGACAAAAAACAGAGTAGCCGAAATACCAGGGCCATTTAGATAAATGGAGGATGGTAATTTGGTTTGACGAACGACAGGAACAAGCAAATCCTGAAAAGTTTGCAGCACCCATCTTTCAACAAAGAACCACAAGAGCACCAGAGCAAAATACCCCAGATAGTGCCACTTCCATTTCTGTATATTTGAACGGACGACTATCTTCTGTCTTTTGAACCACAATAAAATGCCAATGAGAAGCAAAGAGTAGAGAATCAAATAGATGAAATAAAGAAAACTTACATCACCATTGAAAACTTCAGTTAGGTAGATACCAAGACCTTCGATCCCAAAAACAAATAGATATAACAGGAACAGTAAAGCGACTCCATGTTTGGCATATTTCATATCATCTTTTCTCCAATATCATTCTTCCATTCAATTATATACAAGTATAACACATGGAAAAACTTGTAGACAAGGTAGCCCTCAATTGTTCCTTTTTGAACAGAAAGTGGCATCTTCTTTTGTTATTTACTCCGCTTTGATAGGAGAAAACAACCGTTTAGATTTTCTAGCCTGACGATTCTACAATATATTATCCCTTCATCATCTGGACGATTTTGCTTTGAAGTAGCTGAAAACTGAAGTTTTTTCAATTAGAAAACAAGGCAGTAACTTATTCATCCCTCTTTTTCACGATATCGTAAGGACTCACTCCAACTTTCAGATTAGCGTAGCGAAAATTTGACTTTCCATTCCAGAAGGCATATACTTATATTAATCTGAGATAAATAGTTTTAATTTTTTAATTAAACTGTCTTGAATTCAGATTAAAAAAACTATTTACTTAACGGAGGTGGCGCTATGTCATTAGAAGATAAATTAAACCAAGTTAAAGGTTCTGTTAAAGAAGGTCTCGGTAAAGTAACCGGCGACACAAAAACAGAAGCTGAAGGCGTTGCTGAAAAAGTTGCATCAAAAGCAAAAGAAGTTGTTGAAGATGCAAAAGAAGCTGTTGAAGGAGCTATCAACGGTGTGAAACATCCTTCACAAAGACGATAACTAATCGTTAACATTCTGGAACCACCCTATTTTCTACAGTCTTATTGGACTTGGAGAGATGGGGTGGTTTTTGTTTGCTATTGATTTGTAAACTATATATTAGGAATAGAAAAAACACCTTGCAAACTGCAAAGTGTTTTCGTTTGTATTCTGCTTTTCATTAACGAATTAACGTTTAGAGAATTGTGATGCTTTACGAGCTTTCTTAAGACCTGGTTTCTTACGCTCAACTTTACGTGAGTCACGTGTAAGAAGTCCTGCGCGTTTCAATGAATCGCGGAAGTCTGGGTCTACTTGAAGAAGGGCACGAGCGATACCGTGACGGATAGCTCCTGCTTGACCAGCGTATCCACCACCTACAACGTTAACGAAAACGTCGTATGAACCTACAGTTGAAGTAACTGCGAATGGTTGGTTGATGACCAAACGAAGGTCAGCGTGTGGGATGTACTCTTCAACATCTTTTTTGTTAACAGTGATTTTACCAGTTCCTGGAACAAGGCGAACGCGTGCAACAGCGTTTTTACGACGTCCAGTACCTGCATATTGTGCTTGTGACATACTTTATTGTTCCTTTCCTTAGATAAGTCCTGAAATATCAAGAACTTCTGGTTGTTGTGCAGCGTGAGTGTGATCAGCTCCAACGAATACTTTCAATTTCATACCTTGAGCGCGGCCAAGAGTATTGTGTGGAAGCATACCTTTAACTGATTTCTCAATCAAACGAACTGCATTTTTAGAACGAAGTTCACCAGCAGAGATTGATTTCAATCCACCTGGGTGGTTTGAGTGAGTGTAGTAGATCTTATCAGTTGCTTTTTTACCAGTCAATTTAACTTTTTCAGCATTGATAACGATTACGAAGTCACCTGTATCAGTGTGTGGTGTGAATGTTGGTTTGTTTTTTCCGCGAAGCACGCTAGCAACAACTGCTGAAAGGCGTCCAAGAGGTACATCAGTTGCGTCAACAACGTACCATTTGCGTTCTACTTGGCCTGGTTTAGCCATGAATGTAGTTTTGTTCATGATTTCTCCTATTATGAATATCGTTTTTGTTTACAGGGCGGATGTTCCGGTCCGCGAGTTATTTGAAAGGTTCCGGGGCCTTACAAATGGGGTAAACAATACCGCCTACTATTGTATCAAATTTTTCAAATAAAAGTCAACCGATTTGAAAAATTATTTGCGATTTTCTTTTCCTATGACAAAGCCGATGAGAGAATTAGGACCGACGTGGGCTGCAATGACTGGACCTAAAGGCATGATCAAAACTTGAGAAATGGCTGGATTCTCCAACAATTGAGCCTTGAGCTCTTCCGCTCCAGCAAGATCGTCCGTGTAAGAAACCAAAGCTGTGCTGTGGCCGATATCTTCCTGGATGAGTGAAATCATTTCCCGCATGGCTTTTTTACGTCCCCGAACTTTGGCTATAGGGGCTAACTTGCCTTCTGCATCAATCCAAAGAAGGGGTTTGATGTTGACCAAACTTCCCACGATGGCTGAACTCTTAGAGAGACGTCCTCCGCGCATCAGATGGTAGAGATCATCCACCAAGAAATAGGTCCGTAACTTAGGGGCAACTTCCATCAGCTCTTCCTTAACTTGATCCAAACTCTTTCCTGCATCACGCGCCTCAACTGCTAGCATAGACAAGTAGCCCTCTCCAATCCCTGCAGCTTTTGGATCGATGATTTCAATCACAGCTTCTGGGTAGTCTTCAAGGATTAAGTCTCTTGCCATGACCGCACTCTGGTAGGTCCCTGACAAGACTGAAGAGAAGGCGATATAAAGGAGGTCTTCCTTGCGCTGAGCATAACCCTTGAAAATCTCTTGGAATTGCCCAACATTGACCTGGCTGGTCGTTGGTTTAGCACCCTTTTGCATTTCTGCTAATAATTGGGGGCTAGTAAGTTTGTCTGGACCTACTGTCTCATAATGAGTCCCATCGACTTGGATCGACAAACCGACGATTTCTACATCATGCTCCTGTGCCCATCTTTCATCTAAATCTGCAGTTGAATCTGTTAAAATTTTAAAGGTCATTTACTTGCTCCCATCTCTTTTTGTAGTTGACGTAGGCCCTCTTGGTCAAAAGGCCGTATCGGTGGTTTTTGATCGTTGACGGCTCCTCGCGCCTGGTTCAAATCAGCTTTGACAACGGCGACTCTCTTCTCCAGCTCACGCGCCGAAACACGGAGCGCTCCTTGAGCAAAGACCGTCCATTGCTCATTCAAGTCACTCGTCGCGACTGATACTTGGTGAAGGGGGGTATTGAGCTCTGCTGCCAAGCGTTCAATGTAGTCATCGGCGGTTTCATCCTCCGCTGTGAAGACCACTTGGACTTGAAATTCCTCATAGGTCTGACGAATCCCTGGCATATATTGGGCATCAAACACACAAATCACGCGAATGCCTTCAAAGCTGGCATAGTGACTAAGCTTTCTAGGAGGATCGTTCGTGCGGCATCTAGCTCACTCTTCTTAAAGAGCTGACGGGTTTCCTGCCAGAAGGCAATCATATTGTAGCCGTCCACTAACAAAATCTTTTCCTTCATCGACTCCCCCTTCCTACGATTTTCTTCTATTATAGTTTATTGCGAAAGACCTCATACATGAGGATTGCTGCTGCGACACTAGCATTCAGACTTTGGACATGCCCCTGCATCGGAATCGTAATCATTTCATCCACTTGCTTTTTAATATTGGACGAAATGCCCTTGCCTTCGTTTCCAATGATAAGGGCTAGCTTCCCACTGGTATTCCATTTGTGAGAAGGCGTTCCATTCATATCGGTTCCAAAAATCCAAAAACCTGCTTCTTTTAATTTATCCAAGGTTTGGCTAAGGTTGGTCACCCGAGCAATAGGGACATGCTCTACTGCTCCAGTTGAGGTCTTGGCAACAACAGGTGTCACCCCAACAGCACGGTGCTTGGGAATGATGACTCCAGCCACCTGGGTAGCGTCGGCTGTTCGGAGAATGGATCCTAAGTTATGGGGATCGGTCAAGCCATCCAAAATCAAGAGCAAGGGATTGTCTTGATCAGCTACCTGGGCCAAGATATCATTCAAGTCCGTATAGGCAAATTCTGAAACTCGCAAGACAAAACCTTGGTGGACAGCCCCTTCTGTCATTTCTTGTAAGGTCTTCTTAGGAGTCCAAGAAATGGACACCTTCTTATCTGCAGCCAGATCCTTGATTTTTTCTACATTCTTTCCTCGCAAATCGTCCTGGATATACAATTTATTTCCTGTATTTGCGATCAGTGCTTCTGTGACGGCATGAACGCCGTAAACAATATCGTTTTTTTCCATGAAACTAGTATAACACAATTGCCATATCAGGTGAAACATTTGAAGTAGCCCACTTTGCTTGTGGTATAATAAAACTAGTTTAGAAAAAGGAAAGAATCAGCATTATGCCACTTATTCACCGAACCATCAAGATGGTCCTCGCCACCTGTTTGGCTATCTTGCTTGCAGAGTTTTAGGTCTGGCCTACGCCACCTCTGCGGGGATTATTGCCATCCTCAGCATTACCGATACCCGTCGCAGTACAGCTAGATTGGCCTACAACCGCTTTATGTCCATGCTTCTAGCCCTGTTCCTTGGAAGCTTAGCCTTTCAGATTCTCGGCTACAATCTCTGGGCTCTTGGTTTTTATCTGGCTACCTATGTCCCACTTGCTTTTCTACAAGGCTGGGAAATTGGCATCACACCAAGTTCTGTCCTGGTTACCCATCTCCTGCTAGAAAAATCCACTTCTCTAGCCCTATTAGGAAATGAAGTGGCTATTTTCCTAATTGGAACCAGCTTTGCTCTCCTTGCCAATCTCTATATGCCTTCTCGACAAGAAGAAATTGATCGCTATCACGAGATTGTTGAGGAACAACTCAAGAAGATTCTCTATCGGTTTGCAGAATTTTTAGGAAAAGGAGATGGGAGCAACGATGCCAGCTTGATTCGTGAGCTAGATTCTATCTTAAAAGAGGCTCTCGATTTGGTATATCTAGACCATTCCAACCACCTCTTCCATCAGACCAACTACCATATCCACTATTTTGAAATGCGCAAGCGCCAAAATAATATCCTGCGAGACATGGCCAACAACGTAAACAACTGCCAATTAGCCGCGAGCGAGAGTCTTATTTTGGCTCAACTCTTTGCTAAAACAGCCAGCCAACTCAGTCAGGAAAATCCAGCTCAATTCCTGCTTGATGAAATCAATCGCTATCTAGCAGTCTTTCGTGAACGACCTCTTCCTCGATCTCGTCAAGAATTTGAAACCCGAGCGACCCTTTTGCAACTCCTGCGAGATCTTGAAACCTTCATCTCCATCAAGGTGGAATTCTATCAAAATTATCAGAAGGAACTTCAAGCTTAGCTCTATCTTTAGATCTATAAAAATAGACTGGAAAGATTTTTCCAGCTCTTTTTTCTTTGTCATCAATTTATAACGAATTTTAAGAGAAAAACCTTCATATATATTGAAAGCGCTGTCATAAAGTGTTATGATAGGGGTGCATACATGTAAAGAACAAAGGAGGTCTCTTTATGCATTCTTCTTATAAGAAGCGTTTGTACACAAACGCACTCAGTCTCTCTACCGCTGTCCTCTTAGCCTTCCTCGCACAAGGCCAAGTTGCTGCAGACACTGTTGAACCAGCAAGTCCTGCTACACCTGTCGAAAACGTCCTCAAGCCAGAGGAAACCAGTACTAGTCCGGCAAGCAGCACAGAGGCAACAAATCCTGCCCCTGCAACAGAAGCGACTGCTAGTCCAGCTGGGACAGGAGAAAGCTCTCCTACCGCTTCAGACACAGCGAGTCCTACAGCCAAAGTAGAAGCCCCTGTAACAGAGCGGGCTGCAAACGCAGAGCCTACTATCAGTCTTACTGATAGCCCTATTTACATGTCTGAAAAAGGTACGCTGACGGATACCGTCAAGGATCAAGCTCAGGCTGCCGGAAAGATCAACTGGATCTTGGACGACAAACCACTAGAAGAATGGAAAACTTGGGATATGGAGACAGGTACTCTGTCCAAAGATCCCTTCATCACAGTTGAAGAGAACAAAAACGGAAATGATTTGGATCTAACCTTTACTGTCAAGGAACTCTTTGGTGAAGATTTAAGTCTCCGGAGCCCCAATAATATCCGTCGGACCTATCGAAACTATATCGGTGAACACACTTTGGTTGGAACCAGCGCAGATCTTGGACTAACTATTCGCAAGAATCTAACCTTCCGTCCATATAAAGATTTCCATACCCACGAGGAAATGCTAGCTTCCATTGAACAGACAAAGGCAGAAGCCAAAACAGACCGTCTGGTTCAGCTCGAAACTCTTGGTAAGAGCGCCCAAGGCCGGGACATGAAGATGGGAATTGTGAGTAAGGATCAAGCAAGTATTGACCACTACCTCTCATCTACCAATCCAACAGCTCTCACAAAACCAAGCGAGATGTTGGCAGCTCTGAAGGACAAGACCTTGGATTACAAACTGCCTGTCCTAGTTCATAATACGCATGCGGATGAACAACCTGGTATTGATATCATCACTGGTCTCTTCCGTACCTTTGCAACAGAAAATCAAGTCACTTTTAAAACGACAGACGAAGCTGGTAACGTCAAGAATGTAACTCTGGACATCCCAACTCTCTTAAATAAATTTATCTTCTTGTTTGACTTCACGGAAAACCCAGACGGGGATGCTCTCAACCTGCGTGCTTTGGCCAATGGACTGGATCCAAACCGGGATGCTAGCTACCAAACCAACCCAGAAGTGCGTACCGTCATCCAAATGATCAACAAGTGGAATCCAATCGCTCTCTATGATATCCATGGATTTGTCAAAGAATTCTTGATCGAGCCTGCAACACCTCCACATGATCCGAACTTTGAATACGACCTCATGTCCAACCTCATGTTGGAAAATGCCCGTCATATGGGACGGGCTGGAGTTGCCAATTCCAAATACGATAGCTACATCATTCCAAAACTAGACTGGGGAGATGGCTGGGATGATTCCTTCTCTGGGTATACAGGTGTCTATGCTGTCTATCACGGTATCCTAGGCCATACGATTGAAATTCCAGAATCCAACCAAGAATCTTATTATGCTGGTCGTAATGCTGTCCTCGGAGGCATTGACTTCCTCAACAAAGATCCAGACAAACTCCTTGAAATGCGTCTCAACTTCTACTTACGTGGTCTCAACAAAATTGAAGATCCAAAAGCAGAAAACGAACTGGTCGGTCCAAATGGGGAAATCGTTGGACGTGTGAAAAATGGTCGTCCGAAATTCTTCCCAGACTACTATGTCATCCCAATGAGCCTCGACAAGGACAATGACGCCCAAGAAGCCTTCAATATGATCGACTACTTCAAACGAAACGGTGTCCTCGTTAAAGAACTCAAAGAAGATACAGGCAGCTACAAAAAAGGGGACTTAGTCATTGATATGGCCCAAGCCAAACGGGGCTATGCCAACCATATCCTCTATAAAGGTTCGAATGAATCCGCCTGGGCAGCCATGTATGCAGAACTTCTCGTTAACTTCCCTGATATGAAAGGCTTCAAGGCAGAACCTGTATTCAAGGACGGTCTCTTTGCTGGAAAACTTGGAGAAGTCACAACCACTCGCGCGACTAGAACCTCTGAGATTGATCCAAAAGCGCCTTACTACGTCATCGCCAATACATCAGCTAGCGCTGTTCAAGCGGTAAACAAGGCGATTTCCCAGGCAAATCTGTTTACCTAACAGATGATGGTTACATCGTTGACCGCGATACCTTCGCATCGCTCCTTCCAAATTATGCTATTTACGGTGAAGCCCTCTACAAGGTTCCAAACGGTCCAACCTTAAAACCACTGAAAATCTACTCACCTAATTATCACTACGATTGGACTGGAGTAGATGCGCCTGCTCATACTAGTTTGGTTCTTGAAAAATTAGGTTTCCAAATCGTCGATACTCCTGAAGAGGCCGATGTCATTGTGCTTGAAAACAATCGCTATGATGCTTCCATCTTCGGCAAGAAACCAACTCTCGTCATCGGCGGGGAAGCCATGCAGAAACTGGAAAAATTGGGAGTTCTTTCAGGATTTGATGCTGAAAAACTAAAAGGTGGCAGTGACTACGAAGGCTTGATGAAGGCCATCATTGATGACCAAGACCCACTGACCAGTGGTTACAAGAAGAACGCCCTCTTCTACTCCAACTCAGGAAACTGGATTGAAAAAGTTCCAAGCAACTTCAAGACCTTGATGAGCATCGCTTCAAGCGACTACTACATTGCGGGCTGGTGGCCAAAAAATGAGGTCCTAGCCAATAAGGTCATGGCCATTTCTGGGGAACTTCTCGGCCAACCACTCTTTGTCTATGCTGGAAATCCAACCAATCGCCAACACCCTGTCCACTTCTTCCGCTGGGTAACCAATGCGATCTTTGGTAGTAAGTTAGCTACCTTGACAGACTACGTTCCAGCTAAAGACCCAGATCAAGTGGTAGTTCCAATTCATAACCAAACAACCACTCAACAGCCAATCTTGGCCAAGAAGGACACTCCTACAGTTCTCCTTCCACAAAAAGAAACTACAGCTGAAACTGGAGAAAGTGTACAAGCCTTGGCCTACCAAGTTGGACAAAGCTTCCAAGAAAATCCAGCCAAGCCACAATTGCCACAAACTGGAGATCACTCAAGTGGACACTTTATCCTTTCAAGCTTCTTGCTAGCCGTTAGCGGTGGATTCCTCCTCTTGAAAAAGAAAGAAGTTGAATAAGTTCCAGGTTTAGACTTGGACGACATGAAAAGAACCTTCGCAGACGCGAAGGTTCTTTTCTATTCTGCTAATTCCAATACAACGGTTTGGTAAGGGGCCAATTCTAACACTTGAGCTCCTTCTTGGAATAGTCCCGTGACATTATTTAAAATGACGGTTTCAATCGGAGCTGGCAAGTCCAAGCTAGCTTGGCGATTTTGGAAATTGCTGACAATTAAGAGACGCTTCTCCCCACGACGTTCGAAGGCGATGATGTTTTCACGATCCCGATAAGCTGGGATCATATCTCCAAACCGGATGGTATTTCCATAGAGAGGATGGCGATACAAGGCCGTCAGCTGACGATAATAATTCAAGATGGAGTCTGGGTCCTTTTCCTGGTCTTCCACATTGATGGAATAATCCGGTTTGGGACTGATCAACCAAGCTGGTCCATCGCTAAAGCCCAGACCTGGCTCTGCTGTCCACTGCATCGGCGTCCGCGCATTGTCTCGGCTGTAGTTGGCAATCGCCGCCAAGGCTTCTTCCTCGCTCAGACCGGCCTCTTTAGCCACATGGTAGCCATTAATCGTTGCGATATCATCAAAATCCTCCACTGATTCAAAGACTTGGTTTCCATCCCAATTTCTTGGCCTTGATAGATAAAAGGAATTCCCTTGCGCAACACTTGAATGGTTCCTAGGGCTTTTTTACTGGTATCGTTTACAGGACCTTCTGCGATATAGTGGGACACACCACGAGGCTCATCATGATTTTCAATGATGGTTGAGAGGACCCCAATGCTATCCGCGCGCTCATGCGCTTGAAAAATACTTTCCTTAAGTTCATCTGCTGTTGGAAGAGTATGGTCAAACCAGCCCTTTCCTTCCTGACCTAGCATGGTTTGCTTGAAGTCAAAAATCGAAGAAAAGACACCATCTTTTCCGATAAAGAAATGCAATTCTTCGTCGGTTTCATTGAAAACTTCCCCTACAGTGAAGGCATTGTACTTAGCAAAGGTTCGCTCCTTTAACTCTTGCAAGAAGGGTTCAATCGGTTGGGCATTCACCAATGATTCCGGTACTGGGACCAAGCCATTGGCACGATCTGATGGAAGCGAACGCCATTCCAGATCCTTTTTGATATTGATAATGGCATCGATCCGAAAGCCCGCAATCCCCTTGTCCAACCACCAGTTGATCATAGTGTAAATTTCTTCGCGCAGGACAGGATTTTGCCAATTGAGATCCGGCTGATCCTTATGGAAAGAATGGAGATAGTATTTGTTGGTGCCAGGAACCGGTTCCCAGACACTGCCTCCAAAATAACTTTCCCAGTTATTGGGCTCCTTGTCACTTTCGATAAAAATTAAAAGTAATCCGCATAAGGGCCATCAGGATCCGCTAAAGCTTTTTTTGGAACCACTCGTGATGGCTGGAGCAGTGGTTGACCACCAAGTCCATAATAATGGAAATGCCACGCTTCTTGCCTTCCGCAATCAACTCTTCCATGTCTTCCATAGTCCCAAAGAGGGGATCAATGGCATAGTAGTCTGAAATATCATAGCCCTGATCAATAAAAGGACTCTTGTAAATAGGGGATAGCCAGAGAATATCGATTCCAAGTTTTTCAAGATAATCTAGCTTTTGAGTAATTCCTTTCAGGTCCCCAATCCCGTCGCCATTGCTGTCCTTAAAGCTTTTCGGGTAGATCTGGTAAGCGACTTTTCCCTTCCACCAATCTTTTTCCATTTCTTGTCTCCTTTAATAAATAGAAGGCCAAGACATGCGTCTCAGCCTCTATATTATTCAAATTTTAGTATACTGTTTTTTCAGTTTCTTTATCGAAAAAGTGAGCTTTGTTCAAGTCAAATCCAAGTTCGATAGTTGCACCTGTTTCATGGTAGTCACGCGCATCCACTTTAGCGATGAATTCGTTGTCACCAACTTGGCAGTACAAGTGAGATTCAGAACCAAGCAACTCAGATACAGAGATTGTTGCTTTTACTACTGATTCTGGGAATGTTTCAAGGAAAGCAGCCTCTGTATTCACATCTTCTGGACGGATACCAAAGATCAATTCTTTGCCTTCATAGCCTTTTTCACGAAGAACTTTCAAAGCACCTTCTGGAACTTTCAAATTCAAACCGTTAGCAACGATGTAGCCATTTTCCAATTTCACGTTAATGAAGTTCATCGCTGGGCTTCCGATAAATCCAGCTACGAATTTGTTCACAGGGTTTTTGTACACTTCTTGTGGAGAACCAATTTGTTCAACACGTCCAATTGTACCAGTACCAGCAGGGTTCTTAGTTGCTGACATGATAACGATACGGTCTGCCAATGTCATCGCTTCTGTTTGGTCGTGAGTTACGTAGATAGTTGTAGCTCCGATACGACGGTGGATTTTCGCAATTTCAGCACGCATTGATACACGCAATTTGGCATCCAAGTTTGACAAAGGTTCGTCCATCAAGAACACTTTTGCATCACGGACAATGGCACGCCCCATAGCCACACGTTGACGTTGACCACCAGAAAGGTCAGCTGGTTTACGATCCAAGAATTCTTTCAAGCCAAGGATTTCTGCTGCTTCTTGTACACGTTTGTCGATATCTTCCTTGCTGTATTTACGCAATTTCAAACCAAAGGCCATGTTATCGTACACAGTCATGTGTGGGTAAAGAGCGTAGTTTTGGAAGACCATGGCGATGTCACGGTCTTTAGGTGCCACGTTGTTTACAACAGTACCATCGATGGAACATTCACCTTCTGTGATATCTTCAAGACCAGCAATCATACGAAGAGTTGTTGATTTACCACATCCTGAAGGACCTACGAAAACGATAAACTCTTTGTCTTTGATGTCCAAGTTGAAATCTTCAACTGAATAGTGTTCGCTGTTTGGATATTTTTTGTAAATATTTTTAAGATTTAATTCTACCATGATGGTACTCCTTTGATTTTTATAGTTCTATTGTAAATGAAAACGCTTTACAAAGCTATGGCAAGTCTCACAAAAAAGAAAAAGAGTTTTGTGCAACTTGCACAAAACTCTGGATTCATTCCGTTACATCACATCCTGTAGAACCAAATGGTAACAAAGAGCTAGATCTGTCAGGTTTTTCAGTTGAAGACCCGTTAGCTCTTCCCATTTGTCCATCTTATATTGAAGGGAATTCCGATGGAGATAGAGTTGCTGAGCCGCCTTGGTTACAACTGCCCCGTTGTCCCACAGTGCAACAATGATATCCTGCAACTGGTCTTGACTCCCGATCAACTGATGCAAGCGTTCTTTGATAGGATGGAGATCCAAATCTGCCTGCTCGATTCCCCACAGATAGAGTTGAGAAAAGCGGTAGACACCTTGGTGCCCTTCTCGGATCCAGGCTCTAAAGGCTGCCCATTCTGCTCGGATGACAGGAGACACTTTTCCATCTTTTGACTCTGTCCATACCTGCCCGACCATGATGGATAAGCGAATATTAAAGTCATACTCCATGGCAGAGACGGTATCTTTTAAGATATCAGCCACAGTTAGCGACTGCTCTTGATCCAGAATGAGCACATAATCTTGTCCACTCAGTTGCAAGGTTGCTCGAAAGTTTGGCAAGAGCGTCTGCATCATCTCTAGCCAAGAAGCAATACCTTCCGCTGTCGAATGTGAGAGGTGACAATAGACGAGTTGCATCTTTTTAATGACTTGAGGGGCTTCCCCTTTCCCATCTATCAGGTATTGGTACCATGGATTGGGGGCAAGATCTTCCTCACTAGCCAACCAGGCAATCAAATGTTTTTCTCTCTCGGTCAGATCTTCTTCCTTCAATTGCAACCATTGCTGGGCCTGCAGGGGAATGGCTACAAACCAGCTGGTGGATTGGGTTGATCCGTTACCTCTGCCTGAGGGAACCACTCTCTGATATCTTTCACTACTTTGTCCCTTCTTCCACTTTTTGAATACACCAAGCCACCAATTCCTCTAAGCGGTTGATTTCATCTGTCAAGTGCAAGTAACCCATGACCGCTTCAAAACCTGTCGACATACGATAGGTTACGACGTCGGCATTTTTTGCCTTGGTGTGACTATTGGTGTTACGGCCGCGCTTATAGATTTCAACTTCTTTCTCTGTCAAAACATCTTCCTCAAGCATGGTCGCAATCAGATTAGCTTGCGCCTTGGCAGAGACATACCTAGTCGCAGTCTGGTGGAGTTTGTTAGGCTTGGTCATCCCTTGCAAAATCAAATGCTTACGGATATACATGGAATAAACCGCATCTCCCTCAAAGGCTAGGGCAATCCCATTAATCAGATTGACATCAATCACGTGTCCACCTTACACCTTCTTTGTATCCAAGAGCTTGATTCCTTGCGCAGCCAATTCATCGCGAATTTCATCTGCTCGCGCAAAATCTTTCTTAGCCCGCGCTTCTTGGCGTTCAGCGATCAAGGCTTCAATATCCGCATCCAAGACTTCTTCGACAAAGACCACTCCAAAGACTTCTAACATCTTTGCCAAGGCCTCCTTGACATCTTGGTTGTAATGTCCTGAGTTGATCCATTTGGCCAATTCAAAGACGACGGTGATTCCGTTTGCCGCATTGATATCTTCATCCATAGCCGCTACAAACTTGTCCACAAAGCTTTGCAAGTCTGCTGGATCCACTTCTCCTGTGAAAGGTTGCTCGTAGGTATTTTTCAAATACTTGAGGTTGGTCTCCGCATCGCGCACAGCTTTTTCTGTGAAGTTGATGGGTTTGCGGTAGTGCTGGGTCGCAAAGAAGAAGCGAAGCACTTGGCCATCGATGGTCTTGAGAGCATCATGCACAGTGATAAAGTTGCCTAAGGACTTGGACATCTTGACATTGTCAATATTGACAAAGCCATTGTGCATCCAGTAATTGGCAAAGGTCTTGCCTGTTTTAGCCTCTGACTGAGCGATTTCATTGGTATGGTGCGGGAATTCGAGATCGGCTCCACCCCCATGAATATCAATGGTATCTCCTAAAATCCCCGTTGACATGACCGAACATTCGATGTGCCATCCCGGACGACCAGGCCCCCAAGGGCTTTCCCAAGAAACTTCACCTGGCTTGGCAGCTTTCCAAAGGGCAAAGTCGACAGGATTTTCCTTGCGAGCCGTCTCTTCGTCTGTCCGACCTGAAGCACCTAGCTCCAAGTCTTCTAGAGTTTTATTAGCCAATTTGGCGTAGTTGTGGGATTTTTCCACACGGAAATAAACATCCCCTTGACTCTCGTAGGCATAGCCTTTTTCGATCAAGTCGGTGACAAAACGAATAATATCATCCATAAACTCAACCACACGAGGGTGACGGGTAGCAGGCTTGACCCCCAGAGCCGTCACATCCTCACGAAAAGCCGCTATGTACTTGTCTGCCACTTCCTGAGGCGTAATGCCTTCTTCCTTGGCACGGTTGATGATCTTATCATCCACATCTGTAAAGTTGGAAATGTAGGTAACTTCGTAGCCACGATACTCAAAGTAGCGACGAATCGTGTCAAAGGCTACCGTTGAACGGGCATTCCCCACGTGGATATAGTTGTAAACAGTTGGCCCACAAACATACATCTTGACCTTGCCGTCCTCGATAGGGTCAAATCCCGCAAGCTGCGGGTCATGGTGTCGTAAATTTTAATCATGCGGTCCACTCCCTTCTCTATTTCTGACTTTTTCGGCTGAAAACCAGCTCTGCAAAAGGGCCAAATTGTCTAAGGCTATCCAGTTGGTAAAAGCGCTGCCCTTCCTCTTGGGTAAAGAGGGGAACCCCCTTTCCTAGGATAAGGGGCGCTATCTGAATAATGAGGTGGTCGAAAAGATCCGCATCCAAGAGCGGTCCTACCAAGGAATTACCACCAATCACAAAGACATTTTTGCCTTTGTCAATCTGGTGAACAAAGTCCACCACATCCCCAGCTACTGGCTGGTAATTGCTGACAGGCAGATGCCTATCATGCGTAAAGACATAGTTTTCCGTAGCTTGATAAAAACTTTCTACATCTTGCAAATCTTGGATTTCCTCAAAGGTCCGCTTGCCCATGATGGTGATATCCATTTGCCTGTAAAAGTCATCATAGCCTGTATCCTCTACAGAACCAAGCTGATGCAGCCAGTCTATCCTGTGCTGGCTGTCTGCCAAGTAGCCATCCATGGTGATACAGCCGTAAAAATATACTGCCATTCTTGTAGTTTCCTTCCTAGTTCTACACTTTTGCTTTCAGATAAACCACCTGGGTCTGTTTGACAAAGCCAATCTTTTCATACAAGCGTTTAGCACCTAGGTTGCTGTCTTCTACGGCAATCTGAAATGCCTTGTCATTTTGCTCAATCAGTTGGTTGATAAGGGATTTTGCTAGATAACTTCCATAGCCTTTTCCACGTTCAAGTTCAGCTATTGCCAAGCCAAAGAGGTAATTCGTATTACTCGACAAATCAACCGTGCAAGTTCCAATAACCTGACCGTTTTTTAATAAAATATATAGGAGACTTTCTGGATCCTTCAGAGCTTTAGCGACATATCTATCCACAACTTCTCTAGATTCATGGTCCTCTGAGAATGCCTGAAATTTTAACTGACTAATTTGATCCTGATACGAACGATCTGCTAACAAAACTTCCAGATTGGAAACATTTGCTAACGGATAAGGTCTTCTATCCTTACCTAACCAAGTTTCTGTCTCTTCATCCTCAACCAGTCCCCAGTTGCTGGCGAAATCAGGATGGCGCTCTAGAAAAATACGCTCAGTCTGAAAGGTAACAGACTCAATTGGATAAGAGGCCGTTTCTTTCTCAAAACTTCTATATAAAGCACGCGCAATGCCTTGACAACGATGGTTGGGGTGGACCAGTATCGCCACTTCCACATCTGGGTCATCTGCATAGACTGTTAATAGGCCAACAAGTTCGCCTTTTTCATAATAAAGGAAAAAGGCGGGCATGTTTGTGTCAAAATTAAGCATGTTAGAGAGATAGGGATCACGATAAGTTTCATCATAGGCTTGGCAACAGTTAATTAGTTTTTTTGCCTCAGATAACTCCTCTTGGCTTAACTTGTTTCTTGCTTGAATCATGCAGCTATCTCCTTACAAGCTAGAAGACCGATGACTAGCGTCCTTGGCGTGCTCCATCTTATTCACGTAGTATTCGCGCTTTCTTCTTCTTGGTGAATGACCGGTTCGTCTTTTCGGCCGTGAACACGAACAATTTTAGCCGGAATCCCAACAACAGTGACATCACTCGGCACATCGGAAACGACGACGGCACCTGCTCCAACCTTAGCCTTGGCTCCAATCTCAATAGGTCCAATGACTTGAGCATGAGCAGAGACCAAGGCTCCTTCACGAACCGTTGGATGGCGCTTCCCTGTATCTTTCCCAGTTCCACCGAGCGTCACCCCATGGTAGAGCATGACGCCTTTTTCAACAATAGCTGTTTCCCCAATAACGAGGCCTGCTCCATGGTCGATAAAGACACCCGAAGCAATGGTCGCACCTGGATGGATTTCGATCTGGGTCCAAAACCGCCAGAACTGACTGTGCATCCGAGCTAGAAGCTTAAAGCCATGATTCCACAAAAAGTGAGAAACACGGTGAGCAGCTAACGCTTTGACGCCTGGATAGGTCAAGAGGACCTCCAGCGAGGTACGTGCTGCTGGGTCATTTTCTTTTACAATATCAATGGTTTCACGCCACCATCCCATACCGTGCTCCTTTCTTTTAAATGCTTATTCTTTCGTTGCTTCACCTGCATCTTTGGCAAAGTCTTTTCTAGGTTTGTGATCTTTGTTGTGGTGACGAGGACGATCGCCATGACGATGACCCTTATCCCCTTTTTCTTCTGAATATTCAGGTTTTGGTGGACGTGGCAAGAGGGCCTTCATAGAAGCATCGACACGACCTTTTTCGTCAATCTTGATAATCTTGACATCCACTTCATCACCAATAGCTACCAGGTCTTCGACACGGTTGGTACGTGTCCAAGCCATTTCAGAGATGTGTACAAGGGCATCTGTCTTATCAAAGAGGTTGACAAAGGCACCGAATTTCTCGATACGAACAACTTTAGCATGGTAGACTTCGTCCACTTTCGCTTCACGAACCAAACCAGCAATGATTTCTTTAGCACGGTTAATCGCTGCTTGATCACTTGAGTAGATAGATACATTACCTTCTTCGTCGATATCAATCTTAACGCCTGTTTCAGCGATGATCTTGTCGATGGTTTCTCCACCTTTACCGATGACAATCTTGATCTTGTCCACATCAATCTTGATGGTATCAATTTTCGGAGCAGTTGGAGCCAATTCTGGACGAACTTCTGGAATGGTTGCTTCGATCACATCAAGAATTTCAAAACGAGCTTTCTTGGCTTGAGCAAGAGCCTCCGTCAAGATTTCTGCAGTAATCCCTTGGATCTTGATATCCATTTGAAGGGCTGTAATCCCGTCACGCGTACCTGCAACCTTGAAGTCCATGTCTCCAAAGTGGTCTTCCAAACCTTGGATATCTGTCAATACTGTATAGTTATTACCATCAGAAATGAGACCCATTGCAATACCAGCTACTGGCGCCTTGATTGGCACACCACCAGCCATAAGGGCAAGAGTTCCCGCACAGATAGAGGCTTGAGAAGAAGAACCGTTTGATTCCAAGACTTCTGCTACCAGACGGATCGCGTATGGGAATTCTTCCAAGCTTGGCAAGACTTGCTCAAGAGCACGCTCACCGAGAGCACCGTGTCCAATCTCACGACGACCAGGCGCACCGTAACGACCCGTTTCCCCTACAGAATATTGTGGGAAGTTATAGTGGTGCATAAAGCGTTTCTTGTACTCTGGATCCAAACCATCGATGATTTGCGTTTCACCCATTGGCGCCAACGTCAAGGTAGAAAGAGCCTGCGTTTGTCCACGAGTAAAGAGACCTGAACCGTGCACACGGGGAACGAAGTCAACAACCGCTTCCCAAAGGACGGATTTCATCGACCTTACGACCGTCAGGACGAACCTTGTCTTCTGTAATCAAACGGCGCACTTCTGCGTGTTCCATTTGTTCCAAGATTTCAGCCACATCCCGCATGATACGGTCAAATTCTTCGTGGTCTGCATATTTTTCTTCGTAAACGGCTGTGACTTGGTCTTTGACTGCTTGAGTTGCAGCTTCACGAGCCAATTTTTCTTCTACTTGGACCGCTTTTTGAAGGTCACTGTTGTAGGCTGCGATGATTTCAGCTTGCAATTCCTCATCTACATGAAGCAATTCAACTTCTGCTTTTTCTTTACCGACGGCCGCAACGATTTCTTCTTGGAAGGCAATCAATTCTTTAACGGCTTCATGCCCTTTCAGAAGAGCTTCCAACATGATTTCTTCTGACAATTCTTTAGCACCAGACTCTACCATGTTGATAGCGTGCTTGGTACCTGCTACTGTCAGTTCAAGAAGCGAGTGTTCTGCTTGTTCTTGAGTTGGGTTGATGATGATTTCACCATCAACATAACCTACTTGTACTCCAGCGATTGGGCCGTCAAATGGAATATCTGAGATAGACAAGGCCAAGGATGAACCAAACATGGCTGCCATTGGTGCAGAGGCATTTTCATCGTAGGAAAGGACCGTATTGATGACTTGTACTTCGTTACGGAAACCTTCCGCAAACATCGGACGGATTGGACGGTCAATCAAACGCGCTGTCAAAGTCGCATCCGTTGAAGGACGTCCTTCCCGTTTCATAAGCCACCAGGAAACTTCCCAGCTGCGTACATTTTTTCTTCGTAGTTAACTTGGAGTGGGAAGAAATCCCCAGTTGCCATCTTCTTAGACATGACAGCTGCCGTCAAGACAGTTGACTCACCGTAACGTACGACAACAGAACCATTTGCTTGCTTCGCAACCTGGCCAGTCTCTACGATCAACTCACGACCCGCAAAAGTCGTTTGAAATACTTGTTTTACCATTTTAATCCCCTTTGGATTGATAATATTATACGACTTGCCTACAAAAATCAGGATACAAAGGGCGTGAAGAATCCCGTATGAAAATAGGAGATTGACGCAATGTGCCACGCACACAAGGAAATCTCTCTTTTTCACTAGGGATTTAGCCCGTGTTCAACTATCAAGATATTTTGGACGGTTCGGCTTGCCGAACATTTCTGTAGAAAAATAGGAAAGTGACGCCGCACTCGATGAGTGCTAGGAAGCTTATCTTTTTTCCTAAGAAATGAGGCCAAAATTCAATTACCCAAGATACTAAGCCGTTAAACAACTCAAAGGAAAATAGGAAATCCAACGACGGAGCGACCGCTCCTAGGAGGATTTATCTTTTTCCACAGAGTTGTAGGCGGGTTCAATTACACCTGATAGCATAGGATTTCAACCATCCATCTGTATCTTATATCCTCATCTTTGTATCCAAGCACGTATAACCTTTATTTTACCATATTCAAGCCCAAAAGAAAAAGGCTTTAAAAGCCTTTTTCGAGGAATATTTGATTTCCACTTATTTTAAAATTCTAGAGCTAGGTATAGCCTCCATTTATTTTTACGATTTGACGAATTCATTGCTGTCGACATAAAAGCGTGTTTTATGCGTCCCACCCTTGTAGTCCTTATTGTTTCGCTTCAAGACAAAGCGTCTGTATGGTTCAGAAGTCCCTTGGATCGATGTGGTCACTTCAACCGAATCTTCATAGATCACCCATTCATCAGGTGAAGGAATTTTCATCGGTGGCATCGCTTCCCCACGACTACCAGGAACAATTTCGTAGAAGGACTTGTCTTTTGTCGAATAGATCCAGCCGTCTTTCTTGTCATTTGTTAGTTGGATCAGCTTGTCTTGTGAAAGACTGATGATTGAGTCCGATGTTTCTTCTGCATTCAATTTATCAATGATTTCTTGTAAATTATAGGTTCCCGGCGTGTAGGTATTGTAGTAATCAATGAACATATCTTGTGAGTAGCCTTCAACTACACTGTGATCATTGTTCAACTCCAGCAAACGAGTCGGTTGCACCTGAAGTGAGTAGGTTAAAGACGCACTATTTTCAATAATCGAATAGATATCCGCTTGGTCCACTTTAGACAAGGTCCCAATGGCTTCTTTGTCATTTTCATCTGACTTAGCTTCTTCCGTCTTCTCATTTTCTTGGGCCTCACCAGATGACTTTTTTACTGCTGAAGACCCTACTGGACTGTGCTATGCCCATACCGTTTTGGAGCACAGGCTACTATAGAAAGCAGGAGAGCTGTAGTTAGTAGATAGGTTCAAATTTTTTTCATGTTTGCCTCCTTTTTTTCTTAGTTCACACGGTAGTACAAGTCGTTACCATTCGTCACATCACTCCTACTCCAGTAAATGGATTCACTTCCACCTTCTCTTGAAGGAATGAAAAGAATTGGCGTTTCGTTCGTTGCTCCAGGCATCCGACTAAGCCCGTGTAAATTGCCTTCTTTGAAGTAAAAGTCAGAAAATTGAACACCACTCAGAGCACTACCATTGACCTTCACAATTCCTTGCGCATCAAACTCAATACTAGTTCCGTGCTTATTTTCCCATACTCCTGCCACACTTGAAAAATTTCCAGCTTTAATTTCTTCTAAATTCATCCCAGTCTTTGTATCGGTAGGAGCAGGAGCTGATTCGGCATTTCCACTCACGCGCGATGTAAATTCAAGGGCGATCCAGCCCTGGCCAGACTGGAGCTTGCCCCAGGTATAACCGTCAGCTGAAACCGTCTCTGTGATCGTATAAACACCTTGTGGGATCATTCCAACTTCCTCTCCCTTGATCGATGCTTCTTTACGAATCCGAAGATCTGAAACTCCTACGCGGACTTGAAAACTATTTGTTTGCGGCTCTGAGTTACTTACTTGGCTCGTCGCCTTCTTCCCGGTCTCTAGTTCTTTCCATTCAAATTTTGCTTGATCCACTTCTTTCGCTGTAATTCCTAAGGCTTTTTCTGGCTTCTGGCCATCTCCATTTTTTATTTGGATCTGATTGACAGTCTCAAGTTTCCCTTTTTGGAACTTGTAATGAATCACATCCACCTCTGGTTGAAGAGACGAAAAGCTAGCATAAACGACTGAACCATCCTCAAAAATTTGGAAACCTGAGCGAGAACCGCCAGATGAAGCTACAAAAGCCGTATGGAGCAATTCTGGTTGCTGGCCTTTTAGATAATAAATCGCTGAGACTGTTTGACCATTTCCAATCAAGAGCTCATCCCGCCCATCCTTATCCAAATCCGTATAAAAATAGGAAAGACTTGGTTTTCTACCCAGGGTTTGAAGATACCTAGCATAAACGTACTCATCGGATTGAGGATCTATTTCTTTTAGTTTAGTCTCTAGACCTGCACTATCACCTGCCTCGATAGCCCTAGAGTAGGCCTGATAACGTTCAAGAACCGTTTGATAGTACTCATGCCCAGACGATGTTTTCTTAGAACCTTTTCCATCTGCTACTTCACTCTGAACTGTAGAAGGTTCCGTCCGAGGTCGTCGCTTAGGTCCACATGCCACCAGGGTTAGCAACGTCATCGCTGCCAAGCTAACTTTATAGATTTTTTTCATCATATACTCCCTAGAACTTTCTCCATTTTATTATACCAAAAGAAGTTCAAAAAGCTAGAGAATCCTTGTTTTCTTATTGCCTCAGTCAGGCTTTGACAAGATCCCCCATCCACCTATCATTCTGGCCTTTTTTCTGCTATACTTAGTATAGTTATTTGATCAAAAAGGAGAACACTATGGAATTAAAAAAACGTTCTGAATTTCCTGAGAACGAACTCTGGGATCTCACAGCCCTCTACCAAGACCAGGAAGACTTCTTGCGTGCCATTGAAAGACGCGCGAGGAAATCAATGAATTTGTCCGCAACTACAAGGGCAAGCTCCACACTTTTGAAGACTTTGAAGCTGCCTTTGCGCTCATGGAACAGATTCAGATCCAACTCAGCCACATCGGCAACTACAGCTTTATGCCACAAACCACGGACTTTGGCGATGAAGCTTTTGCTGAAATTGCCCAAGCGGGGATGGATTTCGAAACTTGGGCCAGCGTCGAACTTTCCTTCTTTGATGATGCCTTAGTCGAAGCAAATGAAGAAGTCCTCGAACGTCTCGGACAATTGCCTCATCTTACTTCTGCTATTCGCCAAGCTAAAATCAAAAAAGCTCACTACTTGGGAGCTGATGTGGAAAGGACTTTGACCAACCTTGGTGAAGTCTTCTACGGACCACAAGACATCTATACCAAGATGCGGGCTGGTGACTTTGAAATGGCTGATTTTGAAGTGAACGGAAAAGTTTATAAAAATAGCTTTGTCACCTATGAAAACTTCTACCAAAACCATGAAAATGCGGAAATCCGTGAAAAAGCCTTTCGTTCCTTCTCAGAAGGTCTCCGCAAACACCAAAACACTGCTGCTGCCACCTATCTAGCCCAAGTCAAATCTGAAAAACTGATCGCAGATATGCGGGGCTACGACTCTGTCTTTGACTATCTCTTGGCTGAGCAGGAAGTGGATCGTTCTATGTTTGACCGTCAGATTGACCTGATCATGAAGGACTTCGCTCCGGTCGCTCAAAAATTCCTCAAACACGTGGCCAAGGTCAACGGTCTTGAAAAAATGACCTTTGCTGATTGGAAGTTGGACCTGGACAGTGCCCTCAACCCAGATGTCACCATTGATGACGCTTATGACTTGGTCATGAAATCTGTGGCATCACTTGGGGAAGAATATTCTCGTGAAATCGCCCGCTATCAAACCGAACGCTGGGTTGACTTTGCGGCCAATGAAGGCAAGGATTCTGGTGGTTATGCAGCTGACCCCTATCGCGTCCATCCTTATGTCCTGATGAGTTGGACAGGGCGCATGAGCGATGTTTATACCCTGATCCACGAGATCGGACACTCTGGTCAATTCATCTTCTCAGATAACAACCAAAGCTACTTCAACGCCCACATGTCAACCTACTATGTGGAAGCTCCATCTACCTTTAACGAGCTCCTCCTCAGCGACTATTTGGAACAGCAGTTTGATGACCCTCGTCAAACGCTTTGCCCTAGCTCACCGTTTGACAGACACTTACTTCCACAACTTCATCACCCACTTGCTGGAGGCAGCCTTCCAACGCAAGGTCTACACTCTGATCGAAGAAGGTGGGACCTTCGGCGCTAGCAAGCTCAACAGTATTATGAAGGAAGTCTTGACCGAATTCTGGGGCGACGCCGTTGAAATTGATGACGATGCAGCTTTGACTTGGATGCGCCAAAGCCACTATTACATGGGGCTTTACAGCTATACCTACTCAGCTGGCCTAGTTATCTCAACAGCCGGTTACCTGCATTTGAAGAACTCCGAAAACGGAGCCAAAGATTGGCTGGACCTCCTCAAATCAGGCGGTAGCAAGACCCCACTTGAGTCTGCCATGATCATCGGAGCAGATATCTCAACGGACAAACCACTCCGCGATACCATCCAATTCCTTTCAGACACTGTGGATCAAATTATTGCTTACAGTGCAGAGTTGGGAGAATAAAAGTATAATAATCAGACTTAAACTTTATCTAAGTCTGATTTTTTATTGTTAAAAAAATCACTATGCAGTGATTGAAAACGGTTTCAATTTATGTTATGATGTTCTTGGGTAAATATTCAAAAGGAGTATTAATATGAAAAAAGGATTATTTTTTTTGGTTGCTACTATACTATTAGTAGGGGCATGTTCAACGGAGACAGAGGGCCCCAAGGATAAAACAGAAACGCAAGTCAGTCTTGTACAGAAGACAAATAACAAGAACAATGATGATGTAAACAAAGAAAAAGTTAAAGAAGCGAAAAAGGCTGAAGAAGCAAAAAAAGCCGAGGAAGCAAGAAAGGCTGAGGAAGCGAGAAAGGCTGAAGAAGCAAAAAAAGCTGAGGAAGCGAGAAAGGCTGAGGAAACGAGAAAGGCTGAAGAAGCAAAAAAAGTCGAAGAAGCTGAGAAAGCTGTTCAAACATTAGAAGCTAACCAAGTAACTGAAAATGTTACTCCTGCTCAAGCTGCTGTTGAACAAGTTACAGACCCTACCACTAAAGCAAACTTCGTTCATCGTATCGAACTCGTACAGAATGCAATTAATGTTAGAGCTCAACAAGCTGCAGAAGTTGCTCAACAACAAGCTGACGCCCAGGAACAACGTATCGTTTATGTTGCTCAATATGGAAAATCATCTGCCTATTGGTATAACATTGATAATATGCCATCAAATACTCGAAAGGACAAAGTTATCACAATGAGTGAAGCTGATGCAATTAGAGCTGGGAAACATCATTCAAACAAGGAATAATAAAAAGGCTAAAGAGGAATGATTCTCTTTAGCTTTTTTGTTTTTACCTCAACTCAGCCACAATGGCCTTGATTTGCTCTGCTGTGTGCACACCTGCCACTTGCTTGACAACCTGACCATCTTTTTTGAAAAGAAGAGTAGGGATAGACATGATACCGAATGCACGTGCGGTTTCTGGATTTTCATCCACATCCATTTTAACGATCTTCAAGACATCTTCTGAAAGTTCTTCAGATAATTTATCCAAGATTGGACCTTGCATACGACATGGACCACACCAAGTCGCCCAAAAGTCTACCAAGACCAATCCTTCTTTCGTTTCTGTTTCAAATGTTGCGTCTGTAATTGCTTTTGCCATTGTTTTTCTCCTTTAGTTTTTGTATTGATCAAGGTCTTGCTTCATCAAATAGAAGAAGACATCTCCGTATGTTCCATGGTAATCGAGTTCGTGCCCATTATAAGTCAATTTTTGTACAGGATAGTAATCCGCTACACCAATCAAGCAGGTCTGTTGGGAGCGTTCAAATTCTTCATAGGAATCAAAATGCATGACTCTTTCTTGTTTTGCACCATCTAGATATGTAATATCAATCATATCGATAACCTCTATTTCTTAAGATGCACTTATTGTAACTCTATTTGTTACATCTGTCAAATAAAACGACTTACTCAGAATAATGAATCTTGTGCGAAAAAAGATAACAAAAAAGCCCTCTGAATTCAGAGAGCTCTATTCTTGCTGGATAAAACGTGTCTAGACAAGGCGACGATCCGAAGATTGTACTGATGGTACATCGAGGGGAAGTCAACGAAGTATAGAGACGTTTTAGACGCAAGATTAACGACGAAGTCCAAGAGAGTTGATTAACTCACGGTAACGGTTAACGTCGTTCTTACGAAGGTAAGCCAACAAGTTACGACGGCGACCGATTTTCTTCATCAAACCACGGTAAGTAGCGTGGTCTTTTTTATGTTGTTTGATGTGGTCGTTCAAGTGGTTGATTTCCCAAGTAAGGACAGCAACTTGTACTTCTACTGAACCAGTGTCACCTTCGTGACGTGCGTATTGTGCAATGATTTCATTTTTTTTCTCTTTTGAGATTGCCATGATAAGCTCCTTTTCTTTATGCTCTATCCGAGTGGCAGGTCTGGCATAGCCTGCTACCAAGAAAGAGTTAGTTGTCTATTCGACCTATCCATTCTATCAAGATTTCATCTTTCTGTCAAACACTTATGCTTTTCCAACAGAGTCCTTCAAAACCAAGACTACAAAAATTTCTTATTATAGATTAACTCGAAAGTCAGTTAAGAGTTCTATTTCTTCTGCTGTCAATCTACGCCACTGCCCCAATTTGAGAGCGGAATCTAGCCTCAATGGCCCCATGGAAATCCGCTCGAGATCGGTGACTTCCTTGCCACTAGCAGCGACCATGCGCTTGACCTGGTGGAATTTTCCTTCAGCGATGCGAATCTGAACCAAGCAACTATCGGCTTCTCGATCAACTTCCAGAATTTCCAAATCAGCTGGCAGGGTAGTGAAATCCTTCAATTCTATTCCTTCTTTGAAGCGGACGACATCTTCCTGGGTCATGATTCCAGCTACTTGAGCAAGGTAGACCTTGTCCACATGTTTCTTAGGCGACAGCATGGCATGAGCCAGCTTACCATTATTGGTCAAGAGGAGCAAACCATGGGTATCGATATCCAGACGTCCGACAGGAAAGACTTCCTTGTGTCTCGCCGTGTCATCTAGCAAATCTAAGACTGTTTGATGGTGGTCGTCTTCCGTTGCTGAAATAACCCCTTTGGGTTTATTGAGCAGATAGTAAACAAACTCTTCATGGAATAAACTTTCTCCCAGATAGGTCACTTGGTCTTTATCTGGATCAATATGAAGCTTGGCAGAGGTTTCCACCTTTCCATTGACCTGAATCTTTTTTTGCTTGAGGACTTGCTTGACTTCTGTTCGGCTTCCCACTCCACAGTCCACTAAATATTTATCTAGACGCATGCTTATCTCCTTCATTCTTCTTATCATTATACCATGAACTGGCCTAAGATTCTTTTCTTTCCTAGTTTACAGCCCGTCTAGTCCATTAGCTCCCCTCAATCAATTGGGAAACTTTCATTCTAGAAGGAATTATGATATGATGGTTTCTAGAAAAAAAGGAGTGAATGAGAACATGTCTGCAATTGAAACCATTACAAAAGTTGCCCATCTAATTGATATGAATGATATTATCCGCGAAGGCCATCCGACTTTACGAGCTATAGCAGAAGAGGTCACTTTCCCTCTGTCAGATCAAGAGATCATTCTCGGGGAAAAAATGATGCAGTTCTTACACCATTCACAGGATCCTGTCATGGCGGAAAAATTGGGTCTTCGAGGAGGAGTTGGACTCGCAGCCCCTCAATTAGATATTTCTAAACGCATCATTGCTGTCCTCGTCCCAAACCCAGAGGATGATGAAGGAAATCCTCCAAAAGAAGCATATTCCATCCAGGAAGTCATGTACAACCCTAAAATTGTCTCCCACTCAGTCCAAGATGCGGCTCTAGGAGATGGCGAAGGGTGTCTCTCTGTGGACCGCAATGTTCCCGGTTATGTAGTTCGCCACGCGCGTGTGACAGTTGACTACTTTGACAAAACAGGGGAAAAACACCGCATTAAACTCAAAGGCTACAACTCCATCGTCGTCCAACATGAAATCGACCACATCAATGGCGTTATGTTCTACGATCGGATCAATCCGAAGGATCCTTTCGCTGTTAAAGAGGGCATGCTCATTTTAGAGTAAGAAAAAAGACCGGTTGGTCTTTTTTTTATTAGGGTGTGACAGAAAAAGTTGTTGGAATCTCAATCCCATTTTGTAAGAGGGCATCGTGATAGAGTTTGTAATAAAGGTGGTAAATGGCCACTTGGCTCCCCGACTGGACCATCATAGCGACGCGGAAGGAATAGCGACCCGTTCCCTTTTCGATTTGAGGTCCTAAAATCGTTGGACCATCTAAGATTTCTGGATGTTTCTGTGCCTGTTCATCGTTGACTTGCTGGAATATTTGATAAATCTTATCGAGATCCGTTTGAGCAGAAATCGGCATATCGATTAAGACGCGCTGGTTGCCCCGAGAGAGATTGCTAACAACCATAATATTGCGATTGGGGATAAAATGCAAGGTCCCATCTGCATCTCTCACCTGGGTCGTCCGAATGCCGACACTCGACACTGTCCCAGCGATGGTAATCGGACCATTAGTCACTCGAACAGTATCTCCAACATCCAATTGGCGCTCAAGGAGAATAAAGAAACCATTGACCAAATCCGATAAGAAGCCTTGAGCTCCCATCCCAATGGCAACTCCTGCAATTCCCGCTCCAGCTAAGAGACTAGAAACAGGTAAGCCGAGGATGGAAAGAATCCAGTAGATCAGAATAAAATAGAGGCAGTAATTCAACAGACTCTCTACCAAACGCAAAATCGTTTTCTTCCGAGCGTCATCTTGGCCCACATAATTCAATGACGGTTTTAAAATCCGTTTCACCAAGCTACGAAGTAGTTTTTTTGCAAGTAAAAATAAGATAAATAAAATAGCTAAGGAAATCAATTTCGAAACCAATTCATCCATGATTTTGGTCCAATCAAACTGACTGACATAGCGAGAAAAAATATTCTTCATACCTTCTATCAATCTCCTTCTCTCTTTTTCTAATGGTTTGATTATATCAGATTTTAGGCTATAGAACCAGCACCCTTATTTAAATAACCATTGATTTTGCGCCCTTTCTATCGTATAATGGACGATAAACTTTCGAAAAAGGAGGTCCTTATGGTTAAACGGCTCATTCAAACTTGGAACAAAACCAACCTTATGAAGCGGATTGCAATTGGAATCTTCGTTGGATCTCTCTTAGCTCTGCTTCTTCCTCAAGCATCTGCAATTGGTCTATTAGGGGAAATATTTGTAGGAGGCTTGCGGGCAATTGCTCCTCTTTTAGTCTTCGCACTTGTCGCTAACGCCCTCTCCCAACACCAAAAGGGAACCCAAACCAATATGAAATCGGTCATCAGCCTCTATCTTTTGGGAACTTTTGCGGCAACCCTGGTAGCGGTCCTGGTTAACTACGTCTTTCCTATTACCATTTCTTTAACGGGAACTAGTGCTGAAGGGACCTCTCCCGATGGACTAGGGGAAGTCATCAGCAACCTTCTCTTAAAAATTGTGGACAATCCCCTCAATGCCCTTATTCAGGCCAATTATATCGGGATTTATCCTGGGCCGTAGTCTTTGGTGTTGCTATGAGAGAAGCTAGCGAGCACAGCAAGGACCTCCTTCAAACCCTAGCAGATATTACTTCCAAGATCGTCGAATGGATTATTAACCTAGCTCCATTTGGAATTCTAGGCTTGGTCTATACAACGATTGCTGGACAAGGATTTGATGGACTCAAGAGCTATGGGCTCCTCTTACTTCTCTTAGTTGGCACCATGTCCTTCGTTGCTCTCGTCATCAACCCGATTTTTGTCTACATCATGATTCGCAAAAATCCTTATCCGCTAGTCTTTAAATGTCTACGAGTGAGTGGATTGACTGCTTTCTTTACTAGAAGTTCCGCTGCTAATATCCCTGTCAACATGAAACTTTGTAAGGAACTAGGTCTCAATCCCGATACTTACTCAGTTTCTATCCCTCTGGGATCTACTATTAATATGGCCGGAGCTGCCGTCACTATTAACACCTTGACCCTAGCTGCTGTCAATACCTTAGGCATTCAGGTCGACTTTGGGACTGCCCTGGTCCTCAGTATCGTGCAACCGTCTCAGCCTGTGGGGCTTCTGGAGTAGCTGGTGGTTCCCTCCTCTTGATTCCTGTCGCTTGCAGCCTCTTTGGTATCGACAATGATATTGCTATGCAAGTAGTCAGCGTGGGCTTCATTATTGGTGTCATCCAAGATTCTTGTGAAACAGCCCTCAACTCATCAACAGACGTCCTCTTTACAGCTATTTCTGAAATGAAAGATTGGCCCAAAGAAACGCTATTAATTCAGAAAAACCAGATCACACGATCTGGTCTTTTTCTTTTTTCATAAAGTAGCTTTTGCTTTCCCTAAACATCGGAGGCGAAAGAGCGAATAAAGCAATTAGATGATATTTACGTTTTCAGAAGTTTCCATGAAAATTCCCCAGCAATCCCCAACTAGTCACTCAAAGAGAAACGGTTGGTCATCAAGTTGCTTGCATCTAATAAGACCTTATCCAACAAGCGATCCGTCGCTTCTTGAATCTGATCACTCATTTCCTGATTTTCTTTTTCAAAGTCAACAGTTTCCCCTGCCGCCAAGGCTAGGTCCACTCGTCCAATCCGGGCATGTCCAAGGGCCATAGTGCTTTCTTGGTAATCTTCTAAATCTCCAACATGATGACTATAGTGGGCATCTGCCAGACCAGCAATAATTCGATTGGTCCAATAGAAAGAATTCGTCGTCACTTTTTCTGTTGTGTTGGCAAAATAATCCGGTGTCGTATCTACCTGCGTAAAGAAAGGAACGGCCGTATTGAAAGGCATAGACCCATAGCAAAGCCATTGAATTCCTGTTGTTTCTTGAGGACGATTTGGTCGCAATTGGAGAATAGCCGTCTGGCTAGTCCGGTTGATGCCAATGGTACGGAAGGTCCGACGACTTTGAGTATCCCCTTCTGAACCATAGGGGTCATAAACTGAATCCTGATAGTGACTGCTAAGGACATATTTGACATCTTCAATCGTAATCTTGCGATAAGGTTTTTGACACCAAGGAAGGAAGAAGGAACGAGGATCTTGTTCCACTTCAGGGTTGAGGAAACGTTGAATATCCCAAGCACGTGGTGTGTTGTAATGACGGTCCTTGTCTCGCTGGCTACCAAAAGCATAACGAGGGTTAAAGGACGAACCATCGAAATCCAAGGCCAAGTGGTGACGTTCCACGAAATCTTTCAAGTCTGGATCACATAAAAACTCTTCCGGACGATCAAACTCAAAACGATCACTTCCCAATTGATTGGGATTGGTCACATAGGCATCGTCAGGTACACGGCGGGCCATCCAGTGATGACCTCCGATGGTTTCCAACCACCAGATTTCATTAACATCGCTGATAGCCACTCCATTAGACTCATAGGTCCCGTATTCCTCTAGGAGCTTCCCCAAGCGAAGCACTCCTTCACGAGCAGTCTGGACATAAGGAAGAACTAAGGTCAGCATATCTTCCTCTCCAATTCCACTTTCCACCAGAGGGTCCGCTCCCAGGACTCGGCTATTGGTCGTAATGGTCTCTGTCTCACTCATGGCCACATTGTAACGATTAATCCCCGCTTCTCCCCAGATACCATCTTTTGGAATGGCATCCGGAACAGCTGTGTAACGAACAGGGTTGTCGGGCAGGTCTATCTCAAAACGAGATAAGACTGACCGATAATGACGAGGTTGATCCTCCGGTTGAACGACGATAAATTTCTTCGGGGTAAACACTCCATTTTGAGAGTCTTCCGTGCGAGCTACAATTGTTGAACCATCATAACTGGCATCTTTTCCGACTAGAATGGTGGTGCAAGAATCTGACGAACGATTAGGGGTCATAAGCTTTCCTACTTTCCGTTTAAACTGACTGTATTATAGCAAAAAGCGTGCCTGATGGAAAGGCACGACTGACTCTTTGCTTATTTAAAAGTAACAATTGTTGCTCCGCTTCCTCCTGCATTTTGAGGAGCGTATTCAAAGCTTTTCACATGCTTATTGCGACGAAGGTACTTGGTGACCCCTTCCCGGATGACCCCCGTTCCAATTCCGTGGATGATATCGACTTGAGCCATATTGTTGAGAAGGGCTTGGTCGATAAAGCTGTCTAATTCTTCCATAGCTTCCTCATATCGTTTGCCACGAAGGTCCAAGCGAGCTCGAGGCCCATTGGTATTGGAACGTTTGACCACGTGGACCTGACGTTTTTTCGGTTGAGAAACGTCCTTTTCAGCTTTCAGGAGATTAAATTCTTTTTCTTCCAAGGTCATTTTGATTAGTCCCACTTGGGCTTCCCAACGACCATCTTTGAGTTGCTTGGTAAGACTTCCTCTTTGCCCATAGCTGATCACCAAGATCTCATCTCCTACTTTTGGAGCACGGGCTTTTTTAGCCTGTTTCAAGACCTTGTTTTTCGATAGGTCGACCGTTTCTGGAGCCAATTTCTTCAACTGAGACTTGGCTTCAATAATTTCATGGGGCTTGAGTTGCGATTTGGCATGGAGACCTTGTAAGATCTGGTCGCTTTCCGCTAGAGCAAGATCTACAATTTCTTGCGCTTCTTTACGAGCCTTGTTGAGCTCTGTCTCCCGCTCTCGGGTCAATTCATTGTACAATTTCTTGAGGACGCGGTTGAATTTCAGGTTTTCCTGTTCGACATCTCGAATGGACTCGAGGCGTTTGCGACTTTCCAGGGTCTGGGCTTCCAATTTTTCAATGATGCGGTTGACATCCCGATCCTGATTGGTCATTCCTTGTGCCTGATTCACGATCACTTCTGACAAGCCTAGGCGACGCGCGATTTCAAAGGCATTGGATCGCCCCGGAACCCCCTGCATAAAGCGATAAGTTGGTCGTAAGGTATCAGTATCAAATTCCATGCTGGCATTTTGGACACCAAGGGTTTCAATCCCATAGGCCTTAAGTTCTGGATAGTGGGTGGTCGCCATGGTCTTGATCCCTCGTAAACGGAGATCTTCTAGAATAGCGATGGCTAGCGAAGCTCCTTCCTGAGGATCTGTTCCGGCCCCCAACTCATCTAGCAAGACCAAGGATTCCTCATCGACCTGCTCTAAAATAGAGACAATATTGGTCATGTGACTGGAGAAGGTGGAAAGGCTTTGCTCAATCGACTGTTCATCCCCGATATCCGAGAAGATTTGCGTGAAGACAGCTACCTTGCTCCCTGTATCAGCTAGGATTGGCAATCCTGACTGGGCCATTAATTGGGCTAGTCCCAAGGTCTTGAGCATGATGGTCTTCCCACCCGTATTCGGTCCGGTAATCACAATCTCTGTGAGGTCTTTGCCAAAGTGGATATCATTGGGAACAGCCTTCTCAATCAAGGGATGGCGCACCTGCAAGAGCTGAATCTCCCCTTGATCTGACAAGGTTGGAATAGTTCCTTTTCGGTCCTGTAAAAAGCGATGTTTGGCCCGAACGAGGTCAATATGACCGATCAGCCAAGCATTGTTTCGGATTTCCCCCGCATGAGGACGAAGGAGGTTTGAAATTTCTTCCAAGATCCGGAGCATCTCGAAGCGTTCATCTACACGATGGTTGGCAATTTCTTCATTAAGATTGACGACCGCCCGAGGTTCGATATAGACGGTATTTCCACTGGCTGAAATATCGTGCACCACACCGGCAATCCGATTGCGGTAGGTGTTTTTGACTGGCAAGACATTCCGTCCATTCCGACTCGCTACGACCTGATCAGCCAGCATTTCGGACTTGGTCTTCAACAATTCTTGTAGAATGTCTCGCACTTGGTGTTCATTCTCTTGAATCCGCCGACGGATTTTAGCCAAGGTTTCACTGGCAAAGTTTTCAATAAATCCTGCCTCATTAATGGCATGGAGACTTCCCTGCAACTGTGGAAGGTCGACTAGATTTTCAAATATCCGATCCAGTTTTTCTAAGCGGACATTTTCTAATTCATCATAAAAATTTCGCAATTCATGGGTCACGCGCAAGACTTTCTTCACCGCTAATAATTCATCAATATTGAGCGATGTTTCTAGTTCTAACCGTTTAGTCACTGGACGAATTTCTTGGATGGTGGGCACGCTAAAGTGCGGATGCTCTATAAATATCTGAGCCATATCCGCCATCTCAAGAAAGGCGGTTTCAATTGCTTCTTTTTTTGCAAGTGGAGCTAATTCCTGCAACTCCACTTCGCCCTGCTCCGTTTGCAAATAGGGCTCTACTAAGTTTTTAACTTTTTGAAACTCTAAGGTTTCGAGAATTTTTTGATTCATGTTTCTCCACAACAGAAAAGGAGGCTGATTTTGGTCTGAGCCTCCCCTTCCTTTCTATAATATCTCTCATGAATTTTCACACATGATAAGAAGTGATTACGCACCTAAGATTTTTACAACCCAAAGTTGTTTCAAGAGGCCTGCTGTAAGGGGACTATACTGCACCATAAATCGAATGAGGAAACTTCCATGGAGTCGATCTTGAATGGCTGCCATGGGGATTGTTGATAGAATTGTGAATCCCATTTGCAGAACAAAGTAGGTCACCAGGACAGCTAAAACACCACTGGCGATCTGAAACGGAAACTCCTCCCATTTTTCAGGCGTTGGAATCAAGGGAATAAAGAGTCCAATCACTCGACCAATCGCATAGACCAAAACAAACAAGATGAAATAAGCCAAACCAGCGTAAAAAACTTTGTCTAAGTGAAAGAGTTGGTCTGCACCATAAAAATAGGATTTTGAAGCTTGTGTTGCACTCGAAAATGGAATCCATAGACTAATGGTTTTTGCCAAGGACTGATAGCCTGAGCCTGCGACCAACATGGCCACAATCATGGTTAAAAAATAATATCCTTGAAGCAAAAATCCTCGTGAATACCCAATATAAAAACTCCAAGCTAGGATGAATAAAATCAGGATTGAAAACATGCAACTCCCCTTAATTAGATGATCTACCGACCAGGCCATCTAGGGCCTTGCGACGAAAATCTTCCAATTCTTTTTCCTTATCGTCAAACTCAATCTCACGACTTAATTGTGTTGATAAACTATTGATTGCTAATAAAATGGCCAGAGTCTCATCATCAGCAGCTGGCATTTGTTCTTTAATCGCTTCATATTTTTCCTTCGCGACCCGTTCAACTTCTTCCATGAAGAGATTATCATGATTGGTTGTGAGAGTCAGCGATTTATTACCGAAAGTAAATTTGTATCTATTTAAGCTGGACATAAAAAATCACCTCACGATATTATATCAAAATCTAGCCCGCTTGTCAGTAGGAAAATCCCCTTCCCATAGGAAATACTGGAGGCACTAGGGCCATGGTTTAACTTTTTCGACCCAAGCGTGATACAATAGAGAAAGTAGGAAAGGACGTGTAAAATGACTATCTATGATTTCACTGTATTAACCCAAGATGGGAGCCCCTTCTCCCTTGAAGCTTATCGAGGCCAAGTACTCCTCATCGTCAATACAGCAACAGGTTGCGGTCTGACGCCTCAATACCAGGGATTGCAAGAGCTCTATGAGCGCTACCATGACCAAGGATTTGAAATCCTTGACTTTCCATGCAATCAATTTATGGGCCAAGCCCCAGGTAGTGCAGAGGAGATCAATCAATTTTGTAGCCTCCATTATCAAACCAGCTTCCCACGCTTCGCAAAAATAAAAGTCAATGGGAAAGAAGCCAGCCCCCTCTACCAATGGTTAAAAGAACAGGCTAGCGGTCCCTTGGGTTCCCGCATTGAATGGAATTTCGCCAAATTCTTGATTAATCGCCAAGGCAAGGTCGTCCACCGCTTCTCTTCCAAAACCGATCCTAAAGCCATTGAAGCAAGCCTAAAAGAAGTTCTTTCAGACTAAAGTCGGCTGGTCTTTTTCTGGCCTTTCATCTAGCTTTTATGATACAATAAGGACTATGGAAACAATTACATTGTCCCCTCAAAATGAGGATATCCAAGCATTTGTTGGTCAGTACCAAGAGCATCTGGCACCTTCAAAAAATCCATATATCCGTTATTTTTTTAAGGCACCTGGGGCAACAATTTCGATTTACACATCAGGAAAGGTTGTCCTACAAGGTAGTCAGGCAACGCGCTATGCAGAGTTCTTCGGTTACCAACAAGATCCGATAGACCAAGCACAGGCCGGACAAGACTTCCCCTTAATCGGAACAGATGAAGTCGGAAACGGCTCTTACTTTGGAGGGCTTGCCGTAGTGGCGTCACTGGTCAGTCCGGAGCAACATGCCCGCTTAAAAAGTCTAGGAGTTGGTGATTCTAAGACCCTGGATGATCGAAAAATTCGAGCTCTCGCACCGATTCTCAAAAAAGAAATCCCACATCAGGCCTTACTGCTGACACCTAAGAAATACAATCAGGTCATCGCCTCTGGCTACAATGCAGTTTCTGTCAAGGTCGCCCTCCACAATCAGGCCATTTTTTTGCTCTTACAACAAGGGGCAAAAGCTCAAAAAAATTGTGGTAGATGCCTTTACGACCAAGAAAAAAACTATGATCGCTATGTTCAGGCAGAAGCAAATCAGGTCCCACAAGTCGTCACCCCTAGAAGAGAAGGCCGAAGGAAAAATACCTGGCGGTAGCTGTGAGCTCCATTATTGCTCGTGACCTCTTCCTCCAAAAATCTGGAAGACTTGAGTCAAGAACTAGGCTATACCCTTCCTAGTGGAGCTGGTACTCCCTCAGATAAGGTGGCTGCTCAACTACTACAGGCCTATGGCCTTCAAGCCCTTGACTACAGTGCCAAACTTCACTTTAAAAATACAGAAAAAGCAAAAAAATTGATAGAAAGATAAAGCATGAAACGTTCAAAAAAATCAACTAATCCTGTCCGTTCTTTCCTGAAAGAATGGGCGCTCTTTGGCCTCATTATTGGAGGCATTATTCTCTCTCGTATTTATCTGTGGACGCCCGTCCGTGTCGATGGCCATTCTATGGATCCAACCTTGGCAGACAGTGAATACCTTCTCGTTATCAATAAACTACCTATCGATCGTTTTGATATCGTGGTCGCTAGTGAAACAGAGAATGGAAAGACCAAAGAAATTGTTAAACGGGTCATTGGACTCCCTGGCGATACAATTGAGTACAAAAACGATGTCCTCTATATCAACGGCAAAGAAACTGACGAGCCCTACTTGAAAGAATACATTCAAAAATTCAAAGAGGATAAATTACAGTCGACCTATTCTGGAAAAGGGTTCGAAGAAAATGGAGATCTCTTCCGCCAAATGGCGCAGATAGCCGAAGCTTTCACCGTTGATAAAGACGGAAGTGCGACCTTCACGAAAAAGCTCTTGGATGATGAGTATCTACTCCTTGGTGATGATCGCATCGTTTCAAAAGATAGCCGCCAGGTTGGGGCTTTCAAGAAGGATCAAATCAAAGGAGAAGCCGTTCTTCGCCTCTGGCCACTCCTTCCATTCCAGACTTATTAAGCCATGAGGAGGTTGGAACTCTTGTTCCAATCTCTTTCAATATCTTCGTGAGAGATAACCTCTCTCTGATTACTACTAAAAAGGAAACTCTACATGGAATACTATTTCTCAGGAACCATTGAGCGAGTCATTTTTGAAAATCAAAGTAGTTTTTTCCGTATCTTATTGCTGGATATCAACGATACAGATGCAGAGGACTATGATGACTTTGAAATTATCATCACTGGAACGATGGCGGATATCGTCGAAGGAGAAGATTATACCTTCTGGGGAGAACTGGTCCATCATCCGAAATATGGCCAACAGTTGCAAATGACGCGCTATGAACGAGCCAAACCCACTAGCAAAGGCTTGGTTAAATACTTTTCAAGTGACCATTTTAAAGGAATTGGACTCAAAACCGCCCAAAAGATCGTGGATCTCTATGGTGAGGATACCATTGATAAAATCCTTCAAGCACCTGAAAAGCTGGCCTCTATTTCCGGACTTTCTAAAAAGAATCGCGAAGCCTTTGTTGAAAAACTGCAACTCAACTATGGTACGGAACGGGTCCTTGCCCAACTTGCTAGCTACGGCATTCCCAATAAACTAGCCTTCCAAATCCAAGATTTCTACAAGGAAGAAACCTTGCAAATCGTCGAATCGGCTCCCTATCAACTGGTCGAAGATATTCAAGGAATGGGCTTTAAGATTGCCGACCAACTAGCAGAAGAATTAGGGATTGCCAGTGATGCCCCTGAACGTTTCCGAGCTGGACTTGTCCATAGTCTTTTGACCCTCTCATTAGAAACAGGGGACACCTACGTTGAAGCCAAAGAATTGCTCCAGGCCACCATCCAACTCTTAGAAGCATCCCGTCCCGTTGAGCTAGATCCAGCCAGCATTGCCCAAGAATTGGCTAGCCTCATCGAAGAAGACAAGGTTCAAAACATTGACACTAAGATTTTCAACAATAGCCTCTTCTTTGCAGAAGAAGGGATCCGAAGTCATATCGGTCGCCTACTAGAAAAAGGAAAGCAAGAATCTTTCGAGTTAGAAAAAATCGAGAAAACGATCAAACAGATTGAAAAAGAGCTTGCTATCCACTACGATCCCATACAACAGAAGGCCATCCAGGAGGCGATCCAGCAGAAAGTCTTTGTATTAACAGGTGGACCAGGAACAGGAAAGACAACCGTTATCAATGGGATTATCGGAACTTACGCCCGCCTGCACCAATTGGACCTTCGAAAGAAATCTCAATTACCCATTCTCTTAGCTGCTCCAACCGGTCGAGCAGCCCGACGGATGAGTGAGCTGACGGGTCTTCCTAGTGCGACCATCCATCGTCACTTAGGAATGACGGGAGACGACGACACGAGCCACTTGGATGATTATCTCGATGCGGATTTTGTCATTGTCGATGAATTCTCTATGGTGGATACTTGGCTGGCCAATCAGCTTCTCAGCAATATCTCCTCCAATACCAAACTCTTAATCGTTGGAGATGCCGATCAGCTTCCTTCTGTGAGTCCTGGGCAAGTCTTGTCCGATCTCCTACAGATCCCCAGCATCCCTCAAGTCAAACTGGAACACATCTTCCGTCAAAGTGAAGATTCGACTATCGTCACTTTGGCCAGTCAGATTCGCAAAGGCCAACTGCCTCCTGATTTCACAGAGAAAAAACCTGATCGTTCCTACTTTGAAGTACCGAGTGAGCTCATCGCTCCCATGATTGAAAAAATTACCAGCGCTGCTCTTCGCAACGGCATTCCGGCTCGAGACATCCAGGTCCTCGCTCCGATGTATCGAGGTTCTGCAGGCATTGACCAGATTAATAGTCTCATGCAAGAGCTCCTCAATCCATTAGAAACGGGTGCTCTATTCTTTCAAACACTGGATTGCCAGTATCGAAATGGTGACAAGGTCATCCACCTGGTCAATGATGCCGAAAGCAATGTCTTTAACGGTGATATTGGCTACATCACCGACCTCTTGCCAGCTAAGTATACCGAATCCAAGCAAGATGAACTCACCATCCAATTTGATGGCAATGAATTGGTCTACCCCCGCAATGAATGGTACAAGATTCGCCTGGCTTATGCCATGAGCATCCACAAGTCACAGGGAAGCGAATTCCCTGTGGTCATCCTTCCCTTGACCAATCAGAGTCGGCGCATGCTCCAACGTAATCTGATCTACACAGCTATCACCCGTTCCAAAAGCAAACTCATTCTCCTGGGAGAATACACTGCATTTGACTTTGCGACGCAGAATACTGGAACTGCTCGCAAAACCTATCTGATTGAACGTTTTTCGGATGTGCTTCCTCAAAACTCAGACTCTTCCTCAGCCAGCACCGCTCATCTGAAAGAGCCCACTAAAAAAACAGAGCCCCAAAAGGAGCTCGTCTCAGTTGAAAACCACTCTGACTTATCTGCTTCCCAAGCTTCTCAACAAGGCTATCGATTAACAGAGGACAATTACTTAAGCATTGATCCCTTGATTGGCCTCACTGAGGAAGAGATTCAACACTTCTTCAAAAACTAGTTAAAAATTCCCCGTAAGCATACTAACTTATGGGGTTTTTTCTATTAGAAATCCTTCATAGGATTCCTGAGACTCGGAAGAAAAATTAGTGAGGGTCACCCCTAAGAGGCGAATACCTGAGGGATTAGTCTCCAAACTCTGATAAAGCTCCTGAGCCACTCTCTGAATGACTGCTGGGTCACTGGTTGCTTCCTCTAAACTTCGTCTCTTGGTCAAGGTCGTAAAATCGGCATAACGAATCTTGAGCACCAAGGTCTTACCAATTTTCTGATGATTGGCCAAACTGTTCGCTACCTTTTCAGATAGGTTGGCTAGTTCTTTTAGCACATCATCCTCGGCCACCAACAATTTTCGATAGGTGCGTTCTTTCCCAATGGACTTGCGAATGCGATTGCTCTTGACCGGACTGTTATGGATCCCCCGGGCCTTTCGATAAAGATCAAACCCAAAACGACCGAAGTGATCGATGAGAGTCATTTCCGGTACTTCTAAGAGATCTGCACCAGTATAAATTCCCAAATCATGAAGCCGCTCCACTGTCCGTTTTCCCACACCATGAAACTTAGCTACATCCAGCTGACTTAAAAAGTCTTGAGCCTGCTCGGGTAAAATGACGGTCAGTCCACGAGGCTTCTGGTAATCACTGGCAATTTTTGCTAGAAACTTATTGTAAGATACTCCGGCAGAAGCAGTTAGGTGCAATTCATTCCAAATAGCATGCTGAATCAAGCGAGCTACCTTGACAGCAGACTGAAGACCAAGCTTATTGTTGGTCACATCCAGATAGGCTTCATCAATGCTCATGGGCTCAATCAAATCGGTATAGCGTTTAAATATTTCTCTGACTTGGAGACCGACAGCCTGGTACTTCTCGTAGTTGCCAGGGATGAAAACTGCCTGAGGACACCGTTCATAGGCCTCTTTGGAACTCATAGCCGAATGGACCCCATATTTTCTGGCTTCGTAATTGCAAGTCGATACCACTCCTCTTCCACCAGACAAACGGGGATCATGACCAATGATGACAGGCTTTCCCTTCAATTCAGGATGGTCTCGCTCTTCAACGGACGCAAAAAGGCATCCATATCAATATGAATGATCTTACGGCTCGTATCATTTACTAAAGGAAATATGAGCATGGGTAACCTCCTCTTTCATTATATCCCTATCACCGATTTTTTCCCACTAATTTCCACCACTCCAAAGGCAAAGATATAATACAGTTTATTAACATATGCCCTTCTGTATTATAAAAGAATCCAAAATCTTTTTGCTATTCCCTTTGTGAAACCGATTTCCATATGGTATACTACTATTGTAAGTGCAACAGATTTGTTGCTAGAAAGACAAAAGAGGATTTAAACATGGTTGTTAAAACAGTTGTTGAAGCACAAGACATTTTTGACAAAGCCTGGGAAGGCTTCCAAGGTGAAGACTGGAAAGAAAGAGCCAGTGTCTCACGCTTTGTACAAGCTAACTACACTCCATATGATGGAGACGAAAGCTTCCTAGCTGGCCCAACAGAACGTTCACTTCACATCAAGAAGATTGTTGAAGAAACAAAAGCACACTACGAAGAAACTCGTTTCCCATACGATACTCGTCCAACTTCTATCGCTGATATCGCAGCTGGATACATCGACAAAGAAAACGAAGTGATCTTCGGTATCCAAAACGATGAATTGTTCAAATTGAACTTCATGCCTCGTGGTGGTATCCGTATGGCGGAAACTACTTTGAAAGAAATGGATATGAGCCAGATCCAGCTGTGCATGAAATCTTCACTAAATATGTAACAACAGTTAACGACGGTATCTTCCGTGCTTATACTACAAACATCCGTCGTGCACGTCACGCTCACACAGTAACTGGTCTTCCAGATGCATACTCACGTGGACGTATCATCGGGGTTTATGCTCGTTTGGCCCTTTACGGAGCTGACTACTTGATGGCTGAAAAAGCAAACGACTGGAACGCGATTACTGAAATCGATGAAGAATCAATCCGTCTTCGTGAAGAAGTAAACCTTCAATACCAAGCACTTCAAGAAGTTGTTAAATTGGGTGACCTTTATGGTGTAGACGTACGTCGTCCTGCCTTCGATACAAAAGAAGCAATCCAATGGACAAACATCGCCTTCATGGCTGTCTGCCGTGTGATCAACGGTGCTGCTACTTCTCTTGGACGTGTGCCAATCGTTTTGGATATCTACGCTGAACGTGACTTGGCTCGTGGTACTTACACTGAGTCTGAAATCCAAGAATTCGTTGATGATTTCGTTATGAAATTGCGTACTGTTAAATTTGCTCGTACAAAAGCTTACGACCAATTGTACTCAGGTGACCCAACCTTCATCACAACTTCTATGGCTGGTATGGGTAACGACGGACGTCACCGTGTTACTAAGATGGACTTCCGTTTCTTGAACACTTTGGACAACATCGGTAACTCTCCAGAACCAAACTTGACAGTTCTTTGGACTGATAAATTGCCATATAGCTTCCGTCGCTACTGTATGCACATGAGCCACAAACACTCTTCTATCCAATACGAAGGTGTAACTACTATGGCTAAAGACGGATACGGTGAAATGAGCTGTATCTCATGTTGTGTATCTCCACTTGACCCAGAAAACGAAGAACAACGCCACAACATCCAGTACTTCGGTGCTCGTGTAAACGTGCTTAAAGCTCTTCTTACTGGTTTGAACGGTGGTTACGACGATGTTCATAAAGACTACAAAGTATTTGATATCGATCCAATCCGTGACGAAGTTCTTGAATTCGAATCTGTTAAAGCAAACTTCGAAAAATCTCTTGACTGGTTGACAGACACTTACGTAGATGCTTTGAACATCATCCACTACATGACTGATAAGTACAACTACGAAGCTGTTCAAATGGCCTTCTTGCCAACTCACCAACGCGCTAACATGGGATTCGGTATCTGTGGATTCGCTAACACTGTTGATACTTTGTCAGCAATCAAATACGCTACTGTTAAACCAATCCGTGACGAAGATGGCTACATCTACGATTACGAAACAATCGGTGAATACCCACGTTGGGGTGAAGATGACCCACGTTCTAACGAATTGGCAGAATGGTTGATCGAAGCTTACACTACTCGTCTTCGCAGCCACAAACTTTACAAGAATGCAGAAGCTACAGTTTCACTTTTGACTATCACTTCTAACGTTGCTTACTCTAAACAAACTGGTAACTCACCAGTCCACAAAGGGGTATACCTCAACGAAGATGGTTCTGTGAACACAAGCAAATTGGAATTCTTCTCACCAGGTGCCAACCCATCTAACAAAGCTAAAGGTGGATGGTTGCAAAACTTGAACTCACTTGCTAGCCTTGACTTTGGTTACGCAGCTGACGGTATCTCACTCACTACTCAAGTGTCACCTCGTGCTCTTGGTAAAACTCGTGACGAACAAGTAGACAACTTGGTAACTATCCTTGATGGATACTTCGAAAACGGTGGACAACACGTTAACTTGAACGTTATGGACTTGTCAGACGTTTACGAAAAGATCATGAGCGGTGAAGACGTTATCGTTCGTATCTCTGGATACTGTGTAAACACTAAATACCTCACTCCAGAACAAAAAACTGAATTGACACAACGTGTCTTCCACGAAGTTCTTTCTATGGATGATGCATTGAGCTAAGATTCAAATAGATTTTTCAAACCAGTCGGAAACGGCTGGTTTTTTCTTGTCCTGTCTTGACTAAATCCGTGGTAACACTAGTACAAATCAGTGAAATTTTGATATAATGGAAGCAATCTATTAACAGAACAGGAAGAACAATGGAAGCGTCTAAAGATATGGACCGCGTGATTGATGTCCTCATGTTGGCAGGAACCCTCCTTTTAGAGAGTGGTTCTGAAATCCATCGGGTGGAGGATACCATGATCCGGATTGCTCATTCTCAAGGAATCGATGATTGCAATGCCTTAGCGATGCCAGTCGCTATTTTCTTTTCAATCGAAAATGCCAATATCACGCGGATGAAGCGGATCCTGCGGACCAATTACAATATCGAGAAGGTCTGTGATGTCAATCAGATTTCTCGCCAATTAGTCTCTGGGCACATCAATCTCGAAGAAGCCTACCAAGCCTTGATCCAATTGAAGCAGAAGGCAGTGCCTTATACCAATCCACAGTTAACCATTGCGGCTACTCTAAGTGCTCCTTTTTTCTCCATTATGTTTGGCGGGAATTTTTATGATGCGATAGGAGCAGGTATTGCGACCGTCTTTGCCTATGCTTTCTCTCTAGTCGTTGAGAAATACGTGCGCATCCCTTTTGCCACTGCTTTTGCGGCAGCCTTTGTCTTTGGATTTTTAGCCCATATTTGGGCCCGCTATAGTGGTTTTCCTTCCAATACCGATCTCATAATTGCTGGTTGTGTCATGCCTTTCGTTCCTGGGATTGCCATGACCAATGCCGTCAGGGATCTGATGAACAACCACCTCAACTCTGGGATGAGTAAACTCTTTGAGACCCTGCTCATTACTCTTGCCCTTGGTGCCGGAACGACCGTCGCTCTTGTCCTTATGAAATAGAATCATGAATCTAATCGAATTTTTAATCCAAGCCGTGGCGAGTTTGATTGCCATCATTACCTTTTTAATCGTCCTCAACGTGCAACGTTCCATGCTACTCCCTGGAGGAATTTTAGGGATGGCTATTTGGTTGCTCTACTATATCTTGAAAGGACCTACCAATGTTATCATTGCGACTTTTATCGCCGCCATTGTCGGTTCTTGTATCAGTCAAATTTTAAGTATCATCTACAAGACGCCTGTCGTTGTCTTTATGCTAGCTATTCTCGCTCCTTTGGTTCCTGGATATATTTCCTATCGGACCACCTCCTTCTTTGTTAGTGGCCAATATCAGCAAGCCGTGACCAGTGTGACCCTAGTTGTTATTCTGGCCTTGGTTATCTCTATCGGGATGGCTAGCGGGTCTGTCGTCTTGAAACTCTACCATTCTTACCAACGCCATCAAAAAGAGAAAAATGACCAATGCCAACTAGCATTGGTTTTTTTCAAATAGTTTATATGTAATCTCTTGCATTTTTCGCTTAAAAGGAGTACAATAATAGTGGAAAAACAAATTCTTTAAAGGATGCGAGGTGTTGCATGATGGTACACAAGTATGTCAAGTATCTTCCTTGGGTGATTCTTGGAGCAATTTCCTCCTATCTAGAAGCGACTCACTATGCCCGCAATTCATTTGACTTGTTCTATCTGACCTTGAACTTTCTGATTGTGTACATCGCTTTAATCGTCTTCTACGAAAAAGTTCTAAGAGACAAATGCAAAGAACTCTTCATACGAATCATGAGTAACCCTAAGAAAGATAAGCAAGGATAAGAGTTGAAGAGAGTGGGACAGAAATCGGTAATTCGTTAGAATTCGATTTCGTCGTCCCACCTCCGCACAGTTGAGTAGGGCTGTAAAAGCTGATGAAATCAGCGTAGTAGAGCCCACTCAACCACTGCGTCTTTCTCGACAATCCAAAGACAATTGAGAGGCTAGGACTTTTGTCCCAGCCTTTTTTGTTTTTCGTCCTCTCTTTTTCAAACAATCCCCTTACCCAACTCGGTCCTAAGAATGATTTCCAGACTGTTCTGGCTTTTTCAAGGGAGTTTTGCTCTCAAATATGGTAAAATAGTAACGAAATATACTAGTAGATATCAAATTAAAAGAGGTTATTTATGACAATCGGTATTGATAAGATTGGATTTGCGACCAGCCAGTATGTCTTGCGCTTAAGTGAGCTAGCGGCTGCTCGAAATACAGATCCAGAAAAACTCAGTAAAGGGCTCTTATTGAAAGAACTGAGTATTGCCCCTATTACAGAGGATATCGTCACACTTGGAGCAAGTGCTAGCGATAGTATTTTAACCGAAGAAGAAAAAGAAGAAATCGATATGGTCATCCTGGCAACCGAGTCAGGAATTGACCAGAGTAAGGCTGCTGCTGTTTTCGTTCACGGTCTTCTAGGAATCCAACCCTTTGCCCGTAGCTTTGAAATGAAGGAAGCCTGCTATGCTGCTACTGCCGCTTTGGACTATGCTAAACTTCATGTTGAAAAATTTCCACAGAGCAAGGTCTTGGTTATTGCCAGCGATATTGCAAAATATGGAATCGACACTCCTGGTGAGCCGACTCAAGGTGCCGGATCTGTCGCTATGTTGGTGACGCAGAACCCACGTATTCTAGCCTTTAATGATGATAATGTAGCTCAAACCCGTGATGTCATGGATTTCTGGCGTCCCAACTACTCAAGCACTCCCTTTGTCAATGGGATCTATTCGACCCAACAGTACTTGGATTGCTTGAAAACAACTTGGACAGAGTATCAAACGGACTGGTCTGACATTGGATGATTTTGATGCGATCTGCTTCCACCTACCTTATCCCAAGCTTGCTCTTAAGGGCTTAAAAAAGATTCTTGATAAGAGTCTTTCTCCTGAGAAACAAGCCCAATTGCAATACAATTTTGAACAGTCCATTCTCTACAGCCAAAAGGTTGGGAATATCTATACGGGTTCCCTCTTCCTAGGTTTGCTTTCTCTCTTAGAGAATCAGCCTCAACTAGTGGCTGGCGACCGGATCGCCCTCTATGGATATGGAAGTGGCGCAGTCGCTGAGATTTTTAGTGCTCACTTAGTCGAAGGATATGAGCAAATGCTCCATCCAAATCGTATGGCAGAATTGGATCAGCGAAAAGCTCTTACGATTGCCGAATATGAGAAGATCTTCTTCGAAGAGGCACAATTAGATGCTGAAGGCAATCAAACCTTCCAAGGTTACCAAGATCAAACCTTTGCCTTATCAGAAATCAACGAACACCAACGAACCTATGTAAAGGTAGAACACCATGGTTAAATTAACTGGTTTTTCAAAAGCAAGTCCAGCAGAGCGTATCGAGAAACTGGCTCAGGCCGGACTCCTTTCAGAAGAAGGACTACAAACAGTAAGGGACAATGACACATTGCCCCTTTCTCTTGCCAATGAAATGGTCGAAAATGTCCTCGGCACCTTAGCCTTGCCCTTTGGTATAGCTCCTGGCTTCCAGATAGATGATCAGGAAATTCAGGTCCCAATGGTGACGGAAGAACCCTCTGTCATTGCTGCTGCTTCTTATGCTGCAGGGTTGATCAAGCGTTCAGGTGGGTTTCAGACCCAGGTTCACAAGCGTCAAATGATTGGGCAAGTGGCTCTCTATGATGTCAGCAATAAAGAAAAGGCCAGTCAGGCGATTACAGAAGCTAAAGAAGAACTGCTCCAACTGGCCAATCAAGCCTATCCTTCCATCGTTAAACGGGGAGGTGGGGCACGAGATCTCTGGACAGAGGTGAAAGGTGACTTTCTCATTTGCTACCTATCCGTTGATCCAAAAGAAGCCATGGGGGCTAACATGCTCAACACCATGTTGGAAGCTCTGGTCGACCCTTTAGAAGAGTTATCCGGGGGCCAAGGCTTAATGGCTATTTTGTCCAACCTAGCAACAGATGCCCTCGTCACTGCAAGGTGTCACATAGACTACCGCTTTCTCAGTCGTGATCCCAAGGAAGCTGCCGAAATTGCTCAGAAAATAGCTCTGGCCAGTCAATTAGCGGCTGTTGATCCTTATCGAGCAGCGACTCACAACAAGGGAATTTTCAATGGCATCGATGCTGTCGTCTTAGCAACTGGAAATGACTGGCGGGCGATTGAAGCAGGTGGCCATACCTATGCCAGTCGATCCGGACAAGCTCTAGGACTATCTAACTGGATGGATCATCCAGAACAGCAAGTCCTAGAAGGTCAGCTGACCCTTCCCATGCCTATCGCTACCAAGGGAGGCTCCATCGGACTCAATCCAAGTGTTCAAGTGGCTCATGAACTACTTGGAAATCCTGACGCCCAGACTCTTGCACGGATTATTGTATCCGTTGGCCTAGCTCAAAACTTTGCGGCTTAAGGCCTTGGTCAGCACCGGTATTCAACATGGGCATATGAAACTCCAGGCTAAGTCACTCGCCCTACTTGCTGGAGCTACTCCGTCAGAGGTGGCTCCGGTGGTGCAAGCATTGCTAGAGGACAAACCCTTTAACCTGGAAAAAGCCCAAGCTGTTTTAGAGGAAATTCGTCAAAGTAAGTAAAAAATCCTTCCGTGTAAACGGAGGGATTTTTGCTAGTTTCTTCAAGTTAATCATGGATGGAAGAGATTTGTTCGTGTCCTTCTTTTACTCGTCCGTAAAGAATATAGGGAACCTTTCTTAAATCGGCAATTGTCTGACAAGAAAGGGCACACATAATCAGGCGTAAATCCTCTTTCCAAGCATTGACTTGGGCGATGGCCTCGTCAATCGGCTTTGTCTCTACCAATTCTAAAATGGTCCGAGAAAGACCGACCCCCTTGGCTCCTAGAACCAGTGCCTTGATCATATCCAAGGGATGACGAACGCCACCAGAGGCGAGAACCTCGACCTGATCCATCAGTGGTTGAGCCCCAAGTAGGGCTTGGACCGTTGTTTGTCCCCAGTCATTGAGATAGGAGCGATTGCCTCCCCGACGGTTTTCGATATAGGCAAAACTGGTCCCACCTCTACCAGAAATATCAACTGTCCTGACACCTAGTTCGATAGCTCTTTGGATAGTTCCGGCATCCATACCAAAACCGACCTCTTTTAGCACCAAGGGCACTGGAAGTTGCTTTGCATAACCTGCTAAATGGCCTTGCCAGTTTCTAAAGCTTCGTTCCCCTTCGGGCATGAGAAGCTCCTGCATGAGGTTGACATGGAGTTGGAGAAAGAGGGGCTGGGTCTCTTCAATCGTCTGTATGCCCAATTCAAGCGGTTTGTCAATCCCGATATTGGTCGCAAAGAGTAGGTCCGGATGAAGGTCCTTGACTCGATAGGAGCTATCCTGAGGATCCTTCAAAGCTGCACTATAAGAACCTGTCACAAAGAGAATACCACAGGCTTCTGCCACCTGGGCCAACTTCCGATTGATTTCTCCCCCCTTGGCACTGCCACCTGTCATGGCATTGATATAAAAAGGGTAGTCCCAATCACGACCCGCAAAATGAGTTGTCAAGTCCACCTCATCTAAATCGATAGTTGGTAAAGAGGAATGAATCAACTCAACCTCATCAAAGCTATTGTAACCCGGAGTTTGTTCCAAGGCCAAACGAATATGTTCATCCTTTCGGTTGGTCGTCATACTCTCCCATCCTTTCTGAATATAATAAATCAATCCCTGCTTCTTGCCAGCGTCTGACGATTTCTTGGGCAGCAACCTCCTCAAATGCGAGGGCGATTCCACAATCTCCTCCTCCAGCGCCACTGGATTTTGCAATGACCTTTAACCCCTCTTCTGCCCTCTTTAATTGGGCTAGTTTTTTGGTATAAATTACCTCATTAAGAGATAGAAGTAAGTCACTAGCCCGACCGATAGAGGACCAGGCTAAGTCTCTGTCTGCTTCTTGAAAGGCCACTAAGAGGTCTTGTACAGCCTGCTCCGTCCCCTCTAAGAAGACAGGATCAATAGCTGAACGAACCTGGTTAATCAAGTCCCTTGAAATAGCAGGTTCTTGGGTCCAACCCACTAAAAAAGTATAGGACAACTGAGGGGAAAGAGGCCGGATTTCATATCCCCAATCAAGGGCTAAGACCTGGTCCAGATCCTGATCTTGTAATTGATCAGCCAGCGCCCGTCTGTCAAAAGAGCGGTAGCTAACCAAGCCTTCATAGGCAATACAAGCTAGGTCTCCCATTGACCCATTGTCACCACGCTGAATCAAGACCAAACAGGCCAAACGAAAGAGCAAGTCTGCAGGCAGGGGGAAATCATAAAGAGCTGCCATGGCTTTGAGGGTCAACAAGACCACACTGCCACTAGAGCCAATTCCGAATTTCTTACCCTCTCGCTCAAATTTCCCCCCAATACGTAAATCAAAGGGAGAAATCGCTACTCCTTGTGACTGGAGGTAGGCGTTCATCAGATGCACGGTTTCTTGGATCAATGCATAGTCCGTATTCGGAGTCAAATCAACCGCAAAAGGAAACATTTCCGACTGAATCCGATAAGTAGATGCTGGTTGGATTTCTGCCTGCATGTAAATAGGGATAAACTGAATGATGGCTGTTTGTCCAGGAGTTAAGATAGAATATTCCCCAGCGACATACAGCTTCCCACCTGCACGAACTTCTTTCTTAATCTTCATGGGATAAATCCTTGGTCTTGGAGACAATGATACGGTAGTCTTGTTCAAAAAGTGGAACCAATTGGTCCAGATCCTCTTCTAGACAGAGAACCTTCACATTCGGACCTGCATCCATGGTGAAGTAGCAACGTTTCCCTTCTTCACGAAGAGAGCGCACGAACTCCATGGCCTCGTAGCTCTTATCCGTCAAATAGGAAAAGGCTGGACTTGCAGTCTTGGTTGTAGAATGCATGAGAAGAGCATTCCGTTCGGTCAATTCCCCTACTTTTTCAAAATCATTGTCCTTCAGGTAACCCAGCATATCTTGGTAATCCCGGGCTGACTGGCGGATCCATTCTTGGAAATTGGTAGAGGTTTCCGTGCACCGTTTCATCCCTTCCCGACTAGAAAGAATTTTTTGTTGGTCGTTTAACACTAGCATGATCATAGCCAGTTTGAGGTCCGTTTCCACCTGGTAAATTTCCCCAGTATCCTTGTCCCAAGCAGCTAAGGGGCCAAAGAAGGAACGAGAAGACGAACCGGAGGCAAACTTAGCCGCTTGAGCTTGTTCTGCCTGCGTCATCCCCAGTTGGTAATAGCGATTGCAGGCTTTTACTAAGGCAGATAAACCACTGGAACTAGAAGAAAGTCCTGCAGCTGTCGGCATATTGTTGCTGGTATCAACCCGCACAAAGCCTGTCTCCCCTTCTGGTTTAAAACGGTCGATGACTGCTCCAATCTTGGCCTGCTCCGCTTCATTCTGGAAGACCCCATCAATAAAGAAGGCATGGGACTTGGCTTCAGGCCCCAAAGGACTAAGTCGAGTCTCCGTATACATATTTTCCAAGGTCAAGGAAATGGAACTAGTTGATGGCACCATTGCTTCACTGTTTTCCTTGCCCCAATACTTAATAATGGCGATATTGGCATACGATTTCACGCTTACAGGTTTTCGATCCATAACTCCTCCACTCCTTTATTTCTTAGTTCTTTTGCGATCATCTCTGCTTGTTCCTGGTCTGCAGCAAGGGCAATGATACAGCCACCGAGCCCACCACCACTCATCTTGGCTCCCAAGGCTCCACTCCCTAAGGCTAGTTCCACCAATTGATCCGCTTCTGGACAACTCACTCCCACTGCTTGCAAATGATGATGGCAGTCTGTTAAGATGCGTCCCAAGGTGAAAGCATCTTTTTGAGCAAGAGCTTTTTCTGCGTACTCAGTTAGAAGTCCAATTTCATGGAAACTAGCGAGGGCTGCTGTTCCCAACTCCTTGACCTTCTGAATGGCTTCTTTGGTATGGCCATGGATACCTGTATCTGCAATGACCAGCTTGGCACCCAAATTAACCTCTAATTCACTGAAGCCGACATTTCGAATGAATTTAATCGGCTGATCGCTGAGACAGGTCTTGGCATCCAGCCCACTTGGATTCACATGGGCAATCATTTCCGCTCGATTAACCAAGATTTCCAAAGTCTCTTGACTCAAATCTCGCTTGAAGTAATCAAAGACTGCTCGAATTGCTGCAATACTGACAGCAGCCGAGGACCCCATCCCCCGCTGGGACGGAATCATGGAGTCAATCCGGCAAGCGATAGCCGCCTCCTCAATCCCCAAATGCTCTAAAGAAGCGTAAACGGCCATAGATAAGCTATCATTCTCAAAAAGGACCCACGGACGCTCCGCAGGTACAATCTGACAAGTGACCTGAATGTTAAGGAGGGGCAAGGCAATGGCTGGATAGCCATAAACAACCGCATGCTCTCCTATTAAAATAATCTTGCTATGTGCTTGTCCGACACCTATCGATCTAGTCATATGTCTCTCAGTTATCTTCGTTCTTTCTGCTATAGATTGCTTAATACAATCCTCTCTCCTTCCATTTTAATATAAAAAAAGAAAAAAAGCGATGGCTAAACCACGCTTCTTTCTCCGTCTTAGGAAGGATTTTTTCCGGTTCCTTCCATTTCTCTTTTGATGAGCTCCATGAGTTGATTCCGATCCAGGATCCATTGGGCCCGCTCATCTTTTTCATAGGTCCGATTGGATAGGAAAATAGCTGCCAATTGGAGCTTGCGATTATAGAGAAGGAAGGTTCCTGTATAACCTGTATGGTCCAACCAGTCTCCTTCCAGATTCCAGGCCAGAGAGCGCATCTTCCCTTTTTCTAAAGCATAGTTCTGCGATAAAATCTCTGCAAAAGGATCCTGTAAGTAATGCTCCAGGAAAATTTCCATATCTCTAATGGTCGAAAACAGACCTGCACTTCCGGCATGGACTCCCAGTACACGCGCTTTCGGATCATGGACGACACCAGCTGGAACGCCACGAAGGGTTGGCACCGCTTGAGAAACCGGGCCAAAAGTAGTCTCCTTCATTTGCCAAGGTGCAAAGACTTGCTCCTGAAAAATCTGGGCCAAATCCTGACCATACCACTTCTCCAGAAGAAAGCCCAACAAAAGAAAATTGACATCTGTATAGTGGAACTGGCGATTGTCCTTGAGCTTCAAACGGTGCAGGGCTTCTTTTAAGCCCTCAGCATCCAAGTCATCTCGTCTAGGGATGAAAGGATCCAGCCCAGAAGTATGGGTTAAAAGCTGACGGATGGTCACCTCTGCCTGCTCCATATCCGGATAGTGAGAAGCTAAGGGACGATCGATATCAATTTGCCCTTGTCGGACCAGAAAAGCAAGAACCGTTCCAACTCCGACGACCTTACTCACACTGGCTAAATCATAGGTCAAGCCAGGAATAACTGGCTCTTGCTTGTCTGGATCAGCTAGTCCCAAGTAATACTCCTGCCAGCTTCCTTTCTGATAGAGCGCAAGAGAGGCACCTGGGTAGATGCCTGCTCCTATTTGCTCTTGAATTTTTTGGATGATTTTTTCCATTTTTCTTCACTCATTTCAATCAGCCAAAGACTTGCTTAGGCTTCGAACCACCATTCAATCTTGCTTGGATCCTCAACCAAGACAAATTGTTGCCTTTTTGGTACAAAAGTCACCTGATCTCCAAAGCAAGAGGCCACTTCACTTGCTACAAATGGCTCTAGAATGACCTTGACCTGACAAAGGTCCCAAGTCTGTCCATTAGCTAGTGTGAGGTCCGGACCATCTGATGCTTCTAAGTCTAAATACTCTTCTAAGCCAGGTAGTTGTTGATAGAAAGCTGTAGAAGTCTCTACATTAGGTACACGAAGAACTATCTTTTCTACGAAAAACTCCGTCAAGGTTGTAAACTCTTCATTCGCTTGAAAATCTGGAACTTCCTCAATTTCAGTTAAACTGTCCACTTGCTCTTCCGCATGGAGCAAGATACGATCTCCTTCTGGCGAAAGAGCTTCAAAGGCATAGCCATTTTCCCCTCTGAAGAGGCGATCAACTTGATGACCACGAGCCAGAAGCCACTCAATTTCTTGCGGGTTGGTCACGCGAATCTTTAAGCAAGCCAAGCGTTTTGGTCCCTCAACCTTACGGGTTCTCATACTAGGGGATTCCTCTAAATAGAGGCGGTCTGTCTTCGATTGATCTCCAAGGGATAATAAAGCCCCATCTTCCAACAGGGTTTTCATTCCTAAGACCTTTTCAAAAAATTCTTGATTGACATTTCGATTGTTTGTTTTTAATACGGGTGAAATACTACTAATCTTATTTATGCACATAATTCCTCCAAGTCTTTTTATATTTTAAAAGATTTTTCTTTTTACAAGAAATCTTGTGCAAAAAGACAGATTTCTCAAAATTTTGAATCTGTCTTTCTTTACTTAATATACTGTTCGTGTATGGACCCGCCCGTTTGGAGCTTCAAATTCGTATTCTAAGTAATCCTGATAGGTCCCTGGTGCAATCACTCCACGCACATCTAATACAGCCGTTCCCGCCTGTCCCACAATGGAATCTGCTAACAGGCAGCAATTCGTAGACAGAACAAAGTAAGATTTAAAACGCGAAGAAGTAAATTTATATAGCTCAGCCCCTAAATCATATTTCAATTTGTAAGCGTAGGTCGGCTGACCGTCTTCCAGTAACCTACTAGGTGGATCCCCAAGGTTCTAACAACTGATCAATTTCAGCTAGACGCTTCTACTGCCTGATTCTCTTCTTCGGTAAGGGATAGGCTGTAGCCAAACAGCGTCTTTTGACTCTCTTTTTACATAGTTCGATGTATGGTTCCTTATCCACTTTAAACAGTACGCCATCCCCAATCGTCCCAAATAGACGCTCTGAAAAGGGATCGTAACTTCCGTAAGAAATGACCTTCCCCTGATAACAAATATCTACATGCCCAATCGCTCCAAATAAGTTGCTGTCAGAAGTATGAACCAAAATTTCTAATTCCCTTGCCTCTTCTTCTTTTTTCACCAATCGATAAGGGCCTGTGTGTCCCGCCGAGCTCCCTTTTTGAAGAAACTGGTTAAACCGTTTTAACTCCTTAGCAGGGATAAAAGGTCGCAAAGATAACCGGTAGGCTAATACGAAAGCGACGTTTTTAACTCTTGGCCTTGTTGGTCTTTGTCAAATAAAATACCATCTCGAATATTAGAAATCCCCAACAAGACCAGATAAGCCCCCAAGAGGATAAATTGGAAGTGCCCATCTGAACCAGGTTCCAAGACAGTTGCTAGACCAATCCCACCGTTTAAAAGCGCATCCCATAAATAGAGCCAGCCTCCTTTTACCCGATTGGCCTTATAAAGCCAAAATGTGATCCCATAGACAATGGCACTCCCCAACTGATATGCCCCTAAACAAATCACAACTAAGTTTACGGGCAGACTACTCAGTCGATTCAACCAGATCAACGCAAGTGAAAGAAAAATAAACCAAATAGAGTGGCTATAGGAAATAGACTTGCTACGTAACAAAAAGCGAAGAAGAAAGCTTCCTAGTCCATCAACTAAAAAAAGTAAATGGCTAATAGATCCAAGGAAAAATTTTTGTGAAACCAACACCGTTTCGAAAAATGAGGATCCCTAAAAATGACGGCAAGAACCCCCAAACAATAAAGTCCGTCTTCTTGCAACTTCTTCAACAGATAATTTTTCTCACCATGACACCCTCCTTCAGAGATCAAAGGTCTTTAGACAAATACTATTTTATCACGTATAATATAAGAAGTAAAGAAACAGTGAAGCTGATAAAAGGAGCATCCTATGAAATTCAATCAATATAGCTATCTACCAGTCGACCAAGCAGACATTCTAAAGGAACTGAAAAGAAATCGGGTTTGACCTTCCCCTTCATCTTACAGAGAAAGAACTGTTTGAATGGTTTGTTCGCAAGGTTTATTTCACCTACAAAAATACAGATTATCCTCTCTCTAACCTAGTGGCGGATGCTGAAACAGATCTCCTGAGCTATTTCCAATCTGACCGCGAATGGTCTCCAAATATTTTCTACACAGTGGCCCTCCAATTGCTCGGTTTCCGCTATTTTATTGACTTTGAAGATACGGATAGCTTCTTAAAAGAAGTCCAAATTCCGATTGAGTATGGAAACTTTGTTGAGAACCTCTATCACCTCCTCAATACTCGAACAGTCAAAGGGAATTTACTAATTGAGCAGTTGGTCAGCGATGGCTTGATCCCCGAGGACAATCGCTACCACTTTTTCAACGGAAAAAGTCTAGCTACCTTTAACTGCCATGATGTAATCCGTGAAGTGGTCTATGTGGAGAGTCGAGTTGATAGCGACCAGGATGGTCTTCCAGATTTGGTCAAGGTCAATATTATTCGCCCACGCTATGAAGGAAAAATCCCAGCCGTCATGACTGCCAGCCCTTATCACCAAGGAACCAATGACAAGGCTAGCGACAAGGCTCTCTATAATATGAATGTGGACCTCGAGGTCAAAGAACCTCATACCATCCAAGTAGAAGAACCTCAATTAGAATTGGTGGATCCTGTCGGTTCAGCTCAACTAGTCTCTGAGGCTGAAGAAACCCTCACTCATATCAACTCCAGTTATACCCTCAATGACTACCTTCTCGCTCGTGGTTTTGCCAATCTCTACGTCTCCGGTTTAGGGACCAAGGACTCTCAAGGCTTGATGACCAATGGAGATTACCGTCAAATCGAGGCCTATAAAAATGTTATCGACTGGCTCAACGGCCGTTGCCGGGCCTTTACAGACCACAGTCGCCAACGCCAAGTCAAGGCCGATTGGTCTAACGGCAAAGTTGCTACGACGGGCTTGTCCTACCTAGGGACCATGTCCAATGGACTGGCTACCACCGGTGTCGATGACCTAGAAGTTATCATCGCAGAAGCCGGTATCTCTTCTTGGTACAACTACTATCGGGAAAACGGACTCGTGACGAGTCCTGGCGGCTATCCTGGAGAGGATTTTGATTCGCTTGCTGAGTTGACTTATTCACGTGCCCTTCGGGCTGGAGACTATCTCCGCCACCATGCAGCCCATGTCGCTGATTTGGAAGAGGTTAAGAAGCAATTGGATCGCAAAACAGGGGACTACAACCAATTCTGGCATGACCGCAACTATCTCCTTCAGGCAGACAAAGTCAAGGCAGAGGTCGTCTTCACCCATGGTTCCCAAGACTGGAATGTCAAGCCCCTCCATGTATACCAAATGTTCCAAGCCCTTCCAGCCAACATCAAGAAACACCTCTTCTATCACAATGGAGCCCATGTCTATCTCAACAACTGGCAGTCCATTGACTTCCGTGAGAGTATGAATGCCCTCCTCTCTAAAAAATTACTGGGCTATGATTCAAGCTATGAATTGCCAACCGTCATCTGGCAGGACAATACAGGGGAACAAAGTTGGACTTCCTTGGAAGACTTTGGCAATCAAACAGCCCAGCGGACCTTCCCACTGGGAGATGGTGAGAGAGTCATCCAAAACCGCTATGCGACAGAAGATTATGAGCGCTATGGCAAAGCCTATCCAACCTTCCTAACTGATCTTTACCAAGATAAGGCCCAACAGGTGACCATCGATCTTCCGATCGCAGAAGACTTACACCTCAACGGAAAAGCTCGCCTTCACCTGCGGCTCCAATCTAGCACAACAAAGGCTTGCTCTCAGCCCAACTCATGGAGCTAGGAAGCAAGAAATATCTCCAACCCTATCCAGCTGTCCTATCCGTCCGCACCCTTGATAACGGTCGCTACCATATGCTAGACAATTTGACCGAGTTGCCATTTAAGGAAGCCGGTCAACGGGTGATTACAAAGGGCTATCTCAACCTTCAAAACCGTCATGATCTCTTACAAGTCGAACCTGTAACCCCAGGGGAATGGATGGAATTCGACTTTGAACTCCAACCAACCATCTACAAGCTGGAAAAAGGGACTACTCTTCGTCTTGTCCTTTATACAACCGACTTCGAGATCACTGTCCGCGACCAAACGGACTACCAACTCACCATTGATCTGGCTAACTCCAGATTAACCCTTCCTAAGATGGATTAAGGAATTTCATGCTTTTTCCTTGTCGTCCCTTCCCTTGCTTGATTTGACAGCCTTGCCTACTTATGATAATATCTAAGAGAGTATTTCATAGAAAAAGAGTTTAGAGGATATTATGGCTATCGAAAAAACAGTCAGCGAAATTGCTGAAATTCTAGGAGTTAGTCGCCAAGCGGTCAACAACCGTGTTAAGGCCCTAGATCCTGAAGATACAGAAAAAAATGATAAGGGAGTTACCGTCGTAACCCGTAGTGGCTTGATTAAGCTAGAAGAAATCTACAAAAAGACCATCTTTGAAGACGAGCCTGTCAGTGATGATGTCAAGCAACGGGAACTGATGGAGATTCTAGTCGACGAGAAGAATGCTGAGATCGTTCGTCTTTACGAACAACTAAAGCAAAAGACAACCAGCTAAAATCCAAAGATGAGCAATTAGCTAAAAAGGACGAACAGTTGCGTGTCAAAGATGTTCAGATCGCTGAAAAAGATAAACAGCTCGACCAACAACAACAGCTAACCCTTCAGGCTATGAATGACCGCGAAACATTGAAGTTGGAATTAGATCAAGCCAATGAAAAGGTTCAAGAACAAGAGAGTAAAGGCTTCTGGAGACGCGTCTTTGGTCGCTAAAAACTGACTTCGGTCAGTTTTTTCTATGCCTTTCCCTCCCCTCAACAATTAGAAAATCGAAAAGCACCCATTAGATGAAGGAGTTCCCTTGAAAGAATTAAGCCACTATGTATCCTTTGATTTAGAATTTAATCAATTTGAAGGAAAGTACCACATTATCCAAGTTTCTGCTGTCCGCTTTGCAGATGGCCAGGAAGTTGCCCACTACGATTCCTATGTCTATACAGATAAACCACTAAAAAGCTTTATCAATGGCCTCACCGGGATTACATCTGATAAAATCCTCCAAGCTCCCCCACTCGAACAAGTCCTAGGGGAGTTTCAAGACTTTGTTGCAGACAGTCCCCTCATTGGATACAATGCCATCAAGAGTGACCTCCCTATCCTAGCAGAAAATGGGCTAGAGTTTACAGACCAGTATGCTGTTGATGTCTTTGAGGAAGCGTCTAAACGCCGCCCTTCTGACCTCCATGGGATCAAAAACTTGCAGCTACATACAGTTGCTCAGTTTTTAGGAGTGGCTGGAAAATCGCATGATAGTCTAGAAGATGCACGGATGACCGCCCTCGTCTATGAAGCCTTTCTCGAATCAGACCGGGCCCGGCAACTCTTAACAGAGCAAGAATCCTTTTCTACCTCTCCTTTTGGTGGATTGGACCTCTCCAATTTTTTTAACGACTAAAAAAAGAGAGTGGGACAGAAATCAGTCATTCGTTAGAATTCGATTTCGTCGTCCCACCTCCGCACAGTTGAGTAGGGCTGTAAAAGCTGATGAAATCAGCATAGTAGAGCCCACTCAACCACTGCGTCTTGCTCGACAATCCGAAGACAATTGAGAGGCTGGGACTTTTGTCCCAGCCTCTTTCTCCGTATGTTTAGAATGGTAATTTACCAGCAAAAGCTCCCAATTTTTTCTTGGTTGCTGCATCAATTTCTTCGATGGCCGCATTGATAGCTTGAACAGTCATATCAGAAAGAGTTTCTGTATCTTCTGGGTCCACGACTGCCGGGTTAAATTCGATGGATACCACCTTTTTATCACCTGTCAAGGTAGCAACGACCAAGTCCTGAGCGGATTTGCCAACAAATTGAGAAGCCGCCAATTCTGCCTGACTTTGTTCCATTTGTTTCTGAAGCTTTTGTGCTTGCTTCATCATATTTTGCATATTCATCATAAGATTTTCTAGATTCCTTTCGTATCAAGGGTTTAGGCCCTCTTGTTTAGTTTTTACTGCCCACTTCTGCCCATTTTCTAGCTAGATGGGAACTTCCCTTCTATTATAGCATGTTTTCCTCGTCCGACAAAGCTGATTTTTTATTTAAAGAGCGTCGTCACAATGAGTTGGACGTTTAAAAGAGTCAGAAGAGTAGCGACTCCGTAAGCTAAGTAGGTATTCCATTTTGCATTGACAAATTCTCCCATGATTTTTTTATTGGAGGTAAAGTAAACCAAGGGAAAAATTGAAAATGGTAGAGCCAGAGACAAGAATACTTGAGAATAGACCAACAAATCATCTAGAACACTTTCCTGGTCTCCAAAGAGAAAGGCGACAATCAGGACAGGAGTGAGGGCCAACATCCGTGTAAAGAGGCGGACAAGCCATTGAGGAAGGCGGAATTTAAGGAAACCTTCCATGACAATTTGTCCTGTCAGAGTGCCTGTAATTGTCGAATTCTGACCACTTGCTAACAAAGCAACAGCAAACAAGGTAGATAGAAAAGGACTTGCAATAGCTCCTGCAATGGCATTGTTTGCAAGGCATCATACATACTAGAGAAGGCTCCAATTTCTTCTGCGTGTCCAAAAAAGAGGGCCGCTCCGAGAATCAGCAAGAGAGAGTTGACAACAAAAGCCAGGGTCAATTCAATATTGGAGTCCCAGGTCATGAACCGCACAGCCCGACGAATATCCGCTGGATCCTCATAATCGACCTTCCGTGTTTGTGAAATAGAAGAATGTAAATAAAGGTTATGAGGCATGACGGTTGCTCCAATAATTCCCAGGGCTAGCGTCAAGGCTTGTGATCCCTTGGGAAGCCCAATGCCTACGATTTCCTTTTGGGGAATAAACCCAGCAAAAATTCCACCTATATCTGGTTTTGATAAGACTACAAGATAGATAAAAATCCCCAGAATGGTCAAAATCAATGTGGAGACAATGGCCTCAATCTTGCGAAAACCCAAGTGCATGAGTCCAAGGAGGAGGAAGACATCCAGGATGGTGACCAAAATAGAAAAGAGCAAGGGCCATCCGAACAGCAAATGGAGCGCAATCCCCGAACCAATGACTTCTGCTAAATCTGTCGCCATCAAGGCTAATTCAATCACCATCCAGAGAATATAGCGGAGCCACTTAGGTAAATGTGTCGCCGTTGTCTGGGCCAAATCTTTCCGATGGACAATACCTAGTTTCCCAGCCATCTGTTGCAATTGCATAGCAATCAAGGAAGATAAGAGAACCACCGACAATAGCAAGTAACGATAGTGAGCTCCTCCAACAACGCTGGTAATCCAGTTCCCAGGATCCATATAGCCCACTGCTACTAGACTCCCCGGACCTGAAAACAATAATAAGGTCTTCCAAAAAGAAGTTCCCTTGGGAACCCTGACGGATTGATTGATTTCTTGGAGTGATTTCCGCTCTAACTGTTCTAAACTCATGATACTCTTCTTTCCACGACGTTACTTCCCCTTGATTATAGCACAAATGAAATTTTTCGGTAAATTTTCTCTGTATTTTTCAAAAAGATTCCCTTCCCAACTCCCACTTCACCATTTTCTTCGTATTCCTTTAGCGATTTTTTCTTCTTTGCTCCTCCAAATTGAACCGAATAGCTTCAAAAATGAACCAAATAGATTTTTCCCCCTATCCGGCTTCAAAAGCTTGTATACTAATCGTAACTGAAATATAGCTCAGTTATTTATTGAACAGCAAAGGAAAGAAACTATGATCTATGTCATTGAATACAATTATCCCTCTAAGATGTTGGTCGAACATATTAACAGCTATCTAGAGAAAAACGGGTTCGTAATCTACCAGTCAAGCTGGTCTATAATGGAAATATCTCCTATATTGACTATGACTTGAAAAACATCTACTTCTTCTCCTGTCAAGGAAATTCTGGAATCAACGCCTACAAAGAGCTCGAACGCATCCGGAGAAATGATCCTTTTGGACGCATTATCGTTCACTCTAACAAGGTGGATGGACGCAGACTCATGGACCATAAACTACAAGTCTATGGCTTGATGGAACTAAGCCTTAGTGACTACGGAAAGCCAGACCTCTATTATCAAGAGCTTGACTTTTTGCTAGGCGATCTCTACGAAGAACTCTGGGAAATGGCTGCAGAAGCCAAGTACGCTGCTGGGAAGAAAACCAATCAGCTCTTCCCACGCTGGGGTCCTGAAATCGGAATTTACCCACCTAAGCGTTATTCCATCCACCTCCGTCAAAATCCAAACGAAGACGATTAACTCATAAAAAGTGGAGCCTGGGGACAGGGTCCATTTTTTATGTTACAATGAACTAGAAATGAAATGAGACGAGAAAAAGGAGATCTTATGAACCACTACGATACCATTGTCATCGGAGGAGGCCCTGCTGGTATGATGGCTACTATCTCTAGTAGCTTTTATGGTCAGAAAACCCTTCTCATTGAAAAAAATCGGAAACTCGGAAAAAAATTAGCTGGGACTGGTGGAGGACGATGCAATGTGACCAACAATGGAAGCCTGGACGATCTCCTTGCAGGCATTCCAGGCAACGGACGCTTCCTTTACAGTGTCTTTTCTCAATTTGATAACCATGATATCATCCGCTTCTTCACAGAAAACGGGGTCAAACTCAAGGTCGAAGACCACGGTCGTGTCTTTCCAGCCTCAGACCGTTCTCAGACGATCATTCAAGCTCTGACTGATAAGATTACCGAGCTTGGCGGTCAAGTCCGCTGTCAAGTAGAGGTAACCTCTGTGAAGAAAATCGACGGACAATTCGTCATCAAATCCAAAAATGAGACCTGGACTGCAGACCGCTTGATTGTGACAACTGGAGGAAAGTCCTACCCTTCGACGGGTTCTACCGGCTTTGGCCATGATATCGCCCGTCACTTCAAGCATACCATTACGGAATTAGAAGCAGCTGAAAGCCCCCTCCTGACAGATTTCCCCCACAAGGCTCTTCAAGGGATTTCCTTGGACGATGTGACCCTCCACTATGGCAAGCACCATATTACCCACGACCTCCTCTTTACCCACTTTGGCTTGTCAGGCCCTGCTGCACTACGCATGTCAAGCTTTGTCAAGGGTGGAGAGATCCTTACGCTGGATAGTCTCCCTCTCTATTCTAAGGAGCAACTCACAGAAATCCTAGAAGAAAATCGTGAGAAATCCTTAAAGAATGTTCTGAAGGCCTACCTGCCAGAACGCCTGGCAGAATTCTTTGCTCAAGATCTTCCCGAGAAGGTGAAACAACTCTCCCCCAAAGAGGTGGATGCGGTACTAACTAAGGTAAAGGAACTACCAATCCCTGTAACAGGGAAGATGTCCTTGGCCAAGTCCTTTGTAACGAAAGGTGGCGTCAGCCTCAAGGAAATCAATCCTAAAACACTGGAGAGCAAACAGGTTCCTGGCCTTCACTTTGCGGGTGAAGTCCTGGACATCAACGCCCACACAGGTGGCTTTAACATCACTTCTGCCCTCTGCACCGGTTGGGTGGCAGGAAGTCTGCATTATGATTAAATATCAAAGGTTGTAAAAAATGAACAGAAGAGAATCAGTCGAATTTGTCAACATGTGTATGATTAAAAACGGGGATAAGGTCCTAGTTCAAGATCGAGTTAGTCCTGACTGGCCTGGCATTACTTTTCCTGGCGGACATGTTGAACGTGGCGAATCCTTTGTCGATGCTGTCATTCGTGAAGTGAGAGAAGAAACGGGTCTATGCATTTCTAAACCCCAACTCTGTGGCATCAAGGACTGGTACGATGAGGATTACCGTTATGTCGTCCTTTTTTACAAGACCGAACACTTTACTGGTGAGCTCCAGTCTTCAGCCGAAGGAAAGGTCTGGTGGGAAGAGTTTGAAAATCTATCTCGTCTAAAACTTGCAACCAATGATATGTCTGATATGCTTCGTGTTTTTTTGGAAGATGATCTCAGTGAATTCTTCTACTATAAAGACGGTGACGACTGGCTTTATGATTTAAAATAGCAAATAATCGGCAGAGAGTCCTCCGCCGATTATTTTATTTGCTCTGTTTTTCAACATAGTGGGCAATCACATCTGAAGTGTACTGGGCTGTTCCAGGTCCAAATTTATCAATATTTTCCTTGAACTCAGGGTTATAGACGTATCCTTTACCGATATATCCGAAGACTTCAATAGAGCAGTCAAATCCATAAGTACGGATGGCTTGCAAGAGCTTGGATGCTTGCTCTTGATTTTCAGTTGCTGTTGCAGGTAGACCATCTTTGAGATTTTGAGCCAAGCTTTGAAAAACTTGGTTAAAGGCGGCCGTAGACTCATCTTCACGTCCTTTTTGACGATCAAGGGCTTGATCCATGACTTCTTGACCATACTTATCTACCGCCTCTTGGTGGTATTTTTGATGGTCTTGATAGCTAAATCCAGTGAATTTTTCCTCAATAGTCATTTTTCTTTCTCCTTTTTGTTCTTGAATAGTTTTCTGCAAGGTGGAAATCAAGGTATCCAAATGTTGTCTTTCTCTAGTCAAATACTCCAACTGTCTTGTCAAATGTGGTAACAAGTTCGTCTTTTCTTCCTTCAATAGCTCTGCTATTTTTTCTAAAGAAAAGCCTAGATACTTGTAATAGAGGATAACCTGTAGTCGTTCTAAATCCTCTTGACTGTAGAGCCGATAGCCATTTTCTGACTTTAATGGAACCAAGAGACCAATCTTATCATAATGGTAAAGTGTCTTGACAGAAACACCTGAAAGTTGCGCAGCTTCTTTTATATGGAACATGATTTTCTCCTTACATAAATAGTATATACCCTCCCCTTTGGGGAGAGTCAAGTATTTTTGCGAAAATTTTTTAACTTTTTGAGAAAACTATGAAAATATGAAAACCGCTTTCTTGACAGTCTTTAAAAATCATGATAGGATAATCAAGTCTATCAATCAAAGAAAAAGCTCAAAAGAGCAATTGAGAGAAGGCTATTTGACAACTCAAGTAGCCTTTTCTTATTTAAAAATAGATCGGAGTTTTAAAGATGTCTGAAAAATCACAATGGGGCTCGAAACTTGGCTTCATCCTAGCCTCTGCAGGTTCTGCAATTGGGCTTGGGGCTGTTTGGAAGTTTCCCTATATGACCGCTGCTAACGGAGGCGGAAGTTTCCTCCTCGTTTTTTTGACAGCGACTCTACTCATCGGCTTTCCCCTCTTACTGGCTGAATTTACGCTAGGCCGTGCAGCTGGTGTCTCCGCCATTAAAACCTTTGGAAAACTCGGTGGCCGTCGCCTCTACGATGGAATTGGCTGGATTGGAGCCTTTGCTCTCTTCATTCTTCTCTCCTTTTACAGTGTCATCGGTGGCTGGATCCTGATTTATTTAGGAGTGGCCCTGGGAGAATTATTTCAAGTCTTGACAGTTGGAGACTACACCCGGCTTTTCGGGGATATTATTTCAAATCCCTGGTTAGCTCTTGGTGCGCAAGCAATCTTCATCCTCCTCAATGTCTTGATCGTTTCCAAGGGGGTAGAACAAGGGATTGAAAAGGCCTCAAAATTCATGATGCCCCTTCTCTTCATCATTTTCTTAGTCATGATTGGTCGTTCCTTAACCCTAAATGGCGCTTGGGAGGGAGTCAGCTACTTCCTCAAGCCAGATTTTTCTAAGATGACTAGTCAAGGATTGCTCTATGCCTTAGGTCAATCTTTCTTCGCTCTCTCTCTAGGGGTAACGGCCATGTTGACCTATGCTTCCTATTTGGACAAGGACACTGATCTGGTCCAATCCGGCATTTCCGTCGTCTTCATGAATATTGCTGTTTCCATCATGGCGGGCTTGGCGATCTTCCCAGCTATGTCAGCCTTTCAAATCCCTTCTACTAGTGGACCTGGACTCCTCTTTGTAGTCCTTCCACAAGTCTTTGACAAAATGCCTTTTGGAACCCTCTTCTACCTGCTCTTCCTGCTCCTCTTTCTCTTTGCGACCATTACCTCATCCGTCGTCATGTTAGAGATTAATGTCGGGAATGTCACCAACCAAAACAACAAAAAGCGGGCCAAATGGAGTCAAATTATTGGCTTTCTGACCTTTATCTTTGGGATTCCATCAGCCCTATCCTATGGTATCCTCTCTAAATGGACCCTCTTTGGAAAATCCTTCTTTGATTGCATGGACTTTTTGGTTTCTAACCTCCTTATGCTTTTTGGGGCCCTCTGCCTGTCTTTATTTACAGGTTATATCTTTGACCAAGTCCTAGCCCAAGAAGAACTCAAGGTTGGTGAAGAGAAAGCCAAACGCTTCCTCTTCAAGACTTGGATTTCTTGCTTCGCTTTGTGATTCCAATCGTCATCCTCATTGTCTTTATTACACAATTTATCTAAAACAAAATCCACGAGTCCATAGGGATTCGTGGATTTTTTTTATTTTGTAAGGGAAACACGGAAATCATTGTATTTGCTATAATCAAAGTCTTCATTAAGTCCTGTTACAAATACAATCGGTGTATAATGACCCTCTTCCAAAATGAAACCGGCTTTTACCTTCATATTGGCTCCCCCAAGTCCAGCAATCCCTGGAAGAAGGGCATCAAAAGCGCCAGGTTCGTCTGTTTCCCAGTAGTAGATATTGCCAGAAGCTTGGACTGCCTTTGCTTTCGTCGTTGCAGTACGAATTGGATTCAAATCAGCTTGATAAAAGTTCGCTGTCGTAGTGACCGTTCCGTCCGCAGCCACTGTCATTTGGACATCTTTGGCAATTTCAGTTGTTCCTGTCCAAGTCCCTACCAGCTCTTCCGGAACCATTTGAGACGAATCTGTGCTCTTATCAGTGCTTGCTGAAGCAGATCCTGTATCGGTTTGACCTGACTTTGCAGCATCTTGAGAAGCAGCTTGTGCCCCTTCTTGTAAAGCAGCTTCAGTAGCTTTTGTTTCTTTCTTTCCAGAAGATGCCTTTGCTTTTTTCTGACTAGACTTCACCGTCGTTTGTGCTTCTTTGGCAGAAGAGTTGTTCTCCTCTTTTTTTGAGCCACAGGCTACGAGTAGACTTGCAGAAGTTAATCCTAAAACTGCTAAACTTGTCCATTTTTTCATCATCATGATCCCTCACTTCATTTGATAGTCACTATTATATTACAATATGACACAATGTCAAGTATTTTTTGAAATATTTTTGTAATATTCGTAACAAAAAGAAATCTATCTAAAAATTCAGGATATTCAGGCAACAAGTAATCGTAAGAGAGCGACCAAGACAATTCCAAATAGAACAGTGCCCATTAGGTTTTTGTAGCGAAAGGCTACCAGCATGGTTGGGATGGCTGCTAGCAGATCCAACCATCGAACATGAGGGAGCTGGCCCACCTTCCCATCCACTAAACTTGAAAGAATCAAGGCAAAAATGATGGCAATGGGAAGATACTTTAGAAAACGCAGGACTGGATCTGGTAGGCCCCGGTATTTGACCAAAACAAAAGGCAAAATACGTGGAATCCAGGTGACCACTGCTGAAATCAAAATAACCAAGAATACCCAACTATTCACGCGCATCGCAAATCACCCCCACTAAACAACCTGTTAAAGTAGCAACTAAAACGGCCAAGGATTGGCTCAAAAAGAAGGTCAAGAGGAAAGCTAAAAGCTACAGCACCTAAAACAAGGAGCATGGTTTTTAGCTTTTCCGCCAAACGCATCCCTTGAAACTGACCTGCAAAAATCCCAATAAACATAGCAACTAAGGCAAAGTCCAGGCCAAAGGCACTAGGATTGGGCAAGAGTGAACCCAAGGCGGTCCCCAAAATAGTTGATGAGCCCCAGGCTAGATAACCGACCACGTTATTTCCATGCATCCAGGGAACCGTTATCCGGTCATTTTTCAATTTTTCACTCAAATAAACCCCGTAACTTTCATCTGTCAACAAACTACCAATGCCAATATTATGAACCAGGCTAGCCTCCTTAAAATCAGGAGAAGTATGCAGACTCATGAGCATATTGCGCAAATTGATGAAAAAGACGGTTAAGGCAATATTCATGATGGACGAATGAACGGCAATTAAAGAAATCATGGCAAACTGAGAAGCCCCTGCGTACACCAAGAAACTCATCAGTCCCATTTCTAAAGGGGAGAGATAGGGCGATGCTACAACGCCACAGGCTAGGCCAATACTGATATAACCTAAGGCTGTCGGAAGGGCATCCCTAACCCCCTGCTGAAAATTCTTCTCCACTCCTTCTTCCTTTCCATTTTATGATGCTATCTATTATAACAAAAAAAGAGACGGGAATCGTACTCCCATCCTTTCTGTTCGTTTTTTAACTATTCTAAATTCTCTTCTATCGAGTCAAAAGCGAGACTTGGTTTGGCATTTAAGTCTAAGCTAGCAAAATTTCCCTTATTCCATTCGCTGACACTGGCATAGGCAATCATCCCAGCATTGTCCCCGCAAAGGCGTAGTGGCGGAATAATCACCTTGACATCCGTGATTTCTGCCGCCAGGCGTTCTCGTAAGCCTTGGTTAGCCGCGACTCCTCCAGCTACAACCAGGGTTTTAACCGGGTACTTTTCTAAGGCTTTTTTGGTCTTGGCCATGAGAATATCCATCACTGCTGCTTGGAAGGAAGCCGATAGGTCTTCCTTGGACAGGGTCTCGCCTTTTTGTTCAGCATTGTGGTGGAGATTGATAAAGGCAGACTTGAGCCCTGAGAAGGAGAATTCCAGATTGTCTTCCTTGATCATGGCACGGGGGAAATCATAAACATCCTGCCCTTGGTGGGCCAATTCGTCAATCTCGCGACCGGCTGGGTAGGTCAAGCCCATGACGCGTCCGACCTTATCATAGGCCTCACCAACCGCATCATCACGGGTTTCTCCAACAATCTTATAATCACCCGCTTCTGATACATAAACCAACTCAGTGTGTCCACCGCTAACCAATAGAGCTAGCAAGGGGAACTCCAAAGGCTCGACACTCTGAGCTGCCATCAAGTGACCGGCCATGTGGTTCACAGGAATCAAAGGAATTCCATGCGCCCAAGCAAAGGCTTTGGCGGCAGCAAGGCCGACCAGAAGAGCTCCAACGAGACCTGGTCCGTAAGTCACAGCAACTGCTGTGATGTCTTTTTCTGTAATTCCCGCTTCTTCTAGCGCTTCCTCGATACAGGCCGTAATGACTTCGACATGATGCCGACTGGCCACTTCTGGAACCACTCCCCCGAAGCGTTTATGACTTTCAATTTGACTGGCAATGACATTGGACAAGAGCTCTGTATCGTTCTTTAAAACGGCGACACTAGTCTCATCACAAGATGTTTCAAATGCCAAAATATATCTATCCTTCATTTGCTTCCCTTTTCATCATAATGGCATCTTCGGTAGGTGCATGATAATACCCTTTCCGGCAACCAATTTCTTTAAATCCTTGTTTCTGATAGAGAGTTCGAGCTGGAGTATTTCCTTCTCTCACTTCTAAAAAGACCTCTTTCTCCCAGGGGACGGTTTCGAACAACTGACCAGCAATCCCTTGACCTTGCCACTTTTTTCGAACAGCAATTTGAACGACTTCTAACTCGTATAGGTTTTCTTGTATGGCCAAGAAACCGACCAATTCTTCCCCATGATAGGCGAAGGCATACCAATTTTGAACTTGTCCAAGATCCGCTAGGATTTGCTCCAAGGTCCAAGGACTTTGTCCATAGACATCGTCTAAGATTTCTAGCATCTGAGGGGCTAAGTCTAATCGCCCCGCTTCCTTCTCAATTCGGATCATAGTCGTTTGATGTAGGACTGACCAGACTCTTGATGGTCCTTGAGCCAGTTTTCCTCTGCTTCTACACGCTTGAGGTAGTTGGGTACAAACCCATGGACGGAGACAGGTTCTTTTTTAAGTCCTAATCGGCCGATCCGTACCGCATCCGGTAGACTTTCTTTTATCAAAGCATGTGGCAAGGCTTCTTGAATCTGTTCCTCAAAGGCTTCTACTTCACCAAGGAAGGTCACCTTCTCAGCGCCCTTGGCTTTCTAACACAGCCTCAAAAGAGAGGTGAGCCTCTGGATAGAGGAGTTGATCCTCTTGGTAAAAGCCGGCATAGACATGGTTGCGCCGCGCATCCATTACTGGAATGGCCAGACCTTCTATCCCTTCTGGCACCAAGGCTAGTAAACTAGATACCCCTACCAAATCAATCTTTAGTGTTTGAGCTAGAGTTTTAGCCGTTGCTACTGCAATCCGCAAGCCAGTATAGGATCCTGGTCCCTCTGCTACTACAATACGATCCAAATCAGTTGGCTTCCAATCAATGTTAGCCATCAAAAATTCAATGGTGGGCATCAAGGTAATGCTATGGTTTTTCTTGATCGTAAGTGTCAACTCCGCTAATCGGTTTTCATCCTCCAAAAGGGCAACAGATAGGGCCTTGCTGGAGGTGTCGAATGCTAATACTTTCATATTTTCTCCTCGTTGTCTGTCTCATATTATACTACAAATAGACGCCAAACGGTAGAGGAAGCACCCCCAGACTGTCAAATCACCTGCTCTCTATTCCTTCTAAAAAAGCGCTTCCTTCTGCTTTCAGACCCTGCTTGCATCTTTTCCTTAGAGCCTATTTATGGTATAATGAATAATAATTATATCGAATCAGGACAACACAAAGCAAGAATAGGTGTCTCAGCTAGCTACTAGCTGTTTCTTTCTGCTACAGTCCGAACAAGTGAAAGGAACCGAAACGAAATGATTTACAAAGTTTTCTACCAAGAAACAAAAGAACGCAACCCTCGCCGTGAAACGACTCATGCCCTCTATCTCAATATTGATGCTAAGAATGAGTTAGAAGGACGCATTGAAGCTCGTCGCCTTGTTGAGGAAAATACACCTTACAACATCGAATTTATCACCCTCTTGTCAGACCAACACCTAGAATATGAAAAAGAGTCTGGCGCATTTGAAATTACGGAGTTCTAATCCATGGCATATACCTTAAAACCTGAAGAAGTTGGTGTTTTCGCCATTGGAGGTCTCGGGGAAATTGGTAAAAATACCTATGGGATTGAATACCAAGACGAAATCATCATTGTAGATGCTGGGATCAAGTTCCCTGAAGATGATTTGTTAGGGATTGATTACGTTATTCCTGACTATTCCTATATCGTTGAAAATATCGACCGTGTCAAAGGGGTCTTGATTACTCACGGACACGAAGACCATATCGGAGGAATTCCCTTCCTCTTGAAGCAAGCCAATGTACCCATCTATGCGGGACCTTTGGCCCTAGCCCTTATTCGTGGAAAATTGGAAGAGCATGGCCTCCTTCGTGGTGCTAAACTCTATGAAATCAACCAAAATACGGAGTTGACCTTTAAGCATATTAAAGCGACCTTCTTCCGTACGACCCACTCTATTCCAGAACCTTTGGGGATCGTTCTCCACACGCCTCAAGGGAAAATTGTCTGCACGGGAGACTTTAAATTTGACTTTACTCCAGTTGGTGAGCCGGCCGATCTGCACCGGATGGTCCGCTCTAGGAGAGGAAGGCGTCCTCTGTCTGCTTTCTGACTCAACCAATGCGGAAGTCCCAACCTTTACCAACTCTGAAAAAGTCGTTGGCCAATCCATTATGAAGATTATCGAAGGCATTCATGGACGCATCATCTTTGCTTCCTTCGCCTCAAACATCTTCCGTCTCCAACAGGCTGCAGATGCCGCTGTTAAAACTGGCCGTAAGATTGTTGTCTTTGGACGCTCGATGGAAAAAGCCATTGTCAACGGGATTGAGCTGGGCTATATCAAGGTACCACCTGGAACAATTATTGAACCAAGTGAGATCAAAGACTACCCGGCAAACGAAATCCTCATTATGTGTACAGGGAGCCAAGGGGAGCCAATGGCGGCACTATCTCGTATCGCTAATGGAACCCACCGCCAAGTGCAATTGCAACCGGGTGATACCGTTATCTTCTCATCTAGTCCGATTCCTGGCAACACAACTAGCGTCAACCGCCTGATCAACATCATCTCTGAAGCAGGAGTCGATGTCATCCACGGTAAGATTAACAATATCCATACCTCAGGACACGGTGGTCAACAAGAACAAAAACTTATGTTGCGCTTGATCAAACCAAAATACTTCATGCCTGTCCACGGTGAGTACCGTATGCAGAAGATTCATGCTGGACTTGCTCGTGATTGCGGAGTAGAAAAGGATAACATCTTCATCATGAGCAACGGTGATGTCCTTGCCCTCACAGCCAACTCGGCTCGTATCGCAGGAAGCTTCAATGCCCAAGATATCTATGTCGACGGAAATCGCATCGGAGAAATCGGAGCTGCTGTCCTTCGTGACCGCAAAGATTTATCAGAAGACGGTGTCGTTCTAGCTGTTGCGACAGTTGACTTCAAGTCAAAAATGATTTTAGCTGGACCAGATATTCTCAGCCGTGGCTTCATCTATATGAGAGAGTCCGGTGATCTGATCCGTGAAAGTCAACGTATCCTCTTCAACGCTATCCGAATCGCCTTGAAGAACAAAGATGCCAACATTCAAACCGTACACGGTGCTATTGTCAATGCTCTCCGTCCTTTCCTTTACGAAAGTACGGAACGTGAACCCATCATCATCCCGATGATTTGACACCAGATGAAGAAAATTAAGTAAAAAGAATGAGGCTGGGACAAAAGTCCTAGCCTCTCCATTGTCTTTGGATTGTCGGCAAGGCGCAGTGGTTGAGTGGGCTCTACTACGCTGATTTCATCAGCTTTTACAGCCTTACTCAACTGTGCGGAGATAGGATGACGAAATCGAATTCTAACGAATGACCGATTTCTGTTCCACTCTCATTTTCTATCTATGAAAAATGAGCCAGGTAATCAAACCTAGCTCATTTTTGTATGGATTTGCTTAATACAAGTCCAAGTAGTTATCAATTTCCCATTGTGAAACGAAGGTTGCATAGCTTGCCCACTCGATGCGTTTGGCTTCTAAGAAGCTCGTGTAGATGTGTTCACCAAGAGCATCCTTAACGACTTCATCTTCTGTCAAAGCTTTCAAAGCATTGTGAAGAGTAGATGGAAGGTCAGTGATTCCAGCTTCTTTACGCTCTTCAGCTGTCATGATGTAAATATTTTCTTCGATAGGAGCAGGTGCTTCGATTTTATTCTCAATCCCATGCAAACCAACTTCCAAAAGAACAGCCATCGCAATATATGGGTTAGCCATCGGATCTACTGAGCGCAATTCCAAACGTGTTCCCATCCCACGTGAGGCTGGTACACGAACCAATGGGGAACGGTTGCGGCCAGCCCAAGCAATATAGACGGGTGCTTCATAGCCTGGAACCAAACGTTTGTAGGAGTTGACAGTCGGGTTCATGATGGCTGTGTAGTTGTAAGCGTGCTTGATCAAACCGCCAAGGAAGTGATAAGCTGTTTCTGACAACTGCATTCCTTTTGGATCATTTGGATCAAAGAAGGCGTTGTTCCCTTCAGCATCGAACAAGGACATATTGCAGTGCATACCGGAACCAGCAATCCCAAATTTTGGTTTAGCCATAAAGGTAGCATACAAACCATGTTTGCGAGCAATGGTTTTTACAACGAGTTTAAAGATTTGAATCTTGTCACAAGCGCGAAGAACTTCATCGTACTTAAAGTCAATTTCATGCTGACCTACAGCCACTTCGTGGTGACTGGCTTCTACCTCAAAGCCCATCTGGGTCAAGACATTGACGATCTCGCGACGAGTGTTATCCGCAAGGTCTGTAGGCGCCAAATCAAATAGCCACCCTTGTCATTCACTTCAAGAGTTGGGTCTCCATTTTCATCCAATTTAAAGAGGAAAAACTCTGGCTCTGGTCCAAGGTTGAAAGATTTGAAGCCAACTTCTTCCATGTGACGAAGGGCACGTTTGAGGTTCCCACGTGGATCTCCTGCAAAAGGTTCCCCTTCTGTTGTATAGACATCACAAATCAATCCTGCGACACTACCGTTCTCATCTCCCCAAGGGAAAACCGTCCAAGAGTCCAAGTCAGGATAGAGATACATATCAGATTCATTAATCCGAACAAACCCTTCGATAGAAGATCCATCAAACATAGCCTTGTTTGATAGAACTTTTTCCAACTGTTCATCTGTCGCTGGAATTTCAACGTTTTTCATGGTTCCTAAGATATCTGAGAACATCAACCGAATAAAGGTTACATTTTTTTCTTTGACTTCGCGACGAATATCTTCAACAGTAATTGACATGTGTGTCTCCTTATGAATAAAGCAATAAGCAAAAAGAATGATCAGCGTAACTGACCATATGGCGATGAGGTCGTATGAAAGCGACTTTGCTGAAGAATGTCGCGATGAAGGGCCTTGCGAACTTCCTTCTCGCTAACTACCTTGGCAGCTTGGCGTTTAGCTTCTTTCTCAGTAATCCGTTTTTTAATTCCTGCAATATTAAGGCCTTCAGATAAGTAATCCTTAATCTCCAACAGGCGATCCATATCATTGAGAGAAAACATCCGACGATTGCCCTCTGTACGATCTGGAGTAATGAGTTGTTGATCTTCGTAGTAGCGAATCTGACGAGCTGTTAAATCTGTCAATTTCATAACACTACCAATCGGAAAGACCGCTAACGTTCGTCTTAATTCCTTTTCTTTCATACAAAACCCCCTTTCTATTCTATTATAACGCAAAAAAAACCGATGTCAAGATTAAAATGTTATATAATCTCACATGGGTTTTTTTCTTTCATTTATAAAATCCCGAATGCGATCCACATCTGAATTGACTAAAATCGCAATAAAGACTCCGATAAAGGTTTCAAAGATGCGGGCAAAAACATATAAGAAGGTTTCTCCCGTAGGAATGGAGAGGGTGATAATCAACATGGCTGAAACACCACCGATGATTCCAGCTTTGTTGTTCATGGCGACATTGGTCATAATGGTTAACATGGTCGCAATGGGCACAAAAATCAGTGTGACCCAAAAAGCATCGTGGAAGAGGATCTTGATCATAAAGAAAAGTAGAGCATAAAAACCACCGATGCTGTTGCCCATCACACGCGAAGCACCGAAGTGAACACTCTTATCAAAATCTTCTCTCAAGCTAAAGACAGCTGTCAGTGCCCCAATCTGCAAGCCCCGCCAACCAAAGATACCAAAAATCAATAGAACCAGAAAAACGGCTATCCCTGTTTTGAAGGTCCGCATTCCCAATCGAAATTTGGAACGGTCAAATTTATGTCGTTTAAAGTAATCCATTGTCCCCTATCTTTCTATCTCTTTTATTCTAACATATTTCCAGAAAGGTTCAAGCAGGGAAATGAGGAATATCTGGCTCCCTTCTACTCTCGTCCAATAGAAAAAGCACCTTTCGGTACTTTTTCTATGGTTTATGAGGACCCGTCTTATTTTTCAGTCAAAGCTGCAAGTCCTGGAAGAACTTTACCTTCAAGGAGTTCCATTGATGCTCCACCACCAGTAGAGATCCATGAGAACTTGTCTGCACGACCAAGGTTGATCGCTGCAGCAGCTGAGTCACCACCACCGATGATTGATTTAACGCCTGGTTGTTTAACGATAGCATCCATGACACCGATTGTACCAGCTTGGAAGTCAGGGTTTTCAAATACACCCATAGGTCCGTTCCATACAACTGTTTTAGCACCAGTCAAAGCTTCGTCAAATTTAGCGATAGATTTAGGACCGATATCCAAACCAAGGAATCCTGGGTCAACTGCTTCACCTTCAGTGTCTTTCACTTCAGTGTAGTCAGCAAATGCGTTCGCTTCTTTTGAGTCAACTGGCAAGATCAATTTGCCGTTTGCTTTTTCAAGAAGAGCTTTAGCGACATCCAATTTGTCTTCTTCTACAAGTGAGTTACCGATTTCGATACCTTGTGCTTTGTAGAATGTGTAAGTCATACCACCACCGATAAGAACTTTATCAGCTTTTTCAAGCAAGTTTTCGATAACACCGATCTTGTCTGAAACTTTTGAACCACCAAGGATAGCCACGAATGGACGTTCTGGAGCTTCAACTGCTTCTTGGATGTAGGCAATTTCGTTTTCAAGAAGGAATCCAGCAACAGCTTTTTCAACGTTTGCTGAGATACCAACGTTAGATGCGTGCGCACGGTGAGCTGTACCGAATGCATCGTTTACGAAGATACCATCTCCAAGTGATGCCCAGTATTTACCAAGTTCAGGATCATTTTTAGATTCTTTCTTGCCGTCAACATCTTCGAAACGAGTGTTTTCAACCAAAAGAACTTGTCCATCTTCAAGAGCGTTGATCGCTGCTTCCAATTCAGCACCACGAGTAACACCTGGAAGGAAAGCAACATCTTGACCCAATTTAGCAGCCAAGTCAGCAGCTACAGGAGCAAGGGATTTCCCTTCTTTATCAGCTTCTTCTTTTACACGTCCAAGGTGAGAGAAGAGGATTGCACGTCCGCCTTGCTCAAGAATGTACTTGATTGTTGGAAGAGCAGCAGTGATACGGTTGTCGTTTGTGATCACGCCATCTTTTACAGGAACGTTGAAGTCAACACGAACGAGAACTTTTTTCCCTTTCAAGTCAACGTCTTTAACAGTCAATTTTGCCATTGGATATGACTCCTTCTATTTTTAATACATGATAATTATATCACAAAAGCTGTAAAAGAGGTAGAAAAATCCAATGCTTTTCCCTCTAATTGACAGTCCTATCCAAAGAACCTATAATAGGATAAAAAATGGAGAACAAGATGAAACAAGAATTATCCACTCAACAAAAAGAAGTTGATAAAGATTTAAATATCCTAACACTTTTCACCTACCTTTGTAATGTCTTTTAAGCTCTTTTCAACAGAATCCAACCTCCTTTGACAGGTACGGGAGGCCTTCATGTTTTAGCCAGTCCGGCCAGAAGATCATCGCTAGAAAGATAGGGTTGTACTTCTTCCCAGCTTAGAGGGACCTCAGAGCGATGTTAGAAGAATTCCTTCTCTCCTTTCAGGAGCATGCTCGGGACTTGTCCTTTCTAGAACCGCTTTGGGAACATCTACCCTTAGTCGAGCAGGAACTTAAATCTAGAATTGCTTTTCCTTCATCTATATTGGAAAACTCTAATCAAGAAAGCGATAATCTAATCATCCCTTCATTCCATATAGCCTTATACCCTAACTTAAAAAAGAAAAAAGAGGAGGTCACCCTCCTCTCATCATACACATGAACTATTTAGCAATTTTTGCGAAGTATTCAAGAGTACGTACAAGTTGTGCAGTGTAAGACATTTCGTTGTCATACCATGAAACAACTTTAACCAATTGTTTACCGTCAACGTCAAGAACTTTAGTTTGAGTTGCATCGAACAATGAACCGTAAGCCATACCTACGATATCTGAAGATACGATTGGATCTTCTGTGTAACCGTATGATTCGTTAGCTGCTGCTTTCATAGCTGCGTTCACTTCATCAACAGTAACGTTCTTTTCAAGAACTGCAACCAATTCAGTAACTGATCCGGTTGGAGTTGGAACGCGTTGTGCAGATCCGTCCAATTTACCGTTCAATTCTGGGATTACAAGACCGATAGCTTTAGCAGCACCAGTTGAGTTAGGAACGATGTTAGCTGCACCAGCGCGAGCACGACGAAGGTCACCACCACGGTGTGGTCCGTCAAGGATCATTTGGTCACCAGTGTAAGCGTGGATAGTAGTCATCAATCCTTCTACAACACCAAAGTTATCTTGAAGAGCTTTAGCCATTGGTGCCAAGCAGTTTGTAGTACATGAAGCACCTGAGATAACTGTTTCAGTACCATCAAGAATGTCGTGGTTAGTGTTAAATACAACTGTTTTAACGTCGTTTCCACCAGGAGCAGTGATAACAACTTTCTTAGCTCCACCTGGGTGCAAGTGTTTTTCAGCAGCTTCTTTCTTAGCAAAGAAACCAGTTGCTTCAAGAACGATTTCTACACCGTCGTTAGCCCAGTCAATTTGTTCTGGATCACGTTCAGCAGAAACTTTAACGAATTTACCGTTAACTTCGAATCCACCTTCTTTAACTTCCACAGTACCGTCAAAACGACCTTGAGTTGTGTCATATTTCAACAAGTGTGCAAGCATAACTGGATCTGTAAGGTCGTTGATGCGAGTAACTTCAACACCTTCTACGTTTTGGATACGACGGAAAGCAAGACGACCGATACGACCGAAACCGTTAATACCAACTTTAACTACCATTCGTGATTTCCTCCTTATGAAAATCAAAAAAAATTTTTTTATGTGAAAAGAGTAACTTGATAGGTTACAAATCATCTTTCAACAATATTATTATATACTTTCTTCCCCTAAAATGCAACTGATTTCATTAGGATTAGAAATATTACACAAACTTTCATACTCATTTTCACTATCTCTTATGAGGAAGAGGAATTTAACTCTTTTCGAATGAAAAAAGCTTTCCTCCTTAGAGGAAAGCTTTTAGCTAGACGGTAAAATTATGCTTCACCTTTAGCTTTTTTAATGATTTCTTCTTGTACTGATTTCGGTACATCTTCGTAGTGGTCGAATACCATCATGAAGGTACCACGTCCTTGAGTTGCAGAACGAAGGACAGTAGCGTAACCGAACATTTCAGCAAGTGGTACATAAGCACGAACGATTTGGCTTGCACCGTGTGCTTCCATACCGTCTACACGTCCACGACGAGCAGTTACGTGACCCATAACATCCCCAAGGTTTTCTTCAGGAACTGTGATGGTTACAAGCATCATTGGCTCAAGGATAGCTGGTTGAGCTGATTTAGCTGCTTCTTTAAGAGCAAGAGATGCAGCGATCTTGAAGGCAGTTTCAGATGAGTCGACATCGTGGTATGATCCATCGTAAAGCTTCGCTTTTACGTCAACCATTGGGTAGCCAGCAAGGACACCGTTCGCCATAGATTCTTGAAGTCCTTTTTCTACTGCAGGGATGAATTCACGTGGAACCACACCACCGACGATTGCATTTTCGAACTCGAATCCTTTTCCTTCTTCGTTTGGAGTAAATTCGATCCAAACGTCACCAAACTGACCTTTACCACCAGATTGACGTTTGAAGAATCCACGTGCTTGTGTAGAAGCGCGGAATGTTTCACGGTAAGATACTTGAGGAGCACCAACGTTTGCTTCAACCTTGAATTCACGTTTCATACGGTCAACAAGGACATCCAAGTGCAACTCACCCATACCAGAGATAACTGTTTCACCAGTTTCAGGGTTTGTTTCAACGCGGAATGTTGGATCTTCTTCAGCCAATTTTTGAAGGGCAATACCCATCTTGTCTTGGTCTGCTTTAGATTTAGGCTCAACCATCAATTGGATAACTGGTTCTGGAACTTCGATTGATTCAAGGATGATTTTTGCTTTTTCATCTGTCAATGAGTCACCAGTTGTAGTATCTTTCAAACCAACGGCAGCAGCGATATCTCCAGAGTAAACTGTTTCGATTTCCATACGAGTGTTGGCGTGCATTTGAAGGATACGTCCGATACGTTCACGTTTACCTTTAGAAGTGTTCAATACGTATGAACCAGAGTTCAAGACACCTGAATAAACACGGAAGAATGTCAAACGACCTACAAATGGGTCAGTCATGATCTTGAAGGCAAGCGCTGCAAATGGCTCGTCATCAGATGCTGGACGTTCTTCTACTTCATCTGTATCTGGGTTTACACCCTTGATTGCAGGGATATCAAGTGGGCTTGGAAGGTAGTCAAGGACCGCATCCAACATCAATTGAACCCCTTTGTTCTTGAAGGCAGAACCACACAATACTGGGAAGAATTCAACATTGATAGTCGCTTTACGGATACCAGCTTTCAATTCTTCGTTAGTGATTTCTTCACCTTCAAGGTATTTCATCATCAATTCTTCATCAGTTTCAGCAACTGCTTCGACCAATTTTTCACGGTATTCTTGAGCTTGTTCAAGGTATTCAGCTGGGATATCTTCTTCAAGAATATCTGTACCAAGGTCGTTGGTGTAGATTTCAGCTTTCATCTTGATCAAGTCGATGATTCCACGGAAGTCATCTTCTGAACCGATTGGCAATTGAATTGGGTGAGCATTTGCTTGAAGACGGTCATGAAGAGTGCTTACTGAGTAAAGGAAGTCAGCACCGATTTTATCCATCTTGTTCGCAAATACGATACGAGGAACTCTGTATTCAGTTGCTTGGCGCCAAACAGTTTCTGTTTGAGGCTCAACACCTGATTGTGAGTCAAGAACGGTTACAGCACCGTCCAAACGCGGAGTGAACGTTGAACTTCGATCGTGAAGTCCACGTGTCCTGGTGTGTCGATGATGTTTACACGAGTGTCTTTCCATTGAGCTGTTGTAGCCGCAGAAGTGATAGTGATCCCACGTTCTTGCTCTTGCTCCATCCAGTCCATTTGTGACGCACCTTCGTGAGTTTCACCAATTTTGTGAATCTTACCAGTGTAGTAAAGGATACGCTCAGTTGTAGTTGTCTTACCAGCATCGACGTGAGCCATGATACCGATATTACGAGTTTTTTCAAGTGAAAATTCGCGTGCCATGAGGTTTTGTTCTCCTATATTTTTTATTTCTATACTATTATAACATGATTTAACAAAAACGGATAGGCAGGACCTACCCGTTCTCAGTGTTCTCATGTATGTGTTGGTTTCAACTTACGAGATGGTAAGTTGAATTGAACTAAAGTGCGGACCGAGCTCAATTGAACCCGGGCTAAAAGCTCGGAAAATAGATAAGCTTTCCTAGAATCTTTGATTCTGCGTCAAACTTCCTAATTTTCAGTCGCTTTTTTAACACCCTCAGTATCTTATTCTTACCAGCGGAAGTGTGCGAAGGCACGGTTAGCTTCAGCCATACGGTGAGTGTCTTCACGTTTCTTAACAGCTGCACCAGTGTTGTTTGCAGCATCCAAGATTTCTTTAGCAAGGCGGTCAACCATTGTGTGCTCACCACGTTGACGAGCGATTGTTACCAACCAACGAAGTCCAAGTGTTGTACGACGCTCTGGACGAACTTCAACTGGAACTTGGTAGTTAGATCCACCAACACGACGTGCACGTACTTCAAGTACAGGCATGATGTTTTCCATTGCTGTTTCGAATACTTCAAGTGCGTCATTTCCAGTAGCTTCTTTGATTTGCTCAAAAGCACCGTAAACGATTGAAGCTGCTGTACCACGTTTACCATCAAGCATAACGCGGTTGATAAGACGAGTAACTAGTTGTGAATTGTAAAGCGGATCTGGCAATACATCGCGCTTTGGAGCTCTATTTTTACGACTCATTTCTCTTTATCCCCTTTCCTTATGCTTTTGGACGTTTAGTACCGTATTTAGAACGGCCTTGTTTACGATCGTTAACACCTGCAGTATCAAGTGCACCACGGACGATATGGTAACGTACCCCTGGAAGGTCCTTTACACGTCCACCGCGAAGAAGCACCACGCTGTGCTCTTGCAAGTTGTGTCCGATACCTGGGATGTAGGCAGTAACTTCGATCAAGTTGCTCAAACGTACACGAGCAAATTTACGAAGGGCAGAGTTAGGTTTTTTAGGTGTCATTGTTCCAACACGAGTTGCTACACCACGTTTTTGTGGTGAAGAAACGTTTGTTTGAACTTTTTTATGACTGTTGTAACCAACGTTCAAAGCTGGTGATTTAGATTTTTCTACTTTTGATTTACGCGGTTTGCGAACCAATTGGTTAATTGTAGGCATCTACATTCTCCTGTGTTTTTTTATTTTTGGTGATGATACACTTGGTGACAGCTATCATCTGTGTGTACTTTTGCAACATTTGTCAGCACGTCCCTGTACACTCTTGAGAGACCAAAAGTAAAAAGTACCGTCTATTATTGTATCATAGCGGTACTTTCACTGTCAAGATTTTTTTCTCTTTTTTGCACGATTGCTTCTTCTTAAAACTGTGCTAAATTATTGTTCATATTGTTGCGTTACAGCTGGTGTGGTAGCATTCGAAACTTGAGGAACTTCATTGGACTGATACTGAGGAACTTCTGCTGGAACCACTTGTTGAGGTTGCCCTGTTTGGTTAGCTTGATTCGTATCAGTTGATTGAGTATTCTGGTTGGTTTGCATTCCATAGTAGTCTACAATGTACTGAATCCGTGCTTGAAAGGCCTGTTTCTTAGTTTCGTCCTTCACTTTTCCCACGGCCTCTTGGGCAGCTGCTAAGGTTTCTTGACTTGCTGTGGTTTCAAAATGAGCGACTGCTTTTTCTGCATCTTCAGCGATTTTCGCTGCCTCTTCCTCTTTTGCTTTTTTAGGGTCTTTCTTTTTAATAGGAAGAGAACCTGTTTTTTTGGTTTCTTTTTTCACCACCGTAACTTGGTCTGCAGAATTTTTACGAACTGTATAAAGCCCACCGACAAGAACTCCTGTCAAGATGAATATCGTTGCCAATCGAAGCCATAGGGGACTACGATCAAAACGGTCTAAAATTGTTTTCATTTTCCTATCTCCCTCACCAGACTTAATCCTTATCGAAAATATTTCCGATTTCTACTTCAATTTTATTTTCTGCTACATCAATGTTGGTCACACGTAGAAGTGACTTATGATCAAATAAATCTTTACTTCTAGCAGAAGTGTTGTCCGCAAAAATAGCGACTCCTGCTAACTCTGAATCGAACTCAGCTAAGAGGCTAACCATCCCACTGATGGTTCCCCCTCCTTTAAGGAAGTCATCGACAATCAGAACACGGCTTCCAGCTTTCAAACTGCGTTTGGACAAAAACATTTTCTCAATCCGATCGCCACTGGAACCTGATACATAGTTCACACTGACCGTTGATCCTTCTGTAATTTTTAGATCTCGTCGCACAATGACAAAGGGAACATTTAAGACATTGGCTACCGCGTTTGCTAATGGAACTCCCTTGGTTGCCACCGTCATAACAGCATCGATTTTTTGATCTCGAAAAGCCTTGGCAATAATGCGTCCAATATTATTTAGGATTTTTGGATTGCTCAACAGGTCTGAAAGGTAGATATAACCACCTGGTAAAATCCGATTGCTTTCTGACAATTGATTGCACAAGTTTTGGACAATTTCTCTTGAATCTGCATCCGAAATCGATGGTGTAAAGATGACCCCTCCACCTGCCCCAGTGAGAGTTTCAATGTGTCCAATTTCCATTTCTTCAAAGGCCCGTTTAATAATAACAATGTCCTCAGAAATAGAGGATTTGGCAGATTCATATTTCTCCGCAAATGTATTTAAACTTGTCAATTCGTAGGGATGATTAATCAAGTAGTTCGAGATCACAACCATCCGCTCACTTCTTCTTAGCTTCATTATCTCTCCACATAGTTTTTTATTGTATTATACCATATTATACCAAAAAACGAACATTGTTAGTCTTACAACATTCGTTTCTCGTTTTTTTACTAACAAACTAAGAGAAGGCTTTTTTGCTCTAGTTTATTAGGAATCTTTTAAATTTGGCTTATAGAAGGAGCGGTTATCCAAGGCAAAAATTTTATTGGTCATTTCACCAGGGCCCACTAAAGCCAAGGCTGAGGTCATCATCATCATTTCGGCATCTAGATTATCAATCATATGAATGATCTCTGCTTCCATAATTTTCGGACGAACTGGACTACCATACTCTAATAGACCATGGTGACTTAAAATGACATGTCGTAACACAATCACATCTTCTTTTTGATCATCAATCTTCAGCTCTTGCAAGACCTTGGTAATTTCTTCATCAATCAGAGCAATGTGTCCGATGAGATTCCCCCTGACCGTATATTCCGTATTTTCAGGACCTGAAAGCTCCAGTACCTTGGCAAGATCATGGAGCATGATCCCTGCATAGAGGAGACTTTGATTTAATTGAGGGTAAACTTGAGAGATGCTCTCGGCCAATCGAACCATGGTTGCTGTATGATAGGCCAAGCCAGTCTCAAAAGCATGGTGGTTGGTTTTGGCCGCAGGATACGAGTAAAACTCCTTGTCGTACTTGTTGTAGAGCGCCCTCACCACACGTTGCCAAACTGGATTTTCTATCTTGAAAATCATCCCCGACAGGTAATCTTTCAAATCAACTGGATTCACCGGAGGTTTTTCTTTAAAGTCTGCTGGATTAGACGGTTCCCCGCTTTGAGGCAAACGCAAGGTCAATTGATTGACCTGGGGCGTATTGTTGTAGACCTCCCGGCGTCCGCTCATATGAACTACGCGACCAGCTTGGAACTGCTCCACATTATGCGGCTGAGCATCCCACAATTTCCTTCAATCGTGCCTGTCTCATCTTGAAAGACAAAGGCAAGATAGTTCTTTCCAGCCCGTGTCTGACGAACATCTGCTGACTTAATGAGGTAGAAGCCTTCAAACAATTCGTCTTTTTTCATTTGATTAATTTTGACCATCATCTTCTCCATCTTCTAAATTCAATAGGCTTGCCATATCTAGATTTTCTGACGTTTCTATACTTCGAAGAGTACGCTCGATAGCATTTGTTCTTCGGTTTAAGAGTTCATCGATGTTTCCAGAAGCATGTTTCAACTGCCGTTGGGTCTTTTCTAAAACGCCTCCAAATTTTTGGAACTCTGTCTTGACTGAAGCAAGGACCTTGCTAATATCATCTGCACTTCGTTGAATATTCAGAGTCTTAAATCCGACCGATAGGGAATTTAACAAGGCTGAAAGAGTACTTGGCCCCGCGACAACGATCTGCTCCTCTCTTCGGAGGCGATCAAAGAAGGCTGGGTCGCGGACCACTTCTGAATAGAGGCCTTCCGTCGGTAAAAAGAGAATCCCAAAATTAGTAGTGGCAGGCGGATATAGGTATTTTTGATGAATGTCCTTGGCAAATTGTTTAATACTAGTCTGAAGGAGCTTGCGACACCGTTCAATCTCCTCTTTCTCTCCACTTTCATAGGCTTCTTCCAGTCGGTAATAACCCTCCAGAGGAAACTTAGAGTCGATTGGCAGATAGACGTATTCCCCTCTTACCTGACCAGGCATCTTGATTGCATACTCGACGCGTTCGCTGGAATGAGGAACTGTTACAAACTCTCTCTCGTATTGGGCGGGAGTTAGGATATCTTCAATAATCTGGCCCAGTTGAAGTTCTCCCATAATCCCACGGGTTTTGGTATTAGAGAGGACCTTATTGAGACTCCCCACATCTCTAGCGACCGTCTGCATTTCCCCAAGGCCTTTATTAACCGACTCCAATTGTTTGGAGACAGTCTCAAAAGAGGTTTGGAGACGACTATGCAAGGTTTTTTCCAACTTTTCTTCGACCGTTTGACGCATCTGCTCCAACCGCAAATCATTGGAGGCTTGAATCTGTTGCATCCGTTCGTCCGTTTTGTCTCGGTTTTTAGTAAAATTCTCAGCAAGTTCTGCTCGTAAAGCAGTCGTTTGCTGATGCATTTCTGTCCGTAATTCCATTAGACGGTCACTGATCGCCATCTCTATCTGCTGACCAGTGATTTGCTGAGCTTGTCGCTCTCTCTCAAATCGGTAATCCAGCTGATCCGAAAGATGATCTTCTTGGTCTTCTAGTAAGTCACGGATCCGTTTGTTATCAGCTGTCCGTTGTTGGTACAGCAAGAAGAGCAAGACAAGATTTCCCACTCCTAATACAAAAAGGATTAATTCCATCTTATTTCCCATCCTTGCTATAAATGATAACAGCATAGCCTCGATCAACGCTTAAGGTGATCGGCTGATTGCTAAACTCATTGGAACCATAAATAGCTTTTTTAAAATAATTGGTCGAATTTAAGGGATACTTGGCTCCTTCAATCTGGATGGAAGCTCCCTCAACCGGCATGAAAGCTACATACGTATAGCCTGCTAGGGGCTGAATGGTGTGGCGACCTGCTGGACGATAGCAGAGATAATTTTGTCGGTCCATCAAGCAAAGTTGCGACATAAGGGGAGCAATCTCTGGATCAGTGGGCAAAAAAACGCTGGCCAAGTGGTGATCCATGCGACCACCAAAGGCTCCAAAGATTAGAATTTCTGCTTGAGGCCAACGTTCTAGTACTTCCTTAATCGCCAATTCCAGGTCAGTATCATTTTTTTCTGCTGCCGAAGTCCGTAATTCGTGAGCCGCAGATTGAATCCTCTGGAATTCTTCTGGCTCAACAGAGTCAAAATCTCCAACTGCTAAAGATAGTTCCAATCCTTGCTCTAATAGGAAAAGGCAACCTGCATCCACTCCGACATAAACATCCAAGTCTAGCGGAATGGCTTCCACTCGGCCTCCAGCTACAATCGCAACCTTAGTCTTGGATGGCTGCTCGAAGGGTTTGAACTCGTTCATTCACATCTCCATTAAACACATAGGAACCTGCTACAAAGACGTTTGCTCCTGCTTCTTTCGCAGCGTGAATCGTCTTATCATCAATTCCCCCATCGACTTCAATATCGAAATCCAAGCCTTTTTCTTCACGCAATTGAACCAATTGACGAATCTTATCCATGGTTTCTGGCAGGAAGGCTTGCCCACCAAATCCTGGATTGACAGTCATGACAAGTACTTGATCCACCAAGTTCAAAATGTGTTGGATACTTTCAACAGGGGTTCCTGGATTGATGACCACACTTGGTTTTACCCCTGCCAAACGAATTTTTTGAAGGGCGCCATGGATGTGTGGAGTCGCTTCGACGTGAATGCTAATGATATCTGCCCCGGCACGCGCAAACTCTTCGATATGTTGCTCAGGATTGGTCACCATCAAGTGGCAGTCAAAAACTAGCTTGCTGTGAGGACGCATACTAGCAACTACACCCGCACCAAAGCTGATATTCGGTACAAAGTGGCCGTCCATCACATCGATGTGAGCGTACTCCGCACCAGATGCTTCCAATTTCTTCAATTCACTTTCAAAATTTGCATAATCTGCACTCAAAATAGATGGGGCTAATTTGTTTGTTTTCATATTATTCAGGTCTCCTTATTTGGGTAATTTTTTCGATACTTTTTTATAGGTTTCTCGTCTATTTTCGATCTCACTCAAGAACTGTAAGTAATTCTCAAAGCGGAAGGAAGCAATGATCCCTTCCTCGACAGCAGGTTTGACGGCACAAGATGGTTCATGTGTATGGGTACAAGTACGGAACTTGCAATCCTGGCTTACCTTGGCGATGTCTGGAAAGCATGATTCAGATCTTCTGCATTGTCGACTTCATAATCTAAAGAGGAGAAGCCAGGGGTATCCGCAATCTTGCCACCATTGAGATCATAAAAGCTGACGGCTCGCGTCGTATGGCGGCCTCGTCCAAGGCTGTCGGAGATCTCTCCTGTCTCTAGCTCCAACTCTGGAGCCAAGGTATTCAAGAGGGTTGATTTCCCCACTCCTGTTTGGCCCATAAAGACCGTCACCTGATCCTTCAAGAGAGGCAAGAGCTCTTCCTTATCAGTGACAAAGTCATACCCCATTTGGCGATAGACTTCTTGAAAAGGAAGCATGACAGCCGGATCTTCTAGTAAGTCCATTTTTGAAATATAGACAATTGGATGAATGACTTTTTGCTCCAAGAGGACCAAAAAGCGATCCAATAAATTAACATTAAAATCGGGCTCTTTGGCGGACATGATAACGACAGCCTGATCAATATTAACAATCGGTGGACGGACTAAGCTATTCTTTCGAGGGAATATTTTTAAAATATAGCCTTCCGAATTTTCTTCAGCTGAAAATTCTACTTTATCTCCAACATAGGGAGTTTGTCCTTTTTTCCGGAAATTTCCTCGAGCGCGTGTTTGGTAAATTTCCCCTTCGCACTCCACATAATAAAAACCGGCCAAGGCTTTAACAATCGTTCCTTGCAACTAGCACTCCTTTAAAGTTAATACTACTATTATATCAAAAAATATAATATAGCGCTTGCTTACTTGAGTATGAAAAAAACGAAGGTATCTCAATTTTTTTGAATAGGATTCACATAAGAGGTTGTAAACGTTTTGGGATAGATTTGTAATAGAGAAAAGGGGATGATATATATGTTTCTTATGGGAAGTACAAACCATTTTACAGATAGTAAGTGACGGAGACTGATACAGTTATTGACGAAGCTATCTGATTAGTAATGAAAGAAGCCGATTTTGGTGGCAGTATTTCTGACTTTCTTACTAATCCCTGCCAGTTATAAGGAGGTCCTTTATCCCAGACGATGAGCTTGAACCTGAAGGTGGGCCCCCAGTCTCAATCGTCTTTCTTCTTGCTCTCTTATGGGTTATCTTTCTTCTCAAAGATACCTCTGCAGAACAAGAAGAACTTTATCCTCAACTGAGTTATGAATAAGTAAAAGAAAGAAGAGAGTGGGACAGAAATCGGTAATTCGTTAGAATTCGATTTCGTCGTCCCACCTCCGCACAGTTGAGTAGGGCTGTAAAAGCTGATGAAATCAGCCTAGTAGATCCCACTCAACCACTGCGTCTTGCTCGACTATCCAAAGACAATTGAGAGGCTAGGACTTTTGTCCCACTCTCTTTTCTGCTAGCTCCATACATTCGATAGAAAGGATGCTATTTTTTCTTGGCATTTCTGTCAAAAAGAGTATAATAGAACTATGCGGAGGTGGTGGAACGGCAGACACGCATGCTTCAGGCGCATGTGCCCCTTCGGGCGTGAGGGTTCAAATCCCTTTCTCCGCATCTTGGAAAGGTGGCTCAGTTTGGTACGGCACCGGACTCGAAATCCGGCAAGTGGATTTTCTTCACGCGCGGGTTCAAATCCCGTCCTTTCCTTTTATTACTCAAAAAGACATGGGCTTTGAAGCCCATGTCTTTTCCATTATTTAATTCCTGCTTCTAGAAGACTGTCAGCTAGACGGGCGAAGTCTTCTAAACTAAGAGCTTCTCCTCGTACAGAAGGTTTCAAACCGGCTGCTTGGATCCCGGCTTCCAATTTTGCCTTCACGTCTTCGGTCTTGCCAAAGCGACTGGTCAAGTTGTTCCAAAGAGTTTTGCGGCGGTGGACAAAGCTAGCCTTGCTGACGGAGAAGAGAAAATCTTCATCCTTGACTGCCACAGCTGGCTCTTCACGACGCACCATCTTGAGGATGGCAGAGTCGACGTTTGGTGCTGGCACAAAGACGGTGCGTGGCACGATAAAGGCTACCTTAGCCGTCATATAGTATTGGACCGCAATGGACAGAGATCCATAAGCCTTGGTATTCGGTTCAGCTGAGATGCGGTCTGCCACCTCTTTTTGCATCATCACCACAAATTCTTGGAAAGGGATTTTGGATTCGATCAAGTGCATGAGGATCGGAGTCGTAATATAGTAAGGAAGGTTGGCCACTACCTTGATTGGAAGGTCTGGATTTTTAAACTCTGCGATGTACTGGTTGAGGTCTACCTTGAGGATGTCTTGATTGACAACCGTTACATTGTCAAAATCCCGCAAGGTATCCGCTAAGATGGGAACCAAGCGGTCATCAATTTCAAAGGCCATCACTTCTGCGGCATTTTCCGCCAAAAACTCAGTCAACGCTCCGATTCCGGGACCGATTTCGATCACATTGACCTGTTTATCAATCTCAGCAGTGTCCACAATCTTTTGAAGGATGTTGGTGTCGGTCAAGAAGTTTTGACCAAAGGATTTTTTAAAGGTAAAGCCGTGACGCTCCAGCACTGCCTTGGTCACGCTATAATCTGCAATTCTCATATCTTCTCTTTTCTAATCAGTTTAGGAGGAGAAATAATCTCTATCTCACTTTTTTCTCCACAAGCTGGTCTAACAGTCTTCTACGAATGCGTTCTTCTCCGCTTGGTAGACATAAGCTTCCCCATCCTTGTCTAGGACCGTCTCCAATAAGGGTTCGATATCCAAGGCCGCTTCAAGGCTAATGAGGGTAATCTTAGATGGATCGTCCAAGTCTTCTTGAGACTCATAGCCTGTAAAGAATTGCCAACCGCTGTCTTGCGGGTGATGAGGTACATCGTGAACTGCCCAATTTATCTCACGTCGTAGGAAGCAATCCTTGGTAATTATCGCCCCTTTTTGTATATCAAGATTCAACTGGGGGACCATCAGGCTCGCAATATGTTCCCGCGCAAAATCCAGCTCATCTCCAAGCTGGATGGAGGTAATATAAGCGGGTTGATTGGTTAAACGTCCTTTGAACTTTCCATCGCGGATTTCAGTGAGTTCGACCCACATACGCTCTGCTCGACACCCATTCTCCAAGACTGTATCCAGCACAAAGATGAGGCGAACCTGGTCCCCAGGCTTCAATTGGTTGATTTCTTCTCGACTCGGAATCAAAAATTGCCGTGGATTCTTTTGATGCTTTGCTTGAACATCCTCTAAAGAATAGCCGATTCCTTTTTTCTTATCTGTAAACAGATTGAACAATCCCATCTTCCACCTCCATCACTATTTTTTATAAGAAGCCAAGGCATCTTCTACTTGAGACAGACAAACCCCAAACAACTCCAAACGTTTGAGCAGTTGTTTGCCATTGCAGTAGCCGATGCGCAAGGCTTCGCCTAGATATTCCCGTCGTTTGCGACTGTCACTGCCCATCAAGAGACCGAGACGCATCAGGTCTGACTTGGTAATATCAAAGAAATGCTCATCTTCATAGGAGCCAACCAGTCCAGATAAGGCCTTTTCTAAGTCTTCAAAGCTGGCATGCTCCACTCCCAAGGAACGGCCCTTGGTTTGGATTTGGGCACTGCCTCACCACGATTTAAAAAGGCATGCTTGGCCTGCGGAATTTCTTGCATGATGATCTTACGAATCCGCTCCCCATTGTAATCTGGATCCGTAAAGACAATGACCCCACGCAACTCTTGCAATGTAGCAATGCGTTCTAAATCATCCTGATTAATAGCCGATCCACGTGTCTCATAGGTATCCACCTCATAATAGCGTTTCAGATTGGCCGTATCGTCCTTGCCTTCAACAACAATCACTTCTGGTATTTTTCTTTTCTCAGTCAAGGCCAAATACCTTTCTCGCATTGTCATAGGTGGCTTGTGCCACCTCTTCACTAGTCATTCCACGAAGCTCTGCGATAAAGTCTACTACATAACGGGTATAAGCTGTTTTATTTTCTCGGCCACGCTTAGGAACTGGTGCCAAATAAGGAGCGTCTGTCTCAACTAGGATCTTGTCCAAAGGTAACTCTTTGGCTGCCTCCTGAATGTCTGTCGCTTTTTTGAAGGTCACCACTCCCGAGAAAGAGATCATCATGCCTAAATCCATAAAGCGTTTGGCATCTTCTAGGCTTCCTGAGAAAGAATGCATGATCCCACCGCATGGGCCAACTCCTTCACTCTTGATAATAGCATAGGTATCTTCTAGCGCATCACGCGTGTGAACCACAAATGGTAAGTCTAGTTCCTTAGATAGCTGAATCTGACGGCGAAAGACCTTTTCTTGAACGTCCTTTGGTGCTGTCATCCAGTGGTAGTCCAGACCGATTTCCCCTAAGGCGACGACTTTGGGATGTTTCAGCCGTTCCAGTAGATAGGCCTCTACCTCAGGACTATAATCGCCTGCCTCAGTAGGATGCCAACCAAGGGTGAGATAAACTTCTGGGTACTGGTCTGCCAATTCTATTGCTCGTTCAATGGTTGGTTTGTCAAAGCCAACAACATTATGGGCAATGACTCCCAGCTCTTTTGCTAATTCTAATTCCTCTTGTTCTCTTCCTGCAAACTCTTCAACGTTGAGGTGAGTATGGGTATCAAATCTGCATATGAATCCTTTTCTACGATTTTTCTCACTCTATTATAACAGAAAGCATAGCTGAATACACTTTTGGCAAAACAAAAACCAGTAGTCTCGAGTTTCTACTGGTTTTTAGGTTTTTATCTGAATTACGCAGCCAAAACTTTGCGTCCTTTACGACGACGAGCTGCCAATACGCGACGACCGTTTTTAGTTGCCATACGGTGACGGAAACCATGTTTGCGCGCACGACGAAGTTTACTTGGTTGATAAGTACGTTTCACGATGAATACCTCCTCATAGATTTTGTATTCGTTTAGCCGGCTATAATGTGATCAGTTACTAAACATACTTTACTATTCTATCTGATTCAAGGCTGTTTGTCAATAGCTATGAAAAATTTGTTGGATCAAGTTCAATGATACCGTATTTATTGGGCATCTCCTTCTATCCTTTGACGAGTTGCTTCATAGTAAGGAAGCAAGTAGGCCATTCCTTTTTTTAATTCCTCAAGAATAGCATCTCGGCTAGGCGCTTGTGATAGATTTACATCGACTTTTACCAAGACCTTTCGGACCTGGCCAGCTTCCACACCTTTGAGAAGTCTCAGACGATTGGCTTCTGTCCCTTGAAATCGTTGGCTGACACCTTCTATTTGGGCGAAGTAATAGACTGGCCAAGAAACCGGAAGAGTTAAAACTTGGTTCTGTTTTGTAGACTCTCCTCATCCTTCTTGCGTTCAATAAAACTCACTTCCAAGGATACACCAAAATTTTCAGCATCCCCATAAAGTCGCAAGGCAAACATCGGATCTGTGATTTCTCCCTCTCCTTGAAGGTAGGCCCAAAAATGAGGGCGAAGGATTTGAGCTTGATTCATCCACTGACTAGTCCGGTCTTGTTTTAAATGCGGAAAAATCTTCTGAAAATCACTGACCAAATCAGTGAACTCCTTGCGAGCTTCTTGTCCTAACTCGCGATAGGTCAACATTCGCTCCGCATCCTCTCCCGCTTTAGCAGGGGCTAGGTACTTGATTCCCTGACAATGCAAAAAGTCTCTCATCTTACCATACATTCCAATTTTCCTTTCTCAAACAGAAAAGGAGAGACCAAGCTTACACTCCTCTCTCCCTTTTTAGACGGTAGATTAGCCTTCAATATCAACGACAACGTAACGATTTGGTTCTTCCCCTTCTGAATAGCTCGTTACTCCATCCATTTTCGATACGATACGGTGGATGATCTTGCGTTCGCTATTAGACATTGGATCTGTATGTTGTGCTTGACCTTCTTCTAGAGCACGACTTGCCAATTTTTGCGCATAACTTTGAAGGACTTCTGCACGGTGTTCAACATAATCATTGACGTTGATAGCAATGTAGAAATTCTTAGAATACTGATTGTAAAGGTAGTTCTGCGCCAACAATTGAAGGGCCTTGAGAACTTTCCCGTGGTAGCCAATCACACGACCCGGCTCATTGGTATCAATCTGCATATTGATGGTTCGACGGTTGTAGCTACTTGAAATGCTAGCTTCTACATCCATTTCGTCAATAACTGTTTGAACATAGGAAGTGACATCAGAAACAACCTTTTCAATGTCATAGCTTTCTTCTACTTCAATGCCCAAGTCAGCAAAATCAGACGTTTGGCGTGACTCAGTATCTTTAAGACTTGAATCGAGAATCTCCCCATGACCTTGTTCTTCAAGAATGGTTTCAGGAGCCTTTTCATATTTGAGAATCTCAGCCTTCACTTCTTCCGAAACTTCTTGACCTTCTTCTTCAACTTTTTTAATCGCAGCTACCACGCGACCCAAATCAACAGTCTCTTCACTGACACTCTTGACTGGTTCGTTTTGAGCATTAATTTCCTCAGGAACTCCCTTAACAGCTTGTTGATTGGCTTTTGATACTGTAGTTTCTGCAATCGGTTCGATGTCTACCACAGCTGGCTTCTTACCAAAGAGACCGAGGAACCCTTTCTTTTCGCGAGAAACGACAGTAATATGTGCTTTCATGCGCGGGATATCTAATTCTTTCAAACCATTTTGAATGGCTTCTTCAACATTGACTCCTGTATATTGGACCATCTGTCAAACTCCTTCTTAGTTTTTCTTTTTCAGTGCTTTATTAAATGCACGTCGTTTTTGTTTTTCTAAATCTTTGATTGCCTGTTGCTCTGCTTCACGCGCCGCAATGATCTTAAATGGATTGTTCAACAGGTAAGTTTGCCCAACTTGGTAGGCATTGGAAACTACCCAGTAGAGAGCAACCCCGCTGGCTGAGTACATGGCGAAGAAGAAAATCATGACTGGCATTGCATACATCATGGCTGTCATTCCACCATTTTTTTCTGGCATGGCTTTGTTGCTCAACCAGGTACTAAAGAAAGTGAAGACGGCTGCCAAAACTGGCAAAATAAAGGTTGGGTCTGTTGCGCTCATATCCAACCAAAGGAAATGACCGACTTTTAGGAATTCTACCCGACTCAAAGCTTGGAACAAGGCCATCAAGACTGGCATTTGAATAAACAATGGCAAGAAGGCCGAGGAAGTCTTGACTCCTTTTTCTTTATAGAGGGCCCGCATTTCCTCTGACATACGAGTGCGACTTTCCAAATCCTTCCCAGGGTATTTAGCCTGGATTTCTTTCACTAGTGGCTGAATCTCCTGCATTTTGCGCGAGGAGGTCATTTGATATTGGAAAACTGGCAAAAGAATTGTCCGAATCAAGAGAGTGAAGAGGATAATCCCAACTCCGATGTTTCCTCCGATTGAAAGAAAACGGATAACTTCTGCAAAGAAGTAAACGAATTTTTCCCAAACTCCTGATGATTGGGAAGTCACTTCAGACGTTCCACAGGCAGTTAATAAAAGGAGGGCTCCTCCTAATAAGCTAGCTACTTTTAGTTTCTTTTTCACGTAATTACCTTTCCTGACGATAGACTTGCGCTAATTTTAATACATGGACTAGATTTTTTTCAACTTGGTCAAAATCCAGCTCTTCAACACCCTTTCGAGCAATCACAACAAAATCATCTGCCACAAGATGATCCTGGTGCTTCATCAAAACATGACGAATCAAGCGCTTGATTCGGTTGCGTGTCACAGCATTTCCTAGTTTTTTACTAACAGATAAGCCGACACGGAAATGGGGCTGCTCTTGTGGCAAACGGTAGATCACAAATTTTCTATTCGCACAATTCACACCACTTTTAAAAATGGCATTGAAATCTTTTTCTCGCTTGACACGATAGCTTTTTCTCAAACTCCCACTCCCTCTTTTAAATTTATTCTATTATACCATAATTTCAAAAAAAACCAACGACCTTCTGGCCCTTGGTTTGAAGCCTCCTCCATTACTGTTAAAACGACTAGGAGAAGAGTTGCTGGATAGTTGCCAAGATGATGGGTAAGCTATAAATGAAGTTCAGTCCGATATGAGCAAGGATAGGATAATACAAGGAACCCGTCTTTTCATTCAGTAATCCAAACAGGAGAGAAGGGATCGTATAGATTAAAAAACTCAAGACAGTAAAGGGATGGTGGAGGAATTGAAATCCGCTATAGATGAGGGCAGGCGCCCATACACTCGCATAGAGGGGCCATTTTTTAAAGTAGGCTTGGACAAGCGCTCCACGGAAGATCAATTCCACTGTCATCGGTCGAATGATGACCACTAGGACAAAGAGGATGAGAGATCCTAAGGCTTCCAAGGTCACGGGAAAGGAGTGATAAATAGCTAGACGTCCTTTGGTAAAACCACTGAGAAAATAGTCCAGCCAATAGATTGCACAGCTAGTGAATATAGTGGCATAGACAGCGGGGAGAAATTGTTTCTTCTTTGCCCACTGAAAAACAGTACGTGGACTGTACTTCTTTACGAATGAAAAAACCAGCATCAGATAACCTGCCTCTAAAAAGAGAAGGGTCCAAAAATAGCTAAGGGCTTGGCCGACTTGGTTGCTGACTAGCTGGGCTAACTCGCGGAATTGCGGCCGCACCAAGATGTAAAAGACCAGCAGTAAAAGTGGATAAAAGAGCTTGGCCTTTGTCTTTAAAAATTTCATACATTCCTTTCAAGGGATAAAAAATGATTTATTCATCTTACCATAATCATTCCTAGGATTCAATTAGAAAGTGGACAAAAAAGAGGTCGAGACAGCCGTCTCTAACCTCTAGTTTCTATTAGAATACAAGCTTATTGTAGGGGGCGTCCGCTTCCTTCTACCCTTTTCTGTAAATCATAAAACCCACTAGCACGGACACAAGAATGGCTAGGCAAAGAATGGTCTCTAACCAAACAAGGGGCCTTAAAAGAGAATTTTGCAATAGGCCTTGGGCCATTTTCAGGGAAGTAGCTGTGATGACTGTGGGAAAGGTTAAGGCTGAAAAGGCTGGTTGAAACCCTTCTTTTATCATTCTGGGCAGACGCGTTAAAACGAAGAAATAAAAACCTTGAGAGAGACCGATCATGATATATAAGAGCCAAACCGGCAGACTGGCTCCACCAAGACGAACGAGGGCCGCTAACAGAAGAGAAAAGGGCGCACAATAAATGCCTTCTTGCCCCAATAAGTGGCTCGGTAAAGGGGTAGTTTTCAATCCCTGATAGATTAGCGGGTAAAGAATCAAGGTTAAGACAAAGCCAAACCCGAGAGTCAGATAGGCCAACTCAACCACCCCTACCACTGGATAGGTCAAGGCTGCCACAGCAATCCCTACATAAAGGACGGTCCAACTAGGGGTGGCATTGGCTCTTGGTTTTGCAAAAATATGGGTCTTGGTAAAGTAGCAAATTAAGCTACAATCTAAGAGGAAAGCAGACCACCAAACTATCTGGGCGAGTCCTCCAAATGCAGGAAACAGTCGGAGGAGATAAGTCGATAGAATCATCCCAGCCATGGGAAAGGTCGCCATTCCAGATAGAAGGGCTGGTTCTTGAAGTTCTATCTTGGTTTCTTGCCAGTAGATCAGATGGTGAAACAAAAAGAAAACCCATAGGATCAACCCGTCAGACTGAAGAAATGGGCCAGAACTGGGAAGGTATCAGACAGAAGGTTTCCCGCTCCTGCTAAACCTAATAGACAACCTGAAAATGCTAAAGGAATCTTTTTCATCTTGATCTCCAATTATTTTATCGCTTTCAGTATACCATAAAAGAGAAGGAAGCAGATCAAAAAAGAAGTAGGCATAAAAGCTACTTCTCATTTCCTTATTGTTAAGCTTGGCTCCATCATTTCACGCACAATTTTGGTTCTTTTACGCGTAGGGCTGCAATTCTGGATTGATAGGTGTATTGGCCAAGTTATTGGCATAGTTACAGAGACTAGCCAAACTCACACCTAGGACCACATCCAAAGCATTTTGGTGACTATAACCTGCTTCTAAAAATTCAGCTAAGGCCTCATCTCCAACGCGTCCCTTGGTATTGATCACTGCTAGGGTGAATTTAGCCAAGGTATCCAATTTCGGATCTGTTTCAATCGGAGTACGATTGCGCAGAGCTTGAAGAAGGTCGTCATTCATTTGGATCTGTTTAATCGAAAAAGCTGTATGCCCTGCCACACAGAAGGCACAACCGTTGGTCACCGCAGCAGTGATTTGGACAACTTCACGTTCAACTGGTGTCAAACTGTTGCGACGGTTAATCGCACCGACTGTACGATAGGCTTCTAGAGCTGTCGGCGCATTTGCTAAAAGACCGATGAGATTTGGAATATAGCCATTATTATCTTTTTGAACAGTTTCAAGAACCTCTTTTACCTCTTCTGGCGCTGTCTCAACTGTATGAATCTGAAATGTTGTCATAAATCTACCTCTTTTTCTCTTGGTGACACTTAGTCTATCATAGAATAGAAAGCTTGAAAAATATATATTTCATATACCTTCCATAAAAATAGTTATCACCAAGAAGAAAAGATTCAGACCTATCGACCCCACTTCTGTTCCCGTTCCAAGCAACTACTTCAAGAGAAAGGGCCTTCTTCTCATTTCCCTATCCTTCTAAGCCCGAGCAAGTAGCAGATAGATTAACAAGACTAAGAAAAAGAGGACACTAACGATCAAGGTCGCTAGTTTCATCCCTCGACGGGCTAGCCAATAGTTTGGCTTCCCTAAGTTACTGGTCGCATCTGTTGATAGTGATTGTTGTTGACGAGGTTGAAACATCACCAACAAGATTAGACTGATCGATAGAAGGAACATCAGCACAACAAATAGCATTTCCATCTTATCCTCCAAAAACTCGGAAAAGGGTGAGCAGTACCCCCAACAAGATAACGAGACCGATAACAACATTTAAAGTCAGGTTAACTTTTTCCGAGCGCGTTGCTTTTTCTTTTTCTGCGGATCGTCGCTTCAGAGCATTCATTCGTCCTTCTACTTCTTTATAGAACAAGTCCTTCTTCTGATCAGGCATTTCTATCACCTATCCCTTCTTGGAATCTCGAACGGAATACTTCCTGTTCGATCGCATTAGACTGTGCAATTTGATTTGAAACTGCGTGTCGATAATTCTCTATTGATTGATAAATTTCTTTAATACGTGCTACGAGTTTGTCTTTTTCTCCTTGCCTAAAGACATTTTCTTGAGCAAGATAAGGAGGGTCATGTAAAGTCTGTTCAAAGCCAAGGATTAGCTGTCGGTGCTCAAAGGCCTTGCGAACAATCCCTTGTACCTCCCCAAAATGATTGATGTCTAGATAGATACTAGATTGGTGAAGGAGCTCCTTGATCCGCTCCTGGCTAATACTCTGATACAGGACCAAATTGGGGTAGCGGACTAGAGACATGAGCTCTGGAGACATTTCTGTCACTGCAGCAACTCGGAAGGTCACATCCGGTAATTGCTCTAGCAAATAAGGTAAGGCTTCAATCTGATCTGAATTTGTTAATACAAAAGCATCCTTACGAACATCATCTTTGATTACAAAATCATAGATATAGCCAAGAGGGGCAAAAAAGCCCTGCTGCTCTGGTGATACCAACTGTAGAGCACGGAGATAGGTCTCCCTTTGAGGGATGAAGATCTTCTTCGTCCGTATCTCTGGACTGTTTAGGATGAGTTGCATATTGCCTGGCAGACTATCCCGTAATGGCTCTTGCCAAACCAAAACATCCCGGCCTACCAGTCCCATTTTGCCGAGTTGCAAACTCAAAGCAAAAGACTGAGCCAGCGTATTGAAAATCACCTGATCTAAAGCAAATCCTCGGTATTGGACATAAAAGACGTAGAAATCTAGTCGATTTTTAAAGATACGCATAGGCTCATGATCCAGGGTCAAGAGCAGATCACCTGTTTGATGATTTTCTGTCAGGCGTTCTATTTCTTCTTCAAAGTAGGTGGTTAACAAAGGATTGCCCTGACCATCACAACTGGTTACCGCTATTTTGCGACCATACTGATCATAGCGATCCACTGTCCTTACTTGTCCCTCTTGATTGAACCACTCTACCCGCTCAACGATTCGCTTATGAGTCGCTCCTTGGTAATAGATACGCGCTTTTTCTTGGCCGTAATAGGAAATCCGGCCACCAGACGCATCTCCAGTAATTTCCCAAAAATCAGGAACTAAAATTTCGTTAAAGAAGCGCCCCCGTTTTTCACCTGTCGGTCGACCTAAAAAGTAAAGAAAAGGCGACTCCACTCCATCGGGTAAAAAACCATTTGCTTCCAAGACGATTGTTGGATGCCTATAACCTGCTCTTTGTAAAGAATAAAGCAGATCTTGGCTTTCGCGCGAAAACCGATCAAACACATTAAGCATGGGTCACCTCCTCAATCAATTGAGACCAAGCTTTTTCAACCTTACTGGTTAGAAAATCTTCTGCACGCGCATAAGATGCTTGACGCATGGATGCCACCTTTTGACTCTGGTATAGCAAGCGGATCTTTTCAGCGAAGGACCTCGCTATCCTGTCCACAATCTGGTCTGGTTCAGTCGGAAGCAAGTAGCCATTCTCCCCATCTCTAACAAAGTTCTGATTGCCGTAGGGGACATCAAAGCCAATGATTGGAAGACCAGAACCAATTGCCTCCATCAAGGTGAGACCAAAGCCTTCACTGGTTGAAGCCGATAGGTAGACTTCATAATCTTTGTAAATAGCGGTCAAATCCATATGCCCTTTGAGCTGGATATAGTCCATCGCTCCTAACTCTTCAATCAGCGACCGCAGTTTCTCTTCCTCTCCGCCTTTTCCATAAATATCAAAAGAGAGAGCAGGTAACTCTTTTTTTGCTTCGACAACTGCTCGAATTAACCAGTCGATGTGCTTTTCTGTCGCCAGACGCGAAGCAGTTATCAAAGAAAAAGGTTTACGAGAGTCCTTTTGTGGTAGACTTTCAAGACTTCCTACCGGAATGGTGTAAATAGCAGGAGAATGCTGGGTATATTTTGCAAATTGCGCTGCCAAAACTTCCTTTTGGCGATCTGTCGCGACAATAAAGAAGTCCACCTTATCCGCATTAGTAAATTGGTAATCGTAATAATTGTTCCACAAAATATATTGATCATCAGTACTGTTAACACTATAGTGCTCCGCATGGACCACGACTCCTAGACGAGCTTTTTGGGCCTCTTCAAAAATGGGTTGGCCGATGTCCGTCTCCCGATCCAAAATCACCAAATCTTGTTTGGTCAAGTTGAGGGTTTGCATGAAATAGCGAATCAATTCCTGCCGGCCCAGGAGATAACGATCCGGGAAACGGTAAATCTCCTGACCATCTGCCACCTGCATCCGATAGGCCACACTTCCGTCCTCATTGTAGAAACGTCGTTCAATCAAATTGGCTTGATTATTTTTTGGGATAAAGTACTCTGTACAGTAGCGAGTATAGGAAAAATAATCTTTTCTGACTAGGATCCCTCCGGAAACATACTCACAGCGCTCTACATAGGGACTCTTTTCATCCCGAAGATAGCAGGTCAAAAAACTGTCCTGGTCTTCGTAGAAATAGCGTTTCACCTTCCCCGTGGTCTCTTCTCGCGTTGGTCTCCCAGCGAACCCAGCCAGGACTTGCTCCACCGTGTAAGTCGTAGGCGCAATTTTGATATCTGTAAAATGGGTGTAGAGCCATATGATTTCATGGTCTTTAAAGCCAATATTCTCTGTTAAGTGTTGAATATTGTCTGCTAATATCATATCCATAAAAATAAATTTTGCAGGTTCTTGGATCTGTCGTAGCAACTTGGCCCGATAGGCTTGTGCATACTCGACGCCACTACTGGCCCATCCAATCCCAAGATTGATATTGTATACTGTCATAAATCCTCTTTTATGGGAAATACAGGACAATTTCCCCTTTTGTATTGATTTCTACTCGACTGAGTAAAAGATTGCGAACCATCTGCTCTTTTGCCATAGCCTTCATCCGATCGAAAGACAAGTAGGCTTCTTGGTAAAATTCGACCAGCGGATTCTTTTTGACTGGTGTACTGGCCAGATAAGGCCACACGTAATTGTTGCAAATAATCCACTTGTTCCACCCAATTTTTCATCAATAGCCTTTAAAAAGTACCATCCGTTGAAATTGAGCAACTACCTCATCGGATTCAAGCGTTTGATATTTAGCAAACAACTCAGAGCGGGCTAGCTCCCAGAGAAAATCCTCTTTTGCCTGTTTGGAAGGAAAGGCTTGAGGGATCTGGGCAGGAACAACCCGATAACTGATATGATCTAGAATATAGTGATAGAAGGCCATCGGGTCTTGGTACTTCTTGTTTTTGGCTACCTGGGCAAAAACTTCTCGAGCAATTTTCTCGATTAGTCCGTCCAAACGTCTACCTAACCTGATTAAACGATCCCGTTCCTTATAAACCAAATCTCGTTGAATGTTCATACTCTCTGCGAACTCTAAGGTCAAGCGACGACTAGCTTGCGCAGCACTTTCACTCGCATCCTGAGCTTGAGCAATTATGCGTTGGTATTTTCTCCGAGATAGAGGTTTGGCTTCTTGAAGTCGATCCTCTACGTCATAATCCTGATACCTATCTTGGATCCAGTTTGGACCCCAGTTTTTGATCAAGTCATCCTCCAGAGAGACAAAAAACTTGGTTTTTCCAGGATCTCCTTGACGTCCTGATCGTCCTCGAATCTGGAGATCTATCCGGCGATTCATCATCCTCTCCGTCCCGACGACCACTAATCCGCCTAAGGCAGCAACATCCGGCCCTAATTTGATATCTGTCCCCCGACCTGCCATCGAGGTCGCAACTGTCACTGCTCCTTTTTGACCAGATTCAGCAATCATCTGTGCTTCACGAGAAGCCTTGTTGGCATTCAAGAGATTATGGGGAATTCCTTCACGAAGGAGAAGGTTTGAGTACAAGACAGACATCTCAACCGATCCGGCAAAGATCAAAATCGGATTTCCCTTGGCATGGACTTCTTTGATGTAGGCCATAGAGGCATAAACTTTTTCTGGCAAGGTCTGGTATATCTCATCTGGAAGATCCTGGCGGATGCGTTTTCGATTGGTTGGGATCTGAACCACTGACATGGCATAGGTCTCCAGAAATTCAGCTTCTGCAACCTTCCCGGTTCCCGTCATACCACCGAGTTTCCGAAACATCTTGAATAAGTTTTGGTAAGTGATCGAAGCCATGGCCCGTGTCTCTGGTGTCAAAGGAAGTCCTTCTTTGGCTTCAAGTGCCTGATGAAGTCCCCCTTGAAGGCGAGTCAATTCCATGAGACGCCCCGTTGCCTGATCTAGAAGGACAATCTCCTTCTCCCCTTTTTCATTAACACGGACGACATAATCCTTATCTTTTGTATAGTTTTGATGCGCTTGTAATGCCAAATTGATATGGCGGACGAGATCACGATGTTGAGGATTATACAAATGTTGAATGGATAAAAAAGCCTCGGCTGCCTTCACCCCTTTAGGGGTCAACCAAACTTGTTTCTTGTCTCCGTCAATCTTGTATTCTTCTCCTTTTTGAAAGGTTCGAACCAAGGTATCTACAATCCCATATAGATTGGATTGAACTCGAGGAGAACCTGAGATAATCAAGGGAGTCTGAGCACTATCCAACAAGATAGAATCAATTTCATCCACAATAGCATAGTTAAACTTTGCTAGGAATTGACCTTCGACAGAGGCTGTTAAATTTTCTGAAAGATAGTCGAAGCCCAAGCTACTATTAGTGGTGTAGACAATGTCAGCTTGGTAGAGCGTCCGCTTCCTAGCTGGGGAGAGTTCGCCCTCCCTATCTTGGAGTGGAACCCCGACCGTTAAACCTAGGAAACGATAAATCTTACCCATTTCTTCTGCATCACGAGTTGCCAGATAAGTATTGGGGGTAATCACCATAACCCCCCTTCCCTTCTATAGCATTCAGGTAAGCTGGCATGGTTGCCGTTAGGGTCTTTCCTTCCCCAGTTTCCATCTCTGCAATATTTCCTTGGTGGAGAACGATAGCTCCCATGACTTGAACATCGTAAGGAAACATCCCCAAGACTCGCTGAGAGACTTCTCTCACAACTGCATAAGCTTCTGCTAGCAAATCGTCCAGTGACTCCCCTTTTCGGAAACGACGGCGGAATTCCTCTGTCTTTTCTTGTAACTGCTGGTCTGTCAATTGAGACATTCTATCTTTCCAGCCATTAACCTTTTTTAAAATCTTTTTTATTTTTTTCAATTGAATAAAATCCACTAGGTCCTCATTTACTGCAATCTATTTAGTCTGTATCAGAATAGCTTATTGTTCAGACGAAATCGGAGAAATCGTGATATGGTGAAAAGTAAACTCTTGCTTCCCAGCACTGAGGAGACGCACTTGGTAAGAATAAGCTTGCTCTGGATAAACAAACCTGACCTGCCCCTCTGTACTGACCTGCCGGTCCACCATCTTACCAAAACGGTCTTGGCAAACAATCTCCAACATTACCGTATGAGCAGGCCTAGAAGTCATCTGAGCTTCAAGCACATATGTCTGGCCTCTCTGTAAAAGCGGTAGAGTGGGTGCCATCCGGTCCTCCCCATAGCTTGTGAGGGATTTCCAGGTTTTTAAGACTTTGCCAGAAGGCATTAAAGGATTCGTAAACCGAATCTGATCGACTGCCAATCTCTGAATAACAGACCCCCATAAATAGTCTGCCGAAGAGGTTGACCCCCAATAAATCTGGCGACCTTTTTGTTTTCTCATCCTAATCATCCGCTTCTACCAAAATCTCTTTCCATGATTTCTTTGTATTGGGTCAAGAACCACTCGATGATGGATTCCGTTGCATCATTGTGGCGACCCGGCCGACTCGAACTAATGATCCGAACAGGTTGGTGATAAAGAGCTTCTAAAATATCCGAATAAGCCTTCTGGTCGTAGTCATCATCTCTCATGTAAGACAAGGCTAATAGAGTATCCTTTAACGCTGCTTGACCAAATCGATCCCAAAAACGCTTGTTCAAGGCCTCAATCCCTTCACTCGCCACTTGACCGACTAGCAACTGCATCATATCGAGTGATGTCCCAAATTCATCTGGCCGTTTAAACTTCAGATTGGCCACTACATCCCCAAGATTGACAATAGGTTTTCCAACCAAGATTGCATGGGGTGAATATGAAGCTCCATAGTAGAGGGCTCCATAAGTGCCCATTGATAGACCTGAAAAGTTCAATTCTTTTGGACCAAATCCTAAGGATTGGAGATGGTAATCGATAAAATCCTGAATCTTCTTTTCTAACTCCGGAGAGCCTAGGTAGAAGCATCCTCCCTCTAGACGCGGATCCGAAAAGAGAATGAAGGGAGCTCCCATATTTTTCATCATGGAAAAGCCTTCAAAGCCCTCCGCAGGACGATAGCCAGAGAAATAGACATTCAGCGGTGGCTTCAGGTCTCCTGGATGGAAATAAGCAAAAATTTCCTGACGCTTGCTGTCTCTGAGAACCTGGGAGCCAAGAGAAATTTCTCCAAAGGGACCGTGAGAGAAGCGCTTGTGCAAAGCACCGATAATCAGTTGTCCCTGCCCCCTCGCTTCCAGTGAAAAGGATAGGTAATAAGGACTAGTCTCGTCAATCAGAACCGGCCTTACCAAGTCTACTTCCGAATAGACGAGTTCCTTCTCTAACGATCCCAGACTACCACTCTGGAAAAATTGGACCCGCAAACGGATTTGACAGCCTGCCGTTTTCTCGTACTCTAACCATAAATCCGTAGGAATGGTCCCATTATAAGAATAGGTGTTAACCCACTGGGCTATAGGAGTATACTCCTCTCCATATGAACCGTCTAATTCCAAAAAGTGTTTCCCTCTGACCGTTTGCATCCCTTCAAAGTCTGATCTAATTCGTAAATCTCTGACGCTAAAAGCATCTCCGTACTGACCGTCATAAAGGAAACGATGAAGTTGATAGAGAAAGTGAGCCTTATCAGAAATCCCAAGCCTTAGCCTGAACCAGTTGCATCAAACAATCCAGTTCTTCTGTAAATGACTCTTGATCATATGTTTGATCATAGAAAACAGTGTAGGGCTGAAATAGAGCCAGTTCTTCTTTGAAGTTCAATAGCCTTTCAGGATGATCCAGCACCAAGGCCTTAAACTGCTTGATGCCTTGCTCCGCCATGTAATCCTCTATCTGTAGAGGTGTTTGGATAGAAAAATAATGCCAGTTCAGACCTTCTGGGATCGTCACTTCTCCCTGCCAATTTGTAGGTCCAATTTGAAGAATATGGCCTGTTTCCAACTTTCTGTCCATCCTAGTTTTCCATCCATCCTTCCCATTTGGCGATCAAGCGCTGGCCTGTGTATTCTTGAATCTTTTCGACGGAATAAATCAGCGATTCATTCCATGGTTTAAGATCTCTAAGGAAATAGTCCATCGCTTTTTCTAGCTCTTCCTCCATCTCCCCCAGGACATATCCATTTTTTAAATGGTCTACATACTCTGTTTGGGTGCGATTGATCTGAGGAATCCCTGCCGAAATGCCTGCAATCTGTGTATACAGATTGGGTTCCTCACTCATATCTACTATTAAGCGAGTCTGTTCTAATTCTTTGATGATGTCGTTCTCATGAAAGAAATTTTGAACCTTATAACGATCTAGCTTCTTTTCAAAGAGAGAAGCATCTTCGAGAATGTGGTTTTCTCCTAGCTCTTGAGAATCAACCTGAACACCTCTAGCAGCCATCCCCATCTCGCCAGCCAAGTCTTCTAACTGCCGATCCAGTGTCGCTACTGCTTCATCAGAAGCATTGTAGATTGCGAAAACGACTTCAAATAAAGGGTTTTTCGCTAAGATTTCGAACATTTTCTCTAAAACGGATTGAGAGGGGAGATTCTTTTCATCCAGGTAGAAAAAGATTTTCGACTCTTTCCTCTCTTGACTGCTTCCCAATCTCAGCCGCGAATCAAAGGACGTCAGGCGACGGACCTTAGAAGCAATACTTGGAGCAAGACGAAGCAAGTCTTGTTTCGTTTTTTCACTATCAGCCAGCACCAAGTCAACCTCTTTCAAAGAAATAGGAAGCAAGGAATCCTCTTGTGATAGTGGCTGGCGTTGCCCATAAAAAGAGAGAACCTTTGAAATGCCCCGCTCCACTTGTTGGATAAAGGGTAGATTAGCTGGATGGGCTGCAATCACCATACGATCGTGACCCGGAACTAGGTCTTCTAGTAAGGCTTTCATTTTTTCAGCAACCACTTCTCCCATGTCCGAGTAAGTTTCTCGTTTAAACTGCTTCTGAAAGGCTTCATTAACAAAGACCATGCGGCTAGCATCCGTCAATAACTCTCTCAAAACCCAGTCCCCTTCGGGGGTTAGATAGTCTTGGAAATACGGACTTCCCTCTTTGTAGTATAAGACACTGGAAATAAAACCTCGGTCATCTAGATACTGCACATAAACCGTTTCTTTACCCTTTAGCCGATTAACTGAAAGAAGATTCCCATCTACTCCCAAATCGATACTAGCGATGACCTGACCGCGACAGAAAGCCACTATTTGAAAAGGAGTATAAGCAAAGCTTGTTTGAGCTGGCCATTCCAAATCTTCGACCTGAATCGGTATCATCTCTTGGCGAGGGGAAATTCCCTGAATATGATCAAAAATTGATAGATAGTCTGTTTCCAACAAATCTTGCCGATGGAGGTAGTAACGCAGTTGTGGGTAATAATGTGGAAGCACTAATTTCCGCTCCACTCCCGCTTCCTGGAAGACGCGAATTTGATGAATGGTCTCATCAAATTCAATCATATCTTTCGACCAATACCAAGGCGTCGTCGTATTGTGCCAAATACGCTCGCTGCCATACCAGGCTGGGATAAAGTAATACATAGCAACTCCTAAAACAAATTTGTGTAGCGTTGGTTCACGCGAAGAGCTCGAACTTCCTCCCGGATCGTCGAAATCATCCCCACAAACATGAGAAAACTTCCTGGAATCATGACCAAACGCACGAGCCCTCTATCCCAAAGCAGAAAAAGGAAGGGCAACACGGTAAACAGAATTAAATACAGCGTCCCAAAAACCGTTAAACGGAAGACAATCCGATTGATGTACCTACGCGTCTCATCTCCAGGATAAACAAAATCAACATACTCTGAGTTTTTCATCATTTTGTCTGCAATTTCTTCCCCATTGACCGTTACAAAGGCAAAAGCAAAGGATAGAATAGCCATCATCAGACCGTAGAGCAATATCCAGGCTGGCTCTCCTATGACCAACTCCTTAGCAATAGTGGTAGCCCATGAAGCACGGGGGTTGATAGCTTGGACCAGCAAAAAGATGTATTGCGGGATAGAAACCAAGGTCATGGCATACATAAAGGGCATGCCTCCAGCTGGATTGAGCTTCATATCTAAAAACGTGTGAGCTTTCAAACTGTTGTGGATCCCCAGCTTATTCACAGGGATCCGATAGCGAGCATACTCGATGCATACGACCATAAACATAAATGCTAACAAGAGGAGAAATAGAAACAGAAGGCTGTATGCTGGAAGCCCACTCTTTGACAAGGTCCCAAGGACATCCTCTGGTAAGTACAGAAGCATCCCCGCCATCATGATTACAATAGAATTTCCCAAGCCTAGTGCGGTATTTAAATCAGCTAACCAGACTAAGAAAAAAGTACCTGCTATCATAATCAAGGCATTAAGCGAGACCACTAGAAGAGGGCTCAGGTCTGTTTCTAACGGGAGATAGATGGAAACCGCCAAAGATTGAACAAGAGCCAAAGCAAGTGTCAGATACATCTTCCGTCGCTCCACAAGGTCCGAACTGGTTTTCTCCAGATTATGACGTTTAGATACTGTAAACAACCGCCACAAGATCATTGAAGACATCCAAGGCGAAAGCCCGAGGGCAAAAATGGATAAGCCTCGAAGGTTCCCACCCATGATAGCACTCGTCAACTCCAGACCCCTTGCAGTACCTTCGTTCACATTTAAAACCTTCGCCAGGTCCACAAAGGGTAAGGTGATTTTACTTCCTAAAACATAAACAAAGACGAATAGGATCGTCCAACATAATCGATTCCTAACTCCAGATTGTTTCATCATATCCTACTCTGCTACTCCCCCTTCTCTCGAATGATTATCCTAACTAAATCCGCTCCTCAAATACTCGCATAAGACTTGACCATTTCACCCAGACAATCCCTTATCTATAAGAGAAAAAGTTCTTCAGAAGATGATCTGAAGAACCACTATTCATCTAGCTTTTCTCCAGTCATTATACCATATTTCACTAGGCTTTTCACCCGACATTCTCAAAGAAAACCGACAAATCCTCTCATGGATCTGCCGGTATATCAGTAGAATCGAAATAAGCAAATTTTCAATTTTAAGAAAGATGATTGTATTTACTTTTTACGATGGAAAAATGAGGCCAAGCCTGCAAAGAAAGCTACTACAAGCGTGATGAACAGCTCACGCGAAGTCACTCCCAGAGAGTCCGACGTCGATTTTGCTTCGGATACAGAAGCAGCCGATTTCTCTCCAGAGGAGCTCATCTGAGGAGTCACCTGACTTTCTGAATGAGTTTGGCTTGCCGAGCTAGAGGTAGACTGACTCGTTGAAAGAGACGTCGATTCCGATAAGAGCTGGCTTACTTTTGATGAAACAAGTGTGCTCCTTGGTTCCTGAGGGCTCGCCGAAGCAGACTCGTACACCACTGTAGATTCGTTTACCGCGTTTGAAGCCAAGGCAGAAACGGATGACCAACTTGATGTCAGTGACATCGAATAACTAGACGAAGTCGATCTATCTGTCGAAGGCTGGTTGGATGCACTCACTTGGAGCGATGCTGATGCCAATGTTGAGATAGACCCAGATGTTGAGGCTGACTCTAAGGCAGAAGCTTGGTTACTTGAAGTTGACTCTGATGCACTTACTGAAACCAACTCGGAATTCAAGATAGATTCTGAGACGCTTGCCGAAATCGACGCACTTGTTGATGCTGAAGTTGACACGCTAGTGGATGCCGAAGTCAATTCAGAGACTTGCTTAGTTGAGGCAGATTCTGAGGCACTTGCTGAAACCGATGTAGAATTCAAAACAGACTCGGAGCTACTTACTGATAATGACTCAATAGTGGACACTGAAGCAGATGCCGAAGCCGACGCCAACTCAGATGCTTGCTTGCGTGAAGTTGATTCAGAGCTACTGATTGAAACAGACTCTGAACTCAAGACTGATTCTGAGGCACTTGCTGAAATTGACTCTCTAGATTCTGAAGCACTTGTTGACGCTGAAACAGAATCGCTTAGTGATTTCGAAGTCAACTCTGATGTTTGCTTACTTGAGGTAGATTCTGAGCCACTTGCTGAAACTGATTCAGAATTCAAGACAGATTCAGAGCTACTTGTTGAGGCTGACTCTGAGGCTGAAACAGATTCCAATTCTGAGCTTTGTTTGCTTGAGGTTGATTCAGAGGTACTTGTTGAAACCGATGTAGAATTCAAGGCAGATACAGATGTACTTGCCGAAACTGACTCTCTAGATTCTGAAGCACTTGTTGACGCTGAAACGGAAACGCTCGTTGATTCCGAAGCCAACTCAGATACGGATGCAGACTGAAGTTCAGAAGATTCCATTTGAGCTACGGATGCTGAAGTGCTGGTTGAAACTGACTCTGAGGCTGAAACTGATTCCAACTCTGAACTATGTTTGCTTGAGGTTGATTCAGAGGTACTGGTCGAAACAGATTCTGAACTCAAGATTGATTCGGATGCGCTTGCTGAAACTGATGTAGAATTCAAAACAGACTCGGAGCTACTTACTGATAATGACTCAATAGTGGACACTGAAGCAGATGCCGAAGCTGACGCCAACTCAGATGCTTGCTTGCGTGAAGTGGATTCAGAGCTACTGATTGAAACAGACTCTGAACTCAAGACTGATTCAGATGCGCTTGCTGAAATCGACGCATTTGCTTCTGATACACTTGTTGATGCTGAAACGGAAACACTGGTTGATGCCGAGGTCAACTCAGATACAGATGCAGAATCTAGGGCAGATTCAGATGCGCTTACTGAAATTGATTCACTTGCTTCTGACGCACTTGTCGATACAGAAGTTGACACGCTAATGGATTCAGAAAGCAATTCAGAGACTGAGGCTGATTGTAGTTCAGAAGATTCCATTTGAGCTACAGATGCTGAAGTACTTGTTGAGACTGATGCAATCGATTCCGATACAGACTCACTAGTGGACACTGAATCAGATGTTGATGTTGACTCTAACTCAGAAGCTTGCTTGATTGAATCAGATTCAGATACACTGATTGAAATAGACTCGGAATTCAATACTGATTCAGATGCGCTTGCTGAAATCGACGCACTTGCTTCTGATACACTTGTTGACGCTGAAATGGAAACGCTGGTTGATGCCGAAGCCAATTCAGAGGCTTGCGTGCGTGAAGTGGATTCAGAGCTACTGATTGAAACAGACTCTGAACTCAAGACTGATTCTGAGGCACTTGCTGAAATCGACGCACTTGCTTCTGACACACTTATCGATGCTGAAGTTGACACGCTAGTGGATTCTGAAGTCAACCCAGATACTGAGGCAAACTGAAGTTCAGACGACTCCACTTGAGCTACAGATGCTGATGTGCTGGTTGAAACTGAATCAGATGCTGAAATAGATTCAAACTCTGAAGCTTGTTTGCGTGAGGTTGATTCTGATGTACTGATTGAAACAGACTCGGAATTCAAGACTGAATCAGATGCACTTGCTGAAATCGACGCACTTGTTGATGCTGAAACGGAAACGCTGGTTGATACCGAAGTCAACTCAGAGACTGAGGCTGATTGAAGTTCAGAAGATTCCATTTGAGCTACAGATTCTGAAGTACTTGTTGAGACTGATGCAATCGATTCTGACACAGACAGGGAACTACTTAATGACTCAGAAGCGGTTTTCTCTGAAGTTGATAGAGAGCTGCTTACTGATTCCGAAACGGTTGCCTCTGAGGCTGATACCGAAGCACTTGTCGATGCTGAAGTAATTGACTCTGACACAGACAGGGAACTACTTAATGACTCAGAAGTGGTTTTCTCTGAAGCTGATAGAGAGCTACTTGATGACGCTGAAGTGATTGACTCCAATACAGACAGCGATCCACTCTCTGATTCAGAAGCGAATTTCTCTGAAGCTGACATCGAAGTACTCGTTGAGGCTGATGCAACTGATTCCGATACAGACAGGGAGCCACTCACTGATTCAGAAGCGGTTTTCTCTGAAGCTGATAAAGAGCTACTTGCCGATGCTGAAGCGATTGACTCTGATACAGATAAGGAACCACTTAATGATTCAGAAGCTGACTTCTCTGAGGCTGATAGAGAGCTACTTAATGATTCAGAAACGGCTACCTCTGATGCTGATAGAGAAGCACTTGCCGATGCTGAAGTGATGGACTCCGATACAGACAGAGATCCACTCACTGATTCAGAAACTAACTTCTCTGAGCCTGACAAGGAGCTACTTACCGATTCGGAAGCTAATGCCTCTGATGCAGATACCGAAGCACTTGTTGATGCTGAAGAGATCGACTCCGATACAGACACAGATCCACTTAATGATTCAGAAGCGGACTTCTCTGAAGTTGATAGAGAGCTGCTTACTGATTCCGAAGCGGTTGCTTCTGAGGCTGATACCGAAGCGCTTGTCGATGCTGAAGAGATCGACTCCGATACAGACAGCGATCCGCTCTCTGATTCAGAAACTAACTTCTCTGATGCCGATACCGAAGCACTTGTTGATGCTGAAGAAATCGATTCTGATACAGACAACGATCCACTCTCTGATTCAGAAACTAACTTCTCTGAGGCTGACAAGGAGCTACTTACCGATGCTGAGGCAGAGACCTCTGAATCATTCTGCAAATCAGACTGAGAAGAAGATAGCGATTGAGATTCGAGCACCTGTGAAATGGATAGGCTATCTGATGCTGAATCACTATTTGACATCGACTCAGATAAGGAGGTTGATTGACGAGCCGACAGAGAAACAGCTGCAGATAGAGATTGAGACTCTGAAGCAACTACTTGTGAGCTGCTTTCTGAGTAGGAAAGACTATCTTGTGCTGACATCGAATGAGAAGCTGAATAACTGAGTGATTGAGATCGCAATTCAGAAGGAGTCATTCTTCGGTAATAGTAATTCACACTCTTCGATGGCGAGTAACTCACCCCAGTCGAAACTGTATGATAAACTTAGAAAATCCGTCAGCGCCTTGCAGTGATGCATCATCACCCACAATATGGCTACCACTCAGCTGTGCCTGCTTTTCTGGAGCGGAAGTATATGGTTTACGAAAAGAATATTCCTTACCCGTTTTTTCATCCGTATAGCTTACCTTCTCTGTCAAGGAGAACCAACCTGAGATTTTTAACTTAAAGTTTTTTCCATCTGAAAAATCAGGAGTAACTGTAAGAGAATAATCTTCTTTCTTGCTTTTTACCTCTCGTGTCTCAAGATGTTCAAAGGTTTCATTCCAATGATCGTTTCTAAAGGCCTTTTCATACACTAAGGTATAATTTGCAAGATCAAATACTGTACCGTTATCTCCTTTGCGGTAATTCCATAGTTTAGAAGGATCCAAGACATAGTATTTTAAGGTATAATCACCATTTGGACTCGTTACTTCTCGGACAAGCTTAATATAGTGGTCTCTTGCCCCCCCCCTCGATAGGTTTCGACAGTCTGTTTCCCGACTTCACTAAGATCAAAGACACCAGACATCTTATTCTGATGATAGTCTACCAGTGGAACTTGCACAAATCCGTCCAATTGTCGAGCAGCTGAAGCTGTGTACTCCTGACCTTCAATACCAACCTGGGCATAAGAGGCCAAAACAGTTTCTCTACCATTCGGAACGTAAGCTCCTTGCCGGAATTCTCCCTTGTCGTCAACGAGCTTGTAATAAGTGACGTGTTCAGCACTTCGTGATGGGACAATTGATGCTACGGTCGATGGTGCATAAATACCTACATTCTTAGGTTCTACCACATCATAAAGCTGATGGATCATAAACTTAGGAGTCTGGTAATCCACACTTTGCATCCGTATAACTCCAGGTTTCCCATCATCATAAATTGAGTAAGAAACCCTATATTGGCGGTTTGTATCTGAACCTGTTAATTCCTTTGGTAAATCAAATTCAACCACACTATTTGCTTTAACTGTTTGAGCAAACCTCCGTACCACTAGATTTTTTAACCAGACGGAAGTATACATCGAGACCTTTAGGAGTAGTTGAACCAATCGAGCTACGGTCGACGGATAAGGTTGCATAATAATCCAGAGGGTCCGGCTTCACTCGATTAACGAAATCCCAAATAGCAAAGGTATAGCGCGTCACATCATGTTTCTCAGACAGAGACTTAAGAGTCACAGGATCGAGATTTATTACCGATTTATCTAAATTCGGATCCTTTTCTATATCTTCATATTTCAAAGCAACGTCTTCTATGCTAGCCCCGTTTCGATCATCCAAATTAGGAGTGATATTGGACAACTCTTTAGAGTCTGTTACGATTTCATAAATCGGTGCCAACTGAGCTGCAATAGCAGGTTTGCCGTTTACACTGCTATTCCCCACAAAACCTGTCGCTTTCAGTACAAGCATCATTTCATCAACAGACTTATTTAACCGTTGACGTTGATCCACATAGGCTTGCATCGCCACATGTTCATGAAGCAACTGAGTACCAGTTGACAATTCTATTTGTACCTTAGCAATCGCAACTGAGAGAGCTGTTTTCTGATCCGCATCTGCAAGGTTTGAGGCATGATTTTCAGCCATCTGGGTCAATAAGGTAGCCTCTGACACATTTTGTTCCAGGATAGACTTATCCGTTTCTCCCAGAACCGTTTCGGTCGTTTCCTCGTTTGACTCTGATGTCGTCAATGTTTCTGAAGTAGATTCACTCTGAGACACAGAAAGACTCTCAGATGTTGGCTCGCCTAAAGAGGCAGAAGAACTTGTCGATTCTAGACTTTCTTCTGACATTGATCTAGCATCAGATACAGAACCAATCACCAAGCTATTCGCTTCTGCTAAGGTTTCTTTCTGTAATTCAGAAGTTGTAGCTACATCAACACCTGCTTCATCCGCATAAGCCGTATTGATAATAGCGGTGGCACCAACAGTTGCTCCTGTCGCCAATAAGCCTTTCAGTACGAATTGACTTGTAGAACGGATCCCATCCCGCTCCTTATCTGACTTCGTTACGACTGTTGTTTTTACTTCTCCACGAACAATTTTAAATAAACCTAAGGTAGAATTTCAGATCGAACCCAATGCTTCCCAGACTTGATTAACTTGAAACGAGTCGTTCGATCCAGCTCCCTAACTTTTCCATTCAAATGTTTAAATAACATGAATATCCCCTAAACATTATAGTCATTAATATTATACATCATTACTATACATATTCAAGTAATTTGAGGTAGATAACCATTCAATTTTCAAAAAATTTCCTTCCCAAAAGTAATTCCGTTTTCTTTTACTAAAATCCGTGAAATCTACTAGGGTAAAATAGAAAAAAAGAACCTCAAAATGAGATTCTTTTGCAGACACTTTGAATACTAGACGGATATTTTCCTATAAAGAAATGCCGTTATTCTTCCTCTTCTTTTTTACGGCGTCCCAATAGAGTTAGTCCAATGAAAGATGCAAGAGTAGCAAATAAGGTTGATGCTGTAGATTTCTTTTCACCAGTTGCTGGAAGAACGGTTTTCGATGAGCTTTCTTTATTGGATAGGATCACTGGAGTAGAAGAGGATAGGGACTGAATGAGCACTCCCGAAGTCCCACCAGAATGAGCTTCACTTGCTGAATCTAGCATTGAAACGGACTGAGAATGACTGATTGACTCTGATTGTCTATGCGAGTTAAACGAGGACTCTGAAAGGGTTTCACTTCTTGAGATAGAACCACTCAAGGATTCTGATGACGACTCGGTTAGACTGAGTGAATCAGACTGACTGTTAGACCTAGACTCCGGTGTCGAAACGGACTCGCTTGATAGAGCAGATTGACTCGAAGAACTCGAGATAGATTCTGAACTCCTTACAAACTCGGATTGAGAAGCCGACATAGATTCACTGGCGAAAATTGAGGTACTCATGAGTTTAGAGACTGACTCTGATAACATGGCTGATGTCAGCTGGCTTGTCGACTCGAACTGGGAAGTTGAAACCGACTCTCTTGTAGAATCCAAGGTACTCAAAGAAATGGATTCTAATTCAGAACTACTTTCCGATTGACTATCCCAGACAACTTGAGAAGCTGAAACACTTTGAGAGTCTGAAAGGGATTCTAAGATACTTACCGATGCAGACTGACTTAACGACTCTGACTCAAAGGTCGAAACAGAATTGCTTGTAGAAACCAAAGTGCTCATTGATTCTGAAATTGATTCTGAGCTGCTTAACGACGCAGACTGGCTGATCGACTCTGACTCAGACGTCGAAATAGACTCACTCGCGGAAACTGATGTGCTTAACGATCCTGAGACTGATTCTGATACACTTACCGATACCGATCGACTGATCGACTCTGACTCAGACGTCGAAATAGACTCACTCGCGAAAACCGAGGTACTTAAAGATTCTGAGACTGATTCGGAAACAATTGCCGATACCGACTGGCTGACCGACTCGGATTGAGAAGTCGAGATAGAATCACTTGTGGAAACAGAGGTACTCAACGAGTACGAGACTGATTCGGAAACAATTGCCGATACCGACTGACTGATTGACTCAGATTGAGAAGTCGAGATAGAATCACTTGTGGAAGCAGAGGTACTCAAAGAGCCTGAGACTGAATCGGAACTACTTGCGGATATAGATTGACTGACTGACTCTGACTCAAAGGTCGAAATTGATTCACTGGCGGAAACAGAGGTACTCATGAATTCGGAGACTGAGTTGGAAACACTTGCCGATACCGACTGACTGATCGACTCTGACTCAGAGGTCGAAACTGAAGCACTCGTGGAAACAGAGGTACTCATGAATTCGGAGACTGAGTTGGAGACACTTGCCGACGCAGACTGGCTGATCGACTCTGACTCAGATTTCGAAATTGATTCACTGGCGGAAACAGAGGTACTCATGAATTCGGAGACTGAGTTGGAGATACTTACCGATGCAGACTGACTGATTGACTCTGACTCAGAGGTCGAAACTGAATCACTGGCGGAAATCGAGGTACTCATGGATTCGGAGACTGAGTTGGAGACACTTACCGACGCAGACTGACTGATCGACTCTGACTCAAAGATCGAAACAGAATTGCTTGTAGAAACTGAAGTACTCAAGGAGTCCAAGACTGACTCGGAAACACTTGCCGATGCAGACTGACTGATTGACTCTGACTCAGAGGTCGAAACTGAATCACTGGCGGAAATCGAGGTACTCATGGATTCGGAGACTGACTCGGAAACACTTGCCGATACCGACTGACTGATCGACTCGGATTCTGAGGTCGAAACTGAAGCACTCGTGGAAACAGAGGTGCTCACGGATTCGGAGACTAACTCTGAAATACTTGCCAACGCAGACTGGCTGATCGACTCTGACTCAGAGGTCGAAATTGACTCACTCGTGGAAACAGAGGTACTCAAAGATTTTGAACCACTTACAGATGTTGACTGACTCTCAGATACCACCACACTGACTGATGTAGACTCACTCTCTGAGGCCACAGCAGATTCTGAAAGTCTTTCTGATTCTAAAACACTCAAAGATTGAGATGCTGCTTTTGATACCGAGAGACTTGTAGAAAACGAGGTGCTTTGAGAAGCGACGATTGATGTTGAAGCACTCTCCGATTCTGAATAGTTCTCAGACAAAGACTCTGATAACTTAGCCGATTGTGACCGCATTTGAGAAGTACTTTGCGCTTCAGATACGCTCTGTGAATAACTCACCGAGAGCGACTGCGTTCGAGGATCCTCTGTCAAAGGTACTTTCACAGTATTAGACGTATTATCCTTGAAGACAACCGTAATTTCTCCAGTTGCAGAGACTGAATAGCTCTTAAAATCTTTAGACGCCAAGAGACGTGGATTTGCCTCCTTAAACTTTTCCCAAACCTGCGCTTTTTCAGACTCTGTCAGATTGGTCAAATCAATCACTTGTGTATTAGAAGTCACTGGAGCAATCGGATTTCGGATGCCATCATTTTGAGGTAAGACTTTAATGCGGAAAGAACGGTCGAGGAACTGATTTCTAGAATTGGTAAAACGAACCGTGATTGTATAAGTTTTCCCAGGTTCGACAACCTCTGTACCTCCGACTTTCCCTTCGATCAACATGGGAGCAAAAGGCGATTTCAAGGTTGCGTTGGGAACGAGAACCCCATCAACCCGTTCACTGTTGGGAGCATAGCCCATATAGGTGAGAATAACGCCACCATTCTGCTCTCTCACAATATATTGCAACTTAATCGGATCAGAATTATAAGCTGTGATCAGATGATTATTTGCCGGACCACTCATGACAAATGGAGTACGAAATGCACTGTCCACTTCTAAGGCACTACCTGTACGCGGATCTCTCTTCCCTGATTGCTCTCTTAACACAGCATTGACCAAGCGATTCCGAGCAGATTTCGCCTGAAGAAGAGTCACCTCTCCATCTTGATTCGGATTGGCTAATTGGTTACGGATCGCCTCTAGAGCCCCTTCCGCTTCCAACACAAGTCCTTCTCCATCCTTCAATTCTTTCGCTTGTTCTATATACGAATAAAGATCTCGGGCAATACTTTGAAGCTGTTTTTCCTGAGCAGGATCTGAGACGGATACAGCCTCTTGCTCCCCATTTGAAAGGACGCTAGCTTCCGTCATTGAAGTAGAGCGTAGTTCTGAATGCGTCATGGACAAAGTAGTAGAAAGAGAGCCACTCTGTGAGTCTAATGGAGACCACTCGCTCGTAGACAGACTCGTCGTTGACGACTGTTCCACACTGCTCAGCACTAAGCTATCTTTACCTACTACTCCCACTTCCGAAGCTATTTCTGACTGTAAAGTTGGACCTGCTAGCTCATCAGCATCCGTCGGATGCATGATTGACGTAGCACCCATAATAGAACCAGTAGCAATTAAACCTTTAAGGCTATAGAGCTTGGAGCATCTATACTAGAATGATTGGAAACATCTCTTTCTTTTTTAGGGCGCAAAAAAGAAGCATTCGAACAGGCTACTCGAATCCAATGTTTCCCTGATTTCACTAATTTAAATCTTGTCACTCTGTTCCATGTTTTTTTTAGCAAGGTAAGGATGCCCCTCTCTCCTCAAAAATTATTCTCTCTTGATTATACATGATTGAATCCTATTTTCAATCATTTTGGCTATATCTATGCTCTATCTCAGCAAAAAAAGCCATCGAATCGATGACTTTTTAGAAATGAACAGCATATTTTCAAAAGCTGAATTCTATTTTACAATTTCCTCCAACATTTTTTCAATGTGCTGGATAGATTTTTCACGACCAAGTAAGTAAATGGTATCTGGTAGTTCTGGTCCATGCATCTCCCCTGAAACAGCGATACGGATCGGCATGAAGAGATTTTTCCCTTTGATACCTGTTTCCTTTTGGACCGCTTTGATTTGTGGGAAGATGTTTTCTACCACAAACTCATCATCTGACATGGCTTCAAGTTTGGCTTTGAAGGCTTCAAGTACAGTTGGCACCGTTTCACCAGCCATGACTTCTCGCTCAGCTTCAGTCAATTCTGGGAAGTCTGAGAAGAAAAGGTCTGTCAATGGAACGATTTCGTCTACTGACTTCATTTGTGGTTTGTAGAGTTCCACCAATTTTTCAGCCTTATCCGTCAAACGACCAGCTTCTTCAAGGAATGGTTTGGCCATTTCAAAGATAGTTGCCAAGTCAGCTCTCTTAATGTAGTCGTTGCTCATCCAGTCTAGTTTCTTCTGGTCGAAGGCTGCCGGAGATTTGCTGAGGCGGTTTTCATCAAAGAGTTTGATCAGTTCTTCGCGAGAGAAAATCTCGTCCTCGCCACCAGGGTTCCAACCTAGAAGGGCAATAAAGTTAAAGACTGCTTCTGGAAGGTAACCTTTCTTGCGGTAATCTTCGATAAATTGAAGGGTATTGGTGTCACGTTTAGACAATTTCTTACCCGTTTCAGAGTTGATGATCAAAGTCATGTGACCAAATTCAGGTGCTTCCCATCCAAGCGCTTCATAAACCATGAGCTGTTTTGGTGTATTAGCAATGTGGTCATCTCCACGGATAACGTGAGAGATTTGCATATCGTGGTCATCGATGACAACGGCAAAGTTGTAAGTTGGGTAGCCATCTTTCTTTTGGATAACCCAGTCACCACCAATATTGCCACCTTCAAACTCGATATCGCCTTTGACCATATCATGCCACTTGTAGATACCTGACTCATTAACAGCTAAACGAACTGTAGGAACAATACCCGACGCTTCACGTTCAGCGATATAAGCTGCTTTTTCTTCTTCGCTCATACCAAGGTATTCGTTGATGTAACGAGGTGTTTCACCTGCAGCTTCTTGGCGTTCACGTTCCGCTGCTAATTCTTCCTCTGTTACATAAGACTTGTAGGCTTTTCCTTCAGCTAAGAGTTGGTCAATGTATTTTTGATAGAGTTCCAAGCGTTCAGACTGGCGGTAGTTTTCATGCGTCTCAGGACTTTCATCCCAGTCCATGCCTAACCAACGAAGGTTTTCAAGCTGTGAACGCTCTCCGTCTTCCACATGTCGCTTGCGGTCAGTATCTTCGATACGGATGATAAAAGTTCCACCATGGTGACGCGCATACAAGTAGTTAAACAATGCTGTACGAGCATTTCCGATGTGTAGTAGTCCTGTTGGACTTGGTGCATAACGCACACGAATATCTTTAGTCACGTATATTTCTCCTAATTGTTCATTGATTCTGGGCTTCTCATCTAACTGGCCCAGGCACTTTTCACTCTATTATAGCATATCTCCGAAGGAGTAGCTTCCTAATCGAGTCGTTCTTCTAGTTCAAAATCGATCGGCAGGGTTGCTAAGAAATGCTCCAACTCTCTCTCCCAATAAAACCATTCATGTTTTCCTGGCCCATGGCTATAGGTGATATCAAATCCGAGATCCTTCAGATGATCCACAGCTGTATTGTTGGCCTCGTACAGAGCATCTTGCTCTCCACACCAAGCCCATAAGACCGTCTTTTTATCTGAATACTTGTCCGCAATACTTTCCAAGGAGTAAGGACTCGTCGTCCAATCTTCTAGTTCTCCAAAGACCCCTTGCCAGTAAGCTACACTTCCAAGGTCGGTGTCTGCCAGTTGACGCCCCTCAAAGCTTAGAGCACCAGAAAAGCTAGCGGCATGCGAGAAGCGATTGGTTTGAAGGGCCAGTTTGAAAGACCCATAGCCCCCCATCGATAGACCAGCGATAAAGGTCTTCTCCCGTTTATTGGTCATATTGGGGAAGAAACGTGCCAAGGTCTTAGGCAATTCCTCTGCGATGGCTGTGTAGTAGGGATAACCATACTGAGTATCCGTATACCAACCATTATTGGTATTAGGCAAGACGACAATCAAATTGGTCGAACGTAGGATCCGTTCTACATTGGTCCGTTTCAACCAGGAGTACTGATTGCCATTCATCCCATGAAGGAGATAGAGGACCGGGATATCTTGATCTTCCGGATTTCACCCGAGACGCATCTGGATAGAGGACGTTGATCCCCCACTCCATTGCGAGCGCTTCTGAATAGTATTCAATCTGCATTACTGCCATCTATCTTTCCTCACCATTCTTTCTTCCTTGACAAGAAAAAGCCGACGATCGACTTTTCCTCTTATGTTCATCCTAGCGTACTTCCATGATTACTGGCAAGATAGCTGGTCGACGTTTGGTCTGGTCAAAAAGGTACTTAGCCAAACTATCACGAACAGCACCCTTGAGCTCACCCCAATCGAAGCTATCCTGAGCCAAGTATTCTTCCACACTTTGGTTGACAATCTCTGCACTTTCGCGCAAGATATCACGACTCTTCTTCACATAGATAAAGCCACGGGTGTGAACTTTTGCCTTCGAGATAATGCGTCTCTCACGACGGTTAACTGTAATAGCTACAATAAAGATCCCATCTTCTGAAAGGACTTTCCGGTCACGGAGAACGACATTTCCAACATCTCCAATGGCATTCCCATCAATGAGGACATCTCCAGCAGAGACACTGCCAGCAGGAACGAAGTCGCCATTGTCGTATTCCATGATGGTGCCTTTTTTCGGAATGAAGATATTTTCAGGCAAAATCCCCACTTCCATAGCAAGCCGTGCATGGGCATCCAATTCGCGGTATTCCCCTTGGATTGGGAACAGATAGTTGGGACGAAGGAGGTTGATCATCAACTGCAAATCACGCGCATTTCCATGTCCTGATACACGCAAGCTTTGAGTAATTTGTTTCACTACTCCTCCTGCTTGGTAGACCATATTTCTACACGTGCCATAACCGCTTCTTTGGCGATAGATGGGGTCGTTACGATATAGACCAAGTCACCATCCTTGATTTCAACATAGCGGTGACGGCCAATGGACATCTTACGAAGTCCGTTGATTGGCTCACCCATACGTCCAGTTTCAAGAATAATCAATTCATGGTCCTCAAAACGAGACATTTCTTTTGGCTTGATCAATAATTTTTCGTTGGCCAAAGATAGCTTATTTAAGCGAATCCCTGTCCGGACGATATTTTCTACGTCAAATCCAGTCAAAACAACCCGACGCCCTGTCTCTGCAAGCTGCGTCAAAGACCTGCTGGATCCGTGATAGGTTACTAGCAACAGCAGCAACAATGACACGGCCATCCCAGTCCCCAATGGTATCCAGGATTTCATCTCCAACTTCTTGCTCGCTAGCAACTTGAATCTTGCTATCTGCATTGGCAGAGTCACTCAAGAGAGCTAGTACCCCTTCACGACCAATCTCTGCTAGACGACCAAAATCTGTCGCATAAGACTCACTCGCTGTCTGGTCAAACTTGAAGTCTCCTGTATAGACGATATTCCCCTCAGGAGTCTTGATGACAATCCCTAAACTTTCTGGAATGGAGTGGGTTGTCTGGAAGAAGGAAACAACGGTTCCTCCAAAATCAATTTCTGAATTAGCATCGATCACATGGAAGTCATTGAACTTCTTGACACTATCATTGCTCTTGACAAAGAGCTTGGCCAACTCAATAGTCAATTCTGACCCAAATACAGGAACTTTTGCCTCCGCTAAAGATAAGGAAGAGCTCCGATGGCATCTGCATGCCCGTGCGTTAAAAAGACTCCTGCGATACGATCGCTATTCTCAAAGAGGTAGTCCATGTTGGGAATAACAACATCGACCCCTAGTTGCTCATTTTCTGGATACTTGAGACCAGCATCCAAAACAAAAATAGAGTCATTTACTTCAGCTATGTAGAGGTTTTTCCCGTTTTCACGGACTCCACCTAAAGTAATCAACTTAATGTTACTCATGTTTTCTCCTTTATGTGATGGTTCATACTTACGGTCCTTGGCTCACCAAGTCGAATTACAGTTTTGCAAATTTCTTGCATATCTAGAACATTATACTATTTTTTCACAATTTTTTCAAAAATCAGATCAAACAAAAGCCCTCCATCATCTGATAGAGAACCCTTTATTAAGACGAAGATCAAGAGCCTAGATTGTCAGCTTGGTAAAGAAACACTAATCCGTATGATAATCATTTTTCTTATTCTCAATCACCCGTATCGCCGCCTTGATGACGTGAAACTCATTTAGCAGTTCTTCCAAATGCTGGTAATTCCGATCACTGAGTGCCCCCTTCTTAAGGGTTTGAGACAAGCTATAGAATCGATCAAGATGCTCTTCAATATTGGTTAGCAACTCTTTGGCTTCTTTCAAGCGATAGCGATTCAGGAGCTTGCTTTGACTATGTTTATAGGCTAGCACATTCTCACGATGAATGTCTTGACAGACCTCCTTCTGCTCTTCATCCACCGTCAAATTGACAGCTTGGAAGCAGGTAATAAATTCCCGATTCTTCAGATCACATACAAAGACGACACCGTCATCTGCTACATAGGCTTCCGTATCGGGCCGTTGATCAAAACTGCTATCAAAATGATGAAGCGAGGGCACGTGTTGATTGACCCAACGTCTCAACTGATCTTTATCGACTCCAAATCGTTCCATTGCTCTTTCTTTAAAGTGATCTCGACAGCTATATTCATGTGCATATGGCAAGCCCACTGCCCTCACCTCGACTTTCTACCATGACAGACAAAAAGACCTCCAGTCTTACGGGACTAGAGGTCTGGTCTGCTTCACTGACAAGAGGCGATTAACCATTTAGGCTAACGAAAACAACAGTTATGATTTCATTTCTATTCATGGTACGTTCTCACATACCAGTGGTTTTCTTTGCAAGTTCTCTTTCAGTTTTGTTACAAAGCACTCAGTTGAGCATACCGAAGTTCGAAAACCATCTAAAGCTTCCACTACTATTTCCACGTATTTCAATGTCATTTAGTAAGTTAAGCAGACTTACTTGACAGCTCAACCGATTTAACATTTCCGACGTTCTGACTTTTTTATAAAAAGTACAATCAAGTGTCAGCGAAGGCAGACCTAAAACGAAGTAACCTAATGTATGAATCTATAAGGCATTGGTATCAACCCCTTCTCCCTTATCTTCACCTATAGTATACTCCTTTAATATCGGTATTGCAAGCGATTACACGCTGAAACTAGTTTCTAAATTTACTCAAAGAAACGGTAGTAATCAGACAAGGCCATCTTAGCCTTTTCCTCTTGATTCAAGTCCTGGATAATCTTTCCATCCTGCATAACAATCAAGCGATTTCCGTACTTGAGCGCATCCTCCATATGGTGGGTAATCATCAAGGCAGTCAGTCGATCTGTTTTGACAAAACAATCCGTCAGCTCCATCAAGGCTTGACTCGTCTTGGGATCAAGGGCAGCCGTATGCTCATCCAAAAGCAAAAGTTCAGGCCGTTTCAGGGTAGCCATCAAAAGGCTCAGGGCTTGACGTTGTCCACCAGATAAGAATTCCACCGCCGTATCGACATGTTTCTCTAAACCATTGCCAATCTGGCTCAAAACCTCTTTAAATTCATCTTTGTACTGGGCAAGGCGACGAGGAACCAAACCTCGCTTTTCTCCTCGGAATTTTGCAATCAGGAGATTTTCAGCCACTGTCATACGAGGAGCTGTCCCCATCTTTGGATCTTGGAAGACACGGGATAGGTATTTCGCCCGTTTTTCTGGACCATAGTGTGTCACGTCTTCTCCCTTGATCAAGACTTGGCCACTCGTCAGCGGAAGGGGCCCAGCCAAGGTGTTGAAGAGAGTTGACTTCCCAGCACCATTGCCCCCAAGAATGGTGATAAAGTCATGCTCATGAATCTCCAAAGAGACATTGTCCAAAATAACTTTTTCTTCATTCAAGCCATTATTCACCACTATGGTGGCATTTTTTAATTCTACAATTGCGGTCATTTGCTGAGTTTGACTCCTTTCAGCAGTTTCTCTTTAAAGGTTGGAATCATGAGACAGATAGCCAAGATGATAGCACTAAAGATACGGATGTAGCTGGTATTGACCCCAATAGCAATCACAGCCCAAATCAAGAATTGATAAATGATTGATCCAATGACGATACTGAGTAACCGTTCTGCTAGGGTTAGTTTTGAAAAAAGGACCTCTCCGATAATCAAGCTAGCCAAGCCAACGACGATAACCCCGATTCCTCGAGAAGCATCTGCATAGCCTTCTTGCTGGGCCATCAAGGCACCCGACAAGGCAATAATCCCATTAGAAACTACGAGCCCCATCAACTCCATCCGACTGGTATGGATTCCAAAGCTCTTAGCCATCTCAGGATTATCCCCTGTCGCAATATAAGCCTGCCCCAGTTTAGTATCTAAAAAGAAAAGCATGGCAGCAATCACTAAGGTCACAAAGATGATCCCAATGATAATCTCGTTTACGCCACTGGCGATAGGAATCATATCTTGGATTTTTGAGTATCCTAATAAGCCTAGGTTGGCCCGTTGCATCACAAAGAGAATGACTGAGTTACAGGAAGTCATCACCAAAATCCCCGATAACAGCGTCGGAATCTTCCCTTTGGTATAAAGTAGACCTGTAGCCAATCCAGCCAAACACCCCGCGCCTACGGCCACTAGAGTGGCTAATAAAGGATGAACCCCTTTGGTGATCAAGGTTACTGCGACTGCTCCCCCTAGTGGAAAGGAGCCCTCTGTGGTCATATCTGGGAAATCCAAGATACGGAAGGTCATAAAGATCCCTAGCCCTAAAATAGCCCAGATCAAGCCTTGTGAAATAATCGAAATAAGCATACCTTTGTCCTAACTATTGTAAATATCCTCTATTGTATCATATTGCCAGACGTGATTTCAATGTTTTCAAGAAATAACAAAAAGGCCCCACTCCTTAGAGCGAGGCCCCCTTGTGGAAAACTAAACTAATCACGACACTAGTTCGAATCAGTAGTTTCAACTACTTGTTTAGTCTTCGTTTTTCTTGCGTCTTGCAAGACCAGCCAGTCCAACCAAACCAAGAGCAGCGCCTAACAATGCAGCAGAAGCTGATTGTTCTTCACCAGTAGAAGGAAGTTCTGGTGCTGGCGGTGTTACCGGTGGTGTTGGCGGTGTTGGTGGTGTTGGTGGTGTTGGCGGTGTTGGTGGTGTTGGTGGTGTTGGCGGTGTTGGCGGTGTTGGCGGTGTTGGCGGTGTTGGCGGAATAACAGTGTTGTTAAACTCTGTATCTTCTGGCAACTGAGAAGTTGCTGTTAAGACTTTGCCTTCTTTAGTAACTATTACTGTTACTGTAGCTACCATCTTATCGTATTCAATTCCTGCGTCAGTACCTTTAACCTCTTCCACTGTGTAAGTGTGAGCTCCTTCTTCACCACGTTTGAACTCTAATGCAGAGAACTTGATGTTTCCTGATGCATCGTTCTTAACTGTTTCAATAACTTTTCCATCTTTATCTTTAAGTACGAAGCTAAATTCACCTTCTTTTAGCTCACGTCCTTCAAGTTTCTTAGTGAAGTTAAATTCAACTTTAGTTGGGATGTTAACAACACGTTTTTCTGTTGGTTTTTCTGGTTTTTCAACAGATTTCTTAGTTGGATCGTATTGGTGAACAGTTTGTGAAGCAGTGTTTTCGATATCTACACCATCTTTAGCCGTTGCTTTGATAGTTGCAGGGATCTCAAACTTGTAGTAACGTCCGAATGCCAATTTAGCAGTGTCGATTACTGGAGTGTTTTCTGCGTCTCCAAGTGACTTAGTCAAATCTGTCTTAGAAGTTGCAGTAATCACACCATTTTCAACTTTGATATCAAATTTAGCTGTCACATCTTCTCCTGTTACAGAGTCGTATGCTTTAATTTCTGCTATGTTGACGTCTAAGTTTTCGCTGTCATATTTATCTGTTACACCTACAGATTGAATATTGTGCGCTTCAGTGAACTTAGTTGTATCCAACCATACTTGGTAGTATACTTTATCACCCTTCTTAAGCGTCTTCGTATTGATATTTTGAGCTTCGTTGTTATCTTTCTTATCGGCATATGGATCTTTATTAGTATCCTCTACCTTATCTGCTAACTCTTTATCGTCATCAACAAGTTTGTCACCTGTAATATCGAATTTAGATTCATTCAGGATATACTTCTCTGGGTTGAATTCTGGAGTTTCTGGTGGAGTCACCTTGTTGTTGAACTCTTTATCAGTCGCATCTGTTACGTTCGCAACGATTGCTTTGGCTGTTCCATCGTGAGATACCACAACTTTAACAGTCGCAACCATTGTGTCGTATTTGACTGTTGCGTCTGTTCCAGCTACTTCCTCTACAGTATAGTTATAAGTCTTACCAAGATCGTCTTTACCAAATTCAAGAGTCTTGAAGGTAATTTTACCAGCAGCGTCATTCTTCACTGTTTCGACAACATTGCCATCTTTCTTAAGAACGAATGTGAATTCTTGATCTTGCAATTGACGACCTTCAAGAGATTTCGTGAATTTAAGATCAAGTGGAACTGGAACGCTATTTACACGTTTTTCAGTTGGTTTGCTTGGTTTTTCAACTTTCTTAGTTGTTGGGTTGTAGTAGTTAACGACTTGAGCTGCAGTATTTTCGATATCTGCACCAGCTTTAACAGATTCTTTCACTGTTGTTGGGATGTCGAACTTGTAGTAACGTCCAAATGCGAACTTAGTTGTATCGATGATTTGAGTGTTGTCTGCATCGCCAAGTGACTTCGTGAAGCCAGCTTTAAGAGTTGCAGTGATCACACCGTTGTCTACAGCGATATCGAACTTATCTGTTACATCATCGCCCGTTACTGAATCGTAGGCTTTGATCTTAGTAGAATCAAGATTCAACTTCGCTTCATCGTAGTCATCAGAGATTCCTACTGATTGGATGTTGTCCTTGTTAGCTGCGTCAAATTTAGTTGTATCCAACCATACTTGGTAAACCAATTTAGCGCCACGTTTAACAGTCTTAGTGTTCAAGTTTTGTTTTTCGTTGTTAGATGCATCGTCCGCATATGGGTTCGCATTTGTATCTGCGTACTTGTCTGCCAATTCTTTGTCATCATCAACGAGCTTGTCACCAGTGATATCGAATTTCTCTTCAGAAACAACGTATTTCTCTGGTTGGAACTTAGGCTCTTCTGGAGGAGTTACACGATTGTTAAACTCTTTATCAGCGATATCGCCAACAGTCGCAATCAGAACTTTCGCTGTTCCATCGTGCTTCACTGTGACTTTCACTGCAGCCTTCATCGTATCGTATGTAACAGTTACGTCGCTTCCTTTAACTTCTTCTACTGTGTAGTTGTGAACGCCTTCTTCACCCTTCTTGAATTCAAGTTTAGAGAACTTAACGTTACCTGCTGCATCGTTGCTTACAGTTTCAAGAGTCTTACCTGTTGAATCTTTAAGAACAAAGCTGAATTCGTTGGATTGAAGTTCACGTCCTTCCAACTTCTTAGTAAAGTTGAACTCAATTGAAACCGGTACGTTGTTGACACGTTTTTCAGTTGGTTTGCTTGGTTTTTCAACTTTCTTAGTTGTTGGGTTGTAGTAGTTGACTACTTGAGCCGCAGTATTTTCGATGTCTACACCAGCTGCCACATCAGCTTTAACTTTTGTTGGGATGTCGAACTTGTAGTAACGTCCAAATGCGAACTTAGTTGTATCGATGATTTGAGTGTTTTCTGCATCACCCAATGACTTCGTGAAGCCAGCTTTAAGAGTTGCAGTGATCACTCCACCTTCAACTGTGATATCGAATTTAGCTGTTACATCATCGCCAGTTACTGAATCGTAAGCTTTAATCTTAGTAGCATCAAGGTCCAATTTAGCTTCATCATAGTCATCAGAGATTCCTACTGATTGAATATTGTCCTTGTTAGCTGCGTCGAATTGAGTTGTATCCAACCATACTTGGTAAACCAACTTGTCACCACGTTTCACAGTCTTCGTATTGATGTTTTGAGCTTCGTTGTTTGATGCATCGTCCGCATATGGGTTAGTATTTGTATCTGCGTACTTGTCTGCCAATTCTTTGTCATCATCAACGAGCTTGTCGCCTGTGATATCGAATTTCTCTTCAGAAACAACGTATTTCTCTGGTTGGAACTTAGGTTCTTCTGGTGGAGTTACCACGTTGTTGAACTCTTTGTCTTCAGCGTCTGTCACGTTTGTAACTAATGCTTTAGCTGTTCCATCATGAGATACCACAACTTTAACTGTAGCTACCATTGTATCGTATGTAACAGTTGCGTCTGTTCCAACAACTTCTTCAACAGTATAGTTGTAAGTTCCTTCATCACCCTTCTTAAATGTAAGAGCTGAGAATTTAACTTTTCCGTCAGCATCATTCTTCACAGTTTGAAGTTCTTTACCTGTCGAATCTTTAAGCACGAAGCTGAATTCTTGATCTTTCAACTCACGTCCTTCCAACTTCTTCGTAAAGTTGAATTCTACTGAAAGTGGTACGTTGTTGACACGTTTTTGAGTTGGTTTTTCTGGTTTTTCAACTTTCTTAGTTGTTGGGTTGTAGTAGTTGACTACTTGAGCCGCAGTATTTTCGATATCTACACCAGCTGCAACTGATTGTTTAACTGTTGTTGGGATGTCGAACTTGTAATATCGCCCGAATGCAAACTTAGTTGTATCGATGATTTGAGTGTTTTCTGCGTCTCCAAGTGACTTAGTGAAGCCAGCTTTAAGAGTTGCAGTGATCACACCATTGTTCACAGCGATATCGAATTTAGCTGTTACATCATCGCCTGTTACTGAGTCGTAAGCTTTGATCTTAGTAGCATCAAGATCCAACTTCGCTTCATCGTAGTCATCTGAGATTCCTACTGATTGAACATTTTCTTTGTTAGTTTCTGAGAATTTAGTTGTATCCAACCATACTTGGTAAACTAATTTATCACCGCGTTTCACAGTCTTGGTATTGATGTTTTCTGCTTCGTTGTTTGAAGTTCCATCTACATATGGGTTTGTATTTGTTTCACCATATTTATCAGTCAACTCAGCATCATCATCAAGAAGTTTGTTTTCAGTGATTGAGTATTTCTCTTCATTCAACACATACTTCTCTGGTTGGAACTTAGGTTCTGTTGGAGGAGTTACTGTATTGTTGAACTCTTTATCAGCTGGTTCAGTTACGTTAGCAACCAATGCTTTAGCTGTACCGTCGTGAGATACTGTTACAGTCACTTCTGCCTTCATTGTATCGTAAGTGACAGTTGCGTCTGCACCTTTAACCTCTTCAACAGTATATTTGTGAGCTCCTTCTTCACCTTTTTGAATTTCAATGCTGAGAACTTAACGTTTCCTGCCGCATCATTCTTAACCGTTTGAATTTCTTTACCAGTTGAATCTTTCAGTACGAAGCTAAATTCGTTCGCTTTAAGCTCACGACCTTCCAAACGTTTCGTGAAGTTGAATTCTACAGTGATTGGCACACTGTTCACACGTTTTTGAGTTGGTTTTTCTGGAGTTTCTACAGATTTGCTTACTGGGTTGTAAACGTGAACAATCTGATTGGCTTTGTTTTCGATGTCTACTCCACCTGCAACGTCTGCTTTAACAGTTGCTGGAATATCGAATTTGTAGTAGCGACCAAATGCAAATTTAGTTGTGTCGATAACTTGAGTATTTTCTGCATCACCTAAAGATTTGTTCATAGAAGCTTTAGATGTAGCTGTAATGACTCCGTTAGCTACTGTAATATCAAATTTAGCTGTTACATCTTCACCAGTTACGCTGTCATAAGCCTTGATGTCAGTAGCGTTAACAGTCAATTTATTTGCTTCGTATGTATCAGAGATACCTACAGATTGGATGTTATTCTTGTCAGTGAAATTCTTAGTGTCCAACCATACTTGGTAAACTAATTTATCACCGCGTTCAACAGTTTTCGTATTGATGTTTTCTGCTTCATTATTGTTTGTATCATCAACATATGGGTTAGCATTTGTTTCTGTATACTCATCTGTCAACTCATGATCATCGTCAACGAGTTTTGAACCAGTAATATCAAATTTTTCTTTGTTAAGGACGAACTTTTCTGGTTGGAATACAGGCGTTTCTGGAGGAGTGATTTTGTTGTTGAACTCTTTATCCTCAGTTCCATCAGTAGCGTTACCGTTCGCATCTACCCCACCTGTTGATGATACATTTGTTACAGTTGTCAGAGTATGACCGTTCTTAGCAACTTCAACAGTGATAGTTGCTTTCATAGTATCATATACCATTCCAGCTTCTTTCGCTGCAGGGATCACTTCTTCTACTGTATACGTGTGAATACCCACTTTAGAGTTGTCGAATGATAATTCTGTAAATGTTACAGTCCCGTCTGCTTTGTTGGTTACAGTTTCAACTTCTTGTCCGTTTGCATCTTTAAGAACGAATTTGAATTCTCCGTCTTTCAGTTCACGTCCAGCTAATTTCTTAGTGAAGTCGAATTTAGTTTTAACTGGTGCTACAACGTAATTGTTGAAGATTTTATCATCAGCACTTGACTTGAATCCACCTTCAGCACTGTATTTAACTGCAGCTTGTAAATCACCTTGAGCATTCTCCGTAACAGTAACAGTCATAGTAACTGTCATTGCATCATAATCAACATTTGCATCTGAACCTGGTGTTTCAGTGATGGTGTAAGTGTAAGTACCCGCTTTGTTAAATGTTAATTTGCTGAATGTAGCTTTCCATCTGCTTTGTTCGTAACAGTTTCTTCATATGAAGGAAGTGACTTATTTGGTTGTACTTCTTTTAGCTTGAATGTGAACTCACCGTTTGCTAATACACGTCCTTCCAATTGTTTTTCAACTTCTGGAGTGACTTCAACTGGCTCTTGTTTGACATAGTAGTAAACCGGTTGTTTATACGGTGTCAAAGAGTTAAGCAAGTCAACGTTTGTCCCGATACCATTTACTCCACGAACTAATTGTTCGTTTGGAGAAAGGTGACCAATGTTATCTCCCAAGAATGGAACGAAGACTGTCTTCTTCGGCGTGTATCCAGCAGCATTTTGGAAGTCAAATGGAACTTCTTTCCCGTCTGGATAGTTTACACCTTTACTATCTGTGAAAGCAATAGTTTTAAGAGGTGATTTTTTAACAGCTAAATCTTGTTTGTTATAATCACCTGGTTTAATTGGTTTGGTTTCTGCAAGCAACATGTAGCCATCAGTGCTCAAGCTACCATCAGAACGTTTGCTTTGTTGTTTTGGATCTAGTAAGTAAACACGAACGACTACTGACCCGTCTTCGTCTACGATTTCTTTAATCCGTTTGATTCCTGCACGCTCCGCGTCCATGAATTTCGTACCAACTTTGTAAGGACGGCTTACATAACCAGATGTTGAATCTGGATCTGCTGTTTGATACAATTTGTAGCCATCAAATTGACGCTCGCCAGACGCTGTGAAGTTTTGTCCTTCCATGGCTTTAGTTGTGTATTTGGCTAAATCAACTTCATTACCATTTGGCTCATAATCTTGAACTGTTGGATTAGTTTTACCAGCGTTAAATGTAGCGTTGTTTTTATCAACTACTCTATAGTAAGTTGTTTTTTCAACAAAACGTGGGATTTTACTGTTAGTATCAGTAATTGTACGACCATTATAAGCTGGTTCTACAACGTTAATAATATCTGTTGATGTACGAGCAGCATAAACAGCATCGTATAATTTTTGTTCTTCAGTAGTAAGGTTATGTCCTGGAGCTACCAAAGCTTGGATAGCAGCACCAACTTCAAATCCATATTGCAAGAATGGTTGAGCTGGTTCAGCCTTACTAGCAGGTGTCCCTTTATCGTAATCTACTTGATAAGTCAACTCTCCCTTAGATGCCGTTGCAGTCGTAGTGAATTTTTGAATTCCGCTTGACGCTGTAATCGTTCTAGTTTCTACTACATTACCAGTCGTTTTATCAATTAATTCAACAATTGTATCTGTAGAATCATCAAATCTCTTATAGGCACGAGAGTAGTAATTTGTACGGTAACGTTCGTTAAATCTAGTAAGATCTACGATACTGTAGGTGTACCAATCTCCTTCTTTAGCTTGGTAACCAGCTGGTACTTCTTGAGACTTAACAGTTGCCCCGTTAGGATTAGTAATAGCTGGATCAACAGTTTCCCCATCTTTTAAGTAAGTGCTTACTGCTACTGGGTTAGTGTTGTGGTCTCCAGTTACAGCATTGTTAGTAGCAGCACGACGACTACGTACTTTTGGTTTGTTTGATTCGTCTGTTGCTGGTTTTGCTTCTTCAGCTACTGGTTTTACTTCAGGTGCAGCTGGTTTTGCTTCTCCTTCAGCAACTGCTGGTTTTGCAACCACTTCTGCTTTTGGAGTTGCTTCTACAGCTGGTTTTGCTTCAGGTGCGGCTGGAGTTTCAGTCGCAGCTTTTGCCTCAGCTGCTAAAGCAGGGTTTGGAAGCTCCACTTTAGGTGCAGGTGCTCCCTGAGCGTAAGTCTCACCTGGAGCTGTAGTAGCAGTATCTTGAGGCGCTTGGTCAGCCTCGGGTTGAACGCTTTCTACAGTTTCCTGGCTTGTGTTAGTGGACGCACTAGCTTCCTCCGCAGCTACTGTCGGAGCTCCGACAGCAAAAAGCGCTGTCCCTAGTAATACAGAACAAACGCCAACGCTATACTTTCGCAAAGAAAAGCGCTGACGTCTATTAAACATTTCCTTCATTTGTTGTATCTCCTTTTTCATATTATTTTTTTCTTTGATACACATTGAATGGTAACAAAGAAGTAGTGTTTCGTCAACAAATTATAGAATTTTGGCTATTTTAACTATTTTTTTTTACATAATCTTAGTCATATTGCAATTGTTTTCACAAAATTGTCACTTTATTTCCCACTTGGTACGATTTTTTACTATCTTCTAATTTGGTGAATCTTCTTTTATAGATGATGGAGCATTCGGCTATCAAGATACGTCACCTAGCCCTTTTCAGTAATCTTCTACATCACTTCATTTTCCTTTCCTTTTTGACAAGTACATTTCACGCAAAAGAAAATAAAAAGAGACTGGGACAAAAGTCCTAGCCTCTCAATTGTCTTTGGATTGTCGAGCAAGACGCAGTGGTTTAGTGGGCTCTACTACGCTGATTTCATCAGTTTTTACAGCCCTACTCAACTGTGCGGAGGTGGGACGACGAAATCGAATTCTAACGAATTACCGATTTCTGTCCCACTCTCTTTTTAAAAGATAGTAGACCTACATGCTTAGACAGTTTCTTTCGAACGCTTCATGATAATCACTAAGGAAGTAATTGAAACGATTGATAATAAGCTACCAAGGATAATTCCTTTTTTCTTAAAGACGAACTCAATCTTATGCTTCCCTTTTGTGATTGGGAAGGATAAGAAGGCATTCCAAGATTTTTCAGTTTGGACAAATTTCCCATCTACTTTGACCTTCCATCCATCGCTATATGGGATTGAAGTCATCATAAATTTACTATCATCCGTAATGTTTACATTACCGACAATATGGGTATTAGAAAACTTGGTTACTTCTAAACCTTGTTTCTTACGATTATCTAAAACTTTTTGAATTTGATCAAGATCTGCACGATATACTCCTGCATGGCTCATATCAATTTTATCTGTTCTGAATCGAAACTCAATCACAGTTTCTTGATTTTCGGTATTGTCAGTTAATTGCCAAAGTTGTCTTTGAGTAAATGTTTTATTATTTGGCAACCATTTCCCTCTCACTAAAACTGAGTAATCTTGTTTTGGAATCAACCCCGCTGGTGTGAAAAAGTAATAAGTATAGTTTGAACGTGGCACTACCTTATATCGAATGATGGCCTCTTTAGAAGAATCTGCTCTTTTATAGATTGCCTCCCCAGTGTTCTTATCTACTTTTTCTTCAATGACATTCTCCGTTTCAATGGCACTAAAAGCTAACGGCTTAAAGTAGTCATAATAATCACTCGTTTTCTTTTGATGCCCTTCCATTGAGTTCAAAATAATATTTTGGTTTGCGATAGCATTGTTCACCCCAAATTTTATATTTTTAACCAGAGCATTTGTTCCATATCCAAGAGGGAAAGAATTTGGGTTCTTATAGACAACAAATCGCTTGTCTTCATATACTTTTTCTGTATAATAACGCTCTAGATCAAAACGATTTGTAAAGCGATGGAAGTACATCTTTTCTGGATTTGCTTCCATTTCTTCTGGGTCAAAATCTTTCACCGTCATATAATAACGAATCCCGTACAAGGCATCTGTTAGAGGTGTCCCGTTTGTATATTCGGTAGCAGCATTAACACCAAGGTCTCCCATTAAAGCAAAGTGATCCAGGGTGCTTCTTTCTAAACTCGAACTAAAGGTACTTAAGCCAGGATAAGATACTAGAGAAGGTACCGTCCGTGAATATGCAAAAGTCGTTGCAATCCGATAAAATTCTTCATCTGCATTTTCTTGAATATTATCTGTCACGCGTTTCACTGAAACAGCTGCGTCTGAAAATTTATTGACGTCGTCATAACCTAGAGTAACCTGAGAAAGGTATGCATTATATCCAAATTCAAAGATACTCAAAGCTGACACGATGACAACTGAAATACGTGATAGTTTAGAATTTAATAGGAGCAATAAAAGCAGATAGATTATTGCTGTTAGACTTAATTGTGAGAATAGATAGCCTTGTTTCAACAAGAATCCTGCGATCACTAAGAAAAGAGTAGTAGCTCCAATTCGAAGGATTTTCTCTCGTTGATTGCTCTTTGTTTTTTCCCAATAGGTATAGAAACCAAAGCAAGCAACAGCCAGAAGACCTAGTATGTGAAGAATTGAGTATCTTGAGAAATAGGATGTTACTGCTTTTGGTTGAATTTTCGAAATAAAGGTATAGCTATTTGAATGTATGTAGATAACAGCTAGAAGCAAACCAAGTGTAATGACTAGATTAGTTAGCTTAGAGATAACTACTTTCTCTTTCATTACTTGGTAAGCCAATACCAACATGAAGAATGAGAATAACCAAGAAAAACGGAAAAAGAAACCGGCAGGGTTTTGCCCCATATGCCAAATCTTACTTACAAACTCATTGACGAATGATGTCAAGAATACAAGAGTAACAATCCCAGCAGCCCATTTCTTAACTTTTGAAACATTCTTAGAGAGAAAGTAGAGAACAAAGCCAAGAAAACCAAACGCTCCAATATAGATATTTGGTAAGTTTGGTCCTGCAGACCAACCAGAGGTCGTATCAAAGCCACCAATCACCATCTTAGCAAGAATATCCAATGGATTAATCTGGAAGGCTAAAGAGAAGGTCATCCCTCCACCAACTTGAGCTTTACTTTCTACCAAGTTGAAGAATACAGGAAGAATTAGGATTGCGGCTGTCCCGATCCCAATAATAGAATAAATGACAGCCTGTAACAAAGGTTCAATAAAGTTTTTGATCTTCGCTTTAAGATCTCCTTCAATCATCAATCTAGGAGATACATAGAAGCAAGCATACAGAGCAACAAAGATCGAAATCATGTACCCCATGTAAAATTGAAGTAGGACGGTCAGCCCTAATGCAAAAGAGTAACGATAAGGGGCTCCACCATCTAATAATTCTTCCAAGTAAACAATGACAATCGGCAGCATGATCATAGCGTCATAAAAAATGACGTTCATTTGATAAGAAACCAACATCCCTGAAAGGGCATATGCTGTCGAAAATAGCGGTACTAACCATTTTCTTTTCTCTAATCCTTTATAGCGCTTGATAAGAAGAAAGGCGAAGGCCATTCCTATTGCGCCATAACGGAGCCAAATTGTCAAAAATACTGCAAAACCGAAATGCTTAAGTGGTGTCAAAATATAAATGATATTGAAGGGACTCATTAAATAATATCCGAGGACCCCAATCATATCTCCACCAAGGGACTTAGTAAACGAATAACTCAAACTTGAAAGATCCCCAGTGAGTACCGCATTTTTTAATAAACCAAAGAAACTGATGTATTGTTGACCAAAGTCAACTGCCATCAAACTTTTGGTTCCAAAAGGATATGATCCCATGAAGGCCCAAACAACAAGCATAATTGTCATTGGGAGTAAAGCGCTAAAAGCATATAGAAATCTCTTGGGATTCTTTTTCCAAAGCTCTTGCAAGCGCATGAACCAAACTAACATTTTTATCTCCTATACATCTTAACCTATCTTATTCTCATTGGCTTGATCAATATTGGTATCTTCAATGATGAAATGAGGACGGCGCTTCACTTCGTAATAAATTTTTCCAATGTATTCCCCAAGAATACCGATAAATATTAACTGAACACCACTAAATAGAATGATCGCAGCTATGGTTGTAAAATAGCCACTCACATAATTCCCTTGTGCAAACATGTACTTCATCATTTCAAAAGCAAGATACAAAATAGCAAGTCCCAAACAGATAAATCCAAACTGAATACAAACACGAAGGGGACGATCATTAAATGAAATAATCCCTTGAATGGCATAGTTCATTGATTTTTTAAAACCAAACTTACTCTTACCAGCTTTACGGATTTCGTTTTTATAAGGAATTACCTTCTCTTTGAAACCAATCCATTCATACAAGCCTTTATTGAAACGATTGTATTCTGGCATAGAAACAAACGCATCAATTGCTTTACGGCTAAGGAGTCTCAATTCGGATTTTCCATCCGTTAGTTTAACATCCATCGACCGATTGGACAAGAAATAGAACATACGAGCAAAGGTGCTTCCGATAAAGGACTCCCCTTCTCGAGTTCGTTGGCCACTGACGATATCATAGCCCTCATTATAGGCTTCTAAAAAGAGGGGGATCAGATATGGTGGATGTTGTAAATCTCCATCCATTACCATCACAGCATCACCACTTGCATATTTGAAGCCTGCTAAAATACCACTCTCACGACCAAAATTACGACTAAATCGAATATATTTTACATGAGGATTCTCTTCTGCAATGGCTGTAATGAGTTCAAATGTTTTATCACTACTTCCATCATCGACATAGAGAATCTCATAGTCGGTAAGTTCCTTCCCAAGCATTTGCTCCAATTGATCAGATATAGCAGCATGCGTTTGAGAAAGGACCAACTCCTCATTCAGTAATGTAATGAGTATCGATAATTTCATCTCTATTCTCCATCTACTCTATTTCCAAAAAAGAGAGAGCTTTCGCTCTCTCCTTTATACGGAAACTCTTTTTCTATTATTTAGACATTTTACGTTTCATTACAATCGCACCTGATAGGACAAGTACTCCTGAGAATACTAGGCCAGTTGCTACGACTTCACCAGTACTTGGGAGAAGGGCTTTACGTCCACCACCGTTGCCATCTCCATTTCCGCCAGGGTTTCCTGGGGCTGGAGTTGTTTTCTCTGGAGTTGTTTTCTCTGGAGTTGTTTTCTCTGGAGTTGTTTTCTCTGGAGTTGTTGTCTCTGGAGTTGTTTGACTCTGGAGTTGTTGACTCTGGAGTTGTTGACTCTGGAGTTGTTGACTCTGGAGTTGTTGACTCTGGAGTTGTTGACTCTGGAGTTGTTGACTCTGGAGTTGTTGACTCTGGAGTTGTTGACTCTGGAGTTGTTGACTCTGGAGTTGTTTTCTCTGGAGTTGTTGACTCTGGAGTTGTTGACTCTGGAGTTGTTGACTCTGGAGTTGTAGTCGTTGTGGTTGTTGGTTCTGGAGTTGTAGTCGTTGTGGTTGTTGTTGGTTCTGGAGTTGTAGTCGTTGTGGTTGTTGGTTCTGGAGTTGTAGTCGTTGTGGTTGTTGGTTCCGGAGTTGTGGTGGTTGTAGTTGTTGGTTCCGGAGTTGTAGTTGTGGTAGTTGTTGGTTCTGGAGTTGTAGTTGTGGTAGTTGTTGGTTCCGGAGTTGTGGTGGTTGTAGTTGTTGGTTCCGGAGTTGTAGTGGTTGTAGTTGTTGGTTCCGGAGTTGTGGTGGTTGTAGTTGTTGGTTCCGGAGTTGTAGTGGTTGTAGTTGTTGTTGTAGTAGTCGTTGTGGTTGTAGTTGTTGTTGTTGTAGTCTTATCACCGCTACCTTCACCTGAACCAGTCTCTAAACGAGTTTGTTTAGTGATAGTACGTTCATCAGGGAAGTTAGTTGCTTTCCACTTCAATGTGTTAGCTACTTTAGTTTTTGCAGGAAGGTCTTCTGTAAGTTCAGTTGTGTACTCAATCCAAATTGGCCATCCCCAAACTTCTTTTAATTCAAATTTGAATCCTGTGATTTGACCTGCTGCATTTCTTGTATATTGAGCTGTCTTAGTGAAGTTATCATCTGGGTTCAACTTGAAGAGTTCGTTTTCATTTTGGATTCTGTTTGGTTGTTTTGGATAACGAACTGCACGCAATGTACCTTCTACAAGAACTTGACCATGATCGCTGAAGTCATCTTCGATAACCATGTTATCCATTTTATCTTGAACAGCGTTCAAAAGGATACGCCATTTGATACGTTTAGGGTTTTCTTTGTCTTGGTAACCATATTTGTACTCGTAGTCACCTGGAGTACCTACGTATTGCTCATAGGTTACATTGTAAGTTTCTTTACCAAACTTAAATGTGTACTTACCAGATTCTTTCAAATTTGTTGCGTTCGGACGAACTGAGTATTTCAAAGACATGACTTTGTCTTTGTAGTTTTTAGAGAAGTAGTCCGTGAAAGTAATAGTTACTTTACCAGTTTTTGGATCCGTTACGGCATCCCCAACTTTATCACCATTGGCGTGAAGGATTGGGAACTCAAGTTTAGTAACAAGTTCCAATTCTTTTGGAAGGTCCAAAGTCAAGGTATCCCCAGCATTGATTGCTTGAGAATCTGGGAAAGTAAGGCTATTTGTTGCTTCCAAGACACGACCAGTCGTAATCTTAGTATCCGCAGTCAATGGCTTACCATCAACTTTAACTTCTGTGTTCAAAGTATATTGAGTTACTTCATTAGCGAAAACTGTCGTCAGTGTCACTAATGAAAAAACCAAGATACTTAAAAGCGCTAAAACTCGCTTAACGCTCGTTTTTGTGGTTTGCATAATAAACTCCTTATTTATTAATTTTTTATCATTGTAACATAATCGTTTCAATTTGCAAAGTATTTTTTACCTTTTTTCACTTATCGTTCATTTTTTTGTCGATTGAAAAAACGAAAAGTGATAATTGAGAGGATAAAGCCCATGATAGAAAGGATCCAACTCTCTTCTGCACCTGTATTTGGCAAGCGATTTTCTTGGATTTCCCCACTATCTTTTTGGCTATTTATTATAGATTCAACTTTGGTTTCCGCTTTTGGATTTGTTGAAACATGATTGAGTTCCTCAACTTTATCACCAGGTTGAGCCTGAGGTTGGTCGTTTTTCTCGCTCTTCTTCACTACTTTTGTACCAAGTTCAGTAATTTCATGAATAGGTTCTTCGATCAGTGTCACTTGGATTAATTCCTTCTTGATGACACGACCATCTTGAATAGTCAAGCGGTATTTGTATTGACGCTTACCTGTTTTTCCTTCCTGTAAGAGGGCGACTGTCCCTTCTGCTTTATTAGGATTCTCGACAATAGTCTTGTCAAAGGCGACATCTTCTATCTCAATTAGCTCCTCTGTTGTAATAGTAGGAAGTTGTTTTGTTCCAACTAAGATTACACGAGTAACTGCCTTTCTGATAACCTTGGTATCAACCAATGTAGAAGAACGCTCTTCATCATTAAAGTAGTATTTTTCAAAAGTCTTATGGATGAGTCCATCTTGGCCTTCTTGGAAAACTTTAGTCATACCTTCTTGCAAAGTATCGTCATTGCGATATTCTGTCTGATGAGTAATGACCTCATCCTCAGTCACCAAGACTGTACGCTCAACTCCAGTACCCACTACAACGACTTTGTTAACAGGGTGAGTCGTGATGACAGTTCTCAGATGCTCACGTTGAGTTTCTTTACCATTGACATAGGTTACTTGGTAGTAGTCAGTTTGACTTCCTTCTTGGCCTTCTACTTCGACCAAACGATAGGTCACAGGTTTAGACTTATCTTCCCGAACGATGGTGTTGTATGGGATTCCACTTGTGAAGCTGATCTCCTTGGTTTCAGTAACTTGAGAACCGATATGGATAATCTGTTCGAGTGCTGGACGTAACTCTTTGACGCTAATCAAGTCCGTCTTGACTAAGATGCCATCTTTATAAGTAAGCTGATAAATTTTTTCTACTAAGCCCGCACGACCTTCTTGAACAAGCTTACGTTCACCTTTTGGCAGGCTTTCATCAATAACGGTAACTGTTCTAAAGTTAGTCTCTTCAGTTCGCGTTTCCTGCTTCACTTTAACATTTGGAACATGTTTTGTACCTACTAAAATGATGGTCGGAACTGCTTCTCTGACAGTTTTACTTTCGATCAGTTTTGAAGAACGTTCTTCGTCATTGAAGTATTGTTTCTCGATCGTCTTACGGATCAATCCATCCTGACCTTCTTGGATAATCTTCGTTTCACCTTCTGGAAGAGTGTCGTCATTACGGAATTCCGTTGGACTTGTGATTCGCTCTTCCTGAATTTCAAACATTATACGCTCGATTCCAGAACCTTCAACTAGGACTTTATTAACAGGCTGAACTGTAATGACCGTTCTGAGGTGTTCACGTTTTGTTTCCTTACCATTGACGTAAGTTACTTGATAGTAGTCTGTTTGAATCCCTTCTTGGCCCTCTACTTCAACAAGGCTGTAACCAACTGGCTTGGTCTTGTCCTTACGAATAATAACATTGTAAGGTATTGGACTTGTCGTGTTGATTTCTTTGGTTTCAGTGACTTGAGTACCAATATGGATAATCTCGTCTTGGACTTTCTGAATTTCCTTGCTACTGATCAAGTCTGTCTTGATCAAGACGCCGTCTTTATAGGTTAGTTGGTAAACTTTCAATGAGACCAGTTCGTCCTACTTGGACCACCTTAGTCTCACCTTTTGGTAGATCTGGATCTTCGATGTTTTGAGTCTTATAGGCAATCTTCTCAGTTTGAGTATCCTGTTCTACCTTGATAGTTGGTACATGTTTTGTACCTACTAAGATGATCGTTGGCGTTGCTTCTTTGATTAGTTTGCTGTCTACTAATTTCGTAGAACGCAACTCGTCATTGAAGTATCGTTTTTCGATCGTTTTACGAAGGAGACCTTCTTCACCAACTTGAGAAATCTTCGTTTCACCTTCTGGAAGAGTGTCATCATTTCGATACTCAGTTGTGCTTGTAATCTTATCTTCTTGAATTTCAAAGAGGGCTCGTTCTACTCCAGCACCTTCGACAATCACCTTGTCAACAGCTTCTTTAACGACTGTTGTCTTGAGGTGTTCACGTTTTGTTTCAGTGCCATTGATGTAGGTTACTTTATAGAGGTCTGACTTCTCACCGTCTTGACCTTCTACTTCAGTCACTCGGTAGCCAATTGGCTTCGTAGTGTCTTTGCGAACCTTAATGGTAAATGGAATTGGACTTGTCTCGCTTGCTTCTCTAATTTCTTTGATACGAGTTCCAACTTGGATGATTTCATCTACTGGATCTGTAGTGATGTTAGATTCTACAAATGTACGAGATGTCTCTTCTCCATTCACTTTCGTTACAGAGTAACGATTTGTTTTCTGACCTTTCTTACCTGCCTGGATAACCTTAGTTGTCCCTGCAGGAAGTTGGTCTGAGAACTCTTTGAAAGTATTGTAATCGATTGACTCTGTCTCATCTACAAGCTCAGTTGTTTCCACGATAGGTGTCACATTTCCGACACGAACGACACGGTTGACTGCATCTGTAATCTTGTGTTCAGAAACGATGGTACGACTGATTTCTTTACCATTTCGATAGCTTACCAAGAAAGTACGGATAATTTGTCCTGGAGTTCCTTCTTCATCGACGACACTTTCTCCTGCTGGAAGTGTATTGTCTGAGACATAAACCGTCTTGAATGGAACATCAACTTGCTCATCCACTGTACGTTCTGTCATCTTAGAAGTACCGATTACTGTGATTTCGTCTACAGCTTTTGGATTTTCAACTTTTGAGATTTCTTTACGAGCAACTTCGACATCGTCCTCATAGGTAACTTCATAAGTTGTTGTGATAGTCCCAGGAGATCCAACTTGAGTAATCTTGCTGTAGCCTTCTGGTTGGGTTTCATCTTTTTCAATAACCTTGTTGAAGTCTTTTTCTTCGACAACAACTACGGATCTGATTGACACAACCACCCCTAGACCTTTAACAACGATCTTGTCCTTCTTCTCTTTAAGGACATTTTCGTTGACCAAGGTACGGTCAACAAGTTCATCATTGAGGTAAGTAAGTTTGTATTGACTTTCAATACGACCTTTTTCACCTTCCTGGCGGACTTCTTCGTAGCCTTTTGGTTTCGTGTAGTCGTATTCGATTACAGTTTCAAAGTCTACATCCTTGACATCAGTAGTGTATTCTACTTTTTCTACTGCACTACCAACTGTGATAATGCGTTTGACTGGTTGGTCAATCACTGTTTCAGACGTCAACGTCTTACCAACTTCCTTACCATTCAATTTTCTGATTTGGTAAGTCTTTTCAACAGAACCATTCTTACCAGCTTGATTTTCAAATTGATAAGTCTTAGGTTTTGTTGGGTCCGTTCTGATCTCTGTGTCGTATGCAACAGTTTCTTTCTCAGTAACAGTCTCAAATGTTTCTGTCGCTGTACCAATCAAAACGATTTCTCTCGTAGGCTCTTGAATTACTTCCTCAGATTCAATCTGACGACCTACAATTGTATCACCAACTTTGGTAATCTTATAAACATTAACTTTCTTTCCAGGTACACCTTTTTGTACGGTTTCTTTAAATCCGATAGGAAGTTCATCTGTCTCACGAGTTTCGATGATGTACTCTGTTGTTGTCGTTGTACGAAGTGTTTCAACCGTTTTATCACCAACGATATCTACTGGAGCTAATGGCTTACCATCTAGAGTGTTACGTCCAAGGAAGACATTATTACTCTTGGCATTTAAGTTGACCCACTCACCATTATATAGTCTAAAGAAACCATTTTTGTTTGGTGTGTCTGCGATGAATTTGTTATCTGTAGCTGTTACTTTAACAGTATCGTTGAGACGGTTGATACCAAAGAAAGCTTGCATTATGTCTTTGATAACTGCTCCATCTGTTTTACGAGTGACATCGTAACGTTGCCATGGCTCATTGTCTTTATACTTGAAGGTATTGCTATTAACATCAATAGTAGATGCGTTAGTACTTTCAATAGCAACTGCATTTTTCCATCTAGACTTAATCTTAGAAACGGTCAACTCATTGTTGTCAATGTTGATGCTTCCTCTAGTCTTGGTAAATGGTACTTTTGTAACCTTGTTGACACGTTTTCCAGTAGTACGGTCAATAACACTTGCTACATAAGTTGTATCATCATTGATGTAAATCGGTAACTGCTTGATGTCATCTACTTCAATCTTGTTTCTTGAAATAGTAATGTCACCTGAACCACCACCCTCAACACCTCTAGATGCTTGGGCTGTATTATTGTTAACAGAGATGATATAGTCTGTTGAATCACCAGTGATGGTATTACCTTCGATATTCAGGCTATAATCATTTGAACTTTCATTATTTCTAAAGAGAATACCAAAGGTTCCAAGTTGGCCATTTTCAAATGATTTTGTTAAACCTTCAATGGTGTTATTTGAGATGACATAACGACCTTTATCAAGAGGTTTGGTCCATTTATGGTTTTTCTCATTTGTTAGGATAGAGATGGCTGTGTAACCACGGTAACGAGCTGGATCATCATCATCGTTTTCCAGCTTAGAGTTTGGATCTTGTGTTACCTTGTTGTTACGAATAATGACATCCGTCATTGGATTGGCACGGTTATAGACCTCAATACCATTCAAACGGTCTCCGAGCGAAACGTTGTTTTCGATGAGGATCTTATTCCCGTCGTGAATATCCAAGCCTTTACGGTAGTTGTAGTTTGTATAGTTTCCAGTATAGGTAATACCATCATTATAAGATCCTGCCATTGAGGCCGCACCATATCCAGTACCACCATCCAATACATGACCGTTGTATGACAAGATATTATTGTCTACAACAAAATTACGTTGGTAACCAAACATAACACCCGCAACACGGTTGTTATGAAGGAAAGAATTGGTTACCTTATTACCGTCCATGATTGGAACATCTGGATCTCCGATAGACTTGACTTCGTTTGAAACCTTTTCAGAAATACTGCTATAACGGATTGGTCTTCCATTGCTATCATACTCTTGCGCTGTTGCCTTACTTGAACTAAAGAAGACACCGGCTCTGTTGAATTTCATAGCACGAACATCATTGATCGTAACATTTGAAGAATCGTTTACGTAGATCCCGTTTGAACGTCCAAAGTAAGATTTCCCTTTACGGTAGAACTCATTATCCTTAGTGTAGTCTGATGAATCATAGGCATGCTCAACAGTTAAGCGACCCACAGTAAAGTTATTCTGATTTTGAATGAGCACTGCAGACTCGTAACGGTTATCCGTCAAGTTTGTTTCAGGATCATGTTCTCCGTCTTGCTTCTTATTAAATAAGATTTTTGTGTTGTTACGACTTGGACCACTACCAATCAAACCTTTTACATTGGCATAGTTTTCATCAATAACCAAGGTATTCTTCAGCAAAACTGTCCCTGATAGCATAACAGAAGCGCCTCCCTCAACCTCGTTGGCCTCAGAGAGCGCCTTTTTGATTGCTTCACTCGCTTCAACTTTTCCTGTCGTATCAAGACCAAAATCTGTTGCTTTTACATATTTACCGTAATCCGCATCATCGTATACTTTTGTATTGCTAGCTGCAGCTCTTCTACGACGAATTTTAGGAATTGGAGTTGCAGCCGTTTCAGCTTCGTTTGTACTTGCATTGGAAAGTTTATCTGGAGCAAGAGTTGGATCTTCCTTCTTTTCTACACTATTAAGAGTTGGATCGGTTTTACTATCTTTACCAGGACTTGCTTCGCCTTCACTATCCTTATTAAGAGTTGTTTCGGCTTTACTATCTTTATCAGAAGAAGATGCTTCCGTCGAAGGGTTCTTAGCATCCTCCTCAGAGCTTTTTGTTTCCTTTTCCGTTAAAGCTGGAGCTGGATATTTCTTATCTCCCTGATCAACTGCCGGCTTTTCTTCTGGATTTGGCTCTGTAACCGCTCTAGTTTCAGATTCTGGAATAGAAACTGTCGTATTCAATGCAGGCTGGTTTTCATCCTGATTCTTAATAAGACTTTCATTTGAATTTTCGAAAGAATCCGCACTGGCTTTTACCTGGCCTAATTGAAATGTTGTTAACACCCCAATTGCTAACAAAGAGTACTTGGTTGTTTTTTTAATATTCATGAATCCTCCTCTTTTATTTAATTCTTCCCACTTTTCTCAGTCTATACGTTTCAACTAAACCAACCTTTTAACAAAGATTCAATTATTTATTTTATAAGGTGGATACAAATGGATTTTACTTTAATGATACTTATTGTTTGATAGAAAGTCAACTATTTTATTCTATAAATTTTTACCTAAAAGAATTCCTTTTCTATTTTCCTTTTATCCTCTATAAAATGGAAGAAAGTTCACTATTTATCTTGTATCAACCTCCTATTAAATAATAAAAAGCTGCCGCATATAACCGACAGCTTTATTCAAATGCCATTAGTGATGTAACAGCATTCAAGACACTTGCATTTTACTCCAAAATCAAGAAAAAATTCTTCAAATTACTTCTCTAACACAAGAACGTCTTCTGTAGAGAATAAGCTTTCTTTATAGCCAGAAGCTTCATATGCCTTCAAGATATCCGCCTCAAAAAATCCTTTGCCTTCTTGCCTTGTTTCTCTCGGTACAACAACATAATCAATATTGAAGTCAACTTTTTTATCATTATGATAGTAGATATCATATAGTTTTTCATGCTGTCGAAGGCTTGGAGTATAACTCCCCGTCGTTACTACTGAAGACTCAATTGGCAAATCTTTTAATACTGATTGTATCCCTTCAAAATAATCCTTTCGATTGTGGTAATATTTAATTTCAAAGTTCCATTTATGAGTGTAGCTATAGAGGATCCCTCCTGAAATCACTAAAGACGAAGCAACGAGAGCAACAAGGGCCTTCTCCCCTACTACTTTATAATTACTCAATTGATCCAACGCCAATATTCCCATAATGAATAAAGAGTAACTGATCCATAGCTATATTGGAAATTAATATCATATTGATAAAGCCAATCTGTTAGCAAATTAATCGCTAGCAGAGGAAGCATAAGGAAATAAGTTGATAGGCGTCGTTGGACAAGTGGCAAAAAGCCTAGAGGAAACAGAACTAAAAAGATATATCCAAGTTTCTTAGCCGTAAACAGACTTCCCAGAACATATAGTGGATTTAAGAAAGTGTTTTTCATCACCATTAACAATCCATTTTCCCCAGACATTAACAAATGACTGTATCGAGAAACCATTGCACCTTCACCATATTTTGTCAGTAGAAGCATAGCAAACCCAAAGTAGATTACCGGCAAGAAAAATGTACTAGCATATAACCACTTTTTGAATCTCGGAGATATAGAAAAACGATTCTGAAAGACAAAATAGAGTCCTAGTGATAGTACGTAAATAAAGGAATCCTCTTTTACAAAAAGGATGAGGAGGGCAAACAAGATAGTTCGCAAACGCCATTGAGAGATTATAGCGTAAAAGAGCCATAGAATTAAAGGGGGTAAAAAGCAGTTCTCATGAATGTGGTAACTGCCACTGGTTGTCATTGCTGGAGTAACAAAAAACAATGCAATGACTAAAGGATTTAACAGTTTTGGCAATTGTAATTTCTTCAATACCAGCCCGAGGGGAATTACAGCAGAAAACACAATAAGAATTTGTAAAATTTCTAATGTTTCTACATAAGGAAACAACATGTAGAATGGAAGAATCGCATAAAAAATCGGAGAAATATGGACAGCAAAGTGCGATAAAGCCTTATCTCTCTCAAGCGTTGTTATCTGTGTGAAGTCTGTCTTCATCCTCTCAAACATTTGAGAGAAAATCCCAATATCAAATGTCGAACCTGAATTTGCCTTGACTTTATAATACACTACAACAGATAAGTAAAGGACATAACAAACCCCAATAATGAAAGTAATCAAGGTAAGCCGTTTAACCCATACTTTACTGATTTTATCTACAGCCAACCTACTAATAATTAGTCCGATTAATAATGCAATAACAACTGAAGTCAAAATTGGCCAAATTAAAGAAGTAAATTTTGATTCAGCGATATTAAAAGAGTGAATTTTTAGAGCTTCATCTTGAAAATTACCACTTGCTTGAAGGAGAAGCTTGGGAAAGGACAGCACCACTAATACTGGAAAAACAATTGCAAACCTTATTTTGTCTAGATAGAAAAATAAAAATAGAGCAACTGAAACCATAATCAAGCCCAGAGATAAGAATAAGGTTGGACTTTTAAGAATTGCTACAAATAGAATCAAAGCTGTCAAAAAAGTATTGAGAACACCGATATCAATGAGTTTCTTATACTCACCAATAAACCATAGAAATGGGTAACTGATGACAACCCCGATAATTGTCCCAACAATTCCTACTTCTCCTAATTTTAGAAAGAGCGCTTCAGTCGAATATCTAAGCAAATTAAACAAAACAACAATAAAATAGGACCCTAACAGCAACCACAAGTAGTTCATGTTGGCTACATTCTTAATTTTTTTCATTTAAACCTCCCGTAATTATAAAATATTTTACCATAAACTGAAGAACTTGCCTATTTAAATATAGTTAAAGGAGATAATTTTCGACTACAGATTTCTCTTTAAAATCGATTCATAAAAAAACTTATTTCTCACGAGAAATAAGCTCCCATATACAGATAAAATTCTTAATTCACCTCAGTGATCAATCCTGTATCGACATCATAGACAGCTCCTGAGATAATGACATCGTCTGGAATCAGCGGTGAGGCTTTTAATAGAGCGACATCTTCTCGGACGCTCTCGTAGATATCTTGAAAGGGTAGGAAGTCTTGGTCTCCGACATCAACTCCCAGTTCCTTCTTCAGATGCTGACGGAAGCCTTCATTCTCAAAGGTTTGCGCTCCACAGTCTGTGTGATGCAAGACGACGATTTCTCGAGTCCCCATCTGTTGCTGCGAGATGACCAAGGAACGAATCATGTCCTCTGTCACGCGCCCTCCTGCATTCCGCAAAATATGGGCATCCCCCAGAGCAAGCCCCAGTGCTGGTGCCACGTGAAGACGAGAGTCCATACAGGTCACAATGGCCACTTGTGTTTTCGGTTTGATTGGAAGATGGAGGTCTCCGTGCAATTCAACGTAGGCTTGATTGGCTTTTAAAAAATTCTCAAAATAGGACATTAGGAACTTCCTTTCTGGTTGGTAAAATAGTTTGAATACCAAATTATTTACACTCTATATTACCATCTTTTCCCCAGATTGTCAGTTGTCAGCCTACATGAAAAAGAGAGTGGGACAGAAATCGGTAATTCGTTAGAATTCGATTTCGTCGTCCCACCTCCGCACAGTTGAGTAGGGCTGTAAAAGCTGATAAAATCAGCGTAGTAGAGCCCACTCAACCACTGCGTCTTGCTCGACAATCCAAAGACAATTGAGAGGCTAAGACTTTTGTCCTAGCCTCCTTTATGCATTAAGATCGTCTTGGTAAATAGCGATTCAGCAAGCCAGCAAAGGTCTGAAGGTTGAGACTTTGAACATAGATCTCACCAGTCCCTCTGAAGGTATTGACGACTCCCTCACCTGTTCCGATAGACTGCCAGAAACCATTTTCCAAATGAATATTGTAATCAAGAGTCTGGCTCCAAGCAACGACATGGGCATTATCGATGGTGATTTCTTGATTGTTTAGCTCAATTTTTTTAATAGAGCCATAGGCATTCACCAAGAGAGTCCCTTGACCTTGGGTCGTCATGACAAAGAATCCACCCTGGCCACCAAAAAGAGCCTTACCGATCGATTGGGTTTCCATTGTATAGTAAGCTGTACCATCCAGTGCAAGGAAGGCACCATCATTCAATCGATACTGCTTTTCACCCAAGTAGAGAGGCACCACCTGACCTGGTGAGTCGGGCGCCAATGCTAGGTAAGCATTGTTAGACTGGGCAAATACCTGGGTAATAAAGGTGCTTTCACCCGAAACCATTGACCGTCCAACAGCTTTCACAAAGCGTCCCACACCAGAGCCACTTGCATTCAATTTGGTGTTGAGGGTCACATTAGGTGTATGGTAGACCATACTCCCCCGTTGAATATAGACAGTTTCACCTTGATTGAGAGATAGCTCGACCAAAGGGAACTGCACATTGTTATCTGTGAAAAATTGCAAAATAAGTAACCCCCTATATTTAGTAAGTATAGAAAAAGTATAGCACAGGAAAAACCTTTTTGCAAACGATTCCAATACCTGGTTAAGAAAAGACTTTTTTCAAAACTTCCCCTACCGTGGAAACTGCTATCACTTGAATGCCATCTGGTATCGCGATGCCTTGGAGAGAATTTTTAGGCGCATAAATCTTAGTGAAACCAAGTTTCGCCGCTTCGTTGATCCGTTGCTCGATCCGGGTCACTCGGCGAATCTCACCGGTCAAGCCAATCTCACCGATAAATGCCTCTTGAGGATTGGTTGGAAGCTCCTTGTAGCTGGAAGCAATGGCCACCGCTACGGCTAGGTCAATGGCCGGTTCGTCCAGTTTGACACCACCAGCTGACTTGAGATAGGCATCTTGATTTTGGAGAAGGAGCCCGCAACGTTTCTCTAACACAGCCATAATGAGACTGACCCGATTAAAGTCAAGACCTGTCGTCGTCCGCTTGGCATTTCCAAATACAGTCGGAGTCACCAAAGCCTGAACCTCTGCCAAAATCGGTCTGCTTCCTTCCATGGTGACGACAATGGCAGAACCAGTAGCTCCATCCAAGCGTTCTTCCAAAAAGACCTGACTCGGATTGAGGACCTCTACTAGCCCACCTGATTGCATCTCGAAGATCCCGATCTCATTGGTCGAGCCAAACCGATTCTTGACTGCTCTGAGAATTCGGAAGGTATGGTGGCGTTCCCCTTCAAAGTAGAGCACCGTATCCACCATGTGCTCCAACATACGCGGGCCCGCCAAGGTTCCTTCCTTGGTCACATGGCCAACGATGAAGATGGCGATATTATTGGTCTTGGCCAACTGCATAAGCTCAGCTGTTACTTCCCGCACTTGAGAAACTGACCCTTGAACTCCAGAAATCTCAGGAGACATAATAGTCTGGATAGAGTCGATGATAAGGAAGTTAGGCTGGATACGCTCCACTTCTGCTCGCACGCTCTGCATATTGGTCTCAGCATAGAGATAGAACTCACTGTCGATATCTCCCAATCGCTCTGCCCGAAGTTTGATCTGCTGGGCCGACTCCTCACCGCTGACATAGAGAACTGTTCCCACTTGAGATAGTTGGGTCGATACTTGTAAGAGGAGAGTCGATTTACCAATTCCAGGATCTCCACCGATGAGGACCAAACTTCCTGGGACGACACCGCCTCCAAGGACGCGGTTGAATTCTTCCATCTCCGTCTTGGTCCGATGGACATTGATGGAAGTAACATCCGCCAGTTTCATGGGTTTGGTCTTTTCACCTGTCAAGGACACTCGGGCATTCTTGACCTCTGCGACCTCGACCTCCTCGACAAAAGAAGACCAAGAGCCACAGTTGGGACAGCGCCCTAGATATTTGGGTGAATTATAAGCACAATTTTGACAAATAAATGTCGTTTTTTTCTTAGCGATACGATACCTCTTTCTAAATCTCTATCTCACACTCAATCACTTGGCAAAAATCAATCTTCTCATTTGGCACAAACTGGCGCATGAGCATTCCGTGAGTTACAATGATAATAGTTTTATAATTTTTATATTTTTCCAAAGCTGTTAAAAAACGATGACGCATCTCTATATCAGTTTCATAGCGATAAGGAGAATGTTCAGATAAAGCTCCTTGATGTTTTAGATAATATTCATGAGCTACCAATACACTAGTTAAATCAGAGTTAGTGCCATCTATGTCTGGACGCCACTCATGAAAAAATGGCTCCACAAATAAGTCCAATCCTGTTTCAACTGCTATATAATGTGCTGTTTCTAAAGCCCTCGTCACAGACGATGAAATAATAATCTCTGCCTTTCCAAAACATGCAGTTTTAGCAACTTCTTTGCCAGACTGCGACCTTTTCCTGTCAATGGTGCTAAATCACGACCAAAACCACTATAGAGTTGCGGATTTTCAAGTTTATCAAGCATACTATAATCTGGCTCCCCGTGACGCACAAAGATAATCTTCATCTTAGTGCCCCCCTGTCGATCCAAATCCAATAGAAGTTACTTCAGCCAATTTCATGGGCTTGGTTTTCTCACCCGTCAAGGACACCCGTGCATTCTTGACCTCTGCAACCTCGACCTCCTCGACAAAAGAAGACCAAGAACCACAGTTTGGACAGCGTCCCAGATATTTGGGTGAATTGTAGGCACAATTTTGACACACAAATGTCGCCTTTTTCTTTGCGATAATAGACCTCTTTCTATATTTCTATCTCACACTCAATCACTTGGCAAAAATCAATCTTCTCGTCTGGTACAAATTGGCGCATCAGCATTCGATGGGCTACAACTACCACAGTTTGATGTTCCTTATACTTAGCCATGCATTCTAGAAAACGAGTCTTCATCTCTACAGCTGTCTCATATTGAACAGGAGAATTTGGGAGCAACTCCCCATTATTTTCTAAAAATAGTCTTCTAGCTTCTTCAAATCTATCTATGCCACTTTCATAGACCTGCCATTCGTGCAATAATGGCTCCACTCTCAAAGGAAGCCCAGTAGCACAAGATACATAAGAAGCCGTTTCTAATGCTCGCGTCACTGCAGAAGACACCAGGATATCAGCTGAGCCAAGCAAAGTATTTTGACAAAGTTCCTGAGCTTGTTGTCTTCCTTTCTCAGATAAGGGTGCCAAATCCATTCCGAATCCAGTATAGAAGCGTTCCTCTAACTCGCGATAATCTGGCTCTCCATGACGTACAAAGATAATCTTCATCTTAGTGCCCTGTCGATCCAAATCCACCAGTCCGCACCCCCTCTGCCTCATCTCCATCTGCGATTAAAAATGGTGCAAAGACAGCCTGAACTACACGTTCTCCAACTTCAAGAACAACTTCTTGGTCGGTAATGTTTTTCATCTGTGCAAAGATATGTCCTTCATTCCCAGGATTACCATAGTAGTCCCCATCAATGACACCAACCGAGTTGATTAAGACTAAACCCTTCTTACGAGGATTTGAAGAACGATCATAAAGATAGAGTACCTCTGTTGCTTTCATATAAGCCTTGACCCCAGTTGGAACGAGAACGATTTCTCCCGGTGCAATGACCGTGCGCTCTGCCACCTTTAAGTCGTAACCAGCTGCATGGGCTGTCTCCCGTTTTGGAAGCAAGTCTTGATTGGTATAGGTTGATACAAGTTCAAATCCACGAATTTTTGTCATCATAATTCCTCTTTCATTCTAAATAGTTTCTATCTCTTCTATTATACCATCACTTTGGCCTAGCGTCTCCCCTATACTACTATTCGTATTTTTCCTGACAAACACACAAAAGCCCCCTCAGACGAGGAGACTTTTGCAGGAGATTATATAAAAAAAGTAAACTGTATCAAACAAAGTTAGGAGGTCTTTGTTGATGAGACTAGTTTACCTCTTTCTCCTTAAAAAATCCTAAAGACTTTACAATTCTTGTAACAGATAGTGAAAGAGTTCGAGATTGCCTTTTTCTTCTTTGACAAGAAACTCTGGATGCCATTGCAAGCCGATGATGCGATGACCATCCACCGCTTCGATGGCTTCAATGGTCTGATCACGTGGGTCAATGGCAGTCACTCGAAAGTTAGGTGCCAAGTCCTTGATGCTTTGGCGATGAACAGAATTGATCTGGCTGGCTTGTCCAAAGAATCGCTCCACCACACTGCCTTTTTGGTCTCAATCGAATGAGAAGTGCCAAAAGGGAGGCCCTGCCAGTGGCCTTCCACTTCTTGATGGAGAGTCCCACCGAAGGCAACATTGACCAACTGAACTCCTCGGCAGATAGCTAGAACTGGCTTGTTTTGACGGACCGCTTCTTTTAACAAGGCCAATTCAAACTGATCGCGCTCGAGATTGTAGTCGTCACTCTCGATGGTGATCTCTTCTCCATAAAAGCTAGGATGAACATTTTGCCCTCCACTGAGGATGAGCTTGTCCACTGTTTCGATATAATCTTTGGCAAAAGATGGGTCTCCCACTGGGATGACCATAGGAAGGCCACCTACTTGCTTAATGGTTTCCGCAAATTTACAAGATACAGACGAATGGATATTTTTTCCATCTGGATCCACTGCACATAGATTGGCAGAGACTCCAACAATCGTTCTACACATGGCCTTCCCTCCTTTGATATTTCTATTCCCTATTTTATCATCCCACCCTTAGAGCGTCTAATATGTATTTTTTAAGGACCTGATAAATATTTTTTATCACCTAAAGCATAGATGTTTTCCCTTAAAATCTTCCTATGTCAAGTGAGTTTTTTTCCTTTTTGTATGGTAAAATAGAAATGAAATCTTCACAAAGGAGAATGCTATGGATAAACAAACCGTTGCGGTCATCGGTCCAGGTTCTTGGGGAACTGCCCTTTCTCAAGTCCTCCACGATAATGGCCATGAAGTACGGATCTGGGGAAATGTCCCAGAACAAATCGACGAAATCAATCAAGAACATACCAACAAACGCTACTTTAAGGATGTCCTTCTAGATCCAGGGATCAAAGCCTACCACGATCTGAATGAAGCCCTTTCTGGTGTGGATGCGGTCCTCTTTGTCGTTCCAACCAAGGTAACACGACTCGTTGCCAAGCAAGTAGCTGAACTCTTGGACCATCCTGTCAAGGTCATGCACGCTTCCAAAGGATTAGAACCAAATAGTCACAAACGGATTTCTCAAATCTTAGAAGAGGAAATCCCTTCTTCTCTCCGTAGCGAGATTGTGGTCGTGTCTGGGCCAAGTCACGCTGAAGAAACCATCGTTCGCGATATCACTCTGATCACAGCGGCTTCTAAAGATTTAGAAACAGCTCGTTATGTTCAAGAACTCTTCAGCAACCACTACTTCCGCCTCTATACCAATACAGATGTAATCGGAGTTGAGACAGCCGGTGCCCTTAAAAACATCATCGCAGTCGGAGCTGGAGCCCTCCACGGACTTGGATTCGGAGACAACGCTAAGGCTGCCATCATCACGCGTGGACTAGCTGAAATTACCCGTCTAGGTGTTAAACTAGGTGCCAGCCCCTTAACCTATAGTGGACTATCCGGAGTTGGAGACCTGATCGTGACAGGGACTTCCATCCACTCTCGGAACTGGCGTGCTGGGGATGCCCTCGGTCGCGGTGAAAAACTAGAAGATATCGAAGCCAACATGGGTATGATCATTGAAGGGATTTCAACCACTAAGGTTGCCTACGAACTGGCTCAAGAGCTAGACGTCTACATGCCAATCACACAAGCCATCTACCAAGTAATTTATGAAGGGCAAGATATTCGTGAAGCCATCAACTTCATGATGAGCAACGAATTTAAAGAAGAAAATGAGTGGAACTAAGGAATTCTTCCTTCCCAATCAGATCAACAACCAATCATTCTTCAGTTAGAAAGGAATTATTATGACAAAAGTTAGAAAAGCAGTCATTCCTGCGGCTGGACTTGGAACTCGTTTCCTACCTGCTACTAAAGCCCTGGCCAAAGAAATGCTGCCAATCGTGGATAAGCCAACCATCCAATTCATCGTTGAGGAAGCCCTTAAGGCTGGCATCGAGGATATTCTCGTTGTCACTGGTAAATCAAAACGTTCGATCGAAGACCACTTTGACTCAAACTTCGAACTTGAGTACAACCTCAAGGAAAAAGGGAAAAATGATCTGTTGAAACTGGTCGATGAAACTACCGGGATGCGCCTCCACTTCATTCGTCAAAAACATCCGAACGGCCTTGGAGATGCTGTCCTTCAGGCGAAGGCCTTCGTTGGGAATGAGCCTTTCGTCGTGATGCTGGGTGATGACCTCATGGATATCACAGATGATACAGCGACTACGCTCACCAAGCAATTGATGAATGACTACGATGAGACACATGCTTCAACCATTGCTGTCATGAAAGTTCCCCATGAAGAAGTTTCTGCCTACGGTGTCATTGCTCCTCAAGGGGAAGGCATCAACGGACTCTATAGCGTTGAAACCTTTGTCGAAAAACCGGCACCTGAAGAGGCACCGAGTGACCTTGCCATTATCGGTCGCTACTTATTGACTCCAGAAATCTTCCAGATTTTGGAAAACCAAAAACCAGGCGCTGGAAATGAAATCCAATTAACGGATGCCATTGATACCTTAAACAAGACCCAACGAGTATTTGCCCGTGAATTTAAGGGCAGACGCTACGATGTGGGGGACAAATTTGGTTTCATGAAAACATCTATTGATTATGCCTTGAAACACCCACAGGTTAAAGATGATCTCAAACAATACATCATTGATCTTGGAAAAAAATTAGAAGAAACAGGAAAAGTGACCGAGGAGTAAAAAATGCTCCCCTCGAATTTTCGACTATGAAGTAAAGAGACCGGACTAAACGTCCGGCCTCTTTTTAGTAGTGCATAAAAAGCTCAGCTACTTCTTAAAAAAAGAATAATTTACTACTTTTTGAGTCATTGAAGAAGGAACTGGAACTTTCCGCAGTGAGAAAAGTACTTGAAACATTGATGTTTCAAGTACTCGGGAATTTTGGAACCTTAGATCCAAAACTAAATCATGGAACTTCTTCGAAGTTCGCTGACGTCCGTACTCACCTAAGGAAAGTTTCTAAGATCACTTTATATTCAATCTGAAGAGGCTGGGACAAAAGTCCTAGCCTCTCAATTGTCTTTGGATTGTCGAGAAAGATGCAGTGGTTGAGTGGGCTCTACTACGCTGATTTCATCAGCTTTTACAGCCCTACTCAACTGTGCGGAGGTGGGACGACGAAATCGAAGTCTAACGAATGACCGATTTCTGTCCCACTCTCTCCTTTTATTTCTTAAAAAGTTGCTTTTTAGGCTTTGTTCTGTTTTCGTTTTTCTACATAGAAGGCAAATCCAAGTGCACTAATCAAGACACCTCCGATGATACCAACCATTGAAATGGTTTGTCCAGTAGATGGCAATTTCTTGCTTTCTGTCTTTTCTTCTACCTTGGCTGCTGTTTTGTAAACAACTCCATAAGATGAGAAGTGATTGGTTGTGAAGGTTACCTTGCTCTTGTCTTCATTCAAGCTGAACTGGTAAGTCTCAACCTTGCCATCTTCTCCAATGCCTACAACAGATTCTACTTCTTTAGTAGGATCAACTGGCATGGTCACCACAGTTGGGCTGAATTGATGAACGGCTCCATTTTGATTTGACAACTGAATGTCATAAATCTTATAATCTTTACCTTTAAGAGCTTGGACATCTTTCAAAACAGCAACTGCCAAATTAAAGCCACCTTGGGCAAAATCTGGGTTTTGCAGGGTGATTCCAGTAACAGGATCTACTAAAATATAGGAATTCGTCGGAAGAACTGGACGATTGTTTGTTGTTGGAGCAGGGACAATCTTAGTTGATGTGTTTACATTCTTGTTTGGATCGGTACTTGGTTGTGTTGGCTTGGTTTCGTCCTTGCTTGGTTTAGTAGTTGTAGTTGTTGTCGTGGTTTCTTCCTTACTTGGATCGGTAATTGGCTCACTTGTCGTGGTTGCTTCCTTACTTGGATCAGTAATTGGCTCACTTGTCGTGGTTGCTTCCTTACTTGGATCGGTAATTGGCTCACTTGTCGTGGTTTCTTCCTTACTTGGATCAGTAATTGGCTCACTTGTCGTGGTTTCTTCCTTACTTGGATCGGTAATTGGCTCACTTGTCGTGGTTTCATCCCTACTTGGATCGGTAATTGGCTCACTTGTCGTGGTTGCTTCCTTACTTGGATCGGTAATTGGCTCACTTGTCGTGGTTTCTTCCCTACTTTGATCGGTACTTGGAGCTGTTGTCGTGGTTGCGTCCGTTGGATCCTTGTAATCATCTGGTAGAGATGCCCGGTATGGATCATCCGTTCTACCTGCTTCTTTCAAGGTAGCTGAAAGTTCAGCTTCATATTGTTTAAATTGTTTGAACAGACGTTCAGAACGCGCTATTGCTTCGGCAGTCACTTGATCCTCTGCCCCTTTTGCAGCTGCTTCATCAGCTTTCAAGGCAGCATATTTTGCATCACTCACTTTTTGTTCAATAATGAGCTGTTCTTCTAGTGCTTTCCAGTGATTTTGGATAGATTTTCCAAAGAGATCTTGGTTATTGATAGCCATTTGGTCGATGTGCCAAACTGTCCAATACCATGAATTTGGATCATAAGTAGCTGTTTGAGGTTTAAAGGCTTCGTAAGTATCTTTTACGTTTCCATAGAACGGAACATAAGGGGTATTCCGTGAAGGACCCATTCCTAGCCAAACTGTACCACCAAATGATTTTGGAAGGTTTGGATTGATTTGATAGACATGGGCATCGATAACATTTTCGTTTCCTAAAGCATATTTATATTGGTCTTTACGAACAGTATCGTTGCTACCATCATCACCTTGCTTCTTAACACCAATTTGATCATCTGGTACAAAGCGTCCATTCAAGTGTTCAAAACGATTCCGTTGCAATGCAAAAGCATCTTCTAAGGTGTATTTTTTGTTTGGATCGGTTGGTGAACGGAAGAGCTCATACTCATCATCCTCATAAGTAACTTTAGAGTCTGGATCTAGCAAGGTGATTCCTGCATAGGTCCGTGAGCGGTCTCCTTCAGCATATTTCTCTGGGCCATAAGATTTAGCAATATGGAAGTTGCCATCTTTATCCGTCTTGTAGTTGCCAGATTCCTTGGCTACTTTTTCAACATCTTTAGAAGCAATGACATTTTCAGTATCATTCAAATCAACATGACCTAGGTAGTAGGTATTTGCAAAGACTGCGTACTTATCTTCTGGCACCTTCACCGCTACATATTGGTGACCAGAAAGAATTTCCATATACCAAGTTTCATTTTGGTCTGCAAAGACCACCACGTTTCCTTCAGCTGAACCTTTTTCTTCGATAACCTTAGCCAGTAATTCAACCCCTTCACGGGCAGTTTTAACACGTGGTAAGATAACATCTAGCATAGCTGATTCTGGAAGTCCGTCAGCTTTCAAAGGATCCGTTGTCAAGACCTTCTTATTTGGGATAGCTGTCACTGTTGCAGTCATGGATACTCCGGCCTCATTAAAACCGTGTTCCCCGAAAGCACCATTGCTACCGTCACCACGAGCAGAGTCATAAGCAGCTGTGTATTTCATTTCATTGGCAGCATGCGGGTAGGTGAATCCGTTGGATTCATCCTCGATTTGATCTCCCTCATTATAGTTCTTGGCATCGACAACAACATAGTTTTTGTTGTGTTTTCCGCCATTTGGATAATAAGGATAGTCCTCAGTCCGACCAAAAAGGGTGGTACCATCCTTGGTTAACTGGCGACCAATAATAAACCCACAGCAGGCCTGAACGGCTTGAATTGGTAGGAGTAAGAACGTCATCGCTACCAAAGCTAGTTTAAACAACCATTTCTTCATCGCAAATCTCCTTTTTGCTTATTTTATGTCCTCAAGCGTTTTTTGGACACAAGAAAGTTTTATATACCACCAGTCTACTCTTTTCCAATCAACATTGCAAGCGCTTTCTTTTTTACATTTTTATTCATTTATTTGTGATATTTTTAGCTTTCTCTATCATTTTTAAGAGATATATACAAAAAAACTGAGACTTCACTCAGTTTTCAGATAATTTACAAATGTGCTACAAATCCTTGGAAAGACTAAGATATAAGAGCCCAAGCATATAGAAGACCTGCAACAACTGTATAAAGGAGCAGAGCTCCCAAGCGCCAGCTTTTTTTCACGCTATCTCGCTCACCATAGACGGGAAAGACAAAGGATAGAATCCCTCCTCCTACCAAGCCTCCTAGGTGACCTGCTAGACTAATCCCGGGCATAAAGCTAAAGAGGATATTGACCAAGATCAATGAAGTATAACTTTGGCTCAGATACTGAATGTAGGGACTCCGAGCAATGAAGCGCAAACTGGCAATAGCCCCAAAGATACCGAACAAAGCGGTAGAAGCCCCAGCTGCGACGACTTCTGGAGAAAAGGCCAAGACAAAGAGATTCCCCATCAAGCCAGATAGCAGATAGAGGGCTAAGAAGGCCTTTGAGCCAAATAAATCTTCAGCGATCCTTCCGAGGAAATAGAGGGTAACCATGTTTAAAACAAAATGCTGCAAGCCAATATGAACAAACATGGCAGCAAGCAAACGCCAGCTCTGAATCGGGTCTACTTGGATTTCATCTCCTAAGACACCCCCAAAATCATAAACAGTTTGGACAGATTCATAGTCAAAACCACGAAGTAGCAACATGGATAGAAAAACGCCAGTTGTTAATAGAAGCAAGCTACTGGTCACTGGGTATTTCTTATCAAATAGTTGATTCATCCACAAGAACCTCCTTAACAGGGACATCATGGGGAGCAGGTGAAAAGTCTGCTTCTTGGCAAGCATAGATGGTGCTGACGGTCGCCCCGTCATAATCTGCCAAATAGCGATCGTAATAGCCTCCTCCATAACCCAGCCGATAGCCATCCTTTTGAAAGGCTACTCCAGGAACATGGATCAAATCAATCTCCGACTTATCGATTGCTTGGCTCCCATCCTCTGGTTCCAAGAGGCCAAAAGATGTTTGTTTCAACTTCTGCGAATCATAGGCCACAAATTCCATGCGTCCTTTGGATAGGTTTTTGGAATGACGACCTGCTTGCCATCTGCTTGAACTGCGGCAATCAGAATACTCGTATTCACCTCATGCGGGAAGGACAAATAGGTCGCTATAACACTTGCTTCTTGGTAAGCTGACAAAGAGCGTAAACGCTGGATCAAGGCTTGATCGGCCCTTCGCTTGGTCTCCGACTCCAAACCTCTCATCTTCTTCAACACACTTTTTCGAATACTTGCTTTCATTTCCATCTTTCTTTATTGGTTAGCTTTCATTTGTAAGAAAGGACTAATGGCCTTTACACCGAAGGACAGGGCTTCTTCCTTGGGACTCATCTGAGGGTGGTGGAGGGCATAAGGACTGTCCACTCCCAACCAGAACATGACCCCATCCACTTTTGACAAGAGGTAACCGAAATCCTCTCCGGTCATCGCAGGCAGGATATCAATCAAGGTGACATCTTCTGCTTGATCAAAGAAGGTCATCAGTTCATCTGCCAAGTCTGGATTGTTTTCCACCGGCAAATAGCCCCCTTGCTTGAGTTCTAGCTCTAAGTCCATATCAAAAGTCGCCGCAACCCCTCTCGCAATCGTCTCGAGTCGCTTCTGGGTCAAGAGGTTCATTTCCTTGGTCAGAGTCCGAATCGTCCCATGCAAAAAGGCCGTCTCTGCAATGACATTATTGGTCGTCCCCGCATGCATGGAGCCGAAAGTCACAACTGCTCCCTCGATAGGATCGACATTGCGGCTGACAATGGTTTGAACCTGGGTGACAAAATAGCTAGCAGCGACCAGGGCATCCTTAGCTTCATGTGGAAAAGCGGCGTGTCCACCTTTTCCTTTAAAGGTCAGCTTCACTTCACAGGTCCCTGCAAAGAGCGTCCCCCGATTGGTTGCGATCTCGCCTACCCTTAGGTCTGGACGGACATGGAGGCCGTAGAATTGATCGGGCAACCAGTCTCCAAAGGCCCCATCCTCATACATGAGCATGCCTCCAGCTTCATTTTCTTCGGCTGGTTGAAAGAGGAACAAGAGATTGTTCTTAGGCTGTTCTTGAACCAGTTGCTCCAGCAAGCCCAAGGCTAAGGTCATATGAACATCATGGCCACAGGCATGCATCCGACCTTCGTGACGAGAGGCAAAGTCAAGACCAGTCTGCTCAACAATGGGCAGTCCATCGATATCCGTCCGCCAGCCAATGGTCTTTTCGGGATTGGATCCCTTCAGAAAAACCAGGATCCCCGTCCGCCAGGTCCGCTGCTCGACGAACTCTTTTCCCTCGGTGATTTCTGCGATGCGCTCCAAGAGATAGGCTTGTGTTTTAAATTCTTCTAGTCCAATTTCTGGGATTTGATGCAGGTCCCGTCGAATCTTTACTAAATCAAGTGTCATATCCGTCTTCCTCTTTTGAGAAGAAGCCGAGGTATCCCCCAGCTTCCTACTTCTATACTCTCTTAAAGGTTACGCAAGGCATCCTCAAGGGCTGTTTTTTGTTGCGTCTGCTCGTCAATAGTCTTAATCACGCGCGCAGGTACACCAGCTACTACCACATTTTCAGGCACATCCTGGGTAACAATCGCACCCGCTGCTACGACAGATCCATTACCGACTTGAACTCCTTCGATGACGACAGCATTGGCTCCCACCAAGACGTTATCCCCGATACGAACTGGTTCTGCAGAGGCTGGCTCAATGACACCGGCAAGGACTGCTCCTGCTCCGATGTGGCTGTTTTTACCAACCGTTGCACGTCCACCAAGAATAGCTCCCATATCGATCATGGTCCCCGCACCAATTTCAGCACCGATATTGATAACCGCTCCCATCATGATCACCGCATTGTCTTCAATGGTCACTTGATCTCGGATAATCGCACCAGGTTCAATCCGGGCATTCAAATAACGCTTGTCCAGCAAAGGCACCGCTGAATTGCGACCATCTTGCTCTACGATATAATCTTTGTTTCTGTTAAGTTGGCAAGAAGGGGCTCAATCTCTTTCCAGTCTCCAAATAGGACATTGCCTAGTTTTACAACGGATGCTGGAAGCTCTCCTGCCAATTCCCCTTCAAAGGTTACTTTAACATTGGTTTTCTTTTCTGCATTTCCGATAAAGGCGATAATCTCTTGTGCAGTCATTTTTTGTGCAGTCATGGCAATACCTCTTGTTCTATGTAGTCAGTCCTCTAAGAAGACAAGCTCCTTTTGTATTCTTTGATTTTACTATTATAGCATAATTTAACAGACACATTAAATCGAGCTAAGGTTTCTTTTTAACAGCTATTCCTTTTAGATACCACTGCTCGGAGTTTTCCTCGAAACTTAGGGAAACTAGTTCATTGTCTACTGTTGAATAGGAGAGGGTGCAAGAGTATACTTTCTGAGAAGATGAGATGGAAAAATGTGTGACTTCAGGAGTTCCCATTTGAGAAATAACGTCATGAATTTCCTGTCCATCTTGAGAAAAGAGAGCTCTAAATTCTTCTGTTGTTTTGGTCGGTTCTCCTAAAGAATTACCGTAATATCCCATATAGATATTAGTGACCCTATACTCATTGTCATGTCCCATTAGATTAAAACTGACATTTCCACGATTATCCGGTAGTTCATATTGTAAGGTAATTCCCCGATTGTCTGCACTTATATTAGAAAAAAAACCTCTTTTGGCTTTTCCATACTGATTCACAAGTTCTTCTGCGGTCACATTGGATAATTTATTTTTTTGACTGAGAACTAATAACTTGTCAAAATTAAAGTCACGAATCCCATTATCTCCATCTATATAAGGGGAATTGTCGGCAGTCAATTGTCCCGATTTCATATCTGACTCACTCTTCTCTTCCTTTGTTGAGCTAGAAGATTCTGATGTTTGGCTAGAGGGGGCAGATGATTGTTTAGAGGATCTCGAACTGAAAGAATGGCGGTCCTGTTTCTTACTTACTGGGGTATCCTGCTCTGTCTTTTGGGAAGATTGACTCACATAGCCAATTACCCCAATTATAAAAGTAAAGAGAAGAACCACCCCCACGCCAGCTACTAGAAGAGAACCGAAACGAGGCAAGCCTGATCCACGAAAAGCGTCCTCACGGACACTTCTCTTCACTCCTTTTTGATAGCTCCGAAGACTGGGACTTTCAAAAGCTTCTCCTTCAGGTCCACGATCCGAAAAGACTTCAGACACTTCACGATTCCTACTTGGGAACCTAGACCATTCTCTTTGAATCTGTCTATCTTTTTCCATTCCATTTTCCCTTCTATTTACTTACATTTGTTTTTTAGGGTCTAGTTGACTCTTACGCAACAAGTAATAAGAATCCTCTACCTGTTCAAGCTCTAATAAATAAGTTTTTCCCTTCTCATCCTGATAGGACAGTTGAAAGCCTTCCTGATCAGGGCCGATTTGGCGTCGGACAAGGGACTGTAATCCCTGATAGCTACCTAGAAGTGCCTTCAAATCTATCTTTTCTCCAGATTCTAAGCTCTGATAAACTCTTTCTGAAAAAACTTTTTTCCCATCCCGATCGAGATTGGCCAGACTCGCATCAATCTCTTCTAACAGATAGCTACCATCAACCCCCTTGCTAAAAAGCAAACGGATGGATGACCCCTTGCCTCTGTCGTCCCATCGATAGAGCAGGGAGAGACTGGGCTGTTTACTTGCTGCAGATTGAATGAGGACTTTCTCTTGCGGATGTCCCATCTCCTTCAGAAGGGTCTCCAGGCGACTTCCAGTCTGCTTTAGGCTACCGTTTTGGTTCTTTATCGACAGAGGGAAATGTTCGATCTGATCCAAGGTCCATGACGAATCCTTTTTTTCATTCGTTTCTTTCAAGAGTCGCTCCCCTTGAAATTCTTTCGCTTTAAAAGTTGATAAGTTCCTTATTTCATTTATGGCTGTAGAATTTTTCGGCGGATGACTAAGGACCTCTAGACCCATCCCTAAGAGGAGCGCTAGCAGCAGGAGACCAGGAATTTTTAGCTTCTTGATGACTGTATCCATTTATTCCTCCTTATTCGACCTTGACTAAATGATAGCGAGCATCTTTTTGGGGTTGCAAAGTGAGAAAGACCAGACCCTCTTGTGCACGGTAGGTCAAAACCAAAACTGTCTTTCCATCCTTATGATTCAAAAGCAATGATTGTGGCAAGCCGACCTTTTGTAAAATGTCTTCTAGTTTCATGCCTGTTTTCTCTTTCCCACTAGCAAGACTGGTCAGGACCGCCTTTTTCAGCTGTTTACTTTCTAAATTGTGCTTAGAGCTTGGTTGATAGCCCTGAATAGCTGTCAGATAGTAACCATCCTTCATATGAGTAAATTCAAATTGGTATCTATCTCGACCATCTTGTGTCGTCCCATAGCTGAGACGAAGGAGCTGCGTTCTAGCTTTTGATTCAAGCCGAGCCTGCTTGGCTCCCCCTAATTTTTCGACCAGGGTCTCTGGGGTCGTCCCCTTAGTGCTTGGCACAAGAGTCGCATCTCCTATTTTAAACTCCAGCAATTTCTCCAAATTCACCCCAACTTCTGGGCGATCTGATTTCGCTAGGAAGTCCTTCAGATAGGCTTCTTCCTTACTAAAGGTCACTTGCCGGTCTGGACTTAGCTGGTCTTGTGGTCTCCCAGAAGCAGCGAGTCCATAGCCCACTCCCAGCATTGCGAGGATCCCTAAAATAATTCCTCTTTTTTGGATGAAAGCTAAGAGGGTCTTCAGATGTTTTCTTGTTATTTCCTTTACATTATCCATTCTGCAATCGTATCTGTATCCCTTTCCTTCCAACTGTTTACCCCTGTTTTCTATGGCAACATATCCTACTATACCATAAATAGCTCGTCCTCGCTAGAATAGAGAAGAGGCTGGGACAAAAGTCCTAGCCTCTCAATTGTCTTTGGATTGTCGAGCAAGACGCAGTGGTTGAGTGGGCTCTACTACGCTGAGTTCATCAGCTTTTACAGCCCTACTCAACTGTGCGGAGGTGGGACGACGAAATCGAATTCTAACCAATTACCGATTTCTGTCCCACTCTCTTTTTCTAGCATTAGGAAAGTTGATTTTTTCTCTTCCCCTACCATTGTGAGGCAGAAAAGTGACCGATCTTAGTCATCGCCTTTTTTAGCAAGAAGGAAATCTCCATCTGATTGTTTCACAAAAGTCAACTTATATTGGTCTGTCGTTGAGGATTTAAAACGGATTGTCATGGTAGTAACAATATCATGAGTTTTGTAGTCTTCATCTGCAGACAAAGAGAGAGAATAAATGGTATTATCTTTCAACACTTCCTTGTAAGAAACGCCATCCTTACCAGTTTTGGAATCTCCTACTTTGAGCTTGTCATAGTAAGATGAGGTCATGAAATCGTTCTCAGCTTCGTCATAATCCCCTGAATAATAGAGGTCCTGTAAATAATAGGTATCTCCCTCTTTCTTAAAGGTCAATCTCATATCACGAACGGTATGGTATTGAGAATAGGTATCATCCTGATCTTCTTTTAACTCGCCCCACTCTAAATCAATGAGATCTCTTCTAAATGAACCTTGTAAAGCTTTTCCGTGCTTATCCACAACATCTTCAATGGATGTTCCCAAATTTGAAGTTGAGTAAGTACCAAGCTCGAGGTCAGCCAAATCAGTAATGTTCCATGTAAAATCAGTATCTTCTGGATCAATATACTTTCCAGACTGATCGCGTTTTGATTCCCCTGCATCAGCTTTCGGATGAAGGGCAGGATAGGAACTTTTAGCACTATTTGCTGCACCCATAGAATGGCCGACGAAGAGACCGATAATGACTCCTAAGACGGCAAAACCACTAATACAAGCAATTAACAGACCTTTCCCTGGCTTCTTCTGATCACCAGTTTCTGGCACACCAAATGGTGCCTGTGATTGATTCGTATTCATCTTTCATCTATCTCCTCTATATTAAAAACGTTCTGGACCAATGTATAAGAAATCCCCATCTGGTTGTGCTAAGAAGCGTAATGTCTTATAATCGTCTCCCACTTTAAGGTTGATCTTTGCAACCACTCGAGTAGAGTCATACTCTTCTCCATCAGCAGTGATTTTTGTCTCTGTACCAATTTGAACATTTTGTTTATGTTTTTTCAAAACTTCTAATAAGGAGGTTCCACCTTTACCAGTTTTCTTATCTCCTTTTTTCAGATCTTTGAATTCTTTCGTGCTCATCTCACGTTCGTTTGAAGTATCTTCATCTTCATCGTCTTCACTAGCATAGACTTCTTCCAAGTTAAAGGCTTCTACAGATTTCAAATAATAGTTACCATCCACTTTTTCAAATCGGAAATAAATATTTTGGTGAGAGGCGTTCTTTGCACGATCCCAAGTAAGGGTCATGCCTTTCTTTTCATATTCGACACTAGTAGCCAATCCATACGTATCAACAATCTGATCAGCAGTCAAGCCATAACCGTCCTTGTTGCTGTAACTTAATGTTGCAAGGTCTTTAAGGGTCCAAGTAAAGACAACCTCATCCTTTTCTGTGGTGAAGCCCTTCTTTGTCTTCTTTGCTTCTTCGCTGGCACGATCTAATCGTTTGGTACGTTGGCATCTGCTTGAGGTTTAGATGAATGTCCCCAGAAATAACCAGCTCCGCCACCAATCAAGCCACCAAGAAGGAGTGCGAGAATAGAAAAGACAACAAATTTCGTCCATACACGCTTCGGATTTGGCTGAACATTCCATTGCGATTGGAAGGCTTGAGGGGTCCCTTGTTGGTAGAAAGGATTGTTTTCTACCTGAGGAGCTTGGTTTTGGAAAAATTGTCCCTGCCCTCCAGCTTGTGGTCCTTCTACTGGAGAAGACTGTTGAAAGGCTTGCGCTCCTGGTGCGCCAAATGGCTCATAAGCTGTTTGACCAGTTTGGGCTCCAAAAGGTTCTTGAACAGTCTGCCCTCCTTGTGATCCAAAAGGTTCTTGAACGCTTTGACCAGTTTGGGCTTCAAGAGGTGGTTGAACGGTTTGTTCGGATTGTGCTCCGAAAGGTTCTTGAACAGTTTGTCCCTCTTGTGTTCCAAAAGGTGTCTTATCTTCTGTTGTCATAATCTCTCCTTTACTAAGAACCTTCGCCCATCATCCTCCCCACTTTTTGTGGCCATAGTTTGACGTGCAAAGTATAAATATAGTAGTTCTACTATATCATAAAACAATCCTTTTTTCCACCTCATTCTGAGATTGGGAAAGCAATTAAAAAACGACCCCTTTCGAGATCGTTTTGTCTGTCGATTAAAGGCGAGCGTTGAGTTCTTTACTCAATTCTTCAAATCCTGGTTTACCAAGAAGGGCAAACATGTTGCGTTTGTATGCTTCAACACCTGGTTGGTCAAATGGATTGATGGCATTCAAGTAACCTGAAAGGGCGATGGCCAATTCGAAGAAGTAGATAGTGTAGCCAAGAGTGAAGGCATCTTGCTCAGGAAGAGTTACGTACATATTTGGTACATCACCATCTGTGTGGGCAAGAAGAACACCGTCAGTCGCTTTTTTGTTAACAAAGTCAACGTCTTTTCCTTGAAGGTATCCAAGTCCATCAAGATCTTCTTCCAAAGTAGGGATAATCACGTTCTTACGTGGTTTGTCTACACGGACAACTGTTTCAAACATGATACGAGTTCCTTCTTGGATAAATTGACCCAATGAGTGCAAGTCTGTTGAGAAGTTAGCTGAAGTTGGGTAAATACCTTTTTGGTCTTTTCCTTCTGTTCAGGCACCCCTTGTGGATCCATCTGCTGGGAATTCCCTTGCACTGACTGGCTAGTTTGATTGACTTGCCAATCAACCACTGCGTCATCTATTTTTTCTAATTTAGACCCAGAAGCCTGGACTTTTTGTCCAAGCTCTGAATCAATTTTTTAGACTTTTATTTTTCTAAATTGCTTGATTTTAAATTTTGTTATGGTCAAGCAGTTTCGAAAATCTGAATGGTAGAGTCCTTTTCAATTACTACTGCTTGGTCTGCTGCAACATGGAGAGTGCCCGGCAGGCTGCCCTCTTTTGAACCATCAAAAGAAATCGTGATATGGCCCAGTCCAGTTAAATTTTTTTCTACTACATTTCCTACGGCAGTAATCGAATATTCCTGACTATCTACCACCAGCTTTCCACCTTCTAGTATTGCACCTAGAAGATTTTTGTTATCGATTTTAAAACAATACTCTGCTAAGTCTTCCGGAGCTTCTTCTCCAAACAAAATGAGCATATTGGCATCTTGAATCATATTCTGAGCTTCAGGCCCCACTTGAATTACTTTAGCTTCAAAAATTTTCTTCATCTAATTCCTATTCATCCTTTCTCAAATCTGTCATAAACTTATGCTTATAGATAAGTTTAACATAATAGTTGCTATGTTTACGTGCATCTATCAAAAGTTTACTGATAAAGGCCAATACTAGCTATCCAAGCTACTAGCACCCGCGGAACACCATTGAGAAAGCGTGAATAAAGCACAGAAGGGACACCAACCTCAACTGTTTCAGCCTTGGCTTCAGATAGACCGAGTGCTACAGGAATGAAATCACAACCGTTTTGAGTGTTGATAGCAAATATAGCTGGCAGAGCCATTTGGGGCGGAATAGTCCCTTTGCCGATTTCAACTCCAATTAAGGTTCCAATAATCTGACTGATAACAGCTCCGGGGCCTAACAAAGGAGATAGGAATGGCAAGGAACAGATAAAGCCAATCAAAATGAGTCCCCAGATGTTCCCAGCTAGGGGAACCATTAATTTTGCCAGCCAATTTCCAACACCTGAACCTTGAATAACCCCAATCAGCAAGGAAACAAAGGCCATGAAAGGAATGATCGTGTTGAGCATTGTTTGGATGGCTTCACGAGCAGCCTGGTTGAAAGTCGCAACGACCTTCCCAGCGCCCATCCCAATTCTTGCTACAATACTTGTTTCAGCTTTTTGCTCTGTAATTTTTTTACTAGTATCGTAAGTTGGCTTTTCTGTTACCACAGTTGTCGCTTTTTCGTCTTCATTAGCAGCAGAAATTTGATTAAGGCCAACTGCTGACACATAGATTTCCTCGGTTATATATTGAGCTAGAGGCCCACTTTTCCCTGTAGCGACAATATTTATTGTAGGGATCCCCTTTTTAGGATAAATACCACAGCGAAGAGTACCGCCACAATCCACGATTGCTAAAGCAATTTCCTCATCTGGGATAGAAGTTTTAAACCCATTAACAGCTTCCATACCGGTCAAATCAGCAATTTTATCTACAATATCTGGCTTTTCTCCTCCGCCAGTGATATAGATGAATTTATGCTTAGCTTCACTAGGTGTAATGACCAAAGGTCCTCCGAAACCGCCATTTCCTTTAACAACTTTTATACTCTTATATGACATAATTTCACTCTTTCTATAAATCAAATGTTTTACTCAAGGTAACACCTTGCTGTTTTGCTACATAAGCAGTTGTAAAATCGGTCACCCAACCGCCTACAAAGTTCATGACAAGCCCAACAAGCATGTAACGAATGGCTAAGTCCATTTGACTTAAACCTAAAGTTTGAATTCCTGTTGCAATTCCCATCCATACAAACAATTCCCCAGGATTGATATGCGGAAATACACCATTTGAAGTGTGGCAGAACTGCATCTGAGCTGCTACAAAACTAGGTTTATAATATTCTGGTAAGAAACGTCCCATACTGATTGCCATCGGATTCCCCAGCATAAAGGCAGAAATGAAAGGTAAAATCATATACCGGCTAACAGGATTTTTGGCAGAAATCTTAGCCAGGGAATTGACCTTCTCTTCTCCCAAGAAAGCGATAAGGGTATTCATTGCAATCAATAGCATTAAGACAAGCGGTACAATATTTGTCATCCAGCTAATAAAGGTTTCTCCACCTAATTGGAAGAGTTTCATAAAACTCTCTGCAAAATTTGTAATGTGATTCATAAGGAACTCCCTTTCTTATTTTTTTTAAATAACTGTTTAATAGATAATTGTAAGTAATTCGCATAAAAGCCGAATCCCAGAAAAGAATCAGATGAACTTGTCTCTTTCTCAATACCTGCCTCATTCCAAAGATAGACTTTTCTAGCATCTTCTATGGCTGATTGCATCAACTTATTTTCTTTTCTCACAAGAGGATTATACTTGTCAAAATAATGGATGTCTTCTCCAACATAATCGTCCATATTTTGAAAACGTGCTAAGATTGTGACTCCTTGCATTTTGCTAGCTTTAAGAACCCGACCGTTTTCATCAACCGCGAACATGACAATCGTACCGGATTTGATTCTTCCGGACTTCCTGCCAATCGCTACGCGCCCCAGTTTTCGGAGCATCGTATAGGTCTTATTGAAGTCTTTGAGTTGCTGCCAGCCGAGGAACATTTGAAATATATAGCTGCCATGACAAATACAGCGAAAATTATTAGCGAATTCATTAAAATACTCCTTTGCTCTTAGAAAATGATAGAAACTCTGTCTCTGTTTCTACAGCCCTCAATGCTTCTTTTAGAGAAGGCTCTCCTGCAATTCGAAAAATGTCGTCATACAATTCCAGCAATTCACTCTCCATTTTGCTTTCAATTTCTGAGGGAATGGCGACTAGAAAGATAAATTCAATCCAATCATCTCCTTTTTGATAAGGCTCTTCTAGCTTTCCAAACATTAAAATAGTCTTTGCATAACCCTGGTTAATTGTATGGGGGAAGGCAATTCCTCCACCAAAAATGGTTGATTGTTTTTTATCCCTATCAATTATCCGATTTCTAAAACCTTCATCAATCATCTGAAGTTTCTCTAACTCTGCAACCATATTTAGCAAGTATTGCTGATAGGTTTTTTGGGGAGTCAAACGAAGAAAACGTAAGCTGACTGTTTCTAGATTTTTTTGATGAAAAGCATTGGCCCTCTGCCATTCTTCCTGCAGCCATTGATCATCAAAAAGATGATTAACTTGAATGACTGGAGATTTAGAATCTTTATATTTTAGAGGAACTGTCGTAAAAATCGCGAAATAGTCCTGATTCAAATCCAGATTAAAATCCTCTTCAGAATACTGAGTAATGTCTACATCATTTCCAAGAATTCGTCTGAGTTGCTGAATAATCATCGCAGCAGTTCCTCTTCCTGTTGTGCAAACTACAGCTATCTGCTTGCGAGAACCATTTACAACAGAGTTTTGCTTTCTTAAAATCATTTCAAAATACAAAGCCAGATATCCGATTTCAGATAATTCCAATTCAGAACCAAAAATTGCAGATAGTTCTTCTCCAGCAATTTTCGCCATTTCAAAAGCAAAAGGATATTGAGTTTGAACCTCGCCATGGAATATATCATTAGCTTGCACATGGAAAATCAGTCGATTGATTAAGGAGCCTAGATGAGACTTGATTTCTTCAAATAATTCTTCATCATCAAAGTTAACCAACATTGTTTCTTTGACTTTCTTGACAATCCCTTGAAAAATGTTTGCAAGCTGTTCAGATTGATAAGACGGCTTGCTTAAAGTGTCAATAAAACGGATATTAAACGGAAAACACAAAAAGTCTATCTCAAACTGACTGAGGGAAATCTTATAAGTCATCTCAATATGATAGATTAATTTTTCAACCAAAGGTGTCTCTGTTAAATCATTCCTATAGTAAGGAATAGGGCAACTCAACACCCTAGATGCATGAATACGCTCCACCATAATTGAAATTGTCTTTCGAAGGAGTTCCTTTGTTTCTTTCGGGATTTTATACTCCTGGAGTAGCGTCTCCAGAAAAGAAGATGTTGCCTCGGTGAGTGTCTTTCCTTCAAAGTAAGGGGCCACTTGGTGAATATAGAGCAAGCGCAAATTCAGCTCGGACCCCAAGACCTCCAGCCCACGGTTGGGCTTTCCTGAAATAGTGATAGAGTAACTCTCTGCCAAAGATTTTACTTGTTTTAAATCCTTATTAAGGGTACTTCTACTAACACCTGCTTCCTCAGCCAAGTCGTCAATAAGAAGAGGGGAGGTTGACTCAATTAAACGTTTTAGTAAATAGGCAATTCTTTTACTGGAAGAATTGAAGTCACTCTCCCGTTTTAAACTACCAGATAAAATCCTTTCCAACTCAGTATAGTCATACACCTCTAACATTAACTGATCATCTTGTGAGATAATCTGGATACTCGGAGCCAAAACATCATTTAATTGTTGGATACTCTTTTGCAAGGTTTGCATACTAATATCCAGCTCTGAGCGCATATCTACCAAGGAATAAGTTGGCTGTGAGACCATTTTTTCTAAAATATTATACCATCGATTTACTATGGTCAACTCTCTTCCTCACCTTCATTTTTTTAACCGCGAGTTTTCCCTCCGGCAATATTTGTAGTGACTCCAGTTATATAGCTAGAACGGTCTGAAATATAGAATGCTACAAGGTCAGCTACTTCCCGTAGTTTACCACTTCGTCCCAAAGGAGTTGTTGAAGTTGAAGCATAACCAGCTCGAATATCTTCTACCGTCTTTCCACGGGTATAAGCAAGAGCTTCCTCATAAGAAAGAGTTCGAAGTCCCGTAGCTTCCATAATTCCTGGAGCAATTCCAACCACACGTACACCATGCTTACCCAGCTCTTTTGCCCATGAACGAGTGTAACTATAGACTGCTGCTTTTGTGGCAGCATAGGCACTTTGTCCTTCAGAACCTTCCAAGCCTGCTTCTGAAGCCATGTTCACAATTACACCTTTTCCATTTTTCACTAAAATACGTCCCACTGCCTGACTAACCAGATACAAACCTTTTTGATTAATCATCGTTACTTTTTCGAACGTCTCATCGTCCAATTCGTAAGGACCTTTAGGATTTTCTGCATCGATTAATAATCTAGGGATATTAATCCCTGCATTATTGACCACTGCATCAATATTGCCAAATCTTTCAACTATTTTGGCAACACCCTCTTCTACTTCAGAGCGAGAAGTTACATCAACTTTTACAAATAATAGATTTGGATGACGCAAATCGTTGTCGCTAAGATCGAAATTCGCTACGTTGACACCTAATTCCAGCAATTCTTCAACGATTGCCTTACCGATCCCAGATGACGCGCCAGTCACAAGAACTGTTTTGCCTTTTATGTTTAACCAATCATTCATTTTGATACCTCTCAAATTTTATTTACAAGGCAATTATACAGCGCTTTCATAAATGAATTAAGACACTCTTTTTTACACAGTTCAAAAAAATAATAAACTAATTAAGAGGCTTGTACTAAAAAATCCACAAGAAATGAACTTGTGGATCTCTTTTTATACTCTAAATGAACTCAAGGCATATAAGAATCAAAGGCGTGCATTCAACTCAGCACCCAGCTCTTCAAAGCCTGGTTTTCCAAGAAGGGCAAACATGTTTTTCTTATAAGCCTCAACTCCAGGCTGGTCAAATGGATTGATACCATTCAGGTAGCCAGAAAGAGCAATAGCCAACTCAAAGAAGTAAATAGTGTAGCCCAAAGTGAACTCATCTTGCTCAGGCAGTGTCACAAACATATTTGGAACTCCACCATCAGTGTGTGCTAACAGCACTCCATCTGTAGCTTTTTTATTGACAAAGTCAACATCTTTTCCTTGCAAGTAGCCAAGACCGTCCAAGTCTTCTGCCAATTCAGGAATCAGCACATTTTTGCGAGGTTTATCTACACGTACAACTGTTTCAAAGAGGATACGGGTACCTTCCTGGATAAATTGTCCCAGAGAGTGCAAGTCTGTTGAGAAGTTGGCTGAAGTTGGGTAAATCCCTTTTTGGTCTTTCCCTTCTGACTCACCAGCCAGTTGCTTCCACCACTCAGAGAAGTATTGTAGAGATGGTTCATAGTTAGCTAAAACTTCTGTCAGATAACCTTTACGGTACAAGATATTGCGTACAACTGCATATTGATATGCTTCATTTTCAGCCAACTTATCAGAAGCATAAGCCTTGCGAGCAGCATTTGCTCCTTCCATTAACTTGCTGATATCAGCCCCTGCAGCTGCGATTGGCAAGAGTCCCACTGCTGTCAATACTGTAAAACGACCACCTACACTATCAGGCACTACAAAAGTATCCCAGCCATTAGCATCTGCTTCAACCTTAACTGCACCTTTAGCGCGGTCTGTAGTTGCATAAATCCGTTTATTTGCTTCTTCCTGACCATACTTCTTAACCAAGAGTTCTTTGAAGACACGGAAAGCAATAGCAGGCTCTGTAGTCGTTCCTGACTTAGAAATAACGTTGACAGAGAAATCTTTGTCTGATACATAGTCTACCAAATCAGCCAAATAGCTTGAAGAAATAGAATTTCCAGCATAGAGGATTTGAGGTGCCTTGCGTTCTTCCTTGCTTTGTAGATTTACAAAAGAATTATTCAAGAAATCAATAGCTGCACGAGCTCCTAAATAGGAACCACCAATACCGATTACGATCAATACCTCACTATCAGATTGGATTTTAGCAGCAGCCTTTTGAATACGAGCAAATTCATCTTTGTCATATTCTTCAGGCAAGTTCAACCAGCCAGTCATTTCTGCCCCAGGACCTGTACCATTTCGCAGAGCAGAATCTGCAGCAGTCACTTGAGGCTGCATATAATCTAGTTCATGTGGTGCTACAAATTTATCTAACACCTTTGAGTAGTCAAATTTAATATGTGACATGTTTATCCTCCAATTGTTCTTTTCTTTTATGATAACGCTTTTAAGAAAAAAATAAGCAAGTGCTTTCGCTATTTTTAAAACGTTTACATTTGTATTCTATACTATTTTTTTCTAAATAAGCTAACCTTAGGACATAACCGAGAGCAATCGTTTGCGTAAGTCAACAAATTTTAGGCCTATTTAGGCCTATTGAGAAGAACAATTTTTGATTGACAAGAAAACAAATATGCTTCTTAAGATTGGATGTCAGCTGAATTCATTTCAGGTCCGTTCAAACTAGATTCAGCTGCTCCAATATTCATCTGCACCTTTTAGGCTTGACTCATCAAGAGCAATAGAAAAAAAGAGCACACAGTTCACTTCGCTTAGGGCTGCTGGATTCCTCCCTGACCCGCTTCACGCAGAACTGTTGCTCCGATAGGTATTATATCATAATTTGTGGATTTTGCAAAGGTCCGGTTTTTTTATTCTTGTGTTTCGGCCTTGGCTCGCGAGTTTGGCTTGTTTTTTTCGTTCTCGACCTTGGCGGAAGAAGGTCTGCATGATGGCTGCACATTCTGCTTCCAAGATTCCTGTTTCTACTTCGACTCGGTGATTGAGGCGTTCATCTGCCAAAATGTCGTAGAGACTACCTGCTCCACCGAACTTCTGATTGGTCGCCCCGTAAATCACCTGGGGAATCCGAGCTAGACCAATGGCACCACTACACATGACACAGGGCTCAATCGTGACAAAAAGCGTCGTATCCAGCAGGCGCCAGCTATTTTCACGCTGATTGGCCTCCTCGATCGCCATGATTTCCGCATGCATGACCGCCCGCTGCAGCTCCTCACGCGCATTATGTCCACGCCCGATAATCTGACCATCCTTGACCAAGACACAGCCAATCGGTATTTCATCATTGGCGAGGGCAATCTCCGCCTCCTTCAGGGCTTCCCTCATAAACATCGCTTTTTCCTCTATCGTGTAGTCCATCTCTTCCTTCTTCCTTTTAGTTTCTTTGTTCATTATACCATAGGCAGCTTACGACTCACAAAAAAAGCCGCCGATTGGGCGACTCTTATGGGAGATTATTATGAAAAAGTTTAGGAGGTTTAAACAAAGTTAGGAGGTCTTTGTTTATGCTTCTAGTATAGCTGGCCTATCTTAAATAAAGCTTAAGTTCTCTGAGTATTGATGATTTTGGAAATATCACCACTTAGAATCTCAAAAATATCTGACAAATTGCTGGCTTACTACTATCCGCTTTGTCGCAGAACCAACTATTGTGGCATCGCTCATCCTTTACGTAACTCAAGGATTTGGTCATAGCGCTCTTCTTCATCAATATGATGGGCTATTTCTAGTACCGTGATCGGCAAAGAAAAGATTAGGTCTCTAACCAGACGACTATTTTTTTCGTCCAAAGCTGATGTCACTTCGTCCGCTAATAAAATATCCTTCTCGCGTAAGAGAAAACGAGCCAACTCTAATCTGACACGCTGACCTCCTGAAATGTTTTCACCATTATTATGAATTTCTACATTCAAAATATCCTGAAATTCATCTATTAAGCCAACTCGGTCCAATACCTCCAATAATTCATGGTCCTGAAAAGGCTGACCAAAAGTTAGATTATAGCGGATAGTATCGTTAAACAGGAAGGGATGCTGGCTAATTAAACCGATATTCCCTTGGAAATGACTCGTTATTTGATTTCCATCATACTGAACGAAAATGTCACCCTCATCACATACTTCTTCTCCTAAAATCAAGCGAAAAAGAGTCGTCTTTCCAGACCCGCTCGGTCCTTTGATTAAGACCTTCTGACCTACTGAAATCGTCGCCGTCAAATCAGAAAAAAGCTGACGTTCAGCAAAACTTTTTGAAATATGATTTAAGCGCAACGATTCGAGATTTTCAACAAATTGATCCTTTGTCTCTTCGAAATCAGGTTCTTCCTCGATAATCTTAAACAGGCGGTTCGCAGTCGGCAAGGCACCTTGGAGATTGGCTGCACTGTACATCAGAGTTTGGATCGGTTCTACCAGCATCCCCGCAGCAACATACATAGAGATGAGGCTTGTAATAGAAATAGAATTTCCCTGTAAACTCAAATAAAAGCCTAAAGCAAGAGGAACAACCTGACTAAAAAAGACCATAAATCCATTAAAGAAAAAAATAATATTATGTGTGAAACAAAATCTTTGGATGGCTTTTTGATATTCTCCGTTTAAATCATTCACGCGCTCTTCATTCAGCCTCATGGCCTGATTAATCCGTAAGGTTTGGCTGCCTTGCATACTATCCGAGACAAGCCCATGTAATTTCGTTCTAAGCTTGGACCAGCTGTCTCCCGAATCTTGTAAACGACGATTCATGATGAACTGAGGAATAGGTCTCATAATCGTAAAAATGACAAAAATAAGTCCTAAGAGAAAATTTTGTGAAACAATATAAATGGCTGTAACAAGGGCGACAAATCCCCAACTCACCATAACATTTATATTTTCCAAATAATTATCGCCCACATATTCCATATCTTGAGTTAGCAGACTAACTTTTTCATCATTGGAAAATTTAGGATTCAATATGACTTTCTTAAATAAAAGGGCACGGACACTTTTGTTGATTTCTCTTCGGAATATATTGTGCGAATAGTTTGAAAACAGCATCAGACTATAAATAACAAGATAGACAGACAAACCAAATAAAACAAAATTGAGAATTTTTCCATAAGAAAGGCCGTCTTGATCTAACTTCAAGGCCTTCGTTAAAATCAGAGGTTGCGCCAACACCAAACCACTATTCACAATACGCCCTAAAAAAATAGGAAAAAGATACTTCTTATCAATGTACTTATAAATATTTCTCATAATTATCATCCATCAAAATAGAGGGCTAGCACAACCCTCTTCTCTAATTTATTTAAAATCGTGATTATTTACAATCACAATTATAGTTAAATACTCTAGGTTTAGCATTCATTTTGTCATCGAATTTGTTATTCACTTTAACCTTCACCGAAAATTACAATCTCCATGTGTCAAAATTGTTAGTTCCAATAATTCAGCATCTGTATCGCTTATTTTAGATAGATACTTTTCGACCTCATACTCACCCTCACTTAAATATTTATTTTTATCAAGATAAGCATGAAACTCTTTCCTAATCACATCATTGCTGTCGACTACTCTATTCAATTCATTCGTAAGAAAAAATGAATGATTGGTTTTAGTATTAAAATACAACGTACCATCATCAGTACTATATTTTAATATATATCGTGACAAATTCATATTATCACCTCTTAATCTGTGTGACTTAACCTACAGTAAGTATACACCGATAGAAATATTAAATAAAGCAATATTCAGCAGATTAGAAAAGTTCCAACTTTTAATATTTTGGAAAAGGTTATCCTATAAAAGCTGCAATTTCGCCAACTTCTTGAGCAATATAGGTGGCGCCGGCTTCTTCCAATTCTTCCCTGCTTCCAAAGCCATAAAGGACACCGATAGAATCAAACTTTTGCGCTTGAGCGCCAAGCACATCGTGCTCCCTGTCTCCAATCATGATGGTATGCGCCAAATCTGTAATCCCATTTTGCTCCAAGGCATACTGGATAACATCGCTTTTTTTACTACGTTTTCTATCCATGGTCGCACCAGCGACAAAGTCAAAATAATCATACAAACCAAAGTGTTTGAGAATTTGAATGGAAAATTCTTCAGGCTTTGACGTAGCTACAATCAACTGTTTGCCAGCCTGCTTGAGAGAAGCCAGCAAGTCAGGAACGCCTAGATAGACCTCATTTTCATAAAGGCCTTTTTCGGAAAAATACTCATGATAGTAGTCAATGGCCTTTAAACATTCTTCCTTAGAAAATCCATAAAAGCGCTCAAAAGACTCCTGCAAGGGCGGACCGATGAAAACTCTCAATGCTTTCTTGTCTGGCACTTGAATCCCATATTTTCCTAAGGCATAGGCCACCGAGTTGGTAATCCCTAGTTCTGAATTGGTCAAGGTGCCGTCTAGGTCAAATAAAATCGTTTGATACATTTTTTCCTCTTTCTGCTTTCAAAAAGAGGCTGGGACAAAAGTCCTAGCCTCTCAATTGTCTTTGGATTGTCGAGCAAGACGCAGTGGTTGAGTGGGCTCTACTACGCTGATTTCATCAGCTTTTACAGCCCTACTCAACTGTGCGGAGGTGGGACGATGAAATCGAATTCTAACGAATGACCGATTTCTGTCCCACTCTCTTATCTTCATTTGCTTATAAACTAGACCACACACTTTCAAGGATATTGGTTTGGTCACGATCTGGTCCGACCGAGAAGGTTGAAATGCGCACACCAACCAATTCACCGACACGGCGAACATAGTTGCGGGCATTTTCTGGAAGCTCATCCAAGTGGCGGACACCTGTGATGTCTTCTGACCAGCCTGGCAATTCTTCATAGATTGGTTTGCAACGTTTGAGTTGCTCTAAGCTTGCTGGGTAGTAGTCGATGCGTTCCCCATCCAAGTCGTAAGCCACACAGATTTTCACTGTATCCAATCCTGACAAAACGTCGATCGAGTTCAAGCTAAGGTTGGTAATTCCTGACACACGACGGCTATGACGCATCACAACTGAGTCAAACCAACCAACACGACGAGGACGACCCGTTGTTGTCCCATACTCATGGCCGACTTCACGGATCCGATCACCTACTTCATCAAAGAGCTCTGTAGGGAATGGTCCATCACCGACACGGCTGGTATAGGCTTTACATACACCGACAACCTTATCGATCTTGCTTGGGCCGACACCAGATCCGATCGTCACCCCACCTGCGACTGGGTTTGAAGAGGTTACAAATGGATAGGTTCCTTGGTCGATATCCAACATCACCCCTTGGGCTCCTTCAAAGAGCACGCGCTTGCCGTTATCCAAAGCATCGTTCAAGATCACGGAAGTATCGGTGACATATTGTTTGATTTGTTGACCATATTCGTAGTATTCTTCAAAGATATCGTCAAAAGAAAGAGCTTCTGCATCATAGAGCTTGGTAAATTGACGGTTCTTTTCTTCCAAGTTGATACGAAGGCGTTCCGCAAAGACCTCTCGATCCAAGAGATCCGCGATCCGGATTCCCACACGCGCAGCCTTGTCCATATAGGCTGGTCCAATCCCTTTGATGGTGGTTCCGATTTTGTTTTCGCCTTTAGACTCTTCTTGGAGACGGTCCAATTCAATATGGTAAGGAAGGATGACATGGGCACGGTCAGAAATGCGAAGACTGTCCGTTGATACCCCTTCTTCATGGAGATAAGCCAACTCTTTGACCAATGATTTAGGGTTGACCACTACTCCGTTTCCGATCACGGAAATCTTTTCAGGGAAGAAGATACCAGAAGGAATCAAGTGCAACTTGAACTTTTTGCCGTCGATCACGATGGTGTGACCGGCATTGTCCCCACCTTGGTAGCGCGCAATGACTTCTGCATTGGCTGATAGAAAGTCTGTAATCTTCCCTTTTCCTTCATCACCCCATTGGGTTCCTACTACAACAACTGATGTCATAATTCTTTTTCATATACCATAGATAGTTCTCTATCTATGCCTTTCTTCAAACTAGGGGCAGGAGTCTCACCTGCAAGTTTGTCTTACACCCTATTATAAGAAATTTCCTCTTTTTTTTCAAGGTCAGCTATTTCTTTGCTTGGTTTTTTACCCTTAAAAGTTGTCTCTCATTTTCTAAACATCCATCTTTTGACCTTCATATCCCAGCTTATAAAATGATCGTTCGTCTTTTACCCTCTTTTCTCCCTAAAATAGATCCTAGTCTATTCAGTTTCTAAGCAAGATTCTCCTCAGAAAGATTTCTCCCTTCACAGTCTAAATAAATCAAGTTACTCCCCTCACCTCTTTTCTTTTTTTATGCTAAAATAGAAGCTATGGACAAAATTATTAAAACTATCTCAGAAAGTGGCTCTTTCCGTGCCTTTGTACTAGACAGTACAGAGACCGTGCGAGCAGCCCAAGAAAAACATCAAACTCAAGCAAGTTCAACAGTGGCCCTCGGTCGGACCCTCATCGCTAGTCAAATTTTAGCGGCCAATGAAAAGGGAAATACCAAGATAACAGTGAAAATCCTCGGTACTAGCTCACTAGGTGCTATTATCACCGTGGCAGATACTCAAGGAAACGTCAAAGGCTACGTGCAAAATCCTGGTGTGGATATCAAGAAAACCGCGACCGGTGAAGTCGTGGTCGGACCATTTGTCGGAAATGGGGAATTCTTAGTCATCACCGACTATGGCACAGGCAATCCTTACCACTCTATGACACCCCTGGTTACTGGCGAAATCGGTGAAGACCTGGCTTATTATTTGACTGAAAGCCAACAAACGCCATCTGCAGTGGGGCTCAATGTTCTACTTGATGAAGAAGACAAGGTCAAGGTTGCTGGTGGTTTCTTGGTACAGGTCTTGCCAAATGCCAAGGAAGAAGAAATTGCCCGCTTTGAAAAACGTATCCAAGAAATGCCGGCCATTTCTACCCTTTTAGCCTCTGACGACCATATTGAAGCCCTTCTTGCTGCCATCTATGGCGAAGATCCCTACAAACGTCTCTCTGAAGAAGAACTTCGTTTCCAATGCGACTGTAGCAAGGAACGTTTCATGGATGCCTTGGCTAGCTTACCAGCCAAAGACCTTCAAGAAATGAAGGACGAAGACCAGGGAGCTGAAATTGTTTGCCAATTCTGTCAGACAGCTTATCACTTTGACGAAAACGACTTGGAGGAACTCATTCGTGACAAATCTTAATACACCTTTTATGATTGGGAACGTCGAGATCCCAAACCGGACGGTCCTAGCACCTATGGCCGGTGTGACCAACTCCGCTTTCCGGACGATTGCGAAAGAACTGGGAGCAGGGCTTGTGGTCATGGAAATGGTCTCTGATAAAGGAATCCAATACAACAATGAAAAGACCCTGCATATGCTCCATATCGATGAAGGTGAAAATCCTGTATCGATCCAACTTTTCGGGAGCGACGAAGATAGTCTCGCACGCGCAGCTGAATTTATCCAAGAAAATACCAAGACCGATATCGTGGATATCAACATGGGCTGCCCAGTGAATAAAATCGTGAAAAACGAGGCGGGTGCTATGTGGCTCAAGGACCCTGATAAGATCTACTCCATTATCAACAAGGTCCAATCCGTCCTTGATATCCCTCTCACTGTCAAAATGCGGACAGGTTGGTCAGATCCTTCTCTAGCAGTGGAGAATGCCCTCGCAGCTGAAGCGGCTGGTGTCTCTGCCCTGGCTATGCACGGACGGACCCGGGAGCAAATGTACACTGGTCACGCTGACCTTGAGACCCTTCACAAGGTTGCGCAAGCTCTGACCAAGATTCCATTTATCGCAAACGGAGACATCCGGACGGTTCAAGACGCCAAACAACGCATCGAAGAAGTCGGTGCTGATGCAGTCATGATTGGCCGTGCCGCTATGGGCAATCCTTACCTCTTCAACCAAATCAATCACTACTTTGAAACAGGAGAAATCCTGCCTGATTTGACCTTCGAAGACAAGATGAAGATTGCTTATGAGCACTTGAAGCGCTTGATCAATCTCAAGGGCGAGCACATTGCCGTCCGCGAATTCCGTGGCTTAGCCCCTCACTACCTCCGTGGAACATCTGGCGCTGCCAAACTTCGCGGAGCAATCTCCCAAGCTAGCACCCTAGCTGAGATTGAAGAACTTCTTCAATTGGAAAAAGCTTAAGAACAAAAAAGAGGCTGGGACAAAAGTCCTAGCCTCTCAATTGTCTTTGGATAGTCGAGCAAGACGCAGTGGTTGAGTGGGCTCTACTACGCTGATTCCATCAGCTTTTACAGCCCTACTCAACTGTGCGGAGGTGGGACGACGAAATCGAATTCTAACGAATTGCCGATTTCTGTCCCACTCTCTTTTGTATGTTATTGGTCCTTTTGGCTTTCACTTTCTTTCCAGCGATAGGTCTTACGCGGTTTTTTCTTAGGTACTCGCTTGACTCCCACCTCTTCAACATAGGAACCGTAGGTGACAAGGAAATTATTGGTCAAAATTTCTTTATCTGGATGGATCAGATTCACCAACTCAGTTGCTTCGTAAACAGTGAAAGGTTCTTCTAGGAGATGGAGGAAGGTTGGATTCCAAGCCAAGCGCCCTTGGATCCGCTTGATGGATTCTTGGACAATCTCATAGTGGTCAAAGGCAAAATCTTCAGCCGTCAAGACACGGCCATCTAGGGAACACTCCCCTTGTTTGAAGTCCACATCGAGGAAAAGGACCTCTTTGGCATCATCCCCAGCTCGGACCAGATTGACGGCCTCCGCAGGCAAGTAGACCAGGTGGGCAATGGTTATGACCCAGCCCCGTGGATCCCGTCCAGGAGTCGAAACTGTCATTAACTGCTCGACCTTTTGAGGGGTCAACTCTAGTCCAACTTCTTCCTGGACCTCACGGATACAAGCCTGGATAGCATCTTCATGCTTTTGTAAGAATCCTCCAACCAAGGCTACCCGATGCTGACAAGGGTGGGTTTTCCGGCGAATCACCAGGAGTTTCAAGCGCCCCTCCACAAAGCAGTAGGCCACCATATCGGCAGTTACGCTCGGATTTTCATAGGTAGGGTGGTCCTGTTCCTTATACCAACGGAGAAATTCTTCCTCGCTGACGACCGTTTCGTAGTATTCCTTTTCGTTCATTCCTTCCGGAATGCTTGTTGCTGTCATTTAAGCAACCTCCTTTTTCACTGCTTTACTCCACTGATACCAACCGACAAGACTGTTAAGCGTATAAACCCAGTACATACCTTGAATATGGATGCTCTCTCCCCACCAGAGGTAAATACTGAAGAGGTTGGTCGCAATCCAGAAATCCATTGTTCGCGATAGAGACCGGTCATCAGAAGCTGTCCGACACCATTGGTCGCATCTGTTACACTATCACGGAAAGGCCGAGCACTGTGGATGCTTTTATAGGCGTAGCCCATCCCAATCCAAATCAGAGCTGTTAGGACCAAGTACTTGATCCATTCCACTAAAGTTAATTTCTTAGACTCAAAGTGAGACTCTTCTGCCCCTCCCTGGTCATTGATCCGATTCGATAACCAGACATAGAGACCAATTGGCTGCATAACGAAGAAATACAAGGTCGTTAAAACTTCTCCATAGAAGTTTTTGTTCAAGGCTAGGATGAGGTAAATCGCTGAGTTTACAGCTCCAAAGAGATAGTTACTAGCCCGACCTTCTGCTACTAGTATAACACAAACTATTCCTGTCCAGGATGCAAAGAGCCCCAACCAATCATGACTTGCTTCCTGATTAGTAAACTCTAGGACAAAGGGCACACTGGACAAAGCAAGCAAATAGAGCCATTGTGTCAATGTGCGGCCAGCGAACAGGTCTTTCCAAAGGAGTTTCATAATGCCTACAAAGCCGCGTTTGCCTGCTTCTCGATGGACATTTTTAAAATGTTCCCCAAATGTTTGAATTTTTTCTTGTAATCGTTTCATGTTGCTTCTCCTTTAATCAGCTTGATAAATCGTATTGATGACACGTTTCGCTTCTTCATAATTCCCCAAGTAGTCTTGCCCGAGATAGGCTGTAGGGATATCTGCAAGGTATTGATGGCGGAGCTGATCCAGGTGACTTGAAAAACTGTTGCGAATTTCATCATCTGCCATGGTCATATCACGGAAGCCATCATTAACATAGGAGCCAATAGGTTGGACAAATAAGATTAAATCCCATTTTCTTTAGCTAGGATACTGACAAAGAGATTATCAAAGGTATCCGTCATACTGGTCTCTTGGCCCTCAACTTCCATATAGTAGTCGTAATAGCCCTTCGTCACCAGAGAATTCGTATCCGCAATGACTAAGCCACGATTGGCACTACTATCAATCAGCTTAGAAGTCTGATCGTATTGTCCCAGCAAGAGGTAATAGTAATCTTTTGGTGTTAATTCATCATCCCGTACATTATTTCTAATTTGGTACTCCCGAGCATATTCCAAGCTCACTGGCGCATCATAGAAACGGGCCAAATCCTTTGCCAAAGTCGTCTTCCCATTACTAGCACTACCCATAATGAGAACCTTTTTCGTGAACTGACGACGGAAGGGTTGGGCAATGTATTTCCAATACTTGCTCGGGTTCTCTCTGATGAGGGTTCCTGAGATGCCAAACTGACGCTCCTGCAGGCGGGCTTCAAAGCCTCGCGTTTCGAGTTCCTCTTGGTAAGCATTCTCTCCAACAAAGAAGATCAGTTCTTCTCTCTCTGCATGATAATGAATGGTTTCTAAGGCTGTTTTCAACCAAGGCTCCCATCCCAAGGGATAGCGGGGAAGATCTGTCTCGTCAAGTTTATATATTTGAGTGAGTTCATCATTTGAAAAACCTTCTCGGATATAGCGAAAACGTTTCTGCAAAGGAAGTCCAACCTCTTCTCCACGGTCACCTTTGTAACCAGAAACAATTACACGAACGCGGTCACATTGGCGCTTTGCCCGTTGAATTAAATCAATATGCCCTTGATGAAGGGGGGCAAATGTTCCAAAAACCACTGCCACTTTTTCTTTCATCTTACTGGCTCCTTTTTATTATTATTTCAAAACATGCTTTGCTTATACTTTTATTATAAACTATAATTAGCCAGTGTCAATACTTTTTTATAAAAAAATATATTTTTATAAAATAAAAATTAAAAAGGTCCAACTCTGTATGTTATTATACAGAATTGAACCTTTGATTTCAATCATTTTTTTAATATTTCTTAGTGGCGAGCCATTATTCCCGAATCAAGGCGTGCGTATGTCCATTTTCAGCCACTTGAACACTTGCCACTTGGCCATCTTGACCGATGACTATATCCAAGCTAGCTGTAGATCCATCTTGAGTGGAAATCAAGCCAGCATGATAATGACCATGATCCAAGTTGTATTCATAGCTTCCAATCGTATAGCTCACTGCATCGCCCCCTGGAGTTTGAATGGTCACTTGGCCTCCTTGCCCGATCGTTACGCTGGTATCACGACCATCGGTCCAACTACCTGCTACTGTAGAATAATCCCCTGAGGCATAAGCTAATACACCTTTATAGCGTGGGTTCTCTGTCTTAGAGGCTTGCTCTTTGGCACTTGTGCGACCTTCCTCCAAGCTAGGTAGTTTTGGTTTTTCAGGCGCCGGCGTCACTGCTGGATTCGTTTTTTGAGAAGGGGTTGGAGCTAGGCCTTGATGAACTTTTGGAACTCTTGGTGTCACCGGAGTTGACGGACTTTCTTGGCTGGCTTGTGTTTCGCTCGAAGCGCTAGCAGAAGATGATGCTAGCTCTCCGTTTTGTTGGTTTTGTGTGGTTTTGCTTGTCGCCTTTTTCTCTTCTTTCTTACTAGTAGAACTTTCTTTTACTTGTGCAATTTTACTAGTTGAAGATGGACTGGTTTCCTTTTTCTTTTCTGATCCACAGCCGCTTAAGAGAAGAGCAGCTGTTAGAGCAAGGGTGGATAGACTAAATAAGGTTCCTTTCATTTTCATGGCAATACCTCTCTTTTGTAACATTTGTTACATTTTGTAATATAATTGTAACATTAATTTATGGGGAAGTCAAGAGGATTTCCAATTCTTATAAAAAATAGAAACTAGTTTCAAAAAAAGAGTGAACCCGTGGAGTCCTACTCCAAGCATTCACTCTTTTTCTTATTGATATACTTCTTGATAAAATTCGATAGTGTCTCCATCTTGAACAGTGGTCTCTGCTGCCCCTTTTGGTGCCATCTCTCCATTGATCTTGTACATCCAATAGAGCCCCTTGCTTTCGTCTTGGGCTACTCCATCAATCGAGGTGATGAGGCCACTCTTCTCCTCAATTTTGTAGTTGGCTTTAAGGACTTCCATCAGGTTGGCTTTCTCTGCAACCTTTAGGGTCTTGCTTTGAACTTCCTGCCCTTCAGGGGCGATACTTACAGTAATGGTGATTTCTTTTTCTTTGGCTACTTGTGAGCTAGAAGCTGAGTTTTTCGTAGTCGATGGTGTGCTTTGTCCGCAACTGACCAATACAAGAGCTGCTAGGACAGCAAACAAGCTATAAAGTGTTTTTTTCATGATACAATCTCCTAAATATGACATAAAGTAAAGGATAAAAACAAGCGGTGGAAAGGGCGTGGGCTAGGTTAAAGCTGAAGCCATTGATCAGGGCATAGGTCCACCAAGGCATGTGATAAAGGACAGCATAAAGACTGTCAATCAACATCCCGTAGAGAAAGATAAGATGCCGACCACTAGGGTTTGGACTTCCAAAGACAAGTGGCGGTAAAGCCCCCGCCAAAGAGTCAAGAGGAGGGCAAAGACTAGAATCTGAGCGACTACCACTGGACTCATCCCCAAAAGAAAAGCCGAGGTGAACATGGTGACAGCCATCACCAAACAGGCGAATGCCCAGTCTTCGAATAACACCAATAAAAAGAAAATGGCACTAATGGGTTGGATATTGGGTAGAAAGGCAAAAGCTTGTCTCAGCACCACACAGAGGGCTGCTAAGAGGGTGATTAGGGTCAAGCGTTTGAGAGGCACTGCAGATCCTCCTAGTCAATCGTGAAGTTCAGCTGACCAGACTTGACACCTACCTTGAGGGTTTGACCTTCTGCAACTTCTCCTCTCAAGAGGATCTCTGCCAAGTAGTCTTCCACCTGGGTCTGGATGGTCCGACGCAAAGGACGCGCTCCCATCTCTGGATCATATCCGTGAGTTGCCAGCCATTTAAGAGCAGACGCTTGGAATTTCAGAGTAATTCCCTTCTCTGCTAGAGATTGAACCAACGGTTTCACCATAATCTTGACAATCTCGTGCATTTGGTCACTGGTCAGGCTATGGAAGACAACCTTTCATCAATCCGGTTAATGAACTCCGGTCGATAGGTCTTCTTCAACTCTTCGAAGATGCGTTTTTCCATATTGGCTTGGTCAAAGCGAATATCCTTGGCTCCAAAACCGACTGTCTTATCATCTCGTAAAGCAGTAGCTCCCAAGTTTGACGTCATGATAATAATGGTATTGGAGAAATCTACCTTGCGTCCCTTGCTGTCGGTCAAGACACCGTCATCCAAGACTTGCAAGAGAACGTTAAAGATATCTGGATGGGCTTTTTCCACCTCATCAAACAAGAGGACTGAATAAGGTTTGTTGCGGACTTTTTCCGTCAACTCACCACCTTCTTCATAGCCAACGTAACCCGGAGGAGCTCCGTTGAGACGACTAGCCGCAAATTTCTCCATGTATTCACTCATATCAAAGCGAATCAAAGCGGACTCGTCATCAAAGAGGACCTCAGCAAGCGCCTTGGCTAGCTCGGTTTTCCCGACTCCTGTCGGACCGAGGAAGAGGAAGGAACCGATTGGTCGCTTGTGAGACCGGATTCCAGATTGATTGCGGCGAATCGCTCGGCTGATACTTGAGACGGCCTGATCCTGACCGATCACGCGCTTATGAAGTTCCGCTTCTAATTCAAGGTATTTCTTAGCCGCTGTTTGGGTTAGTTTTTCAACAGGGATACCAGAAAGCTGACTGAGCGTCTTCAGGATATCCTCTTCCTTGACTTCTAATTGATAACCTTTCGGACTGGCATCTTCTTTTAATAACTGAGCAACTTTTTTCCACTGTCCCTTGAGCAAGGCCTGATCGGCAGCTGTCAAATCGGACTGAAGACCTGCTTGAGGCCCCTCGTTTTGCACGGTCGCTGCCGCCTCATCCAAAAGATCAATGGCTGAGTCTGGCAAGAGGCGACTGGTCAAATAACGATGGGCATAGACAACGGCTGTCTCAATGGCTTCATTCGTGATATGGACGCGGTGGTGACGCTCATAAGTCTTCTTGAGCCCTTGCAAAATAGCGATGCTATCTGCAACAGATGGTTGCTCAATCAAAACCTTGGCAAAGCGGCGTGACAGAGCAGCGTCTTTTTCGATGTGTTTTTGGTATTCTTCTTGTGTGGTCGCTCCAACAGTCCGTAAGGTCCCGCGAGCCAAGGCTGGCTTCAAGATGTTGGCCGCATCCAAGGTGGAGTCAATCCCTGATCCAGATCCCATAATGGTATGGAGCTCATCAATGAAGAGAATGACATGACCATCTTCCTCAATATCATTGATGATGTTGTTCATCCGCTCTTCAAAATCCCCACGGAAACGAGTCCCTGCGACAACATTCATCAAGTCCAACTCTAAGACACGCATCTTAGCAAGTTCAGTTGGGACATCTCCACTGGCAATCCGTTGGGCCAAGCCCAAAGCCAGAGCAGTCTTTCCGACACCCGCATCTCCAACGAGGACTGGATTGTTTTTTGTTTTGCGGCTCAAAATCTGAATCATCCGCGAGATCTCTTGACCCCGGCCAATCACCGGTTCCAAACTGCCATTGCGAGCCATTTCTGTCAGATCTCGGGTATAATCTTCCAAACCACCACTAGTAGAGGCCGGCATGCCCATCATATTTCCCATAGTTTGACGATTTGGTTGCTGGGCCCGATAGAGAGAACGGATAGCCTTGACAGCTTCCTTGTCCCAACCTGCTCGTTGTTCCAAACTCTTACGAAGTTCGACGATTTTAATGCCATCTTCCTGGTCATCATATCGGAAGCCAACATACTCCAATACTTGAGAAGCTAAGGTCCCCCGCTCTAGCAAGAGCGCTAAAAGGACATGCTCTGTTCCAAGACTTTTGGCATGGACTGCCTGGGCAATCTCTTGGGAACGGTTCATGATTTCTTCTACACGAAAAGAAAAAGGAAATACCTCATAGCGACCATCCCGTTGATAGACTTGGCCCGTAATGTGCTCAGCTGCATCTTGAAAATCATCAATCTGCATGGGATAGTCACTTAAGACGGAACCAGCTACACTATAGGGATTATTTGCTAGGGCCACTAGGATATGCCAGGTATCTAGTGTTTGGGAATCAAAATGACCCGCTAAGATTTGAGCGGCTTCAATCGTTTCTAATAGGGCTTTTGAATAGTTCATAAGGAGATTACATTCCCTTTCTATCGACTTGTTGGATAATTTTTCGTAGGATATTGGCCCGTAAGCGATGGGCTTCGCTTCCTAGAACCTCGTCTGTTGTTATCACTGACAAGAGCTCTGCCTCTCTCTTTGTAAGGAGTTTCTTCAAATAGCATCTGGAGGATATCACCAAAAACAGTCTGACTGATCTGTTCTCCAATGCTTGCGCCAAGCTCTGTTAGCATCTGGTGTTGGTCTGAAAATTGAATCTTGCCAATCCGGATATAACCTCCGCCTCCACGCTTGCTCTCTACGATGTAGCCTCGACTTTCGGTGAAGCGGGTCTTGATCACATAATTGATTTGACTAGGAACAACTTGGAAGACATCCGCTAATTCGCTTCTCTTGAGCTCTGCGATTCCTGCTTGAGCCAGTAGCGACTTGATATAGGCCTCAATGCTATCTGATGTATTTTTACTTGCCATGATGCTCCTTTCTGATATTTTCATTCTAGATGAGCTCCCTGCTCTTCAGAGGATAAAAAATGATCTCATCATCTATGATGTCATTATTGACCTTATCTGACTATTATACAATTTTTACGTCTGTAAATAAAGCAAAGACTACGTCGAGATGGAAGCTGAAGCCTCCTTACTGGTAGCCAGAAGAAACAAAAAAGAGGCTGGGACAAAAGTCCTAGCCTCTCAATTGTCTTTGGATTGTCGAGTAAGACGCAGTGGTTGAGTGGGCTCTTTGTTCGCTTTTTAAGCCCCAAATATGACCTAATGAGGGAAACAAAGTTTCCTTTATCTGCAACCTTCAACAGTCTCCCAGACTGTTGAAGCTGTGCGGAGGTGGGACGACGAAATCGAATTCTAACGAATGACCGATTTCTGTCCCACTCTCTTATAGAAGGAGCATTAGGATTTCCGACGAGCGAATTTTACTCTTCCACCTAAGAAACTTAAACCAAGAACTCCTAGCCTCGTAAGCATGCCACTTTCTTTTGTAGCAGTTTGTGGCAGTTTTCCTGCCTTATCTATCACTTGGTTAAAGCTAGACTATGATTCGGTCCCATTTGAACATTCTTGGTTATCCGTCTCATGATGCCAGCCTTGGCTGTAGTGCAGTTTTGGATCTTGATCATCCACTTCTTTGCGATTTCTGGAAGCAGGTCCTCGTTCATCACTTGGACTGTCAGTTCTGGAATGAAGCCGACTAGGCTTCCTTGATCCGGATACAACAATTTGACCTGAAAGTCATAGACATCGGTCGCTTTTCCTGCAAAATCAAGGGTTGGGACTTGGACTGTTTTTTCTGTCTCTCCATCTGCGAACTCAAGGGTGACATTGGTATCTTTGTAGACCTTGCCATGAACCCCTGTTCCCGGTTCTGTGATGAATTTAAGACTGGTACTTCCTTTAGAGCCACCTTTTCTCTTGACGACGATTCGCGCTGGGTCTCCTTTTTTAACAGCTAAGGTTGGCTGAGCAAACTCAAAGAGGCCTTTTTCTTGATTATTGAGGGCATAAATCCCTTCCGTTGCGATAGCATCTCCCTTGCTATTGACCAAGGTCAAGGTATGGGAACCTGCTTTCAAATCTGGTGTTTCATAAACCTTTTGGCTGCGTTTGCGAGTTGGACTTTGGGTATTAACCGTCGCTAGTTTTTGCCCATCGACATAGACATCCATTTCCCCATGACCTGAGTCTACAGTTGCGACCACATAGGCCTTGGTTCCTTCGAAGTGGTAGGTTGCAGAAGCTCCCGCTTCCTTGGTCCACATAGAGGTGCCTCGAACGCCTTCTCCCTCTTCATTCCATTGGCTATTGCCCCGGTCAGCAGTCCGGTCAGAATGATAGGTCAAACCAAGCGGATAGCCATCGGTTTCTTCGATGCTAGCTGGCGTCTTATAGACCGAGACACCGTTCAAGATTGGAGTGGCTTGGGCATCAGTAATTGACACTCGGAGGTAGCGACTATCAACTGGTTGCCCTTTGATCAAACGGCGATATCCAACGGTTGACCCAGCTCCAAAAGGAACCCATTGGCCATTCACCGCTACATCGATGGTGAAACCGGAAATCCGTTGGCCTTTCGATGGTTTCTTTGAGCTCTACCACATCAAAATGTTGCTCTTTTCCAAGATCGAGGACAAAAGAGCCGGTCTTGGCATCATCGGCAGGGGCCCAACTGGTCTTTTCATCGCCATCTGTCAAATGGCTAGCTGCGTAATGCGAATTGCGCCGTGTCGAGTCAGCTTCTACCAAAGCGCCCTCCGCATAGTCCACGCTGTAGAGTTGGTCCAAAGTCTGGCGGAATTCTTTCAAACGGGCCACATCGGCATCCACAAATTTTCCATCTTGATTGGGTGGAATATTGAGCAAGAGTGGCGTTCCACGACCGACAGATTTGAAGTAAATGTCCATCAATTCACGCAGGGACTTAGGCTCTTGATTGTCATGGTAGAACCAGCCAGAGCGAATGGAAACATCCGCTTCTCCCACTGAGTATTGTTTCCCTTCCGGATCTCCATGGTTGAGATAGCTATTGGATGGATTGTTGCGAATCTTATCCGGATTGACCTTATGCCAAACTGGATCTCCAGCAATCCCCTTTTCATTTCCTATCCAACGAACATTGGTGGGCTCAGCTGAGAAGATAGCAATATCCCCTTGGGCCTTACGGATGGCGTCAAACCACTTATCGAAGGTATAGGTTACTTTTTGAGCCCCATCGCCACGCGCTCCATCCATCCAGACTTCAACAAATTTGCCTTTGTTTCCATATTTAGGATCTTCAAGGATTTCTTTGAGCTGGTTGAGATAGTATTCGTTGTATTGCTCCTCTGTATCCACATGGTAGAGCGGGCTGTGGGCATCCCAAGGGGAGAGGTAGACTCCCATATCCATGTCATACTTGCTAGCAGAAGCAGAAACTTCGGCTAGGACATCGCCTTTTCCTTCCTTCCAACTACTTTTGGCAATGGTATGGTCGGTGTATTTAGAAGGGTACAAGAGGAAACCATCGTGATGCTTGACGACCATGATGGTCCGTTTGAAGCCAGCATCTTTCAGGGTTTTGATCCACTGATCGGTATCCAGATGTTCTGGATAGAAATAATAAGGATCTTCTTGCCCATCTCCCCACTCACGATCGTAATAGGTATTCATCCCAAAGTGGATGAATGCTGCCAGTTCTTCGCGGTGGTATTGCATTTGGGCCTTGCTAGGAAGTGGTCCGTAATCTGCAATTTCAGGTTCCTCATCTGCAGAAGCTACTGGTTGGGTTACTTCTGTCCCTTGGCTGACTGCTCGATTTTCTTTCTCACTCGTTACAGGTGAGGAATGTTCTGATTCTTCTTGATGGTCTTTCACAGTGCTCTCCTCCTTTCCTTACTCTTTAACAAACCTCATTTTGATGGCCGGTGACTTTCACCATTCTATGCTTGCTCATATTTGGTTAGTTGAACAAAAGTGATTGTTGCTTTTATCTTCAAATATCCTAGACTGTTCCCACAGTTTGACATCGTTTGTGAGATGGAGGCGGTATTCTCGTAAGATGGTGCCATCTTCCGCTTTGTGGATGACACGGATTGGCTCACCTTCATGGACGCTTAGCACAACCGTTGCAAGACCATGATGGCTAGCTGTCGCTTCCACCTGAGGATAAGCTCGATCACGCGCATCGATGTAGTAATCTGTCACACTTGGGTTGACCCCTGGCAAAACCTCACCATTGACACGAATGGTCACTTGGCTCTTTTCTTCTGCCACAACCTTATTGGCAAATACTTGAATCTCTGAAATAGAGCTTCCACGTTTGCCTTCTGGTGTCTTCATGCGGATCCGAACCGCATAAGTGTCGACTTTATCAAAACTAAAATGATTCATCTTGCCAGCTGCTACCGGTTCTTGAACGGTGAGGTTGCTGACTTCTTTCCAGTTAGCTGGGTTGTTAAATGGATGATCTGTTTCGTCTTTGACGCGATTTGGATTGCTTGGTACTGTTGGGATTTGCTCACCCGCATAGTACTCGATCACATATTCACTCGGAGCCCCAACGCCGTGGTCTTCGTGGAAACCAACATGGAGGTTATCCACTGCACGCTTGGTCAATATACCAGAGTCCCCAAACAAGATACCAACAGAATCTTCCGCATTGTCACGGCCCCAGTTGGTCCAACGGTTGGCTGGAGCATCGGTAAAGGAAATGACCTTGTCGTTGACCTTAGCAACTGGATCCGCATCGTTAGAATCACTTGCAAAGCGAGTGGCAAGACGGAGCCTGTCCATTGTTCTGCTACATTGGCCCCTTTGACTGTGTTTGCGGAAACACGAATATGGAGACGGGTTGGAAGGTTTGTTCCTTCTACACGACCGGAGACAACAACTTCTCCTTCTTGGGCCAAGAGTTGCGGATCTACCGTATCCCAGGCTACCTTGGCAGCATAGGTCTTACCATTGGAGTGATAAGTTCGCACGCTTTCTGGAAGTGCTGGTTTTTCACCGACTGGAGTTGTGGTGCTGACTTCTTCTACAGCGATAATGCCTTCAACTGTGACTTGGGCTTGGGCTTCTTTTTCCACACCCTCTACCTGACCTGTGACAGTAAAGCTATGGTAATCCTTGACTTGATCTGCTATTACGGCATCCCAGGTCACGCGTTTTTCTTTCGGGAATCCCTTGTCATACTCAACCAACACTGTCTCTGGAAGAGCTGGCAAAACGTTTCGATCGGTGCTGATCCGTACAGGACGTACCTTGACAACTGTCTTTTCTTCTGGATTTGGCGTGATGGTAAAGGTTAATTCTCCTGTTTGTCCTTGGAAGCTAGCTTGTAAATGAACCAATCCTGCTTCCCGTAGTTCCAAACCTTTCTTGCTTGCGACTGCTTTTCCTTGACTACCGGCTGCTGTTACCACATCGATTTGATCCGCTTGGAGACTAGCTACACTGCCATCTTGGTAATGAGCTAGGACATCAAGCGTGACTGTTTGGTCTTCCTTGAGCTCTTGGCCTTCTGGCAGACGCAATTCTAAACGCTGGATCTGTGGACTTTCTTCCTGGAATTGCACAGCATAGGTCTGTACAGCTCCCGTATCCTTAGCAGTGACAAAAATTTGAGCTTTCAAACCATTTTCTCGATTGGCTTGTAGGACCGTCACTTGGGCATTTTCTGCACTCGCTGTGACCTGACCAGGCTCTTGACCATAAGCTAGCGGACGGAAAATCGTATGGTTGCCACTACCAAATTTTGGAAGCGCTACTCCATCTAGTTGCACTGTTGGTTTCTTAGCCTTGCTGACTGTTCCACCTGCAACCACCAGTGTCGCTTGGACTGTTTCCCCATTGCTTAATAGTCCTGTCGCCTTCAAGCGAGCACCTGGTGTAGACAATTGCTCCTCTTGACCGGCTTCCAAGGTCCATTGATCAACGTCATAACTAGCTGTTCGACCATCTGTAAAGACCAATTGCACAGCCTTATCCACAGTTGCTAGATCCGCTCCCTGCGGTATTTGTTTGATGACCGGAAGGACTTGTTCCACGCCGATTACATCGACCAGAGCCTCTACCGTCCGTCCTTGAACATGACCTGTCACACGGACTTGCCCAGCATGACTAAAGTCTGCCACATCCCATTCAACGGCTTCTTCTTGGGCCGTGCCATCGCCATAGACAACAGATACGCGACTTGGAAGCTCAGGTCCCTCACCTAAGCAAACTTGTGTCCGAACCGGTTCTACTCCCAAGATAGAGCCTTCTTCCTGGTCCTTCTTGCCTGTAAAGAGGCTGACTTGGTCTGATAGCAAGCGGTCTGAGTCAGCATAAAGAGTAAAGGATCCTGCTTGCTCAGTTGATTTGACAATGACCACCCCTTTGCCGTTAAAGGCCCGACGTTGCCATGAGCCATCTTCCTGTGCTTTGTAGCGTTCACGGCTGGCTTGTTCCCCGTTGTCGACGCCGACAATTTGGCCTTGTCCATGCAGATGGAAATGCACCAAATGATTGGCAGTTGGCACGACACGGCCTGCTTCATCAACGATTTCAAAGGTAATATAAGTTAAATCTTTACCGTCTGCCGCAATGGCGTGCTCTTCTTTTAGCAGACGAACACCTGCTGACTTCCCAGCTGTCTCAATCTGATCGCGGGCAATTACTTCCCCTGCTTCGTTGCGGGCAATGGCTTCCACTTTACCTGGTACATAAGAAACCAACCACTCTAGATAGAGTTCATCCGGATTTGCCCCTTCCTGATAGGTCCGGCCATCAGCTGTGGTCTTCTTGGTAAAGTTCTTGACTCCTTGTGATTCCCCATTGACAATCAATTCCACACTGTGGGCATTGGAGAAGGCACGAACAGGAATCCGACCTTCTTCATCCATGACACGATTGGCTAATTCTGGATTGTCCCAGTTCCAATGTGGCAAGAGATGGACCATTGGATGTTTCTCAGCAGACAACCATTGACTCTGGTAAAGATAAAAATCATTCTTTGGAAGGCCTGCAGTATCCACGATCCCGAAATAAGAACTTTTCACAGGTGTATCATTTTGGTTGTGCCATGGTGTTGGCTCACCGATATAGTCTGTACCTGTCCAGATAAATTGACCTGCATAGCCGGCATGATCACGGTCAAAGGTCCAAGAGGCTGTCGCTGTCCGACCCCAACCAACCCGGTCATTACCGTAGTCTGATTGTTCATAATGGCGGTCTTCTTGGTTGCTTCCTACCCATTCTCTTTCAGGGTGGTAATAAGAGCCCCGTGTCCGCGTTGCAGAGGAGGTTTCAGAACCATAAATGAGCCAATTAGGATGTTTAGCTCGTAGGCTTTCGTAGTTGGCCTCTGAATAGTTAAATCCAACCGCATCGAGCTCTGCTGCTACCTTTTCATGGCCTCCTGAACCATCGCCAAAGCGGAATTTATCAGCCCCCATGGTGACATAGCGGGTTGCATCCACTTCCTTGATGTTCTTGACGAGACGACGAACAGTTGCGACAGACTTATCAGATCCATCTGCTTCACCGATTTCGTTACCGATGGACCACATCACAATAGAAGGATTGTTCTTGCCCCGCTCTACCATAGTCCGAAGGTCATAGTCAGACCACTTATCCCCTTTACGAGCTTCTGGATGCGTCGCATCCTTTTCGAAGAAACGACCGTAATCGTATTGTTTCTTGCCACCATACCAAGTATCAAAAGCTTCTTCTTGGACCATCAAGCCCAATTCCGCTGCAATTTGCAGAGTTTGTTCACTCGCAGGGTTGTGGGTCGTCCGGATAGCATTGACTCCCATGTCCTTCATCTGTTTGAGACGGCAATATTCAGCCTTGTAATTTTCCTCGGCTCCGAGCGCCCCGTGGTCATGGTGAAGGGAAACACCGTGGAATTTCGTAGCCACTCCATTGAGGAAGAAGCCACCTTCTGGCGTCCAGTTCAGATAACGGTAGCCAAAACGTTCTTTTTGCACATCGACCAACTGCGAATCGCGATAGAACCGAGTATACAGAGTATAGAGGGCTGGGTTATTGGTTTTGACATCCCAGAGGGTCGGTTTTTCAACATGAAGGGTATGAGACAGGTTGAGCTCTTGACCAGCCAAAACGGATTGCACTTCGCTACGCACCTTTTCACTGACCACTTGACCATTTTGATCAACGATTTCGTATTCCGCATAAATACTGTGAGCTTGATCATCTTGGTTGACAATACGACTCTTCACTAGAGTATCGACTGCCCCATTTTTTTGTTCTTCTAATTTTGGACTAGTGATGGTGGTCCCATACTTGGCCACATGAACCTTGTCTGTCACACTGAGTTTGACATCACGATAGATCCCACTTCCTGAATACCAACGACTACTTGGTTGTTGGTTGACCACATGAATCGCGATGGTGTTTTCACTTCCATCCGCCTTCAAATAAGGGGTAATATCATAAGAAAAGGCATTGTAGCCATTTGGATAATGACCAACCAATTGCTCGTTTACATAGACTTTTGAATCCATGTAAACTCCACCAAATTCCAAGCGCACCTTCTTATCGAGATCCTTGTCGTCCAAACGGAAGGTCTTGCGATACCAAGCATCTCCACCGTTTAATTGTCCGCCTTCATTTTGAGCGGGAGACTTGTGATCGAAGTCAAAGAAGATTGACCAATCGTGAGGCAAATCTAATTTTTTCCAGTTTTTAACATCCACCTGGCGACCTTCTGCACCAGAAGCTGCATTTAATTTGAAATACCAGTCCTTGTTAAAGTCTCGTTCGCGATCTTGCACCATGTCCTCCGCTACTTGTTTTTCGTCCTTTGTATCCTCTTCAGTAGCCCCAGCAGAACGTTTACTTGTTTGAGGTTCCACCTGTGGCTGTTCTACTTCTTTATACTCCTGCACAGGAATACCAACAACAGAATTCTACTGGGTGACTACTACTTTTTCAGCAATCTCATCACCTTCCTCTTCTGCCATCCCTGCTTTTTCATTCACTCATGCCAGGGCTCCCTGTACTCTGAAAAAGAAACACCTATGAGGACCTAACAAGCTCCTACAGTTAGTTTTCGAATACTACATACACTACACTTCTAAAAAAACAACTTAGTCAACAATACCTATAATTTAATAATTGATACAGTAAATATCTTCAAAGTACTCAAAAATGTACCGAATCTCACATTATAACTATACCAAATAATAAAGGTTAGACAAGGGATGTAGTTTACAGTCTTTAGTTTGATCAAAAAGAACTATAATTTGTAGAGAATAGAAAAGATTCTTCGTTTTTTATATAGATTCTCATAAGCCAATATAAATTAACTTTACATTTTTGTATTTTAAATTCTTCGAAATCATTAATTGAAAGTTAGTCAGTGCATCGTTTTTTTAATTCTGAAATACTAGATTTTTATCTTGAATAGTTGTGAATTTATATAAGATAAGGTAGAATGAAAAGGATGAATTGAAAGGATAACACATGAACTACATTATTACTTTTTTGATCTCCATGATTCCACTGGTGGAGCTTCGTGGAGCTGTTCCCTACGCTATCTCTACCGGAATTCCTCTTTGGCAAGCCCTCCTGATCGGGGTCATTGGCAATATGCTTCCCGTCCCTATTATCTTCTTTTTCGCTCGCCATATCCTGGAATGGGGGAAAGAGAAACCTCTTATCGGGAATTTCTTTACTTGGTGTCTCAACAAGGGACATCGTGGAGGACAAAAATTAGAAGAGGCCGCAGGAGATAAGGGAATCTTTTGGGCCCTACTCCTATTCGTCGGCATTCCTTTACCAGGAACTGGAGCTTGGACTGGAACCCTCGCTGCCTCTATTCTAGACTGGGACTTCAAACGGAGCGTCCTAGCGGTCATGTTGGGAGTCATTCTAGCAGGTCTCATCATGGGAATCCTCTCGCTCCTCTTTGGATTAGATACCTTTGCGCATTAATTATAAAAGAGGTTGGGACAAAAGTCCTAGCCTCTCAATTGTCTTTGGATTGTCGAGCAAGACGCAGTGTTGAGTGCTCAAAGCACTGCTTTGAGGTGGTGGATAGAACTTGCGAAGCAAGTATCCTAAGTCTTTGTTCGCTTTTTAAGCTTCAAAGATGCCCTATGTTGACGGAAACTATGTTTCCTTTATCTGCAACCTTCAACAGTCTCCCAGACTGTTGAAGCTGTGCGGAGGTGGGACGACGAAATCGAATTCTAACGAATGACCGATTTCTGTCCCACTCTCTTTTCGTCTTGCAAAAAAAGAGGTTCCCATAGAAACCTCCTTTTTTAATTCTTAATTGTTAAGAGCTGCCGCCATTGTAGCTGCAACTTCTGCTTCAAAGTCATTTGAAGCTTTTTCAATACCTTCACCAACTTCAAAGCGAACGAATTCAACAACTGAAGCATTTACTGATTCAAGGTAAGCTTCCACTGTCTTGCTGTCGTCCATGATGTAGACTTGTGCAAGAAGAGTGTATGCTTGGTCAACTTTCGTGTTGTCCAAGAAGAAGCGATCCATTTTACCTGGGATGATTTTATCCCAGATTTTTTCTGGTTTACCTTCAGCTGCCAATTCAGCTTTGATATCTTCTTCAGCTTGAGCGACAACTTCGTCAGTCAATTGAGCTTTAGATCCATACTTCAAGTGTGGAAGAGCTGGTTTACCAACCATTGCACGGCTTTCGTTGTCTTGGTCGATCACGTGGTTCAATTGTGCCAACTCATCTTTCACGAATTGCTCATCCAATTCTTTGTATGAAAGAACAGTTGGTTTCATTGCAGCGATGTGCATTGAAACTTGTTTAGCAAGGGCTTCGTCTCCACCTTCGACAACAGAGATAACACCAATACGTCCACCGTTGTGTTGGTAAGCACCAAAGTGTTGTGCATCTGTTTTTTCAAGCAAAGCAAAACGACGGAATGAGATTTTTTCACCGATTGTAGCTGTTGCAGATACGTATGCAGCTTCAAGAGTTTCTCCTGAAGGCATTGTTAAAGCAAGAGCTTCTTCGTTGTTAGCTGGTTTACCTTCAGCGATTACTTTAGCTGTTGCATTTACCAATTCAACGAATTGAGCGTTTTTCGCAACGAAGTCAGTTTCAGCATTTACTTCAACTACTGCTGCAACGTTACCGTTCACATAAACACCAGTCAAACCTTCAGCGGCAACACGGTCAGCTTTTTTAGCTGCTTTAGCCATACCTTTTTCGCGAAGCAATTCGATTGCTTTTTCGATATCACCCTCAACTTCAACCAAGGCTTTCTTAGCGTCCATGACACCAGCACCAGATTTTTCACGCAACTCTTTAACAAGTTTAGCTGTAATTTCTGCCATTTTGTTTCTCCTATATTTTTTTTAAAAATAGGAGAGCCGGGCTAAGCCCCGCCCTCCTAGGTAATTACTATTTATACGAATTAAGCGTTGTCGCCTTCAACAACTTCAACGATTTCTTCGATTGAATCTGCTTGAGTTTCAGTTGCTGCCAATTCAGCTTCAACTGATGCAACTGCATCTTCACCTTGACGTCCTTCGATAACAGCATCAGCCATTTTCGCAGTGATCAATTTAACAGCGCGGATAGCATCATCGTTAGCTGGGATGATTACATCGATATCGTCTGGGTCAGTGTTTGTGTCAACCATCGCTACAACTGGGATACCCAATTTCTTAGCTTCTTTAACAGCGATTTGCTCTTTGTGTGGGTCAACAACGTACATTACGTCTGGGATACGAGGCATATCTTCGATACCACCCAAGAATTTCAAGACGAGCGCGTTGTTTGTTAAGAAGTGCAACTTCTTTCTTAGGAAGAACGTCGAAGATTCCTTCTTCTTCCATGCGTTTGATTTCTTTCAAACGAGCGATACGTTTTTGGATTGTTCCCCAGTTAGTAAGGGTACCACCCAACCAACGGTGGTTGATGTAGTATTGACCTGAACGAACAGCTTCTTCAGCAACAGCTTCAGCAGCTTGTTTCTTAGTACCAACAAACAATACAACTGCATCGTTAGCTGCTTGCATCACGCATAAAGTCGTATGCTTGGTCAGCGTATTTTACAGTTTGTTGCAAGTCGATAACGTGGATTCCGTTACGCTCAGTGAAGATGTACTTAGCCATCTTAGGGTTCCAGCGACGAGTTTGGTGACCGAAGTGTACACCAGCCTCAAGAAGTTGTTTCATTGAAATTACTGCCATGAGTAAATTCTCCTTTTTGTTTTTTTCTCCTCTCCCAGACGTCAGCTTGCAACACGACCACAAGGGCAACGGTGCCACAATGGTTCCGGGATGAGTATTTATTGCTTTACGCAACTTTATAAGTATAGCAGATTTAGAAGCTTTTTGCAAGTCATTTGAGAGAAATTCCTAGACTTTCCTGCTTTTCTTCAGGCCTCTTCCTCCTTCCTTTATTTTTTCTGCACGATTCTCATTCTTTCCCTTTCATAGGTCCTTTGTCAGAAAATTTTTCTTGACCTTATCTGATTTTTAAGATAAAATAGAATATGTCGTGGCGGTATAGCCAAGTGGTAAGGCACGGCTCTGCAAAGCTTGATCGTCGGTTCAAATCCGTCTACCGCCTTCACAAACAAATATCAATGAGCCCAACAATGGGCTTTTTTGATACTTCAGCTTGATTGAACCTCACTTTCGCCTCTTTGGAAGTGATCGTGTTTTTCAATCATGAAAGGAAAAGATATGATGAAAAAAGTTACCTTATATGCTCTCAGCGCCCTCTCTTTGGCCATGCTCACTGCTTGCCAGCCAGCACAGAAAGAGACTCAACAAAGAAAACCTCTTGTTAGCAGCTCTAAAAAAACTTCTAAAAGCTCTAAGAGTTCTAGAAGTTCATCCTCTAAAAAGTCAACCAGCAAAAAGGATTTTTCATCAGGCTTCAAGGACGATGATTCTCATAGCTCTTCAGATTCTAACACGCGCGAGGATCCTAACTATACAATGAGCTTGATAGACCAAGGAGAATCACTGGAAGCTATCGGGGATATCCCTGAAATGCCAAAATGGGCTGCCTTCAAAGAAATTAAAGTGGAAATCCTTGTTGGAAATGAAGCTCTTGCTCCTACTTCAAAGGAAGAAGCCATCAATAAGTTAGGTCCTATTGATTCCACTTATGGTGATAATGGTTACTGGAATGGAGATGGCTATGCTATCTTGATTGATTTAATGAAAAAGGCCAAGCCACTAACAAAATTGCAACCTTGCCTAACTCTAAAAAGGTGACGAATCTCAAGGATATTCAACCTGGAATGAAGGCTAAAGAAGTCATTGAAAAACACGGCCGTCCAGAAACTGTTTTCGTCTTTGGCTACGCGACGATCTTTACTTGGAAAGGTGAAGACGGGAAGGACTACTCTGTCGGTTTTGACAAAGAAACAGTCTTCCAAGTTTCTGAGCCTGCATAAAAATTCCCTTTCTTCGGATTTCTTTTCTGATCCTATTCAAGAGCCCTCAGTTGCTTTTCTCACCGATGGGATAGAAGCCCTTCTCATAACACACAAACCCTCCAAGACATTGGTCTTGGAGGGTTTCTTTGAATAAGAGGCTGGGACAAAAGTCCTAGCCTCTTAATTGTTTTTTGATTGTCGAGCAAGACGCAGTGGTTGAGTGGGCTCTACTACGCTGATTTCATCAGCTTTTACAGCCCTACTCAACTGTGCGGAGGTGGGACGACGAAATCGAATTCTAACGAATGACCGATTTCTGTCCCACTCTCTTTCATCCATTACAATTCTGCAATTTGATTGAGGTTGACTTCTGCCACAGTGTCATTTCCAAACATGGTGATAATCATTTTCACCTTGTTGTTATCGATTTCTGTGATCTTACCAGTGTAATCTGCAAAAGCTCCATCGATGATGCGTACAGTATCTCCTACCTTCACATCAATGTTGAAATCTTGAACTGTTTGTCCCATCGAAATCAAGATGTTACGGATTTCGTCTTCCAAAAGGGGAGTTGGTTTTGAACGGTTCCCGTGTGATCCAACAAATCCAGTTACGTTTGGTGTATTCCGAACGACAAACCAAGCTTCATCCGTCATGACCATTTCTACCAAGACATAACCAGGGAAGCGATTTTCTTCGATTTCTTTTGTTTTCCCGTTCTTCTCGATTTGCACAGTTTGAGTAGGGATTTCTACACGCAAGATGTTTTCCAACATGTTATATGTTTGTGCGCGTTGAAGAAGGTTTTCCTTCACTTTGTTTTCATATCCTGAGTAGGTCTGTAGGACAAACCAGCCTTTGTCAAAACTATCCATTTTTATTTCCTTTCTTATCTACCAGAAGGAGTTCGTTTCATCACGATACTAAAAAAAGCCTTCTGGCTCTTGTTTTCCTAGCTCCATTATAACATAAAACCGGAGAAAGCAAAGAAGTTTCTCTTGTTTTTCTTCAGCAAGACAAGAAAAAAAGCATCCACATGGGACGCAGATTTGTTTCTTTTTTAGAACATATCGATTAGCTTCAAAATACCTTTAGCCACTACTTGGTCAAACAAATAAATCAAAGCTACAAAAAAAGCGGTGTACTCAATTACTGAGATAAAATTTTTCCATCTTTCCTTGCGATTTGGCCAAGTCGTGTTTTTCAGCAAGACAAAAATATCTTTAAAAAATTTCACAACATTCTCCTATCTGGTTTCTTTATGAATTGTATATTTGCTACAATGTTTACAAAACTTGTTAACTTCTAGACGTTTTGGTTTTGGCGTCGCACTCAACTTGATTGAGTAGTTGCGTGACCCACAAACCGTACACGCTAGACTTGCTTTTTTTAATGCCATAACGCCTCCATTCACACCATTATAGCAAGTTTTCCACTATTTGACAAGTTCTTCTGCTCTCTGGAAGCGTATTTTGTTTGGCTTTTCTCTACGATTTGGTACAATATAGAGGATAAAGGAGAAATTATGAAAAGCGATCACCTGAAAGAAAGTAAAAACATTGAAGACCGTCGCGGGCAAAGTGGTGGAAGCTACTCATCTGGCCGCTCTGGTGGGAATTTAGGGGGTGGTATTTTACAAATCCTCCTCTCACCTGGAAGCTTCAAGAGCAAACTAATCTTGATCCTGGTCCTCATCTTTTTGAGTGGTGGAGCTGGATTGAGCGGGCTATTTGATCAAGGCCAAACCACGCAGAACTATAACTCAGGACAAATCACGCGCCAAAGCAATACCCAGGTGAGTGACGGAGATAGCAAATTCGTCAGTCAAGTCCTTGGAACTACTGAGGACTTCTGGGGACAAACCTTCCAAAATGAAGGGCGGACCTATCACAAGCCAACCTTGGTTTTCTATACAGGTCAAACTCGAACTGGCTGTGGGGTAGGCCAAGCGTCTGCCGGTCCCTTCTACTGTCCGACAGACCAAAAGATCTATTTAGATATCAGCTTCTACAAAGAACTAACCACCAAATACAAGGCTAGCGGCGATTTTGCCATGGCTTATGTCATCGCTCACGAAGTCGGCCACCACATCCAAAACGAATTGGGGACTCTTCAGAGTTACCAGAAAGCTATCCGAGGAAAAAGTGAGACAGAAAAAAATGCCTTAAATGTCCGTTTGGAACTTCAGGCTGACTATTATGCGGGTATGTGGGCTCGTTACATTGAAGAGCAAGGCCTCATGGAGACGGGAGATATCGAAGAAGCGCTCAATGCTGCCCACGCCGTGGGAGATGACACCCTTCAAGAACAAGCCTACGGCTACTCCGTTCCCGATAGCTTCACCCACGGAACTTCTGAACAACGGATGCGCTGGTTTAAACGTGGTTACCAATACGGCGACTTTGAACATGGAGATACCTTCAGCGTCTCTGATAAAGACTTGTAACAAATCTAAAACCAAAAGAGACTGGGATAGAAATCGGTAATTCGTTAGAATTCAATTTCGTCGTCCCACCTCCGCATAGTTGAGTAGGGCTGTAAAAGCTGATGAAATCAGCGTAGTAGAGCCCGCTCAACCACTGCGTCTTACTTGACAATCCAAAGACAATTGAGAGGCTAGGACTTTTGTCCCAGCCTCTTTTAAGCATCTGTTTTTAGAATCCAAACCAACCTTTGAAGGTATCCCAAGCATTTTGCGCTTTTCCAGGAATATCCGCTTCATCGATTGCTTTTTTGGCATCGTCTACGATCCCTGCAGCGCGTTCTTTGACCGTATCAAAGAAGCCCTTGTCCTCTTCTGGACTTTCTGTTTCTGTTTCTTGACCGACAGGGGCAATGCCATTTTCCTGGTATGAATTTCTCATTGTCAAAGCTAGTTCCTTCTGTATAAGGAAGGACGCTATTGGCTACATTTCGGAAGATCACAGAGGCCGTCTCTGCACTGGTTCCTGTCAAATAGTGGGTTTCATCCGTCTTAGGGAATCCTAGCCACTGGCTAATGACCACATCTGGCGTATAACCAATGACCCACTGGTCTCCGGAAAGATCAGGGTTGAAGTCCGTTTCAGTCGTTCCTGTTTTACCAGCCATGGTATAGCCATAAGGTGCTGCGTTGACACCCGTTCCGTTGGTAAAGGTTCCCAACATCATATTGGTCATCTTCCTATTGGCGGAGCTGCTGAGCACTCGTTTCGATTTTTGGCTATGACTTTTCACGACCTGACCGCTAGCATTTTCAATCTTCGTAATGAGATGGGCATCATTCATCACTCCATCGTTGGCAAAGGTTCCATAGGCCTGAGCCATCTGAAGCGGATTGGTCGTCACTCCAGATCCGAGGGCTACTCCGAGGGATCTGTCCACCTTGTCCATATTGAGACCAAATTTTGTGCCGTAATCAAAAACAGTATTGAGCCCCAACTCATTGGCTGTCGCTACAGCTGGAAGGTTGAGAGATTCTGCCAAGGCTTGGTACATGGGAACGGTCGGGCTACCTTGAATGCCGCCATAGTTATCGACTGTATAACTGCCGTAGACCTTGGTCGTATTGTCCAATTCTTTGTTGGTCGACCAGCCGTTGGCAACAGCAGGACTATAAACGACGAGAGGCTTAATGGTAGAACCAGGACTTCTCGCAGATTGAGTCGCATAATTATAGCTTCTGAAGCCAGCATCTTGGTCACTGGCCACGCGTCCGACAATCGCCCGCACTCCTCCAGTCTTAGGATCCAGAGCTACGCTACCAGATTCTGCCCGCGTGCCATCTTCAGCAACTGGGAAGAGATCTACATTGTCGTAGATGACCTGCATGCTGGCTTGGTAATTCTGGTCCATCTCTGTGTAGATCCGGTAACCATTCTTGATAATATCTTCTTCTGTTAGACCATATTTGTTGACAGCCTCGTTGATAACTGCATCGAAATAGGACGGGTATCGATAATCTTTTGACTTGCCTTCATAGGCATCCACCAACTGTCCATGAATGTCGACTGCAGCGGATTGATCTGCTGTGGCTTGGTCGATATAACCAGCTGCAACCATATTTTGTAGGACCGTATTACGACGATTGGTAGCGTTCTCGACTGAATAAAGGGGATTATAAATTTCTGGCCCCTTGAGCATACCAGCAAGGACAGCTGACTGATCCAGAGTCAACTCACTAGCGGAGACCCCAAAATACTTCTTAGAAGCGTCTTCAATCCCCCAAACCCCATTTCCAAAATAGGCATTGTTGAGGTACATGGTCAGGATTTCTTGCTTACTATATTTTTTGTTAATCTCGAGGGCCAGGAAGAACTCCTTGGCCTTCCGCTCAACCGTCTGATCCTGAGAAAGATAGGCATTTTTGGCCAACTGCTGGGTGATCGTCGATCCCCCACCTGAGCGACCGGCAGTCAAAATCGCCAGGAAGAAACGACCGTAGTTAATCCCACTATTTTTGTAGAAACTTCGGTCTTCCGTCGCAATAACCGCATTTTGTAAGTTTTCGCTAATGGCATCTAACTCAACATAGGTCCCTTTTTGCCCCGTTAGGCTACCTGCTTGATTCCCATCTTTATCATAGATGATCGTGGTCGCCTTGAGGGCGTTTTGCAGATCTGCTACATTGGTCGTCTTGGCTATGTAGAAAAGATAACCTCCGACGACGAGACTAAAGGTCAGCCCAATCAGTAGGAAGATCTTGGTCAAGTGATACTTGCGCCAAAAGCGTCTGATCGGATGTTGGGAATGAGATTTTCTCCGTGAATTCTCCGACCGGCTATAGGTTGGAGCTTGCTCCTCCCCGTCCGTTGATAACTCAACCTCTTCCGCAATCTTCCTTGGTTTTTTCTCTCGTTGGAAATGACGAATCATTCCATCCATTAATTCTTTTAATTTATTCATAGTCCCTATTTTATCACCTTCCTAACGTCTAGACAAGAAAGACCTTCGCAGAAACGGATGCTTTTAGTTTTCTTTAAGGTTGCCATCAAATCCTCTCTAGAGCGGGTTTTAGCAACTTCTTCCTCCTCTCCTTTTCCTCCTTCTCATCTTTTCTTTCCCTTTGCTTTCTGATACAATAACACTATGCAGTATACTATAACGATACCAAGCGCCTTACCCGCTATGACGGTCAAAGAGGCCCTTGAAGATTATTTTCTCATCCCACGAAAGATTCGTCATTTTTTGCGAACCAAAAAACATGTCCAAGTCAATGGGGAGACCGTCCACTGGCAATCAATGCTTGAAGCGGGTGACCAACTCACCCTCACCTTTGATCCGGAAGATTATGAAGAAAAGGATCTCTTGACAGGGGATGCTAGCCTGGTCGAAACCCTCTATGAAGATGAACACCTCATCATCGTAAACAAGCCGGAAGGCATGAAAACACACGCCAATCAACCAGATGAAATCGCCCTTCTTAATCATGTCTCCACTTATGTTGGGAAGACCTGTTATGTCGTTCATCGCTTGGACAAGGAAACCAGTGGAGCTCTTGTCTTTGCCAAGAATCCCTTTGTTTTACCCGTCCTGAATCGGTTGCTAGAAGATAAGAAAATTCAACGAGACTATTGGGCCCTAATCTTAGGCACCTTACCCAAAAAGCAACTGGTTTATAAGGACAAATTAGGCCGTGATCGCCATGATCGACGCAAGCGTATTGTCGACCCTCGAAAGGGCCTCTATGCGGAAACCAATGTGACCAGCTTAAAGACTTTCAAGCGCACCAGCTTGGTCAACTGTCAGCTCCAGACAGGTCGCACCCACCAGATCCGCGTCCACCTCTCTCACCATGGCCATCCAATCGTGGGAGACCCTCTCTATAACCCTGAAAGAGCTCCCCGTCTCATGCTCCATGCCCACCGCTTGCGACTCACCCACCCCTTCACCTTAGAAAAAATTCAAGTTGAGGCCACGTCTCCAAGTTTTGAGAAAGGCTTAAAAGAGCAAACGTCTCCATAGAGCAAAACTCCTGATGTTTCTATTCTAGTGGACTAGAAGAATCTTCCTAAATGACTAAAAATAAAAGTCATTTTTTGAAAATCATCTAGCTGTTTTATGTAAAAAGAAAGTTTGTCTACATCTAAAAGAGGCTAGGACTTTTGTCCTAGCCTCTCAATTGTCTTTGGATTGTCGAGCAAGACGCAGTGGTTGAGTGGGCTCTACTACGCTGATTTCATCAGCTTTTACAGCCCTACTCAACTGTGCGGAGGTGGGACGACGAAATCGAATTCTAACGAATTACCGATTTCTGTCCCACTCTCTTTCTGTTATTTCTACATCAGTCCTATTCCGTCGTTTCTTCACTTGCGACTGGACTGGCTTCTGTTTTTTCTGACTCTGGCGATGGGGTCTGAGCAGGATCTGAAGCCTCTTCCTTATTTAGGCTAGGATCGCTTGTGGCAGGACTTTGAGGGGCTGGGTCTACTTTGTCTGCTTCCGCCACTACTGTCGATGGAGCTGCTAGCAATTCATCTCGAAGAGCTTGAATCGCTTGTAGCAAGGCTTTCTTGTCGCTCCTTGGATCAGCTAGTTGATCAAAGAGAGCTTCTAAGCGTTCAAACTGAGCATCACTGGCTCCTTTTTCGGCCAATTGTTGGTGGAGAGCGATCAACTGGTTATAAATCTCTTGATAGAGGGCCACATCTCCAAGTTGAGGTTCCTCTATTTTCTTTTGCTTTTGTTGTTCAATCGTTTCACCAACTTCACGCAAAAGACTTTTTCCTGCAGTCAAGGCCTTGTCAGCATCGGGCTCTTGCTGTACCTGTTCCAAACGTTCTTCAAAGGCAGGACGCTTGCTTTCTTCTACTTGTGGCAAAAGAGAGCTGATTTGTTCCAAAAGGGTTGTCAAGAGACTAGAGCGTTGACGGGACTCTGTCTTTTCATCCAAGTCACCATAGACCCCTTTGAGGAAGTCGTAAACAGCTAGGTTATAGGACGGAGCATCTCCTCCCTTTTGATCTAGAACTGTTTTTTCGATTGGATAGGTTGGAGCATTTTCCTGGGACAGTAGCTGGTCAATCGCTTGCTTAGCTTGGTAAAGTTCCATGAAATGGGCTTTTGAGTCCCAAGCTTCTTCAAAGGCTTGAGCCCGGTAAAGCTTCAAAGCAAGGTCTGATGCTGTCGCCCGTAATTCCGGTGTCAAACGCGCATCACTTAAACTTTGGTAGAAATACTTGAGGTAGTCCACCGAAGTCACACCAGTCCGATCTTGCATCTCCTGAATAGCTTGCAACAATTTCCTTCTTGCTCCAATCGTTGGCTATCTTTAGCTGTATAGGCTTCCTGCAACTGAGAAACCAGGCTTTCTTTCTTGAGTTGGAAGGCTTCGGTATCTAGCAATCGAACCTGCTCCAACAATTCCTGGTAGCGACGGTCCAAGGCCGTCTCTTCTTTCGGTTTGACTTCCTGGGTCGCATGAATATATTCCTTGTCAACTTGCTCAAGACTCGCCAAGTACCCTGCTGTTGAATTGCTTGGGAAGTTTTTAACAGTTTCTAAGAATTGACCCAAGTTCAACTCAATCCGTCTTTGTTGCAGAGGGTCTGAAGCGTACAAAGTCCGACTTTCTGCTAGGAGTTGGTTGACTTTGTCCTCTACAGCTTTCTGATCCAAGTCACCTTTCTGGTAAGCTGCTTGGATGGTCGGCAGACGGTGAGCCAAGTAGTCCGCCAAGCCTGCTGAGCGCACCTTGATATAGTGGTTATGGTCCCCATGCGGAATGACAAACTGACCATTCTCGATTTGCATCGTATAAGGGGAAATACCAGAGCGAAGTGCTGTTGCATAGAGCTCGTTGATAAAGTCTAGCTCAGGATTTCCTGTTTCAAGTGGAATCCGGACATGTTCCTTCCGAACTGCATAAGGGTGGATATGGGTTGGATCGTATTCTTGGTCTGGATTGTTAAAGACAAAGAAACCATTGGAAATCTTGATAGCTTCCCGAGGGACGCCGTAAGTCTGGCTAATGTACTGAATTTTTTCTTCATCCGAAGCATCTCGCGAATAGGTCGCTACATCATCTGTCAGTGGTTGTCCCTTGTCTTCTTCCTTCTTACCAGCTAACACTGCCTCTGCAGCTGCGATCTCTTGAGGAGAGAGATCCTTCTTGTAGAAGTAATGGGCATGGTCTCCGTGAGCGACCATATAGCCCTCGTCATCCTTGCTGATGACATGATCTGCATGGAAACCATGATCGTGCTCATGGGCCTGTTCATTTTCATGATGATGATCATGATCGGCTTCATGGTCTTCATGATCATGCTTGTGATGAGAATCCTCCTTCTCATGGTCATGATCATGATCGACTGGTTTTGTCTCTGGACTTGAAGGTTGAGTTGGTTTTTCTTCTGTTGCGACAGCTCCAGCTTGAGAACGGAGGATTTGGTACTGTCGTGCCAACTCCCGCTCTAAAGGCGAAAGGAGACTATAAGGGATGAAATGGAAATGATTCCCATGAGGATAAACTACCCCTTGATCTGTCCATTTGGTAATTTTACTTGGATCGAAGACAGAACCATCCGACTCAACATGGCGCTCTGAAAGCGGAGTATTCCGTAACTCTTCCTGAAGGCTTTCAAGACTTCGTCCTTCTTTGGTCACTTTTGGATGGGGAAGAGGAGTTGAAAGGGCTGGAGTGACAGGTGCTGGAACCGGCTGATTCGGATTAACCGGTGCAGTCAACTGGATAGAAGGGGGCAATACAGGTTTCACCTCATGTTTTTCTCCTCTACCATTTAAAATAGATAAGGCCGCAGCTAATTCTCCAGCTGATAAGGCGCTCTTCGGAATAAAGTGGTAATGTCCACCATGAGGCACGATAAAGCCATCCCCTGTATCAGAAATCACATCCCCAGGATGGAAGACATAACCGTCATCTGTCCGATAGCCACCTTGAATAGGCTTAACTCCAGCTGTTAGACTAGAGACTGTTTTCCCTTCTCGTAGAGCCTGACTCGGCTGGCTGAAGTCACGAGTTTGTCCAGCTTTTTGGGCACTATCTTTCGAACCTGAGACTAGCTCTCCTTTTTTTCTGTTGGGCTATTTCCTCCACCGAACGGACATTTAGCGTATGTTGCGGATTGGTTAGGTAGAGGTAGTAGGTCCCATCCTTCTTGATAATATAGCCATCTCGCACCTGTGTGACAATATCCGATTGCTGCAGTTGGTAAGTGGGATCACGTAAAATCAGCTCCTCACTAAAAATCGCATCGTAAGGGACTTTGCCATTGTAGTAATGGAAATGATCTCCATGGGAAGTCACAAAGCCCTCATCAGTAATTTTGACCACAATCTGTTCTGCCTGGGTCTTTTCCTTCGAGTTAACGGTTTCAATGCTTTCTTCCTGCTTGTTTGAGTGGCTAGCTGACTTTTTCTTGTCTCCTTGTAAATACTGCACCTGATTCTGATTCTTTTTGTCTTCCTTGACTGGTGCTTGCTGACTTAAGGCATAGGCGCATAAACCCAAGCCTAAGGTTGCTACTAATCCAATTGTTGCTTTTTTCTTCATTTCTTTTTTACTCACTCCTGTAATTCTTTCGCTAGACTAGCCATATTTTCTTCTAAGTTCTCTAAGAGATCTTTATTATTTTCCGGATCCGCTTCGAGAGGATCTAAAACCTTCACTTTTGCCCCTGTCGCCTTGGCAATGCTATCAGCCACCTTGGACGAGGTATGCTTCTCAACAAAGATTGTCTGAACTTGATAATCCTTGACAAACTGCTGAATCTCAGCCAATTGACGGGCTGTTGGTTCCTGCTCAGGCGAGATCCCTGCGATTCCTAATTGTTTCAGACCAAAACGCTTGGCTAGATAAGAGAAGGCTGTATGTTGGGTCACAAAGGTCTTTTGTGCCGCTTTTTCAAAGAGAGGCTGGTATTTAGCCACCAAAGCCTCACAGCGTTTTTCAAGTTTTTGGGCATTGGCCTCATAATAACTTCTGTTCTCTGGATCAATATTTCCCAATTCTTGGGCGATGATCTTCCCTTCTTCAGCGATTTTCAGTGGATCCATCCAAGTATGAGGGTCATACAAGTTTTTTGCATCCTTTCCTTCCGTATCCTCAATATCCTCTAATCCAGCAACCTTATCCAATTCCATTCCTTTGCTGGCTTCGATAACTCGCAGTTTCGAGTCTTGCAAGCTAGGGTCTAGACGCCCGGCCCAAGATTCGAGTGTGTGAGAATGGTAGACAAAGACATCCGCGTCATAGATCTGGGCTGTCTCCTTGGCCGAAGGTTCGTAATCATGAATCCCAGCACCTGACTGAACCATCCAGACCTCGTTTCGATCGCCTGAAATTTCCTTAACCAGGGAATAGACAGGATAGAAACTCGTCACAATTTTGAGTCCCTTTCGTTGGGCCAGCTCCAGAACTTCTCTGGCTTCCACAAGCCACCAACAACAAGAGGCAGATGAATCCAATTCCTAAGACTCTTAGTTTTCTCCCAAACATGTATAATCCCTTTCTTTTTCTTAATCGGTTTATTAAACAGTTAATTAACTAGTTAATAATAACGCTTATTTTTTAGTTTGTCAAGATTTTTTTGTATTTTTGATCACACAGAAAAAAGAGGCCCCTGAGGGCTTCGTCAATTCTCTCGATTAGTTAAATAATTGTTGATCAAGAAATGCGCTTATTTTTTCTTCTTTTTAAAAAGATAAGCTGCACCGCTTGCTACTACAAAGGCTAATACCAAGCTAATCAAGGAGATGGTGGTACCAGTGCTTGGAAAGAAACCAATCTTCTTACCTGGTTTCTTAGACCCTGGTGTAACTGGTTTTGTAGGTTCATGTTTATTGGTTAGAACAACATTACCTTGACCATCATCTATATCCGTCACTTGGTAACCTGTTGAAACATCTACTCTTCGACCGTGTAGGTGGTAGCTTTACCCTTGACAATTTTGTCTAAGTCCGCAAAGAATCTAAAAAACCAGCCCCTTCATAGAGCTGGTTGTCTTTCTATTATAGAAAAGTCCTTAGGCAAAAATGCTGAAATCCTTATTTGTTATTTATAACGTGGTGTAGCAAATCCTCGGATATTCCCGTGTCCGATACGGTAAACATTGCGTTTTACGGTTCCAACATCACCTGAATTTCCTTCGATTGTGTGAATAAATCCATTTTCGACACGTTCTACAATTCCAATATGGTCTGCAAAACCGTCATTCGACTGAGAATATTCATCCCAGTTAAAGGTAATGATGTCCCCTGACTTTGGTGTAGAGGCCCCATTTTCATTCCAAATACCCAAACGTTTAAAAATTTGGATATGGCGCTCTACGCCACACTCACGACCAATCAAATGACTAAGTCCTTCGCGTTGGAAGACTGTTGTGACAAAAACATCGCACCAATCATCAGAATTTTTTACAGCGTATCCAACTGGTAGGGGATGTACGCTATTATAATCCTTGACCAATTGAAGATGGGCTGCGCTTCCGCTACGAACACCGACAAGACTTGCTGCAGCTCGTAAAATACGATCTCGTTGACCATTAGAAACATGAGGATTGTATGCTGTTTGATCAACTGTATCACGAGGTGAAAGAGCTGTTTGACCCAGGTTAAAACCTTCCACTCCACCATCCACATAGTCCACATAGACGTGCGTTGTATAGTTCCCTTTCTGGTATTGGTGATTCACTGCAGAGACCTGTACTTCGGTATGCATACCAGAAGGTGCTGTAGAATACCAGTAGAGATTTTCTTGATGAACTTGAGACCAAACAGCAACACGGATGTACTTAATCTGACGCCCTTGAGATGCCTGATCCACCGCTACCGTATAAGTACCGTTATTCGAGTTCACATCCTTGATGTAGGTCTGTGTTTTGGTCTTAGCATTATGGAATTCAACGTCTGTAGTTGTCCCACCAACACCGACTCGTGTGCCATCATTCTGAATGTAGTATAGGTGAACAAAGTACTTCCCAGTGGAATTTTTATGGTCACTAGCCTTCACAGAAATCTTGTAGTCTCCGTTTGCTTGACGAGTCGCTTCGTACCAACGGATATCATCTTGACCATCCTTATCAGACCAAGTTGGAACTTGAACAGTCCGCACGCCTTTAGGGCTGTAAACATCCTTAATGACGACGTCAAAGGTTCCCGTATCCTTGTTGTTGTTTTGAATAATAAGGTTGCCACTTGGATAGGATTGACGCACTTCCGTCGTAGTTTCGGTGATGTAGTTTCGTTGGTTGCCATTGTCCACATAGTAGACATGGACATTATACTTACCGGTGTCATTCTTATGTTCAGATGCCTTAATGGTTGCACGATAGCTACCATCAGCTTGCTTAGTTGCCTTATGCCAGATGAGGTCATCTTGCCTGTTTTGATTTGACCAGGTCGGAATCAAGACTTCCTTCAAGCCGTTTGGCGCTACAACATTACGAACCACAGCGTCAAACGTGCCAGTCGAAGCATTATTATTTTCAATCGTTACTGTACCACTTGGATAGGATTGACGCACTTCCGTCGTAGTTTCGGTGATGTAGTTTCGTTGGTTGCCATTGTCCACATAGTAGACATGGACATTATACTTACCGGTGTCATTCTTATGTTCAGATGCCTTAATGGTTGCACGATAGCTACCATCAGCTTGCTTAGTTGCCTTATGCCAGATGAGGTCATCTTGCCTGTTTTGATTTGACCAGGTCGGAATCAAGACTTCCTTCAAGCCGTTTGGCGCTACAACATTACGAACCACAGCGTCAAACGTGCCAGTCGAAGCATTATTATTTTCAATCGTTACTGTACCACTTGGATAGGATTGACGCACTTCCGTCGTGGTTTCGGTGATGTAGTTTCGTTGGTTGCCATTGTCCACATAGTAGACATGGACATTATACTTACCGGTGTCATTCTTATGTTCAGATGCCTTAATGGTTGCACGATAGCTACCATCAGCTTGCTTAGTTGCCTTATGCCAGATGAGGTCATCTTGCCAGTTTTGATTTGACCAGGTCGGAATCAAGACTTCCTTCAAGCCGTTTGGCGCTACAACATTACGAACCACAGCGTCAAACGTGCCAGTCGAAGCATTATTATTTTCAATCGTTACTGTACCACTTGGATAGGATTGACGCACTTCCGTCGTGGTTTCGGTGATGTAGTTTCGTTGGTTGCCATTGTCCACATAGTAGACATGGACATTATACTTACCGGTGTCATTCTTATGTTCAGATGCCTTAATGGTTGCACGATAGCTACCATCAGCTTGCTTAGTTGCCTTATGCCAGATAAGGTCATCTTGCCAGTTTTGATTTGACCAGGTCGGAATCAAGACTTCCTTTAAGCCAGTTGGGGACACTACATTGCGAACAACTGCATCAAAGGTTCCTGTGACTTCGTTGTTATTTTCTATACTTAAATCCCCTTGAGGACGACTTAGAGTACTAACTGTACGGCCAGACGGAGCCTTGGAACCAGCACTATAGAAAGTAGTGGTCCCCGTTACTGGTTTTGAAGTTGACTCAGAGGATGGGGCAGATTGTTCTGCTGAAATAGGCTTTGTTTCTACTGGTTCGTCTACCTTCGTAACTTCTGAGCTAGTAACTGGAAGCTCTGTTACTGGGGCTGGCGCCACATATTGATGAGTCCCTTCTTCTTGCTTTTCCTCGACAACTGGTGCTGAACTAGCTTGTGTCGTTACTGCTTCACTTTCAGTGATTGCCGATTCTTTCACTCCCACTTCATCGGCATGGGCAACTTGAACTGAGGCAGCTAGCAATACAGCTGCACTGGCAAAATAAATGAAATCCTTTTTTCTCATTTTCATTCCTTTAATCATATTTTATCCCTCCTATTTTAGCATACCGAGAGGGATTCGAAAAGGTTTCTAGGCGTTTTTTCTAAAGAATATAAAAAAGAAGCCTTTTTAGGCTTCTATTTTACAATTTTATTCAAGGCGTTTGTTAAATAACTTCCATTACGAATCTTTTGGCCAATCCTTTTTGCATTGACAAGCAAGTCTTGGTAGTCCTGATCGTCTAACTGTTCAAGCGCTTGAGAGAGATCATACAACGATTCCACTGCAATCCCACAACCATTCTCTAAGACAAAATGTGAAAGAGCTGACTGTTTCCACACCACAAGCGGGAAGCCTGATGCCAGATAAAGTGAAGCCTTGTGAGAGTTGTTATAGCGAAGGTACTCACCAAAGACGCCACTACAGGTCTCAGCGCTATCACCATCCCAGACAAGCCCAAAACCACCCTCAAGAGCTGCTGGTAGCTCGTCAGGTAGGAATGACCCAAAGTAAGCCTCATTCGCAAGAGCTCTGCTCTCGTCGAAGCCAACACCATAAAGGTTATAAGCAGGTTCTTCAGGAAGAGAGTAAAGATAACCAGCTTTTTCCTGAGCTAAATTACCAGCCACAATAATTGGCTGATTCTTAGTAAGACCCGTCTTCTCTTGGAAATTTGGAATCAAATAGTCGAAAATACCAAGGCTAACAATCTTATCCGCCTCAACCCCTTTATCCACCAAAACAGATTTCATGATTGGATTGTGGGCAATAATACCATCAGCTGCACCAAGAAGACCTGATTCTTGAATTTGAATGCGAATCTTATGCTTCAAAGGGAAATTCTCAACATTGACATAACGAAGAGCTTCTAAATCGTGAATAATAAAATGAACTTTTACGCCTTTTTTCTGCGCTTTCTTTACATGATGTGTTGTGAAAAAACTATGATGAAGCATTGGGAACTGAATCAATAACTCATCACCTTGCTTTAGTTGATTCAAGGCCTGACCAATAGCCTTGGATTTATGAAGCTGTGCTTTAAGTGTACTCATCTCGTACCAATTATCAACTGAAAGAACTAAGGCTTGATAACCTTCTCTCTTTACAATTTCTTCAACATCATTACGTGCCTTATTACCGGCATTTTTAACATTGTTATCGTGTAAAAATTCTTCTTTTAAATAGTATTTCATCTCTTATTTCTCATTTTTCAAAAGCTGATTTTTCAGGATAGCGTTCTTTCAAGATTTCCTTAAAATGAATGATATTCTCCTCTTTAAAGTCAACATCATCATTCACACAAAGAAGTTTTTTATGTTTATCTTTAAAGATACTCTCTAATCGATCCACTTGATTCAGGTCTATCGACTCTCCAACATTCTTTGACATAGGATAAAACTGATTACTTTCAATTTGCCAATGCTGACAGATGTATTGATTAACATCTACTCCATAGTCTCTCAATTGATTTCGTGACGTTTTATCTAAGGTTTCACCCTCAATTTCCCATAAATGTGCCAAGGTACTCTTTTTCATTGGAACAGGTACATGCTGGTTCACATAGCCTGTTGGTCCCCATGGCAAAAGTAACAAGTTTTTCAAAACTAAAGACCCATAACGATAATTAAAGAATTTCCAAGGTGAAGATTTTAAGGCTTTTTTATTAGGAAAATGGCGATAAATCAATTCAACATTATTGTGATAAGTATTGGTAAATGGTGACCAAGGAACCAAAGCATCATAAACCGCTAAAAGCTTCGGTTGCCCATTCTTATAAAAATCCGAAGGTTGACTATCTCTGATTAAGTACATATCATCATTGAAATAGAGATAGTTTTCCGACAAGCCTTCAATCCGATGGAGGTTAAGCTCAATAGCCGCTGAATTATAAGTAGGTAAATACTCTTTAGGGATAAATTCTTTATGAGTAACCAACTTGAGTTTTGGATGCTCTAAGTTTAACCATTCCGGTTTTTGGCCATTGGTGACTAAGTAAACATGATTTACCCAAGAAGCATGCTTTTCAATCATTCGAAACCAATAATTAAAAATGCCGTAATCACGATAGCGTTGCTCACCATCGATTTCTTGGTCTATTTCTGCTATTTGATCTGTCACGACTTGTTTCTCGCGGATAAACTCCAGGTCACTTCCGTCAACCCAAAGAACCACGATATCAATTTTATCTTGCGTCATTTAGTAAATTCTTTCTCAACGACCTCTAGAGCACGCTCAATGACCACGTGCATGTCATAGTATTTATAGTCTGCTAGGCGCCCACAGAAGATAACCTTGTCATTTTTAACTGCTTCTTCTTGGTACTTGGCAAACATAGCGTTGTTCTTTTCATCGTTGATTGGATAGTAGGGTTCATCCCCACGTTTCCAGTCAGCTGGGTATTCACGGGTGATGACTGTCTTCGGTTGGGTTCCATACTCGAAGTGCTTGTGCTCAATGATCCGAGTATAAGGAATTTCTCGCTCGGTGTAGTTGACTACAGCATTACCTTGATAATTTTCCTCATCCAAAATTTCGTGTTCAAAACGCAGGCTACGGTACTCCAACTCCCCGTGCTTGTAGTCAAAGTACTGGTCAATCATCCCTGTAAAGACTACTTTTTACCGCTGATGCTTCCAGCTCTTCACGATTGGCAAAGAAATCAACCCCAAGCTCTACTTCTACATCGCTCAACATGTTTTCAATGATGACATTGTAACCACCGATTGGAATACCTTTGGAAACGGTCATTAAAGTAGTTATTATCAAAAAGTCAAACGCACTGGGAGGCGCTTTGATGATAAATGGTGGAAGGTCTGTTGCAGAACGTCCCCATTGTTTTTCCGTGTATCCTTTGATCAACTTTTCATAGATATCTGGACCAATCAACTTGATGGCTTGTTCTTCCAAGTTTTTTGGCTCAACATCTTTCATATCCGCCGTTTGTTCCGCAATCTTGTCCTTAACTTCTTGTGGAGTCTTAGTGCCCCACATAGCGTAGAAGGTATTCATGTTGAAGGGAAGATTGTAGAGCCCCCCCTTGTAATTAGCCACCGGTGAGTTGATATAGTTATTAAACTCAGCAAACTGGTTGACATAGTCCCAAACTTTTTTGTTGGACGTATGGAAAATGTGGGCACCATACTTGTGAACATTGACTCCTTCAACTTCTTCGCAGTAGATATTGCCACCAATGTGGTCCCGTTTATCAATGACTCTTACTTTTTTGCCACGCTTGGTTGCCTCATGAGCAAAAATTGCCCCCGATAAACCAGCACCAACAATCAGATAATCGTACATAGTTGTCTCCTATTTATAATTTATAATTTATAATTTAACGATTCGATTGAAATAAGGGATTTTCATTAATATTCCAACCACAATAAAACTTACACTCAATGTGAAGATGAGAAAAAACAAATGTGCTCCTGCAAAACTAAATCCAACTGATTTCTCCCACACTTTCATAACATATGTATGTATAACAAAAATTCCCATAGTTTGATTAGAAAGATAGATTATCCATCTGTTTTTATCTGTATTTAAATCAAACGTCAGTACCGTCAAAAAAGTCCCTAAACTTACAACTTTCACAAAAATACTATCATAAAAATATTCAGCAAAAAGATTATGGTGAATATACTTCGCTAGCATAAATAAGATTAACGGTGAAGCAAATAGTAAAACTACGGTTATTTCTTTCATCCAACTCCTAAAACACTTTTTAAGAGTATCCAAGCTAAATTGTGCTAGAAATCCACCTAAAATATAATAGAAAAACCAGGTCCATAATCTAAATGTCTGTATAACATAAACTTGCACTGGCATTTGAAGTAAAATATTTGTCAGCTCAACTACCAAACCGATAATTACCAGTACAGAAAGAACCAACAAATACCATTTTTTTGATTTTAGAAATTTTTTCAAAATTGGTAGACACAAGTAAATAAGAATTAAAGCACCAAAAAACCAAAACTGGAAAAAATAACCTCTTTGTAACAAAGAACCCAAAACTTTTTTAATTGGGTTTTCTGAAAAATCCCTCTTATAAATCCAAATGATTAAAGTCCATATAGATACGGTTACAAGAATCCATTTTATTTTTTGCAGGATGTATGAATAGCTTATTTCATTTTTTCCCAATAACAAATAGCCATTTACCATAAAAAATAGCGGAATTGAATAGGTACCTAAGTAATATAAGTATGTTAAGTAATTCCAAGATCCAGTTTCTTTAAATCCTGGCATTGTGGTATGGAGTAAAACAACTCCTATACAAGCCATAATTTTAAGCAAATCTAGGTTTGTATTCCGTACTTTCTTCATTTCGATTGTTTTCCTATTATTTGTTTTAACTCTTTCACATCTACCACTTTCAGAACTAGAATAGCAAGCAGGTAAATGAGGACACCAAGCACTGCATACACAAGAACATTTAAAGTAGGTGAAAAATGCAAGAATGGTTTTGCACTTAGCAACAAGCCATACATTATAGCAGAAGCGAGAATAATTTTTGCCATAGCCCCAAGAATCGGTACTTCCTTGAGGTAATGACGGGTATAGTACAATTGAATTCCCCAGACCAAGGATTCTGTTAAAACCGAAACAATGGCTGCACCGATAAAACCAAAGTGAGGCAAGAAGAGCAAATTCAACCCGACACTGACAATGGCAGGAACAGTGGTCGAAATCATAAATTCTTTGTTTTTATCATGCGGGATGAGGATTTGAATCCCCATGATATTGGTCCAGCCGATAAAGAACATTCTAAAAATCATGATGGCTATGGCATAACGCGCATCCTGGAAATCCCTCCCTAGGAAGAATTGAACAAAGTCATCATTGACAATCAGCATGCCGGCAATGATGGGGAAAATGACCAAATTATAAATCAAAAAGGACATTTGGTGCATCTTGTTGACAGCCTTGTGGTACCCTGAGGATAAGAGGCTCGATACCCGAGGCAACATGACACTTCCCAGTGAGGTCACTAGGGTCAGCAAAATATTGACCAATTTCAAGGCCTGATCATAGATCCCCACATCCTTTGTAGAGGCGAGAGCCCCCAGCATGGTCCGGTCAAGGGTGACATAGAGGGAAATAGCAATCTGCGGTAAAAAAAGCAGAATGACCGGTTTTAAATGCACCCGTGCATAAGCCATATCAAAATGGGCTTTCCCAATAAATTCACGGGCGGGCAACCACATACTGAGCTGACCTAATAATTCAAAGATCGTTAGTAAGAATACATAGAGATAAAGATCATTAGCAGACTTAACAAACAAGAAGATGGAGATGACTCCAACCAGTTTGACCGTGATATTTCGAATCGTAATCTTGCGAAAGTCCTCTAAGCCCTGAAAGAGCCAGGAAATATCGAGCCCTTTTGATACTAAGCTAAGGCCCAAGATATAGGCAACAGGATTTTGCATGGAAGGAAGGGCCAAGCAAAGCAAGAGATAGAGTAAAATGGAGACAAAGGTCGCGCCTAACTGGAGAGTATAAATCCCCCAGAAATTCTTTTGGATGTCCTTGCGGTGTCCTGAGATCTCCTTGGTTCCATAATTGGCTACTCCTAGGGTCGCTAAAAGGATAAAGTAGGTGACAATGGAGTTGAAATAGCCGTAAGTCCCTAAGTCATCTGAACTAAAAACCCGTGTCACATAAGGTGTGGTGATAATCGGTAGAATAATCACTAGCAACTGGTAGGAGAGATTATAGGCGTAATTTTTAAGAACTTTCATAAGGATGTAACTCGTCTTAATCTTTCTTTTTAACTGGACTTAACTCTTTTTATTCAATTTTATTATCTGGATTCATAATAAACAATCGACTGATGAACAAAATTAATGGAGAGTAGCGAAGAACCAACATCTGAGGATCGAACATTCCATGGATAATCATAATTCCTAGGCAAGCCAGTACGATATCTTTTTGAATGGATATGAAATATTTCATAACTTTAGTAAGAGCAAACAACATGAAGGCACTGACAATCAAGCCATCAATAACCAATAATTGAACAAAAGAGCTATCAATATAATTGTAATTACTAGTGAAATTTCCAAACATATCAAGAGTTGTAAAGGAAATTGGTTGCCCTAACCAAGATACACCAAAATTTCGGAAACCATCCACACTGAGACGCAAACGATTATGCGTAAATTGATCGACTAAGTGAAAAAGATTACCAGATGAATAAAAACAGAAATATAAGATAACAACTAAGGCTAGAATAAAACCATAATTCGTTACTCGAGAAATCCAAAAATTCTCAATAATAAAACCTTTTTTAAATATTTTGATACTAAATAAAGCATATGTGAGTATCAAAATACTTAAGTAAAATGGACTAGATGTCGAAGTTTGTTGGTGCATATATATCGTAGCCGAAAGTAAGACCAGCAATTCCATGTAAGATATTTTTTTACCACGAAACATCAGATAGCTACACAAGGCAAAAAACATTCTCTGTGAAGCAAATGATACATAGTTAAAACCTAAACTAAAACGATAGCCACCATCCGCTCTCATAAACATATTCGAAATCACGCCCTTATTGCTAGCAAAAATCGTCAAAATAAGGACTAGAAATGTAGCAAAAGAAAAAGTTCCTAGTAGCTTTCTATAATCTATATCTCTGGCAGAAAAAACTAGTAATAAAACGTTTATGTCAAGTAAACCATCACGATTTTTTGAAACTATCAACATTGAAAAGAGGAAGGCCAGTGCTATCAACAACGATTTCCAGTGAAATCTAAAGTAATACAAGGTCTTCGGAAGAGTGATAAACTCTTTTATAAAAATCATGATAATAGTAAAATAGAGAAGCATCCTATACAGGGATAGAAAACCATCTAATCGAATGAAATAAGTAGTTGTGGCTAATGAAGCAACAACTACCCACACAAACAGTGTAGATAAGTATATTTTTTCTGAGATAAAACGATTGTTCATCACAATAGTCATCCAAACCTTTCAATCATAATAATAAAGTCTTATTACTGGTATCTATAAAAAACCTCTCACAACTAAATAGTGAATCCCCCTATTTTATCAAGGTTTGTAGTTTTTTTAAAAAAATTACTGTCAGATACATTCTGAGATGTAATAACCGCCTAATTAGAGGATGAAGCGGAGAAGTAGTTTTTTTTTAGCAAGGCAATCATCTCTTGATTTCTACACAAGACCTCAACATAGTGTCGTTTTTTAGAAAGAGACATCTTTTGCTCTGATATGTTCTGAATATTACTCATCAGGACGCGTGCCTTTATTTGATCTATAAATTGATCATCATGAATATTCCAGCTTGTCATCAACTGATCAACTTTTCCTAGTTCTTCCAATTGGTAGATCATACGATTAGGATTATACTGTCCCATCGCAGAATCTACTCTTCCTGAAATATAGACATAATAACCAGATTTCAGCAAGAAAACCGCATTAACATGCTGGTAAACATTCAGATTGAAACGAACATCTTCTCCTAATTCATAGGATTCAAAAACAATTTGATGTTCCTCCAGAAATTCTCTACGGTAAATTTTATTCCAAACAGTATACATCATGTCTGTTAACCATAATTCTTGAAAAAGCCCAATAAAATCACTTTTGTCTTTTTTTCCTTCAGTAGGAAGTATTTTTGCCGATCGATCTATTTCTGATAAGTTCTTTTCAATCGAATTATAGTAACTAAACACCAATAAGTCTAATTGTGAATCTAATTGACTTTCCACATCTGAAAATAGATTTCCCACAAGATAGTCATCCGCATCCACAAAACAAATGAACTCGCCTTTCGCTTTGGATAAGCCAAAGTTACGGGCTGAACCGACCCCCTTATTTGGAATATGATAGGCTGTAATATTTGAAAACTGAGTCGCGTAATCCTCACAGATTTGACCACTCTGATCTCCGGAGCCATTATCAATCAACAAAATTTCCAAATCCACATAATTTTGAGCAAGTAGACTATCGATACAACGAGACAGATAATTCTCTACATTGTATACCGGTATAATGACTGAATACTTCAACAGAGTCCCCTAAATTTTTCTCACTTCATCCCTTGTATAGCGAAAGCCAGCTTCAATAAATGCAAACGGTACAACAAATATTTGTTTCTATTTGGAATAGATTTCATTTCACTACACGTCATTTTATTTTTTTCTAATTCCTGTTTCACTTCACTTGTAATCTCACTATAATGTTTATGCAATTTGGCTTTATATAAACTGGCTAGTATGTGCGTCAAACCATTTACATAATAAAGCTGTGAGATGTGTAACTCCTCTTGGTTCAATTGAGAACGAACAAAATCAGAATAAAAAACTTCTTTGTAAAACCCAAACATATCTCTAAACTTCTTCTCATTCCAAGACTGTGTAATAGAATCTGGGTTATCGATTAAGTAGTGATAGTACTTTTGATTTGTCGCATAAACCTTCTTTGCTGAAAGAAAAAGCTTGTAATTGGTTCCCAAATCTTCATAATATTTCCCTTTTGGAAATAGGATATCATGATCCATAAATAGAGACTTCCTATAGATTTTGTCGTTAGCAAAACCTGTAATGTAACTATGCTTCAACATTTCTACAAAAGCATCTTTACCTTCAAAGACTTGAGTCTCTACTGGATCTGAAATGATCACATCTTCTTCACTCTTAACAAACTCCCGGTTAAAAGAAATGATATCAAATTTTTGAGATTCAAGCGCTTCTGACAAGGCTATAAAGGTATCTGGCTCAATCCAATCATCCGAATCAGGAAAATAAACATATTCTCCCTTGGCCTGAGAAAGACCCGTATTCCTAGCTTCTGAAAGTCCGCCATTCTCCTTATGAATAACTGAAATAAAGTCATACGTTTTGACATAGTTATCACAAATTTGAGGAGAATGATCAGTACTTCCATCATCTACAAGTAGAATTTCATATTTTTTCCAATCTTGGGCAATTACGCTTTCAACACATCGTTTTAAATACTTTTCGACATTATATACTGGAATAACAACAGTTAAAAGTGGTTTCATAGATACCCCACCTAAATCTTTATTTTATGTTCAATACTTTCTGAATAGATCTAACTAACTTACGACATTTAAAAGTAATCGGTTTATAAAACCAGCTCTACCGTAGTCTTGTTCCTTCAGTAAACTTATATTCTTAATTCTTCTTATACAACTCCGAAAAATTCCGAATATAACTTTGTAAGGAGAAGAGTTCTTTTTGACGTCTGACTGATGCCTTGCCAAATTGCTCTCTCTTCTCAGTGTTCTCGGCTAAATCTTGAATAGCTTTCGACAATTCTGCAGGCTGATTTGGAGTGGCTAGGAGACCGTTTTCACCCTCCTTGACCATTTCACAGACACCGCCATGACGATAACCAACTACAGG